>VOFK01001342.1_pt1 | contig 699973 bp, 587 predicted proteins | sample 5384121 | NCBI WGS metagenome assembly VOFK01 (sample SAMN12384730, study PRJNA508395) | human gut metagenome | isolation source: healthy gut J | host: Homo sapiens
AACATGAACATCGTGAAGAGGTCCACCGAGATGAAGAATCCGAAGACCCCGACACTCAGCAGGCAGAACCAGAGGAAGTACTCCTTGACGTCGGTCTTCATCTGCCACGAGGCGAATGTGCCCGTAAAGACGATGATGGCCGACAGGAGCAGCATCGCCACCGAGATGCCGTCCACGCCGATGGCGTAGTGGATGTTGAGCGGGGCGTACCATACATGGCTGTCGGTCAGCAGCATCGCGGCCGTCTCGCCCGCCTCGCGCAGGCCGAGGAACCGGAAGACAAGCACGACGGCCAGTACCAGCAGCAGCGACGAGCCGGCGACCATCACGGCATGGATCTGCCGCGTCGATTTCGAAATCCAAAGCCCCAGCATCATCACCAGCGGGATGAGGGGGAACAGGGATAGCATATTCATAATAACAGCGTCGAATTAGCGGATGAGAAGAATCAGGATCGTAAGGCCCAGCGCACCGCCCAGCATCCAGATGCAGTAGCGCTGCACGCTGCCGCTCTGCATGAACCGGATGGCCTCCGCCGCGCCGTGGGTCGCCGTGGCCAGCAGGTTCATGAAGCCGTCCACGACGTAGCGGTCGAACCAGGCGATCGGTGTCGAGATGCAGGCGAAGATCACGCGATGGGTGACGAACTGGTAGACCTCGTCGATGTAGAAGCGGTGGTAGGCCGCACAGTGCAGCGTCGGGAAGGCCGCTGCCAGACGGTCGGCCACAGGCTGCTTCTCGCGGGCGTACATCCACGTGGCCAGCGCAATGGCGGCCACGGCCACGCAGAGGCTCACGGCAGCGACGCTGCGGTCGATGTGGATCGTATAGGCGGCGCCGTCCGACGAGACGAACTCGCCGAAGGGGATCCAGCCGGCAAAGAGCGTCACGGCGGCAAGGAATACCAGCGGCAGGGTCATGCTCAGCGGAGCCTCGTGCGGCGTGTGGGCCGCATGCAGCTCGCGGTTCTCACGCCCCCAGAAGATGTTGAAGTAGAGGCGGAACATGTAGAAGGCCGTCAGTCCGGCAATGGCGGTCATCACCCACCCCATGACGGGGCTGAAGGCGAAGCAGGCCGTGAGGATCTCGTCCTTGGAGAAGAAGCCGCTCAGGGGCCAGATGCCCGCAATGGCCAGGCAGGCCACGAGGAAGGTCACATGCGTCAGGGGCATGTAGCGGCGCAGGCCGCCCATGGCCGACATCTCGTTCGAATGGACGGCATGGATGATGCAGCCCGCCCCGAGGAAGAGCAGCGCCTTGAACAGGGCATGGGTGAAGAGGTGGAACATCGAGGCCATGTAGCCCAGCCCGCCCGCGTGGGGATCGGCCGAGGTGCAGACGCCGAGCGAAACGATCATGAAGCCGATCTGCGAGATGGTGCTGAAGGCCAGCACGCGCTTGATGTCGCTCTGCACGCAGGCCACCACGGCGGCGTAAAGCGCCGTGAAGGCCCCGATGTAGGCCGTCCAGTGCAGCACCTCGGGGGCATAGCCGATGAACAGGGGGAACATCCGAGCCACGAGGTAGACGCCGGCGACGACCATCGTCGCGGCATGGATCAGCGCCGAGACGGGCGTCGGGCCCTCCATGGCGTCGGGCAGCCAGATGTGCAGCGGGAACATGGCGCTCTTGCCGGCGCCGCCGATGAACATCAGCCCCAGCGCCAGCGGGATCATCCCTCCGGCGGCGGCCAGCATGGCCGTATCGGGCGTGAAGGAGAAGGTCCCGGCGTAGTAGCCGTAGAAGAGGATGCCCACGAGGAAGCCCAGGTCGGCGAAACGGGTCACGATGAAGGCCTTCTTCGAGGCGGCGATGGCCTCGGGCTTCGTGTAGTAGAAGCCGATCAGCAGATAGGAGCTTACGCCCACCAGCTCCCAGAAGAGGTACATCTGGAAGATGTTCGTGGCCACGACCAGCCCCATCATGCTCATCGTGAAGAGCGACAGGAAGGCGTAGTAGCGCTGGAAGCCCCGCTCGCCCTTCATGTAGCCGAACGAGTAGATGTGGACCATGAGCGAGACGGTCGAGATGACGACAAGCATCATCACCGAGATCGGGTCGAGCTGGATGCCCAGGTCGATGTGCAGCGTCTGACTGATGGGCAGCCAGACGGTGTTCCACGGCACGAGCGTCGGATAGAGGCCCGCGGCGTCACGCCCCACGCCGAAGAAGTACTCCCCGGCGGCCGTGTAGCTCAGGACCGCCACCACGGCCACCACGGCCGTGCCGATGGCGCCGGCCGCCGCGGGTCGGAGCTTCATGCCGGCGATGCCGAGCACGAGGAAACTCACGAACGGCAGCAGCAGAATCAGAATCGTATATTCCATAAAGCGTCGTTGTTTGCAGGGGTCGTTACCACTTCATCTGACGCAGGTTGCGGACCTGGATGTTGCGGATGTTGCGGTAGATGTTGATGATGATGGCGATGGCGACGGCCGTCTCCGCGGCACTCACCCCGATAGCGAACAGCGCAAAGAAGAACCCCTCGAGCGCTCCGGGGAAGAGGAAACGGTTGAAGACCACGAAGTTGATATCCACCGAGTTGAGGATCAGCTCGACGGAGATCAGCATGGCCAGCAGGTTGCGGCGCGTCACGAAGCCGTAGATTCCCACGAACATCATGATCGTGGAGACGACGAGATAATACTCCATGTGTATCATAAGGCACTCTGTTTTTTAGCGTTTGCGGGCGATCATGATACCGCCGACGATGCAGGCCAGCAACAGCAGGCTGATCACCTCGAACGGCAGGACATATCCGTACTTGTCGCTGCTCATCAGCGCGTGGCCGATCGTGCGGACAGAGAGTTCGCCGTACTCGAAGTGCGACGGCAGGAAGCGGTGCTTGAGCGTGATGAAGAGGCAGACGCCCAGGCCGGCCAGCGTCGCGGCCAGGCCTGCCACGAACTTGTAGCCCTTGAGCTCCTCGGCCTTGTCGCCCTCGCTCGAGGTGAGCAGGATCGAAAAGACGTAGAGCACCGTGATGCCGCCGGCGTAGATGAGCAGCTGCACGGCCCCGAGAAACGAATAGTTGAGATGGAAATAGATGCCGGCCGTACCGAAGAGCACGAACAGCAGGTAGGTCGCCGCACGCAGGATACGCCGCGTCGAGACGGCCAGCACGGCGCTCACCGTGATGAAGATCGCCAGCACGGCGAAAACGATCAGTTCGAGAGTTATCTCCATGGCTTACTGTTTGTTCAGGATTTGGACCAGTTTCTCCCGCGTGTAGACCGCGTGTTCGAACTCCGTCGCAAAGCGGATGGCTCCCGTCGGGCAGGCATTGACGCACAGGTGGCAGAACATGCACGACCCGAGGTCGTACTCGTAGCGCACCAGACGCTTCTTCGACTTGCCCGTTTCGGGATCGGTGACCATCTCGGTCACCAGGCGAATCGTCCCGTTGGGGCACGACGACTGACACAGTCCGCAGGCGATGCACTTGTTGTGCCCCTCGGCATCGTGGGGCATCGTCAGATGGCCGCAGTAGCGGTCGTACATCTTCAGCGTGGCCCGGTTCTCGGGGTATTGTTCGGTGACCTTGGGCGTGAAGAATTCGCGGCCGGTCACCTTCATGCCCGTCAGCAGGGTCCCCAGTCCGTGAAACAGTCCTTTGATATAATTCGACATGACTAAAAATGCAGGTTAAAGACAACGACGATGACCATCAGCAGCAGATTGACCAGGCCGATCGGTACAAGGTATTTCCACTCGAGCGTCAGGATCTGGTCGATGCGCAGGCGCGGGAAGGTCCACTTGATCCACATCAGCAGCAGGACCACGAAGAAGGCCTTGCCGAAGAACCAGACGAAGCCCGGGATGTAGTCCATCACCGCGTTGAAGCCCTCCCAGCCGGGGATGTGCAGCGGCATCCAGCCGCCGAGGAAGATCGTGGCCGCAACGCCCGAGATGATGAACAGATTGACGAACTCGGCGACGTAGAACAGGCCGAAGTGCATGCCCGAGTACTCGGTGTGGTATCCGGCCGTGAGCTCCGACTCGGCCTCCGGGAGGTCGAACGGACCGCGGTTCACCTCGGCGTTGCCGGCGATCAGGTAGATCACGAAGGCGATGAGCGCCGGGAGGTGGCCCTTGAAGATGAACCACCCGTCGGCCTGACGCTCAACGATCTCCGAGAACTGCATCGTGTCGGTCAGGACGACGATCGTCAGGATCGAAAGGCCGATCGACAACTCGTAGGAGATCATCTGCGCACCGCTTCGCATGGCGCCGATGAGCGAATACTTGTTGTTGGAGCTCCACCCGGCCAGCAGGATGCCCACCACGCCGATCGACGAGGCGGCCATCATGAAGAAGACGCCCACGTTGAAGTCGAGAACCTCCATCCCGCGGTTGAAGGGCAGGCAGGCGAAGGCCAGGAGCGAGGCCAGGATGACGATGTAGGGGGCCAGGTTGTAGAGGAACTTGTCCGCATGGCGGATGGTGATGATCTCCTTGGTGAGCATCTTGAAGACGTCGCCGAAGACCTGCAGTGTGCCCCACGGACCGACGCGCACGGGGCCCAGACGGCACTGGAACGCGGCACAGACCTTGCGCTCCATGAAGATCATCACGATGGCGATGATCGTGTAGAGCAGCAACAGACAGCCGCCGATCACCACGCACTCGATGAAGGTCGCCAGGCCGAGCGGCAGGAACGACGTCAGGAGTCCGTGTATCCAGTTGGTTATGATGCTGAAATCGAACATATTCTCGTGTTTTGCGTTTAACGGTCAATATCGGGCACGACGTAATCGACCGTGCCGCCGATGGCGATCAGGTCGGCGATCTTCGCGCCGCGGGTAATGGTTTCCATGCACGATACGAGCGGAAGACCCGTCGAGCGGAACTTCATGCGGTAGGGCGACTTGTCGCCGCGGCTCTCGATGTAGACGCCGAACTCGCCGCGGCTGCCCTCGACGGCGGCGTAGTAGCTGCCCTCGGGGATCCGGATCACGGGTTTCATCTTCTCCTGCCAGGGCCCCTCGGGGATGTTGTCGATCAGCTGCTCGATGATCCGCATGCTCTGCTCGATCTCGCGCATGCGCACCAGGTAGCGGGCCATGCAGTCGCCCTCGGTGAAGAGCACCTCATCGAAATCGACCTTGCCGTACATGGCGTAGGGATGGCGCTTGCGCACGTCGCAGGCCCAGCCCGAGGCGCGGCCCGTGCCGCCCGTCGCACCGAACGAGACGGCATCCTCGCGCGACAGCACGCCGGTACCCTTCAGGCGCTCCTGCGCGATGATGTTGCCGGTGAAGACCTCATGGTATTCACGCAGCATCGGACGCATGTAGGCGATGAACTCCTTGACCTTGCGCACGAAGTCGGGATGGATGTCGGCCTGCACGCCGCCGATGGTGTTGTAGGTCTGGATGAGCCGTCCGCCGGTCGTCTGCTCCAGGATGTCGAGCACCTTCTCGCGGTCGCGGAACCCGTAGAAAAAGGCCGTCAGCGCGCCCATGTCCATGCAGAGGCACGAGAAGAAGAGCAGGTGCGAATCGATACGCTGCAGCTCGTCCATGATCGTGCGGATGTACTGCACGCGCTCGGAGACCTCGACGCCCATCGCCCGCTCAATGCACATGCAGAGGGCATGGCGGTTCTGCGACGCCCCGAGGTAGTCAAGGCGGTCAGTCAGGGCGAGGGTCTGCGGATAGGTCAGGCTCTCGCACATCTTCTCGATGCCGCGGTGGATGTAGCCGCAATGCACGTCGAGCTTGCGGATGATCTCGCCCTCGAGCGAGACGCGGAAGCGCAGCACACCGTGCGTGGCCGGGTGCTGGGGGCCGATGTTGATGACGTACTCGTCCTCCTCGAAGATCGCCTTGCGGTGGCGGATGAAGCTTCCGTCGCGGGTGAGTTCGAAACTTTGGGCCGTCTCCTCGGCCACCTCGTTGCTCATGCGCAGGGGGTTCAGCGCCGGATCGTAGTCCTTGCGCAGGGGGTATCCCACCCAGTCGTCGCGCAGGAAGAGCCGGCGCATGTCGGGGTGGTTCAGAAAACGGATGCCGAAGTAGTCGTATGCCTCACGCTCGTTGAACTCGGCGGCACGCCACAGGTCACAGACCGAATCCAGCACGGGGTTCTCCCGGTCCGGGGTCATCGTCCGCAGCACGAGGTTCTCACCCGTGCGCGTGGATTCGAGGTGGTAGACCACGCCGAGCCCCTCCTCGCCCCAGTCCATGCCCGTAAGGCTGCGCAGGAAGTCGAACCCCTCCTCCTTGAGCCGGGCGGCCACCGCGTGCAGCCGGCCGGCAGGCAGGGTCACCATGCCGTCGCCCGCCTCACGCCACTCGGCCGCGGGTTCCCAGCCCGTAATCTTCTCTTTCCAGGTCGTATTCATCGTTTGTCTTCTCTTTCGACGTTCAACTCGTTCTTTTCGGCCGTCAGGTCGCGTTTGAGCAGCTCCTCGTACTCTTTCTCGCCGATCTGGCGGTTCACGCCGCCGAAGAAGCGCTGCAGACGCACCTTGCGCTGGAGCTGCATCAACCCGTAGAGCATCGCCTCGGGACGCGGCGGACATCCCGGGATGTAGACATCGACGGGCAGAATCTCATCGACCCCCTGCACCACGTGGTAGGACTTCTTGAAGGGCCCGCCGCTGATGGCGCAGCCGCCCACGGCAATCACGTATTTCGGGTCGGCCATCTGGTCATAGAGGCGCTTGAGCACCGGAGCCATCTTGTGGGTGATCGTACCGGCAACCATGATGAAGTCGGCCTGACGCGGGGAGGCGCGGGTCACCTCAAACCCGAAACGGGCAAAATCGTAACGGGCGGCACCCACGGCCATGAACTCGATGCCGCAGCAGCTCGTGGCGAACGTCAGCGGCCAGAGGCTGTTGCTGCGGCCCCATTCGATCAGGTTGTCGAGGCACCCGACGATGACGTTCGTCCCGTTCGCGCGCAGTTCGCGCGCCATGTTCTCAAGATATTCGTTGTCGTTGAAATCCTCGTATTTCATCGACTTGATCTCCGGCATCTTTATTTCCATTCCAGGGCTCCTTTCCGCCAAGCGTATGCAAGGCCCAAAATCAACACAAGCAAGAAGAAGAGGATGCTCACAAGGCCATAGAGACCCAGATCCTGCACGACGACGGCCCATGAGAAGAGGAACACGGTCTCGACGTCGAACATCAGGAAGAGGATGGCAAAAAGGTAATAGCCGACCTTGAACTGCATCCACGATCGTCCGCGCGTGGGGATGCCGCATTCGTAGGCCTCACCCTTCTGCGAATTGTAGGAACGGGGCGAGATGGCCCGGGCGACACCGAGCGCAACGGCAACCAGCGCAATGGCCGTAAGGATCACGACCACGAGTAACGTGAAATACATATTATCTGTTTTTTGTTCGAATTGACACGACAGAGGCACGCCACGGCATGCGTAAAACAAGGCAAGAGGAGGTGTGGAGGCCCGACAGCGAAATGTTTCGACCCGGCCGGCCGAAACGGGTTATATCCGGATACGCTCCAGCGAAAAGACGTAGTAATCCACCGGGCGGGGCGAGAATCCCGCACCGCACGGCGGGACAAACGCGCCGAATGCGTCGGATGCCGCCAGGGCGAAGCCCGCAGCCCCGAAGTCATGGCAGCGCAACAGGCTTTTCAGCCCGCAACCCGAATCGGGCAGGTCGTAGATTTCGAATCCGAGGCCCGGCACGGCAAAGCAAAAGTCGGCCGGAGAGGGGATGTCGGAACTCCGGTCGGCGGAAAGAGCGGCGAACGTACGGTCCGATCCCTCCCGCTCGGGGAGAGGTCCGACGGCGCTCATCAGCACGAAAAGCGCCACGAACAGGGCATATTGTATCCGAACCAACACCTTGCTAACCTTGCTTTCGCGCCGCGAATATACAATTCTTTCGGCGAAAAAAGATTTTTCGACCCCGAAAAATCGCACGGGCGGGCCGCAGTCACGAAAAAAACGGGCTGCGGGAAGTGCCGCCGCGGCAAAAAAGATCGTCCAGATGCCGCCCGGAAGCCATTTTTCGACAAATCGAAACTCCAAAAGGCAAATCTTCGATTTTTTTTCGTAATTTTGGGGAAAATACCGACGATCCTTAATCTTAAAAACAAAAAATACAACGACATGAAACTGCCCTATTGCGAACCCTACAAGATCAAGATGACCGAAGCGATCCGCACCTCGACGCGCGAAGAGCGCGAAGCCTGGATCCGCGAAGCTCACTACAACCTCTTCAAGCTGCGTGCGGACCAGGTGACGATCGACCTGCTGACCGACTCGGGCACAGGCTCGATGAGCGACCGCCAGTGGGCGGCGATGATGACCGGTGACGAGAGCTACGCCGGCGCCGCATCCTATTTCCGGCTGAAGGAGGTCATCGGACGCCTGTTCGACATGCCCTACTTCCTGCCCACGCACCAGGGCCGCGCCGCCGAGAACGTCATCTTCTCGGCTCTGCTCAGGAGGGCGACATCGTCCCGGGCAACTCCCACTTCGACACCACCACGAAGGGCCACATCGAGTTCCGCCGCTGCCACGCCGTGGACTGCACGATCGATGCAGCCTCCGACACGCAGCTCGAAATCCCGTTCAAGGGGGAGATGGACCTCGGCAAGCTCGAGAAGGTGCTGCGCGAAAACCCGCGCGAGAAGGTGCCGTGTGTCGTGCTGACGATCACCAACAATACGGCCGGAGGGCAGCCCGTATCGATGCGCAACATCCGCGAGACGGCCGAGCTGTGCCGCCGCTACAACGTGCCCCTGCTCATTGACTCGGCACGCTTCGCCGAGAATGCCTACTTCATCAAGACACGCGAGGAGGGTTACGCCGACAAGTCGATCAAGCAGATCGTCCGCGAGATCTACCAGTATGCCGACATCATGACCATCTCGGCCAAGAAGGACGGCGTGGTGAACATGGGCGGCTTCGTGGCCATGCGCTCCGAGGAGCTCTTCGTCAAGGCGATGTCGTTCTGCATCATGTACGAGGGCTACGTGACCTACGGCGGCATGTCGGGGCGCGACATGGATGCCCTCGCAGTGGGTCTGGACGAGAATACGGAGTTCGAACAGCTCGACGCCCGCATCCGTCAGGTCAAGCTGCTGGGCGATCTGCTCGACGAATACGGCGTTCCCTACCAGCGGCCGGCCGGCGGCCACGCCATCTTCATCGATGCCAAGAAGGTGCTCCCGAACCTGCCGAAGGAGGAGTTCATCGCCCAAACGCTGGCCGTGGAGCTCTACCTCGAGGCGGGCATCCGCGGTGTGGAGATCGGCTCGATCCTTGCCGACCGCGACCCCGAAACGCACGAGAACCGCTACCCTGCCCTCGAGCTGCTTCGCCTGGCCATCCCGCGCCGGGTCTATACCGACAACCACATCCGTGTGATCGCCGCAGCATGCCGCAACATCTACGAGCGTCGCGAGGAGATCACCCACGGATACCGCATCACGTTCGAAGCTCCGATCCTGCGCCACTTCACCGTGGAACTGGAGAAGATCTGATCTTCGCAACCGTGCAAGACAAAGACCTCAACCGAAACAGGCGGCGCCCCGCAAGGAGCGCCGCCTGTCGTTTCACAGGTCCGTACCCGTCAGGCGCCGAGCCGCCGTTTGTAACAGTCGGCCTTGCGGCAGAGGGCGCATCCGTAGTCGCGGCGCTCGACCCCGGGGCCGATGCCGACTACGGCACTCACCGACTTGATCGGCAGCATCAGCCCCGACTCACAAAGCCGCACGCCGCAAAACCCCTCGGGCAGCAGGCTGAACAGGGCATGCTGCTCGGAGACGTTCCAGCCGCAGTATCCCGGGCTGTAGGAGTTGGTGATGCGCAGCCCTTCGGGAGCCACATACCGCTCGAGGCGGTCCAGCCCGCAGGCCACGACCGCCTCGGCCATCACCGAGCCCAGCGCATCGGCCACATAGGCCGCCACGACATCATCGCCCTCGCGCAGGTCGTGCAGCCAGGCATCCATCTCGGCACCGACACTGGCGATGAGCACCGCAAAGCAGTTCCCCTTGCGCAGCTGGGCGGCGATGATCGCCCCGGGCTCGAAATCGAGCTCCCCGAGCCTCAGCCGCTGCCGCTCGACACGTCCCTCGACGATCCGGAAACCCAACCGGGGCCGGCAGATCTCCAGGGCCCGGGCCGTCAGCCGGTCCACGATCTCCTGTACGTCCGGGCCCGGTTCGGCTGTTCCGTAACCCAGCGTCGCCCGCAGCTCCGCGGGCGAAATCGTCAGATCCCGCACCGAGAGGGGCAACTCCCGGGCGGCCATCCACTCATTTCGTTCCATAAATCCACTCTTTCAAACAAGCTTTTGCGGCATCGGCCGCCCACGTTCCCGCTCCGGCATCGACCCACCAGCAGGTGAGAAACCCTCCGCACCCGGGGGCCCCGGCGACAGGCGAGCATTCGAGCCGGCCGGGAGCAAGCCAGTCAGCCTTCACCCACCCCGCATCGCTGCACAGGCATCCCTTGGCCCGCACGGGGGTGAGATTCCGCTCCGCAAGCCGCGCAAAGAGAGCGGCCAGATCGTCGCGGCTCACCGGCCGGCCGACGGGGAAGGTCTCCGTGACGAAGCGCGGTCCCCCGGCCGGCAGAACCGGGAAGAAGGCCCGGAATCGGGCATAGCAGCCGGGCACGGTCTCGAGCCACCAGTTTCCGTCAAAGGCATCGCCTCCCTCGACGATCAGCGCCTGGGGATTGATTCGCTCCAGTTCGTCGCGTACCGCAGCGGTGCGTTCGGGCGTGGAGAGGTCCGTCCGGGTCAGGACGATGACCGGTGCGAGCCGGAACTGTCGGAGAAAATGGTCGCGGTTCAACTTCAACAGCAGGTCGAAACGCTCCACATCCACGAGCATCACCACCCCGTCGGGTTCGAAGCCCGGAATGCGGAGCAGGTCGGCCAGGTCGCCGAGCCCCGACGGTTCGAGGAACACGCAGTCCGGATCGAAATCGGTCCGGATACGCTCCATCGTTGCCGCCATCTCGCCCCGCAACGTGCAGCAGACGCACCCGGCACGCAGGTCCACGACCTTCAGCCCGCCGTCGCGGAGATAGAGCCCGTCTACGGACTCGCGTCCCGACTCGTTCTCCACGACGACGACCCGGCGGTCGGCAAGCGCCTCACGCACGATGCGGCGGATGAGCGTCGTCTTCCCGCTGCCCAGGAAACCGCATACGATCAGATTCAACGGCATGCGTCGCTCTTCTTGAGCGCCTCGGCGACGGCCGCACGCAGCTGCTCCGCCTCGGCGTCGCTGAACGGACGGTGAAGGCCGTCATGCAGGTGCGTCCCGTCACGTTCGACGATGATCATGCGTGCATCGCGCGACATGCCGATGTTGTGCCACACTCCGGCCGGGATGTTGTAGGTGACCCCGGGCGTCATGCGCACGCATTCGAACGAGATGCCCTCATCGCCGATCTCGGCGGCCACCAGCACGGCCGTTCCCGCAAACAGGATGAATGCCTCGTCGGTCTGCCGGTGCACCTCGACATCGACCATGTCGTCCAGGCCGTGGCCCGGAAGATAGTTGAGCTGGGCGATCTGCCAACCCTCGCGGATCAGGAAGGGGTTGTACCCCTCCGCCTCGTGATAATACCGTTCGATCATCGCTTCCGTCCGTTAAAGTCCGCAACCGCCCGATAGAAGGCCTCGATGTTGGCCGTCGGAACCCCCGGAGGGGTATCGCACCCCGACGAAAGGATGAAGTTCGGATGCCCCGCCGCCATCTCCAGCAGCGCCGTGGAGGCTCCGTAGACCTGCTCGGGCGTACCCATCTTGAAGACCGATACGGGATCGACATTGCCCATTACCAGCGTGTCCGACGGGCAGTCGCGCAACGCCGCGGCCATGTCCATGCCGTTTCCGAAGTGGTAGCCCATGCTGCCCGTGGCCACCATGGCCGCGGTGCACTGCCCCGTATTGCCGCAGTTGTGGAGGATGACGGCGAAGTTGTCGTCCTGCACCTGTTCGACGATCCGGCGGACGTAGACCGAGGAGAACTCCCGGCAGGCGTCGTCGGAGAGCAGGCCGGCGGCCGGTTCGGCGATGAGCACGCCGTTGGAACCGGCCCGCTTGAGCGCCTTGCAGTACTCGGTGATGAACTCCGTGCACTTGTCCAGCAGCAGGCGGATCGTGTCGGGTTCGATATAGATGCCCATCATGATCTCCGACATGTCGTAGAGACGCCCGGCCAGCGAATAGGGACCGATGCAGCCGCTCAGCACGGGACGGTCCGACGCGCGCGCCACCAGCTCGTTGGCCTTCAGGTACTCGGGAACACGTCCGGCATCGAGCGAAGGAATGGCCAGCGCCTCGATCCCGGCACGGTCGCAGACCAGACGTCCCACGACGCTGGGGACGTCGTCCTCCGGGAAATGGATCTCGGCGCCGAAAGCCTCCGCCTCGACGGTCAGGTCCATGATCACGGTCGAGGCCAGCGAGGGATAACGCCCGGCAAGCGCCAGCACGGCGCGGGCATGCACTTCGCCGTCGGTAACCGCATCGCGGACGCTGTGTCCGATGAGTTCGATTCCCGAGTGGGTCATGATCGGGAGCGCCGCGCGGTCCGGGGAGGCAATCAGCTCCCCGACCCACTGTTTCATGTTCCGTTCCATAACGCTATGCCGATTTTGCGATGAGTTCCTTGGCCTTCAGCACGGCCGAGTTGGCATTGTCCGAATAGCCGTCGGCACCGATCTGGTCGGCGAACAGCTGATTGACCGGCGCTCCGCCGACCATGATCTTCACCCGGTCGCGCAGTCCGGCCTGCTCGACGGCTTCGATCACCGTCTTCATGTAGTTCATCGTCGTCGTAAGCAGGGCCGAGAGGCAGAGGATGTCGGCCTGCTCGGTGCGCACCGCCTCGACAAACCGGTCGGCCGTGATGTTCACGCCGAGGTTGATGACCTCGAAGCCGCAGCCCTCGAACATCGAGGCCACGAGGTTCTTGCCGATGTCGTGCAGGTCACCGTAGACCGTGCCGATGACGATCTTGCCGATCGTCGCCGACTTGCCGCTCGACAGCAGGGGCTTGATGAGCTCCAGGGCGCCCTTCATGGCCCGGGCCGCCATCAGCAGCTCGGGGACGAAGGCCTTGCCCTCCTGGAAGCGCTGGCCGATGCGCTGCATGGCCGGGATCATGTAGTCGGAGATGATCGACTGCGGGTCCACCCCCTCATCGATCGCCCGACGGGTCAGTTCGACGGCGGGCTCGAGATGTCCCGCCACGATGGCATCCGAAAGTTCTTGCAGATTGGTCATGATTCTGTCGTTTTTGTTCTCGTCATTTACTGGTTTTCATTCAGCCGGCAAAGCTCTCGCAGGAACCGTAGCGGCGTGCCGCGGCAATGAAGGCGCGGAAGTTGGCTTCGGGCGTATTGCGGCCCATTGCGCAGCCCGAGCTGATGATGTGGCGGCGGCCGCGGGTCTTGGCCACCAGGTTCTTCACGGCGGCATCGACGTCATCGGGCGTACCGACCACCAGCGGAAAACTCGGGTCGATGTTGCCCATCAGCACGGTCGATTCAGGCACGAGACGGCGCGCCTCGGCCATATCGAGTTTCCAGTCCACCTCGAGGATGCGGGCTCCGGTGCGGCCCATGTCTCCGATGATTCCGGTCGTATCGCCGCAGATGTGCACCGAGAAGGGAATGCCGTAGTCCTGTACCTCCTCGACCAGCTTTCGCTCGGGCTCGAAGGCGAACTGACGGTACATGTCGGGCGAGATGAGGTTCGGGCCGGCAAAGGCGTCACCGATCGAGGTGGCATGCGCACCGGCATCCTTCTGCGCCTTGGCGAAGACGGCGCTGATGCGGCGGCAGTAGTCCAGCACGTCGGCTATCAGCCTGGGGTCCTCGGTCAGCAGGTCCATCATGAACTGCGTGGTTCCGCGCAGCAGGCAGGCAATGCTGAAGGGGCCCTGGTCGGCGCGTCCCATGACGAAGACATGGTCGCCGATGGCCTCGACCAGACGCTCGGTGGCCTCGAGCCAGACGCTGAGACGCCCCGAGCTCATCGGATCGGGAATCGGCATGTCATAGACGTCGCGCAGGTCCTTGAGCACGGGCTGCTGCTCGTCCACGATGGCGGGTTCGTCGTCGCGGAAGATCACCTTGGCGCCTACGGCCTCGGCAATGGTCGCGTCGTCGAAGTCGATCACGCAGCCGTCGTATCCGTATTTCTCCTGCGAGACGATGTGGGCCTCGGCCATCTTGCGGCCATTGCGGTTCACCTCGCCGATCTTGTATCCGGCCGTCTCGACCGCGAACATGAAACTTTGCGGCACGACGGGAAGCGTGTCGGGCATCCGCCCGTCCAGCACGGCCATGCAGCGTTCCAGAGATGTCATTTCTTTCATATCGAATGATTTTTATCGGTTAATTTTTCAGTTTCAGGGAGGCGACAAGCATGTAAAGCAGCGCAACGCCCGGTACGAACAGGCTGGCCCACTGACCGCTCAGGTCGGCCACGACGCCCATGAGGGGAGGCAGCAGCGCACCGCCGGCCACACCCATGATCATCAGCGCCGAGACCTCGTTGGCACGTCCCGGTGCCGACTTGAGGGCCGCCGAGAAGGCAATGGCGAAGACGTTGGCGCAGCAGAGTCCCAGCACGAAGAGTGCGGCGAAGAGCACCGTCGCATCGGCCGCGGTCATGAAGAGCCCCAACGCAACGAGGGCCAGCAGCATCGAGACCGTCAGGAAGCGGCGCGAAGAGATGCGCGAAAGGACCACCGCACCGCCGAACGTACCCGCGGTACGGGCCAGGTAGTAGAGGCTGCAGCCCATCGCCGCCCGGTCGAGCGGGAGCGAGCAGCGCTCCGAGAGGTACTTCGGCACGGCGGTCATCAGCCCGATCTCGAAGCCGACGCTCAACACGATGACCGACAGCAGCATCAGGATGTAGCCGTCGGTGAGCAGCGTACGGACGCCGCGGGCGCCGACCGGCTCGGAGTGCGACTCATCGACCTTCAGCCGGGCCATCCAAAGCCACGACAGCAGGGTGATGAGGGCATAGAGCGGGAAAATCAGCCGCCAGTTGCCCCACACGCCGGCCGCCACGCCCACAAGCACGGGGCCGAGCATCGAGCAGACCGCCTTGATGAACTGCCCGAGCGTGAGCATGCTCGTCGCACGGGCCTCGCCGGCGACATCGGCCAGCAGCGGGTTGAGCGACACCTGGAGCATCGTGTTGCCGATGCCCAGCAGGGCGAAGGCCGTCAGCACTACCGGGAACGAATAGTCGGCCAGCGGCAGCAGCATCGCCACGAAGGTCACGGCGGCACTGGCCATGACCGTCCGCTTCCGCCCGATGCGCCCCATCAGGACCCCCGTGGGCAGCGAGCAGACGGCAAACCAGAGGAAAACCATCATGGGCAGCAGGTTGGCGATGCGGTCGCTCAGCGAGAAATCGGCCTTCACGTAGCTGGTCGCCACGCCGACGACATCGACGAAGCCCATGACAAAGAAGCTGAACAGCACGGGCAAAAGCCCGGCAAGGGTGTTTTTACGGTTCATTCGCAACGGAAGTTTTGGAGTTCCGCGCCGTCAGGCCGCGAAACCATGTGGAAAACCAGTTCGCCGCCCTCCATGATCCGTTCGTAGGAGATCGTGCGCCCGGGGTAAGGTTTCCCGTCGAGCGTCACCGAGGCGACAAACATGCACTCATCGGAGAGGCCTTCGGCACGCACGGTGAAGGTCCGTCCGTTCTCGAGCCGGAAGGCGATCCGTTCGGCCTGCGGAGCCCCGAGCACGAACTCGCCCCCGCAGGGATCCACCGGGTAGAAGCCCGACACGGCGAAGAGATACCATGCGGACATCTGCCCGCAGTCGTCGTTGCCGCGAAGGCCGTCCGGTGCATTGAGGTAGAAGTTGCGGGTCAGGTAACGCAGGATGGCGTCGGTCTTGTACCCGCGCGAAGTGTACTTGTAGAGATAGGGCACGTGGTGGCACGGTTCGTTGCCGTGCCAATACTGCCCGAGGGTCCCGTAGATGTTCCACACGAGGTCCTTGACATAGGGACGTCCCGTGCGGGTGTAGAACATCGAGTCGAGCCGTGCAACGAAGGGCTCCTCACCCCCCATGCGCTCCATCAGCCCCTCGATGTCGTGCTGTACGTGGAAAAGGTAGTGCCAGGCATTCCCCTCCGTGAAATCCGATCCGGCCACCCACTCGCCGACCACCCGGGCAGGGTCCTCCCCCCGCCGGAAGCTGCCGTCGGCCCGCCGGCCGCACATGAATCCCGATTCGGGGTCGAAGACGTTCGTCCAGTTGCGCGCGAGTGTCTCGAGCGTGTCGCCCTCGGCCGTGCGTCCGAGCGCGCGGGCGAGCAGGGCGGCGCAATGGTCGTCGTAGGCCGATTCGAGCAGCCGGGAGACGGTCTCGCGGCCGTCGTCCACAGCCGAGAGCGAACGGTCGAAGGGGATGTATCCGTAGGTGTCGATCAGTTCCGTGTGGTTGCGGTAATGACTCTTGCGGAGGCTCTCCCAGACGGCTTCGAACAGTTCATCGTCGCCGTAGCCCTCCGGGCGCAGCCCCTTGAGCCAGGCGTCCACCAGCACCGGAACGGCGTGGTTGCCGATCATCGTATGGGTCTCATGTCCCCACAGGGCCCACCGGGGCAGGTAGCGGTGTGCCTCGAGCGGATTCGAGGGATCGGCCACCTTGGCTGCATAGTGTTCCATGATCGAGCCGTTGAACAACGGCACGAGCGAGGGGGTCAGGATCGTGTAGAGCGGGTGCGCCGCCCGGTAGGTGTCCCACAGCGAGAGGGTCGAGAAAAAGTGTCCCGACCGGCTCGTACGCACCTCGCCCGCCTCGGAACGGTAGCGGCCGTCCGTGTCGGCGATGTCGTTGGGCTGCATGTAGAGGCGGTAGAGCGCCGTATAGAAGTTGGTCCGCTGCTCCCGGTCGCCCGAGATCTCGACGCGCGAAAGCAGGTCGTTCCACGCACTGCGGGCCCGTTCGCGGAGGACATCGAACGATTCGCCGTCGGCCGCCTCCTCCGCCAGGTTGCGGCGGGCCGCCTCGACGCTCGTCGTCGAGAGGGCGATCCGCACGCCGAGCTCGGCGTCACCGTCCATCTCGAAGCTCAGCACGTAGCGCGGAGCCCGCTCGGCGGAATCCGGAGCCGGCAGTTCGACGACCGAAGCGATGCGGTGGTCGAAACGGATCGTGTAGTACTGGTCGCGCGGAGCCCACTCCCGCGGCCGGCGGTAACCCGAAAGGCCGTAGTCGTCGAACTCCTGACGGGCCTCGAGGACATTGCCGGCAAGCCGCGTCGAGTCCCACGCCACCCCGTACTGGAGATCGACAAGGACACGGGCCGTTGCCGGATCGTCGAAGCGGTAGCGGTGGCACGCCACGCGGCGGGTAGCCGTCAGTTCAACCTGCGTGCGGTTATCCTCGAGCCGCACGGCATAATAACCCGGTGAGGCCACCTCGGAGGTTTTGTCGTATTCCGAGCGGAACGCCCCGCGCTCCGTGCCGGCAATCTCGCGCCCGCACCAGGGCATCAGCAGGATGTCCGACATCGAGGGACACCCCACTCCGTTGAGGTGCGTCTGGGTGAAGCCCGCCAGGTAGCGGTCCGCATGGCGGTAGCCCGTCACATGGTCCATGAAATAACCCTCGTAGAGGGAGTCCACGGACTCCGGACCGGGTTGTACCATACCCATCGGAACGGTGGCCCCGGGGACGCAGTGCCCCTCGTGAAGCGTTCCGATGAAGGGATTCACATAGCCGGTGCAGTCGTGCGGCACGGAACAGCCGCACGACAGTACACACAGCAGAATCAGAAGCGGACGGAACATCAGAGCTCGAGTTTGTAGGTTTCGATGGCGTGGTGTCCCAGACGGAGGGTCAGCCGGCGGCCCGAACCGGCAACCGGCTCGCCGCCCTCCTCGATGAGGTCGGTGCGCGTCACGCGCTTGACATCGAACGGCAGCGTCACCTCGACCGTCTTGTCCACACCCTCCATCTCGGTCAGACGCAGGATGAGGGCATTGCCGCCGTCGGCCTTCTTGAGCGTCGTGAGCGACACCAGCGGATCGGAGATGCGGATGAACGAGCAGCTGGCCTCCAGGTCGCCGCCGCGGCCCTCGCGTGCGACAGGCAGCAGCGGGTGGTTGGCCCCCACGCCGAAGCAGTAGCCGTTCTGCCACCCGGCCTCATGGCCGAGGATCGAGAAGCGGAAGGAGTGGGTGCCGGTCTGGTGGTACCAGTTGCCCTCACCGTGGCAGCTCTTGTGCGACGAGAGCAGGATGCCCTGCAGCACGGGATAGTCCGACTGGTCGCGCGACGGGTCAATCCAGTCCGCCACGGCCACACACGACGACATCGTCACACCGAAGCCGTTGCCGCTGGCCGAGATGAAGTTCTGGATCTCGCGCGGATGCGAATCGGCGGGATGGTGCACGTAGGTGCCGCCCCAGCTCCAGCCGCCCGGTACGCTCTTCATCTCGCTGACGCCCACCTCGGCAACACCCATCGGAACCTCATAGTGGATGCGGCTCGACGCCCGCTTCATATTGAGCGGGAAGAGGATGCGGTACTGGCGGTTATGCTCGCCGGTGAAGTTCTCGAGCGTCACGTCGAAGTCGATTTTCTTGATGGCATGGTAAACCGTAATGCGCTGGATCACGCGGGCGAAGGCGGTCTGTACGGCATTCTCGAAGGTTGTGCAGACGGCACCCGTCGCCACAATCCGCCACGAAGCGGGCTGTGCGCTGACAAGCGTCTGGTCGTCCACCTCCAGGTCGGCGATGCGGTTGAACTCGCCGGCCCCGTTGCCCTTGTATCCGGCATCGAGGATGTCACCGAAGGCGAAACGCGAGGTCTCGGCCAGATTGCAGCCCTGCTCGAAGTCGTAGAGCGAGACGATGCCGCCGTCACCCAGCACGATGTCGTAGAAGGCGTTGCGGTAGTAGTTGTCACCCTGCTCGACCCCTGCGGGCACCACCGGGCGGGGCTCCTTCGCCACGGGTTTCACCCGGTAGGCGGCATATCCGAACGAGGGCACGCCCTCGGCCACGAAGGCCAGGCATTCGCGGCCGTCGCGCTCGATGCGCTGCACGGGCAGCTCACGGCCGTCGGAGGTGCAGACCACCGCGGGACGGTCACCCGCCGGAAGGTAGGCCACCTCCGTACGGTCCCACTGCAGGTCGTTGAACACGACCCAGTTGCCCGCCTGTTCCGGAACGCGGTCGGCGATCTTGCGCAGCGAAGCGTCGAGCAGCGAGCGGCCCAGATCGCGGGCTACCGAGAGCGAATCGCCGAAGATGCGGTCGGTGATCTCGCCGTTCTTGCCGCCCAGTCCGTGATCGGGATAGATCGAGGCCATCCAGGCGCGGTCGAACGCAGCGCGGGGATAGTCCCACGAACCGTCGAGGCACACGTTGTTCACCGACGTGAAGAGTTCGGCTGCCGGCAGCAGCACGCCGGCCTCACGCTTGGCCACCGTCTGTTGGTAGTGCGCCGGACCGTGGATGTAGAGCCACAGGTCGGGGCGTTCGCCGACAACCTCCTCCATCTGCGCCTCGGGCGTATCGACCAGCGCGAGGTACTCCTCGGCCGTCGAGCACTTCAGACGCGGCAGCTCCACCTCGGCCAGCTCCGCGATGCGGTTCCACTCGTCGATCACCGGTGCGAAGTTCACCGGCTTGGTGGCGTCGCAACTCATCAGCACGGCGTAGTGCGGCGGGATGTGGCGGCTGCGGAAGTAGTCGCTCCAGAGACGGCTGCGCGGATGCAGGCGCTCGAAGGCCGTAACGGCATCCTTCTCGAAGAATTTCCAGATGAGCGTCGCCCAGCCGTAGTTGCCCGGCGTGTAGGTCAGCACGCTCGATCCGTCGGGGCTGTACCAGTCATAGAGGCCCTCGCGCATACGCGACACGAAGAGGTTGCGGATCCCGCTCTTGGCCAGGATCTGGGGCATCTGCATCGTGCGGCCAGGGACATCGACGTTGTTGGCCGTCCTGTCGTCGCAGCCGGGCAGGTTCTCGCGGATCCACTTGCGGCCGTAGTAGGCCTGGCGCACCAGCTGTTCGCCCGAAGCGAGGCCCTCGTAGGGCTGGTTGTAGGTGGCGCCCCACACGAAGCGGCCCTCCCGGTAACGCTCGATCACCTCGTCGCGACGCTCGGGATGCGCCTCGAGAAACTCCATGAGGTTGAGCGTCTGCTCCATCTCAAACTTGAAGTCCGGATCCTCGCGCATGATGTCCAGCGCCGGGATGATGATATCCTCGATGCGTTCGGTGCGGCAGTATTCGGGCGTGTCCATCCAGGCTATGTCCTGATGCGACGACTGGATGATGTGGATCGTACCGTTGCGGAAATAGCCCCAGTCATCGGGGATCGGAGCCTCGACAGCTTTGGATGACAGCACCTTGCGACCGGAACGGAGCGTCAGCACGTCGCTCTTGCCGATCATGGGCAGCCACACCAGCAGGCTGTCACCGGTCGAACCGGCCTCGACGGCCAGCGGTTCGTCACCGAGCTGCAGCACGGTCTTACGGGCCGGCGCCTCCGAAAGTTTCACATAGGAGAGGATCTTCAGGCGTCCGTCACGCTTCTCGTAGCGCACCGGCTCCACGCGAGCCACGCGGCCGATCTGCTGGGCGCTGGTTTCTCCGGCGGCCAACCCGAAGAGAGCTATGGCCAAAAGCGTTTTGTTCATCTTCTTCTTGATGCGGTATTACAGATTCAACACGTTGCGGGTCTGTTCGGGACGATACTCCATGCGGATGCGCCAGAGGAGCTCCTCGGCCGATGCGGGCTTGACCGAGGGCAGCAGCAGCGACTGCGTCCGCAGCACGGGATTCACCCCGATGGCCGGGCGCGGCGTCAGCGGGCTCGACCCGGCAAAATCCGACCAGGCATGCACGATCGTCCACTGGAGGATCCGATCCCCTCCTCACCGGCAGCCAGCACGTCACGGTTCACCATCGAGGCCACGAACTCGGGGACTCCGGCCCGCGGACGGTGTGCATTGACCTCGTTCCAGAGGCTGTAGCGGGCCGTCACTACCGGGATATCGATTCCGGCACGGTTGCGGTGCCAGTAGACCTTGCCGTCAAGTTCATAGGGGAAATACTGCACGGCGAGCATGCCCGTCAGGCCGGGCATCTCCTCGGCATAGATCCGAAAGGCCTCCTGGGCTTCGGGCGAAGCGACATCGAAGCAGATGAAGCCGAAGATCCGGATTCCGAGCCGCTCCATGTGGTAGTTGATCCGCCGGGCGAACTCACGCAGCAGTTCGGCTCGGTTCGGACGGTTCACGGCGAAGATGTCGGGATACTGGTATCCGCCGCCGTACTCGAGGAAACTCGACCCTGCCTGCCGGCGGGCCGCCATCCTGTTCCACGTGAAGGGCGAGACGATCGAAAGCTCCGTCGGGCAGAGCGTCCAGCTCAGGCCGGCCTCACCGGCCCCCTTGCCGCCCATGTACATCGGCGACTCGCCGTAGCTGTCCATCGACCACTGCATGTTGTCGCCGTCGCTCATGACGAAGGCATGGAACGAGGAGCGGTCGTCGAAATCGATCGTCCGCGGGTCGAATGCCTCGACCTGCACCGGATGGGCAGCCTCGCCGACCGAAGAGATGAACGGCAGGTTCATGCACCAGTTGGTCGCCGTATTGTAGTGGCCCCAGCGGGCGATCAGACTCGTGAAATCGTACTCGTCGCCGCAACCCCAGCCGAGAATCGGCGAGAGCGGCTCGACCCACTCGAGTACGGGGTCGATCAGCTCCTTCTGGTCGGCATAGAGCATCAGACGGTGGGCAATGGCGTAGTCGCGCAGGTTGTGCACCGAGGGCGGGATGCTCAGCGCCGACTTGCGGCAGAGGCGGTCGCGGTTGCGCTCGAAGCACTCGGCGGCCGTTTCGTGACGGGCATCCTTCAGCTCGCGCAGACCCAGCGAACGGGCTCTGGCGACCAGCGACTCGTCGATCAGCGCACCCTGCAGCAGCGAAGCGTAGACCGTAGCCACGTTGGCCGAATAGTCCGTCCCGGGATTCGAGGCGTAGGGATTGGCCCAGGGGCCGTCCATACGGTAGAGCACATACCCGCGCAGGATGCCCCGCTTGCGGAGCAGCACGGCCAGCTCGTCGATCTCCATGCGGCGGATCTCCCTGATGCCGAGCGCCTCGACCGACTCCTCGAACAGAGTCTTGTAGGAGGAGTTTCCGGTCTCGATCCAGACCATCGTGTCGAAGCGGCCCTCATTGACGGCCTGTGCGGCCAGTCCCGAGAGCGACTCGGCCAGCATGGCCTCGGCCGGGGTCTGTCCCAACGGGCACACGATCACTTTTTCGGGGGCTTTCTGTTCGGGCCAGCCGTGGCGGCCGTCGTATTCCTGCGCCGCAGCGCCGAGGTGGCAGCCCAGCAGGGCGACAAGAAGCAGTTTCAGGAGTTTCATTCGATTTCGGTTCTTGGGATGTTTTTATTCATGATGCTAAAAATACTCGCTCAGATAACGCTGCGTCTGCTCGGGACGATACTCCATACGGATGCGCCAGATAAGCTCCTGCATCGACACGTCCTCATAGTCCTCGGCCAGACGGCGGTTGCACATCTCGGCGGCCGAAGCGCCGCGCAGCGTGCCGCCCGGGGCGTTCTCGGCCGTCTCGTCGGTCGAGGCGCCCGTATCGGTGAAGGCACTCCACGCATGGACGATCACTGCCGAGAACTTCGAGTCGGCCGGCTCCTCGTTGAGCTTGCGCGCCACGTAGGTCGGGCTGCCGTCACGTTCGTGGTTGCCTTCGGGGAAGTTCCAGATCGAGTAGCGGACCGTCACCACCGGGATGTCGTAGCCTTGCTTGTTGGTCACCCAGAGGATCTCACCGGCTCCCCCGGCATAGGAGGGCGCATACTGGATGGCAACGATACCCTCCAGCTGGTCGTTGGCATCGACAAAGGCCTGGTAGGCCTCCATGGCTGCCGCCGAGGTGGGGTCGTGCGCGATCTGCTCGAGGATCTTGATCCGGTGCTGGCGCATGTGCGAGGCGACCTTCCCGGCCAGCGACTCCAGCAGCGCGGCACGGTCGCCGTCGGCTCCGAAGTCGTCGCTGTACCAGTAACCGCCGCCGAAGCTCTCGATGAGCGTAGACTTGCCGCTCTGCATCGACATGATCTTGTCGAACTGCGCCGGATTGATCTGGCAGGTATTGGAAGCCGTAATGCCGAAGCTCATGTGCACGTCCTCGACCTTCGGATCGGAGTAGTAGTTCTCCACAAAGCCGTTGAGCATCCAACCGGCATGCGGGCCGTCCGAAAGATAGTACGACACGAAACGCTTGGTGGCGTTGGTCGAGTAGTCGATATCCTGCGGGTTGATGACCTTCGCCAGGTTCTGCTGCTGACGCGACTTGTAGTCCTTCGAGAAGAAGGGGACGTTGAACTCGCCGAGAGCCACCATCATGTTGCCGCTGCGTGATACGGGGATGACGAACTCGTCCTCACCCACACCAGGCTCCCAGCCGTAAACCGGCGAATTGGGCTTCAGCCAGGCGAGCACCTCCTTGAAGAGGTCGGTGTTCTGGCCGCCCGACGGCGTATTGTACTCCTTGTTGAGGTTGATCACAAAAAGGTTGTTGGCAATGGCGAAGTCGGCCAGCTCGCCCGTATGCACGGGCATGACCACCAGGGCGCTGTTGTCGCAACGGTCGCGGAACTCGCGCCACGAATCGGCCGTAGTCTTCTGGGAAGCGTCGTAGGCCATCTCGTAGCCCTTGCCGTCGAAGAACGCCTGGTCGCGCTTATCGACGATGAAGGCGCCGTAGACATGCGAGGCGACCACGGCCACCACCCCGCTCTCGGGGTTCGTCCGCACGTCGGTCAGCACGTACTTCTTGCCCAGACGGTCCATCACGCCGCCATCGATCGGGCCGAAATCGGGATTGGTCATCGGATTGCCCGTATAGACGATCCACGTCGGCGAAAGGCCGAGGAGCTTCATGCACTCCTTGTAGGAATCGACCCCGTCGGCGGCATCCATCCACGCGGCCGTGGTGACCTCACCGGCACCGAGGGCCTTGTTGCAGAGCCCGGCGAACGACTGGCTCAGCAGATGGTACTGCAGGCCGTCACCGGTGGCATCGGTCACCGAACCGCCCGCCACATCGGGGTTGTTCCGCTCGGGGCTCGACAGGTTGAAAAGCCCGTAGGTTGCGGTCTGAGCCGCGGGCATTCCGGCCAGGGCATCCGGATGCCAGAATTGGCCTTCGTCGGCCAGTTTGTCGTATTGGTCCACGTAGAGCGCGGCAGTCTGGTCGCCCACGCCGGCATTGAACCGCTCGTCCTCCATCGGCGAATCGTAGAGGCGGTCGCAACTTGCAGCCGCACACAGCGCCAGCACTCCAAAAAATATCTTTTTCATAGCAGCGAATCGTTATCCGTTAGTTGTTGTAACCCTCGTTCTGATCCAGACCCTTGAGCTTGATGCGCTCGTTGTAGGGGATCGGGCGGACGAGGTGTATCTCCGAAAGATTGTCGTAGTGCTCGACAAGCGGGTTGAGCCATGCGCGCGTCAGGAGCGTACCCGTACGCTTGAGGTCGAACCAGCGGTCGTGCTCGCCGAAGAGCTCGCAGCCGCGCTCCTCGAGCAGGCGGTCGAGCGTCAGTTCGGAGGCCGAATCGATCTTCAGCACCTCGTAGTTCTCCTCCGAACCGGCGGCGCGGCGCAGGATGTCATTGACCTTCTTGAGCGCCTCGTCGGGCTGGTTGTTGAGCAGGTAGGCCTCGGCGCAGAGCAGGTAGGTGTCGGCCATGCGGATCACCACATCCTCGCGCGTACCCTTGCCGCCCCACTCGATCTTCGTCTCGCGGAACTTGCGGCACATGGGCATGCAGTCGGTGGACCATCCCATCATGCCCAGGGCCGGATACCAGTTGTAGTCGCCCGACTCGGTGCGGAACGGATAGAAATAGATGGCATCGTGGTCATCGCCCGACGTATCGTCCCAGTGAGGCATGTAGATGCCCATCTTGCCATAGTTCTCGTTCGTGGGGTCGTTCACCTCGAACTCGAAGCGGAAGGTCGCGTCGTAGCGGCTGTCCTGTGCCGGATGGCGGAACCACTCGTGCACACGCGGATTGGTCCAGATATCACGCATCATCGAGGAGTACTCCTGCTGATCGAGGGCGAACATGCCGGGATAGAGCGCCGTGATATTGAAACCGAACTGCGTGTGGATCGGGTTGCCGCTGCCGTTGTAGTTCTTGTCCGAACCGTACTGGATGGCCCAGATGATCTCCTTGTTGTTCTGGTTGCTCTCGTCGAAGACATCCTCGAAGCGGTCCAGCAGCCCGTAGTGGGTCGAGGCGATCACCTCCTCGAAGAGCCGGATGGCCGTGGTCACGTCTTCGGGTTCGGCGTAGTCGCGGTAGGCGCGCGTCAGGTAGATCTTGCCCAGGAAGTGTTTGAGCGCCGTATTGGAGAGCTCGCCGGCCGCATCGGCCACGTCGGGCAGCTTGTCGAGCGACTGAGTCAGCTCTTCGACGATGAAGCCGTAGATATCCTGCTCGCCGGCGCGCGTCACCTCGGTGATGATGTCGGAGGCCGAGGTATTCTCCTCGGTCAGCAGGGGAACGCCGCCGAAGGTCTCCACCAGGTAGTAGTAGGCCATCGACCGGAGAATACGCCCCTTGGCCACCATCTGGTCGTAGTCGTCGCCCGCGATCTCGGGCGTACAGCGGTTGAGCAGGATATTGGACTCCTGTACGATCTTGTAGAGCGTGGCCCAATAGGAGTCGATCGTACCCGAAAGGCCCGAAAGGTCGGCGTTGTAACCGTTGAACTGAGCGGCCGTCGGACTTTCGTCGCAGGACATGTACATGTCCGTACCGAGGTACTGGAGCACGTAGGTGGTGAAGACCGAACGGTAACGGGCGTAGAGGTTTACGATGAGCTTCTCCTGCCCCTCCTTGGTGTTGTAGTATTCGGGCGTCACGACCGCCGGGTCGTAAATATCGAGGAAATCGTTGCATCCGCCGAGCCCGAGTGTCAGGGAGCCGCAAAGGACGGCTATGTATTTCTTGAACTTTTTCATGGTTCCGTCTCAGATTAGAATTTAAGATTGAAGCCGCACGTGAAGATCATCGGATAGAGCGACAGCGACTGGGAGAGGTCCTCGCCGATCACCTGCGGGTCGGATCCCAGGTAATCGCTGAAGGTGAAGGGATTCTGCACCGAGAAGTAGACCCTCAGGCCCTTCATGTGGATCTTGTTGAGCGCCGTCTGGGGCAGCGAGTAGCCCAGCGTGATGTTCTGGATCTTGAGGAAGGTTCCGTCCACCTGCGCCAGCGCCTGCGTCCAGAGACACTCGAGACCGATGCCCGGATACTTGTTGTTCTTGTTCTCGGGAGTCCAGTACTCGACGGCCAGTTTGTTCCAGTCCTGGTTGTTCAGGCCGAGGAAGGTATAGGTAAAGGGATCGTTGTACAGACCGCCTATCTGCGCATACATGTAGACCGACAGATCCCAGTTCTTGTACGAGAAGGTGTTGGTCATACCGGCCGTCCAGTCGGGGCTCTGCGTGCCGAGGATATACATGTCGTTGGCGTCGATGATGCCGTTCTTGTCGTGGTCCTCGATCCTGGGCCAGCCCGGAGCGGCGCTGTACTTGGCCGCCTCGTCCTTCTCCCACTCCTGCCAGATGCCGATCTGCTTCACGTCGTAATAGACGTTCATCGGGTAGCCGATGAAGCGGCGGTTGGCCAGGTCGTCGGTCTTCGTGCCGTCGAGGTCGAGGATCTTGTTGCGGTTGAGCGAGAAGACGAGGTTGGTCTTCCACGTGAAGTTGCGCTTCGAGATATTGACGCTGTTGAGCGTGAACTCCACACCGCGGTTCTGCGTGGTGCCGATATTCTCGAGGATACTGCTGTATCCGTTCACGTCGGCCACCTGGCGCTGGAAGATCAGGTCGGTCGTCTTGCGGAAATAGACATCGACCATACCCGACAGGCGGTTGTTGAAAAAGCCGAAGTCCAGACCGAAGTTCCACTCCGAGGTCATCTCCCACTTGAGGTCCTCGTTACCCAGGCTGTCGCCCAGGCCGAAGCCCTTGTTGCCCGAACCGCCCAGGTAGTAGGGATTCAACCCCAGCTGGGTCTGCGTGACGTTGTAGCCGACGTTGTTGTTGCCGGTCTTGCCCCAGCTGGCGCGGAGCTTGAGCGCATTGACCCACTCGACGTCGCTCAGAAAGGCCTCGTTCTTGATCGACCATCCGATGGCTGCCGACGGCAGCAGGCCCCAGCGGTTCTTGCGGGACAGACGCGACGTCCCGTCGTAGCGGGCCGTCACGGTGAACAGGTAGCGGTCCTTGAAGACATAGTTCACACGCCCCATCAGCGAGACCATCGCCGACTCCCAGTATCCGCTGTTCACGTTGGTGATCTGCTCGGCCGTCTGGATGGCATGCCAGTCCGAATCGTAGGGAAGGCCCTCACCGGTCATACCCGAACTCATGTGCTTGTCCTTCTGCATGCTGAACAGACCGATCACGCTCAGTTTGTGGTTGTCGGCAAAGGTGTTCTCGTAGGTAATCGTGGTGTCCCACACCCAGTTCTGGTTATAGCCTTCGCTGCGCGAGGCGTAGGGCTTGTTCACGCCCAGTCCGTACTGCGAGTAGGTGCCCGTCCAGTAGCCGTTCACCGCACCGTCGTACTGCGTGGCGAACTGCGTCTTGAGCGTCAGGTGCTCGATCGGGTCGTAGGCCACGTAGGCCGAGACATTGTACGACCACCCGTCGCTCTCGTTCTTCGTGTTCTCGTCCTGGACGAAGGGGTTCACACGGCCGCCCGGGCGGTGTGTGAAGGTAGGCGTCACGCCGTCGGCCTCGTAGCGGCTCACGATCGGAGTGATGTAGTAGGCGTTGAGCAGCGCGTCGTAGCTGCCGTGGTTGATCAGATCGTGCGACATGTAGGCACGCATGCCCACCTTCGCACGGTTCCTGACGCGGTATTCGAGGCCGATGTTGGCCGTCAGGCGGTCGAAGTTCTCCGAACCGGCCAGACCGCCGTCGCTCATGTAACCCACGCCGAACGTATAGGAGGTGCGCTCCGTCGAGCCCGAAGCCGAGAGGCTGTGGTTCATCGTCAGGGCATCCTGCGCAAACTCGCGCAGCCAGTCGTAGTACTCGCCGTTCTGAATATGACGACGCTCGTCAGCCGTAAGGAAGGCGTCGGTCGAGAGCGACGAGGCACCGAACTTATTAGTCCACTGCTGGATGCGGAAATTGACATACTCCATGCCGTTGCCCTTGCTTCCAAGCATGTCGGGCATGCGGGTCGGGGTCTTGATGCCCACGTAGCCGTTGTATTCGACCGTGAAGCCCTCCTTGTTGTTCACGCCCTTGGTGGTCACGATGACCACACCGTTCGAACCGCGGGATCCGTAGATCGCGCAGGACGACGCATCCTTGAGCACGTCGATCGACTCGATGTCCTCGGGGTTGATGTGCCGCAAACCGGAGGTCGTCGGCACACCGTCGATCACATAGAGGGGCTCGTTCGAGTAGTTGAACGAATTGAGACCGCGGATCTGGATGCTCATGTCGGTACCCGGACGGTTCGACGTCTTGGTCACCAGCACTCCGCTCACGCGTCCGTTGAGCGCCTCGGTCGGATTGACCGTCATCGCATCGGCGATCCTGTCACCGGAGATCGACTCGATCGACCCGGTAAGGTCCTTCTTCTGCACCGTACCGTATCCGATCACCACGACGTCCTCGACCTTGAGGGCATCCTCCTCGAGCACCACCTCGAGATTCGAAACGGCCTGCGTCACGGGAACCGTCCGCGTAGTGTATCCGATGAACGAGACGGTCAGTTCATCGCCCGGATGCACCGAGATGGTGAACGCTCCGTCCACTCCCGAGGTCGTACCGGCCCCGGTCCGCTCGACGACGACCGTCGCTCCGATGATCGGGTTCCCATTCGTATCCTTCACCTGGCCGCTGACCGAGACCGGCTCCTGGGCCGAAACGGTCGAGTTCCAACATGCGGCCATGCAGCACATCAGCGCAGCGACCGCCTTGATTATCATATTTTTCATGGTTCGATCGATTTATTCCTGCAACGCAGTCCATTTGTACACCCCGACGAGTTTGGCCGTATGGCGTCCCGTCTTGTCGGGAATATTCGCGTCATCCTCGGGTTTCTCGGTGAAATCCCAGGCGCAGACCAGATTGGGCTCCGCGCCCTCGACATCTGCCGTCATCAGCGAACGGATCTCGGCCTCCGACTTGGCCGCGCTCCACAGACGGAACTTCTTGATGCTTCCGCTCATGCAGCGCGAATTGTCCTTCGGTTCGACAAAGGCCCACATGCGGCACTCATCCTCGCTGCTGCAGGGCACCATGCTGTCCGAAACGTCTGCCGAGGCGCTCAGAGTGCCGTTGATGTAGAGCAGCATCTTCCTGGCCGACGTATCGAAAACGGCCGCCACGTGGAACCATTCGCCCCAGGTGGAGGGAGCCGCCGTATAGATCGTCGGCAGCGTGAGGTCGGGATTCGAGTTGTTCGTGCCGACGCTGAGGCGCAGCAGGCTGTTGGAGGCCCCCCAGTAGTGGAGCGTCCATCCCTTGTAGGGCAGCGGGCTGACGAACGTAGAGATGAACGAACCGAACGAGGTCTCGATGAACCCGTCGTCGTACTTGGTCCATGCCTCGACCGTGAAGTTGGCCGGCGTATATTCCGACGACGAACCGAAGTCGATGTACCCCTTGTGGTCAATGCCGTTTACGAAAAGTTCGGCCGGCGTCCCCGGATCGACCGAAACGATCACCGAATCGTCGAACAGCTTGATGGCCTTCTCGGCGGCCAGCACATAGTTGTCCACTTCGAACTGCAGGATGAACAGGCCGGCACGCGCCGACGAGATACCGCGGTTCAACTCTTCGAGCGCTGCCTCAAGGTCCGCATAACTCGATTCGGGATACATGCCGTCCTCAATTCCGACGACTGCATTCTCCAACCGTTCCTCAATTTGGGCCTTCAGTTCGTAGAGCCGGGAAAAATCCAGCTCCTGCGCACCCGACTTGACCTCGTCCACACAGGAACTGAACCCCAGCACACCCGCTGCAAAAAATAATAGAAATCTTCTCATACGGTTTGTTTGGTTAGTATTGCAAGTTTGTAAATTAGTTATTTAACCGGTTAAATTAAGGTTCAAAAAAGAGAATCAGCCTGAAATCCGATTTTGAAGCACGACGCCCTGCGGACGGAACTTCCCGCGATCGCGGATGTTCTCCAGCAACATGTCCACCGCCCGGGTGCCCATCTCCTCGATCGGCATCTGCGTGACGAGCATCTCGGGCGCCAGGATATCGAGTGCCGTGGTGGTATGGAAACAGGCAAAACGGAACCGGCGGCGGTAATCGATCCCCCGCTCGATAAAATAGCGCATCGTTTCAAGAGCCAGGTAGTGCGTTGTGAAGAAAAAGCCATCGACATCGGGACAGCGCTCGAACAGCGCATCGAGTTCCGCAACAACCGCCTCGACATAGTTCGCCCGATTTACCTCGACACACAATGCCGGATCGGGCTCGATTCCCGCGTCGGAGAGAGCATTGCGGTAACCCTGGATACGGCGCCCCATCACAAGCAGATGCGTATCGGTCGTGAGCAGTGCGATCCGTCGGGAGCCTGCGCCGATCAGACGCGAAACCACGCAGCAACTGCTCTCCTCGTTGTCCACGATGACGTAGTTGGTCTCCAGCTCGGGATAATATCGGTCGATGAATACAAAGGGATAGTGCTCCTCCATCATGGAACAGATGGCCGAGAGTTCGCCCTTCGAAGGAGCGATGATCAGCCCGTCCACCTGCTGGGCGCGCAAGGCCCGGATCAACTGGCGCTCTTTCTCCGCATTACTCTCCGAGCTGCTGATAATCAAGGTATAACCACACTTGTGAGCCTGTTTTTCGACCGCTTGCGCCATCTGTGAATAGAACGTATCGCCGATAGCCGGGATGATCAGGGCAATGGTGTGTGTCGAGCCGAGCGAAAGACTCCGGGCGAGCAGGTTGGGCGAATAGCCCATGCGGGCGGCCGACTCCTTGACCAACTTGATGGTCGCATCGCTGAAACCCTTTTCCTCCCCCTTTCCGGAGAGAATCCAGGACACGGTAGCTTTCGAAAGGTTCAAAGCCTTCGCAACGTCTTTAAGCAATACGCCCATGAGTCGGTTTCGGGTTGGCAAAGTAGTTTAACCGGTTAAACGGTGAGTCAAAATTATATATAAATTTCGGAAAAACAAATTTTTCACAAACAAAAAATGACAAAACCGGAAATAACGCAGCTTGCGGGGGGGGGCACGTAGGTACTGAAGCACACAGGATCCAGGACTCGGGCATACCGGGATGCAGGTTGAAGAGTGCGGGATACGGATTGCGGGGCCGCCGCACCACCCCACTCTCGGGCAACTGTGCGAACTTGCCTCTGCGCGTTCGCTGCAATGCAAAAAAACGGGACAGCCCCGCACATGGAGCCGCCCCGCCATACGGATAGAGACACCGGTCAGATCAGTGTCTCGAGGATCTGCACGGCATTGAGCGCTGCGCCCTTCTTGATCTGGTCGCTCACGCACCAGAAGGTCAGTCCGTTGTCACAGGTCAGGTCCTTGCGGATACGGCCCACGAAGACCGGATCCTTCCCGGCGATGAAGAGCGGCATCGGGTAGAGCTTCTCCGACGGCTCGTCCATCAGCACCACGCCCGGCGCCTCGGCAAAGGCCTTGCGGGCCTCCTCGGGCGATACGGGGCGCTCGGTCTCGAGCCATATGCTCTCCGAGTGGGCGCGCATCACCGGAACACGCACGCAGGTGGCCGACACGCGGATGTCCGAGTGCATGATCTTGCGCGTCTCGTTGAACATCTTCATCTCCTCCTTCGTATAGTCGTTCCCGGTGAAGACGTCGATATGCGGGATGACGTTGTAGGCAAGCTGGAAGGCGAACTTCTCGACCGTCGGCTCCTTGCCGGCCCCCAGTTCGGCATATTGGCGCACCAGTTCGTCCATGGCTGCCGCACCGGCGCCGCTCGCCGACTGATAGGTCGATACGTGCACGCGCGTGATATGCGAGAGCCGCTCGATGGCGTTCAGTGCAACGACCATCTGGATCGTCGTGCAGTTCGGGTTGGCGATGATCCGCCGGGGTGCCCGTTTCGCATCCTCGGGATTCACCTCCGGCACCACCAGGGGGACGTCCTCATCCATGCGGAAGGCGCTCGAGTTGTCGATCATCACGGCACCGTACTTGGTGATCGTCCCGGCGAACTCACGCGACGTGCCGGCACCGGCCGAAGCGAGCACGTAATCGACGCCCTTGAAATCGTCGTTGTGCTGCAGCAATTTGACCGTAAGGGGTTTGCCACGGAACATATACTGGCGGCCGGCGCTGCGCTCCGAGCCGAACAGCAACAACTCGTCGATGGGGAGCTGATGCTCCTCCAGAATCTTCAGGAACTCCTGTCCCACGGCGCCGCTGGCGCCCACGATAGCAATTCTCATCTCTCTTTATACCTTAATTATTGAACCTAACTGACTTGCTCAACCGCCTGTGCTCCCATCCGACCGGGGACATCGCCGCCCCGACTGCCGGCATCAGTCGAAGAAAGCGTCGTCCTCGGCAATTCCGGTCTCCGAGGAGCGCTCGCCGCTCTCCTGCTGTTCGTCGCAGTCATACTGCGGCATAAGCGTCGGACGCACGAAACGGTCCTCGCGGTCGAAGCCGAGCCGGCCATCGTCATAGACCGACTTCATGAACTCACCGACAATCGGCAGCGCCATGACACTGCCCTCGCCGCGCGAAAGCAGGTGTACCGACTGGTCCTCGCCGCCAACCCACGCACCGGCCACCAGCTTCGGGGCCACGCACATGAACCACGCATCGCGGTTTTCGTTCGAGGTTCCGGTCTTGCCGCCGATCTCCACGCCGTCGAACCCGAACTGCCACTTCAGGCGTCCTGCCGTACCGGAGTTCACCACATCCTGAAGCATGGTCAGCATCGTGTAGGCCGTCCGCTCGCTCACGGCATCCTGCGACTGCGGGATGAAGGTCGAGATCACATTGCCCTGCCGGTCCTCGATCCGCGTCACGAAGATCGGGTCGGTGTGCACCCCCTCGTTGGCGAAGGTCGAGAAGGCGCTCGTCAGCTCGAAGACGTTCGATTCCGACGACCCGAGGCAGAGAGCCGGCACGGGGTCGATGAAACTGCGGATGCCCATGTTGTGGATAAAGTCGGCGACAGCGGCCGGCTGCTTGGCCTGCTTCATGATCCACGCCGAGTAGTTGTTGCGGCTGCGCGCAAGGCCCCATTTGAGTGGGTGCAGCACGCCGTCGTATTCGACCTTGCCGGCCTCCTTGGGCGACCAGGCCACGCCGTTGGCCGTCTCGATCGTCACCGGGAGATTCGGAACCATCGTGCAGGGCGTCATCCCGAGGTGGTCGATCGCAAACGTATAGACGAAAGGCTTGATCGTCGAACCGATCTGGCGCTTGCCCTGCTTGGCCATGTCGTACTTGAAGTAACGGAAGTTCGGTCCGCCGACATAGGCCTTGACATAACCCGTACGGGGGTCGAGGGCCACCATCGCGGCCCGCATGATGCGCTTGTGGTGGAGGATCGAATCGCGGGGAGTCATCAGCGTATCGCGCTCGCCGCGGTAGGTGAAGACCTTCATCGGGCACTTCGTATCGAACGATTCGGCGATCTGTTTCTCGCTGAATCCGGCCTCCTTCATCTCGCGGTAGCGGTCCGAATAGCGGATCGCCTGACGCATGATCCGGTTGCGCTCCTCCTGCGTCGTATTCAGAAAGAGGGTCTTCGTCCGCCGGTACTGGGCGTCCATCGCCGGCTGGATGACCGACTGCAGCTGCTTCTGTACCGCCCGCTCGGCATAGGCCTGCATCGTGGAGTTGATCGTCGTGTAGATCTTCAGTCCGTCGCGGTAGATGTTGTAGGGCGTGCCGTCGGCCTTGACATTCTTGTGGCACCAGCCGTAGAGCGGGTTCTCCTCATACTCGCGCACCGCCTCCTCATAGTCCCACTCGGTGTAGAACTGGTTGCGGCGGGGACGGTCGGCCGTCATCACCAGGCGGAGCATCTCGCGGAAATAGGTGGCCGTACCCTCGTTGTGCGACACGGGCTTGTAGTTGAGCACGATGGGCAGCGCAGCGATCGAGTCGTATTCGCGGCGGGTCAGCGCCCCGGCCTTCTCCATGCGCGAGAGCACCAGGTTACGGCGTGCCAGCGCATTTTCGGGGTTGCGCACGGGCGAATAGCGCGTCGGGGCGTTCACCACTCCCACAAGCACGGCGGCCTCCTGGACATTGAGGTTCTGCGGGTCCTTGTTGAAGAAGGTGTGAGCCGCCGACTTGATGCCGTAGGCGTTCGATCCGTATTCGACCGTATTGAGGTACATAGCGGCGATCTCCTCCTTCGTGTAGTTGTACTCGAGTTTGAGGGCCGTGATCCACTCCTTGAACTTCGAGGTGACGAGTTTGGCCATGCGGGCCACGCGGCCGCGGTTGCGGGCCGTATCGCGCGGGAAGAGGTTCTTGGCCAGCTGCTGCGTGATGGTCGATCCGCCGCCCTGCGAGGTGTTCTGCATAAGCACGGTCTTCACCGCCACACGGGCCAGCGAGGGGATGTCGATGCCCGAATGGCTGCGGAACCGGACATCCTCCGTAGCGATGAGCGCCGCGACGATCGGCGGCACCTCGCGGCCGTCGAGGCGGATATGGAGCGTCGAGTCGGCCGGGAAGAGGTCGGCATACTGCACGTAGGAGCGGTTCTGCACGAAGAAGGTGCCGATAACCTTACCGTCCTCGGAATAGACCTCCGTCGCGAGGTTGCTGCGCGGGTTCTCCAACTCCTCGAACGAGGGCATGCGACCGAACACGCCGAGGGCTGTGAGCGCAAGCATCAGGGCCAGCAGGACGAACGGGGCGAAGGCGATCGCCCAGATCCATTTTATCGTCTTCGGGCCGATGCCCGACTTCTTCGGTTGTGTCATATCCCGGAATTTTGGTGCAAAGATACGAAAAATATCAGAACGGCAGCCCGAGCGAGCCGGCAATCCAGACTCCGCCCGTCGAAGGGTGGTAGCACGAGAGCTTGAAGGTGGCCGTCGCCGAGGCCGGCTGGCGGAAAGCGTTGATGTCGAAGATCAGATCGCCGCCCGCCGACCAGATCCTCCGCCACTCCATGCCCGCCCCGACCGGACGGCGGAACTGCGCATAGTCGCCGCCCGCGGCCAGACGGATCCGCTTGATGTAGAGCACCGACCCGATGCCGCCCTCCGGATAGCAGAGCGGCAGCTGGTAATTGATCCGCGCGGCCGTGTAGTCGTTCGAGACGATCTCCGACGAAGAGAAGCCCCGCGGGATGAGTTGCGTGGACTTGTAGCTCAGAGGGGCGTACCCGGACGGGAACTTGTAGCCGCCGACCGAGGTCTGGAACGTCGCCGCGAGCTGCAGCGAGTGGTAACGCGCCACACCCGGCAGGTAAGTCATGCCGTAGAACGAAATGAGGTTGCTGAAATCGGAGTTCATCGGGTCGCACGTATAGGATGCCGAGAGCGAGTAGCCCCAACGCGGCGCAAGGTCGCGGTAAGCCATGCGCACCTGATCGGCGAAACCGACACCGGCCGAAAGTTTGTGCAGTCCCTTCCGGAAACCGACCCGCTGGATGTTGTGGATGCCGCCATCAACCCACTCGATTTTGCCCAGGTCGGCCACCATGCCGTTCGAGTAGTTCCAGCCGGTCCAGACCGACAGCTGCCGCGTATGGTAACCGCGCTGCATGTAGATCGGGAGGGTGGCCGTCAGTCCCACGGAGTAATACTTGTCGGGAGCCGGACGCGACTGGTAGACCGGGTTGCCGGTCTCGGGATCATACGAAGCCAGCGAGTAGAAGAGCTGGTTGCCGCCGTACGAAGCTTCGAGGTCAAACTGTACGCCGAGCCCCGTGTAACGCACCCCGAGATTGAAAAGCGAACCCTCCGTACCGTTCCACCCGTAGGAAAAAAAGGCCTCGGTGTTCGAAAGGAGGTTCTGTGAGAGGAGCGTTACACCCAGATTGGCATCGATGACATGTTCGTCCACCGCAGCGAACGGATTGAAGGCCAAGGGCATCCAGCTGTGCACGTTCACCAGGTTGGGCACCTTGGCATAACGCTTGCGGCGGAAAGAGCCGCTCTGTACCACGGAGTCCGCCCGCGTAAAGCGCACCGTATCGAGATTGACCACCTCCCAGCGCCTGCGCGGCGGATTGACCAGATTGAGCGGCAGGCGCGCCGGTTCGACGGCTGTCAGCAGGGTGTCCGCCGCCTGTTCCGTCACACGGTAGCCGAGCCGGTCGTAGGTCGTGAGCAGCACGCGTCCCCCGCCGGCCGGGGCAGGATCGAAGGAGCCGTATTTCGAGGTCGAGATGCGGAATTCACGCCGTTCGACCAGATCGTAGCAGTGCACCTCGTCGCGCCCCGAGGCGATCGAGCCGAAATAGAGGCGTCCTCCGCCGGCCCGCAGGTCCGAGAGGGTGATGTAGGCCCCCCGGGTCACCGGATGGAGTCCTTCGCAGTCGATACGCCCGAGCCACATGCCGTCGTCGTCGGTAACGAGCACGTACCAGGCCACCGTCAGGTCGTCCCACGCCAGCCCGTGGATCTCCTTGTCGGCCGGCACGGCGAACCGCTCCTCGGGCCCCGCCTCCCCGCGCCGGACGATCACCGTATAGCGGCCGTCGGGTGCATACTCGACCCATCCCAGCGCCCCGGGCACCGACGTGGCATAGAGCGCCCGCCGGTTTCGCGACCGTCCGGGGGCGGCCGTCGGAGAGATCCATGCAGCAGAGCTGCGAATTGACCCGCTGCTGGAAGAGAGCCGAACGCCGGTACTCGGTCCACCACGCCCGCCCGTCGGCCAGCGACGGCCGCGTCGAGATGAGCCCCGTGCGGGCCACCGTCCGCTCGCGGCCTGTCCGCCGGTCGATCATCACGAAGCGCGACGTACGGTCGAAGTCGCTCTTCACGGCCAGTACGGCCGTGTCGCCCAGCGGCAGGGGCCACTGATAGGTGGTGTGGTTGCCCTCGGGCAGCGGCGTGAGCGTCGCGGCGCTGTCCTCGGTCTGCGGAAGTGATTGCCAGAAGCGCTCCAGTTCATCGAAGGTTTCACGGAAGAGCTCCGACACATTCGTGTCGTAGTATTTCTCCAGCCCGGCCCGGGTCGTGGCGATCAGGTAGGGATTGCGCGATCCGTACCAGGCCACCCTGTCCCAGATGTTCTCGCCGTAGCGTTCCCAGGCATACGAACAGATCTGGTAGCCCAGTTCGTAGTGGTCGGGGATGTAGTCGCGGTAGGAGCCGCAGAACCACTTGTCGATGTTGCGCCGGTCGCGTGTCCCCCGGCGGTTGCACCCCACACGCCCCATCGCGCGGTAGGCCATCGAGAAGGAGGGCTGGAGCCCCCGGCCGAACGACGACATCATCGTCTCGGACATCACGGCGTCGCCCTCCATGGCCCAAATCGGCATGCAGAGCAGGCCGATGGTCGATCCCTGCTGCCCGAGCAGGTAGCTCAGGGCGCGGATCACACCGCGGTCGAGGTTGTTGTACTGCACGGCATGGCGGTACTCGTGGGCCACAAGCTGCTTGTACCACGGCATCGAGTAGCTGTCGATGGCCGGCGAGGTGAGGAACTCCACACGCTTCGGGAGATACATCACCAACCCGTTCGACTCGAAATTCTCCGGGTGCAGGACAAAGGGGATGCGCATCGGGCCATGGCGGAAGCCGTAGTCGATCGACGGACGCACCGCACGCACGTAGAAGAGCGTCCGGGCGGCCAATGCCGCAGCCGTGTCGGGATAGATCATCCGTACGTCGGGGGTGCGGACCGTGGACCACTTCATCGGGGCGTCGGCGCCCCACGTGTAATACTGCGCGGCAGCGCGCTGCACGCCTGCCAGCAGGCACGCCAGCAGGCCGAGAGCCGCAAATATCTTTTTCGGGGAGCACATCACGTCAGGAGCCCGCCTTTTTGCAGCCGTAGCCGGCCTGGGTGAGTATATCGACCACGCGGTCGCGGTGGTCGCCCTGGATGATGATCTCGCCCTGCTTCGCGGCACCGCCGACGCCGCACCGCGTCTTGAGCAGGCGGGCCAGCTCGGCGAGGTCCTCGCTGCGCCCGACGAAGCCCCGTACGAGCGTCACGACCTTGCCGGCACGCTGCTTGCGGTCGAGCCACACGCGCAGCTGCTGCCGCGCGGGAGGCAACGTCTCGGGCTCGGACCGTTCGTCGGTCCGGTATTCGAAATCGGGATTGGTCGAGTAGACCATCCCGAGGCGGGATTTCCAGTCGTTGTCTGCCATAGGATGTTGTTCGAAAAGTAGGAATAAAACGCCGGAAAGGCGCCGTTATTTTGCGCAAAATTAGCAAAATTTCTATCTTTGTTGAAGTATGGGAGCCAAGATTCGGGAAAAACTGCGCCGCATGAACCCCTTCACGCGTCCGGCGACGCTCGACGAACTGCCCCGGCCGCTGCCCGCCAACCCGGACCAGCGGCTGGTGAGGGTCTACGTCGAGGGCTATGAGGACGTGGCCTTCTGGCGCGGCATCTTCGACCACTTCCACAACCCCTACCTGCGTTTCGAGATCTCGGTGCCCGACCGCGGCGACCTGCCCAAGGGCAAGAAGGTGCTCATGGGCATGATCCCCGACTCGTCGGAGGAGATGCTGCTGTGCGTCGATTCGGACTTCGACTACCTGTTCGCCGGGCGCACCGAGCAGTCGAAGGAGGTCCTCGGGGCCAAATTCATGTTCCACACCTACGCCTACGCCACCGAGAACTACCTCTGCTACGCCCCCTCGCTGCACAACGTCTGCGTGAAGGCCACCAAGAACGACACGCACATCTTCGACTTCGTGCGCTTCATGCACGAATACTCATGCACGATCTACCCGCTCTTCGTGTGGTATGCCTTCTCGGCGCAGCTCTCCTCGGAGAGCGTCTTCCCGCTCATCGACTTCAAGTCGTCGGTACGCATCGGCTACCTCGACCTGGCAGACAACGGGGCCAACACGCTGGCCTGGCTGCAGCGCAACGTCGAGAAGCGCGAACGCCTCCTCACACAGCGCAATCCCCGGATGGTCGAACCGATGCGGGAGTTCGAGGAGCAGCTCCGCGCACGGGGCGTGAAGCCCGAGAACACCTACCTGTTCATGCACGGCCACACGCTGATGGACAACGTGGTGCTCGTGTTGCTCAACTCGGTCTGCGAAAAACTGCGCCAGATGTCCATCGCGCGGATCACGGCCTCCGAGAAGCGGGGTGTGGCCCTCAAGAACGAGATGGCCAACTACACCAATTCGCTGCGGTCGATCCGCGACGTGCTGCTCGACAACGAGAACTACGTCACCTGCCCGCTCTACAAACGGCTCCAGCGCGACATCGAGCGTTACATCGCCCGCACGATCTGGGAGATGAAGCGCCGCGGCGAGATCCGCGAGACCTCCGTGCTGGGCATCATCCACAAGCTGCGGCAGGAGCCGTGACCCGACCGGGCATCCCGTCACAAAACCGGGTCCGTTCCGGCTTGCGGCAGAAAAAGCCGCAGTCTGCGAAAAATGACGGCGGCCTTCCCTCTCCGGGAAGGCCGCCGTCGAATCGTTACTCCGGCATCAGTCGCGCTTGCGGACCACACGGACGGTAGCCTGTGTCGCCTGCCGGATGAAGACCTGCGGACCGCGGGCGTAACGCCGCCAGAGGTCGTCCGTATAGCCGCGGATCGTCAGCAACTCCATCCGTTCGGCCTTCATCACGTCGAAGCCGGCCTCGCGCAACGCCGCCACCGCCTCGTCGATATGCCACGAGTTGTCCACGCAGAGACTCAGGTTCACCGCCGAGTTGTGGATCAGGTTGGCCTTGATGCGGAAGCGCTCGAGCAACGAGAAGATCGTGGCGAACTTCTCCTCGAGCACGAACGAGAAGTCGCGCGAACGGATCGTCAGCAGCACCTGATCCTTCTTGAGGATCAGGATCGGCACATCGACCGGAGCCGACATGGCACGGATGACCGTTCCCGGCTTGCGCTTGTCGCCGAAGGGCCGCACGTAGAGCGGGATGTTCTTGTTCTGCAGCGGCTTGATCGTCTTTGGGTGGATGATCTGCGCACCGCTGTAGGCCAGCTCGATCGTATCAAGGTAGTTCAGCTCGGCGATCTGCACGGCATCGGGGAAGATCTTCGGATCGGCGTTCAGCACACCGTCCACATCCTTCCACACCGACATCGACTCGGCCTCGAGGATATTGGCCACCACGGCCGCCGAGTAGTCCGAGCCCTCGCGCCCGAGCGTCGTGGTCGTCCCGTCGGGGGCGCCGCCGATGAAGCCCTGGCCGACGAAAATCGTCTCGCCGCCCCCCCTCGAGCGCCGCCTTCAGGCGCGGCGCCGAAGCCTCGATGTCCACCCCGGCATCCTTGTGCCGCTGCTCGGTGAGGAAACAGCGGCGCATGTCGATCCAGCGGTTGGCCACCCCGGCATAATTGAGGTAGGCCGAGATGATCGTCGTCGAGATCAGCTCGCCGAAGGCCACGATCGTGTCGTACCACAGCTCGGCATCCTCCGCCCGGTAGACCGTATTGGCAGCCACCCGCTCGAGTTCGGCGAACAGCTCCTCGACGGCATCCAGCCGCCGGGGGCCGTGCCACAGGTCGTCGATGATGGCCGCATGGTACTCGCGCAGCGCCGTGATCTCGGCCATCGCCGCGGCGCGGTCGCCCTTCTGCACGGCCCCGAAGACCCGCTCGAGGGCGTTCGTGGTCTTGCCCATCGCCGAAACGATGATAAAGAGGTTCTGCTCGTCGTCGATGATCTTGCGCAGGTTGCGCACCCCCTCGGCATTCTTCACCGAGGCTCCTCCGAATTTGTATACTTTCATGTCGTTATCTCAAACCTAATCCAACCTAATTTTCTTCCTTTTATCGCCTACTTCCCGACCGGGCGGTACGGCACCCCGATGTTCTGGAACAGAAAGGCGTACATGTCGGCCGCCTCGTCGATCCGCTTCGAGGTGGGCTTGCCGGCCCCGTGGCCCGCCTTCGACTCGATGCGGATGAGCACCGGAGCCTCGCCCGCCTGGCAGTGCTGCAGCTGCGCGGCGAACTTGAACGAATGCGCCGGGACGACCCGATCGTCGTGGTCGGCCGTCATGACAAGCGTCGCGGGATAGGAGACGCCCTCCCGGATGTTGTGCAGCGGGGAGTATTTGTAGATGTAGCCGAACTGCTCCTCGTTCTCCGACGAACCGTACTCCACGGCCCAGCCCCAGCCGATCGTGAACTTGTGGTAGCGCAGCATGTCCAGCACGCCGACCTGCGGCAGGCAGACGGCATAGAGGTCGGGGCGCTGCACCTCGCAGGCACCGACCAGCAGGCCGCCGTTCGAGCCGCCGTTGATCGCCAGCTTGTCCGACGAGGTGTATTTGTTGGCGATCAGGTACTCGGCCGCAGCGATGAAATCGTCGAAGACATTCTGCTTGTTCTCGAGCATGCCGCCCCGGTGCCACGACTCGCCGTACTCCGAACCGCCGCGCAGGTTGGCCACACAGTAGATGCCGCCCTGCTCGACGAACATCAGCGCCGCGGGGCTGAATCCCGGGGTCATGTTGATCTGGAAACCGCCGTACCCGTAAAGCAGGCAGGGGTTCTTGCCGTCGAGCTTCATGTCCTTGCGGCGGGTGATGAACATCGGGACCTGCGTGCCGTCCTTCGAGGGATAGAAGACCTGCTCGGTGGTGAAGAGCGAGGGATCGAAGCGCACCTCGGGCGCCTTGTAGAGGGTCGATTCGCCCGTGGCGATGTCATAGCGGTAGATCGTCGCGGGAGCCGTGTAGTTCGTCAGCGAGTAGTAGATCTCCGTATCCTCCTTCTCGCCCCCGAAGCCGCCCACGGAGCCGATGGCGGGCAGCGCCACCTCACGCACCAGCCGGCCCTCGAGGTCATACTGCGCGATGCGGCTCTGCGCATCCTGCAGGTAGGCGGCAAAGAGGTATCCGCCGGCCGTGCCGACCCCCTCAAGCAGATTCTTCGCATTCTCGGGGATCACCACCTCGTCCTTCGCGGGGCGGTTCAGGTCGATGCGCCGCAGCGTGTAGTTCGAGGCATCGCGGTTGGTGACGTAGTAGAGCCGGTCGTTCTCGACGGTCACCACGCCGTAGTCGGCATCGAAGCCCGGCAGCAGCGTACGGAAGTTCTTCTCGGAAGTCTTCCGATAGAGCACCTCGGTCCCGGAGGTTCCCTCCGAAGCGCACACGAAGAGCCACTTGCCGTCCTCCGAGGGCCATGCCCAGAAGTAGCGCAGCGGGTGGTTCTTGTCTTCGTAGATGAGGCGGTCGGACGACTGCGGCGTGCCGAGCTTGTGGTAGTAGACCTTCTGGAACTGGTTCTGGTCCGAATAGACGCTCTTTTCCGGGGCATCATAGGCGCTGTAGTAGAACCCCTTCGAGTCGGGCGACCACGTGGCGCCGGAGTTCTTCACCCACTCGATGCGGTCTTCGGTCAGCATTCCCGTGGCGGTATCCATCACCCGGATCTCGACCCAGTCCGAACCGGATGCGGCCGCCGCATAGGCCAGGTAGCGGCCGTCCTTCGAGAATGACGCCGCGGCCAGCGCCACCGTACCGTCCTCGGAGAGCGTGTTGGGGTCGAGGAAGAGTTCGCCCGCCTCACCGGGCCGCTTCGTGCGGTAGAGCGCCGACTGGTTCTGCAGCCCGTCGTTATAATAATAGTACCACCAGTCGCCGTGCTTCGAGGGCGCCCCCTCCTTGGGATAGTTCCACAGTTCGGTCAGCCGGTCACGGATCGCCCCGCGGAAGGGGATCTGCGCGAGGTAGTCCTCCGTCACGGCGTTCTCGGCTGCGACCCATGCGGCCGTGGCCTCCGAACGGTCGTCCTCGAGCCAGCGGTAGGGATCGGCCACCTCCACGCCGAAATAGTTGTCCGTCACCGAGCCCCGTTCGGTCTCGGGATAGGGCAGATGCTTTATCTGTTTCATGTTCGTATTCCCGCAACTTGCGGCAGCCATGGCCCCCAATACGAGGGCGCTCTTGAGAAATAAGTTCTTCATACTCGGTAGGGTTGAAGGTCAAACGGCACAAAGTTAGGAAAAAATCGAAGATTTTGCGTAACTTTGGCCTTCAAAACCGCAGAGAGACATGTACAACGAACTCCAGACCATAATCGGGCAGGCGTGGGAGAACCGCGAGCTGCTCGCCGAAGCCTCCGTGCAGGAGGCCATCCGCGAGGTGATCCGCCTCGTAGACCGGGGCGAACTCCGCACCGCCGAACCCGCCGACCCCGAACAGAACCGGTGGCAGGTGAACGAATGGGTCAAGAAGGCCGTGATCCTCTACTTCCCGATCCAGCCCATGCGCCGCATGGAGGCCGGCGAGCTGGAGTGGTACGACAAGATGGACCTCAAGCACGGCTACGAGGAGCTGGGCGTGCGGGCCGTGCCGCATGCCGTGGCGCGCTACGGCGCCTACATCGCCCCGGGAGCCATCCTCATGCCCTCCTACGTGAACATCGGCGCCTATGTCGATACGGGCACGATGGTCGATACGTGGGCCACCGTCGGCTCGTGCGCACAGATCGGGCGCCACGTGCACCTGTCGGGCGGCGTGGGGATCGGCGGCGTGCTCGAGCCCGTGCAGGCCGCACCGGTCATCATCGAGGACAACTGCTTCATCGGCTCGCGCGCCATCGTCGTCGAGGGGGCGCACATCTGCCGCGAGGCGGTGCTCGGCTCGAACACCGTCATCACCGGCTCGACCCACATCATCGACGTCACCGGACCCGAGCCCGTCACCTACAAGGGCTACGTACCGCCCCGCTCGGTGGTCATCCCGGGCAGCTACCGGAAGCAGTTCCCGGCCGGCGAATACAGCGTCTCGTGCGCGCTGATCATCGGCCGCCGCAAGGAATCGACCGACAAGAAAACCTCGCTGAACGACGCCCTGCGCGACTTCGGCGTACAAGCCTGACCGCCGCATGATCCGCCGCATCGAACAGACCACCTCGACCAACGACGACGCCCGAAGCCCGGAATACCGCCACGGCGACATCGTCTGGGCCGAACGCCAGACCGCCGGGCGCGGCCAGCGCGGCCACACCTGGACCAGCACCTCCGAGAGCATCACCTTCTCGCTGGTGCTCGAGCCCACGTTTCTGCCCATTGCCGAGCAGTTCCTGCTCTCGGAGGTCGTAACGCTCGCACTGACCGACTGCCTGGCCGGATTCGGCATCGACACCCGCATCAAGTGGACCAACGACATCTATTTCGGCGACCGCAAGATGGTGGGCATGCTCATCGAACACAACTGCTCGGGCACCACGCTGCAGCGCACCATCGCGGGCATCGGCATCAACGTGAACCAAACGGAGTTCGACCCCTCGCTGCCCAATCCGGTATCGATGGCGCAGGCCGCCGACCGCACCTTCGACCGCACCGAGGTGCTCGAATCGTTCCGCCGCCACTGCATGGCGCGCTACGCACAGCTCGAGCGCGGCGACCGCGAGTCGCTCCAGCGCGAATTCCGGCAGCGGATGTACGGGCTGGGTGAACGCCGTCCCTTCCATCTGCCCGACGGCACGGACTTCGAGGCCGTGATCGAGGGGGTCCGCCCCACGGGCGAACTGCTCCTGCGCCACGACGACGGCTCGCTGCACGGATACCTCTTCCGCGAGGTCGAATTCGTCATAAAAAACCGGGACAAATCCTTGCTGTTACCAAAATAACAGCTATATTTGCATTGGTCTAATCACTTAAAAACGAAAATACCATGAACGTACCTGCAAATTTGAAATACTCGAACGACCACGAATGGTGCCGCATCGAGGGAGACGTAGCCGTAATCGGCATCACGGACTTCGCACAGAGCCAGTTGGGCGACATCGTCTTCGTGGACGTGCCGACCGTCGGCGAGACCCTTGCCGCAGGCGAGGTCTTCGGCTCGATCGAGGCCGTGAAGACCGTGAGCGACGCCTTCCTGCCGGTTGGCGGCGAGATCCTGGAGTTCAACGAGGCCGTGGATGCCGACCCGGCGATCGTCAATCGCGACGCCTACGGCGAAGGCTGGCTCGTCAAGGTCCGCATGAACGACCCTGCGGAGTACGATGCCCTGCTCGACGCAGCCGCCTACGAGCAGCTGATCGGCTGACAGCCCCGCGGGCCCGGTGCCGTCGGCCCGGACCCGCGCCGCATCGACACGAGGCTACAAAAACCCTAAAACTACAACCGCTATGTCTAAAGTTACTGTCGTGGGAGCAGGCGCCGTGGGTGCGACCTGCGCGAATGTGATGGCTTGCCGTGAGGTGGCGAGCGAAGTGGTCCTGATCGACATCAAGGAGGGGCTCTCGGAGGGCAAGATGCTGGACATGTACCAGACCTCCACGCTGATGGACTTCGACACGAAGCTCGTCGGCGCCACCAACGACTACAGGAAGAGCGCCAACTCGGATGTCGTGGTCATCACCTCGGGCATCCCCCGCAAGCCGGGCATGACGCGCGAGGAGTTGATCGGCACGAACGCCAGCATCATGAAGGGCGTGATCGGCAACGTCATCAAGTACTCGCCCCGCGCCATCATCATCGTCGTGGCCAACCCGATGGACACGCTGACCTACCTGGCGCTGAAGAGCTCGGGACTGCCCAAGAACCGCATCATCGGCATGGGCGGCGCACTCGACTCGTCGCGCTTCAAGTGCTACCTGGCCAAGGCCACCGGTGCCAACATCAACAACGTAGACGGCATGGTGATCGGCGGGCACGGCGATACGACGATGATCCCGCTGCTCTCGAAGGCCACGGTGAACGGCGTGCCCGTCACACAGTTCGCATCGAAGAAGAAGCTGCAGGAGGCCGTGCAGAGCACAATGGTCGGAGGCGCCACACTGACCAAGCTCATCGGCACGTCGGCCTGGTATGCCCCCGGAGCCGCAGCCGCCATGATGGTGGAGGCAATCCTCAACGACCAGAAGAAACTGATCCCCTGCTCGTGCTACCTCGAGGGCGAATACGGACAGGAGGACATCTGCATCGGCGTTCCGGCCATCATCGGGCGCAAGGGCATCGAGAAGATCGTGAAGATCGAGCTCACGAAGGAGGAGGAGGCGAAGTTCGCCGAATCGGCCGCCGCCGTGCGCAAGACGAACAACATCCTGCACGAGATCAACGCCCTCTGAGCAGGGATATGACCGAAAAACGAGGCGCTCCGGATTTCCGGAGCGCCTCGTTTTTTGCCGCGGGAACAGCACCGGCCCGCACGCAGGCATCAGATGCTGATGTCGAGAATCTCGAAATGGACCGTACCGGCCGGCACCTCGACATCGACCCGGTCACCCTTCTTGTGTCCGAGCAGCGCCTTGGCGATCGGCGTCCCGATGGCCAGCTTGCCCTCACGGAGGTTGGCCTCGTGCTCGGCGACGATCGTATAGACCATCTGCTTGTTGTTATTGTGATTCAGCAGCGTCACCTTGCTCAGGATCTGCACCTTGCTCTTGTCGATCTTCGTCTCGTCGATGACCCGTGCATTGGCGATCGTATCCTCCAGCTTGGCGATACGCATCTCCAGCAGACCCTGCGCCTCCCGGGCAGCGTCGTACTCCGCGTTCTCCGAAAGGTCACCCTTGTCACGCGCCTCGGCAATCGCCGCCGAAATCGCCGGACGCTCGACGGAACGCATGTGGTCGAGCTCGTCCTTGAGTTTCTGTAACCCTCCGCTGTCAGATAGATAATCTCTTTAGCCATATTAAAAAACATAAAAAACAAGAATCCTGACCCTCGCGGATCAGAACCCCATTGCGTTTGCAGAGCAAAGATAGCAAGGATTTTCCGTATTTCCAAATCTTTTTCCCCGATCGTGCCGCCGCGCCCGCACCGTCCGCCCGAAGCCGCCTGACGGAGAATGAGTCCCGGCAGGCAATATTTTTTTTTGCAAATCGTTTATTTATGCGTAACTTTGCGCGATAAAGCGCCGTAAAAGATTCATAAATGAAGCAGACTCTCTCATATGTCCTGTGCGGAGCGGTTCTCGTCCTCCTGCTCGGAGGATGCTCCGGCATCAATGCCCTGCTCAAAAGCGGGAAGCCCGACCTGATCTACAGCAAGGCGCTCGAATATTACGAAATCGGCAAGTGGCAGCGCGCCTCGACACTCTTCGAGGGCGTACAGCACTACTATGCAGGCACCTCGCGCGAGGATACGATCTCGTTCTACAACGCCCGCTGCAAGTTCAAGAACCGCGACTACGAAACGGCCTCAGCCCTGCTCGACGACTTCCGCCGCAAGTTTGGCCGCAGCGCCTTCATCGAGGACGCCGAGGGCATGTACGCTCTCTGTTTCTACAACCTTTCGCCGTCTCCGTCGCGCGACCAGACGATGACCGGACAAGCCATTATGGCCATCAACGAATTCATTTCGCGCTACCCGAACAGCGACCAGATCGAGAATTTCCGCAAGATCAACGACGAGCTGACCGAGCGGCTGCACGAGAAGTCATACATCAACGCCTATACCTACTACAAAATCGGCCGCTACAAGTCGGCCATCGTGGCGCTGAAGAACGCCCTGAAGCAATACCCCGAAAGCAAGCACCGCGAGCAGATCATGTACCTGATCGTCGATTCGAGCTACCGGCTGGCCAGCAACTCGGTCGCCGACAAGCAGACGGACCGTTACCTGGCGATGCTCGACTCCTACCTCTCGTTCAAGGAGGAGTACCCCGAGTCGAAACACATCAGGGAGCTGGAGCGCATGGCGCAGCACGCCCGCGACTACCTGGACCGCAACAACAAGGACAACAACGAATAGAGAGATGGAAATCAAGAAGAACATCCCCAACAACACCATCACGCGCAAGCTGGTGGATCTGGACAAGGAGACCGGCAACATCTACGAAAGCGTGAACATCATCGCCCGCCGCGCCAACCAGATCGCTACGGAGTTGAAGACCGAGCTGAACCGCAAGCTCGCCGACTTTTCGTCGCCCACGGACACGATGGAGGAGACCTTCGAGAACCGCGAGCAGATCGAGATCTCGCGCTACTACGAGCGTCTTCCCAAGCCGGTGATCATCGCCACCGAAGAGTTCCTCGACCACGAGTTGCTCTACAAGGAGGGCAAGGACGGCGAGATGAAGGAGATCTAAACCGTTCGACAAGATGGCATCCGACGCAACGACGCGGCGTCCGCTCGACGGGCGCCGCATCCTGCTGGGCATCACAGGCAGCATAGCAGCCTACAAGGCGGCTGTGCTGTGTCGTTTATTGAAGACGGCGGGCGCCGACGTGCGCGTTGTGATGACCCCGCTCGCCAAACAGTTCATCACCCCGCTCACGATGGCCACCCTGTCGAAGAACCCGATACTCGTGGAGTTCTTCGACCCGGAGAACGGAGCCTGGAATTCGCATGTGGCGCTGGGCGAGTGGGCCGACTGCTACCTGATCGCCCCGGCTACGGCCAACACGCTGGCCAAGATGGCCACGGGCGTGGCCGACAACCTGCTGCTGACGACCTACCTCTCGGCGCGCTGTCCGGTGGTCGTGGCCCCGGCCATGGACCTCGACATGTATGCCCACGAGGCGACGCAGCAGAACCTCCGGACACTGGCCGCACGCGGCGTGCGGATCGTCGAGCCGGACGAGGGCGAGCTGGCCAGCGGGCTGCAGGGCAAGGGCAGGATGGCCGAACCCGACCGGATCGCGGCATTCGTCGGCGGACTGCTGGACGAAAAAAAAGACGCTCGCGGGTAAACGGCTGATCGTTACGGCCGGGGCCACGATCGAGGCCATCGACCCCGTGCGGTTCATTTCGAACCACTCGTCGGGAAAGATGGGTTATGCCATCGCCGGGGAACTGGCCCTGCGCGGGGCGGAGGTGACACTCGTCACCGGCCGCACGTCACTGCCGACTCCCGCGGGGGTGGAGCGGGTGGACGTGCTGTCGGCCGCCGAGATGTACGAGGCCGCCGTCGGAGCCTTCGACGCATCGGACGGCGCCGTGATGTGCGCCGCCGTAGCCGACTACACCCCGGCACACGTCTCCGACACGAAGATCAAAAAGGGCGACGGCGGGCTGACGATCGAACTGCGCCGGACGCGGGACATCGCCGCCGAACTGGGCGCCCGCAAAGGGGACCGTGTCCTGGTGGGTTTCGCCCTCGAAACCGATGACGAGGAGGCCCACGCCGAGGCCAAACTCACGAAAAAGAATTTCGACTTCATCGTGCTCAACTCGCTGCGCGACCCGGGTGCGGGTTTCCGCGGCGACACGAACAAAGTGACGCTGATCGACCGCGCCGGCCGCGAGGAGCTGCCGCTGATGTCCAAGCGGGAGGTGGCGGCACGCATCGCGGACAAACTCGAAACGATTCTCAAATAACCGATACTGCCATGTTACGCCGACTCTCGGTCGAAAACTACGCGCTCATCGACAAACTCGAAATGGAGCTGGATCCGCACCTGAACATCATCACGGGAGAAACGGGTGCCGGCAAGTCGATTCTGCTCGGCGCCCTCGGGCTGCTGCTGGGGGCCAAGAACGACGGAGCGGCCATGAAGGACGCCGCGCGCAACTGCTCGGTAGAGGGGACCTTCGATCTGGAGGGAAGCGGACTGGAGGCGTATTTCGCCGAAAACGACCTCGACTACGCCGCAGAGACGACCCTGACCCGGGTCATCACCCCGGCGGGCAAAAGCCGCGCCTTCATCAACGACGTGCCCGTATCGCTCGGCCAGCTCCGCGAGGTGGGCACCCGCCTGGTGGATATCCATTCGCAGCACCAGAACCTGATCCTCTCCTCCGAGGAGTTCCGCACCTCGGCGCTCGACACCATGGCCGGCAACGGCGAGCTGCTCGCCCGCTATGCGGCACAGTACACCCGGGTAACGGAACTGCGCCGCGAGGCCTCGGCCCTGCGCGCCGAAGCCGAGGAGGGGCGCCGCAACGAGGAGTGGCTGCGCTTCCAGACCGACGAACTGACGGCCGCGAACCTCCGGGAAGGCGAACAGGCGGAGCTCGAGGCGGAACTCGCGGTACTCGAACACGCCGACCGGATCGGCGAGGCCATCACCACACTGCGCAACGCCCTCGATACGGACGAGACGGGCGTGCTGGCGCAACTCAAGAACTCGGAGACGGAGCTTGCCCACCTGCGCGAAAGCTACCCGGCAGCCGGCGAATATGCCGACCGGCTGCGCTCGGTGATCGAGGAGTTGAAGGACATCGGTGCGTCGGCCGCCGCCGACAGCGAGCGCATCGACGCCGACCCGGAACGACTCTCGAAACTCTCCGCACGGCTCGACCTGCTCATCTCGCTCCAGCAAAAGAACCGCGTGGCGGACGAGGCGGAGCTAATCGCCCTGCGCGACCGCTGCGCCGCGCAACTCGCCGCCATTGTCCACGGCGACGAACGCATCGCCGAGGTCGAAGCAGCCCTGCAACAGGCCGAAACCAAGGCCGGGGAGCTGGCCGAACGGCTCCACAAGGCCCGGGAGAAGGCAGCTCCGCACTTTGCCCGTGAGATCCTCACGACACTCACGCGGCTGGGCATGCCCGACACGACATTCGAGGTAGCATTTTCGGACCTCGGCGCACTCACGCGGTCGGGCCGCGACGGCGTACAGTTTCTCTTCTCGGCCAACCGCGACCGCACGCCGCAGCCAATCGAACGAATCGCCTCGGGCGGTGAGCTTTCGCGCGTGATGCTCGCCCTGAAGGCCCTGCTCGCCGAGCGCATGCAACTGCCGACGATCATCTTCGACGAGATCGACACGGGCGTCTCGGGCCGTATCGCCGATGCCATGGGCGAGATCATCGCCTCGCTCTCGGCCCGCATGCAGGTCGTGGACATCACCCACCTGCCGCAGGTCGCCTCGAAGGGCACGGCCCACTTCGTGGTCTATAAGCGCGACGGACGCACCTCGATCACCCGCCTCTCGGAGGCCGAGCGCATCACGGAGATCGCCAAGATGCTCTCCGGCTCGGAGATCACCGACGCCGCCGTGGCACAGGCCCGGATCCTGCTGGGCCGGCGCGAAACCGAGGCTCAGGCCCCTCGCGAGGCTGCCCCTGCAGCACCGAAGGGCAAGGAATCGGGACTGCTGTTCTGACCCGGCAACCGACAAGCCCGCCCCATACCGCCATGGACTCCACCATTCTCGAACTGGCCGACCGCAACCGGCGGGAGGCGTTCTCGATTCTCGAAACACTGCAGATCGAGGCCATCTGGCGCTCGGTCGGCGCCACGCCCCATCTGGTGGGCTCACTCCGCTCGGGACTGCTGATGAAGCACCTCGACATCGACCTGCACATCTACTCCCCTGCCCCGCTGCACATCGGCGACAGCTTCGCCGCCCTGTCGCGCATCGCCCGAAATTCCGGGATCCGGAAGATCGAATACGCCAATCTGCTCGACGCCGAAGACAACTGCCTCGAGTGGCACGTGCAATATGCCGCGCAGGACGGCCGCCTGTGGCAGATCGACATGATCCACCTGCCCGAAGGGTCGCCCTGGGAAGGGTACTTCGAACGGGTCGCCGACCGTATTGCGACGGTGCTGACCCCGGAGACGCGCGAGGCGATCCTGCGTCTGAAATACGAAACGCCCGACGAAGAGAAGATCCCCGGCATCGCCTATTACCGGGCGGTTCTGGCAGAGGGCGTGCGCAGCTACGCGGAATTTGCGGTCTGGCTGCGGGAACACCCCGTCGAGGGAATCATCGAATGGATGCCGTAAACGAAGAGAAGCCGAAACCACCTGAAACCAACCGACCATGAACCCCGCCTTCACACGGGCCCTTGCCGGAGCCATCCTTCTGGCGACTGCCGTTTTGCACAGCTGTGCGGACCGGCCCCGTTCGAGCCGGCACAACCTCGATTTCGAATATACGAACCTGCAAGGGGAGCCGTCCCAATGGTTCTTGCCCGACCCCTCCTACAGGGGTTATACCGCCACCCGCGACAGCCGCGTCCGACACCACGGCCAATCCAGCCTTCGGCTCGAACAGACCGACACGGTCAAACACGAATGGGCGTATTTTTCCCGGGTGCTGCCGGACTCGCTGACGGCCGGCCATGAGGTCGAATTGAGCGGCTGGATCCGTACGGAGGAGGTAACGGAAGGTTTTGCCGATCTGGTCCTCTTCCCGTCGGGAGAGGCAGGCCACACCCGTCTCACGCTCGACACACTCGGCCGCGGCGTCCGCGGCACGACCGACTGGCACCGCATCACGCTCCGCAGGCAGATTCCCGACTCGGCCTCCGGAATCAGCATCGGCGGCATGCTGAAAGGGCGAGGACGCGCCTGGTTCGACGATTTCGAGATCCGGATCGACGGCCGGCGTCTGCCGGATCCGATGATTTCGACGCCCAGAACCCGTCTGACCCGTCAGGAGAAGAGGACGCTGCGGAAGTATCTCTATCCGCTGCGGGGATGTGACCCGACCGAGGCGGATTCCGGCAAACTGCAGCTGCTCGACCCGCTGGTCGGGACATGCAAGGTGGTCGCACTGGGAGAGAACTCCCACGGAGCCAGCGAGATCTTCCGTATGAAGGAGCGCCTGATCCGCTATCTGACCTCCCGACAGGAGTTTGATCAGGTGGTTTTCGAAGCCGGAATGGGCGAAGGGGTCTTTCTGGACAACTACATCCGTCGCGGCATCGGGACGGCAAAGGCCGCGATCTTCGGACTGGGCATGTGGATCTGGGATACACACGAGGTGCTGTCGCTCGTCGAATGGATGCGGCAGCGGAATGCCGACGGCCATCCGATCCGCTTTTGGGGCATCGACATGCAAATGACCGACATGACCGAATCGCTGCTCCGCATGGCATTGGGCAAGGATACAACGGCCGTACAACGGCTGGACGAGATCGGTCCGAAATTGGACAAAGTATTGACTTACGACAACGAGTATCGCGCACAGATCGACCCTCGACTGGCCCGTGAAATCGCACAGAGACTCGACGCGATCGAATCCCGGATCGACCCGTCGGTTCCCGATGCGCACGACCGGGCGATGCTGCGGCAGTGGATCACCCTCATCCGGCAGTACCTGGGTTTGGGGGAGAACATCTACTGGCGGGATCGCTGCATGGCGGATAACCTGCTGTGGCTCCGGGGGCAGTATCCCGATTCGCGGATCGTGCTCTGGGCCCATAACGGCCACATATCCAAAGCGGACGACCGTTTGGGCCGCTGGCTTCAGGACAGGCTCGGTGCGGATTACGTCAATTTCGGATTCACCTTCTACCGCGGGCGCTGCACGATCACCGTCCCCGACTCGGAGGAGTTGCAGCACGACGTGCAGACGGCCCCGCCCGGCACGCTCGAACACCTGCTGCACCAGCTTGGCGAGCCTATCTTTATCCTCGACCTGCGGCAGATGCGCGAGGAGCAGGCCCCGGCCCTCGAATGGATCAACGGGATGAGATTCCGCCACATCGGAGCGCTGAGGTGGGACAATGAGTTCTGGGACGAAGGCATTGCCGATCAGTTCGACTACCTGATCTACATCGACCGGGTCACCCCTTCGCACCTGCTGTTTTGACGGGATGCAGCCTCTGTCTCCCGACGTTTCGGCCGGAGCCCATGCCCGCGAATTGCTCAAGAGCCGCTACTCCGGAGCCTCGGGGGGGGGCCGTCCGCGCAGGCATTCAGTTTTCCGGAATCACTCCCGGCACAATCCCAGATTCCGACGATAGGCCGTCGGGGTCATGCCGGTCGTCAGGCGGAACAGGCGGTTGAAATGCGACAGGTTGTGGAAACCTGCCTCCGCAGCAATCCGCGCGACGGGCTGATCGGTATGCATCAATCCGTTACAGACCCGCGCCATACGGAGCGCATTCGCATATTCGGAGACGGTACGTCCCGTACGACGGCGGAAATAGCGGCACAGGGCCGCCGGCGACATGCCGGCCGAAGAAGCGATCTCCCCGAGGGTCAGCTTCCGGCCGAGGTTGCCGAGCAGAAAGCGGTGCACCCGCCACAAAGGTTCATCCGCACCGCAGACACCGGCACAGGGCCCTGCGCCGGCATCGATGCAATGGTAATCGCCGCTGCGTCCCAGGAAATCGAGCAACTCGAGAAGGATACAAACCCGTCCGACCCCTTCCGCCCCGTCGATCCGCTTCATGGCCGCGACGAAGGCCGCGACCTCCCGCTCGCCCGTAAAGCGCACCCCGCTGCGGCTGCGTTCCAGCAAGGCATCGATCCACCGCAGTTCGGAGAGTTCCGACAGATGCACGGGAAACAGCCGCTGCGGGAAATAGAGCACCTCGCAAAGTGCCGACGCACGGTCCGAGGCGGCACACAGGTGCAGATGCGGGACCCCTCCCCCGATAAGCGTCAGCGTCCCGGGTGCATACGGGGCGCTCCCGCCGCCCACGAACTCGACCCCCGATCCGGAGATCACATGGATCAACTCATACTCCGTATGGTAATGCAGCGGAGCCTCGAAGGCGAGCTCCGAAAGATGGGAGACCGACAGCCGTTCGGTTGCCGGCACCATCCGATGGACGATTCCTTGTTTCATATCGGCACGTGGGCAAACAGAGCACCACAATGTGCAAATATACCATAAATAACCGATCGAAACCAGCACTAAATTTGCCTCACCGCAAATTACACATCCACGCCATGATGAAACACCCAGCAAACACCGATGCCGAAGCGGCCCGCCGCGTCGAGGCCGCCGCCGAAGCCCTGCGTCGGGGATCGGGAATCCTGCTCACCGACGACGAAGACCGGGAAAACGAAGGGGACCTGATCTTCCCGGCCGAAAGCATCTCCATCGCACAGATGGCCCAGTTGATCCGCCACTGCAGCGGAATCGTCTGTCTGTGCATCACCTCGGAGAGAGCCCGGAGCCTGGACCTGCCGCCCATGGTCCGGCACAACACCAACCGCCAGGGAACCAATTTCACGGTATCCGTCGAAGCCGCCACAGGCATCACAACGGGCGTCTCGGCAGCCGACCGGATCGCGACGATCCGGGCCGCCATCGCACCGCATGCCCGGCCGGAGGACCTCGCCCGACCGGGCCATCTCTTTCCGCTCGTGGCTCACGAACAGGGAGTGTTCGGACGCCGCGGACATACGGAGGGCAGCGTCGATCTGATGCGCATCGCGGGCTACGCCCCATGCGCCGTACTCTGCGAACTGACGCTGCCGGACGGATCCATGGCCCGCAGGCCCGAGGTGGAGGCCTTCGCCAGGGAGAACAACTACCCCGTCGTCTCGGTCGCAGACATCGTTCGCTACCGGCTTCTCAAGGAGGCATAATCCCCTCCCAAAAAAAGAATCCCCGGAAGCTGTTGCTTCCGGGGATTCTTCACTATTCAGGTCCGGGGCGCGATTACATCATGCCGCCCATGCCGCCGGCGGGCATGGCCGGAGCCGGCTGCTCGGACTTCTTCTCGGCCAGGACGCACTCGGTCGTCAGGAACATCGAGGCGATCGAAGCGGCGTTCTCCAGAGCGACACGCGACACCTTCGTCGGGTCGATGATACCGGCCTTGAGCATGTCCTCATACTTGTCGTCGCGGGCGTTGTATCCGAAGGCACCCTCGCCCTCGCGCACCTTGTTCACGACAACCGAGCCCTCGCCGCCGGCGTTGGCCACGATCTGGCGCAGCGGCTCCTCGATCGCACGCTTGACGATCTGGATACCCGTCGTCTGATCCTCGTTGTCGCCCTTCATGCCCTCGAGCGATGCCGTAGCACGGATGTAGGCCACGCCGCCGCCCGGGACAATACCCTCTTCGACTGCGGCACGCGTTGCGGCCAGTGCATCGTCCACGCGGTCCTTCTTCTCCTTCATCTCGACCTCCGTAGCGGCACCGACATAGAGCACGGCCACACCGCCCGACAGCTTGGCCAGACGCTCCTGCAGCTTCTCCTTGTCGTAGTCCGACGTAGCCTTCTCGATCGAGGCACGGATCTGGGCCACACGTGCGGCAATGGCCTCCTTCTGACCGGCGCCATCGACGATGGTCGTGTTCTCCTTGTTGAGCGTCACCTTGTCGGCCGATCCGAGCATCGAGAGGTCTGTATCCTCGATCTTCATGCCCTTGTCGGTCGATACGACCGTGGCACCGGTCAGGATGGCGATATCCTCGAGCATCTCCTTGCGGCGGTCACCGAAGCCCGGGGCCTTGCAGGCGGCGATCTTCAGCGTGCCGCGCAGTTTGTTCACCACGAGGGCCGACAGCGCCTCGCCATCGACATCCTCGGCAATGATCAGCAGCGAACGGCCGCTCTGGGCAACCGGCTCGAGCACGCCCATAAGCTCCTTCATCATCGTCGAGATCTTCTTGTCCGTGATGAGGATGTAGGGGCTTCTCGAGCTGTGCCTCCATCTTCTCGGGATCGGTCATGAAGTAGGCCGAAATGTAACCGCGGTCGAACTGCATGCCCTCGACCACCTCCACATGCGTGTCGGTGCCCTTGGCCTCCTCGACGGTGATCACGCCCTCGTTATTGACCTTGGCCATCGCCTCGGCGATCAGCTTGCCGATGTTGTGGTCGTTGTTGGCCGAGATCGAAGCCACCTGCTCGATCTTCGCGAAGTCCGATCCGACCTCCTGGCTCTGTGCACGCAGCGACTCGACAACCTTGGCCACGGCCTTGTCGATACCGCGCTTGAGATCCATCGGGTTGGCACCGGCGGTCACGTTCTTCAGGCCCACACCGATGATCGACTGTGCAAGCACCGTTGCCGTCGTCGTTCCGTCACCGGCATCGTCGTTGGTCTTCGAAGCGACCTCCTTGACCATCTGCGCGCCCATGTTGGCGAATGCATCCTCGAGCTCGACCTCCTTGGCGACCGTCACACCGTCCTTGGTGATCTGGGGAGCACCGAACTTCTTGTCAATAATCACGTTGCGTCCCTTGGGCCCCAGCGTTACCTTCACTGCGTTCGACAGCGCATCGACACCCTCCTTGAGGAGTTCGCGCGCCTCGACATTGTATTTGATATCCTTTGCCATGGTGTTTTCCGTTTTTTAGATGTTGATTAGATGATCGCCAGAATGTCGTTCTGCTTCATGATGAGGTAGGTCTCGCCGTCGATCTGAATCTCCTGACCGGCATACTTGCCGTAGAGCACCTGATCGCCCACCTTGACCTCCATCTTGACCTCCGAAGTGCCGGGGCCGACTGCGATGACTTTGCCTGCCAGCGGTTTCTCCTTTGCCGTGTCGGGGATGATCAGACCCCCGGCCGTCTTTTCCTCCGCAGGATTCGGGAGGATCAGCACACGGTCCGATAACGGTTTTACGTTCATAGTTCTATGTTTTTAAGTTATGTTATGTTTTTTTGCTTTCGCACCCTCTTTCCCGACAAGAGTTGTGCCAAGTGCGGTTTGGCAGGTTTTGCGTGACAAAGTCGCAGGGCAGACTGCCATTTTGTCACACCCGGAGGGGAAGGCAACATTTTTCGGCGGTTTTTTTTGCATGGACCGAAAAAACATATTACATTTGCACCTTGAAAGGACGATCTCCCTGCAATGAGATCACATGGTGGATGTAGCTCAGTTGGTTAGAGCGTCGGATTGTGGTTCCGAAGGTCGAGGGTTCGAGCCCCTTCTTCCACCCCAGGGCGCAGGAAAAAAGCCCCCAAAGAGCGGGCAAGAAAGCGCACAATGGATAAAAAGCCTTATGTATCAATGATATGTAAGGTTTTTTTTTATTTTTAGGACACGGGGAGGCCGGGCAACGAGGAAGGGCAAGGTCCGTGGCGGCAAAACAAAAACGCCGTATACAAGTTTTTTCCGCATAGGGATCAAACATACGATCGAATTATTGCGTACCTTTGTCGTGTGTGTCTGCGACGTAAGCCTGAGAGGCAAAACCGCCCGAAAAGGCAGGCATCCGTCCGCAGGCCGCAATACCACCCATGAACTACCCGCTCTACGAATACTCGCTCTGCATCGCCCTGCCGCTGATGCTCTTCTTCGGCGCTTACTTCCTGCTGGCTCCGACCCCCGACAAGACCATCTTCGCGAACTACCTCCGCTCACGGCGCATCATGGGCTGTGCACTGTTGCTCCTTGCGGCCAACTACGCGGTTCACTTCTTCTTCGAAGTGAGGTTCCGCGACGTTCATACGGCCATTCTGATGAACCTCTCGACCTACTTCCTCTGCTACTGGCTCTTCAGTTCGGCGCTCACCACGCTGCTCAACCGCTTCTACATCACGCGCCGCCGGCTGCGGTTTCACCTCTCGGCATGGATGCTCTTCACCCTTCTCTCGGGCGTCATCCTGCTGGGGCTGCCCGAGGGCACGACCCAGAGGGCAGGGCTGACGGCAATGGCCACCTGGCTCGTCTGCTACGGGTTGTGGCTGGCCCGCCGACTCATCCGCGCCTACCGCCGCGCCGTGCGCCTCTTTGACGACACCCTCTCCGACGACATCGGCGCCTACATCCGCTGGCTCTCGATCTTCACCTACTGGGCCGTCATCTTCGGTGTCGGCTGCGGACTGCTCACCTTCCTGCCCGACCGCTACGTCTTCCTGTGGATTCTCTCGTCGGTACCCTTCTACATCTACCTCTACTGCTCCTACATGAATTACCTGCTCTTCTACGAGCGGGTCGAGCAGGCTCTCGAGGAGGAGACACCCTCGGCGGAAGAAGCCGCTGCGGACAATCCGTGCAATCCGGACGACATGCCGGACCGCGAGGCCCGGCCCGGCCATACCGACCTTGCGGCGCGGCTCTCCGGATGGATCGCCGCCGACGGCTACCTCCACCCGGGGCTCACGATCAAGGAGCTGGCCGACACCCTGCAAACCAACCGCACCTACCTCTCGGAATACATCAAGGCAACCGGCAACGGCTCGTTCCGCGACTGGATCACCAACCTGCGACTGGAGTATGCCAAACGGCAGTTGCTCCGACACCCCGGGCAGAATATCTCCGGGATTGCCGAGGCTGCAGGCTTCATCTCACCCAGCCATTTCACACGGATCTTCAAGGCCCGGGAGGGCGTTTCACCCTCCAGCTGGCGCAGGTCTCAGCTCGGAAACGATCCGATTTCGTGACATTCCGCCCTCCCCGGGCGTCGGTGCGTCTTGCCTGAACAACAATTTTTCTTGCCTAAACGACAATTTTCACTTGCCTAAACGACAATTTCTTGCCTAAACGACAAAATTTGCGCTCCGCACTTTCCTGTTCCGATTTTTCTGCTAATTTTGTCCTCGAACTCTTCGGCTCGATGCCATGATCCCCTTCTGGAAAAATCCCCGCACGGACCTTTCGCCACTCGGTGACGAAACGGTTGCGCGCACCCGCATCCGCCGAAATTCCCCCCCCCCACAGAAAATCCGGAACTGACGCCCCCGCGGCGTCTCCCTTCAGCCCGAATCTCCCCGATCCGGGCCGGGGATGTTTTGTCCCCGCGGCAACCCGAACAAATCCATGATACCATGAATAGACTCCTGACCCTTTTGTTTGCGTTGGGACTCCTGGCAGTCCCGACCTTCGGCCAGACGGCAGACGGACCCTCCGGATCCGCGCCGGCCGAGTACACCTTCCGATTCGTCGCCGACGACGACATGTTCTACATCCCGTGGAGCGGCAACGGCGAAGAGCTCGACCGCCTGCTCGCCTGCATCGCCGAAAACCGTGCCGCCATCCTCGACGGCGCGGTACCCGTCGAGGTCGAGGGCCGCTGCACCTCGCAGCCCTCTGCGGCCGAGAACCTCGCCGTGGCCAAGACCCGATCCAACCGCGTGAAGACCGAGATGATCCTCCGCGGCGGACTCTCCGAGGCCTGCTTCACGACGAAGAACCACGCCTCGGGAGGCAATCTGGTGACCGTGCGCATCGTCATCCCCGCCGGAGAGCCGGAGGCCGGACTGGAGGCGCCGCGCCGCGCGGCCGAAGAGGCCGAGGCCGGGCGTCTCGCAGCCGAAAAACGCGCCGAAGCCGAGCGTCTCGCCGCAGCGAGGGCCGAAGCCGAACGGGAAGCCCGGGAACCGGTCGTCCGGGTCGAGGGGCCCGCGGAGCCCGAAGCCTGCGCCATGGGCCTCTCTCTGCGGGCCAACCTGCTCCGCTGGGCAACCCTGACACCCGACCTTGGCGTGGAATGGCGTATCAGCCCATCATGGGGCATTGCCGTAAACGGCTCGTGGACTTCATGGAGCTGGAGCGACAAGGACCGACGCTATGCCCTCTGGGAGGTGGCGCCCGAGGTGCGCTATTATATGGGTGCGCAGCGCCGCGGCTACCTCGGCGCGATGTTCAAGGCCGGGGCGTTCAACTACAAGCTCTCCGAGACGGGACGCCAGGGAGACCTCGTGGGCGGCGGCCTGACCGGAGGATACATCCTGCCCCTCGGCAAGCGCCTCGCTTTGGACTTCTCGCTCGGGCTGGGCTGTCTGCATGCCGACTGCGAGAAATACCGCGTCATCGACGGCGTGCGCGTGCGTCAGGGATCCGAGACCCGCAACTGGTGGGGACCCGTCCATGCCGGCATCTCCCTGAAGTGGAACCTCTTCTAAACCGAACGACGACGATATGAAAACAACACGACATATTCCGATTCTAGCCGCCGCAGCCGCCGGGCTGCTGGCCGCCGCCTGCGTCAGGACACGCTCTACAACACACCGCACCCCGACCACGGGGAAGATTGCCGTAACGGCCGACTGGTCGGCACGCGGCGAAGGCATCGACATACCTGCCACATGGACCGTCACCATGGGTGACTATACGGGTACGGAGACCACCGAGACCCATGCCCCCCCCGACCATCTGTCTTTGCTCCGGGCAGCTATACCCCTTTGCGGTGTGGAACCCGGCCGAGGGAATCACGGTGAGCGGCATCACGGCCGCCGTGGCCGCAGCCACGGGAAGCCGGGCCGATACGGATGCCTTTGTGAACAATGCTCCGGGCTGGTTCTTCACCTATACGGAACAGGTGAGCATCGAGAAAGACAAGGACTATCTGCTGACCGCCGCAATGAAACAACAGGTACGCGAACTGACGCTTGTCGTCGAACCGACGGGCGATGCCGCCGGGCGCATCACGGAGATTGTTGCCCATCTGACGGGTGCAGCCGGGACACTCGACTTCGCTACCGACACCTACGGAGCCGCTTCGAGCGTCGTGCTGCCCTTCACGAAGATTACCGAAGGAGCCGATGCCGGCAAGTGGACGGCCACGGTGCGGCTGCTGGGTGTGACCGGCACGGAGCAGCTGCTGACGGGTGAAATCCGCTATGCGGACGGCAACCCGCTCCCCACCACGCTGAAAAGCGACCTCACGGAAGCCCTTGCGGCGTTCAACAGCGGGAAGAGCGAGCCGCTGACGCTCGGCGGCACGCTGGTCGAGACCCCTGAAGAAACCGAATTTTCGGGATTCGAGATTACCGGATGGGAAACGGGGGACGGAGGCGACGTTAGCGCGGAAATGTAAGACAATTAATAATTAACAATGAATAAAATGAAGACTAAACACTTTGCACTCGCAGCGCTGGCATTGTCACTTGCCGCCTGCAACAATGAAAATGAGATTTTGAACAACGACGGCCCCGTAGCCGCACAGTTCACCGCCGACATCTATAAGGCCGTATCCACCCGCGTCAATTCGGAGGGGACCGGCTTTACCGACAACGACTGTATCGGCATCAACAGCGAAGACATCACCAACGTGCCCTACGTGAGAGAACGGCCAGTTCGGGCCCAAGGGTACAACCATCTATTTCAATGACACCGAAACGAAGACCTTCAGCGCCTACTACCCGTATAGGGAGGACAGCGAATTGCAGAATGGAATCGTGTCAGTCAACACCGATCAATACGGTCAGGGCCCCGAAATAGACTTCCTTTTTTCGCCTCGGGAGCCACGGGCAGCACCAGCAGCCGACGGTGAGCTTTCACCGGCGAGCATGCGTTCAAGCACTGCATGAGCCTCGTCAAGCTCAATTTTTGGAGGGCGAAGGCGTTGACTTCAGCGAAAAAAATTCTTAAACACTGCATATTAGAGGGCCTGGAAGACTGTAGGCACTTTCAACACCACTACCGGTGAAACCGCCCTGACTGTCAACGATACCTCGCCGATTACCATGTGGTTTGACGACGGCGCCACCACCTCGCAACTCTTCATTTTCCCGCAGATATTGAATAGTATTAATATCCTTAACCTGAGTGTGGTGTACAACGGCGTGGAATACACAACCACGTTGCCGAATCCATCCAAGCCCGAAGCGAATCAGTTCTCCGCAGGCTATGCCTACACCTACAACATAACGCTCAACAACAAGGGCATCACGGTGGAAGAACCGGAGATCAAGCCGTGGGAAGACGGAGAAACGAACGATGTAAGCATCACGCTGTAAGCTCCACATACCGCTGCCCCGGCGCATGCGTCAAGCCGGAGCTGCCCATAGATATAGATATTATGGTGTGACGGCCGCCTTCGCAGGCGGCGGCAGCACAAAACGAAAACAAATAAAAAACATCACGATATGAAGAAAAGAGATTCCATCCGGATACTTCTTGCCGCAGCCGCGCTGCTCCTTGCCACGGCTGCCTGCACGAAGAACGAACTGGCGGACGGTGACCGTCTGCCCGAAGGACAATACCCGCTGGAGATAGCCCGCATCACCCTCGGAGTGGAGGGCGGCGAGGCGCAGCCCTGGGGCGCACCGGCGACGCGCGTCAGCGAGAACGGGGACGGCAACAGCAGCACGTTCGATGCGGGCGACCCGTTCGCCGTACAGATAGACGGCGAGGGAGAGGTCGGCACCTACACCGTGCAGAACGACGGCTCCGCCGAAGCCGAAACACCCCTGTACTGGAGCGACAGGGACGAGGCCCACACCGTCACCGCCTGGTACCCCGCCACGGACGGCACCCTCGACCTCAGCGACCAAAGCCAAAGTCTTGCCTACCTGCTGGGCGCCACGGGCACGGGCGACTACCGGGCCCCCGTCACCCTGAGCTTCACCCACCAGTTGGCAAAGGTGCGCGTGACGCCCACAGCCGATGCACTCGGCGAGGTGCAGAGCCTCCAGCTCTATGCCCATACCCAATGCACGTATGAAAAAGGTACAGTAGTGCAAGGCTTGCAAGAGGGCTGGATAGAGATGAAGAAGTGCGAATACACCGAGAACGGCAACGCCATTACCTGCTGGGAGGCGAACGTGGTGCCCGGCTACGAAATCACGAAGCTGCGGGCGAACGGCACCGAGGAGCGCACCCTCTCCTCCGGCATCACCCCCGAGGCGGGCAAGTTCTACAACATCACGCTGAACTATGACCCGGGCTACACCATAGAGAGCGACGGCAGCTACACCGTGACTACTGCCGAGGGCCTGAAGAACATCGCCAAGCTGGTGAACGAAGAATGGAAGTCAGACATCAACATCACCCCTGACCGACGACATCGACCTGAAGGGCATCGACTGGACACCGATAGGCATAGACGATAACCACCAATACACCGGCACCTTCGACGGCAACGGCAAGACCATCACGGGGCTGACCGTTACGGGAAGTGACCAATATGCAGGCCTGTTCGGACGTATCGGTACGGGCGGCACGGTGATGAACGTGAAGCTGGAGGGCGTACTGATAGAAAGCGATAACGAAATGAGCACTGTCGGCGGCATAGCGGGATGGAGCTATGGCACCATTGAAAACTGCTCGGTGTCGGGCAGCGTCAGCGGCAGCGGCAAGAACGGCCTTGCGGGCGGTGTAGTAGGCTATCAAAATGGCGGTTTCCTTACCGGGTGCAACTCCTCGGCCACAGTGAAGGGCGTGATTTGTGCCGGCGGCATAGTGGGAGAAACGAATAATAGTGCCTCCCTGACCGGCTGCTACGCCACGGGCGACGTGACCGTTGAAAACGACGGTACGCACAACTCCTCTGCCGGCGGCGTGGTGGGAAACAACGGAGGTGGCACCCTGACCGCCTGCTATGCCACGGGCAGCGTGACCGGTAGCGGAAGCGGCACCATCTATGTAGGCGGCGTAACGGGAGACAACCTTGAAGGTACCCTGACCGCCTGCTACCATGCCAATGGGACTGTCAGCGGCCCTGACGGAACCACAGGCGGCGTGGCGGGACGGAACTATAAATCTACCAATGACCCTGTCATCACCGCCTGCTACTGGGGAGGCAACGGTCAGGAACAAGGCATCGGTGAAGACCAGGTAGGTACCGGCGGAACCGAGCAGGTGACGGACGACGACTGGCAGAATGCCGTTACACAGATGAACGCCGCCCTGAGCGGTAAAGGCTGGCAGTACGAACTCAAAGACGGCAACAGCCTGCCTACCTTGAAGAGACAGTGAACCGTCGGGCGGGCCCCAAATCGGAGCCCGCCCTTTTTCGTACCGGCAAACGCCCGATCACCGGATCTCGACCGGCTCGATGGGCTGGCAGGTCACACGGTCGAGCGGCGCATCGCGGTAGGCCACCCGCCCGAAATCGATCGTCTTGAGGTCGATGCTCCGAATCCGGCTGTCGTACATCGTCCGGTAGTAGATCACCCGGTTGCACATGTCCGAGGCCGAGGTCCACTGCGTGGCGCTCGGGATATCGGCCGGCACCTTCCCCTCGGGAAACTCGATCCCGATCGGGATATCGAAGTTGTTCAGCAGCTGGAAACCCTGCCGCACGGCATCCTCGGCCGTGGACTGTCGGGGTGCCGTAGCCTGGAAGAAGGCCGCCCGCACGAAGCGCGACGGCGGCGTGACGTCGCCCGGAATGCCCAGAAAACCGCTCCCCGCACCGAAAGACGAGAGACGGAGAGCCCCCAGCTCCTGCCCCGGAGCCGAACCCGGGTAGAGATTGACGTAGTTGTTCAGGTTGGTCAGCTGCCACTCGAAGCCCGGGGAGTTGGTCAGCACCCCGAGGGCGTTCTCGTAGAAGACCGGACGTCCGTCGATGATCTCCAGCACAAGCTGCCGGCCCGAAGTGTCGGTGAAGCGCCAGTGCACGGTCGAGGCCCGCGGATCGACCGCCACGACACGGACCCGCCCGACAGCCTCCTTCACCTCGTCCACCGTGCGGCACTCGCCGAGGAGCCACGCCACCAGCTGCAGGTCGGCGATGCTCTCGTCGCGCCGCGCCGGGTCGTATGCCTCATACCGCCCGTAGCCGGGGAAGTAGAACAGCCCGGCCGAGAGCCCCTCCTCGTTGAGCCCCTCGGCCACGAACTCCCTCTGCTCGACGGCCAGCCCGACATAGCCGTAGCGGGCCGTGAAGCGCATGCCGTCGATTCCCTCCGGGGTGTAGGAGCGCTGCGCGTATCCGCGCGGCACGACGACATAGCGGCTGTGGAGGTTGCTCCCGCCCCACTCGATGGTCCGGGCCACGATGCAGGCCCCGTCTGCTGCGCGCAGCGTGATTCCCGTGCAGGCCTCGGCCCGCGGCGTCAGAGCCAGCCCCAGAAGGAGGCACCCGACCGACATACAGCGTTTCATCATATCCATTTCCGTTTTTTGGTTCTGCGGCCGCCGCCGGCCCCATCGGGAGTTCCCCGGGCACCGGGCATGTGCCGCCCGTACAAATATAAGAAATAAACGGACCGCCGGGTCCCGTTCCGGCACGGAAAACCGCACGGCCGCAAAAAAAGTCCCGGAGCGGAATGCCCCGGGACCAACCGCACGACGGCGGTATCTTTTTGGCGTCGGATTACTTGCGGTAAACCTTCTTGTAGCCGTAGATGGCCTCATCGCCGAGCTCCTCCTCGATGCGGAGCAGCTGGTTGTACTTGGCCATACGGTCCGAACGCGACATCGAGCCGGTCTTGATCTGGCCCGAGTTCGTAGCCACGGCGATGTCGGCGATCGTCGAGTCCTCGGTCTCGCCCGAACGGTGCGACGTTACGGTGGTGTAGCCGGCGCGGTGAGCCATCTCGATGGCATCGAGCGTCTCGGTCAGCGAACCGATCTGGTTTACCTTGATCAGGATCGAGTTGGCGCAGCCCATCTCGATACCCTTCTTCAGGAAATCTACGTTGGTCACGAAGAGGTCGTCGCCGACGAGCTGGCACTTGTCGCCGATCTCGGCGGTCAGCATCTGCCAGCCTTCCCAGTCGTTCTCCGACATACCGTCCTCGATCGAGTCGATCGGGTACTTGGCAACCAGGCCCTTCAGGTACTCGACCTGCTCCTTCGACGAGCGCTTGGCACCCTTCTCACCCTCGAAGATCGTGTAGTCGTAAACGCCGTCCTTGTAGAACTCCGACGAAGCGCAGTCCATGCCGATCATCACGTCCTTTCCGGGAACGTAGCCGGCCTTCGATGGCCTTGATGATCGAATCCAGTGCATCCTCCGTACCGTTGAGTGCGGGAGCGAAACCGCCCTCGTCGCCTACTGCGGTCGAGAGGCCGCGCTCGTGGAGCACCTTCTTGAGGTTGTGGAACACCTCGGCGCCCATGCGCAGACCCTCCTTGAGCGACGGAGCACCCACGGGACGGATCATGAACTCCTGGAATGCGATCGGAGCGTCGGAGTGCGAACCGCCGTTGATGATGTTCATCATCGGAACGGGCAGCGTCTTGGCGTTGGCACCACCGATATAGCGGTAGAGCGGCATGCCGAAGTAGTCGGCAGCGGCGCGGGCTACGGCCAGCGAAACGCCGAGGATGGCGTTGGCGCCGAGCTTCGACTTGGTCTTCGTGCCGTCGAGGGCGATCATGGCCTTGTCGATGCCGACCTGATCGGCAACGTTCATGCCGATGATGGCCGGGGCGATCACCTCATTGACGTTCTTCACGGCGTTCAGCACGCCCTTGCCCAGGTAGCGGCTCTTGTCGCCGTCGCGGAGCTCGAGGGCCTCGTTCTCACCCGTCGATGCGCCGCTCGGAACGGCTGCACGACCGAATGCACCGGATACGGTACGAACTTCGACCTCAACGGTCGGATTGCCTCGCGAGTCGAGGATCTCCCTTGCGTGAATCTCTACAATCTGCATAGTTGTAATGGTTTGAATTTTATGGAATTAATCGCTAATAACCCATTTTGCACCGCAAAGTTACAAATAAATCGCGAATTGCGGTTCGTTTGCTGTTAAAATTTTCACGCGCCCCGCACCGGCGGCTGCGGCCCCGTTTCGGGATTTGTGCAAAAATCGTATCTTTGCCCCGCGGCCCGTTGCCGCACCGAGCAAACAACCGGCATGACCTATGCGAAAAGTACTCTCGTTTTCCCTTTTCCTGATGCTGGGACTCGTCGCGTCCCAGCTGCTCCCGGGGCTTCTCGGCCCGGGATACTCCTCGTTCAAGGCCACGACCGACACGTTGCTGTACGTCTGTCTGGGCTTCATCATGATCAACGTCGGCCGTGAATTCGAGATCGACAAGAGCCGCTGGCGGAGCTACACGGCCGACTACTTCATCGCCATGGCCACGGCGGCGCTCCCGTGGCTGCTCATCGTACTCTATTATGTCTTCGTGCTGCTGCCCGCGCCGCTGTGGGGCAGCCCCGAGGCGTGGAAGGAGAACCTGCTGCTGAGCCGGTTCGCGGCCCCCACCTCGGCCGGCATCCTCTTCACGATGCTCGCCGCACTGAAGCTCAAGGAGAGCTGGATCTACCGCAAAATCCAGGTGCTGGCCATCTTCGACGACCTGGACACCATCCTGCTGATGATCCCGCTGCAGATCCTCATGATCGGGCTGCGCTGGCAGATGTTCGCCATCGTGGCGATCGTCGCCGTGCTGCTGGCCGTCGGCTGGCGCTGGCAGGCCACCTGGGACGTGCGCCAGGACTGGAAGCGGATCCTGGGGCTCTCGGTCATCGTCTGTGCGCTGACACAGGCGGTCTACCTCGCCACGAAACACTGGTACGGCGCCGAGAACAGCATCCACATCGAGGTGCTGCTCCCGGCCTTCGTCGTGGGCATGCTGATGCGCCACCGCCATATCGACACCCCGGCCGAACGGCGCGTCGCGACGGGCATCTCGTTCCTCTTCATGCTGCTCGTCGGGCTGAGCATGCCGCTCGTCACGGGCGCCGGTGGGGCGGCCGCCACCGAATCGGCCTCATCGGTCACGGCCTCGCAGCCGATGATGCCGTGGGGCATCCTCGTCCTGCATGTCCTCGCCGTGTCGCTGCTCTCGAACCTCGGCAAGCTCGTCCCGCTCTTCTTCTACCGCGACCGGTCGCTGAGCGAGCGCCTCGCCCTCTCGGTGGGCATGTTCACGCGCGGAGAGGTCGGCGCCGGCGTCATCTTCATCGCCCTGGGCTACAACCTCGGCGGCCCGGCACTGATCGTCTCGGTGCTGACGCTGGTGCTCAACCTGATCCTCACGGGCGGCTTCGTCGTCTGGGTCAAGCGGCTGGCCCTGAAGAGCTATACTCCCGAAAAATCCTGACACACTGAGCCATGAGGAGACTGCTGTCGGTTATTCTGGCCGTCCTGGCGTCGCTTCAGGCCCTTCCGGCCCGGAGCCAGAACCCCGAGCGCAACCTCATCGTCGTGCACAGCGGAGCGAACATCGCCTTTTTCGCGGCCGCCTACGACAACCTGTCGGGCACGACCTCACCCCGCGCGGGCTACTACGCCGGCGTCACCGACCACATCCGGCTGCACCGCCGGATCCCGCTCTACATCGGGACTGGGGTCCTCTTCTCGAGCCGTGGCGGCCGATACATGGATTTCTCGGCGCGCCCGATGTACCTCCAGGTCCCGCTGACGATCGACTGCCGCATCCGCTGCTCGCGCACGCTCTCGGTCATCCCCTCCGTCGGGGCGTGGTACGGCGCGGGCATCGGCGGCAAACTCCGCCACACCGACGGCTGGGCGGAGCTCTACGCCCCCGAAGGACCGATGCGCCGCTCGGATGTCGGCCTGCGCATCGGAGCGGCCCTCGGCTGGGGCCGCTTCCGTCTCGAAGCGGGCTACGAACCGGGGCTGCGCAACCTCGCCGACGCCGGCGCCGGCGCGACGATGCTCCTTCCGGTCCGCTTCACCCGCATGCACAGCCACTGTTTCACGATCGGGCTGGGCTGCGAATTCTGACCCGCAGCGGCCTGCCGCAGCAAGAAAAAGGAGACAACCCGGGGGCGTCTCCTTTTTTTCAAAACCGTTCCTGCAGCACTCAGTCGCGCAACAGCACCGACGAGTCGCCGTAGCTCAGGAAGCGGAAATCGTGCGCCAGGGCATAGTCGTAGATGCGGTGCCAGTCGTCGCCCACGAAGGCCGAGACGAGCAGCAGCAGCGTCGATTTGGGCTGGTGGAAGTTCGTCACGATGTTGCGGACGATGCGGAACTCGTACCCGAGCGGCGTGATCATGATCTGTGTCGCGGCCTTCAGCCTCTCCACGCCGTGCGCCTCCATCCAGCCGAGCAGATCCCCGAGCGCCTCGCGTCCGGTATAGTCCGCCGGGATGTCGTAGAGCTCCCACTGTCCGATGACCCGATCGGCGTCCGGCGCACCCTCCTGCCGGATGCGCCACGCCAGCGCCGTGAACGATTCGAGCGTCCGGACGGAGGTCGTCCCCACGGCGGTGATGTGCCCCCACCTTTCGAGCAGACGGGCCACCGTCCCGCACCGCACCTCGAAGTGCTCGGTATGCATCGGATGCCGGGCCGCATCGTCATCCTTCACCGGCAGGAAAGTCCCCGCCCCGACGTGGAGCGTCACCTCCTCGAAACCGAAGCCGCGCCCCCGCATCGACTCGATCAGTTCGGGCGTGAAGTGCAGTCCCGCGGTGGGGGCAGCCACCGAGCCCTCGAACTTCGAATAGACCGTCTGGTAGCGCGTGTTGTCGATCTCCTCGCTCTCGCGGTTCAGGTAGGGCGGGATGGGGATGCGCCCCAGAAGCTCGAGCAGCTGGCCGAAGGTCACGTCGGCCGACCACTCGAAGCGCACGGTGCACTCGCGGCCGCACTCCTCCTCGATCCAGGCCCGCAGGTATTCGGCACACCCGTCACGCTCGAAGTTGATCTCCACATAACCCTCCTTCCACTTCTTGCGGTTGCCGACGATGCACGACCAAACGCACCGGCCCTTCACGGCGAAGGCACGCTCGTAGTCGGCCGGGTCGTGCGGCTCGAGGCAAAAGACCTCGATGCGCGCCCCCGAGGGCTTGTGCATGATGATCCGCGCGCGGATCACCTTCGTATTGTTGAACACCAGCAGCTCCCCCTCCGGCAACACGTCCCCGATGTCGGCGAAATGCCGCTCGGCGATCTCCCCGCCGCGGTAGATCAGCAGCTTCGACGCACTGCGCTCAGCCAGCGGAAACTTGGCGATCCGCTCCTCGGGGAGCGCGTAGTCGAACCGGTTTATATCGATGTGTCGTTCCATTTTGCCCGAATTTTGTGCGGCAAAGTTACTATTTTTTGTAACTTTGCGGCGCGTCAAGGCAATAGAAAAAGGAAAACCTCCATGAAAACCGACTTTCTGGTCATCGGATCCGGCGCGGCGGGTCTCTCGTTCGCGCTGAAGGCTGCGGCCCACGGTCACGTGACGATCGTAACAAAGGGCGAAATGAACGAGTGCAACACCAACTACGCCCAGGGCGGCATCTGTTCGGTCACCTACGCTCCCGACACATTCGAAAAACACATCCACGACACGCTCGTCTGCGGGGCCGGCAAGTGCGACCCCGAAGCGGTCGAACTCGTCGTGCGGCGGGCTCCGGAGCTGATCCGCGACCTGATCGTCTGGGGTACGCGTTTCGACAAGACCCCCGACGGGCGGTTCGAGCTCAACCGCGAGGGCGGCCACTCGGAGCACCGCATCCTCCACCACGAGGACCTGACGGGCGCCGAGATCGAACGGGCCCTGGTCGAGTCGGTCCGCAAGCACCCGAACATCACGGTGCTCGAACACCACTTTGCCATCGACCTGCTGACGCAGCACCACCTGGGCGAATTCGTCACTCGCCACACGCGGGGCCTCACCTGCTTCGGCGCCTACGTCCTCAACGAGGAGACCAACGAGATCGAGACCATGCTCTCGCGCTTCACGATCGTCGCCACGGGCGGCTGCGGCAACATCTACTCCTCGACCTCGAACCCCATCGTGGCGACCGGCGACGGCATCGCCATGTGCCACCGCGCCAAGGCCATCACCGAGAACATGGAGTACATCCAGTTCCACCCCACGACGCTCTACAACCCGGGCGAGAAGCCCAACTTCCTCATCACGGAGGCCATGCGCGGTTTCGGGGCCATCCTGCGCCTGCAGTCGGGCGAGGAGTTCATGGACAAGTACCACCCGATGAAATCGCTCGCCCCGCGCGACGTCGTGGCCCGGGCCATCTACCGCGAAATGACGCGCCGCGGCGAGGACTTCGTCTACCTCGACGTGACACACAAGGACCCCGATTCCGTCCGCAGCCACTTCCCCAACATCTACGAGAAGTGCCTCTCGATCGGCATCGACATCACGAAGGACTGGATTCCCGTCACCCCGGCGGCCCACTACTGTTGCGGCGGTGTGCGGGTCGATACCAACGGACAAACCTCCATCAAGCGGCTTTACGCCCTGGGTGAAACCTCCTGCACGGGACTCCACGGCGCCAACCGGCTGGCCTCCAACTCGCTCATCGAGGCGGTGGTCTACGCCGACCAGGCCGCACGCCACACCGCCTCGCTCATCGACCGCACCGACTTCCAGGAGGGAATCCCCGACTGGGACTTCGAGGGCACGCAGCACACCGAGGAGATGCTCATGCTCATCCAGTCGAAGCGCGAGGTACAGTCGATCATGTCGAACTACGTCGGCATCGTGCGCTCGAACCTCTCGCTCAAGCGCGCCATGCGGCGCCTCTCGATCCTCTTCGAGGAGACCGAGGAGCTCTACAACAAGACCAAACCCAACCGCGAGCTGTGCGAACTGCGCAACATGATCGCCGTGGCCTACCTGGTCATCAAGCAGGGCCGCGAGATCAAGGAGTCGGTCGGATGCCATTACAACATAGATTACCCCAAGCAATAACGCATGACCCTACAGGAAGAGATCACACGCCGGCGGACCTTCGCCGTCATCGCCCACCCCGACGCGGGTAAAACCACCCTTACGGAAAAACTGCTCCTCTTCGGCGGCGCCATCCATGTGGCCGGAGCCGTCAAGAGCAACAAGATCAAGAAGGGCGCCACCTCCGACTTCATGGAGATCGAGCGCCAGCGCGGCATCTCGGTCGCCACGTCCGTGATGGGCTTCGAATACGAAGGCCGCAAGATCAACATCCTCGACACCCCGGGCCACGAGGACTTCGCCGAGGACACCTACCGCACGCTGACGGCCGTCGATTCGGTCATCATCGTCATCGACGGTGCCAAGGGCGTCGAGGCGCAGACCCGCAAGCTGATGGAGGTCTGCCGCATGCGATCGACGCCGGTGATCGTCTTCATCAACAAGCTCGACCGCCCCTCGAAGGAGCCCTTCGACCTGCTCGACGAGGTCGAAAAGGAGCTGCACATCCGCGTGCGGCCGCTGGCCTTCCCCATCTCGAACGGCCCCACCTTCAAGGGCGTATACAACCTCTACGAGAAGAACCTCTCGCTCTTCACCTCGGACGAGAAACTGACGGCTGACGCCTCGACGGTCGAGATCTCGGACCTCGCATCGCCCGAACTGGACCAGCGCATCGGCGCCAGGTATGCCGAACAGCTGCGTCAGGACGTCGAACTGGTCGAAGGGGTCTACGACGACTTCGACCGCGAGGCCTACCTGCGCGGTGAACTGGCCCCCGTCTTCTTCGGTTCGGCCGTGAACAATTTCGGCGTGCGCGAGCTGCTCGAGTGCTTCATCCGCATCGCCCCCTCGCCGCGCCCGGCCCCGACCGAGACCCGCACCGTGGAGCCCTCGGAGCCCAAGATGACGGGCTTCGTCTTCAAGATCCACGCCAACATGGACCCCAACCACCGCGACCGCATCGCCTTCCTGAAGATCTGTTCGGGCACGTTCGAGCGCAACCGCAACTACCTCCATGTCCGCAGCGGCAAACAGATGAAGTTCTCCTCGCCGACGGCCTTCATGGCCGAGAAGAAGTCGGTGATCGACTTCGCCTATCCGGGCGACATCGTGGGCCTGCACGACACGGGCAACTTCAAGATCGGCGACACCTTCACCGAGGGTGAGAAGCTCAAATTCACGGGCATCCCGTCGTTCGCCCCCGAGCAGTTCCGCTACATCGAGAATGCCGACCCGCTGAAGTTCAAGCAACTGGCCAAAGGCATCGACCAGCTCATGGACGAGGGCGTGGCGCAGCTCTTCACCTCGTCGCTCAACGGCCGCAAGATCATCGGCACGGTGGGCGCCCTGCAGTTCGAGGTAATCCAGTACCGCCTCGAGCACGAGTACAACGCCGCATGCCGCTGGGAGCCCATCTCGATCTACAAGGCCTGCTGGATCGAGAGCGACAACGCCGCGCAGCTGGCCGACTTCAAGCGCCGCAAGCACACCAACATGGCCGTGGACAAGCACGGACGCGACGTCTTCCTGGCCGACACGAGCTACGCCCTGGCCCTGGCCCAGGAGAACTTCAAGGAGATCCGGTTCCACTTCACCTCCGAGTTCTGACCCACGGAGAAAGAGAGCTCCGATGGCCCGGGACGGTAATCCGCCCCGACCGACCGGCCCCGCCGGGATCGACACCCCGACGACGACGATCTTCCCGACAGGTTCAACGTCTCCGACACGCAAATCGGGCCGCCGCCGGAATCCCGGCAGCGGCCCGATTTGCGTTTGCCCGAGGCTGAACGGCACCCACCGTCCCGCCCGCCTCCGGCGGATCACTTCGCGGAGTCGATCTCCTTCAGCAGCTCCTCGACAGCCGTCCGCAACTGCGTGTCCTCACCCTGCACGACCGTCTCGGGCGCATTGAGCACCAGGATGTCCGGATCGAGCTGCGTGTTCTCCAGATAACTGCCGTCGGGCAGGCGGTAACCGATGATGGGGATGCCGAAGACCAGCGACGGATCCTGCAGGGTCTCCCACGAGACGCTGGTCATGGTTCCCGGCACGGGCGCACCGACCAGTTTGCCCAGCCCCTGATGCTTGTAGACCCACGGCGTGCCGTGCGCGTTCGAGTAGTTGGCTTCGCACTGGAGCATGATCGACGGCTTGTTCCACCGCCGGCTGGGCATGTCGCACGCCTCGCGTCCGCGGATGACCTGCGTCACATACTTCCGGCCGCTGAAGAGCACCTCAATGTCCTCGTGCAGACGGCCTCCGCCGTTGAAACGCGTGTCGATCACGATGCCCTCGCGGTCGTTGTAGCGCCCCAGGATATCGGAATAGATGTCACGGAAACTCTCGTCGCCCATCGAGCGGATGTGCACGTAACCCAGACGCCCGTTCGACCAGCGGTCCACATCGGCCGCCCGCTGCTTCACCCAGCGCGTATAGAGCAGGTCGGAGAAGGCCCCGGAGGTGATCGGCAGCACGACCTCCTCCCACCGTTCGCGGCTTTCGGGATCGTAGAGCGACACGAGGGTCTTGCGGTGTGCCTTGCCGTTGAGCAACAGCGAACAGTCGTTCTCGGGGGTCACCTCCTCGCCGTCGATCTTCTCGATGACGACGCCCTTGCGGGCCTTCGAGTTGGCGTGGTCGAACGGTCCCTTGGCCACCACCTCGGCCACCATCAGCCCCTTGCCGGCATAGTCCCAGTCGAAGAGCAGTCCGAGGCTGGCCGTCGCCTCGACGGCACCCCGCGCGGAGTAGCGGCCGCCGGTGTGCGAGACGTTGAGCTCCCCGAGCCACTCGCTCAGCAGCTCGGCAAAATCGAAGTTGTTGGCAATGTGGGGCAGGAAGCGGCGGTAATTGGCCGTCATGGCCTCCCAATCGACCCCGTGCATCTGCTCCGTGTAGAAGCGCTGCTTCTGCTGCATGTAGACATGCTGGAACATGGCGGCGCGCTCCTCGGCCAGATCCATCTTCATCCGCGCCGAGAAGGTCACCGGTTTGAGGTTCGACCCGTCGAGCTTGCGGAGCTGCCCGCCCAGGAGGAAGATCGTCCCCTCGTCGTCCATCTCGAAGCGGCCGTAACCGGCATTCTTCGACACCAGCTGCGGATCCCGCTTGCGCAGGTCGAGTTTCCAGAGATCAAAGCCCTTCTCAAACGACGCGAGGTAGTAGAGCGTCTCACCCTTCTTGTCCACGATCGCCGAGGCGAGGTTCGACGAGTTCGGCGTCAGGCGCGCGATGCGGTCCTCGATTCCCTCGAGCTCGACCACGATCGGCTCGACTGCCGGTTTCTCCTCCTTCTCCTTCGCGGCAGCCTCCTGTTCCTTGTCCGACTTCTTGCCCTTCTCCTTGGCCTTCTTCTCCCGCTCGGCCTTCTCGCGGGCCTTCTTCTGCTCCTCCTCGAGGGCCTTGCGCAGTTCGTAGTCCTCCTTGCTCAGGCGGAACTTGTCGTAGGCATCCTGATTGAGGAAGACGAGCATCACGTCGCTCAACGACCCCCACGATGCGTGTGCCCGCATGCCGTAGCGGTCGGTCTCGAAGAGGATGGCATTGCCGTCGAGCACCCACCGCGGCGACGAACTGAAGTAACCGCTGCGGGTCAGGTTCGTGATCTCACCGCCCTCGGCGCTGACCAGACCGATATCCGAATAGGGGTCGTGGCGGTTGCCGATGAACTCGAGGGCGAACCACCGCCCGTCGGGCGACCAGCGGTAGTTGAAACCGCCGCCGGTCCCGTACCACGTGCTGCCGTCGGTGACCTGGTGCACCTTCTTCGAGTCGAGATCGGCGACCATCAGCCGGTTGCGCCCCTCGATGAAGGCCAGCTGCTTGCCGTCGGGAGAGAACTGCGGGCGGGTACGCTCGAGTTTCGACTTGGGCAGCAGCCGCTCCTCGCGGAGCAGCGTGGCGTTGGGAAAGCCTTTCTCCTCGTCGCGCACGATCGTCGCCCGGTAGAGGTCCCACTTGCCGTCCCGCTCGCTGGCATAGACCAGCGTCCGGTTGTCAGCACCCCACGTCACGTCGCTCTCCGTGGCAGCCGTCTCGGTCACCCGCTTCGTCGTGCCGTACTCGACCGAAGTCACGAAGAGTTCGCCGCGCACCGTGAAGGCGATCTGCTTGCCGTCGGGCGACACGGCGGGGTGCGAGGCTCCGGAGGTGAAGTGGAAGATGGTCTCCTGCCCGGCATCGTCGCGCGTGAGGTCGATCACCACCTTGCGGGGCTTGCCGCCGGCCGGCTGGGTATAGATCTCCCCGTTGTAGGCATAGCACAGTGTGCCGTTGTCGCCCACCGAGAGGAAACGTACGGGATGCGTGCGGAAATCGGTCACGGCAGTCACCTCGGCCGGGTTGTCCAGCGGAAACGAATAGACGTTGAACGACCCTCCGTCGCGCTCGCTGAGGAAGTAAACCTGCGTCCCGTCAGGCGAGAGCACCGGATTGCGGTCCTCGCCGGCTCGCTGCGTCAGATTGACGTGGCTGCCGTCCGCCGGACGGTAAAGCCAGATATCGCGGGTAATCGACGACGTATGGTGCTTGCGCCACTCGTCTTCACCACCCTTGCGGTCCTGATAGAGAAAGAAACTGCCGTCGCGGCCAAAGCAGACCGCCTCGGCCGGAGTGCCCAGCACCTGCTCGACACGTCCGCCCTCTACGGGAACACGATAAAGTTCGGGCATCGACGATTTCGGGAACAGGGCACTGGCCGCCGGGTCCTGAATCGCGGCCACAAAGAGTACATACCCGCCATCGGGCGAGAAGGTCGTGGGGACCTCCGAGGCGGAGTTGAAGGTGATCCGCCGGGCGGGGCCGCCCTCGGACGACATGACATACACGTCGGAGCCCCCCTCTCGGTTGCTGGCAAAAGCGATCCGCTTCCCGTCGGGGCTCCAGACAGGACTCGATTCATACGACTCCTGTGTGGTCAGCTGCACGGCCTTGCCGCCGCCGACCGCCACCTTGTAGATATCGCCCTTGTAACAAAAGGCGATCTGCTGCCCGTCGGGCGAGATCTTCACATCGCGCAGCCACAGCGGCTCGGCAGCAAGCGACCATTCCGCCACCAGGCCGAGGACCATACAGAGAAACAGCTTCTTCATCGGTTCTTGTTTTTTGCGGTAAAATAGGAATTATCAGCGCTAAGATAGGAATTTATCCGCGAAAAGCCCGCAATTCGCCCCCGAAAATGCACCCTTGAAGTCCGGGCCGCACCGCGCGCGCCGCCCGGTGGGAACACAGGAGCCTCCGCGTAAACCACCTCGGCCCAAAGGGAGCAAAGCCCCGACAAAAGAAGCACGGGAGCCTTCCGCAAGCTATTCCAAACAACGGGCCGCCTCACCGGCCGAGTACGTCCCAGAACCGTGCGGGCAGATGGATATTCTCCACCCGCCGGGCCGCTTCAAACAGCGGGGCGATCTCCGCGGGCGTGAAACCCGCGATCCCGCAGCCGATCTCCGTGACGAGAAACGTCATCCGGGGATGCTGCCGGGCGAAACCGATGAACTCGTCCACATAGGGGCGGATCGTCTCCACTCCGCCCTGCATGGTGGGGATGGCATAGCTCTGTCCCTGCAGCCCGACCCCCTGTCCCCAGACGGCCCCGAACTTCAGGCTGGCCAACCGTGCGGCTCCTCCGCCGTGCATGCCCGCCAGGTTGCTGCCGAATACGAATATCTCTCCGGGCCGAAGCTCCGTAATGCGGTCGGGTGTCGTTCTCATGGTAAATAGTAATGCGTTTTCGTTAATTGTTCGATTTTAAATGTCCCATTATATTCGTATTCTTGGGGAATTGTCAAAACATTATTTGAGATAGAATATTTTAAGGGCCATTCTTCCTGCAATTGGTTGTTTTCATAATAATGAAAACTTTTGTATGTGCCCGATCCATCCTCATTGAACGTATAGGTGTAATAGAACCCGTAATCGTCGTTCACATCATCGATCGGATAGGTTATATCCTTATCGAATTTACCCTCTCCTGGCACAATTTCATAGCCGACCTCACGTGTAATCTGCCATATTCCGACGATCGACGCATCTTTGTTATCGTCCTTGTCATCATCGGAGCAGGCCGAAAACGAGACTGCCGCAAACAGAGCGGCCGCAAAGAAAAACAACTTTTTCATCGTTGCAATAAGTTTTTGTTTGTCGTCCCAGCACCCGTACGACGGTTAAATTTTGGGTTTAAAGAAACAGAGAAGCGTGGTGCTGAAGACTTATTCAGTTGATGAGGTCGTAGGAAACCTTGTAGATAAATAAGCAACAACACCACGCCGTATCCACGAATGGATATGACGCGGCAAGATGTTTGCCTACCCTCTCTACTTGATCAGAATTTCCTACGTTCCATCAACGAGAATAAGCTACACTCTCCGTGTATTCAATATGTCTCTGCAAAAGTAACACATTCGGCGGAAAATGCAAAGCATCTTGCCCGTTCGGGTGTTGTTGCTCGTATTTATATTCTATGACTTAACAATCTTTGCTTATTTACATTGCTAATCATTTCAGAAAACAGACCCTGCAGTCGGTCATCAGTCTGTCTGCAAAGTCTGCCGTCTTGATCCGCTCCTTTTGTTCGGCAACAATCATCTGCGGGGTAAACTCCTCCTCGTTCATCTCTTTCGCCAAAATCTTCCCGTTGTACTCGGATTCATATTTCAGCATGATCCGGCGAATCAACTGTCGATTCGGACTCTTGGGTTTGGGTTGGTTGGTGTCAAAATTCCAGAATTTGGGATCGACCGACACGCCCAGACTTTTCATCGTCCGTTTGCGGTCCTTCGTAATGCGCAACATGAGCGGATGCTCCCCGTTGGCGAGGGTCTTGCTTTTGAAGCAAATGACTGAAATGGTGGCGTCCATAGCCTTTTGGCGGTTTACACACCCTGCGCAAAATGCCGCAGAAACGGGGTCGGGAACCTCCGCCCGAACAACCTGCCAGAAACGAAAAAGGCTCAACAATCATGTGATTGTCAAGCCTTTCCATAAGTCGGGGTGACTGGATTCGAACCAGCGACCACACGCCCCCCAGAATTAAATTTTACTTTTTCCGATAAATTTAACGAACTATATTCCAGCGGATTTTACACACTTTCAAAGAGTTGCAGTTTGTCATTATCGGGAGTTGTTGCGATTTCGCGTGTTCCACCTGTGTTCCACGCATCGTTCCCCTCCCGATCAAAATTGAAAAGTGAATCCCCGACATCCGAAAATGCCGGGGATTATTCATTCGGACAACCGACCCAAAATTCCTATTTCAGATCACGGGCCTTGATGCGCACGACCTTTCCGTCGCGCACGACAACCAGTTCTCCATCCTCCTTCTTCGTCTTTTCAATCAGACGCTTACGGGCGAGCAAAATACCTGCGTTGATTTTTTCCTGCATTTGTTTGATTTCAATCTCGCTCATAATTCGTAATCAGTTTATAGGATAACGCATCTTCAACATGAATTGTTATGTTTTTCTCACCCGACGCAACTATTTTAATCTCTTCGTCTGCCGAGCTGTTGTCGTAGATTGTCCAGAAATCGCAAATCGGAGTATAGAGGGTAGTTAAATTCCTGATCCCATTCGCATAACGGCGGCGAATGACATCCGACGGAATATTGTGCCCGCCCTCGCTTACTCGTGTCGCAACACGCTCGATAGCCTGTTCAGGTGTCGGCAACCAAAAGAAGAGCAACGACACAAAATAGCCTTTCGCCTGCGCCCGCTCCACGAATTTCACATAGGAGCGGGTCGCCAACGTCGTTTCAAACGCAAAATCCTCGCCTTCGAACAAAAGATCGTCCATTCGTTGCAACATCAGCCGTCCTGCCTCGATCGCCACGCTTTCGGGATTGAACGGCGACAGTCCTTTTGCTATTTCGTCGGCATTGACGAACTCCCGGCATCCCAACATTTCGGGCAGCACAGTATAGGATGCAGTCGTTTTCCCTGCACCGTTGCAACCCGCTATGATATAGAGTTTCGGCATACTTTGTAACAAAGGTACGAACAAGCCGCGCACAAAAGCAAATTTTATTTGCGTTTTTCGGGCGGAGTACCTTCGACAAAGTCAAAGGTAACTATTTCAGCCGATTTACGGCCAAATACCAATCTATAAAAATCACATTATACCGAGCAGCGACATTAAAAATCCGGATTTTTCCCATATAATTTATTTATCCACATAGCAAATAATCGGTCTGTTACAGAAAAAAGACCTTGTTAATCTCGGTGATAAGATCCTTTTCGAGCAATTTCTTTGCGGCCGACTGTACTGAGCTGGCTGAAGTAAGATTGTGCCGTTTGATGAAATCGGCAGATGTAATACGCTCGGCTTCGCCCTCCTTAGCGATGGCATAAAGCAACTCCTTCTGCTTTTCAGGAACGTTCGACAAAATCTCCCGGAAAATCGTATCGTTCGAAGCAATCATATTATCGATGGCAGCCCGGATCGTCTCCAACGTACATTCGTCGCCTTCGGGCGTATCGGCAAACGATTCGTTGAAGGTCTTTTGGATATAGTAGGTGTGCCCCTGAAAAAGTGCATAAACCTTTTTCCACATCGACGGCGGCTATCGAACGGTTGCGCCGCTCGAAATGCCCGACGATAAACGGGATGTAAATCTCCGCAGGAATGGCTTTCAGCTCCAACATGTCGGCACTATGGTAGAACGGCCGGGCGGCTGATGCAAACATCTCCTGCATCATGTGGCGTTCGCTCCCGGCAAAGATAAAATGGCTGTTCTCCAACCTTTGGATGTGAGTCCGTAACAAAGCCTCTATATTCTTCTCCGGATATTTGGCAATTTGCTGGAACTCGTCAATCGCTACTATGCAAGGCTTGTCCGCATGAGACAAATATTGAAAATCTCATCGAGCGTATATTCGGGTCGCTCGATATCTCCCAACTCGACATTGAAAGAGGGAAGATTGGTGATGGGGTCGAACCCGAATTTCCCGCTGATGGACTTAATCGTCTGAATGAAAAGAGTCGCCATTTTACGACTGCGAGGCAGGAGTGTTTCGTAAATCTCCCGGCCGAGCAGATAGGTAAATTCGCGGAGGCTTGACGTATGCAGAATATCGATGAAAAAAGTATAGTACTCCTTACCGATTTCCGGCTTGTCGTAACAGAACTGAATCAGCCCTGTTTTACCCATACGGCGCGGTGAAATGACAACCAAATTATTGCCGTTGGTAACCGACTTGACAAGCCGGGCTGATTCGCTTACCCGATCGCAAAAATACTCCGGAGCGATCTTTCCGGTTACGATGAATGGATTTATAATCTTCGCCATAGGAATATCATTTTTACAAAAATAATTATTTTATTCAAATTATGCAAATCGAATAATTATTTAGTAGAGTAATTGTACCATTCCGCGAACACAAGACCGATGCCGAGTAAATTGAGCAGTGAATAAAATATCAAAATATCGAGATTTTTGCAAAATCTCGATATTTTTATCTATACAAATGCGAATTCATAATTTGTATCAAGTCATAATATACTGATTGTCAAATGATCCATAATTAAAACCAAAAAATATTTGCAATCGCTTCATCGACATATTATTTTTGCCCCGTCTACGACAGATGGGCAATTTAGTAATCGCATCATACTCTGCAATTCTCGGGTAGGCGGTTAGTGCTTCGGCCGGATCTATCGAATCCAGCTTTGACAGTATCTTCATTCGCTTGTCGTATGACATTTCGATAACTATCAGCGAATCAAGAAGAAAAAACTGTGCAAAGCTATGGCTTATTCCATCCGGTTTCCCCGTCGTCACGACAAGGCCGACCGCAGCGGTCGTTACGCGGTCAGAGGCTGTGTATCACCAAAAACAAGCGGCGCAAATACATCGCGCTCGATCTCTACGCCGATCCCGCATATTGGGACGAGGCCAGCGAGCAATTCATCATCCTGCGCAACCTGAAAGGAGCCGAGCAGAAGGCCGAGAATAAACAACGCGAAGCCGACAATGCGCTGCTGGCGAAATACAAGGTTCGCGCCCGCGAGATCGTCGAACGTTTCGAGATCGAAGGCATCGACTGGACGCTGAACCAGTTCGAGGACACCTTTCTGAATACCTCCAAACAGGGCAAGTTCAACGCCTATTTCACCGACCGTATCGCGGAACTGCACGCAACGGGACATATCGGCAATTCCCAAACCTATAAGCAGACGCAGGACATATTGAAAAGCTATGACCGGAAGCTGGATCAACGGCTCTTTTCCGACATCGACCTGCGTTATGTCCGGGGATTCGATATGTTTCTTCAAAAGCGGGGCTGTTGCGGCAACACGCGTAAATTCTATTTCAAGGCGTTACGGGCCATTCTGAACCGGGCCAATGCGGAGGGCGTCGGCTCGGCGGCGACTTACCCGTTCGGACGGGGCGGGTTCGAAGTCTCCAAACTCGAAGAGGCGACCGCCAAACGCTACCTGCCTGCCGCCGAGTTGTCGAAAATCAAAAAGCACCACGGCCAGTAATCCGCAATGTGAATACGCCCGCAAGCTGTTTTTTTTTTTCTCCTACTATTGTTACGGCATTTCGTTCATCGACATGGCGATGCTCACGGCCGCCCATATCAAACAGATGGAGGACGGTGATTATATCGTCTACAAGCGGCAGAAGATCAAGCGGCAGAAAGGTGTCAAACCTATTTCGATTAAGATCACGCCCGCGATCCGGCAACTGATCGGGAGCCTGCAAGCGGGCTCACCGACCGTGGACGATTTCCTGCTGCCGATCGTCACCCGCTCCGGCTATACGGGCGAGCGGCTCTACATGCACATTCGAACCCGTTACAGCAAGTACCAGAAAAATACCTGCGTCTGTCTGCTCGCCGAGGAGCTCGGAATTGATTTCCACCTGACGAGCTACGTCTCCCGCCATACGGCGGCCATGACCTTGCAGCGCAACCACATCCCGCGCGAGGTGATTTCACAGATGCTCGGCCATGCCGATCTGGAAACCACGAACATATACCTCGACAGCTTCGACAACGAAGTGATCAACGAGGCGGCGAAAGTTCTCTAACGGCCATCACGGTTTAATTCTGCTCGCCTTTTTACGCTATTAGCACAAATATACGATTTAAAATCAACCGAATATGTATTTTTTTCCAATCATCGCCTGTCAGTTATAAAAGGTTCATCAAACGGTTCCCCACCGAAAATAGTCTTATAAAACTGTACGCCAAGACTTGTGTTGATTTTGATATTGAATCAAAGCCCAAAAAGCGACGATGCCCGCATTGCGGCAGCTGCCAAAACGGCCCTTTCAGAAAGAATAATGAAAAATTACGCTTATGTAAAAGATGCGAAAGGACTTTCTCTATATTCAGAAATAGCATCTTCGACAAATCCAAGGCCGATTTCCGAATTTGGATGTATATAGGCTATTGTATGTTCTACTACCACCACGTCTATTTTAATGTGGACAAAATTTCTCGAACACAAATAATCCGAGAAACTCATGCACCCTCAAACGCTACGATCTATCATATATACGATGTCCTGTACAAATTATTCAAGAGCCAAAACAAGGTCGATATGCTACTAATATTCAACATATTCCTGCCATTTATGAAGATTTTCCACAACATGAACCCATATAGGAAAAGAATATTAGATAATCCTCTGTTTAACAGCGGATTATTTCTATTAAGAGCTATTAAATAGTTCGGCTGGTAAATTAGGTTGTAAACTTTTAAATTATTTACAAGAATATGAATAACATTACCGACGACACTCCGATCGCCATGCTGACGGTGGGACAATTGAAAGAGATCTTATCAATCGACAAAATTATGGGACATCTAACTCCGAGCCGCGCTCCGGACAAAGAGGTGCTGACAGCCGCCGACGTTGCCCGGCTTACAGGGTACAGTATCTCTACGGTCTATAAGCTCACAAGTGAACGAAAGATACCGTTCCACAAACCAGAGCATAAAGGCCGCAAACTTTACTTTAACCGTGAGGAGATTCTCGACTGGTTGCAGAGCGAATCACACCCGACGATCGAACAGGAAAACATCCAGAGAATAAACCAATTAAAAAAGCATTAACCATGAAATCTGAAACAACAACGACCAAGCCCGCATTCGACCCGGAGGTTCCGCCCCGTGAAGGATTCATCTTCTACCGTACCTTTTATGAAGCGTTGGCCTCGATGAAGAACAGGGCAAGATTACACCTCTATGATGTGATTATGAGATACGCCCTCTATGGCGAGGAACCGACGGATCTCAACGGGGAGCAGATGCGAACCTTCATACTGATCCGTCCCCAGCTGGATGCCAACGAACGGAAACGGCAAGCAAAGTACAAGAAGAAGGCAATCAAAAAAAAGAATAACGGCGAAGAACTCAACGAATTTTTTCACAAAAACTGAAGATGAAGAAAATGACAATTTGCAAATAATCAACGATATACAATATAAATAGGTCGCCCCTAAAAGATAATTCTAACATGAAAGAAAACGAATATGATAATGGGTATACGGAAAGACAAACAGTCGGTTCGAATCCCCCGGAACTCTCTCCGATCTGGGTTTCCGTGTTCGAGAACTACTTCGCGACAGAACCACACGGCTATGTTGACCTGATAAAGTGGTGTAAGACTGCCAAATTCAAGGAGCAGGTTATCGCGTTCCGCACGACCTCCAACGAGAAGGTTCGCCAACGGATTAAACGCAACCTGCCGTGCATCACCCCCAGCGGAATATTCAAGACTCGGAGCCGTGACGGGCTGGTTCAGCACACCGGGTTCATATGCATCGACATCGACCACAAGGACAACGGCGTATTCGGACCGGAAAGTGGTTCGAGAAGAAGAGACTCGTCGCCAAGTCCTTCGACAGCTTGTTGTGTGCAAGTATGTCGATCAGCGGGAATGGCTTGTACCTGATTTTCCGCATCGCTCACCCGGACATGCACCTGGCACAATTCGACGCTCTGGTTCGGGAGATCTACGAGAAAACGGGGCTCGTCGCCGACCAAGGGTGTTGCGATGTCTGCCGCTTGCGGGGAGCCAGTTACGATGCCTACCCATACATCAATCCGCACGCGAAGCCTTATCGGGGCGTGCTGAAAGAAAGAACCGCAAGGGCCAAAGTCCGGACGGCCCGGGAAAAGAAGCTGCTCGATGAAAAGGTCTATAAATTAATCAAGAAAATCCGTGAAGAGAAGAAGGATATCACCGACGACTATCACGACTGGTATTGCATCGGATGCGCCTTGGCACACGAATACGGCAAGGAGGAGGGGCTGCGGCTATTTCATCTGGTCAGCATGCACTCCAAGAAGTATTACCCGACCGACTGCGACGAGCAGTTCGCCAAATGTCTGCGGAGCCGGAAAATCGGGATCGAGACCTTCCTATGGATTTGCAAGAAACACGGGGTGACGTTCAAGTAGCCCACCGTCCCGCACGCCGAGCCGGAACCTTTTCGAGGGGTTTCGGCTTTTTTTTATGATGGCCTCGGAACGTAGAGAATCCCGAAGCCGATTCCACCGAAATTTATACGGCGATACCCCATCGAGTGTTGTTCGAGCGAAAATAATTTCTAACTTTGTCACTGCCGATGTCCGCAAGGACTGCGGCGGACATACTGGAAGTGTTTTTCGCACGCCTTTCAAAGAAAATGTGGCAATTTTCAATAGCAAAGGGCAACGAACAGCACTCATTCTTGTTTAGATCATGGCAGGGCGCATTCTGTGTGCCCGTTACCCCATATCTATCAAGTGTGGGGTATTGCATCGTTTATTTTGCTATGGGTTCGCCACAACCTTCTTTGAGATGAACGAAACTGACTCCACACTTTCTTTTTACTACTAACCCAGCCATACAGGAGCCGGATGGCAACATAAAAACTTGTTGCTATGACCTATTACAAGGACACCTTACAGGCATTCTTGGATAATCACATCCACGAAATCCTCGGAAAGCTCGGCCGCGAGTTCGATTCCAACGATTTTATTACAGCATTCAGGCTGTTATTCCCCAATGAATATGCAACTGCTCTGCGAAGAAGCGGCTCTTATCGAGCCATCCATACTTGGATTGCCCGATGGTATCTTTCCCGCCAGACCGATCGACTTCAAAAAGGCGATATTCGGCAGAGGCAAAGCGACAACCGCAATCCAACAAAAAATCACACGTGGATCAAACTTTAACACTTCAACAATATGGGCAGAAAATTCATAATAGAGGAGGTCGAGGAAGAATCTAAGTTCGGTTGCGGCAGCATCATAGCGACGATAATTATTGCTCTTGTCATCGGACTGTGCGGCGGATTCAAATCATGTAAGGAAGACAAAAAACCGAAAGCCGTCGAGAGCCGGACGGAACAACCGCAACGTTTGGACGAAGTAAAAGTCCAATCACCGCCTTATGTCCCGAAAAGGTCGCATCCGAGTGTCTCCGCACCGACTTCAACCACCGCATCCAAGCCGCAGAAAGAAGCCTCGGCCGAACCTATAACGGAAACATCCTTCGATGATGATATTGAGACGGAAGAGCCGGTTGTTTCTACTACACCGACCCTACAAGATAATAGCATTGTCACGGAAACTGATTCCGAAACGCCCGCTTTGACGAAAAAGGAACGCCGCAGGCCGAACGTCAGGCCAAACGAGAGGCCCGACGTAGAGAGAAAGCGCAGAAAAACAATTAAAGTCTTAAAATCATGAAACGGATCATCGGATTGCTGTTCATTGTATTGTCTCTCTCTTGTTGCAGTAAAAGCGAAACAGACAAGGAAGAAGGAGGAAACTACGTTTTATCAATTGCTCCCCAAAATCTAAAATTTCCGGCGAATGGCGATTCTCAAAATGTGATTGTCGCAAGTAACGGTCAATGGTCGCTATCCGGAGGCGACAGTTGGTGCACCCCCTCTATCACGTCAGGCGGGAACGGAGCCAACGTAACTTTTTCCGTTGAGAAAAACATGGAATTACAACCAAGAAATACGTCGTTTACATTCACGCTTGGCAATGAAAAGGCGACCCTTCATGTTACACAAGAAGCCACGCCAAATTCCAATATTTCATTGAATCCGGAATCGGCGACTGTTTCAAGCAATTCAAATACGCAAAGCGTCATCGTGACTTGCAACGGAACATGGGCCTTATCCGGAGAAACCGTATCATGGTGTAGCCCCTCTAAAACCACAGGACAAAACAACGATGTCGTTACATTCAACATCGACGAAAACAATTTACCGGACGATCGGAATGCGACCTACACGTTTACTTGTGCAACGGAGTCCGCCAAATTCGTTCTTACTCAAAAAGGCAAAGATGCACTGACCGTTACAAAATCCAAATTTGAAGTCTCCGCACAAGGAGAACAAATCGCAGTCGAGGTCAATGCAAACATCTCGTTCGAATATGAAATCGCACAAGCAGACAAATCTTGGGTGTCTTATGTCGGAACGCGTGCAATGACAACATCGCGTCTTTTGTTTTCGATATCTCCCAATGAAGAGACCGCAACAAGGGAAGGTACAATTACGATCACAAGCGAAATCGGAAAAGAAACCATAAAAATTTACCAATTCGGAGCTTCTCCGGCACTTGTTCTTACTCAAAAAGAGTATATCGTTCCAAGTGACGGACAGACAATCAAAGTCGAATTGAACAGCAATGTCGATTACGAAGTCGCTATGCCTTCGGTCGATTGGATTACGGAATCCCCGACACGGGCCATATCGACCCATACGCATTATTATACGATAGCCTCCAATACCACTTGCGATAACCGATCTGCCAAAATTCACTTCTATAATAAGGAGAATAATATCGACGAAATCGTTGAAATTACTCAATTACAAAAAGATGCGCTTATAATTGGTAAGACGGATTATCAAGTTCCCCAAGAAGGAGGAACAGTCGATGTTACACTGCAACATAATATTGATTTTGAAATTAAAATTAATGAAACCGATACGTGGATAACTCAAATAGAAACTCGTGCACTACAAGAAAATCAACTTCGATTTAATATCTCTGAAAATACGACAGGCGCCGAACGCATCGGCAAAATCATGATAGCCAATACCCAACAGAATATTTCACAGACTATCACTATTACTCAATCCGCCATACCGGTCTTAGACATACCCGATCCGAATTTCAAAGCTTATTTAGTTGCAAATTATGACCAAAATAGCGACAATGAAATATCTCAATCCGAGATCGAGAAGGTAACATATTTAACCTTAACAGGCCTATCCATCGCGTCGCTGGAAGGAATTGAGCATTTTACAAACTTAAAAGGTCTATCATGTGACAACAACTCTTTGACAGAGTTGGATTTGAGTAAAAATACACAACTAACCGGACTGACATGTGGTTACAATAAAATTTCAAAACTCATATTACCTCCCAACGCTGAAAAAATGACTTGGCTTAGTTGTGGTGACAATAAACTAACTGGCAAACTTGACTGCTCTAATTGGGTCAACCTTACCAATTTGAATTGTCATACCAATAATTTTACTGCTCTCGACCTGACCGGATGTTCGGAACTAATCGGCCTGTCTTGTGGCAACAACAATCTCACATCACTTAATGTTCAAGATTGTTCTAACTTAACCACTTTGCAATGTGGCGGCAACAAACTCTCTTCTTTGGACATAAGCATGTGCCCCTATATAGTCACTTTGACTTGCGGTGGCAACAACTTTGAAAATCTCGATCTTAGTAATTGTCAGATCTTAGATTTTCTCGACTGTAGTAACAATAAACTGTCATCTTTGGACATAAGCATGTGTTCGAAGCTAAGTTTATTATATTGCCAGAACAATATGCTTACATTACTGACATTAGGCAATGCTTCGACATTACGAGACCTTGATTGTTCACAGAACCAACTGTCATCGTTAATCGCGACAAGTTGCACAAGTTTAACCCAATTAACGTGTGATAACAATAATATCCGGATTCTTGATATTTCCAACTGTTATAATCTCGGAGACTTAATTTGGCACAATAACCCATTCGAAGAGATCAATTTAGGGGATGTTGCATCCATTACATTTCACAACTATGCTGCAATCTATGATCCAACTAAAACAACGGACTATCCATATTTGCGCAATGCTTTGAACAATTCAACTAAACTTAAAATTACAAGTTCCCGATATTCAAGGTTAGACGTTTCAAACAATCAATTGGAATCGCTCGACATTTCTCAATCTCCCAACATCCAAGAATTGTATTGTACGTACAATAATTTAACTACATTAGATGTAACAAGGCATCGACAATTAGCCAAATTAGACTGCGAAGTCAATCGCCTGACAGAATTAAATCTCGAAACAAACAGCCTTTTGCGATATTTAAAGTGTAATTACAATCAACTAACTGCGCTAAAAACGACTAATAATCCGGGATTACGAACATTAGAAATAAAAAGCAATCCGATCGATTTGTTAGATGTATCCAACAACCAAGAAATCAACATCCTAAGATGTCAAGAGTGTCCTAATTTAAGAGAAATTTGGTTTCAGAACCAAACACAACATGCACTTATTCCTACATGTGCCTTGGATTTAAGCATAACAAAACCCTGTTACAAGGAAAATGATGGGACATACGTCTTAATGAATTATTACAATGAAGCCGGTCTTGAAGGAATCATTTATTATCTTGATGCAGACAGGAAACATGGAAAAATTCTCTCATTAGACGAAGCCTTGCTGCCATGGTATAAGTGGAATAGTAGTAATAACAAGGCTTCTTATCCTGTTTCCGATTGGATCAATACAAAAAAGCAGTCAAATATCGCTTGGGAATTACCAACAATAAACGATTTAACAACCCTATTTTACTATCGTTTTGAGGTCAATGGCTCTTCGATTGGCAACAATGGAATGCCATTAAAATACGCATCTTCAGCCGGTGGCACTTACTGGTCTTCCGAAGAGGTGAACAATAATGGTTCATACCCTCGGTACATTAAATGTTTCAAGGGATACAGTGCTACCGGACAACCCATAGAGAGCAGTTGGGAAGCAACCCATTCTGTTCGAGCAATCGCATCATTTTAATGAAACGATGGAAATATTATGGTAACCTCTAACAGCAGGCTAAGCGCACGAGCGATTTTGGAGGAAATCGACATGCGGGATTTGGCGGCTTTGATACAAGCCGTCGATGGTACGGAATTCGATTCGCACGTTATCGACGAAATTATCGAAACACATTTCAATGACCAGTACGACAGACTACGGATGTTATATGTCTATAAACAAGACCCCGAGACGATAACCCATGAGGTTACGAAACAAATAGGCAAATACTTATCCAAGTATGCCGATGAATTAAGAATCGAACAGATAATGTCTCGCGGAGAACCGACTCGAAATTCAAACGGCAAAACAAGTCGCACGAGTAAATGGAGAAAAATATGATACAGGCTCGTATATAATTCCGGTCGCGGATAAAGCCCATAGCTGTAAGTTGTTATCCAAATCCTTTCCGAGTCTTTATCCCGACCGCTCTTAGTTGTCCCGACCTGCCGCAACCCGGCAGGTCGCTTTGTTAAATCCCGACAGAAGATACTGCGGTGCGATTACGGCTCATGTAGTCGTGCACTCGATAAAATTCATTAACCGCCTATTTCAAGCCAGTGTATAGGGCTTAAATAAGCAAACCGCAACGAGTACATATCGGCTGAACCGACCTGCGTATTCACAGCCGGAATGTATTACCCAAAAACAAAATCACATGAAAAACAAAGAAGAAATCAGACACTATCTCAACACCCAATTTAGCGCATCGGAAGACGACATGGTGCAAATCGTCCGGAACGATTTCGACCGCATTTTGAATAGCGCGGCATCTTGTGCCCTACTTACGGTCGAAGGTACAATGCCCGTCTTGGCGGAACAACTCCGCACCGAATTGAAAGCCCTACACATCGAAGCTGACCTTGACGTGATTGTAAAAGTTAGCTATCATCCCGCTTCAGAAATAAGTTTCGACAACCTATGCAGCCTTTTAACCGTCATCCACAAATTTGCCCCGCAGGTAAATATCGTCTGGGGCTGCGGCACAGATGCAAAACTGGCGGAAACCGACTATTCGATTCTGTTGCTGATCGGGACATCGGCAGAGTAGATTTGCAAGACCTGCCAAAAACATATTGGCAGGTCGTTTTATTTCATCGGGACAGAAGATACTGCGACGCGATTACAGCTCATATAGCCACGAACCCGATAAAATTCATTATCCGCCCGTTCGGAGCGACTGTATAGGCCCAAATACAGCAACCACCCAACAACCAAATACTTAACGACTGAGATTGAAATTTTCGGATGGCGACTATTTATGTACCACTTGTGTACCACCGCCGCTTTTCAGACTATATACCACAAAAGAAAAATCCTCGATATTCGATTGAATATCAAGGATTTTTCATCAGTCGGGGTGACTGGATTCGAACCAGCGACCACACGCCCCCCAGACGTGTACTCTAACCGGACTGAGCTACGCCCCGATCCTTGCCCTCCGGGAGAATTACCTCTCCGTTTGGGACTGCAAATATAGTACTTTTTTCAGAAACAAACACATTTCTGCCATATTTTTTTCTATTTTTGCAGAAATGAAACGAATTTCACTCCTCCTGGTCCTCCTGACCGTCCTCTGCTTCGGCAGCTGCGGCACCCCCCGGCTCGATCCCGGGGCCTTCACCGAGACCATATATGCCCCGGCCTATGCCACGGGATTCGACATACGCGGGCTTGCCGCCGACAGTCTGTCGCCCACGGACCGAAGCGCAGCCCCCGAGGCTCCGACACTCATCACCGTCCGCAACCCGTGGCAGGGAGCATCCGACATCGAGCACCACCTGCTCGTCCTGCGGGGCGACGCCGAGGCTCCCGCCGCATTCGACGGCACCGTCGTCCACGCCCCGGTCGAGCGCGTCGTCTGCATGTCTTCGGGACACATCGCCTTCTTCGACGCTTTGGGGGAGACCGACCGCATTTCGGGCGTTTCGGGCATCGACTACATCTCCAATCCGCGCATTCAGGAGAACCGGCAGGCCGGGAAGGTCCATGACATCGGGTTCGACTCGAACATCGACTTCGAGCGGCTGGCCTCGATGCGGCCCGGCATCGTCCTGCTCTACGGCGTAACGGGAGAAAACGTCGCCGTGACGGGCAAGCTCCGCGAATTGGGCATACCATATATATATGTAGGCGACTATGTCGAGAACTCCCCGCTCGGAAAGGCCGAATGGCTCGTTGCGATTGCCGAGCTCTGCAACCGGCGCGAGACCGGCGCCGACACGCTGCGGCACATCGCAGCCCGCTACGAGGCGCTGAAGGCCGCCCCGGCTGCCGGCCGCCCGAAGGTGATGCTCAACACCCCCTACCGCGACACATGGTTCATGCCGCCACGCAACAGCTACATGGTCCGCCTCGTGGAGGATGCCGGCGGCGCATACATCTACCCGCAGAACGACACGAACGCCTCGCAACCCATCGACATGGAGGAGGCCTACCTGCTGGCCCGCCGGGCCGACGTGTGGATCAACGTCGGGGGCTGCAACACGCTCGCGGAGCTGACGGCGCAGAATCCGAAATTCGCCGACGTACCGGCCGTGAAGGAGCGCCGCGTCTTCAACAACAACCGCCGCCAGACCCCGTCGGGCGGCTCCGACTTCTGGGAGTCGGGCAACGTCCGCCCCGACCGGATTCTCCGCGACCTGCGCACCATCTTTTCCGATGGGGACGCCGACTCGCTGTGGTACTACAAACGCCTCGAATAGACGATGAACCGCACGGCCCTCCTCTTCACGCTGCTGACGCTGCTCACCGCCGCACTCTTCGTCGCCGACCTCGCCTCGGGCTCGGTTCCCGTTGCCGCCGGTGACGTCTGGGCCGCCCTGACCGGAGGCGCGTGCGACCCCGCCACGCGGGACATCATCCTCAAGATCCGCCTGTTGAAGGCCGTCATGGCCGTTGCCGCCGGTGCTGCACTGGCCGCCAGCGGACTGGAGATGCAGACCCTCTTCCGCAACCCGCTGGCCGGGCCCTACGTGCTGGGAGTCAGCTCGGGCGCTTCGCTCGGCGTGGCGATCTTCCTGCTCGGGGCTCCGCTGCTCGGAGTCGGGAGCCACGCCTTCGTCCAGTCGCTCGGCATCGCCGGCGCCGCCTGGCTCGGGTCGGCACTCGTGCTGGCGCTGATCATGGCCGTCAGCCGCCGGATCAAGGACATCATGGTGATCCTGATCCTCGGCATGATGTTCGGCTCGGGGGTGAGCGCCGTAGTCGAAATCCTGCAGTACCTATCGAACGAAAACGCCCTCAAGTCGTTCGTCATCTGGACAATGGGGTCGCTGGGCGACGTCACGGGGAGCCAGCTGGCCCTCGTGCTGCCGATCGTCGGGGCGGGTCTCGTACTCGCGGTCGCCGTGATCAAACCCCTGAACCTGCTGCTGCTCGGCGAAAACTATGCCCGCACGATGGGGCTCAACGTACAGCGGGCCCGGACGCTGATCTTCCTCTCGACGGTTCTGCTGGCCGGAACCATCACGGCCTTCTGCGGGCCGGTCGGCTTCATCGGCCTGGCCGTGCCCCACATCGCCCGCATGCTCTTCGCCTCGGCCGACCACCGCATCCTGATGCCCGGCTCGATGCTCACGGGTGCCGCACTGCTGCTGGTCTGCGACCTGGCGGCCAAGCAGCTGGCGCTCCCGATCAATACGCTCACGGCCCTGCTGGGCATCCCGGTCGTGATCTTCGTCGTCACCCGTAACCGCACCCTCTTCTGATGAGCCTCACACTCCACCGCATCTCGCTCGCCTACGGCAGCCGCACCCCTGCTGCAGGAGATCTCGACCGAATTCGCCGACCGCACCCCTGACGGCCCTGATCGGCCGCAACGGCACGGGCAAGAGCACCCTGCTGCGTGCCGTCGCCGGACTGGGACCGCTTGCCGGCGGCCGCATCGACCTGTGCGGGGAGCCGCTCGGCACCCTCTCGCCGCAACGGCGAGCCGCAACGATTTCGTTCGTCACCACCGACAAGGTGCGGATCGCCAACCTCACGTGCGAAGCCGTCGTGGCCCTGGGACGCGCCCCCCTATACCGACTGGATCGGCCGCCTGCACGAGGAGGACCGCCGCATCGTGGCCCGCTCGCTCGAACTGGTCGGCATGGGTGGCTTTGCCCGCAAGACGATGGACCGCATGTCCGACGGCGAATGCCAGCGGGTCATGATCGCCCGGGCGCTGGCACAGGACACCCCCGTGATCCTGCTCGACGAACCCACGGCGTTCCTCGACCTGCCGAACCGCTACGAACTGGCGACGCTCCTCGGCAGGCTGGCCCACGACGAGGGCAAGTGCATCCTCTTCTCGACCCACGATCTCGACGTCGCCCTCTCGCTCTGCGACGGAATCGCCCTGATCGACACGCCGCACCTGCACCACCTCCCCTGCGGCGAAATGGTGCGCAGCGGACTGATCGAGCGGCTTTTCGCCGGAGAGAGCGCCCGCTTCGACGCCGCAACCCGCACCGTACGGCTGCGCTGACCGGCCCGCCGACGGCGGCAGAGCCTCTACGGCCCGTCCCGCAGCAGCCACTCCGGCCGGCGCCGGGCCGTTTTGCCGCTCTTTTCACATTTTTTCACCACTTTTTTTGCACAAGTCACTTTTTTGCTTACCTTTGCACCGCTAAAGCAACCCGTTTACGGGAGGCGATAGTGGTAAAGGCCCATTCGTCTATCGGTTAGGACGCAAGATTTTCATTCTTGAAAGAGCAGTTCGATTCTGCTATGGGCTACAAACGAGGGGTGCCGGAAAGCGGCGCGCCGCCTGTAAAAAGGCCGAACGGAAAACGCAGGAAACCGGAGGAGACCGGACCCGCAAGGAGGCTGAAAGGGGCGGAGGCGAAGCCGGAAGGTGCTCTACGGGTGTTGAAAAGACGAGGAGCGGACCCCGAGTCCATCCGAAAGCAGCTACGGCTGTCGCAACAAGCAGACTAAAAAAATAAAAAATAAACTTACACGAATTATGGCAAACCATAAGTCCTCGAAGAAAAGAATCCGTCAGACGGCGACCAAGCGCGCACACAACCGCTTGTTCCACAAGACGGCCCGCAACGCCGTGAAGGCACTGCGTGCGACGACCGAGAAGAGCGCAGCCGAAGCACTCCTGCCGAAGGTTACGTCGATGCTCGACAAGCTGGCCAAGCACAACATCATGCACAAGAACAAGGCCGCCAACCTGAAGAGCGCCATCCAGCTTCACGTGAACGCACTCTAATTCTGCGGGACCGGCGGGAATCCGCCTTCAAGCAAAAAGCTGACTTTTCGAAGTCAGCTTTTTTTGTTCGCCGAAGTCCGGCACTCTTGTCCGGAGGACGGAACTTTCCAAGAGAGGAGGCAGCCGGGTCGTCCGGACTTGCGGGCATGGAGGTAAGACCGCGCATCCCCGGATCCGCCCGAAGGGCCCCCGTGCGGCTGCAGCCTGAAAACGCCGCCGCCCCGGACGTACCTCGCAATACGGCCGGGGCGGCGCAATACAGCAGATTGCTACTTGAGGGCGTCGATGACGGCCGCGATCCGGTCAAAGACCTCGTCCATCGTACCTACGCCGTCCACCGATGCATACTTGTTCTGCCCGGCGTAGTAATCGGCCACCACGGCCGTCTGCTTGTGGTAGACGTCCAGCCGGCCGCGGATCACCTCCTCCGAGGCATCGTCGGCACGGCCCGAATCCTTGCCGCGGAGCAGGATCCGGCGGACCAGCTCCTCCTCCGGGACATGGATGTCCACCATGATATCAACCTTCAGGCCCTCCCTGGCCAGGATCCTGTCGAACTCCTCGGCCTGCACCGTCGTGCGGGGGAATCCGTCGAAGATACAGCCTTTGGCATCCTTATGCTCGGAGACGTAGTTGGCGATCATGCCGATGACGATCTCATCGGGCGCCAGCTTGCCCTCCTTGATATACTGTTCCATGCTGCGGCCCAGCTCCGTACCGCGGCGGATCTCGTCACGGATCACCTCGCCCGTCGAGACGTGGTCGATGCCGTAATGTTCCTTCAGACGCTGCGCCTGCGTACCTTTTCCGCAGCCCGGAGCACCGAATAAAACGATGTTTATCATAACCGAATCCGTTTTTGTGATTATCCGGACAAAATTACTGTAATTTTTGAGAAACGGCAAAGAATCGTTAGATTTGTAAAAAATTTCACATTCCCATGGAAGCCAAGAAGCGCACCGAGATCGCCACGCTGGGCGAGTTCGGACTCATCGACCTGCTGACGCAGGATTTTCCCGTACGGAACGCCTCGACCCTGCGGGGTGTCGGCGACGATGCCGCCGTGATCATGCCCCCGGCCGGCGAGGCGATGCTCTGCACGACCGACACCTTCTTCGAGGGAATCGATTTCGACCTCACCTACTTCCCGCTCAAACACCTGGGATACAAGGTCGTAACGGCGGCTGTCAGCGACCTGCTGGCCATGAATGCCCGTCCCTCGCAGCTGACCGTCTCGCTGGGTGTCTCGTCCAAGCTGCCCGTCGAAGCCCTGCAGGACCTCTACGAAGGGATCCGCTTCGCCTGCAAGGAACAGGAGATCGACCTCGTCGGCGGCGACACACGGGCCTCGATGAACGGGCTGACGATCGGCCTGACGGCCCTGGGGCATGCCCCGCAGGAGCAGATCGTCCACCGCAGCGGAGCCCGGCAGAACGACCTGGTCTGCCTGACGGGCAACCTCGGCGCCGCCTACATGGGCCTGCGGCTGCTCGAACGCGAAAAGCGCGTCCTTTCCGACGTCAAGAACCCCGAACCGCAGTTCAAGGGCTACGAATACCTGCTCGAGAAGTACCTCAAGCCCCGCCCGCGCACCGACATCATCGAAGCGTTGCGCGAGGAGCAGATCCTCCCCACGTCGATGATCGACCTTTCGGACGGGCTCGCGAGCGACCTCATGCAGCTCTGCAAGGCCTCGCAATGCGGCGTACGGATCTACCTCGACCGGATTCCGATCGCCCGGCAGACCTCGGCGCTGGCCGACGAGATGCACATGGATCCGGTCGTGGCGGCGCTCAACGGAGGCGAAGACTACGAACTGCTCTTCACCGTGCCGCTCACGATGCAGGAACAGGTGATGCGGCTCGGGCTGGTGGACGTGATCGGCCACATCACCCCCGCATCGACAGGCTGCTACCTCGTGACCCCCGACGGACAGGACATCCGCCTCCGGGCCCAGGGGTTTCCGGAGCAATAAGCCATTAAAAATCCCCCGTTCGAAACGGGGGGGGGCGTTTTTGCCAACTTGTTCCCAATTAAAACCAGATGCACGAGTAGATGCTCCGCATAAATCGGCCCGCTCATCTATGTTCTCAAGCCAATACTGCACGGTTTATCCCGAGCCTTTGCCGCCCGGATTCGCAGGATACACATCTCATCGCGGTAACGGCACACAAAACCCGGGCAGATTTTTGCTTTTTGCGGAGCAATGGTTACTTTTGCCCTCCCGAAACAGGATTAGCCATCGATCAACATGACGAATATGAAACCCCTACTCCTCCCCCTGCTCGCCGCCGCCCTGCTCGCCATCCCCGCTCCGAGCGAGGCCCAAACCCCGGTACGCCCTTACGACCAATGGGAGGCGACCCAATTCATAGCAGTGTCCGGCCGCCAGCCCGAAGATTTCGTACGGACCGACAACAATTGGGAGATCCTCTACCACCTGCGCACGCCACATACCCTGTCCGCGCTCCGGGAAGAAGGAGTCGAATGCACCGACAGCCAAGTGCTGCTGCTGGAGGCGGGAGGGCTCATCCGCCGAACCGACGGGAAATGGGCGAGCACCATCCCCATCCTCGACCAAGAGCAGACCCGCGCGCTGCGGGAGCAAAGCAAGGGTATCTCCGCGTCCATGTACGAGAAGACGAAGGCCGACTTCACGGCCCTCACGCAGGCGGTCCGGGAGATGGGCTTTGCGGACAACACGCTCTCACTGGTCTTTTCCTACCTTCTGGACGGCAGAATGTGGACCAAGTTGGTCCTGTTCGACGAGATCGACAGCCATGCGGGATGGAGCGGCTGCTACTGGATTCTGTACGAGCCGCGCGAGGGGATCAAATTCGGGACCAACGGCTTCGGGAACATGGACCTGATTCTGACCTATATCGACAGTGCCGTCTCCCCTTCCGCAGGCGACATGGACCGCCTCGCCGAGGAGATCGCCGCCTGCGGAAAGCCGACCGACCCCCGGCTCATCTCCCAGCTCAAGCCGTACGGATTGGTGGACGACGACGGGATTCTCCTCTTCCCCGTGATCCGGAACGGGCAGGATGCTTTCCACCGGATCACGAAACGGCTGGTCGAATCCATCACGACGGAGCTGAAGAACCACACCGCATCGGTCTCGGAGCGATACGGCATCGCCGACGAAAAGGTCGCCATGGTGGTGCTGTACCACGAAGTCATGTGGGACCTGATGGACAACTTGCTTCAAGAGCGCATTCTCTCGCTCCCGGCTATCTTCACGGATGCCAAGACCAATCTCCACCGGTTGAACGAGGTCGTCTTCTTCGTACCGGACGGGCTGATGCAGTAAGCCGCCCCGAGCCTCGCTCCATCCGGCAGACAGCCGCCTCCGGCACACCGGATGGAGCCACTCTCCGCTCCTTGCCCCCTCTTCCGGCAGATCGACACCGCGCGCGAGACGCTTTTCGGCAAAAAAGTCGATCCGGGCTTTCGATTTTCCGATTTAATGCCTATCTTTGCGGTCCCGAAAAGGGATTAACCATTAATCAAAAGGTATTATGAACAATTACGAAACCGTTTTCATTGTCACGCCGGTCCTCTCGGATGCACAGGTGCAGGAGGTCGCTGACAAATTCCAGGGCGTCATCACCGAGAACGGCGGTCAGATTGTGAACAAGGAGTCGTGGGGGCTTCGCAAGCTCGCATACCCCATTCAGAAGAAGACCACCGGGTTCTACTTCCTGATGGAGTTCACGGGCGAGGGCTCGCTCATCAACACGCTCGAGACGCAGTACCGCCGCGACGAGCGCGTGATCCGTTTCTTAACTTTCAAGCAGGACAAGTACGCCGTAGAGTATTCGGAGAAACGTCGTGCAAAACTTTCTAACAAGCAGGAGGAGTAAACCATGGCACAGGAGAACAAAGCACAGTCGGAAATCCGTTACCTCAATCCCGTATCGGTAGACGTCAAGAAGAAGAAGTACTGCCGCTTCAAGAAGCTCGGCATCAAGTACGTTGATTACAAGGACGGCGAATTCCTCAAGAAGTTCCTCAACGAACAGGGCAAGATCCTTCCCCGCCGACTGACGGGTACCTCGCAGAAGTTCCAGAAGAAGGTCGCACAGGCCGTGAAGCGTGCGCGTCACCTCGCTATTCTGCCCTTCGTAACCGATTGTATGAAATAATTTAAGGAGGACATTACAATGGAAGTCATTCTGATCAAAGATATGGAGAATCTGGGCTACGCCAACGACATCGTGAACGTGAAGCCCGGTTATGCAAACAACTACCTGATCCCGCAGGGCATCGCCAAGGTCGCCACGGCTTCGGCCAAGAAGGTGCTGGCCGAGAACCTGCGCCAGCGCGCCCACAAGGATGCCAAGATCCTTGCCGACGCACAGGCTCTGGCTGAGACGATCGCCAACCTGCCGCTGTCGCTGGCTGTCAAGGCCGAGGAGGGCAAGCTCTTCGGTACGGTGACCGCTGCCGACCTGGCCGAGGCCCTCGCCGCCAAAGGCATCACGGTGGATCGCAAGCAGATCAGCGTCGATGCAATCAAGACCGTCGGCGAGTACGAGGCTACGGCCCGCCTGCACAAGGAGGTCAAGGCCACGATCAAATTTTCGGTTACCGCTGCAGAATAAGGTCGCAAGCGACTCATCAAGCAAAAGAGCTTTCCTCGCGGGAAAGCTCTTTTTTCGTTTTCATTGGTCCGGATCGGCATGCGGCCAGGCCCGAAAGGCTCTGCCGGCACGACGTGTACGGAGGATCTGCAGCCCGGAATCCGGCAACCACGCAAACCGGCGGCACGGAAGCAAGATCCCCGTTGTTCCGGCACTGTGTCCGTCAGAATCCCTGCCCACAAAACCGTTCCAAAGCGTCCCCACAGTGCCCCGAGGGAGAGGGGTTACCGGGGAGAGCGGCTCCAATTCCGCGCGTGCCGCACCCTGCATCGAACCGGACTCCGGGGTGCCTTCCTCACTGATGTTCCGGCCCATAGATGCACCCCGGAGTCCGTTGCCGCATCTCCTCGCTCCGCCTGCCCTGCCGCCAGCCGATCTCAAGCATTCCCCGCCGACACTCCGCTCCAGCAAGGCATAAAAAAGGGCCGCAGACTTCCGTCCGCGGCCCTCGGTTCGGGATCACTCCCCCAGGGAAGCTACTCCTTCTCTTCCTTCTTGGCGGCAGCCTCCATGGCGCTCTTCAGAGCAGCCAGGCCGGCGATGTCACCCAGCGTCGTCTTCTCGACCGAAGCGTTGATCTTCTTCACGGTCGATTTCGTAGCATCGGCGGCAGCACGCTTCTCGGCCTTCTCGGCAGCAGCGGCCTCACGACGGGCATCGTCATAGGTGCGCAGGTGCGAGAGGGTGATGCGCTTGGTGGCCTTCGAGAACTCGATCACCTTGAAGTTGAGCTTGTCGCCCACCTTCGGGGTCGTACCGTCCTCCTTGACCAGCTGGCGGGCCGGGCAGAAGCCCTCGATGTTCTCGCCCAGAGCGACAACGGCGCCCTTGTCGGTCATCTCGGTGATCGTACCCTCGTGGATGCTCTCAACCGGGAACTGAGTCTCGAAGGTGTTCCAGGGGTTCTCCTCCAGCTGCTTGTGACCCAGCGAGAGGCGACGGTTCTCCTTGTCGATCTCGAGTACGACCACGTCGATGTCGGCACCGACCTGCGTGAACTCGCCCGGGTGCTTCACCTTCTTGGTCCAGCTCAGATCCGAGATGTGGATCAGTCCGTCGATACCCTCCTCGATCTCGACGAATACGCCGAAGTTCGTGAAGTTGCGCACCTTGGCCGTGCACTTCGTGCCGACGGGGTACTTGGTCTCGATGTTCTCCCACGGATCGGGCGTCAGCTGCTTGATGCCGAGCGACATCTTGCGCTCCTCACGGTCGAGGGTCAGGATAACGGCCTCCACCTCGTCGCCGACCTTCATGAACTCCTGGGCCGAACGCAGGTGCTGGCTCCACGACATTTCGGATACGTGGATCAGTCCCTCCACACCCGGAGCGATCTCGACGAATGCGCCGTAGTCAGCCATGACAACGACACGGCCCTTGACCTTGTCGCCGACCTTGAGGCTGGCGTCGAGAGCTTCCCACGGATGCGGGGTGAGCTGCTTCAGGCCCAGGGCGATACGCTTCTTCTGGTCGTCGAAGTCGAGGATCACGACGTTGATCTTCTGATCGAGCGAAACGATCTCCTCGGGGTGGTTCACACGGCCCCACGAGAGGTCGGTGATGTGGATCAGACCGTCCACACCGCCCAGATCGACGAATACGCCGTAGGAGGTGATGTTCTTGACGGTACCCTCGAGGATCTGACCCTTCTCGAGCTTCGACATGATGACCTGCTTCTGGGCCTCGAGCTCGGCCTCGATGAGGGCCTTGTGCGAAACGACCACGTTGCGGAACTCCTGGTTGATCTTCACCACCTTGAACTCCATGGTCTTGTCTACATAGATGTCGTAGTCGCGGATGGGCTTCACGTCGATCTGCGAACCGGGGAGGAAGGCCTCGATGCCGAAGACATCGACGATCATGCCGCCCTTGGTGCGGCACTTGATGTAACCCTTGATGATCTCGTCCTTCTCCAGGGCCTCATTGACACGATCCCAGCTCTTGAGCTGACGGGCCTTCTTGTGCGAGAGGGCCAGCTGGCCGTTCTTGTCCTCGGCCGACTCGACGTAGACCTCGATCTTGTCACCGACCTTCAGATCGGGATTGTAGCGGAACTCCGATACGGGGATCACGCCCTCGCTCTTGTAGCCGATGTTCACCAGCACCTCGCGCTTGGTGATAGCCGTCACGGTACCTTCGACCACTTCGCCGACAGCGACGTTCGAAAGCGTCTTGTCATAAGCCTCGGTGATCTGCTCCTTGGGCTGATCGTACACGCCCAGATCGTTCTCGAAGGCGTTCCAGTCGAAATTCTCGTTTGCGACCACGTTCTTTACTTCTTCCATTGTGGAAATTGAATTTTGCGATACAATCGCTCGTTAAACGGTTAATAATTAAGTTCATACCCGCGCTGACACACACGACGTGCGCGCGGGATTGCAAAGGTATATCTTTTTCGTTGAAAATCAAAAAAATCAGTCCTTTTTCAGCCCTTTTACCGCGAAGTGCGTCCGAAGCCGCCTCAACGCGGCTTCGCTTCGGGGCGGACGACGCGCTGCCGCGGACGGTTGTCAGGTTCGATCGGCGACTTCTCATCGAGCTCCCCGAGCAGTACGCCGGCCACCTTCTCCCCGGTAATCCGACCGTCGGCTCCGTCCAGACCTCGATAGTTTCGGAAGACATAGTCATTGAGGGCCACCCGGTAACTGCGGTCCTCGCGCAACTGCGGGAAACGCACATCGAGGGCACTGTCGCGTGCATCGACGACGATCTCGTAGGGAGTTGTCGAGATCAGGTCGATCCGGTGGGCCTCCTTGCGGTTCTCCGTATCGTTGTACTTGGTGAGAATCATGCGCCGCATGTCGGCGGGCGTCATCCGCATCACGGCGATCTCGGTCCCGAAAGGCTCGAGGTCGTAGACCCGTGCGGTGCTCATGCCTCCGGCCGGGATCGAATCGATCCGCACGCCGCCCACATGGTAGAAGCCCACCTCGGCGCCCGCCTTGCCGGCCACCGCGCGGGCCATCCAGTTGGCCACGCCCCAGCCGTCGGCCGGCCGGGCGAATTCGCCCACCGGACGGTTCAGCTCCGGGTCGGCATAATAGCGTTCCACCTCGGCACGATACTCCGGGTCTGCCTCGTAATCGGCCAGCGACACGATCCGGAAGTCGGTCCCCACGACCTTTCCTCCCCGCAGACGGATCGTCGTCACGCCGACATTCGAGAGATTCTTCCCCGTCTGGGTCATGAGCGTACCGTTGATCACCGTATCGCACTCGACATGCGTATGTCCGCCGATCACCACATCGAACAGGCCGCAGCGCCCGAGCAGTTCGGCATCGCGGTCGTCACCCATGTGCGAGAGGAGCACCAGCACGTCCACCTTCGGGCGCAATTCGGCTCCGACCTCCATGGCCCGCTGCTGCGGGTCGGGGAAACGCAACCCCTCGAAACTCGAGGCATTTCCGGCCGGATGGCCCGGACCCTCGTAGTTGGTCACCACACCGACCAAACCGACCTTCACCCCGTCACGCTCGAGGACGGTGGCAGGCGGCAGGGAAGGGAAGGTACAGGTGTCGCTCACGACGTTGGCGCAGACCACCTCAAAATCCATGCTGTCGATCATGCGGCCGAGGAAGGCCTGCCCGCGGTCGAACTCGTGGTTGCCGAGCGTCGCCACGTCGTATCCGAGCCGGTTCATCAACGCAATGACCGGCATGCCGGGCGTCGGAGCCAGATCGACGTAGGCATTGCCTGTCCAGCGGTCGCCGGCATCGACGAGCAAAACTCCGGGCACCGTATCGCGGCAGGCGGCAACGGCCGCTGCCAGCTGCGGGAAATGTTGAATCTTGGCGTGCATGTCGTTCGTGGACAACAGCACAAGCATCTGCTCGCGGGGCGAGCAGGCGGCCGCTGCCAGCATCAGGGCGAGCAGGGCCGAACGGGTCCATCTTTTCATCATACGTTTTTACAAACTGCTTTCCGAGTTGTCAAAGTTACAAATAATTTCTACCTTTACACAGTATAATGCAAAACCTCGATCCATGAGCGATACGATCAAAATCATCTGCGACAACCTCGGCGGCGAACTGGAAGTGCCGATGGGAACGACGTTGCAGAAGATCGCGGAGCGGCTCACCCCGGGCAAATACCCGTTCCTGGCCGCTTTCGTGAACAACCGCATCAAAGAGCTGAACTACAGGATATACACCCCGGTGACGATCCGCTTCGTGGACATCACCTCGTTCGAAGGCATCCGCGTCTACCAACGCACGGCCTGGTTCATTCTCCAGAAAGCCGTCCGGGACCTCTATCCCGACCGGACGCTCCACATCCGCCACTCGTTGGGACAGAGCGGCGTCTACTGCGAAATCGAGGGCATCGACGAATTTTCCCGCGAGGAGACCGACACCCTGAAGGCCCGCATGCGGGAGATCGTGGCCGGCGACCTGCCCATCGAACGGCGCAAGGCCCTGACCAGCGAGGTGCGCGCCCGCTACGCCGCCGAAGGCTTCACCGACAAGATCGCCCTGCTCGACTCGCGCCCGCGGCTCTACAGCGACCTCTACACGCTGGCCGACACGGCCGGCTACTTCTACGGTTCGCTGGCCCCCTCGACAGGCTACATCCGGCTGTTCGACATCGAGCCCTACTACAACGGCTTCTACCTGGTGCTCCCGCCGCGCACCTCGCCCGACCGGCTGGACCGCCATGTCCATCAGGACAAGATGTTCGGCATCTTCCGCGAATACCAGTCGTGGGTGCGCATCATGGGTGTCCCGACCGTCGGCGACGTCAATTCGAAGGTCCTCGCGGGCGACGCCGGCGGCATGATCAAGCTGGCCGAGGCCTTCCACGAGCGGAAATTCGCCGAAATAGCCGACGCCATCGCCGAGGCAAACCTCTCGCGCGGGACCCGCATGGTGCTCATCTCGGGCCCCTCGTCGAGCGGCAAGACCACCTCGGCCAAACGGCTGGGTATCCACCTGGGCGTGCTCGGGCTGAACCCCGTGCTGATCTCGCTCGACGACTACTTCGTCGATCGCGAGAAGACCCCGAAGGACGAGAACGGCGACTACGACTACGAGGCGCTCGAGGCCATCGACCTCGGGCTGTTCAACGACCACCTGCGCCGCCTGATGCAGGGAGAGAGCGTCGATATCCCGCGCTACAACTTCATCACCGGACGCCGCACGTGGCACAACGCCCCGCTGACGCTCGACGAGCGGTCGATCCTCATCATCGAGGGGATCCACGGGCTCAACCCGCGGCTGACCCCCTCGATTCCCGAACAGCAGAAGTTCCGCATCTACATCTCGTGCTTCACGTCGGTGGCGATGGACAACCTCTCGCGCATCGCCACCACGGACAACCGCCTGCTGCGCCGCCTGACGCGCGACTACACGCAGCGCGGGTCCGACGCGCTGGCCACCCTCTCGCGCTGGGCCTCGGTCCGCCGCGGCGAGGAGAAGCACATCTTCCCCTACCAGGAGAACGCCGACGTGATGCTCAACTCGTCGCTCTTCTACGAAATCTCGGTCCTGCGGCCCTTCGCCGAGAAGATCCTCCGCGAAGTGCCCGACACGGTACCCGAATACGACGAGGCACGGCGCATGCTCAAGTTCCTCGACAACTTCATTCCCATCGCCCCCGACGAGATCCCTCCCACATCGATTCTCCGGGAATTCATCGGAGGAAGCAGTTTCAAATACTGATACTGACCGTCCCCGCCAACCGAACTGCGACTCATGAACAACCGACTGCTCTTCACACTCGCCGCGCTGCCGCTCGCCGCACAGGGAACGGCCGGGGAGAAAAAGGAGGCCGCCGCCCCAAACGGAGACCCGCGGCCGAACATACTCTTCTTCCTGGTCGATGACATGGGGTGGCAGGACACCTCGGTGCCCTTCCACGACGAGCGCACACCGCTCAACGACCGTTACCACACGCCCAACATGGAGCGGCTGGCCCGCATGGGCGTCCGTTTCACGCAGGCCTACGCCTGCGCCGTCTCCTCGCCGTCGCGCTGCAGCATCCTCTCGGGCATGAACGCCGCACGGCACCGCGTGACCAACTGGACTCTTGACTACGGGCGCCAGACCGACGCCCCGAGCGACGTGCTCGAGCTGCCCGACTGGAACTGGAACGGCATCCAGCCCGATACCGTCGTCTCGGCGCACAACACGCGGAACGCCACCCCCGTGACGACGCTCCCCCAGCTGCTGCGCGAGAACGGCTACTACACGATCCACTGCGGCAAGGCCCACTTCGGAGCCAAGACCACGGCCGGGGCCGATCCCCTTGCGATGGGATTCGACGTCAATATCGCCGGCGGGGCCAACGGCGCCCCCGGGAGCTATCTGGCAAAGCGGAACTTCGGGCAGGGCTCGCCCCAGGAGGTGCTCGGGCTCGAAAAGTATTTCGGCGAGGATCTCTTCCTGACCGAGGTGCTGACCCGTGAGGCGATCGAGGCGCTGAAGGTGCCCGTCTCCCGCCGCCAGCCTTTCTATTTATATATGGCACACTATGCGGTCCATTCGCCCTACGACGAGGACGCCCGCTTCACCGCCCGCTACCGGGGACGCTACGACAGGCAGCTCGATGCCCCGCTCAACGAGAGCGAGACGCGCTATGCCGCCCTGGTCGAAGGGATGGACAAGAGTCTGGGCGACCTGCTCGACTTTCTGGAGCAACACCCCCGAGACGGCCCGCAACACGATCATCCTCTTCATGTCCGACAACGGCGGGCAGGGGCTCAACAACACCCGTCAGGGAGTCGAGAACCGCGACCCGAACTATCCGGCACGCGCCGGCAAGGGATCGGCCTTTCTGGGCGGCGTCCGCGAACCGATGATGGTCTCGTGGCCGGGCGTCGTCGCGGGCGGCACGTCGTGCGACCAGCCGGTGATGATCGAGGACTTTTTCCCGACGATCCTCGAACTGGCCGGCGTCAGGCGCTGCACGACGCGGCAGACGGTCGATGGCCGGAGCTTCGCCGGGGTGCTGCGCAACCCCCGGGAGCGTTACGAGCGCCCGATCGTCTGGCACTTCCCCAACCTGTGGGGCGAGACCCAGAACCAGGAGGAGGGCTACGGAGCCTATTCGGCCTACCTTGAGGGCAACTACCACCTGATCTATACCTGGGAGACGGGCCGGCTGCGCCTCTACGACATCGCCCGCGACATCGGCGAGCAACATGACCTGGCCGCCGAGCGGCCCGAAACGGTCCGCCGCCTGGCGCGCCGCCTCTCGCAGCGGCTGCGCGAAGCCGACGCCCAGCGCCCCTCGTTCCGTGCGACGGGCGAACCCTGCCCGTGGCCCGACGAGGCGGCCCGCAACGCCGCACACAAACAGTAACCGACCGACACAACAGCTAAATCCAAAAATATGTTCGACAAATTCTCCGGACGCCACATCGGCGTCACCCGCCCCGAAGACCTGAAAGCGATGCTCGACACGATCGGCGTCGGCTCGGTCGATGAGTTGATCGCGCAGGTCATCCCCGCCTCGATCCGGCTCAAGAAACCCCTTGCCCTCCCCTCCGAGGGGATGAGCGAATACGAATTCGCCGCCCACATCCGCGCACTGGCCGACCGCAACCGCTGCCTGCGCTCGTTCATCGGCATGGGCTACTACCCGTGCGCCGTACCGGCCGCCGTCTCGCGCAACGTCTTCGAGAACCGCCTGGTACACCTCCTACACCCCCTACCAGGCCGAGATCTCGCAGGGCCGCCTCGAGGCGCTGCTCAACTTCCAGACGGCCGTCATCTCGCTCACGGGCATGGAGATCGGCAACTGCTCGCTGCTCGACGAGGGCACGGCCGCAGCCGAGGCCATGCTGATGATGTTCGCGCTGCGTTCGCGCGAGGCGGTCAAAGGAGGGGCGCAACCAGCTCTTCGTGGACCGCAACATCTTCCCGCAGACGCTCGACGTGCTGCTGACGCGCAGCGAACCGTTCGGCATCGAGCTGATCATCGACGACTACAACGACTACGAGTTCTCGGGCAAGGAGTTCGGCGCCATCGTCCAGTATCCGGCCGCCGACGGCGAGGTCCGCGACTACGCCGACTTCACCGCCGCGGCACATGCCAAGGGGGCCCTCGTCACGGCCGCCTGCGACCTGCTCTCGCTCGCCCTGCTGAAGGCTCCGGGCGAGTGGGGCGCCGACATTGCCGTGGGTTCCACGCAGCGTCTGGGCACCCCGATGGGCTTCGGAGGTCCCTCGGCCGGCTACATGACCACGCGCGAGGCCTTCAAGCGCAACATGCCGGGCCGCATCATCGGCGTCTCGGTGGACCGTCTGGGCAACCGCGCCCTGCGCATGGCACTCCAGATGCGCGAACAGCACATCAAGCGCGAACGCGCCACGTCGAACATCTGCACGGCCTCGGCCCTGATGGCCTCGATGGTCGGCTTCTACTGCGTCTACAACGGCCCCGAGGAGGGGCTGCTCCGCGCCGCCCGCACGGCCCACGAGGCCGCCGAAACGGTGGCCCGCGCCCTGGAGGCCTTGGACTACCGGCTCGCCTCCAGATGCTTCTTCGACACGCTTGAGGTCGAAGCCGAGGCGGCCGTCGTCCAGTCGCTCGCGCTCGAGGCCGGCATCAACTTCTACTATCCGTCGGAGGGTTCGGTACGCATGTCGTTCGACGAGGTGACGACCCCCGCCGAAATCGAGACGGTCATCGGTATCTTCAGCGCCGCCAAGGGACGCAAGGCCAAGGCCGTGAAGGCCGCCGCCGGCGAGGAGACGATTCCCGTTTCGCTGCGCCGCCAGTCGGCCTACCTGACCGAACCGGTCTTCAACCGCTACCGCTCGGAGAGCGCCCTGATGCGCTACATCAAGACGCTCGAGCTGCGCGACATCTCGCTGGCCAACTCGATGATCTCGCTCGGGTCGTGCACCATGAAACTCAACGCCGCGGCACTCATGCAGCCGCTCTCGCTGGCCGGCTTCCAGATGATGCACCCCTTCGCCCCGGCCGATCAGGCCGAAGGCTACATGGAGCTGATCGCCGAGCTCGAAAAGGACCTGGCGACGATCACGGGCTTCGCCGCCTGCTCGCTCCAGCCCAACTCGGGCGCCGCCGGAGAATACTCCGGCCTGATGGTCATCCGCGCCTACCACCAGAGCCGCGGCCAGGGCTACCGCAACGTGGTGCTGATCCCCGCATCGGCCCACGGCACGAACCCCGCATCGGCAGCCATGGCCGGCATGAAGATCGTCACGGTGGCCTGCGACGCGAACGGCAACATCGACGTGGCGGACCTCGAGGCCAAAGCCCAGGAGCACGCCTCGGAGCTGTGCGGACTGATGGTCACCTACCCCTCGACACACGGAGTCTTCGAGAGCCGTATCCGCGAGATCGTCGATGCCGTGCACGACGCCGGCGGACAGGTCTACATGGACGGCGCGAACATGAACGCCCAGGTGGGGCTGACCAACCCCGGCTACATCGGGGCCGACGTCTGCCACCTGAACCTCCACAAGACCTTCGCCATGCCGCACGGAGGCGGCGGCCCGGGCGTCGGCCCGATCTGCGTGGCCGAGCACCTCAAGGCATTCCTGCCGACCCACCCGATCGTCGCCACGGGCGGTGAAGAGGGCATCACGGCCGTCTCGTCGGCCCCGTGGGGCTCGGCCATGCTGCTGCCGATCACCTACGGCTACATCAAGATGCTCGGCGAGGAGGGGCTGCGCCACGCCACCGAGATGGCCATCGTCAATGCCAACTACATGTCTTCGGCCCTCAAGTCGGAATACCGCACCTACTACTCGGGTGAAACGGGCCGCGTGGGCCACGAGATGATCCTCGACCTGACGCACTTCAAGAAGGAGTACAACATCGACTGCGGCGACATCGCCCACCGCCTGATGGACTACGGCTTCCACGCCCCGACGCTCTCGTTCCCCGTGCACGAGACGCTGATGGTCGAGCCCACGGAGTCGGAGCCCAAGGAGGAGATGGACCGCTTCATCGAGGCCCTCGTCCGGATCAAGCGCGAATGCGAGGCCGCCGTCGGAGAGGCCGACAACGTCGTGACGAACGCCCCCCATACGGCCGTTGAGCTGGCCGGCGAGTGGGGACACCCCTACTCGCGCATGGAGGCCGCCTTCCCGCTCGAATGGGTGCGCCACGCCAAGTTCTTCCCCTATGTAACCAAGATCGACAACGGCTACGGAGACCGCAACCTCTGTTGCCGCAACTGCGAGTAACCCCGGCGCTGCGGCCGGGGCAGAATCCCGAAGCGGGGACCGGAGCATCGGTCCCCGCTTTTTCATTCCCGGGGCCCCTCCGCGCTCCGGACGGCACGATTATTTCGGGTGATTATTTGGCAACTCGCCCCGAAGTGCTTATCTTTGTCGGGATATGCCCGCCGGCGCCGGTTTGCCGAGGAGGGAAGCAGGGGGCAATGCACGGAAACACAGCAACAAAACAGAACATACACGTATGAAAGCAGAGAAGAACAAAATGGTCGGTGTGGACTACAAGCTCACCGTAGACGGACAGATCGCGGACCAGTCGCGTCCGGGACAACCCCTCGAATTCATCTTCGGCACGGGCATGCTGCTCCCGAAGTTCGAGGAGGCCATCGAAGGCAAGGAGCCCGGCGAGAAGGTAGCCTTCACGCTCGAGCCCAAGGACGGCTACGGCGAGCTGATCGCCGAGGCGATCGTGGACCTGCCGAAGAACATCTTCATGGTGGACGGCAAGCTGGCCGAAGACATCCTCTTCGTCGGCAGCCAGGTGCCCATGAGCGACGCCCAGGGCAACCGCATGATGGGTATCGTCAAGGAGGTGGGCGACGAGCACGTCAAGATGGACTTCAACCACCCGATGGCCGGCAAGACCCTCAACTTCGAGGTCGAGGTGGTCTCGGTGCGCGACGTCACGCCCGAGGACCTGCAGGGCCACTGCTCCTGCGGTTCGTGCGGCGACGGCTGCGACGACGGCTGCTGCTGCGAGGATCACGGACACGGACATTGCAACTGCCACTGAACCGCACCGGCCGGGAACTTCCGGCCCCAAACCGTCAGGACGGGACCTTCTTCGGAACGGTCCCGTCTTCCGTAAACCGACCTCGCACGATGCACACACCCTCGGCCAATACCTCTTCTCGCTCGACGATCCGCACGGGCTGCTGCGGACGCTCGACGGCCTGACGCCCGAACGCGGCGCGGACGGGCGTCCCGTCCACGCCGTCGGGAACTCGGCCGCCGTCTTCCGTGTCTGCTGCGGCAGCCGGCGGATGGCCCTGCGCTGCTTCCTGCGGCCGATGCGCCACCTGCGCGAAATCTACGGAGAGCGGCTGCACGAGCGGGAGCTCTTCCTCTACACCGCCCCGGACAAGGGGTTTTGGACGGATGTCGTGCTGACCGACTGGATCGAGGGGCCGACGCTCCGCGAGGCGATCGACCGGGCCGTCGCGGATAGCGACGCGGCCCGCCTCGGGGAGCTGGCCCGGCGCTTCGACGCGCTGGCCGCCGGGCTGATCGCCGACGATACGGCCCACGGGGATCTGAAGCCCGAGAACCTGGTTGTCGGCGGAGGGACAGCTCCACCCGATCGACCTCGACGCGATGTTCCTCCCCGCCTTCGCCGGGGAGCGCAGCCCCGAACTGGGCACCGCAGCCTACCAGCACCCCGCCCGCACGGAGGAGACGTTCGACGAGCGGATCGACGACTACCCGGCGGCGCTGATCTCCACGGCGCTCCATGCACTGGCCGCCGACCCCGGACTGGGCGCACGGTACGCCGGCGCGGACGGGCTGCTGTTCAACCCCGCCCGAATCCCCCGCGAGGCGGCCTATCGCGAAGTCGTTGCCCTCTTCGAACTCCGCGGCATGGCGCTGCAGTACCGCATCGCCCGCCTGCTGGAGTCCCCCGTCCCGCAGCTTCCCGGCCTCGGGGAGCTGCTCCGGGAGGCAGTCCGGGCGGCAGAACGGCCCGAGAGCGCACCCGGCCCCGCCGGGCCGCAGCCCGAGCTCTTCGAGCGGGAGGGCCGCTGGGGCTTCCGCCTTGCGGGTCAGGTCGTCATTCCGCCGCTCTACGACAACGGATTCGACTTCACGGAAGGGCTGGCGGCCGTCCGGCTCGGACAGACATGGCACTACATCGACCCGGCGGGCCGCACCCGCCTCTCGTGCCCCGGCTGCCAGGCCGTGAAACCCTTCCGCAACGGCCGGGCGCAGATCGTCCGCAACGGCCGCAGGGCTGCGATCGACCCGTCGGGGCGCATCTTGGAGAATTGACACCAATTGCCTATATTTGCATCTGATTAACCGACCGACACAATGGCTTCATTCAGACATCCGACCGAAGAGATCACCACACTCGAAGCGCTCGGCAACTCGGCCGAGGAGTGGTCCCAAATCCGTGTGACGGAGGACTTTCAGCCGCACCAGCTTCTCCAGACCCGTTTCGAAGGGGTTGTCGAGATCGGACCGGGTGCCCGCGTGATCCGCTCGTGCGTAAGCAACTACCGCATCGGAGAGGGATCGCTCGTCGAAGGCGTCACGGCGCTCGAATGCCGCTCGCGCTCGTCATTCGGCAACGGTGTCCCGGTAGCCACGATGAACGAATGCGGCGGCCGCACCGTGAAGATCTTCGATACGATGTCGGCCCAGATCGCCTACCTGATGGCCGTCTACCGCCACCGGCCGCAAGCCATCGCCGCCCTGGAACGCATGATCGACGCCCACGCCGGGAGCCGGACCTCGGAGATGGGCGAGGTGGGCCGCAACTGCCGGATCGTCGGCGCCCGTTTCATCCGCGAAGTGCGCATCGGCGACAACGTCACCGTCGATGGAGCCTCGATGCTCTGCAACGGAACGCTCTGCGACGGCGTCCGGATCGGCGTGGACGTCAAGGCCTACGACTTCATCGCAGCCGAAGGAGCCCGGATCGACAACGGGGCAACGGTCGAACGCTGCTTTGTGGGCGAGAGCTGCCGCCTGGACAAGGGCTTCTCGGCTGCCGAATCGCTCTTCTTCGCCAACGCCCACTGCGAGAACGGCGAGGCGGCGTCGATCTTTGCCGGTCCCTACACCGTCTCGCATCACAAGTCCTCGCTGCTGATCGCCGGCATGTTCTCGTTCTTCAACGCCGGCAGCGGCTCGAACCAGAGCAACCACCTGTTCAAGAGCGGCGCCGTACACCAGGCCGTGCACCCGCGCGGCTGCAAGTTCGCCTCCGGAGCCTACGTCATGTCGCCGGCCCTCGAGGGCGCCTTCACGATGGTCATGGGACACCACACCCACCACCATGACACCTCGGCGTTCCCCTTTTCGTATCTGATCGAAAAGCAGGAGCGATCGTTCCTCATGCCCGGGGCCAACCTGACGAGCTACGGCACCGTGCGCGACCTGGAGAAGTGGCCCGCACGCGACGGCCGGACCGTACACCGCGACGCGATCAACTTCGAGGCCTGCAACCCCTACCTTACCGGGGCCATGCTGCAGGCCGTGGATGCGCTCCACGGCCTCGAGGAGCAGGATCCCGATGCTGCGGAATACCCCTGCAACAAGACCGTCATCCGCGCTGCGGCACTCCGCCGCGGCCTGAAACTGTACAACAAGGCGATCGTTGCCGCCCTGGGGCAGATGCTCGACCGCGGCGAATCGTCCGAGCGTTACGACGGAGGCGGCCGGTGGCTCGACATCGCCGGCCAGTACGTCACCAAACGCGAGGTCGAGGCGTTGCTCGACGCCCTGGAAGAGGGCCGGCTGACGAACCTCGCCGAGGTAGACAACCGTTTCCGCGTCTTCTTTGTCCACTACGACGACTACGCCCACAGCTGGGCCGAGCAGACCTGCGCCGCCCTGCTGGGCCACACCCCGTCGGTCGGGGAGCTCAACGACTTCATCGCGGCCGGCCGCAACGCCGCCGACGCACTCCGCCGCATGACCGACGCCGACCGCGAACGGGACTGCGCCCCCGAGCTGTCGGTCAGCTACGGACTCGACGGCGACGACAACGACCGCATGGCCGACTACCGCGCCGTCCGCGGACTGAACGAACCCTGAGACCACCATCCATGTATACGCAAAGCATCACCCGGCGGCACCGCACCGCCTTCCTGCTGGCCATCGACGGCTCGGGTTCGATGGCCGAAGAGATCCGTTTCCGGGGACGGGCTTCGACCAAGGCCGAAGCCGTGGCCGCCGTTGCCAACGAACTGCTCTTCGAACTCATCGAGCGGGCCCGCCGCAGCGACGGCGTCCGCGACTACTACGACATCGCCCTGATCGGCTACTCGGGCGACGACGAGGTCTACCCGCTCCTGCCCGGAGGCCGCGAGATGGTCTCCGTGGCGGAACTGGCCGGAATCGTCCCGACCCTGCGCCGCACTGCGGTCGAGTGCCGGCTGCCCGACGGCGGCATCGCCCTGCGCGAAGTGGCCGTCCCGACCTGGATCGAGCCCCACGCCGTCGGGCAGACCCCGATGTGCGAAGCGTTGCGCCGCATCCGCGACCTGGCGGCCGCATGGTGCGCCGCCCCGGCACACGCCGAAAGTTTTCCGCCCGTCGTTTTCCACATCACCGACGGCGAGGCGACCGACTGCGACGATGAGGAGCTGCGCACCGTCGCCGGCCAGATCCGCAATCTGGGCACCGCCGACGGGAAGGTACTGCTGATCAACATCCACATCGCCGCCGATACGGAAGGACGCAGCGTATTCTTCCCCTCGGAAGAGGAGAGCGCCTACCCGAACCGCTATGCCGCCCTGCTCTGCGACTGTTCGAGCGCCATGCCCGAAGTCTTCGAGGCGGCGATCCGCGAGGCGAAGGGTCCCGGAGCCTTGCCGCCCTTCCGCGGCGTAAGCTACAACGCTTCGGCCGACCAGCTCGTCGCCATGCTCAACATCGGCTCCATCAGCGTCAAAACCGAATAGCCATGACCCCTACGCTCGGAATCTTCCGGCAGGCCCTGCAGACGCCCGACCTGTCGCTGGCCACCCTCACGGAAGCCCGCGCCGCAACCGGCGCCGACGGCATGCCCCGCCTGATGCGGACCACGCGCTTCGCCGAGGCCGAAATCTCGTGGCACGGAGCACGCTGGCTGCTCTTCATGCCCCTCTCGCCGGCGGCCCTCGCCGCCGTGGAGCGCACGGCCTCGCAGACAGCCCGCCTCAACACGGAACTGCTCACCGAATACCGGATCCTGCCCGACGAACTCCGCTGGGTCGATGCCTCGGGCGTCCCCCGCGCCACGTCGCTCATCCTCCAGCGGCTGCCCGAAGGGCGCACCTTCGACGAGGCGCTGCTCACCGTACCGGCCGAACGGCTGGCCGAAGCGCTCGGCGAGCTTCGCGACGGACTCGGCAAATTGGGGTTCTCGCACAACAACCTGCGGCCCGAGAACCTGCGCTGGACCGGCACCCGCTTCGTCCCGCTGCGATACCACGACGCCCGGTTCGGAACGCCGGGCAGCGACAATGCGGCATTCGAGGCGCTGCTCGAGCGGATCCGTCTCTCGGCCGGCACCGAAACACTCTCCGATGCGGCGGCCTCCTACACCGCCCTGCCCCGCTTCGACGGCCACCGCTGGGTGAGCCACATCTTCGAGGGGCTGGTCTGCGTCGAGGACGAAGGCGGCTACGGATTCGTCGATACGGAGAACCGGGAGGTCATCCCCGCCCGGTTCCGCTGGGCCGGCGATTTCCACGAAGGCCGCGCCGAGGTGGAGACCGACACGGGCATGGGCCTCATCGACCGCGAGGGCCGCTACGTCATCCCGCCCCGCTACGAGATCGTGGACTACGACCCGGCGGAAAGCATCGTCCGCGTGCGCCTCGACGGCCGCTGGGCACTGTTCGACTACCTCGGGCACCGGCTGACCGAATTCGGAGAGATCGAGGCCGAAGCCTGAACGGCAGGCCACAAGGGCGAAACCCGCCCGCAACAATGGAAAACAACACAAAAAAAACGAATACGATGGAAAAGGTAAAAGTTCTGATCATCGGCAGCGGCCCCGCCGGGTATACCGCCGCCATCTACACCTCGCGCGCCAACCTTCAGCCGGTGCTCTACGAAGGCATCGAGCCGGGCGGACAGCTCACGACGACCACCGAAATCGAAAACTTCCCGGGATACCCCGAAGGCGTGGACGGCAACCAGATGATGGCCGATCTGCGCCGCCAGGCCGAGCGTTTCGGCACGGAGATCCGCACGGGCCAGATCACGAAAATCGACCTCTCGGCCCGCCCGTTCCACGTCACCGTGGACGGCACGACGGAGCTCGAGGCCGAGGCGGTGATCGTCGCCACGGGAGCCTCGGCCAAGTACCTCGGGCTGCCCTCCGAGACGAAGTTCCGCGGACAGGGAGTCAGCGCCTGCGCCACGTGCGACGGGTTCTTCTACCGCAAGAAGGACGTGGCCGTCGTCGGCGGCGGCGACACGGCCTGCGAGGAGGCCACCTACCTCGCCTCGCTGTGCCGCAAGGTCTACATGATCGTCCGCAAGCCCTACCTGCGCGCCTCGAAGGCCATGCAGGAGCGAGTCTTCCGCACGGAGAACATCGAGGTGCTCTTCGAGCACAACACCGCCGAGGTGTTGGGCGACGACTCCGGCGTAACGGGCGCCCTGCTGCGCAGGAACGACGGAGAGGAGCGCACGATCGACATCTCGGGCTTCTTCCTCGCCATCGGCCACCATCCCAACACGGAGCTCTTCGCCGGACAGCTCGAGCTCGATGCCGAAGGCTACATCCGCACCGAGCCGGGCACCTCGAAGACCTCGGTCGAGGGCGTCTTCGCCGCGGGCGACGTGAAGGACCCCCACTACCGCCAGGCCATCACCGCCGCCGGTTCGGGCTGCATCGCCGCACTCGACTGCGAACGCTTCCTGCTGCGATAAAAACCCCAAAAAACGGTTCAATGAAACACATCCCCATCCTTGCAAGTATCCTGAGCGCCGCCTGTGCACTGAGCTCGTGCGCCGTAGAGACCACCTACATCGGCAAGGCCTATCCGGCAACCGATAATCCGGAACTGTTTTTCAGTTGGAACGATGTGCCCGGCGATTACGAGACAATGGGGCACATTACGGCCGCGCCGCAGTTCTTCGGCAACCTGGAGGATGCACAGAAAGCCATCGAAAAACGAGCCCGCGAAAAGGGGGCCGACGCCGTGGTATTCGAAGGCATCGGACAGTCGGTATCCAACCCGACCTACACGACCACCGAGCACATCGAGAAGAACGGCGACGGCAGCAGCACCCGCACCGCCACAACCCGGCGCGATGTTACGGTAACGAACCGACTCGAAGCGACCTTCATCAAATTCCGGCGATAACCCATGAGTTTTGCGGTCACCATACTCGGCAGCTCTTCGGCCAAGCCCACGCCCGACCGGCATCCGTCGGCCCAGGCGGTGAACATCCACGAGCAGTATTACCTCGTGGATGCGGGCGAAGGCGTGCAGCAGCAGCTCGTCCGCTACGGCATCAACCCGCTGAAGCTCCGCGCCGTATTCATCTCGCACCTGCACGGGGACCACGTCTACGGGCTCTTCCCGCTGATCTCGACCCTCGGGCTCTACGGGCGCCGGACGCCGCTCGACGTCTTCGCCCCGGCCCCCTTCGGCGAGATTCTCGAAAGCCACCTGCGCTACTTCGACACGGAGTTGCCCTACGAGGTCATCTGGCACGAGGTGCGGACCACCGAACACGCGCTGCTGTACGAAAACCGCACGCTCGAGGTGTGGAGCATCCCGCTGCGCCACCGGGTGCCGTGCGCCGGATTCCTCTTCCGCGAAAAGGAGCCGCCGCTCAACGTGGACAAGTTCCAGATCGTGAAGTACGGCCTCTCGATCGCCCAGATCACCGCAGCCAAGCGCGGCGAGGCGGTACGGCTCGACGACGGCACGGAGCTCGAGAACGGCATGCTGACCTACCGGCCCTATGCGCCGCGGTCGTATGCCTACCTCTCGGACACGAACTTCTCGGCCAAAGCCGCGGAGCTGTGCCGGGGCGTCGATCTGATGTACCACGAGGCGACCTATGCCGCTGCCGAACAGCGCTCGGCCCGCGACCGGGGGCACTCGACGACGACCGATGCCGCAAAGGCGGCGCTGAAGGCCGGAGCCCGGAGGCTGGTGATCGGGCACTACTCGTCGCGCTACAAGGATGAAGGGCAGCTGGTCGAGGAGGCCCGGGCGCTCTTCCCCGAGAGTTATGCCGCCCGTGAAGGGACCACATTCACCATCGAAAAGCGACCATGACCAAAGCCGAAATACAACTCGTCCGCGCACTGGCCGACAAACGCGGCCGCGCGGAACACGGACTCTTCATCGCCGAGGGCGAAAAGCATCGGCGAGCTGCGCGCCTCGCACCTCCGCGTGCGCAGGATCTTCGCCCTCGAGGGGCTCTTCGAGGGTCCGGAGACCGAAACGGTCTCCCCGCGCGACATGGAGCGGATCTCGCAACTCAAGACCCCCTCGAACTCGCTGGCCCTCGTCGAGATCCCCCGCCACAGGCTCGATGCGGAGCACCTCGGCAACCGCCTTACGCTGGCTCTCGACGAGGTGCAGAACCCCGGCAACCTGGGGACGATCATCCGTCTCGCGGACTGGTTCGGAATCGGCGACATCATCTGTTCCGAGGGTTCGGCCGACTGCTTCAACCCCAAGGTGGTGCAGGCGACGATGGGGGCCATCCTCCGCGTACGGATCCACTACGCACCGCTCGCGCCGCTGCTCGCAGGAGCCGCCGCACGGGGCGTGGCCGTCTACGGCACGTTCCTCGACGGCGAAGGCATCTACTCGGCCGACCTCACGCCGAGCGGAATCGTCGTGATGGGCAACGAGGGGCGCGGCGTGACCGACGCGGTCGCCCGGACGGTCACCCGGAGGCTCTTCATCCCCCCGTATCCGGCCGGAAGGGAGGGCTCCGAATCGCTCAATGTCGCCATGGCGACGGGCATCGTCTGCTCGGAGTTCCGCCGGCGAGCGCTCCGCTGACCGCCCGCCGCACCGGGCACGCGACCCGCACATCGGAATGCGGAGGCGCCGGGAGACCGGCGTCTCCGCACTTTTTTCGCGCAATTCGCCGCGCAAACTGTTTGCACATTCTGAATATTTTGTACTTTTGTAGATTGAAACACACACGACTATGTCGGAACACAGACTCAAGATAGGCATCACGCAGGGTGATCCGAACGGCATCGGCTGGGAGGTGATTCTCAAGGCGCTGGGCGACCCGCGCATGACGGAACTCTTCACCCCGGTCGTCTACGGATCGCCGAAAGCCGCCGCCTTTTACCGAAATACGCTCCGCGATGCGGAACCCGTCGCATTCGTCCCGGCCGCCTCGGCCGCCGAAGCCCGCCGCGGGAAGGTCAATCTCGTGACGGCCGGAGAGGTCGCCGCCGTCGAGCCCGGGAAACCCACGCCCGAAGCGGGCCGCGCCGCCGTCGAGACGTTGCGCGCCGCCGTCGAGGATCTGAAGGCCGGGCATATCGACGCCGTGGTCACCGCCCCCTTCGACAAGGAGACGGTCCAGAGCGACGATTTCCGCCACACGGGCCACACGGAGTTCTTCGGAGAGGCATTCGGGGGCGAGCCGATGATGATCATGTGCAGCGACGTGCTGCGCGTGGGGCTCGTCACCAAACACATCCCCGTTTCGGAGATCGCCCGGAGCATCTCGCGCGAGAAGATCGTCCGCGACCTCGAGACCCTGCGGCGTTCGCTCATCGAGGACTTCGGCATCGTCGAGCCGCGCATCGCCGTGATGGCGCTCAACCCCCACGCCGGCGACGGCGGGCTGTTGGGCCGCGAGGAGGAGGAGACGATCCGCCCGGCCATTGTCGAGGCCTTCAACAAGGGTATCCTTGCCTTCGGCCCCTTCGCTGCCGACGGGCTCTTCGCCGGAGGCGGATACGCCCGCTACGACGGCATCCTGGCCATGTACCACGACCAGGGACTGGCTCCGTTCAAGAGTCTCTCGCCCGACGGCGTGAACTTCACCGCAGGGCTTACGGCCGTACGCACCTCGCCCGACCACGGCACGGCGTTCGACATTGCCGGACAGGACCGCGCCGACGCGCAGTCGATGCGCAACGCCATCTACACGGCCATCGATGTCGTGCAGCGCCGCCGCGCCTGGGCCGAATGGACCCGCAACCCCCTGCCGCGCGCCGAACGCGAGAAGAGCTCGCGCGACGTCTCTCTCAAGGAGCTGCCGCAGGCCGAAAAAGAGTAAACAGGGAAACACCGGGTAAACCGGAGGCGTATTCCGTCTCGTAATTGTGGAAGCGCCGATGGCCCCGAAAACTTAATTCATACCAGTTTTTATGATCAAAATCACTTTCCCCGACGGATCGGTACGGGAGTACGCCGAAGGGACAACCGCCTACCAGATCGCGGAGAGCATCAGCCCTCGTTTAGCTGCTGACTCGCTGGCGGCCTCGGTAAACGGCGCGACGGTAGACATGACGCGCCCGATCGAAGCCGACGCTTCGGTCAAATTCTACAAGTGGGACGACGACGAGGGCAAGCACGCCTTCTGGCACACGTCGTCGCACCTGCTGGCCGAGGCCCTCGAGAACCTCTACCCGGGCATCAAGTTCGGCATCGGCCCCGCCATCGAGAACGGATTCTACTACGACGTCGATTCCCCGACGCCCATCACCGAAGCCGATCTCCCGCGAATCGAACAGAAGATGCAGGAGCTCTCCCGCAACAAGGAGCAGCTCATCCGCCGCGAGGTCCCCAAGGCCGAAGCCCTCAAGACCTTCACCGAAAAGGGCGACCAGTACAAGGTCGAGCTCATCACGGACCTCGAGGACGGCACCATCTCCTTCTATACGAACGGTGCGTTCACGGACCTCTGCCGCGGTCCGCATATCCCCAACACGGGCTACATCAAGGCCATCAAGCTGACCTCCGTGGCCGGAGCCTACTGGCGCGGCAACGAGAAGAACAAGATGCTCACGCGTATCTACGGCATCTCGTTCCCCAAGAAGTCGATGCTCGACGAGTACCTCCAGATGATGGAAGAGGCCAAGAAGCGCGACCACCGCAAGCTGGGCAAGGACCTCGAGCTGTTCACCTTCTCGCAGCGCGTGGGCCAGGGCCTTCCGCTCTGGCTGCCGAAGGGCGCCGCACTGCGCGACCGTCTGGAGCAGTTCCTGCGCAACGTGCAGAAGGAGTACGGCTACCAGCAGGTCATCACCCCGCACATCGGCAACAAGGAACTCTACGTCACCTCGGGCCACTATGCCAAGTACGGCAAGGACTCCTTCCAGCCGATCCACACCCCGATCGAGGGCGAGGAGTACCTGCTCAAGCCGATGAACTGCCCGCACCACTGCGAGATCTACCGTTCGAAGCCCCGTTCGTACAAGGAGCTGCCAGTCCGTCTGGCCGAGTTCGGAACGGTCTACCGCTACGAGCAGTCGGGCGAGCTCCACGGACTGACCCGCGTGCGCGGCTTCACACAGGACGACGCCCACCTGTTCGTCCGCCCCGACCAGCTGCTCGAGGAGTTCGAACGCGTGATCGACATCGTGCTCTATATCTTCCGCACGCTGAAGTTCGACAACTATACGGCACAGATTTCGCTGCGTGACCCGAACAACCGCGAGAAGTACATCGGCTCGGACGAGAACTGGGAAAAGGCCGAGTCGGCCATCATGCAGGCCGCCAAGGAGAAGGGTCTCAACACGGTCGTGGAGTACGGCGAAGCTGCCTTCTACGGACCGAAACTCGACTTCATGGTCAAGGACGCCATCGGCCGCAAGTGGCAGCTGGGCACCATCCAGGTGGACTACAACCTCCCGGAGCGCTTTGACCTGACGTACAAGGGCGCCGACGACAAGCTCCACCGCCCGATCATGATCCACCGCGCGCCGTTCGGCTCGATGGAGCGCTTCGTGGCCGTACTGCTCGAGCACACCGGCGGCAAGTTCCCGCTGTGGCTCTCGCCCGAGCAGGTCGTCGTGCTCCCCATCTCGGAGAAGTTCAACGACTACGCCCACAAGGTTTCGGACTACCTCAACGCCAACGACATCCGCTCGGAGGTCGATGACCGCAACGAGAAGATCGGCCGCAAGATCCGCGACAACGAGCTCAAGCGCATCCCCTACCTGCTGATCGTCGGCGAGAAGGAGGAGGCCGAAGGGCTCGTCTCGGTCCGCGCCCAGGGCGAAGGAGACAAGGGCCAGATGACCATGGAGGCTTTCCGCGACTTCCTCTCGGGGCTCGTCAAGCAGGAGGTCGAGGCCAACCGCCTGAAAAAGGAGTAACCGTCCTCACCGCCGACCACCCGTCCCGGAATCATCCGGGGCGGATGACGGAGGCGGCGGAAACCATATTATTTAATATTAACTAATACTTTACAACTATCGCAGCACCGAAACCATTCCCGCCGAGGCCGTTCAACCCCGGGAATAACAGACCGAAACCGGCATCGGACAACCGCTTCGGACGCAGATTGCCCGAAAAGGAGAATCCGCACCGCATCAACGAACAGATCACGGCTCCCGAAGTACGCGTCGTCGGAGACAACGTGGAACAGCCGCAGGTCATGCCGATCCGCGACGCTCTGCGCCTCGCGGACGAGATGGAATTGGACCTCATCGAGATCTCGCCCAAGGCGGATCCTCCCGTCTGCCGCATTGCCGACTACCAGAAGTTCCTCTACCAGCAGAAGAAGAAGGCCAAAGAGCTGAAGGCCAACCAGGCGAAGGTGACCGTCAAGGAGATCCGTTTCGGTCCCCAGACCGACGGCCACGACTACAACTTCAAGCTCAAGCACGCCATGAACTTCCTCAAGGAGGGTTCGAAGGTCAAGGCCTACGTCTTCTTCCGCGGTCGCTCGATCGTCTTCAAGGAGCAGGGTGAAATCCTCCTGCTGCGCTTTGCCACCGACCTCGAGGAGGTGGCCAAAGTGGAGATGATGCCCAAACTCGACGGCAAGAAGATGAACATGATGCTTGCACCCAAGTCGAAAAAGTAACCGCACGGTCCCGCAGGACCGGTTGCGACAACCGACAACAGCCGCCGCTGCAGGTTCCGGACAGGAACTTCGCAGCGGCGCCGTTTTTACCGCCACCTGCCGCCGTTCCACAGCCGGAGTCTTCCGTATTGCCCGGTCCGGGATTTTTCGTATCTTTGCTACGGTGTTCCGGCAGGCAGACCGAACCGTCCGCCGGATCCCGCAAACCGAACTCCGGGAATGACAGACAACGACATCTTCCGCATCGCCGACGCAGCTTCGTTCGAGGCCGCCGCGCTCGAAACGTTCCACCGGCAGGCCGCTACGTGCCCGCCCTACAGCGAGTACCTCCGCCTCATCGGCGTGCGGCCGGATGAGGTTCGCCGCGTGTGCGACATTCCGGCACTGCCCATCGAGCTGTTCAAGAGCCACGAGGTCTACTGTGCACCGACGCCGCCCGAGGCGGTCTTCACCTCAAGCGCCACGACAGGCATGGTGCCCTCGCGCCATCCGATGCGCTCGCTGGCCCTCTACGAGGAGGCCTTCCGCGGCTCGTTCCGCACCTTCTACGGTGATCCGGCCCGCTGGAGTCTCTACGCCCTGCTGCCCAACTACCTGCGCCGCAAGGGCTCGTCGCTGGTCTACATGGCCGACCGCCTGATCAGCGACTGCGGCTCGGGCGGCTTCTACCTCGACGACTACGAGGCCCTGCTGCGCGACATGGCCGCGGACCCGAAGCCCAAGATCCTGCTGGGCGTAAGCTACGCCTTGTGGGATCTGGCCGAACGCTACGCCCCGAAGCTCCGCGACACGGTGGTCATGGAGACCGGCGGCATGAAGGGCTACCGCGAGGAGCTGCCCAAGGAGGAGTTCCACCGCATCCTCTGCGAGGCCTTCGGTGTCGGGGAGATCCATTCGGAGTACGGCATGGCGGAGCTCACCTCGCAGGCCTACTCCCAGGGCGGGAACCGCTTCCGCTGCCCGGCCTGGATGCGCGTTGCGGCCCGCGACGTGAACGATCCCTTCAAACTGCTGCCGGCGGGGGCACGCGGCGGGCTGAACATCACCGACCTGGCCAACCGGTGGTCGTGCGCCTTCATCCAGACGCAGGACGTCGGGAGGGTCGCTCCCGACGGGTCGTTCGTCATCGAGGGACGCATCGACCATGCCGAGATCCGGGGCTGCAACCTGCTCGTACAATGACACCAAACCACCGAAACGGCTTCCGACGCCGCGACACCGCGACGCAACGGGCCGCCCAATAAGAAAAACCGAACGCATGAAAACCGTAGCTTTCGTACCGATACGGCTCAACAGCCAACGTGTCGCAGGCAAGAACCTCCGCATGCTGGGAGACTCCCCGCTGATGTGCCACATCCTCCGGACGCTGATCCAGGTACCCGAGATCGACGAGGTGTATGTCTTCTGCAGCGACGAACGGGTGCGCGATCTGTTGCCCGACGGGGTGCGCTTCCTGCGCCGCAGCGAAGCGCTCGACCGCGACGAGACCCTCGGCCGCGAGATTTACGACAGTTTTACGGCACAGGTCGAAGCCGACCTCTACGTGCTGGCGCACGCCACCTCGCCCTTCATCCGGGCCGAAACCCTCTCGGAGGCGCTGCAGAAGATCCGCTCGGGCGAGCACGACTCGGCATTCAGCGCCGAACGCATCCAGACCTTCGCCTGGTACGGCGGCCGGCCGCTCAACTACTCGCTCGACAACATCCCGCGTACGCAGACCATCGAACCGGTCTACATCGAGACCAGCGCCTTCTTCATCTTCCCGCGGGAGCTGTGGTGCAGCCGCCACCGCCGCATCGGCGACCGGCCCTGGATGGCCGTCGTGGACCGCATCGAGGGGCTGGACATCGACTACCCGGAGGATTTCGCCATGGCCGAGATCATCGCCGCAAGCCGCAAGCTGCCTCAATAAGGGGCGGGTTCCGCCCGACAAAAAAGGGACGCGGGAGCTGTCAGGCGCGCGGATCATCGAGCCGCTCGTAGGCATCGATCATCGAGCCGCGGGTGCAGTTCACGATCCGCGCCCCGAGCCATGCGGCATAGTCGCGCAGCACCTCATGTCCGCGGAAGAGTTCGGCAACCTCCGCCAGGTAGAGGCCATCGTGTAGGGCAGGGGCGGCACCTTCTGGAAGATGGGCTGCGGCTCGCGCGCCGTACCGTCGTCGTAGTAGTGGCGGTCGGCGCGGCAAAGGCGGTTCCGGCCATCGACACAGAGTCCCTCGAGCAGCGTGTGGTCCACGCCGTAGAGCTCCACCCGGCGGTAGCCCAGCAGCAGGGCGATATACTCGCCGACCTGCACCACCGTACCGAAGTTGGCACTTCCCAGCCCGCGGCGGAAGAGGCGGAATTCGAGTGAGCGGAAACCCCGGAACAGGGTGGTATGGAACGGCACGATGCGGATCAGCGGATTGGGCAGCGCAGCCCGGTAGTCGAACCGCTCGGGATTGTAATACTGCACGTAGAGGGTCATCGGCCACGCGACCCGCTCGTTCATCATCCGGTAGAGTTCGGCCACGCGGTCGCGCAGAGGGCTGTCACGGAAGAACATCGGGTCCGAGAGCACATAGCACGACGGCCTGAGGTGCGTGAACCGCTCGTCGAGGGCAAAGTAATTGACCGCCATGAAGTCGCGGTCGCCCGGATCACGGAGCAGTTCCGGCAGCTCCGCGGCAAGCGAGGGGCCGTTGCCCAGGATGGCCATCGTCCCCCGCGGCGTCCCGGGTGTACCGGCACGCCCGACGTAGTTGCGGAAATTCTCCTTGACAGCCATCACGGCAAAATAAAAGGCCGTCTCATAGAGGTTGCGCAGAAATCGGTCGAGCTTTTCGAATGGGGTCATGCGTGCGGAGTTTTATTTGCAAAAGTAGCAAAAGATCGATATCTTCGCAACAAAAGAGCCACACGCATGTCGGAACCCACCATCTCGGTCGTCATCCCCCTCTACAACAAGGAGCGCGAGGTAGCCCGCGCCGTGCGGTCGGTGCTCGCACAGCGGCGGCAGCCGCTCGAGTTGATCGTCGTGGACGACGGATCGACGGACCGCAGCGCCGACAGGGTCGCGGCCTTCAGGGATCCGCTCGTCCGGCTCGTCCGGCAGCCGAACGGCGGAGTCTGCGCCGCGCGCAACCGCGGCATCGCCGAGGCCCGGGGCGAATACGTCGCCCTGCTCGACGCCGACGACGAGTGGGAGCCGGACTTCCTTTCGGAGATCGCCTCGCTCATCCGCAGCTACCCCGGTTGCGGCATCTACTGCACGGCATTCCACATCCTCGGCCGCGAAGGGCTCGTCCCCGCGCCGTGTCCCGAGGGACGGGGCATCGTCGAGAACTTCTTCCGCGACTCGGCACACCGCTATATCGCCATACCCTCGGCCGTCTGCATCCCCCGCCGGGTGCTCCAGGAGGTAGGCGGCTTCCCCGAAGGAATGAAGATCGGCGAGGACCTCTACGTCTGGATCGAAATCGCCCGCCGTTACCGTGTCTGCTTCTCGCCCGAGCGGCTGGTTCGCTACGCACGCGACGCCTCGAACCGCTCGGCCGCAAGCTACACCCCCGAGCGGACCCGCTACTCGTTCGAGGCGCTCTACGACCCTGCGGCCCCCGAGGAAGAGCGTGAGTTCATCGCCCGCGCGGCGCTGGGCAAGGCCCTGATCCTCTCGGCCAAGGGCGACACCGCCGCCGCGGCCCGAGCCGTCGCCTGCTTCGGCTACACGAAAACCTACCGCCGCACGCTGCGCAAGGTGCGTCTGCTGAACCGGCTGCCCGTCGGATGGCGCACCCCGCTGCTCAACCTGTACAACACCCTGGCCTGGCGCCTGGCCCGCAAAGGGCTCTGAGCTCCCCGAGGGAGCGGTCCTGCTGGGGGCCAATGCCGCTGCAGCGGCCGGCAACGACAAAAAAAGAGGGACCCCGGAGAAAGACTCCGGGGTCCTTTCTTCATTCGGCCGGACCGGTCAGTTCGTGAAGACCAGCCCGTCGGCACCGACATCGATCGAAATGGGCTTCGACCGATCGACCTCGCCGGCAAGGATCCGCTTCGAAAGGTCGTTGATCACGTAGCGCTGGATCGTACGCTTTACGGGACGTGCTCCGTAGAGCGGGTCGAATCCCGCATTGGCAATCCACTCGCGCGCCTTGTCGCTGTATTCGAGACGGATGCCGTTCTCGGCCAGCATGCGGCGCACGCCGCCCATCTGGATATCCACGATGCGTTCGATATCCTTGCGCGTCAGCGGCTCGAACATCACGATCTCATCGATACGGTTCAGGAACTCGGGCTTGAGCTGCTGCTTCAGGAGGTCGATCACCTCGCGGCGCGTCCGCTCGATGATCTCGGGCGAAAGGCGCTTGCCGTCAAACGCCTCGGCAAAGTTCTCCTGAATGACCTGCGAGCCCATGTTCGAGGTCATGATGATGATCGTGTTGCGGAAATCGACCGTACGGCCCTTGTTGTCGGTCAGCCGTCCGTCGTCGAGCACCTGCAGCAGGATGTTGAAGACGTCGGGGTGTGCCTTCTCGATCTCGTCGAGCAGCACGACCGAATAGGGCTTGCGGCGCACGGCCTCCGTGAGCTGGCCGCCCTCGTCGTAGCCGACGTATCCGGGAGGCGCTCCGACCAGACGCGAGACGCTGTGCCGCTCCTGGTATTCGCTCATGTCGATACGCGTCATCATCTGGTCGTCGTTGAAGAGGAACTCGGCGAGCGCCTTCGCCAGCTCGGTCTTGCCGACACCCGTCGTGCCGAGGAAGATGAACGACCCGATCGGCTTGCGGGGATCGTTCAGTCCGGCACGCGAACGGCGCACGGCGTCCGAGATGGCCGCAATGGCCTGCTCCTGCCCGACAACCCGCTTGTGCAACTCCTCCTCCATGTGCAGGAGCTTCTCACGCTCCGAGGCAAGCATACGCGTTACGGGGATTCCCGTCCAGCGCGATACCACCTCGGCGACATCCTGCGCATCGACCTCCTCCTTGATCATCGAACCATTGGCTGCAGCCAGTTTGTACTCCTCCTGGAAGGCTGCGATCTGCTTCTCGGCCTCCTGGATCTTGCCGTAGCGGATCTCGGCCACCTTGCCGTAGTCGCCCTGACGCTCGGCCTGCTGTGCCTCGACCTTCAACTGCTCGATGCGGTCCTTGTTGGCCTGGATCTTCTTGAGCAGGTCGCGCTGCCCCTGCCACTTGGCCCGCATCTCCGCATCTTTCGACTTAAGCTCCTCGATCTCCTTGGTGAGCTGGTCGATACGCTCCTTGTCCTTCTCGCGGCGGATCGCCTCACGCTCGATCTCGAGCTGACGGACCCTGCGGTCCAGCGTATCGATCTCCTCGGGCACGGAGTTCATCTCCAGACGCAGCCGCGACGCCGCCTCATCGACCAGGTCGATGGCCTTGTCGGGCAGGAACCGCGAGGTGATGTAACGCGTCGAGAGTTCGACGGCCGCCACGATCGCCTCATCCTTGATCCGCACCTGGTGGTGGTTCTCGTAGCGCTCCTTCAGGCCGCGGAGGATCGAGATGGCGTCCTCCTGCGTCGGCTCATCGACCATGACCTTCTGGAAACGGCGCTCGAGGGCCTTGTCCTGCTCGAAGTACTTCTGGAACTCGTCGAGCGTCGTGGCTCCGATCGTCCGCAGCTCGCCGCGGGCGAGTGCCGGCTTGAGGATGTTTGCGGCATCCATCGCACCCGACGACTTGCCGGCGCCGACCAGCGTGTGGATCTCGTCGATAAAGAGCAGGATCTCGCCTTCGCTCTGCACGACCTCCTGCACGACGGCCTTCAGACGCTCCTCGAACTCGCCCTGGTACTTCGCACCGGCAATCAGCGCACCCATGTCAAGCGAGTAGATCACCTTCGACTTCAGGTTCTCCGGGACGTCGCCGTCGATAATCCGCCGTGCAATGCCCTCGGCGATGGCCGTCTTGCCGACGCCCGGCTCGCCGACCAGAATCGGGTTGTTCTTCGTACGGCGCGAGAGGATCTGCAGCACGCGGCGGATCTCCTCGTCACGGCCGATCACCGGGTCGAGCTTCCCGGCACGCGCCTGCTCGTTGAGGTTGATGGCATACTTGCCCAGCGCGTCGAACTCCTGCGAGGAGGTCTGCGAATCGACCGTCGCCCCCTTGCGGAAGGTGCGGATCGCCTCGACGAGCTCTTCTCGGTGGCTCCGGCCCGCTTGAGCAGGTCGGCGGCCTGACCGCGCTCGGAGAGAAGCCCCAGCAGCAGGTGCTCGACCGAGGCATACTTGTCGCCGAAGGTCTTCGTGAAATCGACCGCACGCTGGATCACGCGCGATGTGTCCTGCGAGAAATACTGCTCGCCGTTGCCTCCCTCGACCCGCGGCAGTGAACCCACGCTGCGCTGCACCTCGTCGCGCAGCCCGCGCACGTTCACGCCGACACGTCCCAGAAGGAACGTCGCGAGCGAATCGTCCTCGCGGATCAGGACGCTCAACAGATGGAGCGGCTCGACTGCCTGCTGTCCGCGCTCCCGCGCCAGGTTGAGCGCTGCCTGCAGCGCCTCCTGCGCCTTGATGGTTAAAGTGTTGATGTTCATATCCGTGTTGTTTTCGTTTGTTCCGTTGTTCGACACGGGATACCGCAAAAGGCCTGCCAGGCCGCCGGCCCGGACATTTCGACACATATTTTGTCCGAAATATCACAAAATGACACACGCCGACTGACAACCTCCGCCAAATCGGCAGAAAAAGGGCGGGAAGATCCGAACCTTCCCGCCGCTGCGGCACCGACCGCAAGGCCGGCAGACCGGTGAGGCGTCAGTTGCCCCGGTAGGTCGAATAGCCGTTCGCCGACATGGTGATCGGAATGTGGTAATGCCCGTCGCCCGCAATGCGGAAGGTCACCTCGACATAGGGATAGATCGAGCCGAGCCCCCGGGCCGCAAAATAGGGTTCGGTCTCGAAGCGGAGCCGGTAGACCCCGTCGTTGCCGTTCGGCCCGCCGTGGGGCAGCAGGTCGCCGACCCGCCCGTTGCCATCGGTCCGGCGCTCGGCTACAAGGCGCCACGAACCGTCCTCCTCCGCAGCGTAAAGCGCCACGGCGACATCCGCGGCCGGAGCGCCCTGCGAGACATCCAGCATGTGCGTACTCAACTGATATACGGGGTCCTTGGCCGACACCCGCACGGCAAAAAGCAGTACGGATACCGCAATCGCCACCATTCGAATCCACTTCATAACATCCGGAAACAATCAGGTTTGACAAATTCGGGAGGCCGCATTAATTCACCTCCCCGCGCTAAAAATAGAATAATATTCCTATCTTTGCAAGGCCATGAGTGATTTCATCGTCAGTGCCCGCAAGTACCGCCCCGCGACCTTCCGTTCGGTCGTCGGGCAGAAACACATCACCTCCACGCTCCAGAATGCCATCGAGCGCGGACAGTTGGCGCACGCCTACCTCTTCTGCGGTCCCCGCGGAGTGGGAAAGACCACCTGCGCCCGCATCTTCGCCAAGGCGATCAACTGCCTTTCGCCCCACGGTGCCGAGGCCTGCAACGAATGCGAATCGTGCCGCTCGTTCAACGAGGGACGCTCGCTGAACATCCACGAGCTCGACGCCGCGTCGAACAATTCCGTGGAGGACATCCGCACGCTGATCGACCAGGTGCGCATCATTCCCCAGGTCGGACGCTACTCGGTGTTCATCATCGACGAGGTACACATGCTCTCGGCCGCGGCCTTCAATGCCTTTCTGAAGACCCTCGAGGAGCCTCCCGCCCACGCCATCTTCATCCTGGCGACCACCGAGAAGCACAAGATACTGCCGACGATCCTCTCGCGCTGCCAGATCTACGACTTCAACCGCATCCGCGTCGAGGATGCCGTCGAATACCTGCGCTACATCGCCTCTCAGGAGGGCATCACCGCCGACGAGGAGTCGCTGAACCTCATCGCACAGAAAGCCGACGGCGGCATGCGCGACGCCCTGTCGATGTTCGACAAGGCCGTCTCGTTCTGCGGCACGACGCTCGACTACCGCAACGTGGCCCAGACGCTCAACGTCCTCGACTACGACACCTATTTCGGGATCACCGAGATGCTGCTCGCAGGCGACTACGTGCGTGCGCTCGTCTCGTTCGACGCCGTGCTGGCCAAGGGATTCTCCGGCCAGACCTTCATGGCGGGACTCAACCGCCACATGCGCGACCTGCTGATGGCCTCGCGGCCCGAGACCCTGCGGCTCATCGAGATGACCGGCACACTGCTCGAACGATACCGGACGCAGGCGGGCGCCTGCAGTGTCGAGTTCCTCTTCGGAGCCATCTCCGTCCTGACGGACATCGACGGGAAAATACGGCAGTCGTCGAACCAGCGGCTGCTCGTGGAGCTGGGCCTGATGAAAATCGCGGGGCTCGGCCAAAAAAAAAATAATCCGCTGACATCTCCGGAAGCCTATCCCCTGCCGGATCTTCAAACCCCGACGGCTCCGGCCGCAACGGGAGTTCCGGCAGCGACCGCCCCGGCGGCAGCCCCTGTCGCCGCAACCGCAGGGCCCGTGCCCTCCGCAGGGACGGCGCCGACACCCCCCGCGGCAGGCGTTTCCCGACCGGCAGCACCGGGACCCGAAACGCCCGTCACCGCTTCCCCGCAGGAGACGGTACCCGGACCCCGGGAGGCACAACCCGCCGGCGGACTCCGCACGGCCCCGGAACAACCGGCTCCCCGGACTCAGGCAGCAGCCCCGGCACACAGCACCCCGGCTCGGCCGGCACGGCGTCCGCTGCTCTCCGGGACCTCGCTCACCGAGCTGCTCGCTTCGGGCGGCATGCTGCCCGAAGAGGAGCACGAGGCGGAAGGACAGGCCGACGAGCCCGCAACGGTGGAGATCGACCCCGAATGCACCGCGAAACTCGAACGCGGCCGGGAGGCGATCCTCGCGTTGATCCGCGAACGCCGCCCGAGGTTCGTCCCCGTCTTCGAACAGATGGCCTTCCACGGCAACACGATCGGCCTGAGCGTCCCCACGACGGAGTTGCGCGACGAGATCCTGCGGTCGAAGACCGCCATGCTGATGCGCATCGCCGAGGTGGCCGGTATCTCGGGGCGGATCGAACTGGAGATCACGGTGAACGAACAGATCCGGGCCGCACGCCCCATCAAGCTCGAGGACCGCGTGAAGTTCATCACGGAGAAGAATCCGCTGGTGGCCGAACTGCGCAAGGCACTCGACCTGGAGATCGAATAACGGACCAAACGGAAATAACAAAAACAACACATATGAAAAATTTCATCGAAGAACTCGAATGGCGCGGCATGATCCACACGATCATGCCCGGTGCAAAGGAACAACTCGAAAAAGAGATGACGACGGCCTACCTGGGCATCGACCCCACGGCCGACTCGCTGCATATCGGCCATCTGGTGGGCGTAATGATCCTCAAGCACTTCCAGATGTGCGGACACCGACCGCTGGCCCTCGTAGGAGGTGCGACGGGCATGATCGGCGACCCGTCGGGCAAGTCGCAGGAGCGCAACCTGCTCGACGAGGCGACGCTGCGCCACAATCAGGAGGCGATCAAGCGGCAGCTGGCCAAGCTGCTCGACTTCGACTCCGATGCGCCGAACGCCGCCCGTCTGGTGAACAACTACGACTGGATGAAGGAGTTCTCGTTCCTCGACTTCATCCGCGACATCGGCAAGTGCATCACGGTCAACTACATGATGGCCAAAGACTCCGTGAAGAAGCGCTTCAACGGCGAGGGCGACGGCATGTCGTTCACCGAGTTCACCTACCAGCTGGTACAGGGATACGACTTCCTGCACCTCTACGAGACGATGAACTGCAAGATCCAGCTGGGCGGCGCCGACCAGTGGGGCAACATCACCACCGGCACGGAGCTGATCCGCCGCAAGCTGGGCCCCGAGGCCGAGGCCTTCGCCATCACCTGCCCGCTTATCACCAAGGCCGACGGCACGAAGTTCGGCAAGACCGAGAGCGGCAACGTATGGCTCGACCCGCGCTACACCTCGCCCTACAAGTTCTACCAGTTCTGGCTCAACGTCAGCGACGAGGACGCCAAGCGCTACATCAAGATCTTCACGCTGCTCGACCGTGAAACCATCGAGGCGCTGATCGCCGAGCACGAGGCGGCTCCCCACCTGCGCGTGCTCCAGAAGCGGCTGGCCCAGGAGATCACCACGATGATCCACTCGAAGGAGGAGTACGAGAAGGCAGTCGAGGCTTCGGCCATCCTCTTCGGCGGGGCCACCTCCGAAGCGCTGCACCGCCTCGACGAGCAGACGCTGCTGCAGGTCTTCGAGGGCGTGCCGCAGTTCCGCATCGCCCGCTCGGAGCTGGGCAGCCTTCCGTTCGTGGAGCTGGCCGCCGAGAAGACGCAGGTGTTCCCCTCGAAGGGCGAATGCCGCAAGATGGTGCAGGGCGGCGGCGTGTCGCTCAACAAGGAGAAGGTCGCCGACCCGATGCGCCCGGTCACCGAGGAGGACCTGATCGCCGGGAAGTACCTGCTCGTGCAGCGCGGCAAGAAGAACTACTACCTGGTCATCGCCGAATAGGATGGAATACCGCATCAGACTCGAACGCATGGAGTTCCGTGCCATGCACGGATGCTACGAACTCGAACGCAAGGTGGGCAACCGCTTTACGGTCGATCTGGAGATCACCGCGGAACTCGGTGCCGTGGCTGCCGAGGACAGCGTGGAGCAGGCGATCAACTACCTCTCGGTGTATGAGATCGTCCGCAGCCGGATGTGCGTCACGCAGCGCACGATCGAGCGCGTGGCCATGAACATCATCGATGCCCTCTACGAGGCCTTCCGCAGATGCGGCACGTAAAATGCACGGTATCGAAACTGGCTCCCCCGCTGGGCGGCAAGCTCGACCGGGTGAGCGTCGTACTGGAAAAATAGGAGTGCGGGCAGGCCGTCGTGTGCCTGCCCGCTCCCGTATAAAAAGGTTAGGTTATGACACACGATCACCATTCGCACGGGCGTGTCACGCTCGGCGGGAAGTTGAGCGCCGTGCTGGTTGCGGCCGGAAGTTCCGTCGGCCTGGGCAATATCTGGCGCTTCCCCTACATTGCCGGCGACAACGGCGGCGGAGCCTTTCTGGTCATCTACATCGCCTGCGTACTCCTGCTGGGGCTGCCGCTCATGCTTGCCGAATTCTCGGTCGGCCGGGCCGCCCACCGCAACGCCGTCGGCGCCTACCGGGCACTCAACCCCAAGTGGAGTCTGCTCGGCTACAACGGCGTGCTGGCCGCCTTCCTGATCCTCGGCTTCTACTTCGTGGTCTCGGGATGGACCGCCGAATACATGATCCATTCGATCACCGGAGAGTTTGCACACTACACCTCGGCCGCAGAGTACCAGGGGGCCTTCGAGCGCTTCATCACCCACCCGTGGCGGCCGCTGCTCTACACCGTACTCTTCGCCCTGGCCACGCATGCCATCATCGCCCTCGGCGTACAGAAGGGCATCGAGCGTTCGGCCAAATTGCTGATGCCGCTGCTCTTCTTCGTGCTCATCGCCCTCTCCATCCACTCGTTGCTGATGCCCGGAGGCGGAGAGGGGCTTCGCTTCCTCTTCCGCCCGGACTTCTCGAAGGTCACCCCCTCGACCATCCTCGTCGCCCTCGGGCAGGCCTTCTTCTCGCTCTCGATCGGACTCGGCACGATGGTCACCTACGCCTCCTATTTCAAACCCGACACGAATCTGCGCCACACGGCGCTGAACGTCACGATCCTCGACACGCTGGTGGCCGTACTGGCCGGCGTGGTGATCTTCCCGGCGGTCTTCAGTGTGGGCATCGAGCCCTCGTCAGGACCTTCGCTCGTCTTCATCACCCTGCCGAGCGTCTTCAACGGCATGCCGCTCAGCATGGTCTGGTCGTCGGTCTTCTTCCTGCTGCTCGTCGTCGCGGCCCTCACCTCGACCATCTCCCTGCACGAGGTAGTCACGGCCTATCTCCACGAGGAGTGGCACCTCTCGCGCCGCGCCGCCGCCTGGGCAACGACCGCCGGAACCGCAGCTCTGGCGGCACTGGCCTCGCTCTCGGTCGGCGTGCTCAACGGCTGGAAGATCTTCGGACTGAATCTCTTCGACGCACTCGACTACCTCACGGCCAACATCATGCTGCCCATCGGCGGATTGCTGACCTGCATCTTCGTCGGCTGGGTGCTCGACCGTCAAACGCTCCGGGACCAGATCACCAACCACGGGACCCTGCCCTTCCGGATCTACCGGGTGCTGATCGTCCTGCTGCGCTACTTCTGCCCGGCCATCCTGCTGCTCGTCTTCCTCGACAACCTCGGGATCTTCTGACCGTACAAGCGGTCCGGGAGCGGCTCCGCCCCGTTATGCGGAAGACTCAGCCCCGGCGGAGGTCATTGCCATGACGGGCAAGGCAGCAAACACGAAAACCCCGGAGGGAGTTCCCTCCGGGGTTTTTCGTTGGACCGGGCCGGAATCGCTCCGGCAACCCGTCAGTTGATGTTGCGCCGATCCGGCTCGTGGTCGGGAGAGGCAGCCTCCATGTCGATCTGGAGCTTCACCATGTTGATCGCAGCAGCCGCAGCCTCATCGCCCTTGTTGCCGAGCCGTCCGCCGCAGCGGTCCAAGGCCTGCTGCATGTCATTGACAGTCAGCACACCGAAGGCGATCGGCATGTTCCACTGGATCTGCAGTTGGGTAATCCCCTGCGTGACGCCCTGACAGATGAAGTCGAAGTGGCGCGTATCCCCCTGGATGACGCAGCCGAGTGCGATCACGGCATCGACGTCGGTGTATTCGGCAAAGAACTGCGCACCGAGCGAGAGTTCGAACGTGCCGGGAACATACTTGATCTGGATGTTCATGTCCGGACATCCGGCAGCCCGCAACGTCCGTACGGCCCCTTCAAGCAACGCTTCGGTGACCTCACGGTTCCACTCGGCCACGACAATGCCGAAACGCATGTCTTCGGCCGAAGGCAGCGGGGTGTCGAATTTGGAGAGGTTGTGGTTTCTTGTCGCCATCGCAGTCAGGTCCGTTATTTCGTTGCGCCGCCCAGCAGTTTCTCGGCCTCGCGGGCCTCCATCGAAGCGGGATACGACGTCAGGATCCGCTCGTAGCAGGCGGCGGCCTTCTCCGTATTGCCCTGGGCCTGCTCGGCCAAACCGGCCTTGCGCAGGTACATCGGAGCCGTCATGTTGTTGTCGGCGGCGGCCACGGCCTTCTCGTAGAACTTCACGGCAGCGGCGTAGTTCTGCTGCTCGACGGCCACATCCCCCTGCAGGCCGTAGTTCTGCGCGTTGATCAGCGCTCCGGGAATGCCCTTCACCGGCGAGAATTTGGCCAGATAGGCGGCAGCGTTCTCCAGGTCGCCCGTACGGAGGTAGCAGATGCCGGCATAGTGCTTGGCCAGGTTGCCCGACGGCGTCGAACCGTACTGGTCGATGACATCGAGGAACCCGGCACCGTTGGCATCTCCCTGCAGTGCCAATTCGAAGTCGGGGTTCTCGGCCTCGAAGCGGGCCTGAGCCTGAGCGATCATCTCGGCAGCCTTCTCGATGCGCGGCTGGACGATCAGCGAGCGGTAGCCGAAGACCAGCGCGGCGATTACGAGCAGCGCCAGGAAAATGTAGGTCACCAGACGGCCGTTTTTCTGGAAAAACAACTCCGTTTTGTTCATTGCTTCGCCGAGGCTCTCGGGCTCGGCGACGTTCTGTTTCGTCATATGGCTTATCGTGTTTTTAGTTTATGTTTCGTCCGATAGTTCGCAAAGATACAAAACTATTCACAATGTGCAATGTCGGACCCCGATTTTTTCATGTACCGACCGCACCGCGCTCCCGTCCCGACCGCCCGGCGGCCGTTTCGGACAAAGAAATAAATTTGGCAGTGCCGCACCGAAACGCTATCTTTGCCGTATGTACCTGAAGAGACTCGGACTGCTCAACTTTAAGAACATCGCGGAGGAGGAGCTCACCCTCTGCCCGGGCATCAACTGCCTGGTCGGCGACAACGGCGCGGGAAAGACCAACGTCGTGGATGCCGTCTACTACCTCTCGATGTGCAAGTCGTCGCTGCAGACCACCGACGGGCAGAGCATCCGCCACGGCGCCGACTTCTTCCTGCTCGAGGGGCAGTACCAGTCGGACGCCGGCAAGAGCGAGCAGGTCGTCTGCTCGTTCTCGCGCAAGGGAGGCAAGGTCGTCAAACGCAACGGCAAGGAGTACGAGCGCCTTGCGGACCACGTGGGGCTGATCCCCGCGGTGATCGTCTCCCCGGCCGACAGTGCGCTGATCTCGGACTCGGCCGACGAGCGGCGCCGTTACCTCAACGCCTTCATCTCGCAACTCGACCGCCCCTATCTGGCTGCCGTCATGCGTTACAATGCCGTGCTGGCCGAGCGCAACCGCCTGCTGAAGATGCAGCCCGATGAGGTGATGCTCGGGATCTACGACCGCCAGCTCGTCGAGCACGGCGAGGCGATCCACGCCCGGCGCCGGGAGTTCGTCGAACGGCTGCGCCCCGTCGTGGCCGACTATTACCGCACGCTCTCGAGCGACCGCGAGCAGGTCGAACTGACCTACCGCTCGGAACTCAACGACCGCCCCTTTGCCGAGATCCTCGCCGCCGCCCGGCAGAAGGACCTTGTCAATGAATTCACCACGTCGGGCATCCACCGCGACGATCTGGTACTCAAGATCGGCGGATACCCCTTGCGCAAATACGGCTCGCAGGGGCAGCAGAAATCGTTTCTCGTGGCCCTCAAGCTGGCGCAGTACGCCATCGTAGCGCGGGAAAAGGGAGAGAAGCCGCTGCTGCTGCTCGACGATCTGTTCGACAAACTCGACGCCGGGCGGGTCGAGCAGCTCATCCGCCTGGTCTCCGACGAGGCCTTCGGGCAGATCCTCATCACCGACTGCAACCCGACCCGGCTGAAGGCCATCCTCGACCGGGCCGGCAGCGAATATGTCGCCTACACGGTGGAAAACGGAACGACACGACAATGAGACGCACGAAAACCATGCTCATGGGCGACCTGCTCGAGGAGTTCTTCAAACGCCCCTACGTCGCCGCCAAAGTGGCCGAAGGCCGCCTGCCCGACACGTGGCGCTCAATCGTCGGCGACCGGGCTGCCGACCTGACCACCGAACTGCGGCTCGAAAACCACATCCTCCACGTGCGGATCCAGTCGAGCGTCCTGCGCTCGGAACTCTTCTACCAGCGGGAGGCGCTCTGCGAGGAGATCAACCGCCGGTCGGGCATCCGGCTGGTACACGCCGTCATCGTCCGCTGACCCGGACCGGCCGCAGGACCAAAAAGCCGAAAAGCGGGCCAGGGGACGGACCGGGCACGGGAAACGGGGAGGAAGCGGCTGAAAACAGATAGTGAGGGAGCAAGAGAGGGCAACTGGCCGCGAAGGCGGAATTGGGAGGCTCCGGGGCAGCTCCGGGAAAACAAAAAAGATGCGGGAATCGCCTCCCGCATCTTTCTTTTTTCATACATGCCCGTCTTCCTACTCGATGACGGCGGCCCGGTTGGCGGCCTGCACCTCGAAGGGATCCGGCGAGTTGCCCTTGCCCTCGTAGGTCAGCTGGCTGGCCTTCACACCCTGCGAAACGAGGAAGTCGTAGACCCTCTTGGCACGATTCTCGGCCACCCGGCGGTTGCCGGCCTTCGTTCCGGTCTGCTGGTCGGCATAGCCGTAGATCCGGTACTTGGCATCTGCCGGACCGTTCTTGATCTTGTCGGCGACCATCTTCAGACGGGTCTGCTCCTGCGGCGTGAGTGTAGACATGCTGTAGTCGAAGAGAATAACCGACGTATCGGCAGCCTCGGCTTCGCGTGCGGCCGTGTTCTTCTCGGCAGCGGCTTCAGCACGGGCGGCCTGCGCGGCCTTCTCGGCGGCGACACGCGCAGCCTCGGCCTCGGCAAGTTGCTCGGCCAGATCGGCATTCTCGGCCTCAAGAGCGGCCGTGGCGGCCAGACCGGCAGCTACAGCCTCCTGAAAAGCCTCGATGTCTTCGGGCGTATACCCCGGGACACCGCGCTGCCAGTTGCGCTGGTTGAAACGGTAGGTAAAACCGGCCGTCGCCGTGAAGGCCATCAGATACGAGCCGTCGAGCTCAGCGGGGCAGCAGGCCGAACGGGTCAGCAATCCCTTGAGCTCCAGATTGAAGTCGAAGGCGCGCGAAATCCGGAACTTGTTGAGAAGGCCAGCAGTCATGGCAAATTCCTGGCGCGTTCCCGAGTGGTTGTCCACCTGGCTGCTGTTCGTGAAGTTCGAAGCCAGGTAACCGAAGCCGGCAAACGGAACGGCATAGTAGGCGCGGTCTTCGCGGTAACCGCCGATCCAGTTCGACGCATTGATCATCAGGTCGGCATGCAGGAACATGTACGGCCAGGTCATCTTGTCAAGCGTCGGGTGGTAGTTGTTGAAGTATCCACCCTGCAGCTGGCCGCGGACTCCGACTACCGGATGCAGCCACTTGGTCAGCGAGAGGTTGCCCTCGAACCCGAAACGCTCACTGTGGGGTCCGATGTTGCCTCCGTTCGAGAATGCCGTACCGGTACCCAGGCCGAACGACACCTCCCAATTGTCCCAGAATCCGTTCGAGACGAATCCTGCGAAACTCGGCTTTTTAGGCGTATCCTGTGCCAATACGGTAGAGGAAGCGAACGCCATAATCCCTAAAACAAGAAAAAATTTTTTCATAATACAATAAATAAAAATGCGTCAAACAACAATCGAACATCCTTCTGCATTTTCACATGCGAATGCAGCCTCCTTCACAGCAAAAATCATTCTCATTTCGGGTGAACTGGCCATAAAGCCCGCTCCGGATCGCCAAAACGACCAATTGTTCACTCATTGTGTCCGACAGGGACACTCCGGGCACGCCGGCCGGATCATCCACACTTGGAATAGCCGCACGACATGCACGTCAGGCAGCCGTTCTGGTAGGCCATGTTCTCCTGCCCGCACTGGGGGCACTTGCCCTTGGCCTGCGTTCCATCGACGATATACTGCTTCAACGCACGGCATACACCCGTTTTCCACGTATTGATCGACTCGCTGTCGAGGTGCAGCGACTCGATGAGCGATACGGTCTTCTCGATCGGCATGCCGTAGCGGAGCACGCCCGAGATCAGTTTCGCGTAGTTCCAGAACTCCTCGTTGAACAGACGCGAGATGCCGCCGATCGTATTCGTATACCCGTAACGGTCGTTGTACTGGAAGTCGTAACGCTTCGTACCGTCCTCCTCGCGCACCTTGATGATGAATCCCTTGGTGATCTTGCGGGGGATGTACATGGCGTCCTCCTCGATCTTACCCGTGAAGACCTCGTAGGGACGGCCGTCCTGCAGACCGACAAAGGCGATCCAGTCCTCCGAGCCGTTCTTGAAACGCACGATGTCGGCCGGAATCGACCGCGGACGCTTGGGTACCTGTCCGTCATGCGGTTCGCACTTCTTCTTTTTCTGTCCCTTTTCGAGCAACACTCCGTCGCGGCAGCCGTCGCGGTAGACCGTCACGCCCTTGCAGCCGCACTCCCAGGCCGTCCGGTAGACATCGGCCACGAGCGTCTCCGAAACGTCATGAGGCAGGTTCACCGTCACCGAGATCGAGTGGTCCACCCACTTCTGGATCGCGCCCTGCATCTTGACTTTGGCCACCCAGTCGATGTCGTTGGCCGTCGCACCGTAATAGGGCGAGGCCTTGATCCACTTGTCCAGCTCGGCATCGGAGATCGTTGCCAGACGCGACGTATCATAGCCGTTGGCCTCGAGCCACTTGACGAAGTTGTGGTGGTAAACGTTGTACTCCTGGAACTTCTCGCCCGTCTCGTCCACGAAATCGACGTGCGTGTCGTGGTCCGAGGGGTTGATCTTGCGGCGGCGCTTGTAGACCGTACGGAAGACCGGCTCGATGCCCGAGGTGGTCTGCGACATGAGCGACGTGGTTCCCGTCGGGGCAATCGTCAGCATGGCGATGTTGCGGCGGCCCACACGGCACATCTCCTCATAGAGGGCCGGGTCGGCCTCGCGGATGCGGGCGATCATCGGGTTGTCCTTCTCCTTGTCCGCATCGTAGATCGGGAACGCACCGCGCTCGGCAGCCATCTTCACCGAAGCCCGGTAGGCCTCCACGGCCAGCGTCTTCTGCACCTCGACGGCAAAGTCGATTGCCTCCTGCGAACCGTAGCGCAGCCCGAGCGCCGCCAGCATGTCGCCCTCGGCCGTAATGCCCAGGCCGGTGCGGCGGCCTTTCCGGGCCATCGTGCGGATCTTCTTCCACAATTCGAGCTCCACGTGGCGGACATCCTCGTCCTCGGGGTCCGCGGCGATCTTCTCGATGATCTGCTCGACCTTCTCCAACTCGAGATCGATGATGTCGTCCATCATGTGCATGGCCTTGCCCACATGCTCGCGGAATTTCGCGAAGTCGAACTTTGCCTCCGGCGTGAAGGGGTGGTCCACATAGCTGAATAGGTTGAGCGCCAGCAGGCGGCACGAATCGTAGGGACAAAGCGGGATCTCGCCGCAGGGGTTGGTCGAGACGGTCACGAAACCCTCGTCGGCGTAGCAGTCGGGAACGCTCTCGCGGATGATCGTATCCCAGAACAACACGCCCGGCTCGGCCGATTTCCACGCATTGTGGATGATCTTCTCCCAAAGTTTCTTCGCATCGATGTCCTGCTCGTATTTCGGATGGTCCGAATTGATCGGGAACTGCTGGTGGTACTTCTTGCCGGCCAGGGCCGCACGCATGAATTCGTCGTCGATCTTGATCGAGACGTTGGCACCGGTCACCTTGCCCGTATCGACCTTGGCATCGATGAAACGTTCGGCATCCGGATGCTTGATCGACAGCGAGAGAGCATCAGCGCCCCGCGGCGGCCGTCCTGGGCCACCTCGCGCGTGGAGTTCGAGTAACGCTCCATGAAGGGGACGATACCCGTCGAGGTGAGTGCCGAGTTGAGCACCGGGCTGCCCGTCGGGCGGATGTGCGAGAGGTCATGGCCCACGCCGCCGCGACGCTTCATGAGCTGGACCTGCTCCTCGTCCATGCGGAAAATGCCGCCGTAGGAGTCGGCCGGGTTCTTGTGGCCGATGACGAAGCAGTTCGAGAGCGAAGCCACCTGGAAGTTGTTGCCGATGCCGGTCATCGGGCCGCCCTGCGGGATCACGTAACGGAAATGGTCGAGCAGCGCGAATGCCTCCTCCTTCGACATCGGATTGGGATAGTTGCGCTCGATGCGCTCGATCTCGGCAGCGATGCGCTCGTGCATCTCCCGCGGGGAGCGCTCGTAGATGTTGCCGAAGGAGTCCTTCAGGGCATACTTGCTGACCCAAACCGTAGCAGCCAGGTCATCCCCCTCGAAGTACCTCTTCGACTCGGCCACCGCATCGTTGTATTCCACACGCTGCGGCGCCTCCGTCTGATTGTTCGTTTTCGACATAATTATTTTGTTTTCAGATTATTATCATTTACCCGACGAAAAGCAGGTTTTACAAAAATGGGGCTTTTCATCCGAAAAAACCAATCCCCGGCTCCGAATTTATCCACACGTTATGCACAGCCCGTTCCAAAAGATTCGAAAGGCGCGGCCGAAAGCACTCCAGCCGCGCCTCACGAACGGTCCGGCCCGTTACTTCGCGGCAACGGCGTCGATCTCCACCAGTGCGCCCATCGGCAGGGCGGCCACCTCATAGCAGACGCGCGCCGGCATCTCCGAGGTGAAGAACTCGGCATACACGGCATTCATGACCGCAAAATCGCCGATATGCTGCAGCAGAACCGTGGTCTTCACCACGTCGCCGTATCCGTAGCCCGCTTCGCGGAGGATATGGCCCAGGTTGGTGAGCGACTGGCGCGTCTGCGCCTCGATGCCCTCGGCCATGCGGCCCGTTCCGGCGTCGATCGGCAACTGACCCGAGACATAGAGTGCGCCGGCAGTCTCAACGGCCTGCGAATAGGGGCCCACGGCTTTCGGAGCGTGGGGCGATGCGATGATCTTTTTCATGGGTTCGGTATTTTTCGGATTTACGACAAAGATACGATATATTGTTTATATTTGTGACGCTTGAAAATTGAAATCACATGAAATTTCTTCCGAAGTTTGCGCTCGCCGCGGCCGCGGCTCTTCTGTGCGCCTCCTGCTGCCCCTGCCGCTCCTACCAGAAAAAGACGCGCCGTCCGCTCGAGGGAACCGAATGGCAGCTCATCCAGCTCGGCGGCAAGAGCGTACGCCCCGAGGAGGGGACCTTCAGCCTGCGGTTCGATGCCGAAGCAGACAGTCTCCGGCACGGGGGGCCTGCAACCGGCTCTCCGGCAGCTATACGACGGGCGAACGCCGGGCCCTCCGTATCGGGCCGCTGGCATCGACCAGAATGGCCTGTCCCGACACGGATCAGGAGCGGGATTACACCGAGGCCCTCGAGGCAACCACCCACTACGACATGGACGGGCCGATGCTGCTGCTGCTCGCCAACGGGGAGTTGCGGGCCGTCTTCCAGGCACAGCCCGCTCCGGCTGAGGAGAAGAGGTAAAACGGATTCACCCCGTAGACCGGGCCGAACTTCCACAAAGAAAGGAGCCGCATCCCGGTCATCGGGTTGCGGCTCCGATCTTTTCCGATCTTCGGAACGGAACTACTTGAGGTTCGGGTTCAGCTCGCCCCACTTGTCGATGGCGGGCAGAACACCCATCTCGATCACCTCGTCGCGCAGCTTGCAGAGGTGTGCGTAGCTCTCCTTGAGGGCCTGGTGCTCCTCGGGAGTGCCCTTGACGCTCTTGTAGGTGGCACCGTCCTTCGTGATCTCGGTCTCCATCGCCATGAGGATGTGGTCGAACTCATCGTTGTGCACATAGACACCGGCGGGATACTCGAACGGTTTGCCGCCCATGGCCGCAGCGATCATGCAGATCGAAACGTAGGCCGGGCTCTGGAACGACGAGCGGCCGCGCAGGTCGATGATGTGCTTGCCGCCCTGGATGACGCGCTGCTGGAGGGCATGCCAGTCCTCCTCGGGCATCGTCGTGCCGATGAGCTCCGAGAGGGGCTTGCCGGCAACGAGCGTCGTCGATGCGAATACGGCCATCTGCTCGCCGTGGCCGCCGTAGGTACGGCAGTTCTTCACCTCGTCGGGCGAGATCTTGAAATACTTGGCCAGCTCCGAACGCAGACGCGTCGAGTCCAGCGCTGCGAGGGTCGTCACCTGCGACGGTTTCAGGCCCGAGTAGATCAGCGTGATGAGACCCGTGATGTCGGCCGGGTTGAAGATCACCACGACATGCTTCACGTCGGGGCAATACTCCTTGATGCTCTTGCCGAAGTCCTCGGCGATCTGCGCGTTGCCCTTGAGCAGGTCCTCGCGCGTCATGCCGGCCTTGCGGGCGGCGCCGCCCGACGAAACGACGTATGCGGCACCCGTCAGGGCCTCCTTGATATCCGTCGTCCAGGTGATGTTCACACCCTCGAAGGCACAGTGGTAGAGCTCCTCGGCAACACCCTCGAGCGCCGGCCCGAAGGGATCGTAGAGGCAAATGTTCGGCGTCAGACGCATCATCAGAGCCGTCTGTGCCATGTTCGAGCCGATCATGCCGGCTGCGCCCACGATGGTGAGCTTTTCATTCGTTACGAAATCCATAACCTTTTTTATTTAAATGGTTGTACCTATATCCTTTACGCGTGTTATCGAACATGCATTTTTTATTTCCGCCCACACTTTCGGCCGCCCCCCGGAGCTTCATCCCGATCATTCGATCTCGCGGCGGTTGAGCAGCGCATGGGTGATCGTCAGTTCATCGACATACTCCAGTTCGTCGCCGAAACCGATGCCCCGCGCAATGGAGGTGATCTTCAGTCCGGGGAACTGCCTCAGGCGGTTCATCAGGTAAAAGAGCGTCGTCTCACCCTCGACCGAGGTCGAGATGGCGATGATCACCTCGCCGACTCCGCCGCGGGCGATACGCTCGCACAGCAGATCGATTTTCAGGTCCGACGGGGAGATGCCCTGCATCGGCGAGATGACCCCTCCGAGCACGTGGTAGAGTCCGCGGTACTGGTGCGTGTTCTCGATCGAGAGCACGTCGGCCACCTGCTCGACCACACAGATCGTCGCATGATCCCGTTCGGGATCGCTGCAAATCGGACATACGGCCTCGTCCGAGAGGTTGTTGCACTCCACACAGTGGCGGATCTCGTTGCGGAACCGGTCGATGCTGCGCGTCATGTCGCCCACAGCCTCCGCATCCATCCGCAGCATGTGCATCGCCAACCGCAGCGCCGTCCGGCGCCCGACGCCGGGGAGCTTCGACAACTCGCCGACAACATCCTGTAAGAGCCTCGACATCGATCCTATATCGTCTCAATCGTCCGCCCGTCGATCCACCCCTTCTTGCCGTCGGCAATGGTAACCTCGCACCATCCGTCGAGCCGGTCGGTGATCCGCACAAGCGTTCCCTCATGCAACACGAAAAGGTCGGTGGCCGAACGGTCGGGCGAACTCTTCACGGCGGCCGACGAGATCATCACCACAGCCTGTGTATCGTCGAGCTGCTCGCGCCGCTCGCCGGCGGCAAACCACGTCGTCACGACGAAGAGCAGCGCTGCAACCATCGTTCCATAGAATCCCGTCTTGCGCAGCGACAACCGCGGGGCAAGCAGATAGAGCAGGAAGAGTGCCAGTGCCACAGCCAGCGCCACGAGTGAGAGCAGGCTCCATGCCATACAGCTCATCGTGTGGCGCACGGCACGCACCCACCCCGTGAGAAAGAACTCGGGGATCGCCTCGATCCGGTCTTTCGTCCGCGACTCGGCGACCGAGAGGTTGTAACGGATGTCGTCGTTGCCCGGGGCCAGGCGCAGCGCCCGGTGATAACAGAGGATAGCACGCCCCGTCTCGCCCTCCTTGAAGCAGGCGTTGCCCAGGTTGAAGTAGAGCTTGGCCGAACTGTATCCGCGGTCGAGCAGTTCGCCGTAGGTGGCAATCGCCGCATGGTAGTCGCCGTTGATATAGGCCGTATTGGCCCGGTCCCACAACTGATCGGGGGCAAATGCCTCCGCAACGGGAGACTCCCCGTCGCTGCCGGACACCTGCACGGGCTGCTCCGCAACGGCAAGGCTGTCGGCCGGCTCCTGCGCCGGAAGCCGGGCAATGCCGAAAAGCAGCACGAGCGTAAGAATCAATCGCTTCATAGTACTATCGCTTTATGACCGCCTCGATGCGGGAGATCAGGTCCACACCCTCCGAATAGACATCGCTCATCTGCGTCGAAGCCACGGGCGAATACTGCGCCCGCCTCGTCGCATTGTGAGATGATCGCCGTGAAGTGCTGTGCCAGCTCGGCCGAGACACCGCGCTTGTGCAGCTCCTCGCGCACGTTCTCCTTCGTGAGGTTCGCCACCGGGATGTTGAACTTGTCGCTCATGTAACCCCACAGCGCCCGCAGCATCTCCTCGTAGAAGGCGTGGCGGTTCTGCTCCTCCATGTAGCGTTTGGCCGTCCGGAAGCGCTGTACGGCCACCTTGTTGGCCCGTTTCCCGCGCATCAGCACGACGTTCTGCGACTCGCGGATCCGCTTGCGCAGCGCGGCGTAAACCGCCGCGAAGAGCACCAGCACCCCGCAAAGGATGCCCCAATAGGCCCCGCTGAAGAGAAACGGCACCCGCTCGCGCCGCAGCTGTGCGTTGCCCAGCTTGATAAAGCGGATGTCCTGCCCCAGCATGCGCACCTCCTCCTTCGACATGCCACGGCCGCCCTGCATCACCACGCCGCCGCTTCCGCCGCTGGCATCGGGCGTCACCTCGAGGGTCACGGGCTTCGACTGCAGGGTCACATACTGCCGCCGCCGGAGATCGAAATAGGTGAACTCGACCGGTTCGAGCTCATAGGTACCTTCGGCCCGGGCGATGAAGGGGTATTCGAACTGCCGGTATCCGGAGATTCCCGATGCCGAAGGATTGATCGACTCGGTCGTCTTGACGTTGTACTGCTCGAAGGAGGAAGGCAGCGAAAGTTTGGGAGCCTGCACGAAGGTCAGGTTGCCCGTTCCGGCGATACGCACCGTACAGGTCGCACCCGAGTTGGCCGCAAAGTGTTCGGCGGGAAAGTCCGTCTCCATGGTGAACGAACCGACGGCCCCGTTGAAGCTCGACGGTGCTCCGGCCGGCAGCGGCTTGACCTCGATCGTCGCCCGCTGGCTCTTCACCTTGCGGGGAACGTTGTAGATGTCGTGGCCGCCCCCGAAGAAGGGGTCGCGGTTGCGGTTCTGCACGACGACCTGCGCGACGACCGTCATCTCGATCGGGTCGATGGCCAGCTGCCCGACCTGCTGCGGATAGAGCAGGTAGTCGAACAGCACGCGGGTCTCGTAGACCTTGCCGTTGTAGGTTTCGCGTCCGATCTGCGCCGTATTGGGATCCGAGAGATCCTGCGACCAGAAGCCGTTGAACGACGGCATCGATTCGGGCACGATATTGACATAGGGTACGCGCGTGTAGAGTTTGAAGGCGACGTGCAGGGGTTCGTTCTTGTAGACCGACGACTGCGAAACGACCGCACGCAGCAGGATGTCGTCCGCCCCGATGCGGCTCTGCATGTCGCTCTCGCGGCTGTCACCGCCCGGAGCCGTCCCGGGCTGCTGCCGGCGCTGCCCGCCGTCACCCTCGTTCACCACCTCGATCGGAAGCGGTTCGGTGCGGTACACCGTCCCGTCCACGGCGATCTCCGCCGCCCCGATCGTCACGTTCCCGGCGTTCTGCGGCAGCAGCACGTAGGTGATCGTGTAGTTGATGCTCTGGGTCATGGTCCCGTTCTGAATCTGTACCGACTGTCCGCGCGACTCGACCGGGCCGGCGATCACATCGAAGCCCTCGAACGAAGGGGCCTTGAAGGTCCCCTCGTCGGGATTGGCGTTCAGCGCGAACTCGACCCGGACAGGCTCGCCCAGCGCGACGGTCAGCGGCGAGGAGGCCTCGAAGGTGATCTTTCCGGCACCAAGCGCCGGAAAGACCGCCAGCAGGAAGCCTACGGCAAGCGTTATTTTCGCAATCAAGTGTTTCATCGAATCTACAAACGTATCGCTCGGGCCGCTTATTTCATCCGCGGCCGGAAATTTCAGTGCTTGAAATCGGCGAAGAAATCGTTGCCCTTGTCATCGACGATGATGAAGGCGGGGAAATTCTCGACGTAGATCTTGCGCACGGCCTCCATGCCCAGTTCGGGGAAGTCCACGACCTCGACCGACTTGATGGAGTTCTTGGCCAGGATGGCGGCCGGACCTCCGATCGAACCGAGATAGAAGCCGCCGTTGGCCTTGCAGGCGTCCGTCACGGCCTGCGAGCGGTTGCCCTTGGCCACCATGACCATCGAGCCGCCGTGCTTCTGGAACAGATCGACATAGGGATCCATACGTCCGGCCGTCGTCGGACCGAACGAGCCCGAAGCCATGCCTGCGGGGGTCTTGGCCGGGCCGGCGTAGTATACCGGGTGCTTCTTGAAGTACTCGGGCATCGGCTTGCCCTCGTCGAGCATCTGCTTGATGCGGGCATGGGCGATGTCGCGGGCCACGATGAGCGTGCCGCGCAGGTTCAGGCGCGTCTTGATCGGGTATTTGGTGAGGATCTCGCGCACCTTGTCCATGCCCTCGTCGAGGTCGATGTCCACGGCGGGCGACATGGCCGGGGCCTCCTTCGGCAGGAAGCGTGCGGGGTTCTTCTCCAGCTCCTCGAGGAAGATGCCCTCGGGGGTGATCTTTGCCTTGATGTTGCGGTCGGCCGAGCAGCTGACGCCGATGGCCACGGGACACGAGGCGGCGTGGCGCGGGGCGCGGATCACGCGGACGTCGTGCACGAGGTACTTGCCGCCGAACTGGGCGCCCACACCGCTCTCGCGGCAGATCTTGAGCACCTTCTCCTCCCATTCGAGGTCACGGAAACAGCGGCCGCCCTCGTTGCCCGAGGTCGGGAGCTCGTCGAGGTAGCCGGCCGAGGCTTTCTTGACGGTCGAGAGGCACATCTCGGCCGACGTGCCGCCGATGCAGATGGCCAGGTGATAGGGCGGGCAGGCCGACGTGCCGAGGTCGAAGATGTGCTGCTGGATGAACTTCGTGAGCGACTCCTCGTTCAGCAGCGCCTTGGTCTGCTGGTAGAGGAAGGTCTTGTTGGCCGAGCCGCCTCCTTGGTGATGAAGAGGAACTCGTACTCCATGCCGGGCTTGCCGCCGTAGATGTCGATCTGCGCCGGAAGGTTCGTGCCCGAGTTCTTCTCGTCGATCATCGTGAAGGGCACGACCTGCGAATAGCGCAGGTTGCGCTCCTTATAGGTCTCGTAGACACCCTTAGCGATGCACTCGGCATCGTCGGCACCCGTCCACACGTCCTCGCCCTTGTGGCCGATGCAGATGGCCGTGCCGGTGTCCTGACAGGTCGGCAACTCGCCCTCGGCGGCCACGCACTGGTTCAGCAACATCGTGTAGGCCACGAACTTGTCGTTGTCCGTAGCCTCGGGATCATCGAGGATGTTGCGCAGTTTCTGCAGGTGCGCCGCACGCAGGTAGAACGACACGTCGCTGTATGCGGCCTTCGACAGCAGCTCGAGGCCCGCGGGATCCACCTTCAAGATTTTGCGCCCGTCGCACTCGACGACCTTCACGTAATCCTTCGTCAAAAGACGGTACTTCGTTTTGTCCTCCTGAATCGGGAACGGCTCCTGATAAATGAAATCTGCCATGATCGTGTATGTTTGTATGTTTATGTATCCTGTCTCCGGTCGGGGGGGGGCACGCGATCCGGCACCGGCCCGGCATCCCGAAATTCCTCGCAAATTTACAAAAAACTCTCCGATTGCACAACAAATCCCCTGTGTTTGTTATTTTTTTAACACTCACAAGGGACCGGAACCCGCGACCGCACTCCGGAAGAAGAGGCACACGCGGCCGGACCGTGATTCCTGACACGGCATGCGGCAACAGAGGGAAGGGAGAGGGCCGCCCCTGCAGGTATCCGAGACAGGCGTTTCATTTTTTTTGCAATAAAGACGCATGATATCCGGTTTTTTCGTAAATTTGCGCGGTTAATCGAGATTCTACGAATTTTCTTAACATTTAAAAGTATGATATCCTACAAAGAGTTGGGCCTCGTGAACACCCGCGAGATGTTCGCCAAGGCCATCAAGGGCGGCTACGCCATCCCCGCTTTCAACTTCAACAACATGGAGCAGCTCCAGGCCATCATCCAGGCTGCTGCCGAGACCAAGTCGCCGGTGATCCTCCAGGTATCGAAGGGTGCGCGTAACTACGCCAACCAGACCCTGCTGCGCTACATGGCCGAAGGCGCCGTGGAGTATGCCAAGGAGTTGGGTTGGGCCAAGCCCCAGATCGTGCTGCACCTCGACCACGGAGACTCGTTCGAGACCTGCAAGAGCTGCGTCGATATGGGCTTCTCGTCGGTAATGATCGACGGTTCGTCGCTTCCCTACGACGAAAACGTCGCCCTGACGAAGAAGGTCGTTGAATATGCTCACCAGTTCGACGTGACGGTCGAGGGCGAGCTGGGCGTGCTGGCCGGCGTCGAAGACGAGGTTGCCGCCGAGGAGAGCCACTACACCAAACCCGAGGAGGTCGTTGATTTCGTCACGAAGACCGGCGTCGATTCGCTGGCCATCTCGATCGGTACGTCGCACGGCGCCTACAAGTTCACGCCGGAGCAGTGCACCGTAGATCCCAAGACGGGCCGTCTGGTTCCGCCCCCCCTGGCATTCGACGTACTCGCAGCCATCGAGAAGGAGCTTCCGGGCTTCCCCATCGTGCTCCACGGATCGTCGTCGGTTCCCCAGGAGGAGGTCGATACGATCAACAAGTACGGCGGTGCACTGAAGGCAGCCGTAGGCATTCCCGAGGAGGAGCTGCGCCAGGCTGCCAAGAGCGCTGTCTGCAAGATCAACATCGATTCCGACTCGCGTCTTGCCATGACGGCCGCCATCCGCGAGGTCTTCGCCACGAAGCCCGCAGAGTTCGACCCGCGCAAGTACCTGGGCCCGGCCCGCGACAACATGAAGAAGCTCTACATCCACAAGATCAAGGAGGTTCTCGGTTCGGACGGCAAGGCCGAATAATCGAGCGATCCCGACAAAAAAAACGGAGGTTCCCGCGAGGAGAACCTCCGTTTTTTTGTCGTATCTCCTTCCCCGGAAGGGTTCCCGAGCGCCACAGTGCAACCTCCACGCACCGGATTCAGCCCGGGGCCGGCGCCCGAGTCTCCGGAAGAAGACCGCCGCAGACGAAGCTGCCTCGGTCATCCTACCCGACCTCTACCCGGAAACGGCACTCCGGGCTGCCCGACAGGACGGTCCCGAGACACTCCACGCGGATTTCACGGCCGGGGAGCAGGTCCTGCAGCACACAGAGGATGCTCTGGCGCGAACACTCGCAGTGGGTCGGAGCATCGGTGAACCCCGCAGCGACCTGCGGGCACAGGCACCGCGGATAACCGATCTCGTAGACACGGCCCGGCTCGATGATGTCTGCAAAGAAGTAAGGCGTCCGCCCGTACCGGGCATACTGCCGGTCGAGATCGCAGCCGCACTCCACGAACTGCCGCCGCATCTCCTGCAGCACATCGCCCCGCACGCACTCCGCAGCACAGGGCCGGTAGAGCGAGGCCCGCACCTCGGCCGGAAGCCGGCCGATCGCCTCCTCAAGCGTCCGGTAAAACGCCGTCAGACGCCCTTCGTATTCACGCTCCCGCTCCATCGTCCTCTCCGCTTTCCGTTATGTACCGCCCGACGAACTCGCCCACACGGCGCGTATACTCCTCCGGATTGTCCCGGTAGGACATCGCATGCGCGGCCCCGGGAACCACCCACAACTCCTTCTCGCCCGGCTTGGCCTCATAGAGCGGGTAGACCATCCAGGTCGGGACGTAGTCGTCGGCGTCGCCGTGGATGAAAAGCATCGGCAGGCGGCATTTGGCCACCTGTCCGAGCGCCGAAGCCTCGCGGAAGTTCCAGCCGTACTTCAGGTCGCACAGTCGGCTGGCGGCATGGAGCAGCGGGAAGGCCGGCAAAGAGAACTGCTCCTTGAGCTCCTTGCGGAATTCGTCCCAGACGCTCGTGTAGCCGCAATCCTCGACAAAGCACTTCACGTAGGGGCGCTGCTCCTCACCCGAGACCATCATCGTCGTGGCGGCCCCCATCGAGATGCCGTGGACAACCATCTGCGTATGCCCGCCGAAGAGTTCGTTGGCCACATCCATCCACCGCAGCACGTCGAGCCGGTCGAGCCACCCCATGCGGATGGCCCGGCCCTCGCTCCGGCCGTGGTAGTGCAGATCGGGCAGCAGGATGTTATAACCCAGGTCGTGGTTGTAGAGGTAGCCGATCATGAGCATCCGCACGGCGTTGTCCGTATATCCGTGCACGATCACGGCCGTGCGGTCCGTCGGGCGGGGCGCCGCGGCATAGATGGCATGCAGCCGCAACCCGTCGGGATCGCAGATCGTCGTATCGCGCAGAGCGCCCGTACGGGTCAGGCTGTCCACCCACGGTTCGAGAAAGGGATACTCCTCATACATATATTTATAGGAGTCGGCATTCTTCTCGTCCATCACCCGGTCGGGTCGGAGCGAATAGGAGAGCATGTAGAAACTCCCGCCCAGAAGCACCGCCGCAACGACCAGTACGACGCCCACGGAGATTCGAATAATCCGTTTCATGGTTTTCCGTCTTTATTCATACATACAAAACGGCCGTCGGAGCAAAATTCCTGCCCCGACGACCGTTCACTCTTTCATCTGCCGGGCAGAGGGATCAGTTCTTGCCCAGCTTGGTGCGGATATGCGCCAGCATGTCGTCCGTCATGCGCGAGAGGTCCCATTCGGGTTTCCAGCCCCACTCCTCGCGGGCGCAGGTGTCGTCGAGCGAATTGGGCCAGCTTTCGGCAATCTCCTTCTTCACCGGATCGATGTCGTAATCCATCGTGAAGTCGGGCAGGCGCTTGCGGATCTCGGCGCAGATGATTTCGGGAGTGAAGCTCATCGACGCGAGGTTGAAACTGTTGCGGTGCACGAGTTTCGCCGGGTCGGCCTCCATCAGCTCCACGCAGGCGCGCAGCGCATCGGGCATGTAGATCATGTCCATGTAGACGTCGGAGGGGACCGGACAGGTGAAACGGCCCGAACGGATCGCCTCGTAGTAGATCTCCACGGCGTAGTCGGTCGTACCGCCGCCCGGGAGCGTCACGTTCGAGATGATGCCCGGGAAACGCACCGAACGCGTATCGACACCGAACTTGTGGTGGTAGTAGTTGCTCAACAGTTCTCCGGTCACCTTGCAGACACCGTAGATCGTCGTGGGCTGCATGATGGTGTCCTGCGGCGTCTTGTCCTTGGGCGAAGTGGGGCCGAAGGCGCCGATCGAACTCGGCGTAAAGAGCGCGCAGTGGTGCTGACGCGCCACCTCGAGCGAGTTGTTCAGCGCTCCCATATTGACCTGCCAGGCCATCTGCGGGTTACGCTCCCCCGACAGCCGAGAGCAGGGCCACGAGGTTGAAGATCGTATCGACGTGGTGACGGGCCACAACCGAAGCCATTGCCGTTGCATCGAGGGCGTTGAGCACCTCGAAGGGGCCGTCCTCCCCCAAGGCTTTGCATTCGCGCATGTCGGTGGCCACGACGTTGTGACCGCCATAGATACTGCGCAGGTAGACTGTCAATTCGGAGCCAATCTGGCCGCCGGCGCCAACAATTAGGATGCGTTTCATCTGATTTGTGTTATGATTCGTATGTAAAGATAGAAAATTTTTGTGAAAAACACACATTTTTTTGGTCTTTTCATTTTTCTTGTGTACTTTTGCACCACTCAACGGAGAAAACTGCTGTTGTAGCTCAGTGGTAGAGCACTTCCTTGGTAAGGAAGAGGTCACGAGTTCAAGCCTCGTCAACAGCTCTGGACAAGGAAGAGCGCACGCTCTTCCTTGTTTCATTTGCGACCACCTCCCTCCCTTCCGGAGCGCCTTTTGTTCAAACAAAAAACGCATGGCGCAACCGAACAATTCCGTACGACCGGTTCAAGCAAATTGAACCCCTTGATTCCTCCCGGCATTCAATTCGGTTCATTTCAGTTCGTCACACCACCCCCGTTTCCACAAACAACTTTCCCAAAGACAAAACGGCTTCAGAGTGCATTACAAAGGGGGATGCATTACATTATATATTTTCCAGAGCGCATTTGATTTCAATATGCAATTAAAATAGAGTGAAAAACTTCGTTTTCGGTATAAAATTTCCCGTTTCAGCCGAAACAGATCGTTGCATTTTCCTCCATTTAGAACACTTTACGGGTTTTTCAAACTGTTACAGAAATGTATCATTTTAGCTACAAACAGAAACAGAGCCTCCCCAAAACGAGGCAAAACATTGCAAAAATCAAAATATTTTTGGACAAATCATCATTTTTTAATATTCGATTTAACAACCGACCGTTTGATAAATTTTAAAAATTTAAAATCCTTCCATTCAAATAAAACACCATATATAGAAGCCGCCTGAAGTAAAAAAGCGCACAAAACGAACAGGAATGCGCCCTGGAGCGGCCTGCCGAGGGCGTTTGAAAAGACTTATTTAAAAAATAACAAAAAAAGACAGGTTCAACGACAGGTTAAAACAGAAACCAAAGTAAATGAACCTTATATTCAATTCGATACAAGTGAACAGATTCGGCCGCAGCCATCAAAAAGGCCCATTTAAGGTCCTGACAGCTTACAATTTAGCCGCAAAAAGCCCATTTGTGCGCACAATTTAATTTCATACCTTTGCAGCGGTAAGAAAGTCTTTTCCTTATGCAAAAAACAATTCTACTCACTATCCTCGCGCTATGTTCCTGCGCGCTGTCTTTTGCGGCCCCGTCAAGGGGGGGGGGAGACCGTCACCGTCAGTGGCGTAGTCACCTCGGCTGAAGACAAACAGCCCCTGATCGGGGTGAACGTGATTTCCGGATCGGCAACCGGAGTTTCGACCCTTGCCGACGGAAGCTACTCCATCGAGGTTGCCCCAGGCACCACCCTCATCTTCCAGTACATCGGCTACAAGCCCGTCGAGTACGTCGTTCCCGAAGGACAGACTCGCGTAACCTTCAACCTCGAGATGCAGAGCGACTCGCAGGCACTCGAGGATGTAGTCGTCATCGCCTACGGCGTGCGCAAGAAGGGCACCATCGCCGGATCGGTATCGACCGTCAAGGCCGAAAAGATCGAAAGCACCCCGACGGCCGCCTTCGACCAGGCGCTGCAGGGTCAGGTCCCGGGCCTCACGGTGCTCTCCAATTCGGGCGAGCCCAGCGAGGCGACCATCATGACCATCCGCGGTACGAACTCGATCAACTCGGGCACCGAACCGCTCTTCGTCCTCGACGGCGTGGTGATCTCCAGCTCGGACTTCAACATGATCAACCCGGCCGACATCGAGAACCTCTCGGTACTCAAGGATGCCGCCTCGACCTCGATCTACGGAGCCCGTGCAGCCAACGGTGTGGTGGTCATCACCACCAAGCGCGGCCGCATGAACGACCATCCGATCATCAACTACCGCATGCAGCTCGGTTTCTCGCAGATCGCCCACGGCAACTGGGACCTGATGAACACCTCCGAGCGCATCCAGTACGAAAAGGAGATCGGCCTGACCGACGGCAAGGACTACAACCTGCTGAGCAAGACCGACGTAAACTGGCTCGAGGCCGTATTCAACGATTCGGCCATGCTCCAGAGCTACGAGTTGTCCGTTTCGGGCGCCAACGACCGCACGAACTACTACGTCTCGGGCGGCTACTACAGCCAGGAGGGTATCGCCCCCGGCTCGGCCTTCGACCGCTACTCGATCCGCGCCAACGTCGAGCAGCGGGCCGCCAAGTGGCTCAAGATCGGCACGAACACGATGCTCAACTACCAGGACATCGAACTGGCCCAGTCGGGCGAATACACTGTCGTCACGCCGATCTCGGCCGCACGGTTCATGCTCCCCTACTGGAATCCCTACCGTTCCGACGGCTCGCTCGCATCGATCGAGGACGGCAGTTGGAAGGGTGACGGCCAGAACCCTCTCGAGTGGATCGAGAACAACCCCGTGAGCTACAAGAAGTACAAGGTACTCTCCTCGCTCTTCGCCGAGGCGACGCCCATCGAGGGGCTGACGATCCGGTCGCAGTTCAGCATCGATTTCTCGCACGTCACCGGATTCGGACAGTCGATGCCCGAATACCTGCCCAACCTCGAGCAGGGCACCGCGTCGCGCAACACCTCCGACGCCCTGACGCTCCAGGTATCCAACACGATCAACTACCGGTTCGACGTGAACGACAAGCACTCGTTCAACTTCATGGTCGGCCAGGACGGCACGAACTACCACTACGAGTCGTTCGGCGTGACCACCCGCGGCCAGAACAACAACAAGCTGACCAACATCGGGACCGGAACCTATGCGGCCTCGTGGGAGGACACCCCGGCCGACGACTACGGACTGCTGTCGTTCTTCGGCCGCGGCGAGTACAACTACGACAACCGCTACTTCGCCGAGTTCGCCGTCCGCGCCGACGCCTCGTCGCGTTTCGGCGCCTCGAACCGCTGGGGCGTCTTCGGATCGGTCGGTTTCATGTGGAACCTGCGCAACGAGCGTTTCATGCAGGATGCCGCCGACTGGCTGACCAACGCACAGATCAACATCTCGACCGGTACGGCCGGCAACTCGTCGATTCCCAACTACGAACACCTCGCACTCGTCTCCGGAGGAGCCGACTATGTCGGCACGGCCGGCATCGCCCCCACCTCGCAGGGCAACGAGGATCTGAGCTGGGAATCCACGTGGACCACCAACCTCGGTCTGCACTTCGGATTCTGGAACCGCCTGAACATCGACTTCGAGCTCTATAACAAGAAGACCACCGACATGCTGATGTACGTCCCGAAGTCCTACTCCGACAACGGATTCGGCAACCGCTGGGACAACGTCGGCGCCATGGTGAACCGCGGTTTCGAGATCAGCCTCTCGGGCGCCGTCTTTGCCACGGAGAACTTCTCGTGGTCGCTCAACGCCAACGTCTCCTACAACAAGAACAAGCTCACGGAGCTTTACAACGGCGTGCAGGAGTACGAACTCTCGTCGTCGAGCCTGAAATATGTCGTGGGCCACGACGTCAGCGAGTTCTACATCAACCGCTTCGCCGGTGTGAACCCGGCCAACGGCGACGCCCTCTGGTACACGAAGGACGGCGAACTGACCAACGAACTCCGCGACGAGGACAAGGTGATGATCGGCAAGACGTTCGAGGCCCCTGGCAGGGGGCGGTTTCGGCACGACACTGAGCTGGAAGGGGCTCTCGCTCTCGGCGCAGTTCTCGTGGCTGGCCGACCGCTGGATGATCAACAACGACCGCTACTTCGACGAGTCGAACGGCCGCTTCGCCTCCTACAACCAGTCGAAGCGCCTGCTCAACCGCTGGAAGCAGCCCGGCGACATCACCGACATACCGCGCCACGGCGTCTACACCGAGTTCGACAGCCGCCTGCTCGAGGATGCCTCGTTCCTGCGTCTGAAGAACCTGATGCTGAGCTATTCGTTCCCGAAGGGGCTGCTGCGCAAGACCGGCTTCCTGAGTGGCGTGAGAATCTACGCCCAGGCTCAGAACCTGCTGACGTTCACAAAATTCTCGGGACTCGACCCGGAGGCCGTCGGCAACATGTACGCCGCCGAGTACCCGATGTCGCGCCAATTCACTTTCGGTCTCGATTTAACTTTCTAACACGGATATGAAAACCATACTGCACACCATAACACGCTACATGGCGATGCTCGCGGTAGCCTTCGGCACGGTCTCGTGTCTGGACAAATACCCCGAGACATCCATCCCCGAGAAGGAGGCCATGAAAACCTTCGCCGATGCCGAACAGCACCTCCTGGGAATCTACGCCAACCTGATGAGCAGCTCGCTCTACAGCGGCCTGCTCACCCTGCTGCCCGACATCCAGAGCGACCTGGTCCAGGCCGTGAAGGGCAACTCGAACACCTACGGCAACTTCTGGCTGTGGAACATCCGTCCCACGGACCTCGAACTCGAAGCCGTCTACGCACAGCTCTACACCGTGATCGGCTGCTGCAACTTCTATCTTGACCGAATCGACGAGGTCGTGGCCAAAGAGACCAGCGACACGAACCTCGAGATACTCGAACAGTACACCGGCGAGGTCTACGCCATCCGCGCCCTCTGCTACTCGGAGCTCATCAAGTGCTTCTGCAAGGCCTACGATCCCGCAACGGCCGCCCAGGAGCAGGGCGTCGTGCTCCGCACGAAGTACTTCGAGGCGGAACCCGTCCGCCGTGCCTCGCTCTACGACTCCTACCAGTTCGTCGTGGACGACCTCATCCGGGCCGAGGAGCGGCTCGAAGACGCAGAGGAGACGCCGAACAACTACTACATGTCCCAAGCCGCCGTGCAGGCCATCCGCGCCCGCGTAGCCCTCTACATGCAGGACTGGGGGACGGCCATCGCCTACTCGAGCAAACTGATCGACGACAAACAGGACACCTTCCAGCTCGCCTCGTTTCAGGATACCGCACCCGACGGCGCCCCGACTTTCGAATACATGTGGGCTTACGACATGGGGCCGGAGGTGATCTGGCGCATCGGATTCACGAGCACCTCCTACGGCGGAGCACTCGGCACGGTGTTCCTCAACTTCAACCGCGACTACACCTACTTTTACCCCGACTACATCCCCCTCGCAGTGGGTGCTCGACGCCTATGACGACAACGACATGCGTTCGACCTACTTCGCCGACTCCGAAAGCGGCATCACGATCGGCTACCCGAGCGGCATGGACTACCCCCTGCTCGTCAAATACTACGGCAACCGCGGCATCTTCATCCCGATGAACGTCTTCCACGTGTCGATGCCCAAGCCGCTGCGTCTGGCCGAGCAATACCTGATCCGCGCAGAGGCTTACTGCCGCCAGCCCAACCCGAACGTCGTACTGGCACAGAAGGACCTCGAGACCCTGCGCAAGACGCGCTTCGTCTCGGGCGGCTCGATCAACCTTACGGGCAACTGGGCCACCGACGTGAAGACCTTCTCCGAAGAGCGCGTCCGCGAGCTCTACATGGAGGGCTTCCGCCTGCAGGACCTCAAGCGCTGGGGCCTGGGATCGAACGCACGGCCCAGTCCTACACCCAGGAGGAGGGCAACGACCTGAAGGTCGAGGCCGGTGACCCGCTCTTCGTATGGCCCATTCCGCAGCATGAACTGGAGGCCCCGGGATCGGAGATCACGCCCAATGAAAGCAACAATCGGTAAACACATAGCCAACAACCCATGAAACGAATCATAACATTCCTTTTTGCCACGGGACTCTGCGCCGCCCTGGCCACGGGCTGCAAGGAGGAGTACACGACCTACTCCGACGCGGAGTACGTCATGTTCTCCGACTCGGTCTCCCTGAACATGGTGCTGGAGAACCAGGACTATTTCACCGTCCCCGTATCTTCGACCCGCGCGTGTGACTACGACCGCACATTCGGCGTGGAGGTGATCGACAAGGGCAGCACCGCCATCGAAGGCCTCCACTACCGGCTGCTCTCCAACTCGGTGACCATCCCCGCCGGCAAGCGCTCCACCGAGGTACGCGTCCGCACCTATTACGACGAATTCGAACCCGCCGACACGCTGCAGTTCAATCTCCGGCTGGTGATGCCCGAACAGCTCGACTGGAGCCTCTACCCGGGACAGTCGCGCGTCCGCATGCTCAAGGGCTGCACGTTCCACGCCGAGGAGTTCACCGGCTGGTGCGTTGTGACATCGACCTTCCTGCAGAGCTATCCCGGTGTCGAGAATACGAGCATCCAGCGACTGATCCGTACGGAACTGGATCCGAAGGAGCCGAACACGGTGATCCTCCACAGCTGGCTCTTCACGGGTTACGACATCAAGCTCACATTCGACCCGAGCGACCCGTCGCTCCCGCTGGTGAGCATGCCCGAGGATCAGATCATGAGCGACGAACTGTCGGTATTCGGCCAGATCAACGGCGACAACAAGATCCTGGTCACCAACAGCCCGAGCTACTACTCCTTCTTCGACGCCTGCACGACGAACGTCAAGCTCTGGAGCCATGTCTACGTCAAGAACCTGGGCACACCCGTGGGTACGGTAGGCACCTTCTACAACATCATGGAGTGGATCAGCGACGAGGAGGCCGACCGGCTCGAGCTCGAAGAGGGCATGAAGAAATACGAATAGGATTTCCGCTAAAAATATAAAAAAGCATATGACTATGAAACGGTTTTTACTGAATCTGTTCACAGCGGCGCTCGCAACGGCAGGGCTGTCGCTGGGTTCATGCTCCGACGACAACGACGGGGGACAGAAACTGCCGGAACCGAACTTTCCGGCCAAGACGACGCTCGGCATCGAGGTCGGCGGCACCTGCACGATTCCCATCTCGCCCAACCAGGCATGGTCGGTGAGCATCGACCGCACGCAGGCCGGCGAATGGTTCTGGCTCGATGACGACGGCATGCCGGCCTACACGGTGCGCGGCAAGGCCGGCGACCACGAGATCGTCATCTGCGTCTCGGATGTCGAGGAACACGACACGGACCGCAGCATCGACATCACGATGACGATGGGCAGCGAAAGTCAGGTGATCGCCACCGTGACGCGCGGCACCGTCGAGCGCCAGTTCGATCTCTATCAGGGCACGGAAAGCGGCTTCGGCGAGGTGACCTACGAAGAGGAGCCGATCGATGCCGGACAGACGACGCTCACCATTCCGTGGGAGAAGACGTCGATGGAGCCCGAACGGCGCCCCATCAAGATCGCCGCCAACTTCCAGTGGCGTCTCGACTCGAAACCCGAATGGATCGCCGAGCTCTCGCCCTCGGAGGGCAAGGCGGGCGAAACGGTCGAGATCCTGCTCTCGGGCGACCCGAAAACCTATCCGCTCGAGGATACCGAGGATGAACTCGTCTTCTGCGACTACGACAACAACGACGTCAAGTTTGCCTTCCGTGTCTCGATCCCCGGCTGCAAGGAGAAGCAGGACGTTACCCTGAACGCGGGGACGGTCTTCTCCTACAACGCCGCCGGCGAATACGGCAAGGGCGGAGCCGGCAGCGTCACCTGGACCTTATACGGCCCGACGTTCCGGACCACGGGCCCCATGCTCGAGACCGAAAGCGGGAAGGTCGGATACAAGGTCTTCGTGCTTGAAAAGAAAGACGTGAACGGCGCATATCTCTACAGCGTCTGCAACTGGATCACACCGCTTGAGAGCGTTCTCTCGGGTGACGACGTACTGGTCGATACGGAATACCGCCTGACGGCCGAGGCCAACACGGGCTCGCGCGCGGCCGCACGTTCGGCTGCAGTCGTAGTGCTTCCCGCCGAACTGGCCAAGGACGTAACCTCGGCCCAGGACCTGCTCGGACAGGAGCCCCCGCTCTACATGCCGTCGCTCAAGGAGGCCTACAAGCCCTACGAGCTGGCAACGCTCAACCAGGACGCCCCGATCAGCTCGCTCTTCACGGTCCGCGACCTGGCCGGTCTGGAGAGTAGCAACACGACGTTCCGCCAACTCACCTACTCCGAAGACCGGGATCTTCCCGAGCAGATGGCGGCAGCATTCGGCACGCCGAACGACCAGAACTACCTGATGAGCTATGCAAGCGAGACCTCGACGGCTTCTGTCATCTACAGCAGCTCGCTGAACAACTTCACGACCCGGTTCTTCGACGATCAATTCGCCGAGATCAAGGACAATTCGACCTATTGGCTCCGTCTGACCAGACAGGAGGGAGTCGATGGGATCACGGCCCCGAGCTTCGAGGTGATTATGGACAACATCTCGGAGGACAAGACCGGCTACATCGTATTCTATGTGGACAACAAGCCGAAGGCCGCCTTCTGCTGCAAGACCGATTCGGGCAGCGCAAGCGGAGCCTTCGAGGCCGAGCTCATCTCGGGCGATGGCGCAACCTTCGAGGCCGTCACGTTCGACAACTACCAGGATATGGGCAGCATGCTCAAGGACTTCGTCGGCGAGGACCTGTCGAGCGAATTCGCCGAGAGACTCGCATCGGGCACGGCGGTCTACCTGCTGGGGTCCGCCCCGGGCGTGAACCTCAGGATCAAGACGAGCGCATTCGATCCCGAACGGCTGCAGATCCAGCCCTTCGAGGGTACCGACTGGCTGGATATCGAACTGGCCGATGAAACGATCTTCAACATCACGATGGGCACACCGGGCGCCGGAGAAAACCCCTATGCGATGCTCAACATCTACGGCAACAGCGGCGACTATGCCGCGGGCGTGATCTACTGCGTGCCGTTGCCGTAAGATGCCGTAACAGGGCTTCCCTCCGGAGTGCCCGGAGGGAAGCCTTACAAACAACACTCATTGTAAATCAGAGCAATTCACATACATGAAACTTTTCAAATCCGCCGTAATGCTGGCCGTCGGGCTCGCCGCAGGGGTACTGGCAGCCTGCTCCGACGATGACGGGATCGACAACCGCGATCTCGATTACGGATACGTACAGTTCAAATTATACAAGGAGGCCTCCTACGTGGCCCCCTCGGACGAGGCGACGCAACAACAGATGCAGACCCGCGCCGCAAAGCCCCAGCTCGACTACCTGACCGAGGCCAGCAAGGTCCGCGTGACGCTCTCCTACGGTGACCAGACCATCGTGCAGACCCTCACCCTCTCATCGGCCGATTCGGAGAACGCCGAATACGGAATCCGCAGCGGCAAGATCAAACTCCTGACCGGCAACTACGAGATCGTGCGGTTCACGCTCTTCGACAACAACGACGAAGAACTCTACAACGGCAATGCGACAGACCCGAACCTGACGGTCATCCCCGGAGGTCTGACCGTACACGATCTGACCGTGAACGTCGTTCCGCGCGGAAAGGTGCGCTTCACACTGACCAAGGACATGTCGGGATTCACGCCTCCGACCTCCTCGACCCGCGCCAACATCTCCCGGGAGTATATCTTCGAGGAGATCGGCAAGTTCGACGTATCGGTAAAGAATACCCAAACCAACAACATCGTCGAGTTCGAGCAACTGCCCGTCACCTTCTCGATCCACTTCGACGATCCGGAGAATACGGAGACCCCCGAGGGTTACCAGACCTCGACCTGCGCATGCGACTCGCTGCTTTCGCTTCAGGCCGGCAGCTACATCGTCATCAAGTACCAGACCTACGACAGCGACGGTATTCTGCTCGAGACGAACGACACCCCGGTCGAGTCGCCCTTCACGGTAGAGGATAACCGGACGACCGACGCCGACGTGGCCGTGACGCTCCACGAGGCCGACGAGTACATGAAGGACCACTATGCACTCTATGCCATCTGGAAATCACTCCACGGTACGGAATGGTCCTATCAGGGAGAGAATTACCCGGCAGGCTCGAACTGGGACTTCAAAAAGGATCCCGACCTGTGGAGCTACCAGCCGGGCGTCGAGGTCCACACCAACGGTCGTATCGCCAAGATCGACATCAGCGGGTTCGGATTCTACGGACCCATGCCCAAGGAGATCGGACAACTGACCGAGCTCGTCGAGCTCTACCTCGGCACGCACAACGATACGAACCAGGGCTTCAAGGACCCCACGCTCGATCCCGACCAGAGCCTCACGGAGCGTTCGCGCAACCGCATGGAGAACCACCGCAAGCTGTTGCACGCCATGCATCCGGCCACGCAGATGTCCTGGCCCTGCGCCTTCGCACTGCGCGAACACGGCATCCACACCCGCGCCACGGAACTCTACGACCAGGGCTACACCGAAGAGCAGATCTTCGAGGCCTCGACGGGCCGCCAGATCGAGATCCGTCCGATGGACACCTCGCACGGCAAACTCTGCAACGGCCTCGAGTCGCTGCCCGCCGAGATCGGCAACCTCAAGAAACTCGAGTACCTCTACATCGCCAACAGCGCAATCACCTCGCTGCCCGGCAACGAGGGCGAAGGCAAGGAGGGCATGCAGGGTCTCGAATCGTGCACCGATTTCGAACTCTACAACTGCCCGAAGATGTCCAAGTTCCCCCGCGAGCTGGCCCTCATGCCGAAACTCGTGGCCGCCAACCTTTCGAACAACAAGCAGTGGGAGGCTCAGGATCTCCACGACGGGCTGTCGGCTCTGGCCGAAGGCCCATCGAAGGAGTACATCCAGATGCTTTATCTGACGGACAACAGCCTCGAGGAGATGCCGGCATCGTTCAAGAATCTCAAGCTCCTGGGTATGCTCGACCTGGCCCGCAACAACATCCGCAAACTCCACCCGCTGGGAGAGGACGTTTCGATCACCGAACTGGTCCTTGACCACAACCAGATCGAAGAGATTCCCGTCGATGAGAACGGCAAGTTCTGCAACATGGACGACATGTCGGACCTCTCGGTCTCGTTCAACAAGTTGAAGAAGTTCCCCAATATCTTCAACTCGGAGATGATCGCGGCCATCTCGAGCGTCGATTTCTCCTACAACGACCTGCAGGACTACACCGAGGAAGAGGCCGCCGCTTTCAACGGCATCTATGTCGAGACCCTGACGCTGGCCGGCAACCCGGGACTGACGAAGTACCCCAAATGGCTCAGCGACTCCAACTCGGAGGTAGCCTACATCATCCTGCGCGGCTGCGGGCTGACGGAGATCCCCGAAGGCTGCTTCAACAGCAAGTACGCCAGCGCCCTGATCTCGCTCGACCTCACATACAACCGCCTCACGAAGCTCCCCCAGGACTTCAATGCCGAGACGCTGCCGTTCCTCTACGGGCTCGACCTCTCGCAGAACGCCTTCGCCAGCTTCCCCTTCGAGCCGATGACGTGCAAGGGACTTACGGTCTTCGCCATCCGCGGACAGCGCAACGACAAGGGCGAGCGATGCCTGCGCGAATGGCCGACGGGAGTCTACCAGCATACCGGTCTGCGCGGCTTCTACATCGGCTCGAACGACCTGCGCAAGATCGACGACACGATCTCGACGGCGATCTGGACCCTCGACATCAGCGACAACCCCAACATCGTCTTCGATGCTTCGGACATCTGCTATGCCTGGAAGAACGGAGCCTACAAGCTCATTTACGACAAGACGCAGAACATCACGAACTGCGACGAGATGCTCGAATAACCCTTAAAGACGGATAGTACCATGAAAATAACGAAATACATCGCGGTGGGTCTCTGCGCACTCGTTGTCGTGGGCTGTGCCAACGACGACAAGAAGGTCGGCGTCACCATCGACACCGACAACATCGAGATCGGCGCCGAAGGCGGAACCCACAACATCAAGATCACGGCCGACGACAGCTGGATCGCACAAACCAACGACCCGTGGATCACCGTATCGCCGGCCAACGGCCGCGGAACGGCCGTATGTCAGATCATCATCGACTCGGCCCTGCTCAACGAACCCCGCCAGGGTCTGGTGCGCATCCAGAACCAGAACAACTGGGAGGAGCGGCGCGACATCAACATCACGCAGGAGGGATATGACTACGCCATCACGCTCGACGACAAGCAGGTGACCGTGGCCAACTACGCCGCCCTGGGCGAGCGCACATTCGACGTGCGGGTGAAGACCAACGTCGATTTCGACATCGAGATCCCGGAGGATGCCCAGGCATGGCTCTCCCCCGAGGAGTACAAGGTCGATCTCAACCGCGGACTCCGGCCGCGCGAGGTGACCGTCCGCTTCAACTGGGGCATCAACTCGAGCGACGCCGAGCGCGATGCCACCATCACGTTCAAGCCCAAAAAGGAGGTCCAGCTGGCCGCACACGACGACCTGACCGTCAAGCAGCAGGCTTCGGAGCCGATCAAGGCCGACACCCGTGCCGGCGACTCGGTGGCGCTGTTGTCGATCGCCCGCTCGCTCAACATGTGGGAGCCGTGGGAGAGCTCCGAAAGCATGGAGAACTGGGACAACGTGATTCTCTGGGAGAAAGACATGGAGGGCTGCACCGACGAAAAGGTCGGCCGCGTGAAGTACGCCCGCTTCTACGTGTTCGGCACCAAGGAGGGGATTCCGTTCGAGGTCAAATACCTCACGGCCGCCGACGAGCTGATCTTCTACTCGAACACCAACTCCAACCGGCTCAATCTCTCGACAGGTGAGTACCTCTCCGAGCTGACACAGCTCAAGCGACTGACCATCAGCGCATACGGACTCACCGAACTGGATCCCTCGTTCAAGAATCTCAAGAACCTCGAGTTCCTCGACCTGTCGGGCAACAACTTCGAGCAGATCCCCTCGGTCATCACCAAGGAGAATCTACCGAACCTGCATGTCCTGAAGATGAACGCCAACCAGCGCATCATCATCTACGACCTCTACAACTCGACGACCACCAACTTCGGCGGCCTGTTCCAGGAAACCGAGAACACGCGCGAGTTCCCGCGCCGCCTGCTCGAATGGGACAAGCTCGACACGCTGATCCTCTCGGTGAACTACCTCCAGGGCCGGATTCCCGACATGAAGGACTACAACACCTACACGCAGGAGGATATCAACGCCGTAGACACGCTGCCGCAGGCTCTGGTGGGCATTCCCAAGGTGCTGCCCAACATAAAACGGTTCTCGATCAACCTGAACCGCCTGACGGGCGAGCTGCCCGAATGGCTGCTCCGTCACCCGGCCCTTGACTGGTGGGCCCCCTACACGCTGATCTTCTCGCAGGAAGGCAAGGACAAGGACGGCAAGACGGCCGGATTCTCCAACGAGCCGATCAACCTGAACGACTATTACGAATTCTACGAAGGAAAGAAGTATCTCGATCCGAACAAACAGTGACGGAGCAGAATTTCCGAACGCTTAATACAGAACGATTAGGATATGAAAAAAACCATATACGGCATCTGCACCGCAGCATTGCTCGCCTTCGGTGCCTGCACGAACGAAGAACTGCCTACGCCCGGCGCGACCGAACCCGAAGGCTCGGAGGAGGTGAAACCCGTATCGGGCGAGGTGCTCGTGAAATTCAAGAGCTACGTGAGCGACATCCTCGATCAGACGGTCGTCAAGACCCGATCGGGAGCGCCTGCAACCCGCTCGGGCATCCTCTCCGTCGATGAGGTGCTCGACCTGGTGGGCGGTTACGAGATCGAACGGGTCTTCCCGGTGGACGAACGCACCGAGGAACGGACCCGCGAGGCGGGGCTGAACCTGTGGTACGTGGTCCGTTTCAACGAGGACTACACCGTCGAGCAGGTGATCGAGCGGCTCGCTCCGCTGGGCGAGGTGCAGTACGCCACCCCGAACCGCCGGATCCAACGCACGTACGACCCCACCCGCAAGGCCATGCCCCTGACGCGCGAGACCCTCGAGGCCATCAAGCGGCAGACGCGTGCCACGCAGGGCGAGTATCCGTTCAACGACGAACTGATGGTCAAGCAGTGGAACCTGATCAACCGCGGCGACCTGTTCACCGGTACCGAAGCCTGCGAGGTGTCGCGGAGCGTCGTCGGAGCCGACGTACAGTGCGAGGAGGCCTGGAAACTCTCCACGGGCGATCCGTCGATCGTCGTCGCCGTGCTCGACGAGGGCGTCTGCCTGACCCACCCCGAGCTCCGCGACAACATCTGGACAAACGAGGATGAGATCGACGGCTCGAAGAAGGACAACGACAGCAACGGATATGCCGGTGACATCCACGGATTCAACTTCGTGACCAACACGGGCATCATCACGTGGGACGACCTGAACGACACGGGACACGGTACGCACGTAGCCGGCGTGATCGCCGCACAGAACGACAACGGCGGCATCGGCTCGATCGCGGGCGGCACGCCCGACAAACCGGGTGTGAAGATCATGTCGTGCCAGATTTTTTCGCGGGCAACGCCGGAGGAAACTCCATGTCGTCGGTCAAGGCCATCAAGTATGCGGCCGACAACGGCGCGGTCATCCTGCAGTGCAGCTGGGGCTACACTTCGGGGACGGCCAACAGCTACGAGTGGGGATCGCCCGGCTACGCCGACGAGGAGCAATGGGAGACACTCGCCCCGTTGGAGAAGGATGCCATCGACTATTTCACCCACAATGCCGGATCTCCCAACGGACCGATCGACGGCGGCATCGCGGTCTTTGCTTCGGGCAACGAATACGCCAACTCGGCCGGATTCCCCGGCGCAGCCAGCATGTGCGTGTCGGTAGCCGCCACGGCAGCCGATTTCACGCCGGCGACCTACACCAACTACGGCCCCGGCACGAACATCTCCGCACCGGGCGGCGACCGTGACTACTACTGGGACTACGGCGAAGGCGCCCTGCGCGGCGAGGCGGGCTGTGTCTTCTCGACGCTGCCCTACAACGTCAGCGAAACCGGCTTCGGATACATGGAGGGGACGTCGATGGCTTGCCCGCACGTTTCGGGCGTCGTCGCACTGGGGCTCTCCTACGCGGCACAGCAGCGCCGCCACTTCACGGCCGACGAGTTCAAGAAACTGCTCTACGAGACGGCAACTCCGATCGACGAGTACATCAAGGGCACGAAGTTCTACTACCGCTACGCCTACGAATTGGGCTACACCAACCCGACGCAGATGATGCTGACGAACTATACGGGCAAAATGGGCGTCGGCCAGGTCAATGCCAAGCGCCTGCTCGATGCCATCGCCCAGAACGGCTCGCCGATGCGGTTCCCGAACCTCTACATCCCGCTCGACGGCGAGGTGACGACCCTTCCGGCAACCTTCTTCCTCAACGGCGAATCGCTCACCTACACCGTGACCATCGAGAACCAGGCGGTCGCCACGAGCCGCACGGAGGGTGCGAAGATCATCTTCTCGGGGCTCAAGGAGGGCTCGACGAAGGCCTCGATCGCAGCCAGCGACGGTACGACCCACAACTTCAATATCACGGTCCGCAAGTCTGCAAGCGGCAGCGGCTGGTTGTAACGGAATGAACCGCAGCGGAAAAATAACGATGCTCTGCCTCGGAGCGCTGTGCGCGGCCCTCGGCCCCGCACAACTCCGGGCGCAGGTGCCGCCGATCCCGCAATCGCTCCGCGACAGCATTGCCAACCCGCCGAAAGCGGAACGGGGCGATGAGGTCATGCGCTTCGAGACGACGCACATCGACATCGGACGGATCAACGAGGACGACGCTCCCATCGAAAGCACGTTCCGGTGGGAGAACACGGGCGACAAGCCGCTTGTGGTCACCCGCGTGGAGACTACCTGCGGATGCGCACGGCCCGACTACGAGCGGCGTCCGGTCCTGCCGGGCGAGGAGGGGGTGCTGAAGGTCACCTACCATCCGAAACGCCATCCGGGAAGTTTCCACCGCCGGATCTTCGTCTTCACGCAACTGTCGGACAAGCTGCCGACGGCGATCCTGGAACTCACGGGACAGGTCACGCCCTCCACGCTGCCGACGGCCGACTATCCCTACGCGATGAATACCCTGCTGCTCAAGCAGCGGAGCATACGGATCGCCGGAACGCAGATCCAGACCGAACGCATCGAGTGCCTCAACGCCGGACAGACCCCCCTGCACATCACGGCCGACACGCTGTTGCTGCCGCCCTACATCCGGTTCGAGTGCGAACCCGAGACGACACCCCCGGGTCGGACCTGCGACCTGGTTTTCCGCTTCCGGCCCGAACTGGCCCCCGAACGGCTTCCCGACCAGGTGCCTGTCATCCTGCAGGGGGTGGGTCTTCCGCCGAGCCGGAGTACGGTACATCCTGATCGGAACAGACCGCTGACGGAATACTGATTTGACAAAAAAACAAAACGAGAATACCATGAAAAAAATCCTGAAATTCGCCGTTCTTTCGCTGGCTGCCATCACGATGTGCGCCTGCGACGACGACAAATCGTACGTAGATCCCGGACTGGAGGTCACGCCCCACAACCTCTCCGGCACGTGGCAGCTCGCCGAATGGCAGGGTGCGCCGCTGGCCGAAGGCAGTTTCGTCTACATCGAGCTCACGCGCAAGGACCAGCTCTTCTCAATGTACCAGAATCTGGACAGCGCCCTCCCGCGCGAACTCACGGGCCGCTTCGCCATCACGACCGACGAGGCGCTGGGCTCGATCATCATGGGCCAGTACGACTACGGCGTGGGCGACTGGAACCACCAGTACATCGTCACGGACCTCGATGCCGACTCGATGGTCTGGACAGCCAAGGACAACCCCGAGGACGTCTCGCTCTATGTTCGCTGCGAGTCGATCCCCGGCGAGGTGACCGGAGACTCGGGCAGCGGGGAGGAGTAGCCGCCGCGAGTACGCCTCCGGCGACCGGAGGCGGATCTCCCGAAGAAAAGGGATTACGGAACTTTCCGTAATCCCTTTTTTTGCTCTATCCCTGAATGCTTTTCGCCCGAAAGGGCAATTACGGCGTCTTATTGAACAGTGCCCGGAAGGTATTTCGCCGTAACTTTGTACCTAAAACAAACAATCCGCCATGCGTCTGCACCTCAATCCGAGCCACAAAAGGCTGTACGAATTCGTAAAAGCACTCCCCGCTCTGTTCGACCGGGGCGAAGGTACGGTGCTGCACGCCGGGCGCAATACGATCCGCCTGCTCGTCAAAGAGGGCGAGCAACTGGCAGCCAAGCGGTTCAAGCAACCCGGGGTCCTGCAGGGGATACTCTATGCACACGTCCGCCGCAGCAAGGCCAGGCGCTCGAACACGCCGTACGGCTCATCAGCCTCGGCATCGGGACACCGCAACCGGTCGCCTGGAAGTGAATACCGTCGAAAGGGACGCCTGACAGACAGTTTCTACGTCTCACGCTACTCTGACCTCAAGCCGTTGTCGGAGTTCGCAGCCCGCTTCCCCGACACCGCGAGCCGGCCGGCCCTCGACGCCTTCGCCCGCTTCGTCGCGGATCTCCACGAGAAGGGGATCGACCACCGCGACTTCAACCAGGGGAACATCCTCTGCGGATACAACCCCGAGGAGGGGCAATGGCGATTCGAGCTCATCGACATCAACCGCATGCGGTTCCTCGACCGGCCGCTCACCCCGCGCCAGTGCATGATCAACCTGCGCCGGCTCTCCTGTCCGGCCCCGTCCTTCCTCTACATTCTGGACCGCTATGCCGAAGCCCGCGGCTGGAATATCGACGACACACTGTTGCGCGGCATCTTTTTCCGCCTGGCCTTCGGGCGGCAGCGGGCCCTCAAGAAACGCTTCCTGCGCAGGAGAAAATCCGCTTCCGTTTAAAAATCGGCCGCCGCGTTTGGATATATCAAAATGTTTTCGTATATTTGTCCTTGACTAAGACAACACATGTCATGCGTTTACACGGCTTTGCATCCTATTTTTATTTCTTTTTCTTTTACGGCAAGAGAAAAAGCGGGATCGCATGCGCATAAACGGATGTAGTGAAAAATAGAATTGACAAGCATGAGAAAATCCCGCTCTTTGAAGAGCGGGATTTTCTTTTTTACACACCGAACGCAGGATGAAACGAATCGCCATACAGGGCATCGCCGGATGCTTCCACGACACGGCCGCCCGCAATTTCTTCGCCGGAGAGCGGATCGAAGTCCTCCCCTGCCCGAGTTTCGACGAACTGTTCGCCCGCATGGGAACCGATCGGGACCTGCTGGGCATCGCAGCCATCGAGAACACGATCGCAGGTAGCCTGCTTCCGAACCACGAGCTGCTGCGGCTGAGCAGCGCCCGCATCATCGGCGAGCAGAAACTCCGGATTTCGCACGTCCTCGCGGCCCTGCCCGGACAGCGGATCGGGGAGATCCGCGAAGTCCACTCGCATCCGATCGCCCTGATGCAGTGCGGCGAGTTTCTGAAGGCACACCCCGGAATGAAGGCCGTCGAGCGCGACGACACGGCCGGGAGCGCCCGGGAGATCGCCCGGGAAGGACTCACCGGCACGGCCGCCATCTGCGGAGCCGAGGCCGCCGAACGCTACGGGCTCGAGATCCTCGAGCGCGGCATCGAAACCAACCGCCACAACTTCACGCGCTTCCTGCTGCTGGCCGACGAGAGCCGCGCCGCGAAGTTCGCCCGTCCCGGCCGGCCGGACAAGGCCTCGCTGCTCTTCACCCTTCCCCACACGCAGGGAAGCCTCTCGAAGGCGCTCACCGTCCTCTCGTTCTACGACATCAACCTCACGAAAATCCAGTCGCTGCCGATCGTCGGCCGCGAATGGGAATACCGCTTCTACGTCGATGTCACATTCGCCGACCCGGAGCGTTTCCTCCAGGCCGTCGAGGCCGTACGCCCGCTGACAAGCGGCTTCCGCATCCTCGGCGAATATGCCGAATGCCCCAATCCGAAGATCTGAAAAACCGAAAAAAAAGACGCAACACCATGAACGACATCCAACCCATCGCACTCCCGGGGATCGATCCCCGCAGGCCGCTGGTCATCGCAGGACCATGCAGCGCCGAAACCGAAGAACAGGTGATCGAAACGGCCCGCGCACTGGCCGCCGAAGGCGTCCGCATCTACCGTGCAGGACTTTGGAAACCACGCACGAAACCCGGCGGGTTCGAAGGGGTCGGAGCCACAGGAATCCCGTGGCTGCAGCGCGTCAAGCGCGAAACGGGCATGTACACCGCCACAGAGGTCGCCACACGTGAACACGTCGATGCGGCCCTGCGCGGAGGCGTGGACCTGCTCTGGATCGGCGCACGGACGGCGGCCAATCCATTCGCCATGCAGGAGATCGCCGATGCACTCCGCGGGCGGGACGTGCCTGTGCTGGTAAAGAACCCCGTCAGCCCCGACCTCGAGCTCTGGATCGGCGCCATCGAACGCATCCACAACGCCGGCATCCGCCGTCTGGGGGCCATCCACCGCGGCTTCACCTCCATCGACCGGAGCCTCTACCGCAACCACCCGATGTGGGCCATCCCGATCGAGCTCCACCGCCGCCTCCCGAAACTGCCGATTTTCTGCGATCCGAGTCACATCGGCGGACGCCGCGAACTGATCGCCCCGCTCTCGCAGCAGGCCATGGACCTCGGGTTCGACGGACTCGTCGTCGAGGCCCACTGCTCGCCCGACTGCGCCTGGAGCGACAAGGCCCAGCAGGTGACGCCCGAAGCACTGGCCTATATCGTCCGCAACCTGGTGATCCGCGAACAGAGCGTCACGACCGAGAGCCTCACCGAATTGCGGGCCCGGATAGACAAGATCGACGACGAGCTGCTCGAGCTGCTTGCCCGACGGATGCGCGTCTCGCGCGACATCGGACAGTTCAAGAAAGAGCACAACATGCCCGTCCTGCAGACGCAGCGCTACGAGGAGATGCTCGAAAGACGGGCCGGAGAGGCCCTACGGCTGGGCATGGAGCGCGAGTTCATGCGCACGGTCATGCAGGCCATCCACGAAGAGTCGATCCGGCAGCAGATGGAGGTGCTCGGCCAGCAACCGGCACCGAAGCATCAATAGAGGAAGAAGACGATCCCGGTGAAGTGGGCGGCCACCGCCAGGTTGATGAGCAGGTGCCACACGAGGTGGTGGTAGCGGAATCCCTTGCGGGCATAGACCCATGCCCCGCCCGTGTAGAGCACTCCGCCCAGGGCAATGAGCCACAGCAAAGCCGTCGAGGCCTGACGCACGAAGAGCGGGAGGAAGAAGACGATGGTCCACCCCATGACCAGGTAGATCGTAAGGCTGACGGCCGGGATCGATCGCCGCGAGAGCGACTTGTAGAAGATGCCGAAGAGCACCATCGCCCACTGCACGACAGCAATCACAATGCCCTGCCAGCCCCCGATGACCGAGAGGGCGATGGGGGTGTAGCTGCCGGCGATGGCCACGTAGATGAAGATGTGGTCGAGGATGTGGAACACCTCCTTGTGGCGCGACTGCGGGTTCATCGAATGGTAGAGCGTCGAGGCGAGAAACATCAGAAAGATCGAGATGACGAATACCGAGACCGAAACGGCCGCCAGCACGGGCTCGGCATCGTGTGCATAGGCCCACACGGCGGCAAACGGCAGGGCTGCGAGCGTCGCACAGGCCATCACGCCGTGCGAAAGGGTGTTGGCGATCTCCTCGCCCAACGTGGGGATGTACGGGAGTTTTTTCCGGCTCATAGACAATCGTATGGGTTCGACGTGCCAAATTTATAATATTTTTTCTTATCTTTGCTCGCAAGGTTAGTAAGAGGTTAAACAAATGGACTTTTCACGCTACGAATCACTTCGTGCGCTGGTGCGCACCAACTTCTCGCCGACGACCCGGGAGCTCGTGGACGAGGCGCTGGCGTATGCCGGGGAGCGTCTGGCGGGAGTCTGCCGCTACGACGGCTCGCCGATGCTCGACCACGCCGTCAATGTGGCGAAGATCGTCATCTCGGAGATCGGACTGGGCCGCAACTCCACCGTCTCGGCCATCCTCCACGACGTCGTGCGGCTGCCCACAAGCAGCTGCCCGCCGAGGAGTTCCTACGTCTGACGGAAGAGATCCGTGCGCGTTTCGGCGAGCAGGTCGTGGGCATCACCATGGGGCTGGCCAACATTTCCGAACTCAGACTGAAGGTGGCCAAGGAGCAGGCCGACAACTTCCGCGACCTGATCGTAAGCTACTCCGAAGACCCGCGCGTGATTCTCATCAAGCTGGCCGACCGTCTCGAGGTGATGCGCTCGCTCGACATCTTCCCGCGCGAGAAGTGGCGCAAGAAGAGCTGGGAATCGATGAACCTTTACGCACAGATTGCCCACAAGCTGGGCCCTTTACGGTGTCAAGAGCGATCTGGAAGACATTGCCCTCAAGTACCTCGAACCGAAGGACTACGAACACATCGTCGCCAAACTCGAGGAGAGCGCTGACGAACGCCGGGCCTTCATCGCACGCTTCGTCGTGCCGATCGAGGAGCGGCTGCAGCGGCTCGGCATCCGCTACCACATCAAGAGCCGCACCAAGTCGATCTTCTCGATCTGGTCGAAGATGCACAAACAGCACGTCCCCTTCGAGGGTGTCTACGACATCTTCGCCATCCGCATCATCATCGACTGCCCGCCCGAGGAGGAGAAACAGCTCTGCTGGACGGCCTACTCCGTGGTGACGGATTTCTATACGCCCAACCCCAACCGGATGCGCGACTGGATCTCGATACCCAAGTCGAACGGCTACGAGTCGCTGCACACGACCGTCTCGGCCGAAGGACGCTGGGTCGAGGTGCAGATCCGCACCGAACGCATGGATGCCGTGGCCGAGCGGGGTATTGCCGCCCACTGGCGTTACAAGGGCGTGGGACAGGGGGCCCAGACCAGCGAGCAGTGGCTCAGCCGCCTGCGCGAGCTGATGGAGGACACGACCCACTCGCTGGCCCAGCGCTTCGACGCCAAGCCGGCTTCGGGCGAGATCTTCGTCTTCACGCCCAACGGCGATCTGCGCAAGCTCCCCGAGGGGGCCTCGCTGCTCGACTTCGCCTTCGATATCCACACCAGCCTGGGCTCGACGTGCGTGGGCGGCAAGGTGAACAACCGCGCGGTCTCGCTTCGCGAACTGCTGCACAACGGCGACATCGTCGAGATCCTCTCGCAGAAGAACCAGACGCCCAAAGCGGACTGGCTGAACTTCGTGGTCACGTCGAAAGCGCGCAACAAGATCAAGTCGTTCCTGCGCGAAGAGCAGGCCAAGCATACGCGCATGGGCCGCGAGGAGCTCGAACGGAAGCTCAAGAACTGGAAACTGGCCATCACGATCGACGAAGCCGTAGCCTATCTGGCCCGCCACTTCAAGGTGCGGACCGGAACGGAGGTATACGCCCTGATCGCGACACAGAGACTCGATTTCGGGACCATCAAGGAGCTGCTCCTGCGCCACCTCTCGGGCGAAGCCGACGAGGAACGCCGCGCCGCTGCCGCCGAGATCGAGCGGCAGAAGGCGGCCCAGCACGCCGCGAAGGAGCCGGCCGCAGCGTCGCACGACGCGCTGGTGATCGACGACGACATCTCGAAGATCCAGTACAAGCTGGCCCGCTGCTGCAATCCGATCAAGGGCGACGAGGTCTTCGGCTTCGTTACGATCAACTCGGGCATCACCATCCACCGGACGGACTGCCCGAATGCCAAGCGCATGCGCGAGAACTACCCCTACCGCGTGGTGGAGGCCCGCTGGCGGCAGTCGGCCGAAGGGGCCTTCCGCGTCACGATCCGTATCGTGGCCGCCGACACGACGGGCATGGCCAACCACATTACCGAAGTCATCAGCCGCGACCTGAAGCTCAACATCCGGTCGATGAACTTCCAGTCGGCCGCAAACGGATGCGTTGTCGGCACGGTAGCCGTCGAGGTGCCCGGTGCGGGGGTCGTCGATACGCTCGTGCACCACATCATGCGTATCAAGGGCGTGCAGCGGGCCTACCGCATCAACTGATTCATTACATCCGAACCTAATTTTATTTTATTTCCCACACAATCGATAGATGAATAACAACACAATCAGCGTCGTTTTCGCCGATTCGTCGCATGCCCACTATGCACCGCGCATCTGTGAGCTGATCTACGAATCGGCCCTGCAGCGGGGCACGGGCATCGCCAGGCGTTCGCCCGAGTACATCGCCGCAAAGATGACCGGTGGCAAAGCCGTCGTGGCGCTGGACGGAGAGAGACTGGTCGGGTTCAGCTACATCGAGTGCTGGGGGCACGGCGATTTCGTCGCCACCTCGGGACTTATCGTGGACCCCGAGTACCGACACATGGGACTCGCGGAACAGATCAAACGACGAACCTTCGAGCTGGCCCGACGACGATTCCCCTATGCCAAGTTATTCAGTATCACCACATCGTTGCCGGTCATGAAGCTCAACTCGCGCATGGGATACGTTCCGGTGACCTTCTCCGAGCTGACCGAGGACGAGGAGTTCTGGCAGGGCTGCCAGGGATGTTGCAACTACGACATCCTCGAACGCAACCACCGCCGGATGTGTCTCTGTACGGGCATGCTCTACGACCCGGCCAAGGAGCCGCCGCAGCAACACTCCCGGCTGGCCCCCTACCTGATGTACGTGAAGAACAAGTTCAAGAAGGTCTTCCACCTGAAGTAGGTCAAAACGGCCGACCGAGAGACCGGAAAAATGCCGCGCCGGAATCCGGCGACTGCTCCCGAGGAGGGGGGGGCCGGCGCCCCTGCAACCGCCCTGCGGCGGGAGGGCGACAGCCGGAAAACAAAACAAAAACAACAAAAAACGAAACGTGATATGGAAAAGAAAAAAGTGGTTCTGGCGTTCAGCGGCGGGCTGGACACCTCGTTCTGTGTGAAGTACCTCTCCGAGGAGAAGGGCTATGACGTCTATACGGCCATTGCCAACACGGGCGGCTTCTCGAAACCCGAGCTGGAGCGGATCGAGCAGCGGGCCCTGGAGCTCGGCGCCGTGAAGCATGCCACGCTCGACATCGAGCAGGAGTACTACGAAAAGAGCATCCGCTACATGATCTTCGGCAACGTGCTGCGCAACGGCACCTACCCCATCTCGGTGAGCTCCGAGCGCATCTTCCAGGCCATTGCCATCATCGAATACGCCAAGCGGATCGGGGCCGACGCCGTGGCGCACGGCTCGACCGGTGCGGGCAACGACCAGGTGCGCTTCGACCTGACGTTTCAGATCCTCGCCCCGGAGATCGAGATCATCACCCCGACGCGCGACATGACCCTGACGCGCGAATACGAGATCGACTACCTGCGCAGGCACGGCTTCACGGCCGACTTCAAAAAGATGGAGTATTCGATCAACAAGGGGCTGTGGGGCACCTCGATCGGCGGCAGGGAGACCCTCCGCTCGGAAGAGACGCTCCCCGAAGAGGCCTACCCGAGCCAGATCACGGCCCAGGGCGAGGAGCGGCTCAAGATCCGCTTCGAGCAGGGCGAGATCACAGCCGTGAACGGCACCCCCTATACCGACAAGGTCGAGGCGATCCGTGCCGTGGAGGCCATCGGCTCGCGCTACGGCATCGGCCGCGACATGCACATCGGCGACACGATCATCGGCATCAAGGGCCGCGTGGGCTTCGAGGCTGCCGCCCCGATGCTCATCATCGCCGCACACAAGATGCTCGAGAAGCATACGCTCACCAAGTGGCAGCTCTACTGGAAGGACCAGGTGGCCACGTGGTACGGCATGTTCCTCCACGAGGCGCAGTACCTCGAGCCGGTCATGCGCGACATCGAGGCGATGCTCGACTCCTCGCAGCGCAACGTCACGGGAACCGTCGAGCTGATCCTCCGCCCGCGCAACTACACGCTCGTGGGCGTCGAGTCGCCCTTCGACCTGATGAAGACCGACTTCGGCGAGTACGGCGAGGTGAACAAGGCCTGGACGGCCGACGACGTGAAGGGCTTCACGAAGATCCTCGGCAATCAGATCAAGATCTACTACAACGTCCAGAACCGCAACAAGAAATGATACGCGCCGGCATCATCGGAGGCGCCGGCTACACGGCCGGCGAGCTGATCCGCCTGCTGGTGAACCACCCCCGGGCGGAGATCGGGTTCGTGCACAGCACGTCGAACGCCGGCAACCGCCTGGCCGATATCCACGGCGGGCTGGAGGGCGACACGGAACTGCGGTTCTGCGACGCCTACGACCTCGGCGAGGTCGATATCCTGTTTCTCTGCTCGGCACACGGCGAGAGCCGCAAGTGGCTGGCCACACACGACCTGCCGCAGGAGCTGCGGATCGTGGACCTTGCGCAGGACTTCCGCGACGAGTCCGAGGGGTTTGTCTACGGTCTGCCCGAACTGCAGCGAGACCGCATCCGGGAGGCCCGGCGAGTGGCCAATCCGGGTTGCTTCGCCACGGCAATCCAGCTGGCGCTGCTGCCGCTGGCCGCCGCCCGCCTGCTGCGGGACGAGGTGCACGTCACGGCCATCACAGGATCGACCGGCGCCGGGGTGAAGCCCTCGGCAACGACCCATTTCAGCTGGCGCACGGCCAACGTCTCGGTCTACAAGGCCTTCACACACCAGCACCTGCTCGAGATCGGGCGCACGCTGCAGCGGCTCGAACCGGCATTCGACCGGGCCGTGAACTTCATCCCCATGCGCGGCGACTTCGCGCGGGGCATCCTGGCCAGCGTGCACACCTCCTGCCCGCTCGGCGAGGAGGAGCTGCGGCAGCTCTACGCCGACTACTACGCCACGGCGGCCTTCACCCGCGCAACCGACCGCAGCGTCGATCTCAAGCAGGTGGTCAATACGAACAAGGCGCTCGTGCAGCCGGCCCGCTACGGCGACAAGGTGCACGTGGTCTCGGTGATCGACAACCTGCTGAAAGGGGCCTCGGGCCAGGCCGTGCAGAACATGAACCTGATGTTCGGCCTCGACGAAAAGGAGGGGCTGCGTCTGAAGGCCTCGGCCTTCTGACGCACACGAACCGACAAACGAAACACAGGAAACAGATGAAACTCTTCGATGTATATCCCCTCTATCCGGTGGAGCCGGTGCGCGGCCGGGGCTGCTTCGTCTACGACGCCGCCGGAACCGAGTACCTCGACCTCTACGGCGGACACGCCGTGATCTCCGTCGGACACGCCCATCCGGACTACGTGCGCGCGGTCTCGGAGCAGGTCGCCCGCCTCGGGTTCTACTCCAACTCGGTGGAAAATTCGCTCCAGCAGCAGCTGGCCGGGAAACTCGGCCGCCTCTCGGGCTACGACGACTACCGCCTCTTCCTCTGCAACTCGGGGGCCGAGGCCAACGAAAACGCCCTGAAACTCGCCTCGTTCCACACGGGCCGCGCAAAGGTGCTGGCCATGGGCAAGGCGTTCCACGGCCGCACGTCGGGGGCCGTGGCCGCCACGGACAACCCCGCGATCTCGGCTCCGTTCAACCGCACGCCGAACGTGGAGTTCGTCCCGCTGAACGACCTCGGGGCACTCCGCACGAAACTCGCCACGCGGGAGTTCGCCGCCGTGATCGTCGAGGGCATCCAGGGCGTCTCGGGCATCCACTGCCCGACAGACGACTTCCTGCGCGGCGTGCGCGAGGCGGCCACCGAGACCGGCACGCAGCTCATCCTGGACGAGATCCAGTCGGGCTACGGCCGCACGGGTCGCTTCTTCGCCCACCAGGAGGCGGGCATCCGTCCCGACCTGATCACCGTGGCCAAGGGCATGGCCAACGGATTCCCCATCGGGGGCGTGCTGATCGCGCCCCATTTCGAAGCCCGCGCCGGCATGCTCGGGACCACCTTCGGAGGCAACCACCTGGCCTGCGCCGCAGCGATCGCCGTGCTCGACATCATCGAGCGCGAAGGGCTCGTGGAGAATGCCGCCTCGGTCGGCAGCTACCTGCTCGGGGAGCTGCACGCGATGGCGGAGCTCCGGGAGGTGCGGGGACGCGGCCTGATGATCGGCATCGAGATCGACGGCTCGGGGGCCGAACTGCGCCGCCGGCTGCTCTTCGACCAACACATATTCACGGGAGGCGCAGGCGCCTCGACCGTCCGGCTGCTGCCGGCGCTCTGCCTGACACGCGACCTGGCCGACCGGTTTCTCACGGCATTCAAAGCAACCCTACGATGAAAAAATTCACTTGCGTACAAGATATCGGCGACCTGCACGCCGCCGTCGCCGAGGCGCTGGAGATCAAGCGCGACCGATTCCAATACACGGGGCTGGGACGAAACCGCACGCTGCTCATGCTCTTCTTCAACTCGAGCCTCCGCACGCGGCTCTCGACCCAGAAGGCGGCAATGAACCTCGGCATGAACGTCATGGTGCTGGACGTCAATCAGGGGGCCTGGAAACTCGAGACGGAGCGCGGCGTGGTGATGGACGGCGACAAGGCCGAACACCTTCTGGAGGCCATTCCGGTCATGGGGTCCTACTGCGACGTGATCGGCGTGCGCTCGTTCGCCCGTTTCCGCGACAAGACCGAGGACTACGAGGAGCGCGTGCTCGAGCAGTTCATCCGCTACTCGGGACGCCCGGTCTTCTCGATGGAGGCCGCCACGCGCCACCCGCTGCAGAGCTTCGCCGACCTGATCACCATCGAGGAGCACAAGCGCACCGAACGCCCGAAGGTCGTGATGACCTGGGCACCGCACCCCAACGCCCTGCCGCAGGCCGTGCCCAACTCGTTCGCCGAGTGGATGAACGCCGCGGGCTACGACTTCGTCATCACCCATCCCGAGGGCTACGAGCTCGACCCGCGGTTCGTCGGATCGGCCCGCGTGGAGTACGACCAGCGCAAGGCCCTCGAGGGCGCCGACTTCGTCTATGCCAAGAACTGGGCGGCCTACGCCGACCCCAACTACGGCAAGGTCCTCTCGCGCGACCGCGCCTGGACCGTCGATCGGGAGAAGATGGCGCTGACCAACGATGCCTTCTTCATGCACTGTCTGCCCGTGCGGCGCAACATGATCGTCACGGACGAGGTGATCGAGTCGCCGCACTCGCTGGTGATCCCCGAGGCCGCAAACCGCGAGATCTCGGCCCAGGTAGTACTCAAACGGCTGCTGGAGGGACTCGCATGAAGGAGGGGATTACGGTCGTGAAGATCGGCGGCAACGTCATCGACGATGCCGCCGCGTTGAAACGCTTTCTCGGGGAGTTCGCATCGCTTCCGGGCCGAAAGATCCTCGTCCACGGCGGCGGCAAACTCGCCACACGGCTGGCCGAACGGCTCGAACTGAAGGTCCGCATGGTCGAGGGGCGCCGCATCACGGACAAGGGAATGCTCGACGTGGTGACGATGGTCTACGCCGGGGCTGGTGAACAAGCAGATCGTCGCCGGACTGCAGGCCGCCGGCTGCAACGCCATCGGCCTCTCGGGTGCCGACGGGAACATCGTCACGGCCCGCCGCCGTTCGCCCGAACCGATCGACTTCGGATTCGTCGGCGACATCGAACGGGTCGATTCCGACCTGCTGGGCCGCCTGCTGGAGGCGGGGCTCACGCCCGTCTTCCCGGCCATCATGCACGACGGCTGCGGGACGCTGCTCAACTGCAATGCCGACAGCGTCGCCTCGGCCGCAGCGCTCGGCGCCGCACGCCTCGCCCCGACCGACCTGGTCTACTGCTTCGAGAAGCGCGGCGTGCTGCGCGACCCGGACGACGAGCAGTCGGTCATTGCCGAGATCACGGCGGAGAGCTATCCGCCCCTCAAGGCCGACGGCACGGTGAGCCGGGGGATGATCCCGAAGATAGAGAATGCCCTGAAGGCCGTCGAGCAGGGGGTGCGGAGCGTCACGATCCGCAGTTCGGAAGGGCTCGGCGACGGTTCGGGAACCGTCATCCGATAACATCCGCGGGGCCGCGCCCCACGCACGACAGGAACACATGACAGAGATGCAGACACGAACCTCGGAAGCCGTCGGGCTGCTGCGCCGACTGATCGCCACCCCTTCGCCTTCGCGCGACGAAGCCCGGACGGGGGATCTGCTCCACGCCTTCCTCGCGGAGCGGGGCGCCCGCCCCGAACGGCTCCACAACAACATTTGGGCACGCAGCGAAGGGTTCGACCCGGCGCGGCCCACGCTGCTGCTCAACTCGCACCACGACACGGTGCGGCCGGCAGCCTCGTGGACGCGCGACCCCTATATGCCGGCAATCGAGGGCGACCGCCTCTACGGACTGGGCAGCAACGACGCCGGGGCCTCGGTCGTGGCGCTCACGGAGGCGTTTCTCGCCCTGCGCACGCGGGAGCTGCCCTTCAACCTCCTGCTGGCCCTCACGGCCGAGGAGGAGTGCATGGGCGAGCATGGCATCCGGGCCCTGCTGCCCGAACTGGGGCGCATCGATCTGGCCGTGGTGGGCGAACCCACCGGGATGCAGGCCGCCGCCGGAGAGCGGGGCCTCGTGGTTCTCGACTGCACGGCACACGGCCGGAGCGGCCATGCGGCGCGTGGCGAGGGGATCAACGCCCTCTACATCGCACTGGAGGACATTGCACGGCTGCGCGGCTTCCGCTTCGCGCGCGAATCGGCGCTGCTGGGACCGATCGGCCTGGCCGTGACGCAGATCGAGGCCGGCACGCAGCACAACGTCGTGCCCGACACCTGCCGGTTCGTCGTGGACATCCGGACCACCGACGCCTACACCAACGAGGAGACGGTCGAGCTGCTCCGTGCGGCGATCCGCTCCGAGGCCATACCCCGCTCGACGCGCATACGGGCCGTGGCGCTCGACGATGCCCATCCCCTGATGCGGGCCGCACGGGCCGCGGGACGCACCGCATTCGTCTCGCCGACGACCTCCGACCGCACGCTGATGCCCTTCCCGGCCCTCAAGATGGGCCCGGGCGAGTCGTCTCGGTCGCACGCCGCCGACGAATACATCCGCCTGGCGGAGATCGAGGACGGAATTGCCGTCTACATGGATTACATCGAACATTTAGCGAAAGAATATGGCTGGAAAACTTTGGGACAAGGGATTTGAACCCGACACGATGATCGAGGAGTACACCGTCGGCCAGGACCGCGAACTCGACCTGCGGCTGGCGCGCTACGACGTCGAGGGATCGCTGGCACACATCGCCATGCTCGAGAAGATCGGCCTGCTGACGGCCGACGAGCTGCGGCGGCTCACCGACGGACTGCACGAAATCGCCGCGGAGATCGAGGCCGGGCGCTTCGAGATCGAACCCGACACGGAGGATGTCCACTCCGAGGTCGAGCTGCTGCTCACCCGCCGGCTGGGCGACGTGGGCAAAAAGATCCACTCGGGACGCTCGCGCAACGACCAGGTACTGGTCGATCTGAAGCTCTTCCTGCGCGACGAGCTGCGGGGCATCGCCTGCGACGTCCGCACGCTCTTCGACCGCCTGCAGGAGCAGAGCGAGCGCTACCGCGAAGTGCTGATGCCGGGATACACCCACCTGCAGATCGCCATGCCCTCGTCGTTCGGACTCTGGTTCGGGGCCTATGCCGAAACGTTGGTGGACGACATGCGGATGCTCGCCGCAGCATGGCACATCGCCAACCAGAACCCGCTGGGATCGGCCGCCGGATACGGCTCCTCGTTCCCGCTCGACCGCACGATGACCACGCACCTGTTGGGATTCGAGACATTGCACTACAACGTCGTGGCGGCGCAGATGAGCCGCGGAAAGAGCGAACGCGCGGCAGCGGCAGCCATCGCCGCCGTGGCAGCCACCGTCGGGCGCATGGCCATGGACCTCTGTCTGTTCATGAGCCAGAACTTCGGCTTCGTCTCGCTGCCCGACGAACTGACTACCGGGTCGAGCATCATGCCACACAAGAAGAACCCCGACGTCTTCGAGATCATGCGCGGCCGCTGCAACCGCCTGCAGGCGCTGCCCAACGAGATCGCCCTGCTGACGACAAACCTCCCGGTGGGCTACCACCGCGACCTGCAGCTCCTGAAGGACATCCTCTTCCCGGCGACTGCGGAGATCCGACGCACGCTCCGCATGGCCGACTTCATGCTGGCCCGCCTGAAGGTGAACGACCGCATCCTCGACGAGAAGAAGTACGACTATCTGTTCACCGTCGAGGACGTGAACCGGCTCGTGCTGCAGGGCGTGCCCTTCCGCGAAGCCTACCGCCGGGTCGGCATGGCCGTGCAGCGGGGAGAGTACCGCCCCACGCGCGAGGTGCACCACACCCACGAGGGGAGCATCGGCAACCTCTGCACGGCGGAGATCCGCCGCAAGATGGAGACCGTCATGCGGGAGTTCGAGACCCCGGGCATGTAATCACGCCTGTCAAAAAGCGAAACACCCCGGACATGCAGTTGTCCGGGGTGTTTTGTTTCGGAACCCTAAAAGTTCCAGAAGCTGTCGTGCCGCGACTACTTGATACGCTCGTAGTACTCGCGCGTGCGGGTATCGACGCGGATTTTGTCGCCCGTGTTGATGAACAGCGGTACGCGGATCGTGGCTCCGGTATTGACCGTTGCCGGCTTGAGCGAGTTGGTCGAGGCCGTATCGCCCTTGATGCCCGGCTCGGTGTAGGTCACCTCCATGTCCACGATCGGGGGAAGCTCGGCCGAAAGGACGGTCTCCTTCTCGGTGTGGAACATCACCTCGACGATCTGGCCGTCGGCCATCAGGTCGTAGTTGTTGATCAGGTTCTTGTCGATGTTGATCTCCTCGAAGGTCTCCGTGTGCATGAAGTGCATGCCCAGGTCATCCTCGTAGGTGAACTGGTAGGGACGGCGCTCGACACGCACCGGCTCGATCTTCGAACCGGCCGAGAAGGTGTTGTCCAGCACGCGGCCGTTCTCGAGGTTCTTGAGTTTCGTGCGCACGAAAGCGGGGCCCTTGCCCGGCTTCACATGCTGGAAATCGACGATCTGGAACGTCTTGCCGTCCAGCTCGATGCACATGCCGATCTTGATATCTGCAGTAGTTGCCATAAGGGTATTGTTTTTTATAAGAATTTTCGCGGGCACAAAGTTAGAAAAAAATTCCCAATATTCCTATTCCGACCCGGTTACACGCGATACGACCCGCGTGCGGCACCTCCTCACACCGGCACGGCGCCGGTCAGAGTTCGATGGCCTTGCACCGGAGCCCCATCTGGCGGATCTTCTCGAGCGTCCGCGGCAGGGCGTAGCGCATGTTGCGGAAAGCCTTCTCGCTGTCGTGGAAAACGACGATGGCACCCGGGGCAAGGTACTTCGTGACGTTGCGTAGGCAGGTCCGGGGCGAGAGTTTGCGGTTGTAGTCGCGCGAGATGATATCCCACATCACCAGTTTGTAGCGCTGGCCCAGAAAACGGGCCTGCGCCGGGGTGATCTGCGCATAAGGAGGACGGAACAGCTCGCTGTGGATCAAGTCGTTGGCAAAATCGACATCCTCCGTATAGCGTTCGAGGCTCATGCCCCAGCCCTTCTGGTGCGAGTAGGTGTGGTTGCCGATCCGGTGTCCGGCATCGAGGATCCGCCGATACAGGTCGGGGTACATCTCGACGTTCTTGCCCAGCACGAAGAAGGTTGCCTTGGCATCATACTTGTCCAGCGTCGAGAGAATCCACTCGGTGATACCCGGCGTGGGGCCGTCGTCGAACGTAAGGAACACCCCGTCGGCATCGTCGATCTCCCAGATCAGGTCCGGCATGAGCCGCCGGATTATTTTCGGTGGTTTCAAACGCATGGCTTGCAAAAATAATGATTTTCCGCACGATTCCGAAAAATATGCGTATATTTGTATGAATAACCCCGGAAACACGCCATCGGGCCAGGCCGAGGTACTCCGCCGAGTCTCTTCGACACCGACCCGCATCGCATCTTCCACCAAGCGAAAACGGACCATGAAAACACTTCAGCGCATTGCCGCCGCGGCACTTCTGGCCGCCATGCTCTCCGGCTGCAAGGCTTTTCACACCTTGACTGATGCCAAGAAGGACGCACAGGGGCGTCCGTACGAACTGATCGTCGTCTGCCCGCAGCAGGAGTGGACGGGTGAAATGGGCGACTCGCTCCGCTCGATCCTTACCGCCCCGGTGCCCTACCTCAACCAGACCGAGCCGCTCTTCGACGTGCTCCGCGTGACGGAGAGTTCCTACACGGGCATGATCGCCGACCACCGCAACATCCTGCGGATCGTGGTCGATCCCTCGCTCGAACAGGCCGCCACCGGCGTGGAATACGATCTCACGGCCTCGCCGCAGATCGTACTGACGCTTCAGGGCCCCGACGACCGCAGCATCGTCGATTACCTCTCGGCCAACCGCGACAAACTCGTGCAGGTGCTCGAAAAGGCCGAACGCGACCGCTCGATCGAAGCCAACAACAAATTCTACAACACGGGCATCCGCGACGCCGTCGAGCGGATCTTCGGCGTGGATATGAAGGTGCCGAAGGGCTACGTGCTGGCCAAACAGGAGGAGGACTTCCTCTGGGCCCGCTACGAATACCCCACCGCCAGTCAGGGTTTCTTCGTCTACTCCTATCCCTACGAAGGTCCCGAATCGCTCACGCCCGAGGCACTCGTCGCCGCACGCAACCGCTTTGCGGCACGCATTCCCGGCCCTTCGGACGGCTCGTACATGACCACCTCGGACGCCTTCGCTCCCGGCTACCGGATGTTCCGCCTCGAAGGACGCCTGTGGTGCGAATTGCGCGGATTCTGGGACGTGGAGGGTGATTTCATGGGCGGCCCGTTTGTCAGTTACACCACCGTCGATACGGAGAACAACCGCGTCTTCACGCTCGACGGCTACGTCTACGCCCCCGACCTGAACAAGCCCCGCAAACGCAACTACGTGCGCGGGGTCGAGCACCTGCTCTACACCGTCACCTTCCCCGACCAGAAGCCGGCGAAGGCCGGGGACGGAGCCGCCGACAAAGAGTAAACATCCGCCGGGGGCTGCCGCAGCGTTTCCCGCCGCGGCAACCCCCGCTCCGATTCCATGCAGCAGATCCTCACATACACGTTCCTCGTGCTCTACTCGGTGACGATTCTCGGCATCGTACTGGTCGTCATCACCGACAACCGGAACCCGCTGAAGACCCTGCCGTGGATCATCGTGCTGGTGCTGGCCCCCGTCGTGGGTCTGATCTTCTACTTCTTCTTCGGGCAGAACCTCTCCAAACAGCGCATCATCTCGCGCCGGATGCGCAAACGCATCACCCTGCAGCTCGAAGAGGCCGAGCACGCCGCAGGCCCGGGAATTCCCAAGGCCTACCGCCCGCTGGCCCGCCTGCTGCGCACCACGAGCCATGCCGTGCCGCTCTACGGCAGCCGCATCACCCCCTACACCGACGGGAGCAGCAAGATGGAGGCTCTGCTCGGCGAGATCGCCCGGGCCCGGCATCACATCCACCTGCAGTACTACATCTTCTGCGACGACGAAACGGGGCGGCGCCTGCGCGACGCACTCGTGGAGAAGTCCCGGCAGGGGGTGCACGTGCGGATCCTCTACGACGACGTGGGATGCAGCGGCGTCCGCAAATCGTTCTTCGAGGGGATGCGCCGCGAAGGGATCGAGGTGCACGCCTTCCTGCACGTGAAGTTTCCGCGCTTCACCAGCAAGGTCAATTACCGCAACCACCGCAAGATCGTGGTCATCGACGGCCGCGTGGGGTTCATCGGCGGCATGAACATCGCCGACCGCTACGTGCGCGGAACCGGGTGGGGATCGTGGCGCGACACCCACTTCCGGATCGAGGGCAGCGGCGTCGCAGGGCTGCAGATCGCCTTCCTGAGCGACTGGTCGGCCACGACCAAACGGCACGTTTCGGGCTCGGAATACTTCCCCGCGGCGCAACGCTACACGGACAACATCCTGCAGGTCGTGGCCGGAGGGCCGCTCGGCAAGTGGCGGGCGCTGCTGCAGGCCGACAGCTACGCCGTGGCCAACGCCCGCCGCAGGGTGTGGATACAGACCCCCTACTACCTGCCGTCGGAGGTCCTCAACACGGCGCTGCAGACCGCCGCGCTGGGAGGTATCGACGTACGGCTGATGCTTCCCGCACGCTCGGACTCGAGACTGATCGACCTCGCCTCGCACTCCTACCTCGACGACATGATGCGCGCCGGGGTGAAGATACTCTTCTACGAACCGGGATTCCTCCACTCCAAGCTGCTGATCATCGACGACGGGCTGACCGTCATCGGATCGGCCAACATGGACTTCCGCAGTTTCGAGCACAACTTCGAGGTGAACGCCTTCGTCTATGACGCCGAGTTCACCTCCCGCATGTCGGCGATCTTCTCCGACGACGCGGCCCGATGCCATGCGGTGACCCCCGGCGAGTGGTTCCGCCGCCCCCGCCGGAGGCGCTGGGCCGAATCCTTCATGCGGGTCTTCTCGCCCCTGATGTGACAAACCGTAATACGAACCGATTAAAACAACCCGAACATGAAACAAACTCTCCTCCCGCTGCTGGCCGCATGTGCGATGTGCGCATGCACGGCAACCCCCGAAGCATCGGACTACGCCGTTGTGGCCGGTCCAGGCATCGCCGACGATCCGCAATGGAACTCCGTCGTCGAGGCACTCTGCGAAAGCCACCCGGGCGCCCGGGTGATCCACTACCGCGATACGGTGAGCGAAGCACTGCCCGCCCTGCGCGAGACCGCGCCCCGCTACGTGGCCTTCGTCGAGCGGCCCGAACAGGTCGGCCGCGCCTACATCATCGCCCTGAACCGCATGAGCCGCGAGGTGGATGACGACATCTATGCCGACTACCTCTGGGGCGTCATCACGGGTTACGACGCCGAGGCCGCACTGCGCATGGTCCGCGACGCCCGCGAACCGCTGGTCATCCGGAGCGCCGTGAGCACGCTGCGCGAGGTGGGCAGCGGCAAGTGGTTCGACTCGTTCGCCTATGTGGACGACCGTTATGCGGGGGTCTGCGGCGAAAAGAAGCCCGGGGCCGACTCGGTGAGCCACTACCGCACGGAACGCCAGCTCGAAGACGGACGCCCCGACCTGCTGCGGAGTTTCTGCGACTTCTATGCAGCCTATGACCCCGACCTGATCACCACAGCCTCGCACGCCACGGAGCGCAACCTCGAGATGCCCTTCTCGGTGGGCAACCTGCGGGCCCGCGACGGCGCCCTCTACGCCGACTTCCCCGAAGGGCCCGAGGCACTCAAGGAGTCGGGCAAGCGCCGCGTCTTCCTTCCGATCGGCAACTGCCTGATCGGCAACGTGAACAACACACGCGAGAGCATGGCCATCGCCTGGATGAACAGCGCGCACGCCTCGGCAATGGCCGGCTACGTCGTGCCGACGTGGTACGGACGCAACGGATGGGGCGGACTGAAATACTGGCTCACAACCCCCGGGCGCTACTCGCTCGCAGAGGCCTTCTACCTCAACCAGCAGGACATGCTGCACCAGATCGACTCGTGGGACCCCGAACTGTGCCACAAGCCGTTCCCCTACGGCCCCGAGGGTTTTGCCGAAGAGGATCTGGCAAAGGCCTCCGAAGTGGCCGGGCGCGAACTTACGGTCGATGAGCTGGGCTTCTTCTTCGACCGCGACGTGCTGGCCTTCTACGGCGACCCGGCATGGAACGTCCGGCTGAAGGAGCTGCCCGAGGAGAACGACTTCACCGTAACGGCAAGCACCGAGGGCGGACAATATGTGCTGACCGTAACGACGTCCGAGAACTTCAGCGCCGAACGGATGGCCGGAAGCCACTTCAAGGAGGAGCACGTGAAGGATCTGCCCTTCAGCTACTTCTTCCCCGAACGGCTGAAGAATCCCCGCCTGGCCGAGGGCGAGACGTGGGATGCGGCTATGGACGAGAACTTCCTGCTGATCTACAACCCGGGCTTCGAACCGGGCCGGAGCTACACGATCCGGATCGACACCGACAAATAGCAGGGGACGGCACACCGGCTGCCGCAGCGAAATGAGGAGAGCGGCTTCCCGTCGTGGAAAGCCGCTCTCCTCTATACTACGTCATGCAACCGGTCCGCCGGGGAGGTATCCGTAAAGCCTGCGGGTCCGGCAAAGGAGGCGGACGAAGGCGGCACCGCGGACGCTGCCCGCCGGTCAGATATCAACGATGCCGTTGCGGATGGCATAGACCACAAGGCTGGCCGTATTCTTGCAGCCGGTCTTTTCGAGGATGTTGGCGCGGTGCTTGTCCACCGTGCGTTTCGAGATGAAGAGTTCGTCGGCGATCTCCTGATTCGAGAGGCCCCGGCAAACGGCCACCAGAATCTCCCGCTCGCGCGACGAGAGCTGGTCGTCGGCCAGCTCGTCATGCTCGCGGGCGTGCATCCGCCCGGTGAGCGACGAGAGCAGCCGCGGCGAGAAGTAACTGCCGCCGCCCATGACCGCCGCGATCGCCTCGAGCACGTCGCCGATGTCGGAGTCTTTCAGCAGAAAGCCCCGCGCCCCGGCCTCGACCATGCGCGAATAGTAGCTCTCCTCGCCGAACATCGACAGCGTGATGATCCTCAGATCGGGACGGCGTGCCAAAGCCCGCTCGGTGGTCTGGGCTCCGTCGAGCCCCGGCATCGAGAAGTCCATGAAGACGATGTCCGCCGCAAAGGACTCCTGCTCCAGCAGGGCGAGGAACTCCTCGCCGCTCGAGGCTTCGCCCACAACGCGGAATCCCTCGTTGCGTTCGAGCAGCCCCCGCAGTCCGTTGCGGAAGAGCGAATGGTCATCAACCAGTATGATTCTGCACTCCATGACGACACTCTATTTTTTCCGGCGGCGCGAACGGCGCTGTTCCGGGACGGCACTCTCCTGCGTATTGACCCGGATGGCGGCCCGCATCCCCTTGCCCTTCGACGAGGCGATGTCGAACGTCCCGCCCAGCGAGTTGATCCGCGAGGCGATGTTCGAGAGGCCCATCCCGCAATCCATCATCGCCTGCGGATTGAAGCCCCGTCCGTCGTCCGAATAGTCGAGCGCCAGTTCCGACCCGTTCTGCGAAAGCGAAAGGTTGATGGCCCGGCAGCCCGAATGCTTGAGCGAATTGTTGATCAGCTCGCAGATCACCCGGTAGAGGATCACCTCGACGTCCGTATCGTAACGCTCCGTGCGGAGGTTGGTCGTGAAGCGGATTTTCACATCGTGCATCGCCGCACTCTTGTCGATGAAGTTCTGCACGCCGCGCGCCAGTCCGAAATCGTTGAGTACGTGAGGAGAAAGGTTGTTCGAGATCTCCCGGAGCGAACGGATTGCCTCCTCGATAACGTAGGTCGTATTGTCGATGATTTCGCGCTGCTCGGCGTTGCGCTCGTCGCGCGAAAGGGCCGTGAGCGACATCTTCGCCGACGAGAGCAGCGGGCCCAGGCCGTCGTGCAGCTCCTTCGAGAAGCGCGACCGCGCCTTCTCCTCGGTACGCAGCACGGCCGTAAGAATGCGCTTGTTGAGCAGCGTCCGCTGGTGGTTCAGCCGGTCGATGTAGGTGAAGAGCTTGTGGGCGTACATCACGCCGATCGAGAGGCAGATCGAGACCGTGACCCCCAGGTAGGCGAACCACCAGCGCGGCATCACCTCGACCCCAAGATCGACAAGCAGCTGCACAAGCCGCTCGATGGTCAGCAGCGAGAAGCCCACGATGAAGAGGATCCACACCGAGTTGTATTTCGTGGCGCGCACCAGCCGGAGCGCATAGACCGTCGCCAGCGTCTGGACGATGATCGAGATGACAAGCAGAATTCGGATCAACATAAACTCGCGTGTTGGAAACGTCGCCCCACACCACACTGCACGGAGGGGAGGGATGCGAACCTTGTTGTTTACAAAGATAGCGAAATTTCGAATAAATCGGCCGAATCGGGTTCAATAATGCGCGGGCGCTGCAAAGACGAACGCCTCGGGGCCCCAATTCCCTGGCCGAATACGCGCCGGCGGCTACGAACCGATGATCGGCATCCGTCCGACATACTCGTCGGTCGAAAGTTGCGACACCATGAACGAGGCGATATCGGCCCGTGAGATGCCGAACCGGATCCGCTTGTCCCCGAACGACACCTTCACCGTCCCGCTCGCCGCCCGGTCCTTCGGGGCCATGAACCGAACCACCGTCCATTGAAGGTTCGATCTCTCCACATCGGACACAATGCGCGAAATGCACTTTTTCGCCTTAGGGAGAAAAACCGAAGCCAGCAGCCCCGGGAGAACCGTGACATACGAACGAACGTCTTCGCGCGACCTCACGCTGGGAGTCGCCCATGTGACGTAACGCGACACGCCCACCCGCCTCATTGCCGACAGAATCGCCCGGTTTGCCTCCACGGCCGGCACATCCTCATGAAACAGCCGCATCGACACCCCGATACAGTTGATCACGGCATCACACCCGCGCATGGCTTCGAGCAAAGCGGGAGTATCGGACGTCGTACCGATTCTGACCTCCAGCCCATCCGGATTCCCGAAACACGTCACATCCCGACGGACATATGCAACTACCTTGTAGCCACGGCCGAGAGCCGCCTTGACCGCAAAACGGCCGATACCGCCATTGGCTCCCAAGATCAACACTTTCATCTGTTTGGAATTTACACGCATTACACAAACATGATTTCACCTCAACACATCAGAAAGGGCGTTCAACTGCCGATAGTCGGTCAGGTCCACCTGCACGGGGACCACCGAGACGTAGCCGTGCGCCAACGCCCACTCGTCCGTGTCCTCTGCCTCGGGTTCGGCATTGACGAAATCGCCCGTAAGCCAAAAATACTCCCGCCCCCGGGGATCTTCGTGGCGGAAGAACTCCTCGCGCCAGAAGCCGCGGTTCTGGCGGCAGAGGCGGATGCCCTTCACCTGTTCGGGGCGGCCCTTCGGGACATTGACATTCAGACACAGCGGCAGCTCGACCTTGCCCTCGAGCACGGCTTCGACAATCCGCCTCCCGTACTCCACGGCCGCATCGAAGTCGGCATCGGCCGAGTGGTCGTCGAGCGACAGCCCGATCGACGGACAGCCGTAGAAGCTCCCCTCGATGGCCGCACCCATCGTCCCCGAATAGAGGACATTGACCGCCGAATTCGAACCGTGGTTGATGCCCGAAAGCACCAGATCGACCCGCCGGCCGCGCAGCAGGCAGTCGAGCCCCATCTTCAGGCAATCGACCGGCGTGCCGGAAAAGGCATAGAGCGTGAGCCACTCCTCCTCGCGGACCTTGCGCAGGTAGAGCGGGTTGTACATCGTTATGGCCTGGCTCATGCCGCTCTGCGTCGTTTCGGGAGCCACGGCCACCACGCGGCCAAAACCGCGGGCCACATCGATCGCGGCAGCCAGCCCCTTCGATGCGTAGCCGTCGTCGTTGGTAACCAGTATCAGTCGTTCATCCATCGCTTTTCTCCTTTTTTTAAGGGCAAAGATAACGATTTTCCCCCGTACAGGAACGATTTTTCAACCGAAGCTTGCGCCGTTCGGAATTTTCTTCCTATCTTTGCAGTCCCCAACGGGGCGTGTACCGACCTCTTTCATTGGGTGTCCATGCAAAAGCGAGGGCCGGAAGGACCGGGGCGGCCGGCCGGAAACGGCTGGCGGCAGCGGAAATCGAGACCGCATCGCAGGATTACGGGCCTGAGAGCCCGTATGGTAGCGGCGGCACAGCGGGAATGTCGGATGCGAAACATAAAAAAATTGTTGCAACAATGAACAAAGACGCAATCATCAAGCTCGTCAATGAGCAGATGTGGCCCAAGACGGATGCCGACATTCCGTCGTTCAAGGCCGGAGACACGATCACCGTATCCTACAAGATCATCGAGGGTAACAAGGAGCGCGTACAGAGCTTCCGCGGCGTGGTGATCCAGATCAAGGGACAGGGCAAGACCAAGATGTTCACGATCCGCAAGGTATCGAACGGCGTCGGCGTGGAGCGCATTTTCCCGCTCTACTCGCCCCACATCGAGAAGATCGAGGTCAATAAGATCGGTGTCGTTCGTCGCGCCCGCATCTACTACCTGCGCAACCTGACCGGCAAGAAGGCCCGCATCAAGGAGAAGCGCATGACCAGCTCGGAGAAATAGTCCCGACGGTCGTATGGAAAAACCGGATGGCTCCATTGGGAACCATCCGGTTTTTTATGTGTCCGGAGCGGAAGGCACACGTCAGGGGCCGTCCCGGAAACCGGAAGAAGACAAGGACCGGATCCGGAAGCATGGCCGGGGCGGAGAAGGCGGCCGGGGCACAAACGGAGACCGGAGAGGAATCCGGCCCCGGGAAGAGCGCCGCAATCCGAGCCCCGACTCCGCAAGGCCCTTCTCAACGAGCGGATACGAAAAGGGGCGCCTGCGAAGAGAGGCGCCCCTTGTTTTTCGGAAGATTCCGGAGATCAGTCATTGACCGGAATGTCCTTATTGACGTTCTTCGAACCGGCGAGTGCATAGTAGAGCAGGTAGACCAGACCGATGACGATCACCCAGTAGCTCGTCAGGTAGCCCGTTCCTCCATTCAGGTCGATGATGCCGTTCTGGAGCAGCGGAAGGATACCGCCGCCGCAAACGAGAGCCATGAAGATTCCCGAAGCCTTCTCCGTGTATTTGCCCAGACCCTCGACGGCCAGGTTGAAGATACCGCCCCACATCACCGAGGTGCAGAGACCGACAAGAACCAGCAGCATCGCATTGACCGGGACCTGAACCAGCTTGAAGCCCTCGGCCCCGTTGAATACCGGCATATTGACAAGCGACTGCGGCAGGAAGATGGCGGCGGCCGTCAGCACCAGCCCGACGAACGATACGGTCGTAAGCATGGCCTTGGCCGATATCTTGGCACCCAGGACGGCACCGAGCAGACGGCCTACGAGCATGAGCAGCCAATAGGTGGCGGCTACCGAACCGGCAACGACCTCGGCATTCACGCCGCTGCCCAGCACGTTCAGTTCGGGATTCTGAAGCCATTTCTGCAGGACGTTGGGAACACCAACCTCAACACCTACATAGATGAAGATAGCTACAGCGCCCAGCACAAAGTGACGGAACGACAGCGGACCGTACTGCGAAGCGGCAGCCTGCTGCTTGCCGGCCTCGCGTTTGTTCTCGGGGATGTTCGTCAGAGCGATCACGACAAAGGCGAAGGCAAAGATGGCCAAAGCCGCATACATCAGCGGAAAGACGTTGCTGATCTGCGCATTGCGGATGCCCTCGGGAATCAGCAGACCCGTCATGACGATCACGGCCGTACCGCTCAGCGAGTTGAAGGCGCCTCCAGTCTGGATGAGCTGGTTGCCCTTGTTGCCGCCGCCGCCCAGCTTGTTGAGCATGGGATTGACCACCGTATTGAGCAGACACATCGAGAAACCGGCGATGAAGGCTCCGAGCAGGTAGACCCCGAAGCTCTCGGCCACACCCGAAAGTGTCTGGATGCCGACGCCCGCGAAACCGACGGCAACAGCCACCAGTGCGGTCTTCTTATAGCCGAACTTCTGCAGCATGTTGCCCGCAGGGTAGCCCATGATCGCATAGGCGATGAAGTTGGCGAAAACGCCCAGCGTTCCCATCCAGTTCGGGACATTGAACTGGTACTTGAGGATATCGCCCATCGGCGACGCCAAGTTGGTCACGAACGAGATCATCGCAAAGAGGAAGATCATCACGATGATGGGCAAGGTGTAATTCCTTCTGTTCCATAAGTGTTGTTTTGTGATTATTTTTAGGTTGTGGATAAATTTCAGGTCGGGAGCCGCACATCACCGGTCTCTCTCGGCGATATAGGCGCAGAGATTCACCAGCGCCGAGCGGTATTCGGAGTCCTCATAATCGGAGAGCATTCCCACAGCGCGCGAGATGTACCCCTGCATGACTTCGGCGGCGAAGGAGATACCCCCCTCCTGCTCCACCGCACTGCGCAGATACTCCACCTCGCCGTCATCCTCATGGCAACGGGCCAGTCTGCCCAGCAGATCGGCCCGTCGCTCCGCCGACGCACGGTCGAGCACGGCCAGCAGCGGCAGCGTGATCTTCCCTTCACGCAGGTCGTTGCAGGCCGGCTTCCCGGTCTGGGCCGAAGGCGTATAGTCGAGAATGTCGTCCTGGATCTGGAAGGCCATGCCCACGGCCTCGCCGAAACGGCGCATCGTGGCGACCTTGTCGCGCGTGGCACGCACGGCCAGGGCGCCGGCCGAGGCGCTCACCCCGAGCAGGCTGGCAGTCTTTTTGTAGATGATGTCCAGGTAGGTCTGACGGGTCATGCTGTGCGCCGCGGCACATTCGTCCTGCAGCACCTCTCCCTCGCACAGGGCGGCCATCGCGCCGCAGACATGCGTCACCAGGTCGAACTGGCCGCTCAGCAGGCCGATGTTCATGTTCTTGGCCAGGATGTAGTCGCCCAGGATCACCGCCTTGTGCGACTGCCAGCGGGCATTGACCGACGGTTTGCCGCGCCGCGTGTCGGCCTCGTCGATCACGTCGTCGTGGATGAGCGACGCCACATGGATCATCTCCACGAGCATGGCGGCCAGGCAGGCGCGCCGGCCACCGGCGGCGGCCTTCACGGGAGCGTTCAACGCGGCCGAAAGCATGACGAGGAGCGGCCGGATGCCCTTGCCGCGCGACGAGAGCGCATACCGCAACATATCGGAAAGCAATTCACCCTCGGCAGTGAACTGGTCTTCGACGAATGCGTCGAATGCCTCCAGCTCCGCCGTAACGGGTTTGCGGATGTCTTCGAGTGTAATCATATGTGCAAAGATAGTCATTTTTCGCAAGGAAAAGAGTGACTCTCGATGTTTTTTCGTACCTTTGGCAATCGGTTAAGACTCGACAGAATGAATTTTTCGAAAGGTTTCGCAGCGAAAATACTCCCTGCAGCCGTAGCGCTTGTCCTCTTCTTCATCGTGAGTGCCGCCTACTTCGCCCCCCAGTTCCGGGGCGAAGTGCTGCCCCAGCACGACGTGCTGCAATACGAGGGGATGGCCCGGGACATCACCCGGATGCGAGCCGAGCGGGGCGAGGATCCCCAATGGACCGGCGGCATGTTCGGCGGAATGCCCGCCTATCTGATCAACGTAGCCTACCCGGCACAGGCGGTCAAGCGCACCGTCGGGCAGGTGGTCAAACTGATCGACACCCCGGCCGCATTCCTCTTCTTCTCGATGGCCGCCATGTGGTGCATGCTGCTCATCTTCGGCATCAACCCCTGGATCGGCATCGTCGCCGCACTGGCCTACGGACTCTCGACCTACTTCCTGCTGATCATCGGTGCGGGCCACATCACCAAGATGTGGGCGCTGGTCTACGCCCCGCTGATGATGGGCGGCGCACGGATGACCCTGCGCGGCAACCTCTGGTACGGAGCCGCACTGACGGCACTGGCCACCTCGCTCGAGATCGGAGCCAACCACCCGCAGATCACCTACTATTTCCTCGTGGCGATGGCCGCGCTGTGGATCAGCGAGGGCATCTTTGCCCTGCGCGAAAAGCGGATGCGCGATTTCGCCCTGCGCACCGCGGCGCTGGCCGGAGCGGGCATTCTGGCCGTCGGATCGAACTTCGCGCCGCTGTGGTACACGGCCCGACACACGAAGGAGACCATCCGCGGCGGCTCGGAGCTGGCCGCAACGGCCTCCCCGTCGGAGAGCGCCCGGGGCGGGCTCGACCTCGACTACGCCACGGCGTGGAGCTACGGCCGCTCGGAGACCTTCAACCTGCTCATCCCCGACTTCATGGGACGCCAGTCGGCCACGACCTTCCCGGCCGACGGAGAGACGGCTGCCGTGCTGAACGACTACGGGTTGCACGGCGCGGCGCAACAGCTCCCGACCTACTGGGGCACGCAGCCCTACACGGGCGGTCCGACCTATCTGGGCGCCGCGGCGATCTTCCTCGCCGTGCTGGGGCTCATCCTGCTGCCCGGGCGCAGCAAGTGGTGGATCGCGGTGGTCTGCGTGCTGATGATCCTGCTCTCCTGGGGCCGCAACCTGATGGGATTCACCGAGCTGGCCTTCAAGCTGCTACCCGGATACGACAAGTTCCGCACGGTCTCGATGACACTCGTCGTCGTGCAGTGGGCCGTGCCGCTGCTGGGCGCCGCTGCACTCATGCGCCTGTGGCGCGATGAGATTCCGCGCGAGCGGATATTACGCGCACTGGCCTGGAGCGCCGGGATCACCGGAGGACTCTGCCTGCTCTTCGCCGTAGCCGGATCGGTCCTCTTCGACTTCGGCCGCGATGCAAGCGCCGAAATGATGACCGAGCAGTTCCACCGCATCTTCCAGGCCAACGACATGCAGCAGTACATCGACCGCGGCATGGATATCGAATGGGGCGCCGCAACGGCCGACGCGATGGCCGCCGACCGGGCCGCGATGATGCGGCACGACGCCTGGCGCTCGCTGCTGATGATCCTGCTGGCGGCCGGATGCGTGGGACTCTTCGTCCTGCGCAGGATCGGGAAATTCGCCCTTGCGGGACACTGGCGGCCGTCATGCTGCTGGACCTCGTACCGGTGGACCTGCGCTTCCTCTCGGGGGAGAACTTCGTGTCACCCCGCCGGCAGCAGGTAACCCCCTCGGCCGCCGACCGGGCCATCATGGAGGACAAGGAGCCGGGATACCGGGTGCTGAACCTCACGGTCAGCCCCTTCAACGACGCCACGACCTCCTACTTCCACCGCTCGGTGGGCGGATACCACGGGGCCAAGCTCGCACGCTACCAGGACCTGATCGACCGCTATCTGAACGACCTCGACGACGGCGTGCTCGACATGCTCAACACGCGCTACCTGATCGTACCGGGCGACAACGGGCAGCCCGAAGCGGTGCGCCGCCCCTCGCCCAACGGGGCCGCCTGGTTCGTCGATCGGATCGTCGCGGGCGACACCCCGCAGCAGGAGATCGACCTGCTGGGCGAGACCGACCTGAAGACAACGGCCGTAGTCGGCGCCCGGGACAGGGGTGAGGCCGAAAAGACGCTGCCCGCACGGGCGGAAGGCGACTCGACCGCCGTGCGGACGATCGCCCTCACGGAGTACCGTCCCAACTACCTCAAATACGAATACTCGTCACCCGAAGAGGCCGTTGCGGTCTTCTCGGAGATCTACTACGACCAGGGCTGGACGGCCTGGGTGGACGGCGAGCAAGCTCCCGCCTTCCGCGCCGACTACGTGTTGCGGGGCATGCGCCTGCCGGCCGGCCGGCACACCGTCGAATGGCGGTTCCGCGCTCCGCGCTGGGAGGCGGTCGAAGGGGTGACGCTCGCCTGCTCGCTGCTGATCCTGCTGGGAGCCGCCGCGGCGCTGGTACATTGTTTCCGCAAGAAAAAAGAGACAAGCCATGAAGGATGACAAACGGCTCAAACGCAAGGTCCGCAACTCCTACATCGTCTCGACGGTGAGCATCGCACTGGTGCTCTTCCTGCTCGGATCGGTGGGGTACCTGATGGTTGCGGCTCTGAATGTCGCCGATACGCTCCAGTCAAGCATAGCCGTCAGCGTCGAGCTGAAAAACGGGCTGAGTGAAGAACAGCGCGCCGAGATCGAGCAGAAGCTCTCCGAGGAGGCACTCGTTTCGACAGTCTCTTTCCTTTCAAAGGATGAGAAGATCGAAGACCGGGAGTTCCGCAAGATGTTCGGCAGCACATTCGAGGAGGTGCTCGAGGAGAACCCGCTGTTCGACTCGTTCGAACTGACCCTCACGTCGGCATCGGCCGACAAGGAGCTGCTCGACGGGTTCATCGCCGCCGTCGAACGCATCGAGGGCGTGGACCGCGTCTCCTATCCGGCCCGCATGGCCGAACGGCTCCACGCCACGGTGGGCAAAATCCGGCTGGTGCTGCTGCTCTTCGGCGGGGCGCTGCTCATCATCTCGCTCATCCTGGTGAGCAACACGATCCGGCTGGCGATCTTCTCGAAACGCTACCTGATCAACACGATGAAGCTGGTCGGCGCGACCAAGTGGTTCATCATGCGGCCGTTCCTGGGCAGCAGCATCACGCAGGGCGTGCTGGCCGGACTGGGTGCCGCAGCCCTCTTCGCTCTGGCCGTATACGGGCTCAACGAGACCATTCCCGAACTGACGACGATCGCCGAGATCGGCAAGATCGCCATCATCCTCGGCGCGATGATTGCAGGCGGCGTAGTGATATCGGGGCTCTTCACACTCGCTGCCCTGAACAAATTCGTCAATATGAAGTCGAACAAGATATACCTTTATTAAATGAAAAAAGAGCAGCCCAAGAAAACGGAACCCGCACAGGAGGATCCCCGCATGCCCCTCACGCGCCGCAACTACATCCTGCTGGCCATCGGTTTTGCCGTCATTCTCCTCGGCTTCGTGCTGATGTCGGGTGGCGGCAGCGATTCGCCCGACGAATTCAACTACGCCATGTTCTCGTGGCGGAGGATCACACTGGCTCCGATCCTCGTGGTCGGCGGCTTCGTCCTGGAGATCTATGCCATCCTGAAGCGCTACTGACACCCCGCACAAGAAAACAACTGACCCGTGGATACATTGCAAGCCATCCTGCTCGGCATCGTGCAGGGCATCACCGAATTCCTCCCCGTCTCGAGCAGCGGGCACCTTCAGATCGCCAAGGAGCTGCTGGGCGTGGAGATCGAAGAGAACCTCACATTCGACGTCATCCTGCATGCCGCCACCGTGCTGAGCACGATCGTCGTGCTCTGGCACGAGGTGTGGCGCCTGCTTAAGGGGCTCTTCTCGCGCCGTTTCAACGAGGAGCAGGCCTACATCCTCAAGATCGTCGTCTCGATGATCCCGATCGGCATCGTCGGCTTTCTGTTCAAGGAGCAGATCAATGCCCTGCTCGACGCCCCCCTGGATCCTCGCTTTCGTAGGCGCCATGCTGCTGCTGACGGCCGCCCTGCTGGCCTTCGCCTACTATGCCAGGCCGCGGCAGCGGGAGACGATCTCCTACCGCGACGCCTTCATCATCGGACTGGCGCAGGCGTGTGCCGCCATGCCCGGGCTCTCGCGTTCGGGTTCGACCATCGCCACCGGTCTGCTGCTCGGCAACAAGAAGACGGCCGTAGCCCAGTTCTCGTTCCTCATGGTCCTCGCGCCGATCCTCGGCGAGACGCTGCTCGAGGCCGCCGGCGGCGAGCTGACGGCCAGTGTCGCCACCGGGCCGCTCGTAGCCGGATTCCTCGCCTCGTTCATCACGGGGTGCCTGGCCTGCCGCTTCATGATCGAAATCGTCAAACGGGGCCGTCTGATCTGGTTCGCCGTCTACTGCGCCCTGGCCGGCATCATCTCCATTCTGAGCTACATATGCTGACATCCGACGTACACGACCTGCACGGCATCAACTTCGAGGAGGGGTACATCGCCGTGGTGGACAAGCCCCTGCGCTGGACCTCGGCCGACGTGGTCCGCAAGGTCAAGTTCTCCCTCCGCAAACTCGGATACCGCCGCATCAAGGTGGGTCACGCCGGGACGCTCGACCCGCTGGCCACGGGTATCCTGCTCGTCTGCATCGGCCGCGCCACGAAGATGGCCGACGCGCTGCAGGCCGAGGAAAAGGATATGTGGCCGACGTGATGCTCGGCGCCACGACCCCGAGTTACGACCTCGAGCACGAGATCGACGCCGCCTACCCCTGGGAGCACATCACGCGCGAAGCCGTCGAAGAGGCCCTCCAGGCACTCACCGGCGAACGGCTGCAGGAGCCGCCCGTCTACTCGGCCAAGAAGATCGAAGGAACGCGCGCCTACGAACTGGCCCGCGCGGGCGAGGAGGTCGAGCTGCGCAAGGCCCGGATCACGATCTACGAGATGGAGCTGCTCGAATGCGACCTGCCCCGGATCCGGATCCGCGTGCGGTGCAGCAAGGGGACCTACATCCGTTCGCTGGCCCGCGAGATCGGCGAAGCGCTCGACAGCGGCGCCCACCTCACCTCGCTGCGCAGGACCCGCAGCGGCGGTTTTACGCTGGCCAATGCCTGGGACCTGGAGGATTTTCTCAAAAATCTGCAAAATTCTGAAACAAAATAGCTTTTTTGCGTATAGAAAATAATCTGTCTCATTTTCAGAACGTAAAAAGAGCGTCAAACTATGAAATTATCGCAATACGGCTACGAGTTCTCGCCCGACATGCTGGCCCGGTATCCGGCCGAGAACCGCGATGAATCGCGTCTGATGGTGATCAATCGGGCCAAGGGAACCATCGAGCACCGCATCTTCAAGGACATCATCGAGTACTTCGACGAAAAGGACCTCTTCGTATTCAACGATACCAAGGTCTTCCCCGCACGTCTGTACGGCAACAAGGAGAAGACCGGGGCCGAGATCGAGATCTTCCTGCTGCGCGAACTCAACCGCGAGCTGCGCCTGTGGGACGTGCTGGTGGACCCGGCCCGCAAAATCCGCATCGGCAACAAGCTCTACTTCGGCGACGACGACCTGCTTGTGGCCGAGGTGATCGACAACACCACCTCGCGCGGACGCACGCTCCGCTTCCTCTTCGACGGCTCCTACGAGGAGTTCAAGCAGGCGCTCTTCAGCCTCGGCGAGACCCCTCTGCCCAAATGGGTGCGCGAAAAGGTGGAGCCCGAGGACGCCGAGCGTTACCAGACCATCTTCGCTTGCCATGAAGGTGCCGTGGCCGCCCCGACGGCCGGCATGCACTTCTCGAAGCACCTGATGAAGCGCATGGAGATCAAGGGCATCGACTCGGCTTTCATCACCCTGCACGTCGGACTGGGCAACTTCCGCACGGTCGATGTCGAAGACCTCTCGAAACACAAGATGGACTCCGAGCAGTTCTTCGTCACGGACGAGGCCGCCGAGGCGGTAAACCGAGCCAAACGCGAGGGCCGCAAGGTGGCGGCCATCGGTACCACGGTGATGCGCACGCTCGAGACGGCCGTATCGACCAACGGCATGATCAAGCCCATGGAGGGATGGACCAACAAGTTCATTTTCGCCCCCTACGACTTCACGGTCGCCGACGCCATGGTCACCAACTTCCACCTGCCCTACTCCACGCAGCTGATGATGGTGGCGGCATTCGGCGGTTACGAGACGGTGATGAACGCCTACAGGATCGCCCGCGAAGAGAAGTACCGCTTCGGCACTTACGGCGACGCGATGCTCATTCTTTAAGAATTTTTTCGTATCTTTGCAAAATAAGCGCTTAATAAAAATAGACGAAACATGGCCAGCAAGATTCTGTACGTTTGCCAGGAGATCACTCCCTATCTGCCCGAAACGGAGAACTCCCGGCTGTGCCGTGCGCTGACGCAGGCGATGCAGGAGCGCGGCAACGAGATCCGGACCTTCATGCCCCGCTACGGCTGCATCAACGAGCGCAGGCACCAACTGCACGAGGTGATCCGCCTCTCGGGCATGAACCTAATCATCGACGACAACGACCACCAGCTCATCATCAAGGTGGCCTCGATCCCCTCGGCCCGCGTACAGATCTACTTCATCGACAACGACGACTACTTCTCGCGCAAGGCCGTGCTGACCGATGCCGAGGGAAACTATTTCGCCGACAACGACGAGCGGTCGATCTTCTTCGCCCGCGGCGTGCTGGAGACGGTCAGGAAGTTGCGCTGGACCCCGTCGATCGTTCACTGCCACGGGTGGTTCTCATCCGTAGTGCCTGTCTACCTGAAACATGTTTTCGCCGACGACCCGATCTTCCGCGACGTGAAGATCGTCGTCTCGCTCTACGGCAACGGATTCCCCGGCTCGCTCGATCCCGGATTCGCCGAAAAGATCGCCGGTGAGGGGGTCAAGGACAAAAATCTCGGAATAATCGCAGACCCGTCATACGAAAATCTCTGCCGCTTCGTTATGGAGTATGCCGACGGCGTGGTTGCGGCATCCGCGGAGGTGGATCCCCGCGTGCTGGAGATAGCCCGTGAAAGCGGGAAACCGATACTCGAATACCAGTCGCCCGACGCGGAGGACTTTTTCGATAATTACAACCGATTCTATGAAGCGATTCAATAACATTCGCCGGCTGTTGCTCTCCGCCGCGACGCTCGCCGTCGTCGGCACGTCGATGCTCCCGGGCTGCACGTCCGTCGATGACACTCTGGGGTCGAACCTCATTCCGGACAACCAGCAGATGTACGCCGGATACGTCACGATCCCCCGGCTCGACGAGCTCAACCCGAAGCAATACGTCGAAACACGCCTCTACCAGACCGATTCGATCATCTCGTCGAACATCTCCTACGGCTACTTCGGCCAGCAGCTCAACGATACGATCGGGCGCCGCACGGCCGGGTTCCTCTCGCAGATGATCAACTACTACTCGGTGCCCGAGGGCTACTTCGGCGAGAACCCGATCTTCGACTCGGCACTGCTGCTGCTCACGGTCGAGAAATACGGAGCGGACACACTCACTACACAGCACTTCGCCGTGTACGAGATCCTGAGCAACAACTATCTGGAGGAGATGGACGGCGACGACACGACCTTCTACATCGGATTCGATCCCGTGAAGGCCGGGGTCTATGACCCGCAGAAACCGCTCTTCCGCTTCACGCTCGGCGGCGAAAAGGAAGGCGAGGGGCCGATGGCCACCTATGTGACACTCATCCCGACCGAGGAAGGCAAGCAGTATGTCCGCCACCTGATGCTCCAGAAGGCATTCGAAGGAGACGACTTCCCCTATGAGAACGACTATTCGATCTACAGCGTGGACAGCGTCGAGCAGTGGGTCGAGCAGTTCCGAGGCCTCTACATCGCCCCGGATCCCGACCAGAAAATATCGGAATACGGCAAGGGTACGATCTTCGGCACAACGCTCGAAACGTCGGGCCTGGCCATCTACGGCCGTACCCGCGTCAAGGAGGATCCCTCGCTGATCCAGGACACGATCGGCATGGTCTACTACTTCTACGAGACAACCAGCAACAACGGGTTCGGAAACGTCTCGGTCAATACGGTCACCCACAACTACGAAGAGGCGACGACGGCCACAAAAATCAATATCGACGATGCCCGCGAGTCGAACGAGAGCCGTCCGCTCCATTCGAGGATCCATGTCGAGGGTCTGGGCGGTGTCATCAGCGAGATGACCTTCACCCGGGAATTCTTCGAGACACTCGACGCCGCGATCGAGGCCGAGAACGAGCGCAACAACAAGGATTTCACCACATTGGCCTTCAGCCAGGTCACCATGTCGCTCTACTTCAACGACAGCGAGTACAACTGGGAGAACATCGGTTCGGGCAGCGGCAACCTCTCCCGTCTGGTCGAGCAGATGTCGGCAGCCCCCGAGCGGCTGGGCATGTACACGAACTACAAGACGCTCACCCCGATCGCCGACTACTACTATGCCTACGAGCAGCAGTACGAAACCGAACTGGACTACTACGGCAAGATCAACCGCAGCCGCGGATGCTACGTCATGAATATCACGGCCTTCATGCAAAGTCTGTGGAACAGTTACGTCAAGGAGCGTGACGCCGCGAAGTCCGAAGGCCGCGAGATCGAGATGGACAACGTCAAGAACCGAACGGTCTACATCGGTCCGGAAGCCTACAGCCTCTACACGAACTCGTTCGGCGAGGTTCAGGGCATGCCGACAAACGATTCGGGCGGGACACTCTCGCCGGAGAACAACGCCCCGATCCGCTTTACGATCTCATACAGCATGATCAAATGAGCAAACGATAAACCCATGTGCGGAACCTAAGTGTGCAGATACTTAGGTTTTCGCATTTCTGAAAAGCCATCGAAAAGCAATGCAGGAAAATTTAGTCATCGTCGAGTCCCCCGCCAAGGCCAAGACCATCGAAAAGTTCCTCGGCTCGGATTATATCGTCAAATCGAGTTTCGGACACATCCGCGACCTCTCGAAAAAGGACCTCGGAATCAACATCAATGAAGGGTTCAAGCCCGTCTATGAGATTCCGGGCGACAAGAAGAAGGTTGTCGATGAACTCACCAAACTCGCGAAGACGAAGACCGTATGGCTCGCATCCGATGAAGACCGCGAAGGAGAGGCCATCGCATGGCACCTGACCGAAGTGTTGGGTCTCCCGGTCGATCAGACGAAACGTATCGTCTTCCACGAAATCACCAAACGTGCGATCCTCGAGGCCATCGAGAACCCCCGCACGGTGAACATGAACCTCGTGAACGCACAGCAGGCACGCCGCATCCTCGACCGGCTGGTCGGCTTCGAACTCTCGCCCGTGCTGTGGAAAAAGGTCCGGCCCGCACTCTCGGCCGGACGCGTACAGTCGGTCGCCGTGCGGCTGATCGTCGAGCGCGAGCGTGAGATCATCGCCTTCCGTTCGGCTCCCTACTTCCGGATCGTCGCACAGTTCCATGCCGCCGGCGATGCGGAGAAGACCCTCTTCAAGGCCGAGCTGCCGACGCGCTTCGAAACCGAACAGCAGGCCCGCGACTTCCTCTCGCAGTGCATCGGCGCCACCTTCACGGTCGTCAAGTCCGAGGAGAAGCCGGCCCAGCGCTACCCTGCGCCGCCGTTCACCACCTCGACGCTCCAGCAGGAGGCCGGCCGCAAACTGGGCATGTCCGTATCGCAGACGATGTCCGTGGCCCAGCACCTCTACGAACAGGGATTGATCACCTACATGCGTACCGACTCGGTGAACCTCTCGCAGCAGGCTCTGGCCCAGTGCAAGGAGGAGATCATCAAGCTCTACGGCGAGAAGTACTCGTCGTGGCATAACTACAAGACCAGGACCAAAGGCGCACAGGAGGCCCACGAAGCCATCCGCCCCTCGTACATCGACCGCCAGTCGATCGAGGGCACGCCGGCCGAGAAGAAACTCTACGACCTGATCTGGAAACGAACGGTCGCCTCGCAGATGGTCTGTGCCGAACTGGACCGCACGACGATCACCATCGACATGAGCGGCTCGGAGCATCAGTTCGTGGCCCAGGGCGAGGTGATCCGCTTCGACGGATTCCTGCGCCTCTACTCCGAATCGACCGACGACGACCAGAGCGCCGAGAGCGGCGAGGGACTGCTGCCCAAGCTCACGGCCGGCGACCGCGTGCATGCGGCGCAGATCACGGCCACGGAGCGCTTCACGACCCCGCCGGCCCGCTACAACGAGGCTTCGCTCGTCAAGCGGCTCGAGGAGCTCGGCATCGGACGCCCTTCGACCTACGCCCCGACCATCACGACGATCATCAACCGCGGCTACGTGGTCAAGCAGAGCAAGGAGGGACAGAAGCGCTCCTACCTGCAGCTGACGCTCTCGGGCGACCGGATTGCGGACAAGACCCTCACGGAAAACAGCGGCAAGGAGAAGAACCGGCTCTCGCCCACCGACATCGGCATGGTGGTGAACGACTACCTCGAGGCCCAGTTCGGACCGATCACTACAACTTCACGGCCAACGTCGAGAAGGAGTTCGACCGCATCGCCGAAGGGGGACATCACATGGGAGAAGATGATCGACGACTTCTACGGCCCGTTCCACAAGATGGTCGATTCGGCCATTGCCACGCAACCGGCCAAGACGCGCGAAGTGCGCATCCTGGGCAACGATCCCGCAACGGGACATGTCGTCAAGGCTCGCATCGGCCGCTACGGCCCGATGGTCGAGATCGAGGGCAACCCGGGCGAGAAGAGCCGCTTCGCCTCGCTCAAGAAGGGACAGCTCATCGAGTCGATCACGCTCGACGAGGCGCTCGAACTCTTCGCCCTGCCGCGCGACCTGGGCAAACTCGACGGCGAGACGCTCAGCGTCGGCATCGGCAAGTACGGTCCCTACGTGCGCTACGGCAAGTCGTTCGCCTCGCTGGCCAAGAGCGACGACCCCTACACGATCACCTATGAACGCGCCGTGGAGTTGATCGAGGCCCACAAGGCGGCTGCGGCTGCGGCCAACACCCCGCTGCGGAGTTTCGAGGAGGATCCCGACATGCTCGTCAAGAACGGCCGCTACGGCGCCTACATCGCCTACAAGGGCAAGAACTACCGCATCCCGCGCGGCACGAAGCCCGAGGAGCTGACGCTCGAGGAGTGTCTGAAAATCGTATCGAATTCGAAAAAATAAACACTAACCCACCAAACGATCAACGCCTATGAAAAGACTGATGCTTTCCGCCGTCGCGTTCTGCCTCGCTCTCACGGCAGCGGCACAGACCGACTCCAACAACGACTCCGCACCGGGTTACCAGTTCACCGACGTGAAGGTGATCGAGACCACACCGGTCAAGGACCAGAGCCGCAGCGGTACCTGCTGGTGCTTCTCGACCCTCTCGTTCCTCGAGAGCGAGATCATCAAGGCCGGAGGTGAACCGATGCACCTCTCGGAGATGTGGATCGTGCGCCACTCGTTCATGGACAAGGCCGAAAAATACGTGCGCATGCACGGAACGCTGAACTTCGCCGAGGGCGGTGCCGCCCACGACGTGACCGAAGGGATCCGCGAGCACGGCATCGTGCCGTTCGAGGTCTACCCGGGTCTGAACTACGGAACCGCAAAACCCGACTTCCACGAGATCTCGGAGGTACTGAAGTCGTACCTCGACGCCGTGATCCGCGCAGCGGGCAACAAGCCTCTCTCGACGGCCTGGAAGCGCGGCTTCAACGCCATTCTCGACGAGTATTTCGGCGTCCTGCCCGAGACCTTTACCTACGAGGGCAAGGAGTACACGCCCGAGAGTTTCGCCGCCTCGCTGCCGATCTCGATGGACAACTACGTGGACATCTCGTCGTTCACGCACCACCCCTTCTACTCGCGCTTCATCATCGAAGTGCCCGACAACTGGATGTGGGCCGAGGTATACAACGTACCCCTCGAGGAGATGATGCAGATCGTGGACAACGCCCTCGAAAACGGCTATACGGTGGCCTGGGGCACGGACGTAAGCGAGAAGGGCTTCAGCCGCACGAAGGGTATCGGCGTCATTCCCGAAGCCGATCTCGAAGGCATGAGCGGCACGGAGGCCGAGCGCTGGGGCAAGCTCACCGAGCAGGAGAAGGAGGCCGCCCTCTACAAGTTCGACAAACCGGGCAAGGAGCGCACGATCACACAGGAGATGCGCCAGACCTCGTTCGACAACTGGGAGACGACCGACGACCACGGCATGCTGATCATGGGCGTGGCCAAGGATCAGAACGGGACCCCCTACTACAAGGTGCAGAACTCGTGGAACACGGTAGCGCCCTACGACGGATTCTGGTACTTCTCGAAACCTTTCGTGGCCTACAAGACCACGTCGCTCATGGTGAACAAGAACGCCATCCCGAAGGAGATCGCCAAGAAGCTCGGGCTGAAATAAGTTCCGAGGCAACGAAACGAAAAGCCCGCTCCATGCATGGAGCGGGCTTTTCGTTTGATATGAAGTTTCGGTATTCGTTTTCGGAATAAAGGGGAGAATTACATCTCGCTCAGCTTGATGCTCTCTCCCAACATAATCAGAGCGGTGCGCACCCACTCGCAGATCTTTGCTCTCATCACAATTGAACTATTCATTAAACAGTTATTAAATCTTATCATCTAAGACAGGCGCAAAGATAGAACGGAGGAAAGAATCCGCCAAGTAATTATTCAGAAAACTTAGTAAATATGTGATTTTTTGAGTATGTCACTGATCCTCGATCTCAAGGCCCAGAAGACGAGCCAAATCACAGGCCTGCAAAGCATTCACCTTCAACCCATTCAGCTCTACAGACGAAATTTCCCGGATTCGGATGCCGCGGATGTCCGAATCGGCCAAAGAGATGCCGCGCAGCCGGGTTCCGAAGAACTCCGCACCGGCGAGGCGGCATTCGGAAAAGACGACCTGCTCGAAACGGCACTCCGCAAAGGCTCCGCCGGAGAGGTCGCAGCCGACGAAACGCACGTGCCGCATGCGCGACTGCGCAAAACCGGCATACTCCGCACGGCAGCGCTCTGCCGCAACATGCTGCAGCGACGCCTCGGAAAACGAGGCTCCCGAGAGGCGGCAGTCGATAAAACGGACACGAAAAAAGCCGGCGCCGGTAAGATCGGCCACCGAGAGGTCGCAGTTGCGGAAAACAACATCGGCCAGATGGGCGTACCGCCACACCACTCCGGAAAGGCGGCATCCGGTGAAACTGCAGCCCGTGACGGCAAGATGGTCGCAGGCAAGTCCCGAGATGTCACCGCCCCGGAAGGCACGGCCGGAGACCTCCTCTCCGCGGGCAAGGAGATCGGGCGTCCCTACCGGCAAGGCCGCCCCGGAAAGCTGCGGTTCGGCAATTTTGATCTCGGGATTCATAAGATACAGACCAGCATGCAACCCTCCTCGCGGCGCATCGAAAGACTGAGCGGTGCCCCGCCCGCAATCGAGCCCACAATCCGCCCCGCCTCTGCATCCAGCGACAGGACGTGCAGGTCGCGCAGGAGGTCCAGTTCGCGCCGCCGGGCATATTTGTAAAGGGTCTCCTTGGCACACCACACGGCCGCAGGCCACCAGGGTTCGGCAGAGAGCGCCCGCTCGGAAGAGGTCATGTAACGGTCGGCGACACGCCCGAAGTCGCGGTCTTCGGACTCGACATCGACGGCACACGGAGCGTCGGAGATGCAGACGGCAACCCGCTGCGGGCAGTGCGAAACGGAGAGAAAGGCGGAACCGTCCGCCAGGCAGGGGGCGCCTGCGGCGTCGTAGGTGATCTCCACGCAGCGCCCCAGTTCACGCCGGACCATCGCCCGCCAAGTGAGGTACTCGGTCCGGCGACGCGCCGAGCCGAAAGCCGAGGCGGTGGCCCGTTCGGCGGCTGTCACCCACGGTCCGGTCTCCCCGGCATCGAGGAGCGGCCCGATCAGCAGGCGTTTCATGACACATCGACCCGGATCTTGTCGATCCGGTGGCCATCGACCTCCTGCACCGTGAAACGGATATCGTGCGACGTGAAGAGGTCGCCCTTGCGCGGGAAGTCGCGCTTGAGTTCGAGCATCAGGCCCGCGAGCGTCTCGGCCTCGCCCCTGACATCGGCGAAGGTATCCTCGTCGAGATCGAGAACCCGCTCGAAATCGCCCAGGTGGGTCTTGCCGTCGAAAAGATAGCTCTTGGCATCAAGGCGCGTATAGAAGGACTCGTCGTTGTCGCTCTCGTCCGAGATCTCGCCGACGATCTCCTCGATGATGTCCTCGAGCGAGACGAGTCCGAGCGTCGAACCGTACTCATCGACGACGATCGCCATGTGTATCTTGTTCGACTGGAAGTCGGCCAGCAGGTCGTTGATCTTCTTGTGCTCGGGGACGAAATAGGGTTTGCGGACCAGCTGCTGCCAGGCGAAATCGGCGCCGTTGTTGATGTAGGGCAGCAGATCCTTGACATAGAGCGTACCGCGGATGTGATCCATGTCCTCTTCATAGACGGGAATCCGCGAGAACCCCGACCCGATAATCGTCCGCTTGACCGTCTCGTAGTCGGCCGTATTGTCGAGTGCCGTCATGTCCACGCGGGGCTTCATGATCTCCTGCACCTCGGTATTGACGAAATTGACGATTCCCGACAGCATCACATGCTCCTCGGGACTCGTGTTCTGCGTCATGTCCACGGCATCGGCCAGCTCGTCGAGCGAGATCTCACTCTTGTGCACGGCCTTCTCGCTGATGCGGCTGGTCGCATGGACCAGCAGGTAGGAAAGCGGGTAGAAAATCCAGCGCAGAAGCAACAGCGGTTGTGCCACGATCGAGGCGAAACGCACCGGCATGGTCTGCGCGAGCACCTTCGGGAGGATCTCGCCGAAGAGCAGCAGCAGAAAGGTCACCAGCACGGTCTTGAAGAGGAATTCGAAACGGAGAAACGTAAAGACCGAATCGATGATGTGGGCCGTGAGGATAACAATGCAGATGTTCACGAGATTGTTGATGACCAGGATGGTCGCCAGCAACAGGTCTACATCCCCCAGCAGGCGCAGCACGGCGGCGGCCGAAGCACTCCGTCTGCTTTTGAGTCGGTTCACGTCGCCATGCGAAAGGGAGAAAAACGAGGTTTCGGCCCCCGACACGAGCGCCGAAACACACAACAGGCAGAGAGTCACCGCGCACAACACGGCAAGACGCGGCTCAAAGCCGTTGAAAACAATCCACGATGTGTTACCTTCCAAACTGCAAAGTATTGGTTAGTCGAACAGCGAGCCGCCTTTCGGCTCGTCTTTCAGGTGCTGCGGGCCGCTGCCGGCATCATCGCGCAACACCTCCTTGCGGCCGCCCGTAGCCTGCACAATGAACTTCGAGTTGCGGGTCTGGTAGGCCGGTTTGGCCAGCAGGGCCTCGATATTGCTGTAGCGCGTGGATTTGGCCCCGAGCACCACCTGCTCGACGGGGCGCTGTACGGGACGGGGCTGCACGGGCTTGATCGGGTCGAGCACCGGAGTGGCCGGCTCCTGCGGAGCGGGATCGGGCTGCCGCACGGGCGGTACGAGCGGATGCATGCCGTGCTCCTCCTCGTCGCCCTCGAAGCCGGTAGCCACCACCACCAACTCGATGGCATTGCCCAGCTGCGGTTTCTCGCTCGTACCCCAGATGATGTTGGCGTTGTGCACCACGCCCCGGTCGTCCTGCACGCTGGCATGCGCCTGGATATACTCCAGAATACGCACGACCTCCTCGTACATCAGCGAATCGGCGTCCGATACGGAGATGTTCAGCAGGATGTTCTTCGCTCCCGAGATGAGGTTGTGGTCGAGCAGCGGCGAACGCAGCGACGCCTCGGCCACGGCTTCGGCACGGTTGTCACCCTCGGCCGTAGCGACGGCCATGTGGGCGCGGCCGCTGTCGTGCATCACCTTCGAGACATCGGCGAAATCGACGTTCACCAGATCGCTCTCGACGGTGATGATCTCGGCGATGCCCTTGGCGGCCGAAGCCAGGATGTCGTCGGCCTTGCCGAAGGCCTGCTTGAGCGAGAGGCGGCCGTATATCTCGAGGATGTTCTCGTTGTTGATGATCAGCAGCGAATCGACATTCTGCCGCAACTCCTCGATGCCGCGGTAGGCCTGCTCGTAGCGGATCTTGCCCTCGACGGCGAGCGGCGAGGTGACAATGGCCACGGTCAGCAGTCCCATCTCCTTGGCCAGCTTCGCGATCACGGGCGAGGCGCCCGTTCCCGTACCGCCGCCCATACCGGCCGTGATGAAGATCATCTTCGTACCGGCCTCCTCGAGGCGCTGCCGGATTTCGGGCAGCGTCTCCACGGCGGCACGGCGGCCGTTCTCGGGGTCGTTGCCCGCACCGAGACCCTCGGCGCCGAGGCGGATCTTCTGCTCGACGGGGCTCTTGTCCAGCGCCTGCTGGTCGGTGTTGCAGACCATGAACGTAACGCCCCGGATTCCGAGGTTCCACATGTGGTTCACGGCATTGCCGCCGGCACCGCCGACACCCACCACCATGATGATCGAACCCTCTGCCCGCGGGGCCTTGATCTCCGATATCAAATCGTCTGTCATATCGCTTGTTTTCCTTTTTTCGCTGTTATTTTTTCTCGCACCAACCGCACCGATCGGGCTCCGGAGGCAAATCGGGACTCCGGCCCGCCGAGTGGCGGTGCGCCTCTTCGCAGCCGTTCGACGCGCAGACCCGTACCGCCGCAAGCGGAGGGCTGCCGGTCGCCGGACTGCCGGCTAAATCTCCTCGTCCTCGGCGTGTGTGAAACTGCCGTTGATCTTGTCGATCGCTTTCTGGAAGATCGAGCCCCAGTCCCGCTTGCGGCGGGGCTCCGCCGCAGGGGCTGCTGGTTTCGGCTCTCCGGACGGCTCCTCGACGACCGGCTGCGACGGTGCAGGCTCGACAGGCGTCGGCTCGTGCACCGGACGCGGCGGCACGGGATGCGGCACAGAGGGAGTGCCGAAGCGCGGCGCAGTCGGCGTTCCCGGCTGCCGGGGCACGGCAGCACCCGGACGGTGCGGCTCGGCGACCGGTGCCGAATGGGGCACCGTCGTGGTGGTCACGGGAGCCGCCGGGCGCTCCACAAAGGAGCAGCCGCCCTGCTCGGCACCCTTGAGCAGAATGCCGACGACGGTCGCATAGGCCGGATCGGCCACCCGGGCCTTCGACACCTCGGTGAGCCCGGCCTCGGGCAGGGCTACCCGTACATCCATGCCCGTCAGGCGGCGGAACAGTTCGTCGAAGTCCTTCAGTTTGGCCGACCCGCCCGTCAGAACGATGCCGTAGGCGAGTTTGCCCGAGAATCCCGAATCGCGGATCTCCTGCTGCACGAACTCCACGATATCCGTGGCCCGCGCCTCGATCACCGTGGCGAGGTTGCGCAACAGGATGTCCTTCGCCTCGCGGGCCGTGCGGCCATTGACGCGGATGAGTTTGTCGTCCGAAGCCAGTTCGGCCACGGCCGAGCCGTATTTCTGCTTGAGGCTCTCGACGTGCTTCTCCGGAACGCTCATTGTCCGGATGTCGCGGTTGATGGCCGAAGCGCCCATCGGGATCGAGGCGATGTAGCGCACCACGTTGCGGTAGTAGACTGCCACGTCCGTCACGCCGCCGCCGAGGTCCACCACGGCCACACCTTCCTCCTTCTCATCGGGCGTCAGCACCGACTCGGGAGCCGCCAGTGCATCGGGCACGACGCCCAGCATCTTGATACCGAGTCGCTTGAGCGCCATTTCGAGCCGCTGTACCGGGGTCTTGAGGCAGAGGATGAAGTTGAACGTCGAGGAGAGTTTCTTGCCGAACGACCCCACGGGGTTCTGCACCTCCTGGTTGTCGTCCACGACGTAGTTCTGGGGCACGCGCTCCATGATCGACTCGTCGTCGGGGGCCTGCACGTTGCGCATGCGGTCGAAGAGCGCATCGACATCCTTGCGATTGACGCCGTTTTGCGGATCGTAGACAAAGACGTGGTCCGTATGCCGGGCGCAACGGACGAATTCACCGGAGATGCCTGCATAGGCCTCCGTGATGTGAATGCCGCACTGCTCTTCGGCCTCGGTGACGGCGTCGCTGACGGCGCGGCTCACCAGCTCGATGTTCTCGATCTTGCCGGCATGAACCCCCTCGACGGGTTTCGAAACGGCACATACGACATCGAGCAACCCCTCCGCCGTCTTCTCACCGACGGCGACGACGACCGACGAGGAGCCGAGGTCGATGGCAACGGTATAGTTTTTTCTTTCCACGGTACAATCCATTTATTTCTTGCAAACCACCTGATTCCTGTATCTGACATCCACGGTGCGGTAGGCGTCCCACCCGACCGACGAAAGTCCGCTGCGGTAGAACCGCAGCAGTTTGTCGAACTTGCGCTCGGCATCCTCCGGACGTCCGAAGAGGATCGCAAAACGGCCGCTGCGGGGTGTAAGCTCGAGTTCCAGAGCACCGCTCGCGACAGTCCGCGCGGTGATCTGCACCACCTCCGACCTCCAGAAATCATCCTCCTCGACAAGTTGTACAAAGGTAAGGAGTTTCATGAAATCTTCGTAGCTTTTTTCCAATTTTTTTTGCCGTTCGCGCTCCTTCTCCTGCTGGCGGGTGATTCGCTCGATCTCCTGCTCGAAGAGCCGTGCCCGGTAGCGGTAAAGACGGCGAAGGCCGGCCTTCTTTTCCCGCAGCGCCTCGACCCGGGCGTCGAAATCGGACGAACTCTCCATCTTCCACCAGCGGCGTTTGATCCGCATCCGCCGCAGAGCCGCCAGATCGCGGTCATTCTGCAGTTCGCGGCTGTAGAAGGGGTACTTCTCGCGCTCGAGTTCGGCGATCCGCCCGTCGATCTCCCGTTTCCGTTCGTCGATCCACTTCCGCACATCGCCCGAATAGGAGGCCGGGAAGGGAGGCCGGTAGGAACCGGTGACCACCGGCACGTAGAGCGACGAGGCGCGCGGTGCGGCGAAAACCACCCCCTCGGCCGTGGCATAGGCGTTCATCCCGTCGGTCAGCAGACGCACAAGCGGCTTGCGCTGGCTGATGGCGATGTGAAGCGTCCCGTCGTAGGAGACGTAAGCCACGGCCTTGTCCACAAACCCGTTGCGGGCGATCAGCCGTTCGATGCCCGCCAGATCGACCGCATCAACAGCCGTGCCGACCGTGGAGATTCCGCTCTCGGAGATCCAGCGGCGCACCATTCCGACCGAAACCAGATGCCCCTGCGCGGTACTGTCCACAACCTCGATATCGACCCGGCCGACCTTGCGTTCCGACCGGGCACGGCGCGCCGAAGCCGCCGCCCAGATGATGTAGACGGCAACGGCACCCCAGAGGAGCGACAGCAGCATATATTTGAGCGTGCGGTTCACGGCATCCTGTCCTTTTCAGCGCATGGCACCCTTTCAGCTCTTGGCGCGCAGCCGTTCGGCCAGCGCATCGCAGCAGGCATCAATGTTCCCGGCACCGAACGAGATCACCACGTCGGTATCCATCCCGGCGACGGTTGCGGCCAGTTTTTCGCGATCGACGATCCGGCAGGGCACGGCGACCAGGCCGGCGATCAGCGAGGAGGTCACCCCCTCGATCGGCTCCTCGCGGGCCGGATAGATCGGCAGCAGCACCACCTCGTCGGCATGTGACAGCGCCTCGGCGAACTCCCGGTAGAGGTCGCGCGTCCGCGTATAGAGGTGCGGCTGGAAGAGCGCCGTGATCCGCCGTCCGGGGAACATGCGCCGCACGGAGGTGAGCGTGGCGGCCAGTTCGCGCGGGTGGTGTGCATAGTCGTCCATATAGACCTGCTTCGGGGTATTGACATAGAAGTCGAACCGGCGCTTCACGCCCGAGAACGAGGCCAGCGCCTCGCGCACGCGGCCGGCGTCGAGTTCGCTTCCCTCGGCCTTCGCCGCGCACCACGCCGAGGCGACGGCCGCCACGGCATTCTCGATGTTCACCCACCCGGGAACCCCGAGCGTGCACCCCTCAATGACCCCCGACGGCGTCACCAGGTCGTAGCGGTAGTGACCGCCGCCGATGAGCGTCGCACGACGGGCGTAGAAGTCGCACGGCTCGTCGTACGAGTAGCGGTAGACCGTGATTCCGGGATTGTCGATCTTCAGGTCGAGCCCCTGCTTGATGATCAGCGCACCGCCCGGCCGGATCTGCCCGATAAACTGTGAAAAGGCCTCCCGGACGGCCTCGTGCGTGCCGTAGATGTCGAGGTGGTCGGCATCGGCCGACGTCACCACCGCCACATCGGGATAGAGACGCAGGAACGAACGGTCAAACTCGTCGGCCTCGACCGCCAGCCGCGGTCCGTCACCCAGCACGAGGTTGCCTCCGAAGTTCTTCGAGATGCCTCCCAGAAAGGCCGAACCGCCTCCGGTCAGGCCCGGTTGAGCCATGCGACCAGCGTCGAGGTCGTGGTCTTGCCGTGCGTGCCGGCCACGGCCATCACGTATTTGCCGGCAGCCAGGTGGCCGAGCATCTGCGAACGCTTCTCGACCGTGAAGCCGCGGTCGCGGAAGTAGCACAGTTCGCCGTGGTCGTGCGGCACGGCCGGCGTATAGACCACCATCGTGCTCTTCGGATCGAGAAACGGTGCGGGGATGAGCCGCACGTCGTCCTCGTAGTGGATCTCCGCCCCTTCGGCTTCAAGTTCGCCGGTCAGGTGCGAGGGGGTGCGGTCGTAGCCCGCGACCCGTTTGCCCTCGTGAAGGAAGTAGCGGGCCAGCGCGCTCATCCCGATGCCGCCGATCCCGAGGAAATAGATATTTTCGAACTCCATAAATCCGTATTGTTTCGACAACCGGCCGCTACCGGTCCATCACCTTCAAAATCTCGTCCACGATGCGCTCCGCGGCGTCGGGCCGCGCCAGAGCCTCGAGGTTGCGGCTCATCGCCGCCAGCTGCTCACGATCCTGCAGGAGCGCCACGGCTCGGTCCATCGCCCGCTCGCGACACTCCGCATCGGGCACCACCACGGCTGCCCCCTTCGCCTCGAGCGCCCGGGCATTCTTCGTCTGGTGGTCCTCCGCGACGTTGGGCGAGGGGGACGAAGACCACCGGTTTGGCTACCAGACAGAGTTCCGAGACCGTTCCGGCGCCGCTGCGCGACACGACCACGTCGGCCGCGGCATAGGCGTAATCCATGCGGTCGATGAAGGCCCCCTGCCAGACATGCGCCGCGGGGTGCGCCGCCAGGAAGGCCTGCATCTCCCGCTCGTAGTACTTGCCCGTCTGCCAGATCACCTGCACGGGGGCCTTGCCCTCCGTGCGGAGAATCCACGCCTTCATCATCTCGTTGAGCGAGCGCGTGCCGAGCGATCCGCCCACCACAAGCACCACCGGGAGGCCGGGCGAGAACCCGTAACAGGCCAGCGCCTCGGCGCGGTCGGCGCCCTGTTTCGAGAAACGTCCGCGCAGCGGATTGCCTGTCAGCACGATCCGGTCGGCCGGAAAGAAGCGTTCCATCCCCTCGTAGGCCGTGCAGATGCAGCGGGCGCGGCGCGAAAGGATTTTGTTCGTGACCCCCGCATAGGAGTTCTGCTCCTGGATAACGGTCGGCACACCCATGCGCTGGGCCGCCCACAACACCGGGGCGCTGGCATATCCGCCGAAGCCTACCACCGCATCGGCCCCGAAGTCGCGGATCGTCCGCCGCGCCAGGCGCAACGAGCGCAGCACCTTGAACGGCACGGCCAGGTTGTGCCAGTCCAGGCGGCGCTGCAGTCCCGCAATCGGCAGGCCCACGATCCGGTAGCCCAATGCCGGGACCTTCTCCATCTCCATCTTTCCCTCGGCCCCCACGAAGAGGAGCTCGACCTCATCGCCCAGACGCCGTTTGAGCGCCTCGGCAACCGCTACGGCCGGATAGATATGGCCTCCCGTGCCGCCGCCCGAAAGTATTATGCGTTTCATTCCGCGTATCTCCATTTTACCGGTTCCGGCCGGACCGGGAGGGCTCGCCGCCGTATCCCGTCTCCGGCCCGCACCATTCATTTCCATCTATTTCACTCCTCCATACCGTCCCGGCTCGGGCTACACTCAACGCCCCCAGTTGCCGCGGTCGAGCGACCGGTAGTTGATCGCCTCGGCGATATCCTGGGCCGCAACCTCCGCACGGCCGGCCAGGTCGGCGATCGTTCGGGCCACCTTGCGGATGCGGTCGTAGGCCCGGGCCGAAAGGGAGAGCCGCTCCATGGCCCGCTCCAGCAAGGCTGCGGCCGCGGCATCGAGCCGGCAGTACTCGTTCAGCAGGGCGCTGTTCATCATCGCGTTCGTATGCACGCCCGCCACCCCGCGGAACCGCTCCTCCTGCACCGCCCGGGCGCGGACGACCCGTTCGCGGATCGCGGCGCTCGGTTCGCCCGGCGTCCGGTCCGAGAGCTCGTTCGGCAGCACGGGAGTCACCTCCACATGCAGGTCGATACGGTCCATGAGCGGCCCCGAGATGCGGCTCATGTAGCGGTGGACCGCCCCCGGCGAACAGACACACTCTCGCGCGTCGGGTGGTTGTAGTAGCCGCACGGGCAGGGGTTCATCGCCGCCACGAGCATGAAATTGGCCGGATAGGCCACGCTGTAGCGTGCGCGCGAGACGACGATCCGTTTCTCCTCGAGCGGTTGGCGGAGCACCTCCAGCACACTGCGCCCGAACTCGGGCAGCTCGTCGAGGAAAAGCACCCCGTTATGGGCCAGCGACACCTCGCCCGGCTGCGGCGACTGCCCGCCGCCGATCAGGGCCACCTGCGAGGTGAGGTGGTGCGGGGCCCGGAAGGGGCGCTGCGTCATCAACCCGCCCGCATGGCCCTTGCCGGCCACGGAGTGGATCTTGGTCGTCTCGAGCGCCTCCTCGCGCGTCAGGGGCGGCAGGATCGTCGGCAACCGCCGTGCCAGCATCGTCTTGCCCGAGCCCGGGGAGCCGATCATGATCACGTTGTGCCCGCCGGCCGCCGCAATCTCCAGGGCCCGTTTCGCGAACGTCTGCCCCTTGACGTCGGCAAAGTCCTCGGCATAACGCTCCGCTGCCGCATCGGACGAATCCTCCGCGGCGGGACGTGCCGCCCCGAGCGTCGTCTCGCCGCGCAACACCCCGAGCAACTGCCCGAGCGACCCGGCACCGAGGACCTCGATCCCCTCGACGACAGCCGCCTCGGCCGCATTGTCCGCCGGGACAACCAGCCTCCGCAGTCCCGCATCGCGGGCGCAGACGGCGATCGGGAGCACGCCGCGCACGGGCTTCAACGACCCGTCGAGCGACAGTTCGCCCACAAACAGCGTCCCCTCGACCGCTTCGGCCGGGATGCGCTCCATCGCCGCGAGGATCCCCACGGCAATCGGCAGGTCGAAGCCCGCGCCCTCCTTGCGGAGATCGGCCGGAGCCAGGCTCACGACGGTCTTGCGGCCCGACATCCGCTCCCCGATGTTGTCGAAGGCGGAACGGATCCGCTGTTCGCTCTCCTTCACGGCATTGTCGGGCAGCCCCACCAGGTAGAGTCCCAGGCCGCCGCCCGTGATATTGACCTCGACGGTCACCTTGACGGCGTCGATCCCGACAACCGCTCCGGCATATGTGCGGACGAACATAACGGTTTCTTCTTATCTATTCTTGCGCACCGGTCTCCCCGTCGGGTGTCCCGACGGAGGCAGCTCCGGCCGCCTGCTGTCCATCGTCTCCGGCGCGCGTCAAAACGGCGCCTCGTCATCGAGCGCACGCGGCTTCAGGTCGAACTCCGAACTGCCCGTCGCCGATCCCAGACCGCCCGGGAAGCCGCCCGAAGGCATGCCGTTCGAGCCGCTGGCGTAGTCGTCGTAGGCCTGCTGGCTCTCGGAGGCCTGTCCGGGAGGCAGCATCGAATCGTCCATGTCGGCGAAGCGCGCCTGCTCCTTGAGGAAACGCAGGTTCACGTCGCACACGGCGCCGTTACGGTGCTTGGCCAGAATGATCTCGGCCATGCCCGCCGTGGGCATGCCGTTCTCGTCCTGGTTGATGCCGTAGTACTCGGGGCGGTGGATGAAGGCCACGATGTCGGCATCCTGCTCGATGGCACCCGACTCGCGGAGGTCCGAGAGCTGGGGCCGCTTCGAGCCGCCGCGCATCTCGGTGGCGCGGCTCAGCTGCGAAAGGGCGATCACCGGGACGTTCAGCTCCTTGGCAATGGCCTTGAGCGTCCGCGAGATGAAGGCCACCTCCTGCTCGCGGTTGCCCTTTGTATCCTGGTTGCCGGTCATCAGCTGGAGGTAGTCGATGATGATGATCTTGATGTCGTTGTGGATCTTCAGACGCCGGGCCTTCGAGCGGAACTCGAAGACCGACAGCGCCGGCGTATCGTCGATGTAGAGCGGGGCCGAGCCCAGCGGCTTGGTGGCCGACTCGAGGTGGCGCCACTGCTCGGGCGTCAGGCGGCCCGACTTGATGTCGTTGCCCGGAAGGCCCGTCTCGGCCACGATCAGACGCATCATCAGCTGTACGGCCGACATTTCGAGCGAGAAGAAGGCCACGCCCTGCTCGTGGTCTACGGCCATGTTGCGGGCCATCGTAAGCACGAAGGCGGTCTTACCCATCGAGGGACGCGCCGCAACGATGATCAGGTCCGACAGCTGCCAGCCGAGCGTCACGCGGTCGAGGGCCATGAAGCCCGACGGCACGCCGTTGAAGGCGCTTGTGTTCTTCGAGGCCTCCTCGATCTGCATCAGCGCCCGGGCCAGGATATCCTTCGACGACTGCACCGACCGCTTGACGTGTCCCTCGGCCACCTTGAAGATCTCCCCCTCGGCAAAGCCGATCAGGTCCGTGACGTCGGTCGATTCGTCGTACGAGCGGCGCTGGATCTCCGTGGCCGAACGGATCAGCTCGCGCTGCACGTATTTCTGGGCGATGATCTTGGCATGGAACTCCACGTTGGCCGCCGAGCCGACCTTCTGCGTGAGCTGCGCCAGATAGGCCGCGCCGCCACCTTCTTCAGCTCCTTCTTGGCCTTCAACCGCTCGGTCACCGTATAGAGGTCGATGGGCTTGAGCTCCATCGACAGCTCCTCGATGGCCTTGTAGATCAGACGGTGTTCCTCGGTATAGAACGCTTCGGGGGTGACGAACTCCTGGACGGTGATGATGCTGTCCTTTTCGAGCATCAGGGCACCCAGCACCGCCTCCTCCAGTTCGACTGCCTGAGGGGGGGACGTTGCCGTTCGTTTCGGTCAAAGCATCATAGGCCTCCCGATTGCGGGAGGAGGGTCTAAAATCTTTCGCCATCGTATCGGAATCTTTCAAAGGTCAAAAGTAGCGATTCGCGCCGACATATCAAAACAGAGCGGGCAGAGTTTTTTGCCGTCCCGGCCGAAAGGCACTGGCCGACAGGCAGTCCGGCCGGGGTCACTCCCTGACGCCCAGTTCGCGGCGCGAGACGGCGAGTGCGGCGAGGCTGATGCGGCATCCGGGCACGGCGCGCAGGATCTCCGAGGCACAGGCGAGCAGCGTGGAGCCCGTGGTCATCACGTCATCGACCAGCAGGATGTGACGGCCGGCGAGCCGTTCGGGCCGGCGCACGGCAAAGGCTCCCTCGACATTGGCGGCCCGTTCGCGGCGGCTCTTGAGGGCCTGGCTTGCGGTGTTCCGGCGCCGCCGCACGCTGTATCGGTCCACCGGGACACCCAGCTCCGCGGCAATTCCCTCGGCCAGATACTCCGACTGGTTGTAGCCCCGCCGGCACCGCTTGAAGGGGTGCAGCGGCAGCGGGACGACCACATCGATCCCGTCGTAGAGGCCGCTCTCGCGCAGGCAGCGCCCGTACCACACCCCCATCTCCCGGGCCGTGCGCCAGGCTCCGCGGTACTTGAAGGAGTGGATCAGCCGCCGCCAGCCGCTCCCGTGCACGAAGAAGAGGAATCCCGAGGCCCGCTCGACGGGGACCAGACCCCAGCACTTGCGCAGCACGGGGTTGTCGGCCTCGCGCCCAGTAGCCCGTCAGGGGCGCCGTCGCCCGGCAGAGCGTGCAGACGCACCGCTCGCCGCGGACAAAGGGGCTCCCCGCAGACGGCGCAGCGGGGCGGGAAAAACAGCGACGCCAGGTCGGAGAGGATATCACTGAGGATCGACATTGACCACGACGGTGACGGATTTGAAATCGGCGAGGGCGCCGAAACGCGTCAGCTCGGCCCCGAGCAGTTCGCGGGCCCGGGCGAAAGAGGCTCCGCTCTCGATCTTCAGGAGCAGCGACAGCAGGTATTCGCCCCGGATGCGGTCCACGGGCGGCGTCATGGGGCCCAGCAGGCGCCTTCCGAAGCGCGTGCGCAGCCCCCGAGGCGAGCTCCGCGGCGGCACGGCGCAGCAGCGTCGGGTCGCGGTGGCGGAGCGTCAGGGAGGTGAGCCGCGCATAGGGCGGGTAGAAGAAGGACTCGCGCTCGGCAAGCTGCTCGCAGGCCATCGCCTCGTAGTCGCCCGCCGCAACCTGGCGGATGACGGGATGGCCCGGCTCGGAGGTCTGGATCACCACCTCCCCGCCGTCGGCGCGGCGCCCGGCCCGTCCGGCCACCTGCATCATCAGCTGGAAGGCCCGCTCGGAGGCCCGGAAGTCGGGGTTGTTGAGCAGGTTGTCGGCATTGAGGATCCCCACGAGCGAGACGCCCCCGAAGTCGAACCCCTTGGTGATCATCTGCGTGCCGACCAGTATGTCGGTCCGGTGTTCGGCAAAATCGGCAATGATGGCATTGAAGGCCCGCTCGGAGGTCACGCTGTCGCGGTCGAGCCGGGCCACGCGCGCCTCGGGGAAGACGCGGGCAATCTCCTCCTCGATCTTCTCGGTCCCGAAGCCCACCGGCACAACGTCGGTCACCCGGCACGAGGGACATTTGGCCGGCACCGGTTCCGTATGGCCGCAGTAGTGGCAGACGAGTTTCGAACCGTTCTTGTGATAGGTCAGCGTCACGTTGCACTGGGGGCAGCGCGCCGTCCAGCCGCACTCGGTACAGGCGACGTAGGGCGAGAAGCCGCGGCGGTTCTGGAAGAGCATCACCTGCTCGCCCCGGGCGAGTGTCTCGCCGATCCGGTCGAGCAGCAGTTTGTTGAAGTGGACATGCCGCTCGCCGCGCCGCGCGGCGCGCAGCGTATCGGAAACAAGCACGGCGGGAAGGCGGCCCGCACCGTAGCGCTTCGCTCAGTACGGCGTGCCCGTACTTGCCGCTCCGGGCGTTGAGCCACGACTCGAGCGACGGCGTCGCGCTCCCGAGCAGCGTGCGCCCGCCGAACAGGCGCGCCATCACCACGGCGCAGTCGCGCGCGTGGTAGCGCGGCGCGGGCTCGGTCTGTTTGTAGCTGGCATCGTGTTCCTCATCGACGATCACCAGTTGCAGGTGCTTGAGCGGCAGAAAGATCGACGACCGCACACCGACGACGAACTCACCCCCATCGGAGCGGCTCAGGCGCAGGTAGGTCTCCGTGCGGCGGCGGTTCGTGAGTTTCGAATGGTAGGCGGTGACACGGCTGCCGAAGATCCGCTCCATGCGCTCGATGAGCTGCGCCGTGAGGGCGATTTCGGGGACGAGCAGCAGCACGTCGCCCCCCGAGCGGAGCACCTCGGCGATCAGGTGGATGTAGATTTCGGTCTTGCCCGATCCGGTGATACCCTGCAGCAGGGCGGTCGAGCGCCCTTCGGCGTAGGCTGCACGCAGGGCGGAGAGCGCCTGCTGCTGGTGGGGCGTCAGCTCCGGCAGGCGGAAGGCCGAGCCGCCGCACTCGACCGTGCGCTCCCGCTCGGAAACGGTGATCCAACCCTTGCGTTCGAGGGCATGGAGCACACTCCGGTCGGCACGCAGCAGGCGGCGGGCCACCTCACCCGTTGCGATGCGGGTTCCGTCGCCGGCCGAGGCCAGTTCGAGCAGCGCCTCGTACTGCTTCGGGGCCCGGCGTTCGATGCGTTCGCAAAGTTCATGGAAGCGCTCTTCGTCGCACAATTCCCGGGTCAGGGCGACATAGCACTCCGTACGGGGGCGAAATTCCTCTTCGGTAAACTCCTCCTCCGTGTCGCCCGAAGGCTTCATCAGCGACGGCAACCCCACGCGCATCACCTCGCCCGGCGTACACATGTAGTAGGAGGCAATCCACTCCCACAGCGCACGCATCGGCGCCGAGAGCAGCGGCATCGTAGAGGATGCGCGAGACGGGTTTTACGGTCTTGAAATCGGGACGGCGGTCATGGATCCGCCAGACAATCCCGGTGTAGAACCTGCGGGGGCCGAACTGTACGGCCACGGCCTGACCTTCGGCAAGGGAGAGGCCGTCGGGTACGGCGAACGTATAGGCCGGCTGCGCCAGCGGCAGCACGATATCGGCATACCGGGGCATCGGGGTTTGCTGATCGCCTGGAAGCCCTTGCCGTAGACACCCATCACCGAGCCCACCGACATGAAGGCATCGGGATCGATCGTCTTCACGAACTTGAGGATCGTGGCGGTTTCACGCTTGCGGCACACCACCACCATGACCACCTTCGAGCGCTCCTTGGTGTACCACCCCTGGGAATCGAGCAGCGTCACGCCGCGGTGGACATTCTGCGCAATGGCGTCGGCCATCTTCTCGTAATCGTGCGTGACGATGAGCACCTGACTCGACTGCTGGTTGCCGGCCATGATCATATCGACGGTATACCCCACGACGGCCGTCATCACGTAACCGTAGATCACCGTGTCGATGTGGAATCCGACGAGCAGAGACGAACCGATGATGATGAAATCCGAGAAGATGAGGATCTTGCCGTAGCTCACCGTGCGGTATTTGTTGATGATCATCGCCACGATGTCGGTACCGCCCGTGGAACCTCCCTGTGCAAAACACAGCGCAATACCGATACCGGCCAGAATACCGCCCAGAATCACCGCAAGGATACGCTCCAGATGGAGGAAGTCGCCCTCCGGGAGCACCGACTGCCAGAAGTTCATGCCCAGGGAGATGACCACCACGCAGAAGATCGTCTTCACGCCGAAGTTCCAGCCGATGATGAATCCCGCGATGAGCAGCAGCACGGCATTGAGGAAGAAGACCATCGTACCGATCTGGATGTCGATGCCGACCTGCTCGAGGGCATGGCACAGCACCAGCGAGAGACCCGCCGCACCGCCGCCCGTACCCTTGACGGGCATGATACAGCCGATCCAGCCGAACGAGTACAACATCATGCCCAGCGCCATCAGAAAGTACTCCTTGATGGTTTTCAGGACGGTTTCGAAGGTAAGCGTTTTCATAGGACGCACAGGGTTTAGCGTTACTTTTCCTACAAAGATATAAAAAATTCGCCTTGATAGGCATTGCGTTCTGCCAATCTTTTTTCGAGCAGAGACCAAAGCTGTTCGTTGCGGATCAGGCCCCAGTTCCGGCCGTAGTGGTAGCGCGGCGGCGCCTCCGAGGCAAAAACGCTCGACGACCAGGTCGGGGCGCAGCCGGCGGAGAATCTCGACGAAGAGATCGATGTGTACTCATCGACGGTCCAGAAGCGGAATCGCCCGGGGAAGGCATCGTATTCGGCCGCCATCGGCGTCCCGCGGAAGACCTGCAGCTGGTGGAACTTCACCGTCGTGAGCGGCAGGGAGTTGATCTCTGCGGTCTGCGCGACGAGCTGCGCATCGCTCTCGCCCGGAAGCCCGAGGATGAAGTGCGCGCCGACGGGGAGCCCCCGGGCGGCGGTCATCTCGACGGCCCGCCGGGCGCAGGCGAAGTCGTGGCCCCGGTTCACGGCCCGCAGCGTGGCGTCGGAGGTCGATTCGATACCGTACTCGACGGCCACATACCGGTCGTGGGCCAGCGAGGCGAGCAGGTCGAGCGTCGGGCCATCCACACAGTCGGGGCGCGTCCCGACGATGAGGCCCGCGACGTCGGGGGGTGTGACAGCGCCTCGCCGTAGAGCGTCTGCAGCCGCTCAAGCGGCGCGTAGGTGTTGGAGTAGGACTGGAAGTAGACCAGGTAGCGCTGCGCCCCGCGGTAGCGCCAGCGGTGGAAGGCGATCCCCTCGTCGATCTGCTGCCGGATGCTTTTGGCCGGATTGCAGTAGGAGGGGGTGAAGGCCCCGTTGTTGCAGAACGTGCAGCCGCCGCGGCCGACACGCCCGTCGCGGTTGGGGCAGGTGAACCCGGCATCGACCGAGAGTTTCTGCACCCGCCCGCCGAACAGGCGCCGGAAATAACCCGCATAGGAGTTGAAGCGGCGCGTATCGCCCCACGGATAGGCCATCGGCTACAGGCCCCAGTCGGAGGCTTTGTACGAATCCTTCGGTGCGTTGGGCACGTTCGGGAAGTAGGTAAAGCCGGTGAGCTCCTCCAGCTCGGCGATCGAATACATGTCCTTCGACGAGACATTCACGTTCTTGAGGGCATTGTTGTGGCAGCGGACAAAGGCCGCACACATCAGCTCGTCGGCCGAGCACTCCTGCACCGACTTGCCGGTATTGCCCTTCTTGGTCCGCAGCACGGCGATGTAGAACATCGTGGGACACGAGACATCGTTCCGGTTGCCGAACGAAATCTTCTTGGGCGAAGCCGTATTGCCGTAACGGTCCTCATAGCGGTCGAAGTAGGTTCCGATCACCAGATAGGTCGTATCCGTGTCGATCCAGTCCTCGATCCAGTCCTCGAGAAGGTTCCAGCCGCCACCTCCGGTATTGAATCCTTCTCGGTACTGTGGTGCAATGTTCGAGAAGTAGAAGACCTGCTCGTTCACCGCCCTCGAACAGGTCCGTTCGGCCGAGCCGAGCATGTGGCCCTTGTTGCAGCCGCTGCCCGTCGATTTGCTGTAGTACTGGATACCCGAAGGGATGTCGGGATCGGCCTCGTAGGCATCCGTCCGGTTGGCAGTGCCCTCGTAACAGTCGTGGCGCGGGGCGGCCACCCAGACCGGGCAGTGGTGCTCGGCGCTGAAGCAGACCGTGTAGTTGCGGGCCTTGTAGCCGCGGATCGTCAGGTCGGGGCAGAGGTGGTAGGCATAGTAATAGTCGCTGTTCGACTCCTGCTCGGCGAGCAGCTCGGGCCATCCGGAGTACCTGGTCGGCCCGGAAACACCGCCGCCGTCACCATCACCATCACCATCACCATCGCCGTCTCCGTCACCTCCACCGTCACCGGGAAGGGTCGTGAACCCGGCGCCGTCGCTCAGGATCCGCGAGTCTCCCAGCTTCACGTAGGCGTGGACCCGATAGCTGGTTTCGGGATCCAGACCGGTCAGGCGGGCCGAAATCGCATTGCGCTCGAATTCGGTGACCTTCACCGTCCGGTAGCCCTTCGGCAGCCTCATCGGCCGGGCCGTAGGCGAAGCCCCGTTCGAGTCCCGGATAGTCGTTGAGCGTGAACCCGGCCCGGCTGCTCACGTCGGCCGTAGTCGAGCCAACCGAGACCACCTCGGGCAGCGAGAAGCTGAAACGGGTGGCGGCATCGTCCCCCTCCTTGCAGGAGACGCACAGTGCGGCAATGCCGCAAAAAAGCAAAAGTAGCGTTTTCTTCATCTATGATACGGTAAAGTAAAAATTCGGTCAATCCCGGTTTTTCGAGTCCATCCAGATCGTGACGGGCCCGTCATTGACCAGCGCCACCTGCATGTCGGCGCCGAAACGCCCCGTGGCGACGGGTTTCCCGGCCAACGCGGCGACCCGCTCGACGAAGCGTTCGTAGAGCGGCCGCGAAACGGGCTCGGGAGCCGCATGGATGTAACTCGGGCGGTTGCCCTTGCGCGTGGAGGCCTGCAGCGTGAACTGGCTGACGACAAGCACCTCGCCCCCGGTCTGAAGGAGATCGAGGTTCATCACGCCGGCCTCGTCGTCGAAGATGCGCAGACGCACCAGTTTGCCGGCCAGATATTCCAGATCCTCGTCGGTATCTTCCGTGCCGACCCCGACGAAGACAAGCAGCCCCGCCCCGATCCGGGAACAGCACACGCCTCCGATCGTGACGGAGGCTTCGCGAACTCGCTGAATCAACAGTCTCATGGCATCACCGGTTTTCGAAATAGGCCCACAGGTTGTCGCCCGCCGGGACGGGAGCCGTCACCGACACGGGTTCGTGGCGCACCGGGTGGTCGAACTCCACGCAGCGCGAGTGGAGCGAGATGCCGCCCCCGGGCAGCGAGCGTTTCGCCCCGTACTTGAGGTCACCGCGGATCGGGCAGCCGATCTTCGACAGTTGCGCGCGGATCTGGTGGTGGCGGCCGGTGAGCAGCTCGATGCCCAGCAGCGTATAGCGCGTCCCCACGCCGAGCGTCTCGTAGCGCAGGCGGGCCTCCTTGGCATCGCCCTTCGGGGCGTCATAGGCCCGCGAGCGGTTGGTCTTGCCGTCGCGCAGGATGTAGTGGCGCAACTCGCCCTGCTCGGGATCGGGCGTCGCCTCGGTCAGCGCCCAGTAGACTTTTCGGATGCGCCCCTCGCGGAGCATCTCGTTGAGGCGCGTCAGCGCCTTCGAGGTCTTGGCGAAGAGCACCGCCCCGCTCACGGGACGGTCGATGCGGTGCACCACGCCGAGGAAGACCTCGCCGGGTTTGGCGTCGCGCCGCTTGATGAAGGCCTTGATCTGGTCCTCGAGGGCGCTCTCGCCCGAAGGGTCGGGCTGCACCAGGTCTCCGCAGCGTTTATTGACAACCAGCAGGTGGTTGTCCTCGTAGAGAATGTCGTCGGGTGAGAACATCGTCGCAGGGTTACAACTTGAAGGTAAAGGGCAGCAGCAGTGTCGCGGAGGCGACCACCGAGGCCGTTCCGCCGCCGGACATGATCACCCGCAGGGGCGTTCCCTGCCGCCGTTCGACATCGACCAGCACCTGACGGCACTGTCCGCAGGGATAGCACTCCCGCTCGGAGGGATCCGAAGCGATGGCCAGCGCCTCGATCGGGTCGTCGGCATGGTTGGCCTGCGCGTAGAAGAGCAGCGAACGTTCGGCGCAGAGCCCCGCAGGGAAAACCTCGCTCTCGAAGTTGCTGCCGCGGAGGATCCGCCCGCTGCGCAGACGCGCCGCAGCGCCGACCCGGAAGTGCGAATAGGACGCATGTGCCGAAGCCGAAGCCTGCTCGGCCTCGGCGACCAGCCGGCGGTCGGGCTCCGGGAGCTCCGACAGCGCGGCGTAATGCTCGTAGTCGAAACAAATCTGCTTTACCATAAACAATGCGTTTTACACCCCTGAAATTTCAGGGAAAAGTAAACAAAGATAATACGAAAAAACGGGAAATCCGAATTCCGGTGCACTTTTCGCCCCCTTTTTCCTCCGAACCGGCACAAAAAAAAGGCGGACGCTCTACGAAGGGCGTCCGCCTTTGCCCGTCAGCCGTCATTCGAGTACGAACTTCGCCTGCACGCCGTATTCCAGCTTGATCGTCTTGAACTCAAGCGGATCCTCCCCCGCGGCACTCTCCGCATCGGCCGCAGCCTTTGCACTGCGCATCAGCACCGCATTGTCGTACATGACCGGCAGCACATTGCTGTTCGAGTCGTAGATGTAGAAGCACTTGCCGATCGTCTGTCCGATGGCGCCGGCCATCTCCCGCGCGCTCTCCTGGGCGTTGCGCATGGCCTCCAGGCGCACCTCCTGCTTGTATTTGTCCAACTGCGAGTGGGTCACCTTCAGAATCGAGACATTCGATATTCCCAGGCCGTCGAGCGTCTGCCAGACCTTTGCCACCTCGCCCGACGAACCCAGCTGGAGCTGATACTTGGCCATTGCCACCGAGGTGTTCTTCTTGAAGAACTCGCTCGAGAGGTTGGCCATCTTGAGTTGCTTCTCGACATCGACCCCGAGCTTCCGGAGCGCGGCGACCATGTCGCGTTGCTGGTTCTCGACCGAGATCCTGCCCTTCGAATCGCGTTCGTTGATGACGATCTGCAGGTAGAATTCATCGGGTGTCAGCTCCTTCTCGGCCCGGCCCGTGACCTGGATGTAGCTGGGATAAGCCTCCTGCATCTGTGCCGCTGCGGGAAGCGCCATCAGCGCCACGACCGCCATTGCAATCAGTTTTTTCATAATCGTTACCGTTTTTTAGGGGTTTCGGAAAATTCCTTTGCAAATTAAACGCCGGAGCGGCCGGATTACTGCGTCGGAAAGCGGGCGATTCACCCGCCGTCGCGGGCGGTTCACCCGGCAAAAGGGCTTCGGAATGCGGGGAACGGAGGTCTGAACGGCCACGGCACACGACTGCCGGAGTTGCACTCAGCGGCGCACGAGTTTCACGACATTCTCCACGTGGTGCGTGTGGGGGAACATGTCCACCGGCTGTACGGCCTCCACGCGGTAGGCACCGTCGAGCAGCGCCAGGTCGCGGGCCTGCGTGGCGGGATTGCAGCTCACGTAGACGATCCGCCGGGGTGCGGCGCGCAGGATGACCTCGATGACCGGCTCATCGACTCCCGCCCGGGGCGGATCGAGGACAATGACGTCGGGACGGCCGTTCGCCTCGACGAAACGGTCGTCGAGCACCTCCTTCATGTCTCCGGCATAGAAGACCGTGTTGGCGATGCCGTTCAGTTCGGAGTTGATCTTCGCGTCGGCGATTGCCTCGGGGACATACTCCACGCCCACGACCTTCCGGCAGCGCGACGCACAGAAATTGGCGATGGTTCCCGTACCGGTATAGAGGTCGTAGAGGATGTCGCCGGGCTGCAGGTCGGCAAAGTCGCGCGCCACCTTGTAGAGTTCGTAGGCCTGCTCCGAATTGGTCTGGTAGAACGACTTGGGGCCCACCTTGAAACGCAGCCCCTCCATCTGTTCGATGATGTGGTCCTTGCCGCGCCAGCAGACCGGATCGAGGTCGCCCACCGAGTCGTTGAGTTTCGTATTGACCACATAAAAAAGCGACGTGATCTCGGGGAAGCACTCCGCAAGGTGGTCGAGCAGCGCGCCGATCCGTTCGCGGTCGTCGGCGCCGAAGACGACGATCACCATCACCTCGCCCGTCGAGGCCGTGCGGACGATCATGTTGCGCATGAACCCCGTATGTTCGCGGGCGTTGTGGAACGTATAACCGTGCTCGAGGCAGTAGCGGCGGACTTCGGTGCGAATGGCATTCGACGGTTCGGGCTGCAGCCAGCACTTGCGGATGTCGAGCACCTTGTCGAACATGTTCGGGATGTGGAACCCCACGGCGGGTGTCGCCTCGATATCGCCCCCGGCCGCCACCTCTTCGCGCGTGAGCCACCTGCGGTCGGCAAAGGTGAACTCGAGTTTGTTGCGGTAGAACTGCGTACGGGCCGAGCCGAGGCAGGGCGCGATTTCAGGCAGCCCGATCTTCCCGATGCGCGTCAGCTGGTCGCGGACCTGCGCCGTCTTGAAGGCCAGCTGTTCGGCGTAGGGCAGGTTCTGCCACTTGCAGCCGCCGCATACGCCGAAGTGCTCGCAGAAGGGTTCGGCACGCAGCGGCGAGCGTTTCACATACTCGACGACGTAGCCCTCCATGTAGCGGCGCCGCTTCGAGCGGATCTGCACGTTCACCACATCGCCCGGCACGGTCATCGGCACGAAGACCACCACGTCCTGCCAGCGCCCCATGGCCTTGCCTTCGGCCGCGAGCGTCGTTATCTCCAGCCCCTCGATCAGGGGGTAATTCGCTTTCTTTCTTGCCATAATTCCGGTATTGTGCGGCAAAGGTAACAAAAAATCACCCGTTTCCCTTCTTTTTCCACTTCGCGCGCTGCCGGACGCCGCCGAGCCAGAAGCCCAGGGCAAAGGGGCCGCCGATCAGTACGGCGAGCGCCAGCACAACATAGAACAGGATCCGCCCGACAAGCCCCGGCACGGCATCGAGCGCCGAACGCACGAGCTCCTCGCCCGTGGTGCGGAGCTGCCCGATGAGCGCCTCCCGCTCCTGCGTGACGTAGCCCTGCAGAGCCATCCGCTGGCGGTCGAAAAGGCCGAAAGCCTCCTCAACCGAGGCGTTCATTGTCCAGACAAGTTGCGTAACCTGGCCGTTCATCTCCTCCAGCACACGGTCCGAGATCTCGGGCAGGTGCTCCGCCACGGCGACCATACGGCCGAAATCGCGCTCGAGCGAGTCGAGTTGCGCTCCGATCTGCGAGCGCAGGCTGTCCTGCCGAAACTGCATCTCGAGGATGTCCTTCGACCAACCGAGCGTATTGGACAATTGCTGCGTCTGCCCGCTCACGCGGTCATTGACATCGGCCAGCACCTCGGCAATCGAGCCGGTGGCATAATTGTGCTCCACCCCGTTTTCGCGCAGGTACTCGAGCCAGGCGAGGGTCGTGTTGTCCACGGCGTCACCCTCCGAAGCGGGATGCTCGGCAAGATACTCTCCGACGAAACGCTCCATGAGCGCATAACGCTCCGCGGGCAGCATCTGGCGGGCCAGACGGGCGATGCGCGCATCGAGCCGGCGGGCCGTCCGCCGGGCAATGTCGCTCTGTGCGCCGAACAGGAGCGAATCGGGCCCCGCGGCGAACGACGCATCCATCCGCCGGCACAGCATCCAGAGATCGGACAACGCCACGTCGGGGATGCTCTGCATGGCAGCGGAAACCCCGGCGCGCGTGGCCCGGATCTTCCACCGCACGGCGGCAATGCGCACGGCGGGATCCGACGAACGCTCGACGATCGAGTCGGCCGCGGCGGCCACCTCGCCGACCATGTCGTAATAGAACCCGCGGGTCATCGTCCTCAGATTCATCTCCTCCTTCGGGAGCGGGTCGCCCGTGGCCACGGCCACCTTCAGCAGCGAACACCCGGCAAAGGCCGCCGCCACCAGAAGTGCGGCCGCCGTCCTTACGATTGTATGCATGTGCATGTCGGTATGCTTTTCTACGGATACACGCAATTACCGCTCCGCTTTGCGCAGCATTTCGCGGATGTAGCGCAGCGCCACGGGATGGCCCGCCTCGGGCATGTTGCCGTGGTCGTAGCCGTCGAACTCGAGCAGCCGCACGTCGGGATGGCCCACGATCCGCATCATGCGCCAGAAATAAGCGTTCTCCTCATAACGGCCGAGCTCCAGTTCGCGGTCGCCCGAGAGGATGAGCATCGGCGGCGCATCGGCCCGCACGTGGTTCATCGGCGCCATGTCATCGACCAGCGGCTGCGTGTCGGGCAGCCCCAGCTCGCTGCGGCGCGCGAAGTGCGTCACCGCCTGGCCGCTGTAGGGGATCAGTGCCATGAAGGCCGTATCGGGATCGATTCCGTAGGGGGCAAGCCACCGCTTGTCGAGGCCGATCATCGAGGTCAGGTAGCCGCCGGCCGAGTGCCCGGCAACAAAGATCCTCTCCGGATCGCCCCCGTAAGAGGCGATGTGTTCGACAACCCATGCGGCAGCAGCAGCCGCATCCGCCACACAGTCGGCCACCTTCACCTGCGGCACAAGGCGGTACTCCACGCCGACGACCGCCATGCCGTGTCCCTTCAGCGCCTCGGGAATCTCGCGGCGGCCGCCCGACAGACCTCCGCCGTGAAACCAGATGATTGTCGGGAAATCCTTCGCATCGGCCGGGAGATAGATATCCAGGCGGCACATCGAGTCGATGAGCGGGTCGCCCGACGCGGGGCGGTAGGCGATATCGCGTACCGTACGGCAGTCTCCGTCGGATGCAAGGCCCTGCAGCGAAAGGCACAGGGCGACACAGAGGACAAGGATGAGTCGTTTCATGTGCAAGATTTTCGATTCGGGTGCTAAAGATAGGTAAAATCCCGCAAAAAGCGCTATCTTTGCGAAAGTAAACTTTCGCGGGGCGCACCGCGGACCGGGCACGCCCGACGGGCTCCGGAACGCCGTCCCGCCCCCAAAAAAGAGATCCGAGACATGTTGAAAATCGCCTGCCTGCCATTCAATCCGATACAGGAGAACACCTACGTCCTCTGGGACGAGACGAACGAATGCGTCGTGATCGACGCCGGGAACAGCTCGCCGCGCGAGGATGCCGCCCTGGACAACTTCATCGCCGAGCACGGGCTGAAACCCGTCCTGGCAGCCAACACCCACGGGCATTTCGACCATACGCTGGGTGTCGAACACCTCAAGCAGCGCTACGGAATCCCGTTCGCCCTCTCGTCGAAGGACGCATTCCTGCTCGAAAACGCCGCCACGAGCGGCTCGATCTTCGGCGTGAAGGTCGGCGCCATGCCCACCGTGGAGCGCGACCTGGACGGCGAGCAGGAGATCCGCTTCGGGAAGACCACCCTCCGCGTGCTCTGCACGCCGGGACATACGCCGGGCCACGTCGCCTTCTTCGACGAGGGGTCGAAGTCGCTCTTCACGGGCGACACGCTCTTCCGCGAGTCGATCGGCCGCACGGACCTGCCCGGAGGCGACTACTCGTGGATCATGCGCTCGATCCTCGACGTGCTCGTCCCGCTGGGCGACGAGGTGCACGTCTACCCGGGCCACGGCCCCGAATCGACCATCGGCCACGAGGTGCTCTACAACCCCTTCATCGTCGAGGTGCTCAACGAGGAGGTAAACTACAAAGGCTGACCCGACCCCGTGAAGACGCTCATACACCGAATCCTCTACCGCACGCTGCCGTTCGAGGGCTACCTGCGCGCCGTAAGCCGGATGTTCTTCGTCTGGCAGCGGCTCGGCATCGGCCGCTACGCCCCCGCCACGGAGTACGTCTACCACCTCGGCCGGCTCGTCCGGCGGGGCGACGTCTGCATCGACATCGGCGCCAACCTCGGCTACTACGCCCGGACGATCTCCCGCCTCACGGGCCCCGAAGGGCGGGTCTACGCCGTGGAGCCCGTGGAGCCGATCCGCCGCGTGCTGGAGCGCAATCTGCGCCGCTGCCGCAACGTCGAGATCCTCCCCTACGCCCTCGGCACCCAATCCAGAACGGTGGCCATGGGCAACGACTCGGCACGCGAGACGGGCTACTTCGGCACGGGGCAGAACTTCGTGAACGACAGCGGCCGAGAGACCGACACGGCCTTCACGGCCGAGATGCGCCGCGGCAGCGAACTCTTCGCCCGGCTCGAAAGGCTCGACTTCATCAAGTGCGACATCGAGGGGTACGAGGTGGTGGTCATGCATGAGATGCAGCCCCTGCTCGAACGTTTCCGCCCCACGGTGCTCATCGAGACGGGCGGCGCAAACCGCCCCGAGATCATCCGGCTGTTCACCGCTCTGGGATACGCAGGATACACGCTCGAACACGGGCGCGAAGTGCCGCTCACCGAAGATTCAACGAAAGACATCATATTCCGCCATGCGCATTGACATCATATCCTCGGTTCCCGAACTGATGACCTCGCCCCTGAACGAGTCGATCCTCAAGCGGGCACAGGAGAAGGGATTCGTGCAGATCGTCGTACACAACCTCCACGACTACGCACACGACCGCCGCAAAACCACCGACGACTACCCGTTCGGCGGCGAGGCGGGCATGGTCATGAAGTGCGAGCCGGTCTTCGAACTCGTCGAGAAACTCCAGAGCGAGCGAACCTACGACGAGATCATCTACACCTCGCCCGACGGCATCCGCTACGACCAGCACGAGGCCAACCGGCTCTCGACGCTCGGCAACATCATCATCCTCTGCGGCCACTACAAGGGCATCGACCACCGCATCCGCGAGCACCTCGTAACGCGCGAGATCTCGATCGGCGACTACGTGCTCACGGGAGGCGAGCTGGCCGCCTGCATCATCGCCGACTCGGTCGTGCGGCTCATTCCGGGAGCGATCGGCGACGAGGCCTCGGCCCTGACCGACTCGTTCCAGGACAACCTGCTGGCCCCGCCCGTCTACACGCGGCCCGCGGAGTTCCGCGGCTGGCGGGTTCCCGACGTACTGCTCTCGGGCAACTTCGCCCAGATCGAGAAGTGGCAGGACGAGCAGGCCTGGGAGCGCACCAAACGCCTGCGGCCCGACCTGCTCGGGGAGGAGTGACCCGACACGGACCTGCCGCAGTCGGCCTTCACGCGGGCCGGCGACACCGGAAAAACAGAAAACCGAACCAAAGAGCGAAGAGATGAAATACTACCTCATAGCCGGGGAGCCTTCGGGCGACCTGCACGGCGCCAACCTGATCGAAGGGCTCAGAAAGGCCGATCCCGAGGCGGAGTTCCGCTTCTGGGGCGGCGACCGCATGGCCGAGTCGGGCGGCAGGCAGAACCTCCGCAAGCACTACCGCGAGACCTCGTTCTTCGGCATCGTGCAGGTGCTGAGAAACCTCCGCACGATCCGCCGCCAGATGCGCGAGTGCCGCGAGGATGTGGCCGCATGGCGACCCGATGCGCTGATCCTGATCGACTACCCGGGATTCAACATGAAGATGGCCCGCTGGGCCAGCGAACACGGCATCCGCACGTTCTACTACATCGCCCCCAAGGTGTGGGCCTGGCGGGAGTGGCGCGTGAGGTCGATCCGGCGCTACGTGGACCGGCTCTACATCATCTTCCCCTTCGAGCGGGACTACTTCCCCCACCACGGCATCGAGCCCGTCTTCGAGGGCAACCCGCTCGTCGATGCCATCGAGGCGCGGCGCCCGATGCTGCCCGACGGCGTTGCATTCCGCCGCCGCAACGGGCTCGACGACCGCCCGATCATCGCCCTGGTGGCAGGCAGCCGCCGCGGCGAGATCCGCGACAACCTCCCGCTCATGGCCCGGCTGGCCGAGCGGTTTCCCGACCGGCAGTTCGTCATAACGGGCGTACCCTGGCTCGAACGCGCACTCTACGAGCGTTACATGGCCGGAACGGGCCTGCGCTACGTCTGCGACCAGACCTACGAAACCATCGCCGCGGCCGAGGCGGCCGTCGTCACCTCGGGAACGGCAACACTCGAGACCGCCCTGCTCGGCACGCCCGAGGTGGTCGTCTACCGCACGCTGTGGTTCCAGGTCAAACTGCAGCCCTACGTGCTGAAGGTGCCCTGGGTCTCGCTCGTCAATCTCAACCTCGGGCGCGAGGCCGTCGCCGAGATCATCCAGTCCGACCTCGACGTCGCACGCGCCGAGCGCGAGTTGCGTGCCATCCTCCCGGGCGGGCTCGGAAGCGCGGGCGGATGGAGGCCGACTTCGAGGAGCTGCGCACCGTCATCGGCGGTCCGGGAGCCAGCGAACGATTCGCCCGCTGCATGGTCGGAGAACTCAAAAAGAACCGCACATGAAGATCATCTGTATCGGACGCAACTACCGGGCCCATGCCGAGGAGCTGCACCACGCAACAGGGCTGGCCGAGGAGGGAGCCGAACCGATCTGGTTCCTAAAGCCCGACACGGCCATGCTGCGCAACAACGCCCCCTTCTACCTCCCGCGTTTCTCGCAGGAGATGCACTACGAGTGCGAACTCATCGTGCGGATCAACCGCGTCGGGAAAGCCATCTCGGAGCGCTTCGCACACCGCTACTACGACGAGGTGGGGGTCGGCATCGACTTCACGGCCCGCGACCTGCAGCGGCAGGCCATCGCCGAAGGGCTCCCGTGGGAGCGCGCCAAGGCCTTCGACTACTCGGCGGCCCTGCCCCCGAAGTTCCTCCGGCTCGCCGACCTGGGCGGCGACGTGCAGCGCCTTCGGTTCGCCCTCGACGTGAACGGCGAACGCCGCCAGACGGGCGACACCTCCCAGATGCTCTTCACGGTGGACAGGCTCATTGCCAGCGTGTCGCAATACATGACCCTGCGCATGGGCGACCTGCTCTTCACGGGCACCCCGGCCGGTGTGGGTCCTGTCCGTCCGGGCGACGAGCTCTGCGCCACGCTCGAGGGGCGCGAACTGCTCCGCTTCGATATCCGATAACCGACGCACGCCATACAACCATGTTACTCCACGAAAAACTCAGGAACTTCCGCCTGCTGCTGGCATCGCAGTCGCCGCGGCGGCGCGAGCTGATCGCCGGGTGCGGGCTCCCCTACGAACTCGCCCCGCGCTTCGAATGCGAGGAGCGTTACCCGGACGGGCTCCCGGCCGAGGAGGTGCCGCTCTACCTCGCGCAACTCAAAAGCCGGGCCTATCCCGAACCCCTCGGCGAACGGGACCTGCTGCTGACAGCCGACACGGTAGTGGTGCTCAACGGCGAGGTGCTCGGCAAACCCCGCGACCGCCAGGAGGCCGCGGAGATGCTCCGCCGTCTCTCGGACCGCCGACACACGGTCATCACGGGCGTGGTCTTCCGCACCGCCTCGCGGCAGCACGCCTTCGAGGCCCGCACCGACGTCTGGTTCCGCACCCTCGATCGGGAGGAGATCGACTACTACGTCGAAACGTTCCGACCCTTCGACAAGGCCGGGTCGTACGGTATCCAGGAGTGGATCGGGTATGCCGCCATCGAACGCATCGAGGGATCGTTCTACAACGTCATGGGGCTGCCCATACAGAAAGTCTATGTCGAACTGAACCAATTCTTAAACCCATGAAACGCACACTGCTGACCCTGCTTGCCGCCCTCGCGATGCTGCCCGCACTGGCAGACGAGGGCATGTGGCTTCCGAGCCTCATCTCCGAGCGCATCGACGACATGCGCTCGAAAGGATTCCGCCTGACGGCCGAAGACATCTACTCGATCAACCAGGCCTCGATGAAGGACGCCGTGGTGCTTTTCGACGGCGGCTGTACGGGCGAACTCGTCTCGCCCGAAGGCCTGCTGCTCACCAACCACCACTGCGGCTACGACGCCATCCAGCGCCACTCGACCGTCGAGCACGACTACCTCACCCACGGCTTCTGGGCCATGTCCCGGGCCGAGGAGCTGCCCAACGAAGGGCTCAACGTCCGTTTCCTGGTACGCATGGAGGAGGTGACGGAGCGACTGGCGGCCGGCGAGACCGCCGAGGAGCTGATCCGCAAGGCCGAAGCCGAGGGCGAAGGCTACAAGGCCTCCGTCGAGCAGATGTACTACGGCAACCAGCAGTTCCTGTTCATCTACGAACAGTTCGATGACGTCCGTCTGGTGGCCGCACCGCCCTCGTCGATCGGCAAGTTCGGCGGCGATACCGACAACTGGATCTGGCCCCGCCACACGGGCGACTTCTCCGTATTCCGCATCTATGCATCGAAGGAGAACAAGCCGGCGGCCTACTCGCCCGACAACGTCCCCTACCGCCCGAAGAAGTTTTTCACCATCTCGACCCGGGGCATCGCGGAGGGCGACTTCACGATGATCTACGGATTCCCGGGCAACACGCAGGAGTACATCCTCTCGGATGCCGTGCGCTACATCGCCGAGCGCTCGGACCCGGCCAAAATCGCCATCCGCGACGGCCGACTCGGGATCATCGCCGAGGCCCAGGCCTCGGACCCCGCGCTGCGGATCCACTACGCCGCCAAGCATGCGACGATCGCCAACGCCTGGAAGAAGTGGCAGGGCGAGGTGCTCGGCATCACGCGCCGCGGCACCGTGGCCTCGAAAAAGGCCTACGAGGAGGCGTTCGACCGCTGGGCGCAGGACAGGCCCGAATACCGACGCGTGGTGGGCGACCTCAAGGCCGAATATGCCCGGATCATGGATCCCTACTTCGCCCGCGAGATCACGCTCGAGACCCTTGCCGCACTGCCGGGCAAATACACCCCCGAGGAGCGGGCCGAGGAGCTCTTCGACCGCCGTGAGCCGACCGAACGGGCCTTGTGGCGCTACCTCTTCGGCGAATACGCCCGCCGCTGCCCGGCCGAATACCAGGTCCCGACGTTCCTCGAAGGCGTGGCCGAATACGGATCGCCCGAGGCCTATGCCGAACAGGTTTTCCAGCAGGTATGGAGCGGCAGCGACACCACGGCCGTCAATGCCCTGCGCCGCGACACGAAGCGCATGCAGGAGCACATCGTCTGGATGCTGGGGACCAAGTCGCTGCGCAACCTCACAAGCAGCCGCCTCAACGCACTCTACACGACCTACATCTGGGGACTGCGCGAATGGGACGGCGAACGGGCCTTCTACCCCGACGCCAACCTGACGCTGCGCGTGGCCTACGGCTCGATCGCCGGTTATGAGTATGCCGACGGCGAGTACCACAAGCCGCTGACGACCCTCGACGGCATCATCGCCAAGGACAACCCCGAGATCTACGACTACGACATCCCGCAGGCGCTGCGCGACCTCTACGCATCGAAGGAGTACGGACGCTGGGCAACGGAGATCGACGGACGCCGCACGGTGCCGGTCTGCTTCCTGGCCTCGAACCACACCACGGGCGGCAACTCGGGATCTCCGGTGCTGAACGGCAACGGTGAACTGGTGGGCATCAATTTCGACCGCACGTGGCGTTCGACGATGAGCGACATCGCCTTCGACCCCTCGATCTGCCGCAACATCGGCGTCGATATCCGCTACGTGCTCTTCGTCATCGACCGCATCGGCGGGGCCGGCTATCTGCTCGACGAGATGAAGTTCAGCAGGAAAAAGTGACAATTTTGAATTTTTTCACTATATTGTCCCGGCAAACCTATTAAACAGGACATGCTATGAGACATTTCGATGCATTTGTGAGATGGACGGCAGCACTGCTGCTGACGGTTCTGTCGATTGCCTGCGGCAAGGACAAGACCACGACGACGGAGGGATCGGCAATCACCGGAGGCTCCTGGAGCCAGACCGAGACCATTGAGGCCGCCGGAGCGCAGAAGGAATACTCGTTCACGGCCCGTGGGGCCTGGAGCGCGCAGAGCGACAACCCCGACTGGTGCGAGGTGCTGACCCCCTCGGGCGACAAAGGCGCCGCGACGCTGCAGATCAACGTAGCCGAAAACACCAGCGAAAGCTCGCGTTCCGCCATCATCCGGATCTCGGTGGGCAGCACCACGGAGAGCTTCAAGATCCTCCAGAAGGGCACGGCCGGAGCTCCGGAGATCAACATTCTGGTGGACGAGGTGCTGGCCGCATACTATCTGTGGAACGAGGAGTACCGGGCACTTGACCGCGACCTGTCGCTGCCCTACAACGGAGTCTACGACAACTTCGTCTACCATACGCTGATGAGCATGGAGACCAACACGCTCGACAAGAAATACGACGAACGTTACGGTGAGTATCACATCTACTCCTACCTCTCGCGGACCTCCTCCTCGGGACAGAGAAGCGCCGCGACACGCAGCGGTGTAAACCACGGAGTCGAGAAGGACGATCCCGTACCGAGTTTCGGCATCGGCAACTACGCCCTCGTGTCTTTCATCGACCAATCGGGACGGCCGACAGGGCAGATCGGACTTACGCTGTTGAGCGTCATCCCCGAATCGCCGCTGGACCAGGCCGGGTTCCGCCGCGGCGACATCATCGCCTCGATCGACGGCAAAAAAACCTACGTCACGGAGTTTACACGCCTGATCGCACCCTCGGAGGGGCTGACGGTCACGCTCACCAAGAACGAAGCGAACGCCCAGCCGATCGAGGTCACCTCGGTAAGTCTGGATCCCACGCCGATCATCCGTGCCGAGGTACTTGAAGGCACACACGTCGGATATATCGTCTACGACAGCTTCGACGCCGCCTACGACAACGACCTGCTGGCCGCCATCAAGAGCCTCAAAGAGGCCGGCATCACCGATCTGGTGCTCGACCTGCGCAACAACGGCGGAGGACATGTCATCACCTCGAACATGCTCTCGACCTGCATCGGAGGCAGCGCATGCCAGGACCGCGTCTACCAGTACTACCGTTACAACGACGAGCGGATGGCCGACTGGAAACAGACCTCCGAAACATTCGGCATGAGCTATGACCAGACGGCACAGCTCTTCTTCTTCGAGAATTTCTACTACTCGAACTACTTCGGCGTTTCGCTGGCGAACTACGCCCTGAACCTCAGCCGGCTCTATGTCCTCGTCAGCGACGGTACGGCATCGGCGAGCGAGGCGGTCATCAACAGCCTGAAAGGCATCGGACTTCCCGTGACGCTCATCGGCTCGAAGACCAACGGCAAGAACGTCGGCATGAATGTCTTCACGTGGAGTAATATCGAAGGGTACGACTACGAATTCGCCCCGATCTCGTTCCAGGGCTACAACGCCCAGAAGCAGACGGTCGATCCGGAGGGCATCACTCCCGACTACGCGGTCAGCGAGACGGCTTCGGGAGGATGGTACGTGGATTTCGGCCCCGACGAGCCGCTCGTGCACAAGGCCCTCGAACTGATCGGCGCAGCCGACGCATCATCGGCAACGACCCGCAGCGTGGAATCCGTCGGCGCGGTTCAGCGCGGAGGCATCCGGCAGGCCATCGAACGGCCGAACGGCATGATCCGCACAATCGACCCGAAAGAGATGTAATACACCGCATCATAACAGATTACGGAACGGCCCCGGTATTCGGGGCTGTTTTTTTATGACAAAACAGAACTTTATACCCCCGAAAATTTGGTGAATAGAAATTTATGTCCTATATTTGCACTCGAAAGTCAGCCAGTATGACTTTCAATCGTACAGGCCCAGGTGGTGAAATTGGTAGACACGCTACTTTGAGGGGGTAGTGAACAATTGCGTTCGTGCAAGTTCGAGTCTTGTCCTGGGCACCAAATAAGAAAATCGCAGCTGAATATCACATCAGTTGCGATTTTCTTATTTCCTGCTTTGCTCCTCTCGCCACACAGACGCTTTCCACATCGGGTTCAACGGCGACAATAACCGAACATCACAGTCTTGAAACAGGGAATACCATTCCTCATCCGCATGAAATCTTACGTCGGGACATGACTCCAACCATGACTCGCTCGGAAGACCCGCCTTATTTCAAGCTGATGAAAAAGGAACAGAATACAAGGGGTAAAAAGTCCTTCAGTCTGACACGCAGGATTTTGAGACTTTGGACAATTCTGTAATCAACCGTTTTGACCGAAACTTTCAATTGGGAGGCGATTTCTTCATACGACTTGTGCTGGAATCGGTGCAGTTCAAAAACCTCCCGGTATGAAGAAGGCAATGACTCAACGGCCGCAAGGATTTTATCCTGCAACTCTTCCACGATATAGAAATCGGGAGACTCAAAATGATCCTGTAATTTTTCATACAGTTGGCCCAGCGCCCGTCGTTCGACCATCTCATGGTTGAGGTGCTTGAGACAGCGGTTGCGGGTTGCGTTGAACAAATAAGCGGAAAGTGAGTTTATGATGCACAATGTCGCCCGGTTCTCCCAAATCCACAGCATCAAATCCTGAACAATATTCTCTCCAACATCCAGGTCCCGGATATATAAACGCGTATAAGCACACAACGTTGCATAATAACGTGTGAAAATCTCTTCATAAGCCTGTTTGTCTCCTTCTGCGAGGCGTCCGAGAAGATACTTATCTGCAGATATTTTGCATTCTTGCATATACGCGAAATTAACAAATTCCTGTAAAAAAGGTCACATAAAAGCAAAAAATAATCGCTTATGAAAAGCAATCTAACAACTTGATAATATAGTACAAACGACGTTAAGGGTAAATTCAGGACAACTATCCGGAGAAGGAGTAATCCGAGAAATCGACCAACAAAAAACCTCCTGGTTCGCGTTGGCCGCAGATCGCCGCACGTACCCCGCAACTTGGATATTTTTTGTTGTAATACAACTCTTTGAATAATCTTGTGACCTCGGATATAAGCGTATGATCATTCCCCGGTCAAGTGCTCTATTTCCGACAGGAATGGGGCCGATTCTTTCCGACGGGAAAAGAGCAGTTAGCGTACAAAGTACAGCAAGTTTGCAATCTCCAGGCCGAATGGGTAACTTTACGCAAACAACCTGAAACTTCCTCCAATCATGGCCATACAGATGAACCAGTCGCTGTCGGTTGATTGCGCCGTTTTCGGTTTCAACGGGAAGGCGCTCAAGGTGCTGTTGATCGAACGGCGCTATTACAAACCAGACACACACCTCGATCCATTGAAGTTGCCCGGATCGATGATACTCGAAAACGAGACGCTCCCCGAGGCGGCCTACCGGGTTCTGGAAGAAGCTACAGGGCTCAAGAACGTTTACCTGAAACAGATGGAGATCTTCTCCGACCCACAGAGAGTCAGCGGCGAGGAGTTGGAGTGGATCAACCGCTATCACGGGATCCACAGCGAGCGGGTCGTTACGGTAGGATATTATGCGCTGGTGAAACTCGACAGCCGCATGGTAGCATACACTACAGCCAAAGGAGCACAATGGATCGATGTAGATTCGATTCAGAGGCTGGCCATGGACCACAAGCAGATTCTCTCTGCCGCCTTGCGTCACTTATGCCGGGAGATGCTGCAATCGCCGGTTGCCTTCGAACTGTTGCCCCGCAAATTCACCATACGGGCGTTGCAGAATCTTTACAGTGCCGTTCTGGGCATCGAGATCGACAACCGTAATTTCCGCAAGAAAATCCTGGCCTCGGGGTTCCTGACCCCGACGTCGGAGAAGGAACAGGGTGTGGCCCATAAGCCCGCACAATATTATACCTTCAATAAAAACGCCTACAAGAAGGCCGTGAAGGAGAAACTGAAACTGGGATTTATCAACAACTGGCGTTATTGATTCGCCGAATTCATTTCGATATGAAGAGTTTAGGCATAGACATCGGCTCGTCGTCGGTAAAGGTGTCGCTGCTGGAGATCGAGACGGGCGAATGCGTGGCTTCGGCCACGAATCCCGCCCAGGAAATGCCCATCGAGGCGTCACGGGGCGGTTGGGCCGAACAGGACCCGGAGATGTGGTGGAGGTACGTCTGCGACGGGATCCGGCAGATCGGCGCCATGCACCCGATGCACGATGTGGTTTCGATCGGCATCACCTACCAGATGCACGGCCTGGTATGTCTCGATCGGAAAGGGCGCCCGTTGCGCAAGTCGATCATCTGGTGCGACTCGCGGGCCGTAAAGATCGGTGCCGAGGCGTTCGAGGGCATCGGACGCGACTACTGCCTGAACCATGTGCTCAATTCGCCGGGAAACTTCACGGCGTCGAAACTGGCCTGGGTAAAACGCCACGAGCCCCAACTTTTTGCACAAATCGACAAATTCCTGCTCCCGGGCGACTATATCGCCTATCGGCTTTCGGGACACTGCTCGACAAGCATCAGCGGTCTTTCGGAACAGATACTCTGGGACTTTGCCAGGGAATGCCGTGCGGACTTCGTAGCCGACTGGTACGGGATTCCGCACGGGCTGATCCCTGAAGCCGGAGTCTCGCTCGGTGTGCAGACTGAGACCGATGCCGGGACGGAGCGCCTGCTGGGCATTCCGGCAGGGACTCCGATCTCGTACCGTGCCGGAGATCAGCCGAACAACGCCTTCTCGCTCAATGTGCTGGAGGCGGGCGAGATCGCGGCAACGGGAGGTACGAGCGGCGTGGTCTACGGTGTGACCGACACGCCGAAGGCCGACCCGCAGTCGAGGGTCAATACATTCGTCCACGTCAATCACAGTGCGGCAAAACCCCGTTACGGGATTCTACTTTGTATCAACGGCACGGGGATCATGAACTCATGGCTGCGGCGGCATGTCGTACAACAGACGCTCGGCTATGAGGATATGAACCGTCTGGCGGCAACAGCCCCTGCGGGATCGGACGGCGTCGTGGTTCTTCCCTTCGGCAATGGTGCAGAACGGGTGCTCGGGAACCGGACGACCGGATCAGCGATCCTGAACCTCGATCTCAACCGCCATACAACCGCCCACGTGCTGCGCGCGGCACAAGAGGGCATTGCCTGCTCATTCCGCTACGGAATCGATATCATGCGGACCCTGGGGCTCGTTCCCGACGTGATCCGGGCCGGTGCAGCCAACCTTTTCCTTTCGCCGTTGTTCCGGCAGACGCTGGCGACACTGACGGGTGCGCGCATCGAACTCTTCAATACGGACGGAGCACTCGGAGCAGCCCGCGGTGCGGCTCTCGGCGCGGGGTACTACCGCTCGCGCGAAGAGGCATTCGCGTCGCTGCGTCGCGTGGAGACGGTGGAGCCGGCTGCTGCCGACCGCGAGGTGTTGGAGGCGGCCTACCGGACCTGGAAGGCAGCCGTCGAAAAGAGGCTCAACGAATAAACAACCGATAAAACCCAAACAAACATGGCAACGAAAAGCTACTTCCCCACAGTGGGGAAAATCCCCTTCGAGGGCAAGGATTCGAAAAATCCGATGGCATTCCACTACTATGACCCGGAGCGCATGGTCCGCGGCCGCAAAATGAAGGAGTGGTTCCGATTCTCGATGGCCTGGTGGCACACGCTCTGCGCCGAGGGAGGCGATCAGTTCGGCGGAGGCACGAAGGAGTTTCCGTGGAACAAGGCAGCCTGTCCGCTGGAGCGAGCCAGGGCAAAGATGGACGCCGGCTTCGAATTCATGCAGAAAATGGGCATCGAGTATTACTGTTTTCACGACGTCGATCTGGTGGACGAGGCCGCAACCGTCGAGGAGTATGAGCAGAACCTGAAGGAGATCGTCGCCTACGCCAAACGGAAGCAGGCCGAAACGGGCATCAAACTGCTGTGGGGAACGGCCAATGTCTTCGGGCACGCCCGCTACATGAACGGGGCTTCGACAAATCCCGATTTCGATGCTGCGGCACGCGCCATGCTGCAGATAAAGAACGCCATCGATGCAACGATCGAATTGGGCGGCGACTGCTACGTCTTCTGGGGCGGCCGCGAGGGATACATGTCCCTCCTGAACACCGACATGAAGCGAGAGAAGGAACACATGGCCACGATGCTTCGCATGGCCCGCGACTATGCCCGCTCGAAAGGGTTCAAGGGCACGTTCCTCGTCGAACCGAAACCCATGGAGCCGATGAAACACCAATACGACGTCGATACGGAGACCGTGATCGGCTTCCTGCGCGCCCACGGGCTGGACAAGGATTTCAAAGTCAATATCGAGGTAAATCACGCCACGCTGGCCGGCCACACCTTCGAGCACGAACTGCAATGTGCGGTCGATGCCGGGATGCTCGGTTCGATCGATGCCAACCGCGGCGACTACCAGAACGGCTGGGATACCGACCAGTTCCCGATCGACCTCTACGAACTGGTACAGGCCATGCTGGTAATTCTACGAGGAGGAGGCCTGCAGGGTGGCGGCACGAACTTCGACGCCAAGACGCGCCGTAACTCGACCGATCCCGAGGATCTCTTTATCGCCCACATAGCAGGCATGGACACGATGGCCCGCGCACTGCTGATTGCGGCCGACATCCTCGACAATTCGCCCTACGAGGCGATGGTCAGGGAGCGCTACGCCTCCTATGATTCGGGAGAAGGCAAAGCCTTCGAGGAGGGGCGTCTCTCGCTGGAGCAGGCGGCCGACTATGCACGCACGCACGAACCCGTGCAGCGAAGCGGCCACCAGGAACTCTACGAGGCCCTGATCAACCTGTATATCTGACCCGTCGGAACCGGGCCACCCGGAAATCCCCCGCATCGAACGGGACTCTTCCTTCGCCGGCCGCTGGCCGACGGAGGGAGTGCCGTTTGCGGATATGAACCGCGTCAGGGCCGGTCCGAACAGGCCCGCAGGGTTCCGGCCCCGCACACCCTACTTGAAAACTCCCTAAAACCTGACACATGACTTCAACTCAATCAACCGGCAGCCGCACCTATCTTTTTTCGATCGTGCTGGTGGCGATCATCGGCGGACTGCTCTTCGGTTATGACACGGCGGTGGTCTCGGGCGCCGAACAGGCCCTCGACCAGTTTTCCGCACGGCAACCGACTTCACCTACACCTCGTGGCTGCACGGTTTCACGGCCTCGAGTGCACTGATCGGCTGTGTCATCGGCGGGGCGATATCGGGCATCATGGCTTCGCGTCTGGGCCGCAAACGCTCTCTGGTCGCAGCGGCCGTTCTCTTCTTTGTCTCGGCCGTAGGTTCGTGGCGGCCCGAGAGCGGCATTCTGCCGTATGGCGAAGCCTCGTTGCCGTTACTCGTCTCGTTCAACCTCTACCGCATTCTCGGCGGCGTTGGCGTTGGCCTCGCATCGGCCGTCTGCCCGATGTACATTGCCGAAATCTCCCCGGCAAAGATCCGCGGAACGCTTGTTTCATGCAACCAGTTCGCCATCATCTTCGGCATGCTGGTCGTCTATTTCATCAACTACATGATCCGCAACAGCCTGGGAGATACAACCGAAACCATTCAGCAGGCGATGGTGGAGATCGGGTGGCGTCGGATGTTCCTCTCGGAAGCCTTCCCGGCCGGAGTCTTTTTCCTGCTGATCATGCTCGTACCGGAGACTCCGCGCTTCCTGGCCCTCAGGGGCAACGACTCGAAGGCCTTTGCAGTGCTCGAACGCATCAACGGCACGTACGAGGCACGTACGATTCTCGACGAAATCAGGTCCACGGTGCACGAGAAACGCGAACGCCTGTTCGCTTACGGAACGACGGTCATCGCCATCGGCATCCTGCTCTCATTCTTCCAGCAAGCCATCGGCATCAACGTCGTGCTTTACTATGCTCCCCGGATTTTCGAGAACATGGGAGCGTCGGGCGACGCCTCGATGCTGCAGACCGTCGTGATGGGCATCGTCAATATCCTTTTTACGGTCGTTGCAATCTTCACGGTGGACAGGGTGGGGCGCAAACCGCTTCTGATCATCGGATCGACGGGCATGATGATCGGCATGGCGGCCCTCGCGGCCCTGTCATTCTCCGATTCGATCGGTATTGCGGCACTGGTCTTCATCATCCTCTATACGGCGTCGTTCATGATGTCGTGGGGGCCGATCTGCTGGGTGCTTATCTCGGAGATCTTCCCCAATACGATCCGCTCGCAGGCCATGGCTATTGCCGTGGCGGCACAGTGGATCTCGAACTTCCTCGTCTCGGCCACCTTCCCGTCGCTGAGCGGATGGAGTATCGGAGGCACCTACTGCATTTATGCGTTGATGTCGCTTGCCTCGGCGGTGTTCGTCCGGTATCAGGTTCCCGAGACCAAAGGCAAAACGCTCGAGGATATGTCCCGCCTCTGGCGCAGGTCCTGACCTGCGCCATGTCCATCCCGGAGATAAAACGCGAGATGCGGGGTCTGGAATCTTTCCGATTCCAGACCCCGCATCTCGTCGGAAGACGGCTGCAGTTCCCAGTCAGCATCAGTGTTTGAACATGCCGGGATAGAATGCCCTCCTGTTCCCGGAAGCATCGATTATCCCCGCTTCGAGAACTCCCCCGTTGGAGTCGAAATAACGGAGTTCAAACGAATGGATTCCTCGCTTCAGGGCAATCTGGCCGCTACGTTCCCTCCGTGAATGGGGCCCGTCATTGTCCACCACGAGTTTACCGCCGATACGAAGCATGCTTCCGTCATCGGAATAGGTATAGAACGAATAGATCCCGTCTTTCGGGACCTCTATATAGCCATCAAAGATCAGCCCGATATCACCGACGACGTTTTCAGGGATACCGATCTCCCCGCAGATGAAATTCTCCTTGAGCGGAGCTGCATCAATGTCGGCACAGCACTCACCCCCGAAATCGAACCAGCGCACGAGCAGCCCCCCGGACAGCGTCCCTCCCGGATCCATCGCCGGGAGGAGGTCCATCCCCTCGAAAATGGCATCCGCCAGGTCATCCTCGACGCCGCGGACATCGTAGCAGCGCATCCGCAGTAGACAATCCCTGTCCACGATGAATGGGCCCGTATAACGGATCGAGGAGGTGTCGGGCACCGATCCGTCGAGCGTATAGTAGAGAGTCGCACCTTCCGGAACTGTCAGTTCGACAGGGGTCTGACCGACGAAGACATTGCGGTCGCAAATGCCTCCGACATCGGGCAGACGATAGCTCCATCCGCTGCGCGAAAGCTCCTCCAGGTGACACGGAAGACGCCGCACGAAACTTTCGAAACCCTTGCGCTCGGGGCGGCACCAGGCCGTCTCCGCAAGAGCCATAAGGCGGGGAAAAAGCCGTACGCCGACAGCCTCCTTCGTAGGCGCCTTCTCGCTCCAGAGGTGCGCCTGTACGCCGTCAATCAACCGGTCATACCCGGGCAGGCCGCTCGGAACGGGTTCATATCCGTAGACCTTGGCCAGGGAGTTGCGATCCTGCTCGTCACCGAAATAGTAATACTCCGACGACGAGATGATCACATGCAGTCCCTGCTGCAGGGCATCGTTGAGCGTTCCGGGATTCCAGTTGCGCCACCACATCACGCGGCTCTGCGGCGAAAGCCCGTCGCGGGCCACCTCGTCCCAGCCGATCAGCCGTTTGCCATGCGTCTGACAGAAGTGCTCCAGTTCTCGGGTAAACCACGCCTGCAACTCCCCGACTCCCTCCAGCCCGCAATCGGCAATCCGCCGCCGGCAGTTCGGGCAGTGTCTCCAGGCCGTACATTCGACCTCGTCGCCCCCGATGTGGACATAGCGGGAAGGGAAGAGTTCGAAAATCTCGGTCAGAACGTTGCGGCAGAATTCGATGGTCTTGTCGCTGCCGAGGCAGAGCGGGGTCGAGAAATTCGCACCCCAGGTCCCGCCGCGACCATCGCACGAGAGTTCGGGATAGGCACGCAACGCCGCCAGTGAGTGACCCGGGAAATCGATCTCGGGGATGATCTCCACCCCGCGCCGGGCTGCATAATCCACCAGATCACGAATCTCCTCCTGGGTATAGAATCCACCGTATAGTCCGTCGCGCATCCGGTCGAGGCAGACGGAAACGACTGTCACGGTCGATCTCGGCCCGGGTAAGACAGAGCGAATCGTTCTTGTCCGGAAGCCGCCATGCCCCCCCGTTCGGTCAGCAGCGGATAGCAGCGGATCTCCACGCGCCACCCCTGGTCGTCGGTCAGATGCAGATGCAGTCTGTTGAACTTGTAGAGCACCATGCGGTCGATGAGCGATTTGACCTCGTCGGGAGGAAAGAAGTGGCGGGCCACATCGAGCATCACGCCGCGCCACTCGAAACGCGGATAATCGAATATCTCCACACGGTGCAGCCGCTGTGCATTGCTCCCCCAAAGGAGTTGCCGGAGCGTCGTCGCAGCCGAAATCACCCCTTCGTAGGAGCCGCCGCAAAGTTCGATAGCGTTGCGCAGAACCCGGAACCGATAGCCACACGTCGGAAGGAGCGAGTCGAGTTCGAGCATGATCGGCACAGTCTCGGGTGCGGACCCGGAGACGCGGAGTCCGCTTTGCTGCAGACAGTCCGAGAGGAAGTCGCCTGCCGGGCGCAAAAGGGAATCGCCCGCACAAACGGTCACGCCATGCGACAAATCGAGCGTACCATACCCCCGGACCACCTCGACCGGAGTCGGAATCAGCAACAACTCCTCACGCTGCCGACCCGCGCAGGCCGCCAGTCCGCACGCCAGGAGCCCCAGCACGGCAAAACGAACAATATTCATATACAAATCAATATGTTACAACAGTTTTGAGCCTCAGATCCTCCGACGAGGCTCCGACGGCAAATTCGAAACTGCCGGGTTCAACCACCCGACTCCCCTGCCGGTCGATCAGCGAAAGGGACTCCGGCCCCACCTCGAAGCACACCTCCTGCGACCCGCCGGCCGGAACCGTCACCCTCCGGAATCCGCACAGCTGGCGCAGGGGACGCACGGTCGAAGCCACGAGATCCGACACATAGAGTTGCACCACCTCGTCACCGTCGCGTCGCGAGACATTGCGGACCGTACATGTAACGGTCAGCCCCTCTGCGGAGCACCCGACCTGCAGCGAGTCGTATTCGAACCGGGCATAGCTCAGTCCGTATCCGAACGGGTAGAGCGGGCTGGCCGAAGCATCCGTATAGTCGTGGTTGGCAGGCCGTTTCTTATTATAGTAAATCGGTATCTGCCCCACTTCGCGAGGTATCGACAGAGGCAGGCGGCCTGCGGGATTCACCCGTCCGAGCAGCACATCCGCCACGGCATCACCGCCCCGCTGGCCGGGATACCACGCCACGAGCAACGCATCGGCCTGTTCCGAGGCCCAGCGCATGTCGAGCGGGCGTCCGGCGACATAGACCACCACCAGCGGGCGCCCCGTGGTCTTCAAAGCCTCGAGCAGCTGCTGCTGGGCACCCATGAGCGAGAGCGTCGCACGGTCGTTCCCCTCGCCGCACTCCATGTCGCTCACCGTGCGGTTCGAGGCCCTGGCCGCCCCGGTCTCGAGGAACTCTGTCTCGAAGTCCCGGCCGCTTGATCCGCCGACCACCGCCACGACGACATCCGCCTGACTTGCCGCAGCCACCGCCGCAGCGATCTCCGACATATCCGGATCACGCACCGCACAGCCGCGCACATACTCTACCCGATCACGCCCCAGGGCACGCTCCAGTCCGTTGCGGATCGTATTGGCGGCCGATTGTTGGGCCGTGTAGTCACCCAGTTGGTTATAGACCCGGTCGGCATTGGGTCCGACAACCGCAACACGGCGCACGGTCCCAGCATCGAGCGGCAGTACGCCGTTGCGGTTTTCGAGCAGCGTGACCGACTGCCGGGCCACCTCGAGCGCCACCTCCGAATGAGCTTCGGAGCCCACCTCCCAGGCAGCCTCTTCATCGACGTAGGGATTTTCGAAGAGCCCCATCTCGAACTTGAGCGCCAATACGCGGCACACCGCCCGGTCGATCTCCGACTCCGGAACAAGGCCCGTCCTTACCGACTCCTTCAGCGTGGCAAAAGCTGCTCCGCGCAAATCCACATCGACACCCGCCCGTAAAGCCTGACGGGCGGCATCGGCCACATCCTCCGCCACACCGTGCGTCTCCCAAAGTCCCTCGATGCTTACCAGATCCGAGATCACAAAGCCGTCGAATCCCCACTCGCCGCGCAGAATGTCGGTCAGCGCATGGCGGTTGCAGGTGCACGGAATGCCGTCCACCGAATTGTAGGCCGTCATTACCGAACGGGCGCCGGCCTCAACCGCCGCCCGGAACGGCGGCAGGTAAGTTTCGCGCAGTTCCCGTTCGCCCAACAGGTTGGCCCCGCCGTTCTGCCCCGCCTCCGAGGCGCCGTAGGCGATGAAGTGCTTGAGCGTCGAGAGGGCGTGCCGCGGATCCGTGAGGTCCGCCGACCCCAGTCCCCGCACGAACGCCGCACCCATGCGGGCCGTCAGGAAGGGATCCTCGCCGTAGGACTCCTCGACCCGCGACCAGCGCGGATCACGCACGATGTCCAGCACCGGCCCGTAGGCGATATGACCGCCCTGCAGACGGATCTCCGAGGCAATCACCGCGCCCATGCGCTCGATCAGCTCCGGATTCCACGTCGAGGCCTGACCCGTAGCCGTCGGGAAGACCGTCGCCCCGATGGCCATGTGTCCGTGGGGAGCCTCCTCGGCCAGGAAGAGCGGAATACCCAGCCGAGAGTGTTCGATGGCGTAGCGTTGCATCCGGTTGGCCAACCGGGCCGCCAGGCGCGGTGTCAGCCCAGTCTCGAGGTCCTTCTGCGTCCACGGATCGGCTCGGAACGCCCCCCACATCATGCCGATATGCCCCTCATCGACAGCCTGCCGGAACCGTTCGGTCAGCACCACCGAGTCGCCCCGGCGTTCGTACATCTCCCAACCGTAGGGCGACTGCAACTGCCCGATCTTCTCGTCGAGCGTCATTTCCGCCGTCAGCAGTTCTGCCCGTCGCCGGGGTGGAAGCGAAGCGTCGTGCCAGTCGCCCCCGCACGCGGCGAACGACAGCGCCGCCGCAAAAATCAGATTCGTTAGAGTCCGTTTCATATCATTCCCGTATCCAGTCCGCCGGTTCGGGCCCCATCTCGAAGACAAGGTGCCCGCCGGACATGATGTCGTCGTATTCGATATAAGGTTTCCGGCAATCGGCTCCATTGAGCGTGACGCGCCGGATGTAGCGGTTCTCCGCCGAGTTGTTCCGCGCCTCGATCACGAACTCTCCCCCCCGGCACGCGCAGCACGGCCCCCTCGACGAGCGGCGAGCCGAAGACGTAACGGCCGCCGGCCGGCTCGACCTGATACATGCCCAGTGCCGACAGAACATACCATGCCGACATCTGGCCGACGTCCTCGTTGCCGCAAATCCCGTCCGGACGGTCGTGATAGAGCGTCGTGAGAATCTGACGCACCCGGTCGGCCGTCTTCGAGGGCTGGCCCGTCAGCGTGTAGAGGTAGGCTACGTGGTGGCTCGGCTCGTTGCCGTGGGCATACTGCCCGATCAGTCCCGAGATGTCGGGCGACGCCTCGGCCCCCATGTCTCCCTCGACCACAAACAACGAATCGAGTTTTTCGTGAAAACGTTCGCGGCTTCCGAAGCATTCGACAAGTCCCTCAATGTCGTGCGGCACAAGCCACGTATATTGCCAGGCATTGCCCTCGGTGTAATCCTGCTCAAGGTGTTTCGAGTGGAACGGATCAAACGGCACACGCCACTCGCCCCTGGCCGAACGGGCCCGGATGAAGCCCGTCGAAGGGTCGAAATAGTGGCGGTAGGCCCGGCTCCGCGACAGATAGCGCTCGGCATCCTCCACTCGTCCCTCAGCCTGCGCAACCCGCCCCAGCGACCAGTCTGCAATGGCGTATTCGAGGCAGTAGCCTACCGATTCGTTGAACTCGTAAGGGATATAACCGTATTTCTTGTAGAGATCCTGACCGCGGTCGTCGCGTTCCATTGCACGCTTCATCGCCTCGTAGGCCTCTTCCCGGTCGAAACCTCCGAAGCCCTTCAACAGGGCATCAGCAACAACCGGAACCGCCGGATTGCCCACCATGCAGTCGGTCTCGTTGCCCCAAAGGTGCCAGACGGGCAGTTTGCCCTGCTCGCGGTCAATGTCAAGCATCGTACGGATCAGGTCCGGAACCCGTTCGGGCTGCGTAAGTGTCAGCAGCGGATGGGCCGCCCGGTAGGTATCCCAAAGCGAGAAGGTCGTATAGGTAGTATGGCCCGGATCGGTATGGACCTGGCCGTCGGCACCACGGTAACTGCCGTCCACGTCCGAGAATACCGACGGCGCGACCATCGTATGGTAGAGCGCCGTGTAGAAGATGCGGCGCACGGATTCGTCGCGGGTCTCGATGGCAATCTTCGACAGTTCGCGGTTCCAGGACGCACGGGCCGCACGACGGACTGCCCCGAAGTCCCAACCGGGACATTCGGCCTCCATGTTCAGCCGGGCCTGCGCCATCGAAACTCCCGACAGCGCGACCTTCACCAGCAACGGTTCACCGTCCGTCGCATCATATCCGAAACGGGCATAGAGCATACGTCCCCGGGCCTCGCCCGATCCCTCCGAAAGGTTGTCGCCGGCAAAGGAGACCCCGCGGAACGGCCGCGAAAAACGCATGTGGAAATAGACCTGCTGATCCTTGGCCCACCCCGTGGAGCGGCGCCACCCTTCGACCGTCACGCTGTCCAGAAGACGCACGCCGCAATCGACGGCCTCGTCCCAACCCTGTCCGTTATCGAGGTCGAGGATCACGGCGGCATCATCCGTTTCGGGGAAACGATAGCGACTCAATCCCACACGGCACGTGGCCGTCAGTTCGACATCCACGCCGTAACGGTCCAGACGGGTGCGGTAATAACCCGGTTCGCAGCACTCGTTCCCGCGGCGAAAAAACGACCACTGTCCCGAGGCCTGATCGTCGGCCCGTCCCCGGCCGAAGGCAACTTCACCCACGACCGGCATCAGCGACACGTCGTTCAGATCGCCGATACCCGTACCGCTCAGGTGTGTGTGTCCGAATCCGATCACCGTCGTGTCGGCATGGTTGTAGCCCGAGCACCAGTCCCAACTCTCGGGAATGCCCGTCGGGCCCAACTGTACCATGCCGAACGGAACGTTTGCCCCCATGAAGACATGTCCGTGGGCGCCCGTCCCGATCCGCGGATCGACCCACCGGGCGTAATCCGCCGCAGCATCGGACCCCGGAACGCCGCAGGCGCCGAAACAGGCAGCCAACAGCAGATAATAGAGTTTGATTTTCATACTCGAATCATTTTCAATCGATCAACCCCCGGACCTCGATGACCGTCTCCGTACCATCAGCATGCACCGACGAACGGATCACAAAGGGACCCGGATCCATGTAGCAAGGGGTGAGTTCATAGACCACGACAGCCTCGGAATGAGGAGCAATCTCTTCGGGGCCGCTCATCTTCAGATAGCCGCACCCCGATTCGTAACGAGGGGGTGAAGCGTCCGGTCCGAAGTGTTGTAGAGGCGGATCTCGCGGGTGCGGGTTCGCATCTGCTCCCAGATGCGGAACCGTCGCATCCCCACGGCTTCGACATCGGCCCTGAAGAGATCCGAAAGCACATAGGGATGAAAGATCTGCCATTCGGGAACACGATTGACGACATATCCCCGGGCGATCAGCGTGTTGAATTTCTTGTAATCGCCGTTGGTCGAAATCACCGTCAGCCCGAACAAAAAGTCGCCCAGGCGATTCCTGGGATCGAACACCGCCTCGACGACACCCCGTCCGCCCGGCTCCACGGCCTTCCGGTCGAACGTCGGCTCCAGACATCCGCACTGCGTGTGCACGTCGAGCAATACGACGGGTTTGTCCGCCACGTTCGTGAATTCATAGCGCAGACGCACCGGGCCGTCGATCTCCCGGACGGTGTCGAGATTGCGCTCGGGCGCATCGAACTGCAGCAGCCGCGGATGCTGCTGCGCCGTCGCAACCGGAGAGAGCCCCAGCACCAACCCCAGCAACGGAAGACAGCGAATCGGATTCATGAATGCATTCTGTTTATTCCCGATTGAACGAAATGAAGTCTTGCCTCTTTTAAAGGATACGGGCGGCCGCTGCTCGCAGCAACCGCCCGATCCGGACATCATCCTGCCGTTCAATCTACGACGGGACAGTGGATTTCGTCGGTCCAGACGATGCTGCTGGTCGTAGCCTCTCCATCGTAACCGTTGCCCGACAGGTCCTTGAAAATCTTGCCATCGGCCTCATCCAGGCGCCAGTAGCCAATCAGGCCCTCGGCCGTAGACGGATCGATATAGCACTGGTTGTTGAGCAACTCGGTCGGCGTCAGCGCACGGCTCCAGACGCGGGCCTCGCTGACCATACCGTTGAAACGGCGGTAATCGTTGGCCGAGCGCCCGATACAGAAGGCGCTGTTGTAGTAGTATCCCAGATTTACGGGATCACGCTCGGACGACGAGACCGAGGCAACCTCCACACCGTCGATGTAGAGCTTTAGCGTCGAGCCGTTGTCCACCGTAGCGACATGATACCAACGATTGAGGCTCAGGGGGTTGTCCAGGGCCGAAAGCGTCGATCCGCGGCCGGCCACGTTGAGGATGCTGCGCGGCTCATCGACGCCGCCGATGCTGACGTCGCCGATTCGGAGCATGAAGTTCTCCTCGACACCGATCAGTGACGAAATACCGTGGCTCAGGCTGCTCCAACCCTTGGCATACATGCGGATCTCCATCGTGCAGGCCGACAGATTGTCGAGTTCGGACTTACCCCTCATGGTCTGCTCCATGTCGATGTTCCAACTGCCGCCGAAATCGACTCCGCGAGTCTTGATAAGCTGGTTGAAAATGATGAAGGTCGTCTGCGAAGCGTTCAACACGCGCATGCCGGTAGACGTACCGGTGATATGGAGCGGAAGGCAGTAAAGTACGCCGAACTCAAGATCGTCCATATTCAGGACCTCGATGGCCACGGGGTCCGATACGGCCGATCCGGCGGCAATCACGGGCTCGGTGGTCGAAAGCGCATAGGTGCCCTCGGGGAGCAGCCGGTAGGACGTGCCGTGGTCGGCATTGTAGGCCTCGAGTTCGGAATCATTGACCTCGAGGTAGATCCCGACATCCTCGGAGACTTTGGTCGATGAGGTGATGCTGACCGAAACGGTCGAGGGACCGTCGATGTAGACGTTGGTCAGCGGAGAGCTCTCCGTGCCGGTGAAGAAGACGACATCGGTGTACTCCTGCGACTTCTGGCAGCCCGCAGCCAAAGCTGCGGTTGCCAGAAGAATTGCCATCAGTTTATTGGTTTTCATGGTGTGTGTCATCGTTTTGAATTATTTCGCATAGATATTGAACTCGCCGGTACCCATGTTGCCGCCGTAGGAGGCATTGATGCGCAGGTAGCGCACCTCCTGCGAGCCGTAGAGGGCGATATAGGCATCGGGCAGGGACACGGAGATGCTTCCCGCACTCTGAGTCGGCGTGCCGAGGGTCTGATACTCCTCACCGTCGAGGCTGTACTCGATCAGCACCTCGCTCGGTGCGTAGGTCCCCGACCAGGTGGACGAGGTGATGACCATGCCCGTCATGTCATACACCCGACCCATATCGACCGTGAAGCTGACCGGACCGCCCCATGTACGGATATAGGTCTCCTTGTCTCCGTCGAAGAGCAAATCGTAGGTCCCGGAGAATATACCCGACTCATCGCAGGCAATGATCTTCCAACCGGAACGGTCGGCGACGGGTTCTCCCTCGATATCGGTCTCGGAGAAGTTCGTACGGAAGAGATCGCTGCTGGTCTCGACCGAAACGGCCACATAAACCACACCGCGGCTCTCGCTCACAATGGCACCCGACGGAGCCTGGAGTCTCAGCGGTATGAGGTAACCGTTGGCATCAGTCAGCGACGAAAGATCGCCCTGAAGCGTTACAACCACCTGCTCGGCCGACTTGTTGGCGCCGGCGGCAATCGTACAGGGTACATTCGCCAGGTTGATGTACTGGGTATCCATGGCGGCATACGAGGTGCCGTGAGCCGCATTATAGGAGCTGACAAGCGAGTTATCGACAGCCACACCGACGGAGTATCCCAAAGAGGAGGAGATGGTCGTCTGTACGTTGAAGGCGGCATTCACGCCCGAGATGGAGCCGGCCACCGTATGGTGAATCAGCGTACCCGTCAGGACATTATCCGCACCACACTGGGCATAGATCGTCGGATCGGTGCTCTCGATCTGGTAGACCTCCATCTCGTAGAGGTTGCGATACCAGCCCGTGAAGTCGAACGACAACCGCACGTAACGGGCCTCAACATAGTCGGCCAAAGCCACGTAGTAGTCGCCGGCGCTCCACGAACCGCCGCTGAAGACGCTCTCATCCGCATCGACCGTTCCGGCCGAATTCCACACCTCGCCGTCGAGGCTGTAGGCAATCGAGACATTGTCGATGCTATAGGTGTAGAGATGCAGGCCGGTTACCATAAGCGTTTGCTTCATATCAACCGTAATCACGTTGCCCGAGGAGGCGAGCCCGCTGACGGCCGTCGCATTATTGCCGTCGAAGAGGTTGGCCGCATCGCCGCAGTCTGCCGTCCAGGACGAACTGCCACCGGCCGGGAAGCCGACCATGTCGTCGGCCGAGTCGATGTCGCGGATGATGTTGTTCTCCACCTCGATGCGGACGTAAACCACACCGCGGCTCTCGCTCACGACGGCTCCGGAGGAGGTCGAGAGTCTCAGCGGCACGAGATAGCCGCCTTCGGCCGTCAGGCCCGAAAGGTCGCCCTGCAACGAAACCTTCACCTCGTCTTCCGAGGCATTTTCATCGCCGGCGATCGTCAGCGTGCCGTTCTCCAGCAGGAGATTCGAGGAGGGAAGGTCCTCATACGAAGTGCCGTTCCGTTCGTTGTACTCCGCAATCAGCGAGTTGTCGGCAGCCACGCTCACACTGTACCCGCTCTGCGAGGAGATCGTCGTATAGACCTTGAACGCTGCCTCCAGATCACACGACGAACCGGCTCCCTTCTTGTGGGTGATCTTGCCCGAAAGGAGGTTGTTCTCACCTGTCATCAGGTAGAGCGTCGGCTCGGTACTCTCGATCATGTAAACATTGATCTCGTTCAACGCGGTATTCCACGAAGAGGCGAAATCGAAAGACAGCCGCAGATAGCGGGCCTCGACATAGTCGTAGACAGCCACATAGTAATCGCTGCCTGATGTGACGGTTTCACCCTCGGCCGGGGTGCCGCCCTGCAGCCAGGTCTTGCCGTCGAGGCCGTACTCGATCGACAGTTTCGAAACCGAGGCTCCATTGAAGGAGAGGCCGGTGACCATGTGCGTGCTCTTCATGTCGATGATCACGGTGTTGTCGCTCTGCGAGAAACTGGCCGATGTCGAGGTGTCGCCGTCAAACAGGTTGGCAAAGTTTCCGCAGTCGGCCGTCCATTCGCCCCGGTCGTTGGCCGGGAATCCCGACATTTCGTCCGCCGAGGTGATCGGGCGAATCAGGTTGGTTTCGGTCTCGACGAGCAGGTAGACAGTTCCCATCGTCTCGCTGGCGCCCATACCCTGAGCCGTGAGGCTCAGACCCGCCAGGTAGTAACGCTCGGTCAGCGCCGCCAGGTCGGCCGTCTCGTCCAACGAGACTTTTACCGACTCTTCGGTCTGCATGCTGTTCTCGGGAAGCGTCAGCGTCGCATTCTCGATCAGAAGATACCCCTCGGGCAGTACGGCATATTCGGTTTCATGCCCGGCATTGTAACTATCGACAAGCGCAGCATCATATGCAACCGACACCGTGGCGGCAGCATGTACGGGAGTATTGCAGCGCACGGCGAATTCGGTCGAGAAACTGCCCGTCGAACCGGTGGGCCGATGCGATACCAGTGTCGAGAAGAAATTGTCTTCCCCGACATTGACATAGGCGAGCGTCGGGGCCCCGTCTACCGTGACGGTGTAGTCCTCGAACTCTTCGCAGGAGGCCAGCGAAGAGATCATCGCCACGGCCGCTGCGGTATATTTCAGAATATTTTTCATAATGACGAATCGTTTAGGTTATTTGATTACCGCAGGGTTTTGCAGTTGGATACCGCGACGCAGGTGCCCGTAAGGCATATCCTTGTCGGCTCCCGAATCGGTGGTGTGGTAGTCGCGCTGCACCATGAAGGCACCAAAACCTCCCTTGTACCCCTCGTCGGGCTGGAAAGCCGCCTGATCCTCCAGACCGCCGCCCGTGGTCCAATAGTCACCGATGTTCTCCGTGTAGACGCATTTCTCCCACGGGAATCCCGATACGGCCGAGCAGCTGTGCGCTCCGTAGTTCTGCTTCACGAAGTAGTTCAGGTAGGGCTCGGTCTCGGCGGGAGGCGTATGGCCATCGACAATCAGCAGTTTCGAAGGATCGGCGCCCTTCGGACCGATGAATTGGCCCAGGTACTGCACGAACAGCGTCATGCGGTCGCCGTAGATACCATAATTGATCTCGTCGCTCGATTCGGGCTCATAGTCGAGGTCCAGACCGTCGATACCGTTGTCCCACATCTGCTGCAGGAGATAGTCTCCGTAGCGCACACACCAGTCGGGATAGGTTCCCGTCGGGTCGTCGGTCGTGGTCTGATTGACCATGTCCTCATAGGTGAGGCCGAAGTTGGCGTAGTTCTCGTTCTCCATGATGCGAATGATCGTCGGAGCGACAAGCAACGTCCCCTTCTTGTTGCGCATCTCCCACATCTCCTTATAGGCCAGACTATTCTGAACCGGATCGGGATAACCGCCCCACAACGAGCAGATATCCACGCTGTCGGGCAGCGCCGAGAAGCGGTAGGCCGGCGTCGAGGGGTCGCCGTTGTAGTCGGCGAACCAGACGAAACAGATCGATCGGTCGAACATGTTCGACTTGTAGTTGCGCAGGTTCTGGTAATATTTTTCGCTGTACTGCTTGGCAGGCTGCAGGTTCAGCGGTTCGTAATCGGTATCGCACGCCGTGAAACCACCGCAGACGAGAGCCAAAGCAAGGCTTATTCCTATTCTTTTCATATTCACGCTTGAGTTTCAGGTTTTACGCTTAATTCTTCTTGTCCCACCAGAGCATCGTGCCGCCATTGTCGCCTGTCGGGTTCGAAGACTCGCCGTTAAGCGTCACAATGGCATTCTGCACGGCCGAGGCGTTGGTGGCATACTCCGTCGAGGGGAAGTTCAGACGGCGGATCTGCTTCGATGTGCTGATCAACCCCGACTGATTGTTGATCACGTTGGGGAAGATCTTCGGATAGCCCGTACGGCGGAACTCCGACCAGGCCTCCTGACCGTCGGGGAAGATGGCCAGATACTTCTGGGTAATGATACGCTCGAGCATCGTCTCCTCGTCGGCCGCATCATCCCATGCGATGGTGATCTTGCCCAGCGCCGAGGCCGAATTCGACGAAACGACCATGTCTACATAATCGGCCGGCGTCTTTTTTTTCGCTGTCGGCCAAATAGGTCTCGGCACCGCTGACCCCCCCTCGGTCGAGAACGAACACTCGATACCCTTGTTGTAATACTCGCCGGCCGCCGTCTTCGAACCGAAGTGCAACTCGTACTCGGCACGCAGGAACCAGGCCTCGGCAGGCTTCATCCAGACAACCGGATCGTTGTTCGTGCAATTGACGCTCGAAAGCAGATCCGACAGCACATAGTCGGCCGTAATATTGATGCCGTTGCGCACGCCGCGGTACTCGCCCTTGCTGTTCTGGGTGAAGTAGGCGGTACGGCGCGGATCCTCGTAACCGTTCATGTAGGACTCGATGGTGGCTCCGATACGGCTGTCACCGCCGTTGAACGAGTACTGGATCATGTAGAGCGGATACTCCCACTGGGTGGCTGTCGCAGGCTTGGCAAACTGGGCGATGTCCGAGGCATCGGTCATCAGGCCCACCGAATTGTTGATCGCTGCCTCCGCCTGCGTTTTCGAGAGATCGGGATCGACATAATAGACGCGCATGGCCAGACGCAGACGCAGCGTGTTGGCAAACTTGATCCAGGCGCGCACATTGCCGCTGTAGATGGGATCGTAGTCGGCCAGCAGCGTTGCCGAGGGATTTTTCTCGTAGAAGTCCGTCAGCAGGGTGATGGCAGCGTCGAGTTCCTCAAAGAAACGGTTGTAGACCACCTGCTGGGAGTCATACTCCTGCTGAATGCCGCTGTTGCCGATCGAAAGGTAGGCGATCGGCCCGTAAGTGTCGGTCACCCGGTGCATGACGGCAACCTTCAGCACGTCGGCGAGCGCCACGGCTTCGGGCGACTCTTCGCGCAGGGCATCCAACTGGGCCCAGGGGCCCATGGCACGCTGGAAAGCGTCGTCATGCATGTGATCGTGCCAATCTTCCACCAAAATATCATAGAGGTTGTTGGCCTTGAAACTGGATTTGGTAGCTCCCGTATAACCGGCGAAGATGTTGCCTGCCAGATCCTGGATCACCTGATAGTTGGAGCTGCCATACTCCTCACTGCCGACAATCTGGAACGTCGGGATCACGTTCTGGGCCAGCTGCATGAAGGCCGAACCCGTGCGGAGGTTGTCCCAGCCGAGCATCTCGTCGGTCGCCTCGTCGGGGTTGGTGTTCTTCTCGTAAAAGTCGCTCGTACAGGCCCCCAGCGAAAGAAGAGCTGCCGCAAGCGGGAGTTTTATGCTGTTCTTGAATTTCATGACTGATAGTTTTAGAAGGTTACTTTAACCGAGAAGCCCAGATTGCGCAGACTCGGCTGCTGGAAATAGTCGATACCCGAAGAGTAGGTTCCGGAGCCCGAGACCAGTTCAGGATCGAACGGAGCCTTGCAATAGAGCATCAGGAGGTTGCGCCCGATGAACGAGACGTTGAGCCCTTTGATCCACTTGCACCACTTCTGCACGGGGATATCGTATCCGAAGGTCAGCTCGCCCAGACGGACGTTGGTCATCGAGTAGACATAACACGCACCGATAGCCCCGTCACCCATATTGGCCGTCTTCTCGTAGTAGGACTGGATCTTGCCGACACGCTGGCCATTGACCAGCACGCCGCCGTTGTCGCGGGCCTCGGCCGTGACGGCCGACACGCCGTAGTAGTCCATGGCGGCCTGCGTCAGCGAGACGCCGATACCGCCCACACGGGCATTGAACATGAAGCCCAGCGAGAAACCCTTCCAATTGAAACTGTTGCGCCACGAAAGCGTATAGGAGGGATTCGTGTTACCGGCATAGATGAAGTTGTTGGGATCGGTTGCGACATCTCCGGCTGGCGACACCCAAATATAGCCGTGGTCGTCGGTCTTGAGCGTATTGACATAGATGTCACCCATACGGCCGCCCTCGCGGACCACCATCTTCACACCCGACGTACCGCCCATGACCATCGAGTCCTGAGTGATCCGCTCGCCGTTGATTTCGTAATCGTGGAGCATGCGGACAATCTTGTTGCGGTTGCGCGAATAGATGACATTTGACTGCCAATCGACGGGACCGAGTTTCTGGTTCACCTCCAGCGAAAGCTCGACGCCCTTGTTATCGACACGGCCGCCGTTCACGTACATGCTCGACTTGGTCGAAGTCGAAGAGATGGAGGGGTTGAAGATCTGATTCAGCGTGCGTGAATTATAGTACGTGGCTCCCACAACGATCTTGTTGCCCCACAGGCGGACGTCGGCTCCGACCTCCCACGACTTCGTACGTTCGGGCTCGTAGTTCTCGACCGTCAGGAAGGTGGTCGTCTGCGGACCGCTCGACGAAACGGGATATGTCGGCACGGTGATGTAGCGCATCGGGGCGTTACCGACCTCGGCATACGACGCACGGATCTTGGCATAGGAGAGCACCTTCGACTTCACGCCGAAAATGTCGGTCAGCACGGCCGAAAGGCCCACCGAAGGATAGAACATCGAAAGGCTCCTGGTATTGACCAGCGCCGTGGACCAGTCGTTGCGGCCCGTCAGATCGAGGAAGACCATGTTGCGGAATCCCAGCTGGACGGTGGCGAACACCGACTGCGTCTGATCGTTGTAGGTAGTCTTCGAACTGGCCTTGTTGGCGGTCATGTTGCTCAACGTAAAGAGATTGGCCACCGACGTCAGGTCGCCACCGAGAAGTGTGGCACGGTATTTCAGATCCTCGATCGAAGCACCGACGGCGGCCGTCAGCGAGAGCTGCTGGTCGAAGAACGACTTGTTGATGTTGAGCATCACGTCGCCGTAGCGCTGCATCGTGCGGTACTCGTTGTAGTAATAACGGCCGTAGTCGCCGGCAAAGAGTTTGTTGGTCGAAGCGTAGTTTTTCTGCTCGGCCAGCATGTCGGTATAGTCGATGCGGGCGCGCCCCGTCACATCGAGCCAGTCGGTGATGTCGTACTTGAGCGAAGCCCCGAAGAGGAAGCGGTTCTTCTCGGTGTTGAACATGTTGCGATTGATGATCCAGTAGGGGTTCTGCATCGACATGCCCATGTCGCCCCAGTCCCAATACTGGGTCTTGAAGTTGCGCGAAGCGTCGTAACGCTCATAGACGGCATATTTGTTCAGATCCTCGCTCGGCGAGAGCAGATAGATCGGCACCAGCGGGTTGTAGTACTGACCCGAAGCAAGCATGTTCTGCTCGTTGAGATTGATGTACATGCCCAGCACGCTCAGGTGCATGCGGTCCTTGAGGAAGGAGTTCGTATGGCTGGCCGTGAAGTTGTAGCGATTGAATTCGTTGTTGGGGATGATGCCCTCGGCCTTGACCACGCCGGCCGAGAGGTAGGTCGAGCTCTTGTCCTTGCCGAACGAAAGACTCACGGAATTGGTGGTGTTGTAACCCGTCTGGAAGAAGTCCTCGGGCGACCAGGTGGCGGACTTGGACATGCGGGTCGTGCTCCACGAACTGAAACTGCCGTCCAGAGCACCGTATGAACGCTGGAAATCGGGCATCACAAAGGGCGACATGAAGGTCGTGTTGTTGCTGTACGATACCGAAAGGCCCTCCTCGCCGGTGCGGGTAGAGAGCATCACCACGCCGTTGGCAGCCTTCGAGCCATAGAGGGCGGCCGACGAGGGACCCGTCAGCACGGACATGTTGCCTATATCGTCGGAGTTGAGCATCGAGATGCCGTCACCCGAAGGGTTCGACGTCCGCATGATGGTATACGAAGCCGAAGGGGTTGTCATCGAAAGCGACGGGAGCGGAATACCGTCAAGCACATAAAGGGCGTTGTTGTCGTTGTAGATGGACTTCGTACCGCGCATGACGATCTTGGTTTCGCCGCCGATACCGGCCGAACTGCTGTTGATCTGCACGCCGGCGATGCGGCCCGAGAGGTTGTTGGCAAGGCTGATGTCCTTGGCCTTGAAGACCTCGTCGGTCATGACATTCTGTACGTTGTACGACACGGCTCGCTCGGCCCGCTTGATGCCGAGGGCGGTCACGACGACGGCCTCAAGCTGCTGGTTGTCCTCCAGAAGCGTAATATCGAGCATCGTACGCCCTGCAACGGGTACGAACTGCGAGACATAGCCGATGAACGATACATTGAGCGTCGCGCCGGCAATCTGCTGGCTCCAGGGGAAATAGAACATACCGTCGATGTCGGTCGTCGTACCCAAACTCGTCGATCCTGCCACAAGGATGGTGGCCCCGACGATCGGCATTCCGTTTTTATCGACGATTCTGCCCGACAACCGATCGGCCTGTGTCGTCTGGGAGTGTTTTTCAGCCCCTTTCAGAATAACGTGCCGTTCATCGATGGACCAGGTGATCCCCGTTCCGCGGAAGAGCTGGGTCAAGGCTGTTTTGAGATCGCTGCCATGCAACGAAAGATTCACATGGCGCATGGATTCGATATCCTTGGTGTTGTAAAAAAAGGTGTACCCGCTTTGCTGCTCGATTTGTTTGATAACCGATGCGACCGGCGCATCGGACACTTCAAGGGTGATGGGCTGGACGTCCTGGGCAAAGAGCGGCGACACCAGAACGGTCAGGGCAAAACACAGGGCCCAAACCCGAGTCTTCACCGTTGCGCGAAGTGCGGAGACGGAATGGGACCGTGTATCATTCCCCCCCCCCCCCATTTTTTTGGGCGGTTAAATTTTTTTTCATAGATTTGTAAAATTGAATTGGATTTCTGTATGCAACCTGCTGATTGCATACGGTTTTTGATTCGTCATACGGGAAGACGGGCCATGTCTTTCCGTATGTTTTTTGTAAATGTCGGGGTCAGTTTCTCAGGATCATAGTCGGAATGGTTTTAGGTCGGTTTCATAAAGTTAAGTTATAAGACAGGTCAGTTACAAGAGAGTCGTTCCCATTCGGATCAAGCCATCACAGGACTTCGAAAATCACGCGCCCGGCCGGATCGGAACCATCGGTCTGTTTTTCATCGATCCGCCTGAAATTGATGTTCGATGATATATTGAAATATTTGAGGATGACGTCCAGGCTCTGGTTGGAGAACGTACCGGTAAACTTGTTGTTCCGAAGGCGGTCGTTCTTGATTCGGAACTGGACGTTGTATTTGTTGCCGATAAGTCGGAGGGCATCCTCGAAAGAGGTATTGTTCAATACGATCTTACCCTCTTTCCATGAAGTGTTGCAAGTGACGTCGGCCCCATTGAGATACATGAATCTGGTCCGGGTATCGTATATGGCCTGCTGTCCGGGCATCATGCGCACCAACTGTCTGTGATGGAACCGATCGTCGTACTTCACGCCGACACGGCCCGAAACGAGCGTAGTCCGGATGCAGTCGTTGTCATAGGCCTCGACGTTGAACTCCGTGCCATATACTTCGATCTCCACCGTACGGGCCTCGACGACGAACTTGTGGTCGGGATCCTTCGCCACATCGAAATAACCCTCACCGAAGAGTGTTACCCGACGCTCCTTCCCGAAACGGGCAGGATAGCGCAGATAGGAGTCGGAGTTGAGCCAGACACGGGTATTGTCGGGCAGCGTGACACAACTGACCATCCCGGTGGTGGAGTGGATTTCGACCATTGAATTGAATTCGCGGCCTACATGGATGAGAGCCCAGGCCGAAAAAACAACCAGAGGAAGCAACACGACAGCCGCCGCACGCTCGAAACGCCGCAGGACGGACCGCCATCGCTCGGCACGGATTCGGCGGCAAACCCGGATAAAGGCGGAGCGGGTATCGACCCGTTGTTTTGTCTCAAGAGCATCTGTTGCGAAACAGAGGTAGTAAATCTGTTCCGCCATCTTGCGGTTCTCGGCCGATGCACGCATCCAGGAGTCGAGATGTGCCATCTCGTCCGCACTCAATTCTCCCGTATAATAGCGAATGAGCAGGCTCTCGATTCGGTCCTCTTTCATCATGCGACTTTTTCTGATTTCATATATAAGACCCTTCATCGATGAAGACTCCTAAACTCCAGAAGCATTTTTTTTGAATTTGTCGGGGACAGCCGCCGAACCAATCTGCCACTGATTTGCCGTACGACCCGGATCTTTCAGACGGCTGTTTTCCCGGGATGACCTCTCTGCCGATCTGCACCCCTCTTCTCGGCAACGCACGGAAACTCCCGAAGCAAACGCACGTTCAGGATAAAGGCCGGAATCCATGCCGACAGGGCCGACGGCCGTACGGCAGGAACAAAGTGCCGGTTCCGCAGTCTCCGTATTGAATCAACCCCCCTTTTTCGGTTCGAATCAGGGTGTCATATACCCAATTTGTACCAACAGCGCCCGGAAAAATCACCAATAGTGAGTATTGCCAGAGAGTTGGGTCTCCGGTAATTTTGTCGCCGAAAAAATTAAAAAACCACGGATATGAAAATCAAATCTACTCTTGCAATGATCTTCGTCGCGCTCTTCATGGCGTCGTGCGACAAGGAGGGAAACGACCCGAAGGTCCTCGATTTTTCCGGCAGCTACGAAGGATACACGCTGGCCAGCAGTTCCTATTTCCAGAACATGGTTTCTGCCGGGGAGATCATCTCCATCGCGGAAAATCCGGACGGCACGGCCTCCGTATCGTTTACCTCCGCAACATGGGGCGAATTTACAATAGCAGATGCACAGGCAAACATGAGCGGCTCCCTCTGCACCCTTGCGGGCAGCGGACAGGCCCGAATGGGGATGGGAGGGAACACATCGTCATACGAGTGCTCCTTCACGGCCGAGATCAAATCGCAGTCCGAGGCCCGGATGACTTTCGAAATCCCGGCCGTGATGGGCGGCATGAAGATCGAATTTACGACGGGGAACGCTCCGGCCGACCTGCTGTTGGCCGGAACCTACGCAGGTTATACCGACGCCGACTGCCTCTATTTCCAGGATCGCTATACCGACGGGGAGAGCATGACGCTGACGGCAAACGGAGACGGAACCGTCAAGGTCGTATTCGAGTCCGCCTCATGGGGAACCTTCTCCGTCGAATCGGCCGCTGCGGACATGGATGGCAGCTATTACGTCTTTACGGGCAGCGGAAGCGTGGCCATGGGGATGGGCGAATCGACAAACAGCTACGACTTCACGCTGAACGGCCGGACCAATGCCGCCAAAGACGACTTTTCGATCGTATTCAACGTACCGGCCGTCATGGGCGGTCTGACCGTCACGCTGCTGCCGGGATCGGCCCCTGCAGCAAACGAATAAACGAACGAGAGCCATGTATCGAAAAGAGATCGGACGGATCATGCTGGGGGCGGCCGCTTTCCTGTCGTTCCCGTCGTGCAACGGGATCTTCGAAGGCATCTACGACAAGCCTTCATCCGAAAACGAATACGGATTCATCGCCGTGGATGAAGGGACCCGCACGGGACGCATCTACATCGACGCCACGGATTACACCGAGTGGCACTATATCGATTTGCAAGGCAAACGGGTGACAACCGTCACGGTAGGTGGCGCCGCTCCTGAAACATGGGACTTTGCCGTACACCGCTACGACACGAAGACCAACGGAGGTGCGGTTTGGGAGAGTGCGGCCAATGACTTTGCGGCTCTTCCGTCCCCGGAGTCGGTTTCCGAAGAGCAGTGGGACGCGGATGAATGGACCACGGACCGCATCACGATCGACATGTCGCAGATGATGGACGGAATCATCCTCTATGCCGAAGATTACTGGAATCCGTGCCTTTCGCGCTGGCTCGATGTCGATACCTCGACCATGCCGCCCGTCTACACCCTTTCGGGGAAAATCTATCTGGTTCGCTTAAGCGACGGCACCTTCGCAGCGCTGCGGCTGACAAACTTCATGAACGATGCCGCCGTGAAGGGCTACATGACCATCGACTACCTCTATCCCGTTGAATGAAGATGAAACAGGCCGCATTCATTCTTCTCGGTCTGTTGTTCGCACTACAGACCCAGGCTCAATACAGAATAACCGGGATCGTGGCGGACGCCGCAGGCAAACCGCTCGCCGGGGCCGCTGTCACCGTAAAGGAGATGCCGGCACTCGGCGCCGTAGCCGACGCGGAGGGCCGCTATGAAATTCAACTCCCCGGCAAAGGCGCCTATACGCTCTGCGCCTCGTTCGTCGGATACGAACCGGCCGAGGAAAAGATCGTCGCCGTGCAACCCGCCAGGATGAATTTCCGGTTGGACGAACGCTCCACGATGATGGACCAGGTGGTGGTGACGGCCACGCGTACGCCCAAACTGCTCAAAGACGTGCCGATCGTCACCCGCGTCATCACCGAAGCGGACATCCGGAGGGTGGATGCGACCCACATCGGCGAATTGTTGCAGAGCGAACTGCCCGGCATCGAGTTCTCCTACTCGATGAACCAACAGGTCTCGCTCAACATGTCGGGCTTCGGAGGCAATTCGATACTGTTTCTTGTAGACGGCGAACGCCTGGCGGGCGAAACGCTCGACAACGTGGACTACAGCCGTCTGAACATGGACAACGTCGGGCGCATCGAGATCGTCAAGGGGGCCGTTTCGTCGCTCTACGGATCGAATGCCATCGGCGGCGTGGTGAACCTCATCAGCCGGGAGTCGCAGGAACCGTGGTCGATCCATCTGAACGGCCGCTACGGAGCCCACAACGAACAGCGTTACGGGGGATCGGCCAGTTTCGACCAGGGACGCTTCAACTCGACGACCAGCGTGCAGTACACCTCGATCGATGCCATCGACCTCTCGAGAGGCGCCGACAATGCGGAGGTCGGCGATTACAGCACCATCTACGGCAATTCGACGCTCAACATCAAGGAACGGCTGGTCTTCACGGCGGCCGACAACCTGAAGTTCACGGCCCGTGCCGGATATTTCTTTCGCGAGCGCGACGCCTCGGAAAGCATCAAGGACCGCTACCGCAGTTTTTCAGGCGGGCTGAAGGGCAATTACGCCATCACGGCGGCTGACGACCTGGAGCTCTCGTACGTCTTCGACCAGTACGACAAGAGCGATTATCTGACCCCCACGTCCCGTGATGTCCGCTATTACAGCAACGTACAGCACACCGTGCGTACGCTCTACAACCATACGTTTGCGGACAGACATATCCTCACGGTCGGAGGTGACTACATGCGCGACTACCTGATGTCCTATCAGTTTGCGGACAACGGCAACCATACGCAGCATACGGCCGACGCTTTCGCACAGTTCGACTGGAACCCGCACCGGAGGTTCAACCTCATCGCCGGTGTGCGATTCGACTACTTCTCCGAGGCGGGCCTTTCGCACCTCTCGCCGAAACTCGGCGTAATGTACAAGGTCGAGGGGTGCTCGCTCCGGGCCTCATACGCCGGCGGGTTCCGCGCCCCGACACTCAAGGAGATGTACATGGATTTCTACATGGGCAACATATTCATGATCTACGGCAATCCGGAACTGAAAGCCGAGACGAGCCACAACTTCTCGCTCTCGGCCGAGTACATGAAAGGCCGGCACAGTCTCACCGCGACGGGATTCTACAACCTGGTGGACAACCGCATCACCACTGCCTGGAATCAACAACTTGCCGGACAGGTCTATACGAACATGTCACCCCTGCAGGTGGCCGGAGCCGAGGTCAATGCCACGGGCAGATATCTCAACGGTTTTTCGTGGCGTCTGTCGTATGCCTATACCCGCGAGATGATCGAACGGGGACAACCCCTGCTCTCCTCGACCCGCCCCCATACGGCTACGGCACGGCTGGCCTACGACAGGGAGTGGAAGAACTACGGATTGAGCATAGCCCTCACGGGACGTTATCTTTCGGCGGTAACGTGCGACGTATATACCGAACTGACCTCTTACGAAGAGACCGTGCGGCAGACCTATCCGGGATACACGATCTGGAAGCTGAGCCTCGTCCAGCATCTGCGGCAAGGACTGGAACTCACGCTGGCCGTGGACAACCTGTTCAACTACCGACCGGGCTATTATTACAGCAATTCGCCAACGACAACAGGCACCACCTGCTCGGTAGGTCTGTCGCTGAATCTGGAACGATTCTTTACGAAAAAATAGGAGACTCTCCTGAAAATGAAACGAAAACTGAAATTTTGGACTGCCATTGCGCTGCTTGCCGTCGCATCGGGCATTGCGGCATGGAACATCTGGTTCTCGGCCACGCGCATCGCATTTGTAAACTATCAGGCCACCACCCTCGGACAGATCGCCCGGGCAAACGACCACAGCCGCATCCGGCTCGCTTCGCTGGAAACGGAGCATTTCGATCGGCTCGGACGTTATGACGTAGTGCTGGTGAACGGCATGGGGCTCCGCATCACGGCCGAGGAACGGAACTCCCTCCAGCGGGCTGCCGACCGGGGTCTTGTCGTCATTACAACCATGGCGACCAATCCCGCCAACGAGATCCTTTCGGCCGATTCGGCCACGGTAGCCGCCGTCAAGGCGTATCTTGCCGGCGGAGGGCGCCGCAACTACCGCAACATGCTCGTCTACCTGCGCCGCACGATCGACGGCAAACATCTCGACAGTGAGGAGCCCGAGCCTCCCGTCGTCGAGATCTGAAACAGTTTTACCATGCCGATCCCTCGGATCCCGAGGCGGAGGAGTTGGATTTCGACAGCGTGAAGGACTACGAAGCCTTTCTTGCGAAGCACGGATTGCTGAAAGCGGATGCCCCGCGGGTGATCGTCACGGGGCAGATGGGCGAGCCGGCCGAACTGGTCGCCCGGCTGGAACAGACCGGCAACACGGTCTATCCGGTCCGCAACATGCAGACTCTGATCCAGAGCGGACAGGCCGATTCGATCCGCCCCCGTGCAGTCATCAACATGGCGCACGGCCGCCTGGGTGACGCCGTCGTGGCGTATCTGACTCGGCAGAACATCCCCCTTTTCGCTCCGCTCAACGTCAATCGTCCGGTCGATGAATGGGAAGCCGACAAAATGGGAATGAGCGGCGGATTCCTGTCGCAGAGTGTCGTGATGCCCGAGATCGACGGTGCGATCCGTCCCTATGCGCTGTTCGGGCACCACCTTGACAAGGAGGGGCTACAGCGTGTTTATGCCATACCCGAGCGTCTGGAGCGGTTCGTCGAGACGGTGAACAAGCACATCGCCCTGCAGCGTAAGCCCAACAGCGAAAAACGCATTGCCATCTATTACTACAAGGGACCGGGACAGAATGCCCTGACCGCCTCCGGTATGGAGGTCGCGCCGTCGCTCTACAATCTGCTCCTGCGGCTGCGGCGCGAGGGCTATCGCGTGGAAAATCTCCCTGCATCACCGTCCGAACTGACCGCCCTCATCCAGCAACAGGGGGCACTCTTCAACGCCTATGCCCACGGTGCCAAGTCCGAATTTCTGAAAAACGGACATCCGGCCCTTATCTCGGCAGAGGAGTACGCCGCATGGACCTCCGAGACAGTGCCGCCGGAGCGGATGGCCGAAGCGGTTGCACTCGACGGCGAATTTCCGGGAAGCTATCTCTCCGACGCGGCGGGACGGCTGGCACTGCCGCGCATAGAGTTGGGCAACGTCGTGCTGTTGCCGCAACTCGCGGCCGGGGCGGGCGACGACGATTTCGCCATCGTCCACGGTACCGATGCCGCCCCGCCACACGCCTATATCGCCTCATACCTGTGGGCCCGCTACGGTTTCCGGGCCGACGCAATAATCCACTTCGGCACACACGGCAGCCTGGAGTTCACCCCACGCAAACAAGTGGCGCTGTCCGATAACGACTGGCCCGACATTCTGGTCGGATCCACACCGCACCTCTATGTCTACTCTATCGGCAACGTCGGCGAAGGGGTGATTGCCAAACGCCGCGCATATGCCACCCTGCAGTCGTATCTGACTCCTCCGTTCATGGAGAGCGGCGTACGCAGCATCTACCGCGAGCTGAGCGAGGCGATCCAGTCCTACAACGACCTGCTCTACGCCGACGGCCGGCCCGACACGGAGGCTGCGGCCCTGCGAGTCAAGCGGCTGACCGTCGAACTCGGCATTCACCGCGAACTGCGGCTCGATTCGCTCCTGACCGTACCTTATACCGAGGCGGAGATTGCCCGTATCGAGTCCTTCGCCGAAGAACTTGCCAACGAAAAGGTAACCGGCGAGCTCTACACGATGGGCAGACCCTATTCGGCGGAACGCATCCGCAGCAGTGTCTTTGCCATGTCCACCGAGCCGATAGCCTATTCGCTGCTGGCGCTGGACAAATTCCGCGGCAAGGCCGACGCCGATCTCGAAAAACACCGCACGCTCTTCACGCGCCGCTACCTGACGCCGGCCCGCGAACTGGTCAGTCGCCTTCTGAACGGCACGCAGCTGCCGACCGACGCTTTCATCTGTGCCACGGCCGGCATTTCGGCCGCAGAACTTGACAAGGCACGGGAAATCCAACGAGCGCTCTCCGCACCGCAGGACATGATGGCGCGCATGATGGCGATGATGGCTTCGGGCAACGCCATGCAGCATCCGGCAGGGATTCCCAAGTCGGGCAAGGGGGTCTCGAAACACCCTTCATGGATTCCGAAAGTGGGCAAACGGCCCGCAAATACGGGGCAAACCGCAGAAGAATCCAAAGCCAGGGCCTCTGCAATGTCTGCCGAAACGATGGCTGCCATGATGGGACTCGGAAAGAGTTATTCGAAAGAGGAACGCGAGTTCGCCCGCGTGGTGACGGAGTTCGAACGCACGATCCGCCATGTCGGAAACTACCGACGCTCGCTGGAGCAGAGTCCCGAAACGGAGATGGCGTCGCTCGTCAATGCCCTGAACGGAGGTTACACGGCCCCATCGCCGGGCGGCGACCCCGTGGCCAACCCCAACACGCTGCCCACAGGCCGCAACCTCTATGCCGTCAATGCCGAGGCCACACCGAGCGAAACAGCCTGGGAACGCGGCAAGGAGTTGGCCGAAGCCACGATCCGCATGTACCGCGAGCGCCACAACGACTCGCTGCCCCGCAAGGTGAGCTATACACTCTGGAGCGGAGAGTTCATCGAAACCGAGGGAGCGACCGTTGCGCAGGTACTCTACATGCTGGGCGTCGAACCTGTGCGCGATGTCTTCGGACGCGTAAATGACATCCGGCTCATTCCGTCCGAAGAGTTGGGTCGTCCGCGTATCGACGTGGTGGTGCAGACCAGCGGACAGCTGCGCGATCTGGCGTCATCACGCCTGTTTCTGATCTCACGGGCTGTCGAGATGGCGGCCGCGGCAAAGGACGACCGCTACGAGAATTTTGTGGCCCGTGGTGTTGTCGATGCCGAACAGGCGCTCATCGACAAGGGACTTTCGCCGAAGGAGGCGCGCGAGGTATCGACCTATCGGGTCTTCGGAGGCGTCAATGGAAACTACGGCACGGGGATCACCGCCATGGTACAAAGCGGGGACCGTTGGGAAAACTCCTCGGAGATCGCCTCGGTCTACCTGCAGAACATGGGAGCCTACTACGGCAGCGAAAAGTCCTGGGAACATGTGCGGCAGCATGCCCTCGAGGCGGCACTGACCAATACGGATGCCGTCGTGCAGCCCCGCCAGAGCAATACGTGGGGTGCGTTGAGCCTCGACCATGTCTACGAATTCATGGGAGGCATGAACCTGGCCGTACGCAACGTGACGGGCAAGGAGCCCGACGCCTACCTGAGCGACTACCGCAACCGCAACCGGGTGCGCATGCAGGAGCTCAAGGAGGCGATCGGCGTGGAGAGCCGCACGACGATATTCAACCCCGCCTATCTGCGCGAGAAGATGCAGGGCGGAGCAGGTGCCGCCGCCGGCTTTGCCGAAGTGGTGCAGAACACCTACGGCTGGAATGTAATGAAACCCGATGTCGTGGACAACGAACTTTGGGACGAGATATACGATGTTTACGTACAGGACAAGTTCGACGTGGGAATCCGCGACTATTTCGAGCGGCAGAACCCCGCCGCGCTGGAGGAGATCTCGGCCGTGATGCTCGAGACCGCCCGCAAGGGGATGTGGAAGGCATCGGACGAACAGCTGGCGGAGCTGGCGGCTCTCCACACCGAACTGATCGACAAGTTCGGCCCCTCCTGTTCGGGGTTCGTCTGCGACAACGCGAAATTGCGGGAGTTCGTGGCCTCGAAGAGTACTCCCGAAGCTGCCCGCGCCTATGAGCAGCAGATCCGTGAAGTCCGCGAGGCGTCGCTCGACGCCGGGAAGGGAACGGTCCTCAAACGCGAAGAGACCGGCCCGTCCGACCGCACGACCACCCTGGTCAGCAACACCGTTGTCGCGGCGTTGGTCGTCGGCATCATCGCAGTGCTGATCTATGTGATACGCCGCCGACGCAAGAAGCTGGAAGAGTAATGGAGACCGTCGTACTTGTCATGATGATCGTGGTCTGCTTCAACTATCTGTTGAAGCAGACCTGGCGCAAACCCTACTCCGTGGCCTTTTCGGCCGTTGTATCCGGGCTGTTTGTCGGCCTGGCCTGGCCCTGGGCCATCGAACAGTCGAAAAACCAGATTGGAGCCTGGCTGGCCGATTCTGCGCTGATGCTCGACCTGGCGGTTATCCTCACGCTGGAGGTCGCTCTGCAGATGACCTTCTGTGTCGTCGCGGCACACATTCACACGGCGGGACACGTGAAACCCTCCGTCGTATGGATCTACCGTCTGCTGCGCTGGTTTCCGGGATTGCTGATCTTCCCGGTGCTGTTCAGCCTGCTGGTTGCCTCCATTTTCGCTCTGCCCGGAGTCTCTTTCCCGCTGGTGGCCTGGGCGCTGGCTGCCGTTGTAGCAGCGGTGGTCCCACTCGGGCGTTGGGCATTGAAACAGTTGCTCCCCGAAAAGGAGATACGGCTCGAACTGCTCTTTCTCTCAAACGCCCTGATTGCCATTCTGGGCATCATCGCCACGGTGAACGGCCGCACGGCCGTTGCCGGAAACAGCAAAGTGGACTGGGCGGCTCTGGGAGGCGTGGCGATCCTTGTCGTTGCGGGACTGTGCTGCGGAGCGGCCGCCTACCGTGTGAAAATGAGACGAATGAACAAAAAACTGAAATAAAACCATGAATTACATCTCCGACATCCTCTATTGGATCTCCACCGGTCTGCTCGTACCGGTCATTGTATTGCTGATCTTCTTCTTCGGCCGTTCGCTGCTCCTGATCGGCAGTTTCTTCGGGCAGTATCTCTCCATCCGGCGCACCGCCTCGCTCATCGGCCGAAAACTCGATGCGCTTACCCCCGAGACGGTTGCAACGCTTGCCGAACACCTGCCCCGGAAGAACCCTTCACCGGTGGTTGTTTGCATGAACCGGCTGCTGGAAGCCCGCGACAATGCCCCTCTTCGACAACGACTGCTCGCAGATTTCGAGATCGAGGCAGACCGCGATCTCGCAACCTCGAAGACACTCTCCAAAATGGGCCCCATGCTGGGGCTGATGGGGACGCTCATTCCGATGGGTCCGGCGCTGGTAGGCCTCTCGACAGGCGACATCGCCTCGATGGCCTACAACATGCAGGTGGCTTTCGCCACGACCGTCGTGGGCCTGTTCGCCGCAGCGATCGGCTTCATCACCCAGCAGGTCAAGCAACGCTGGTATCTGCACGATCTGGCCGACCTCGAATTCGTTGCCGAATTGTTGAACACCCAAACGGACAAACGATGAGACGCAACCTGTTGAAACGCGACGAGCAGAGCGACCCGATGAGTGTCGTGAGCAACCTGTTCGATGTGGCGATGGTTTTCGCCGTAGCGCTGATGGTGGCGCTGGTAAGCCGCTACAACATGACCGAAATGTTCAGCCGGGAGGATTTCACGATGGTGAAAAACCCCGGCAAGGAGAACATGGAGATCATTACCAAAGAGGGCGAAAAGATCAACCGCTACACGCCGTCGGAGGATCAGGACGCACAGAGCGGCAGACGCGGCCGCAAGGTGGGCGTCGCCTACGAACTGGAGAACGGCGAGATCATCTACGTCCCCGAATAGTTTTGCCTCCGGTCAGCCGACCGGTCCCGATTCAACCCAAGCCATTATCCCCCGCGGCAGTCGCGACACCGCCTCACCGCGGCTTCGACTGCGGAGTACCCCAGGCCGCCTATTCCGAAATCGGGGTCAGTGCACCCGTCGTGGAGTCCATGATGTACCCCTTCACGACGACATCGGAGGGAACCAGCGGGTGGTTGCGGACCAGATCGACCGTCTCGAGGATGGCCGACTCCGTATCGTCGAAGCCGTGCAGCCAGCGGTCGAGGTCGATGCCGCAGTGTTTCATCAGCGAGATATGCTGGTCCGGAATCCCGCGCGAGCGCATCAGATGCTGCATCTCGGCGCTGTCCATGCCCTGCACGCCGCATCCCGTATGGCCGATGATCATCACCTCCTGCACACCCAGTTCGTAGATGGCCACAAGCAGGCTGCGGACCGTGCTGTCGAAGGGATTGGTGATCGTGCCGCCGGCATTCTTGATAATCTTCACATCCCCGTTCCGGAATCCCAGGGCCGCAGGCAGCAACTCCACCAGCCGGGTGTCCATGCACGTGACGATAGCGATCCGCTTGTTGGGATATTTGTCGGTAATGAAGCGTTCGTACCGTTTCTCCGCCACGAATCGGCGGTTGTATTCCAGGATTTCGTCAATCATCGTTCGCAGAATTCAGTCGGATCAGATTTTAACTTGGGGAACTCCCCGTGCAAAGATACCACTTTATTCGGGAAACCGCCAAAATCGGGGAGGCGGCTCCACGGGAAACGGACAAACCCTCCGGACGAATCAAGGCTCGGAGCAGGAACGGACCGACAGGGTGGAAGGAGGCATGCCGTCGGCATCCAGGGCAAACCGCCAATCGGCCGTAAAATCCGACCGTTGCCGGATCTCCGCATCGTTCTGGCCGAAAAAACCGGCCCATGCCAGCAAGGCAAGCAGACACCTTCTCATATCCCAACTATTTGGTACTGAATTCCAGAACTCCGCCCTGCATGATCTCCCGGACAGAAATGAACGGACGGTCGAGTCTCTTCCCGTTGAAACGCACCACCTCCATCGTCCGGTGTTTCTTGCGGTCCCGGGCCACGATCTTCAACCAGTTGCCGTTCGACAGAGCCAGCTCGAGCTCCTCAAAGGCCGGTATTCCCAACGCATACTCGCCCGAAGCCGGAGTAAGCGGATAGAAGCCCATGACACTGAAAATATACCAGGCGGACATCTGTCCCAGGTCGTCGTTGCCGGAGAGGCCGTCGGGACTGTTCCGGTAGTTTGCGGCAAGGATCCCGGGCAGACGGGTCTGGATCTTGTCCAGCCGGTCGCAGTGTGCATAAAGGTAGACATAATGGTGTCCGGGCTCGTTGTCGTGGCGGTAGTGCCCCTTGTCGAAGTTCTCGTCGAGGGCCTTCACGAAGGCGTCGCGCCCGCCCATGAGCTCGATCAGCCCCGGAACATCCTGCATCACGCAGAAGCGATAGGTCCAGTTGGCCCCTTCGGTGAATCCGACATCATCGGCATCCCACTCCCCGGAGCTCCGGCGTGCCTGGAAGAATCCGGTCTGCGGGTTGTAGAGATTCCTGTAGTTCCGCGACCGTTCCATCAGGACCCGGTAATCCTCCATGTGTCCGAGCCCCTTGGCCATCTGGGCGATGCAATAGTCGTCCAGCGCATATTCGAGCGTCGAGGCCACCGACTCGTCGGTCCTGTCCGACGCAACGTACCCCGCCTTCATGTAGTGGGTCAGGCCGGCGCGGGCCTCGTAGCCGCCGTTCCAGAAATCGCGGTCGCCCCAGCGATAGTGTTCGTCACGCGTCGGCGGAGTGAAGGCATCCTTGCGGATGGCCCGGTAGGCAGCCTCCAGATCATAACCCCGGAATCCATTGACATAGGCGTCGGCAATCACGGCGTCGGCATGGGTGCCGATCATGATGTTGGTGAAGGTCGGATTCGCCCACTTGGGAATCCATCCGGACTCCTCGTACATCTGCACCAACGACCGGACCATCGCATCGACCCGTTCCGACTGGACCAGCTGCAGCCACGGATGCTGGGCCCGGAAGGTATCCCACAGGGAGTAGGCCGTGTAGGAGGTCCCTTCGTGTATGCGTTCGTCGAAGGGGCTGTAATACCTTCCGTATTCCGAGAACTCCCGAGGGTACTGCAGCGTGCGGAAGAAGGCCGTATAGAAGACCGTGAGGTCATCCTCCGAGGCCCCCTTGATCGAAACCCGCGACAACTCCCGGTTCCATCGATCCCGGCCGGATGCCTTCACCTGCTCGAAGGTCCGCTCCCGACCGATCTCGCGGTCGAGGTTATCGACGGCCTGCGCGTAATCGATAAACGACGAGCCGATGCGCACCTCGACCGTCCGGACATCCGAGGCGAAGCGAACATAACCGCCGACATTCGGGGCGGCATCGCTCCGCCGGCCCTCGCTGACGGTCCCGTCGGCCCAGGTTCCGAAATCGGCGAACGGTTCCGAAAACCTCAGCACGTAATAGCAGGCAAACCGGTAGAGCCGCGGTCCGAGATGGGCATCGAACCGCTCCTTGTTGTAGAGCCGGATCTCGTTCCGCTCGGGAATAATCTCGATCCCCCCGCCCTCGCACATGCGGCCGGCCTCGATCATGAGCATCGGGTCCCCGCTGTCCGCATAGGCGAAACGGAAGAAGGAGCTGCGCGAGGTAGCCGTGAATTCGGTCCGGATCCGGCTTCCGTCGGGCTCGGTGTGGCTGACCGTGTAATAATACGGCGTACCGCATTCGGTGTCACGCTCCAAGGGTACGGCCCGCTGTTCCGGATCGGTCCGCAACGCGCCGCTCTGGGGCATCATCGTGAAACAGCCGTAATCGCCCATCCAGATCGCGGGCTGGTGAGTTCCCATGAACCCGATCAGCCGGTCGTCGGCATGGTGGTACATGGTCGCGGAGATCTTGTTGAGCCGGGTGGCCGCACACCACTGGGTCATCCCGAACGGATCGCTCACGGCCGGCGTCGTCCCGCCGTATTCGGTCACGTGAGGGCCGCAGCTCCCGATAAACATATTGACATAGTCCACCGGAGCCTTCTCCGCCCCGAACGAGGCGCTCCCGCACAAGGAGAAAAGTACGGCAAACAAAGATTCTAACGTCTTTTTCATAAGGCAAAACCGTTATTCCCTGCAATCGTCCAGAATCGGGTTTTCAAGGCCCCGCAGTGCGGGTTTCGACGGAGTGAGGAGGTCGAGAACCACCACTTCGTTTCGTCCCGGCACGATCCACGGGGCGGGGAGGTACATCGTCTGCGTCGGACCGATGTTCCAGAACCGGCCCAGACAATGGCCGTTTACCCAGACCACACCCTTGCCCCAGTTCCGCATGTCGAGGAAGGTGTCCTTCGCCTCGTCCGCCTCGAACCATCCCCGATAATAGGCCGGCTGATCGGGCAGAACGGTCATCGGGGAGAATTCGAGGCCCGCGGGAGCCTGATCGTCCTGCAACGGGGCGGTATGGATCCGCCACTTCTCGAGCGGCGTACGCTTCGTCCCGTTCTGGAGCACAACCGGCCCGACCAGCCCCTTCCGGTCACCCAGACAGACATCCGAATTGACCCGGCCCATCGCCTCCACGATGACCGAAAGTTCGGCCTCCCCGTGCATCCGGCCTGCCGGCAACTCACAGACCGTCTCGTTTTTCCGGCGATCCAGCGTCCGGATCACCTTCCCGTCGAGCAACACGACGGCAAAATCATGAACGCCTTCGAAAACGATGCTGCCGGAGGCGTCCCGGGGCAGGGTCGTCGAATAGACGACATAGCCGAATCCCTGTCCGTAATGTTCCATATTGCGGGGCGTATCGTCGAGAACGGGGCGGGAAAGGTTTTCCAGCACGGGAGCCGTCTCTTCGAGCGTGAACTCGGCCACGGCCATCGTCTGCGGACGCTCCGGAACAGCCGGGAACGTCTCTTCGGGCAGCCGTTGCTGGAGGAAAGTGCGTATTGCCTCGTATTTCGGAGTCGCCCAACCGGCCTCACTGATCGGAGCATCGTAGTCATAGCTCGAAGTCTGCGGATCGTAATGCCCGCGACATTGAAATTGGCCCCGCTTCCAAAGGCCGAACGACGTGCCGCCATGAACCATATAGAAGTTGTACGACACCCGATGGTTCTCGAAATAGTCCAACTGCCGGATCACGGCGTCGGTCGCCACCCGGCCGTGTCTTTCACCCCAATGATCCAGCCATCCGGGATAGAACTCCGCAACGAACAGCGGCCCCTGCGGCATGACGCTCCGGAGCGAATCCAGCGCAACGCGGGGATCCTCGTGCGTCCCGAAATTCGCGGCACAGAAGAGATCCTCGCGCCGATCGACCAGGCGGGCGAAATAGTCGCACTGGAACATCGGCACATCGAAGCCCGACTCGACAAGATAGTCGCGGATGATTCCCAGATAGGTCGTATCCGTTCCCCAGTGGCCATACTCGTTCTCGACCTGGACCATCAGGATGGGGCCTCCCTGCGTAATCTGCAGGGGAGCCAGGGTCTCACCCACCTTGTTCAGGTACTTCCGGGTACGCTCCAGGAAATAGGGATCCTGCGAGCGCAGACCGATTCCCTCTTTCCGAAGCAGCCACCAGGGAAGTCCGCCCATATCCCACTCCGCACAGACATACGGTCCCGGACGCAGAATGACCCAAAGGCCCTCTTCCTGCGCCAACCGGCAGAACTCCGCCATATCATCGAAATTCCGCTGATCGAACCGGTCCTGCTCCGGTTCCGCCTTGTTCCAGAAGAGGTAGGTACATACCGTATTGAGTCCCATTGCCCGGAGCATCTGAAGACGATGCCGCCAGTAAGCCTTGGGGATCCGGTCGAAGTGAATCTCCCCGCTGCGGAGAACCACGGAATCCCCGTCGAGCAGGAACGTATCGCCCTGGATGGAAAAGGTCCGGGCACCGCTCCCGCATCCAATCAACTGCACACACGCCAAAAGGGCGAACAGCAAATAATGCACTATTCTCATTTCCGATCGTTATTCGTTTTTGTAATAAGTGGTCCAACGGGTTGCCAGAATCTTCCGGCTGTTTTTGCCGCAGTCGGGGATCGACCGGAGGTATTCGAATTGCTGATCGTCCCCGAAATCGCATGTATAGATCCGGACCGAATTGTCCTTCATCAGGAAGGCCAGATCGTCGATGTAGTCACCCGTACAGTCGCTGCCCTTCATGTCGAGCACCTGGTCGGGATCCAGATCGACCCTCTTCGACACGAGCGTCGGCTGCAGGGTCCCCTGGAAGATTCCCCGAAGCTCGATCGTTCCGTCCCCCTTGCGCAGCGCAACGGCCAGATTGTCGATCTCACGGGTATTGTCCACATGGAGCACGTATTTCGTCCTTAGGCCGGTCACGAAGAGGAAATCGTCGGCCGGAACCGTTCCGAGCATGTCGTTCAAACGGGCCGTAAGCGCAGGTTCGACCTCATAGCTGAAGTTCTCATAACCGACCGTGGACGAAGAGGCGACCTTCTCATAGACCGTAAAACGGACCGTGGCACCATCGGAACGGGCCGTGACGATCTCGTCTGGATCGGCCTGGCCGACACCCTTCTTCTGCAGGTTCATCGCAGCGATTCCGACCATCTCTCCGTCGGCGGTCTCCCCGGCCACGTTGTTGCAGTTTACATACTGATTGCCCATGTGGTCGTAGAACTCGACCTCCAGACCGTTTGCCGTCCTCTTGACCAGCATGCGTTCATCGATGGCATGGAACTCCAGACGGATGCGCGAGGCATCCACGATGTCGCCCCCGTAGATCCAGGAGAAGGAGAAATCGTCCTCCCGCTGTATCCACCGGGTATAATCCGACGAATAGAGGCTGTTATCGACCACCTTGTCCCCGATCGAGGTGATGGTCATCCGGTCGTATTTCTTCGGTTTGCCGCTCCAGCGGTTGCCCAGCAACGTCCCCCGGTCGAGCACGTAATAATCGGCCGGATCCATCGAGGGGTATGCGGACGCATTCGAGGTATAGTTCAGCATCAGGTCCTCGAAAACCTTGTAGGCGATCGTCGGGCCGTACTGCTTCCGCTTCAGGTTGTTGGGAATGGAGGTCGTCGGAGCCGGCTCGAACAGCGTGGCGGGCGGTTCGATCTGGACAAGACACCCGCCGCGACGGAAGGTCTCCAGGGCAAACGAGGCCAGCAGCTCGGGAGCCATGTCCATCGGGCCCCATCCGATCCAGCGGACACTGCCGTCCTCCCACAAGGGGAGCGACTGCGCCTCGACCTCCTGCCACCACCAGGCCTGATCGCTCGTGCCCCACAGGTTTCCGTTCCGGTAATTGGCCATGTTGCGGGAGAAGGTCAGCGCCTGGATCTCCGCGCCCCAACCGTTGTTGTTGAAATTGATGGTCAGGTCGCTGCCGAGGATGTCGCAGACCTCGTTCAGATGATCGAGCCAGAAACCGTGGCCCGCAGCGTCGGTATAACAGAGATCCCACGACTGGTCGCCCCACACCAGACGGCGTTCGTGGTCCTTGAGCATCTGCGCAATCTCGGGCAGCAGCGAAAACTCGATGGCAAAGCCGTGTCCGTCGTTGCGGCGGTCGTGCGTACCGATCAGCTCATGGAACCGCACGCCCTTCACGTTGGGGTACTTCGCAAAGATATCCTCAAAACAGTCCAGGTCCATATTGAGGCCCTTGATCGTTTCGGGCTCTCCGTAACGCCTTTTCGGCAGGGGCAGATTGCCCAACTCACCGTTCTGGGCCGTATAGTTGTCGGAAGCGTAGATATCGAGGTAGACATCGATATCCTTCTGTGCAAAATAGCGGAACTCGCTCAACAGGTTCGGATGGACGCGGTTCTCACCGACCGACGGGTCGCCCTGTCCGTGGCCCTCCTCCTTGTAATAGGAGATCGGGTTGGTCAATACCGAAACCTTGTATTTCGTGCGCAGCCGATCGACCGTTGCGCAGATCTTCTCGACAAAGGCTTTACCTGTGCATCGCTCCAGTCCATCCCCACGCCGTCGATCTGCAGCAGCAGTTCCTGCTCGGTCTCATCGGGAGAGGGGGTCGGCGGCGGGGTCAGCGGGTTGGATGCAATCTTGGAAGAGCAGGAGATGGCCAGGATCAGGACCATCAGAAAATTCAAAATCCATTTCATAATCACAAACGGTTTTCAACAGGTCACTTCCTGCCGGGATCGATCCCGGCAGGAAGTGACCGCATCGGTTTACATATCGGGGGTCGGGGTTTCAGGATATTTGTATTGGGTAAGGGGAGCCCAGCCCACCTGCATCAGGTAGGTGTCCACCACACAACGCATCTTCGTGCCGTCCGGGAGGTTGCCTTTCTCCTCGAACTTGCTGTTGGTGTTCCAGTCCGGGGCCCGGTCCAGATAGCTCGCATAGGCGTTGTTGGCATAGAACCAGTTCGTAAAGGGCAGCAGCGAGTAAAGGACTCCCTTGTCACCGCTCTGGGCCGTGAGGCCGAAGTACCCGCGGTTCCACCCCGTACCTTCGATCTTCACATCGATGTAGTAGCGGTTCTTCACACCCGGGAAATCCTCGAAGCGGACAAAGGTCCATGCAGCCTTCAGCCACTGGCTGCCGTTGTAGTAGAGCTGGTTGTTCATCTGGGCCCACACCTCGCCCGTATCGATCGTCTCCGAAGGCACGTTGCGGTCCGGCTCGACGCTGTACTCCAGCGTAAGCGGATTGAACCGGATGTCGTAATATCCCGTCTGGGATATGGTGATGGGCTCGGACGATGCGGACGAAACGGTGGTCCCGTCCTGCTTGCCCCAGTCGATGAAGGCGTTCACGGTCCTGAAATGGTCCGAATCCTCGGTATAGTCTCCGGTCCAGAGCAGGAAGCCGTCACCGGCCGCCTCCACATAGGTCTTGAACGTGAATTCATTCGAAGAGGGAGTCTGGACCATCGGCATGGAGTACTCCTTGTTCGACTTCGAAACGGTAGCGTCTCCATAGATGTAAACACCCTTGATCACACTGGCCGTACCGGTCCAGACGGACTGTTCGCCGATATCGTTCAGGGCCGTCACGGTAATGACCAGATCATCGGCGTGGGGAGCCGCCGTCTGGGGAATCTCCAGGGCATCCTCAAAGAGGTAGATCTGCTCGTTTGCCTCGACCGTCTTCCGAGCCGTGCAACCCTCCTCGCTGGTCTCGACCGTAATGGAGGTGATCGTATGCTCGCTGTTGGTCGAGACCTCGAAACGGAACGGCATGGTACCGCCCGCCACACCGGCGATACGCTCCATCTTATTGACGATGGCCGGCTTGCTGCCCACCTCGACCGTCACGGGGATCACAGAGGTCTCCTGATTGCCCTGAGCATCGGTAGCCGTGAGCAGGAACTCGTATTCGCCCTCGTCCGGGATGTTCACGCTCGTCTTGACCCGGACCTGCGTCCGGTCGGTTCCCGGCGTGAAGGTCTCGGAGAAACCGATGGCCTCGCATGCCAGCACGACATCGCGCATCTTCTTGTTGTCGATGGCCGAAGCCTCGAACTGAACCACCTCGACCGGAGCGAAGACATTGTCCGGAGCCACGGGCTTCAGGATCTCGATAACCGGGGCCGTCTGGTCGGTCTCCACGGTTATCGCAGCGGTAAATTCAGTCTGGTTGCCGGCATAGTCGAGGAAGGAGACCTTCAGCTGGTTGTCCAACGCAGCGTCGTCGGGGACCTGGAACGTATAGCTCAGATCGTAGAACTTGGGGGATCCGTAGATCTCGATCGTCTCCTGCGTCTCCGTTCCCGACTCGGTCCATTTGCCGAGCGTGACGTAAATGGTCTTGAGTCCATATCGCGAGGTTACATGGGCCTTGAGGTAGCCCTCCGAACCGCTCGGGCAGACCAGTTCGGTATCCGACGACGTGCAGTTCAGCGCCGGACCCGTCTCGGTGTCCTCATCATGGCACGAAACCAGGGCCATCATCAGAACCGAAACGATCAGTTTCCAGAAATTTCTGTTGTTCATAATGCTAAAGGGTTATGATGAGATTATCTCCAATAGGGGTTCTGTACCAGATTCGCATTCTTGTTGATCTCTTCCTGCGGAATGGGATAGAGATAGAACTGCTTCTTGAAAACCCGGTCCACGAACTTCGTCCGTTTGTAGAAATCGGCCTCCGTCAAGGCGGAAGGATCCATTCCGTAGAACGGGCCGTTGTCCTCGGTCTCGGCAACCAGATAGCGCCGCGTATCGAAATAGCGCAGGCCTTCCCATGCGAACTCGATGTTCCGCTCGCGCATGATCGCCTTGTGGATCTCGGCCTGCGAGCTCCGCTCGGGGAAGACCTCCTCGTAATTGGGCAGTCCGGCCCGGTTGCGGACCTTGTTCAGGTAACGCAGGATGTCGGGATTGCCCGGATCATACTGGTTCAACGCCTCCGCATAGTTCAGATAGACCTCCGCCCAACGGTAGAGGATGGGACGCTTCTGTTTGTGGGTCGGTTTGGTATCCTCCGCATCGATGAATTTGTAGGGCGTATATCCGGTTTTGGGGTAGAACGAGGTGCGACCTCCGGAGGTGGGCACATCCGAGCGGGACGAGAAATCGACCGGATCAACCTCACCCTTCTCGTTCGTCACCAGCTGGGACTCCCATTTCCGTCCGTTGAAGAAGACACTCGCATAGAACCGTGCCTCCCGGTTCTGGTACATGTTGTAAACACGGTCGATCTTGTAGACGTCCTGCTGCTGCTCGCTCGGGGCGGAGACAACGCGGTTCACCGTGATCTTCTCGGGATCCGTCGTAAAGCCCTCCTCAACGTAATACGGGTTGTCGGCCGTCGCCTCGGTTCCGTTGTCCATGTAGTAGGTATCGACCAGTTTCTGGGTCACACCCAATACGGCGCCGCCGTTGCTGCCGGCCAGACGGGCCATGTACTGCAGGGGCGTGGCGACCTGCAGGTACTCGGAGAAGTCGTCGTAGATGGCCGGCGACCGGGAAAACAGCGCCTCCTTGTTGAAGGGGTCGTTGAAGACCTGCCGGTAGTAGGCATAGGCATCCTCGAAACTGTTGGGAGACCCTTCGGCCGTTGCCCCGACCAGATCGTAGCGTCCGCCCTGCGTATCGATCAGCAGTTTGGCCGCGTCAGCTGCCCGTTTCCACTTCTCGGGATCGTAGCTCTGCGGGAACAGTTTCTTCCCGTCCTTATTGGCCAGATTGGCAAACTCCTTCAGGCCGGAATAGTTGTCCGGAGAGTTGAACAGCGGGCTGGCGGCATAAAGCAGCAGACGGGCACGCACGGCCAACGCGGAAGCCTGGGTCGGAGCCGCACCCCAGGCATCCTCATAAGAGGTGGGGAGTTGGTTGGCAAGGGTCAGCAGCTCTTCATCGAGCCAGTTCACCACCTCGTCCACACTGTTGCGGCTCACGAGGAAAGACTCCTCCGAAGCACCCGGATCAACGGCCGACTTCACGATCGGAATCGGTCCGAACTGTTCGAACAGCAGCACATGGTAGTATGCGATCAGGAAGCGGGCCTGCAACTTGAGTTTATCGACCTTCTCCTGCGTATTGATATCCGTCTGCTGGGGCACGACATGTACGTTGTCGAGGAAGACATACAGGTGGCGAATCACCCGGTAGAGCGGGATCCACTTCTCGCCGAAGCCCGAACCGGAAACGCTCCAGTCTCCACGCGTTATCCGGTAGGCCTTGTAGCAGTCCCGGTTGTCGTTGATGTCGGCCTCGTCGGAGATCAGTTCATACGGGGAGGAGAACTCCCACCAGTCCGGCGCATAATCGACCGAGCTGGTCAGGGTCATCATCAGCGGGCTCGGAATCAGGGAGTAACCGTGGGCCAGCCAGCTCAGCGTCGTGGAGCCGTTGCCGAAAACATAGTCCAGGTCCTGGACATTGGTCGGTTTGTCGAAAAAGCTGTCGCACGAAGAGGTTCCCATCAACAGGCCGAGCAGCGCGACACAATATTTCAAGCATTTCATAACTGTAATCGTTTAAAAGTTCAATTCCACACCGAACGAATAGCTCTTCATCACCGGGTATTTCATACCGCTGTTCGTTCCCAGCTCCACGTCCCACAAATCGAAATCACTGAACGTAAGGAGGTTGTTCCCGATAAAGTAGACGCGCAGATGCTCGATTCCAGCCTTGATCGACCACTTCCGCGGCAGCGTATACCCCACAACGACATCCTTCACGCGCAGGTAGGACATGTTGCGCTGCCACCAGGTCGAGTTAAGGTAGTTCTGGTCGTTGTATCCGCCACGCACACGGGGCGAGAAGACGTCCTGACGCGGATTCTCCTCGGTCCAGAAACTGTTGGCCAGCTTTTTATAGATATTCGCATCCGAAACGGTCGGGATGACGTTCTTGTCCACCGGACCGTCGTCGTCGTTGTTGATGATACGGGTCACGTGCGCCGCACCCTGCAGACGGATACCGAAATCGAAGGCCTTGTAGGCCACGTTGATACCCAAACCATAGACGATCTCGGGCGTATCGCTGTAACCGATTGCCGTGAAGTCGTCCTTCGTGATGAAGCCGTCGCCATTGACGTCCCGATACTTGATATCACCGGGAGCCACCTCGATTCCGAGTTCGGGGACGGGCAAATGCTGGAGCAGATTGCCCTCGGCGTCGAAATCCTCCTTCGTATACAGCCCCTCGGCAACCAGGCCGAACTGCTGTCCGTAGGGATGGCCGATCCGATCGAGGTTCGGATAGCGGGGTTCGGGATCTCCGTTATAGACGATCTCGTTGCGTGCATAGGTGAAGTTGCCCATGGCCGAGATCCGCCAATCGCCCTTCATGTAGTTGTAGACCAAGCTCATATCGACACCATGATTCTTCATCTTGCCCATATTGGTCCACGGATCGACGCTGAAACCGGCACTGTACGGAAGCCGGCGGTTTTGGCACAGGATGTTTTGCGGTAGTTGTTGAAGTAATCGACCGTAAGATCGAACCCGAACATGGAAAGTTCCACTCCGATGTCCCGCTTCAACTCGGTTTCCCAGGTCAAGTTGCTTCCGAACTTGCCCTCCATCAGGCCGCTGTAGGGTCGCGACGTGGGGTATTTGCCGAAATCATATCCGTTGCTGCCCACAATCTCGGCCAGATAGGCATAACGGGTGCTGCTTCCGAGCTGATCGTTACCCACAGTACCGAACGAACCACGGATCTTGAATTTGGGGATCACCTGCTTGATGTTCTCCCAGAAAGGTTCTTCGGAGACATACCAGCCCAATGCAACCGCCGGGAAGATACCGATGCGGTGTCCCGGAGCAAAGTTCTCCGATCCGTTCACACCCAGGTTCCCCTCGATGAAGTAGCGGTTGTCGTAGTTGTAGGTCACACGCGAAGCCAGGCCCTGGCTCTGATAGGGAAGCAGAGCAAATTCGCCGCTTCCGTTGGCGATGTTCCGGATACGCTGGTTGTAGAGGACCAGCGCCCCGACGTTGTGCTTACCGAAGGAACGGTCGTAATTCACGGAGGCCTCCAGATAGGTCGTGTAGGCCATCGCGCTGCTTTTGCTCAGGTTCAGGAACGGCGAGTCGCCCGGATAGTAGTTTCCGATCAGATTGCCCTCCTCGTCGCGACCTGTCGCATAGAACTTGTCGGAGCTGAAGACGCCCACCAGGGAGCTTGTATTGTCCACGTCATAGGCGAACAGAACCCGGGCACTCAAACCTTCGGTAATGAAATCCAGCTTCTGGTTCAGCGTTCCCGTAGCCGTCGTCACGCTGTTGCCGTCCTCCTTGTAGCCGAGTTGTGTCAGCCAGTTGTATGGATTCTCGCCGATAACGGGGGTAGAAAGCTGCCCGTCGGAGTAACGCACGGGGAACTCGTTCGGTTTGGTCGTGATTGCCAGCCGCCAGATGTCATCGACACTCGTACGCGGTCCGTTCACGGTCGTCAGTTGTGATCCCACATTGAAGTTGAATACGGTCGTCTTCGTCAGGTCGATGTCGAAGTTGCCGCGGAAATTGACCCGGTTGAGCCGGATGTTCGAGTTCCACGGACGGCTGTTGTCCGTTGTATAGATACCGTCCTCGGTGTGGTACGAGGTGGAGACGAAATAGCGGATCTTCGGCGAACCGCCCGAAATATTGACATTGACGTGCGCGTGCTTGGTCGTGGACTTGACCAGTGCGTCCATCCAGTCCACATCGGGATAAAGGTCCGGATCGGTCCGGTTGCGCGTATTCGTAATGCGGTAGTCGGGATAGGGTTCGGGACCCGCATTGCCGCCCAGCACGTGGGCCATGTTCATCAGTTCCATGTATTCCACGGCACCCACGAATTCGGGCATGATCGTCGGAGCCTTCACCGCATACTCGGCACTCACATCGACCTTCAGCTCGCCGATGGATCCCTTTTTCGTCGTGATGGCGATGACGCCGTTGGCCCCCCGGACACCGTAGACGGCCGTAGCACTGGCGTCCTTGAGGATCGAGAACGACTCGATCTCCTTGGGGTCGATCGAGTTGAAATCACGCTCGACGCCATCGACCAAAATCAGCGGCGACGTATTGCCCTTGAAGGTGGCCATGCCGCGGATCCAGAAATCGGCCCGGTCGTTGCCGACCTCGCCCGACCGCTGCACGGCGATGATTCCCGGAATGTTGCCCGCAAGCGTCTGACTCAGGGCCGATTTGGAGGAGACCGAAAGTGCGGTCGCCTGAACCGAGGCGATGGCACCGATCACACTCTCCTTTTTCTGCGTACCGAATCCGACGACCACGACATCGTCGATATTCGTGGCATCGGGCAGCAGCTGGATATTATAGGTCTTGTTGCGTTCGATCGGTACCGTCTGCGTCTGGTAACCGATAAAACCGAACTGCAGTTTGCCGGAAGCGGGGACCTCAAGGCTGAAGCTGCCCCTCGCGTCCGAGGATGTCCCGAGGGTGGTCCCCTCGACGGTGATCGTGGCCCCGATCACCGGCTGCAGATTCTCATCCATGATGTTGCCCGAGACCCGTGTCTTGTCCTGGGCATTCACGGTCCCTGAGAACAGGAAACTCAACAGATACACCAACAGCATCCTGGGCGGCCAGAAGACGAGGTCTCTTCTTTTCTTGTAGCATTCCTCACTCATAGATCAGTAATTTTAGGGTTATACATTGAATGGTAAAGTTCACATGAGGTCAATCGCGTTTTCCCTTTTAACAAAGAAACCCAATTATGCCAGATTTGAGATTAAAAATTGTATCAATCAGTTTCATTTTTAAATCACCCGATCTTTACTAAAACAAGAAACTACATATATATCAAACACTTGCATACATAAAACATATTCAACAGTATTTCGGTATGCCCTCGGCCATAGTCGCACATATCGTTTTTTTTCCTACTTTCGATTACCGTTTATTCAACACGAAACAGCCATGTCGCGCAGAATCATCCTTCTCCTTTCGGCCGTTTTTCTGGAATCCGCCTTCACCCGAAGCGCACCGATGGTCATCGATGTAATCAATTCGGAAAAGGGTTTGCTGAGCAACACAATCCTCTCCATTACGGAGGATTCGTTCGGCCGCATGTGGATCGGAACCGCCAACGGTATCTCCTGCTACAACGGGGACACACCGATGAATATCTCCGTCAATACCGCTCCCCGGCGCATTTCGAACAAATACGCCCAAAGCCTGCTGCCCATGGAGAACGGCGACGTATGGATCGGGACACCGGACAGGCTGAACATCTACTCCTACCAGGGAGATTCCGTTTTCATCGCCAACCGTCAGGAGACAGGCATCTCCGACATCACCGCTCTGCTGATGAGCCGGGACAAAAAGATATGGATAGGCAGTACGAACCAGGGGGTCGGGACATACGACCTTCCCGAAGGCAGATTCCGGAACCTGCAGTTCCCGGACAGTACGAGCCTTCCGAAACACATCATCACCCTGTGTGAAGATCCGAACGATTATCTGTGGATCGGGACACGGTACGACGGAATATACATCTATGACCTGAAGAACGGCAAACTCACCGGGTCCCCCATGCAACATGCAACGGTCAATGCCCTGTGCACCGGACGGAGCGGCACCATGTGGATCGGAACGCACGACGGGCTGTTCGGCGGAACGGTAAACGGCCCCATGGTGCGCATCAGCCACCCCATGGTGGACCACATCAAGATCATGGCGATCGTCGAAGACCGCAACGGCACGATCTGGGTCGGAGGAGACAACGGCCTGATCGCCTTCTCCCCGGAGTCGGTGACGCCCGACAACCGGATCACGGACCTGCGCTCGGTTTCCGAAGGTCCCGGAATCGGCAAACTGACATACCGATACGTCTCGGCGCTGTATTACGACAAGAAGCAGACCCTTTGGGTAGGAACCTTCGGCGGCGGCATAAACATACTCGACATATCGGAGTTCTCCCCCTCGGTCATCACCCCGATCGAGGACATACAGGACGGGAACTCCTCAAACAAAACGCTCGCCATCTGCCGGGGAAATGACGACGACCTCTGGTTCGGGATGGACGGCCACGGAGTCGTCCGCTACGATCTGGAGACAGGGCAAAAACAGGTGTTCTCCGGTTCGGACATACACGACTCGGTGATCGTCTCCCTGTGCAGAGACGAGAACGGATACATCTGGGCCGGCGGATATTACAACGGGCTGGCCTATCTTGCCCCCGGCTCCGACCGTTTCGTGGCGATCCGCAACACGCCGCACAACGAGACGATCCGGGCCATTGCCACGGACGGAGGAAAGATCTACTACAACAACGATTCGGATCTGTTCTGCTACGACTTCCTCAACAAAAGGACAACCCGCCCGCTTGCCGGGCGGCTGAACAAGAAACTGGATATCCGCACGATCGTCATCGACCGCGAAACCATATGGCTGGGCACCTACCACAACGGAATCATCGGGTACGACAGGAAGACGGGGCGGATTACCGAAATCCCGGTCCGCAAGGATTTCGGGAATGCCGTGGTATGGGACATGGTCCTCTTCGACCGACAACTGTGGTGCGCAACCGATCTCGGGCTTTTCCGAACCAACCTCACCGACAATCCCCTGCAGGGCGAATTCATCGCCTCGCCCGATCCCGGCTCCAAAAGTTTTGTGGCCGCAGCATCGGACGACAACGGCAAACTGTGGCTCTCCGGAACCAGCGAGATATACTGTTACGACATAACGGCCCAAAAATATACCCAGGTCACAACACCAAAGATGCTCTCGGTGACCGACTATTCGGATGCCGCCATCCTGATCGACCGGACCGAGACATACATCGGCGGATTCAAGGGTGTCGCCATCGTCAGAGACCGGCGGGATTCGCCCGACACCATACAGGCACGTGAGTTGTTCCTGACTAACCTGAACATAAACAACCATCCGCAAAGGCCGGGGGCCAAGAGATCTCCGCTCAAATGGAATCTCAACGCACAGAACCGGATCGTACTCAGCCACAGGCAAAACAACATCTCGCTCGATTTCATCATACCCTATTTCGGATACGAGATCGCCAGCTACAGATACCGGATAAAGGAGCGCAGCAGCGAATGGTCCGAACTGGGGACATCGCACTCCCTCGCGATCAACAACATGCCTTACGGCAGATACACGCTTGAGATCGAAGGTTCCATCTCCGGTTCGCCGAAGGTCTTCTCCCGAACCCTCCAACTCGTCTTCCGACCGCCGTTCTATCTCTCGACCGGAGCGAAGTCACTCTACCTGCTCCTCGCCGCACTTGCCGCCTTTGTCGCCGTACGGATCACCAAAACACGCATCGAACTGAAGCACACATTGGAAATGGAGCAGGCCAACCGGAAAAAGGATGAAGAGCTCAACGAGGCAAAAATCAGTTTCTTCACCACCATATCCCACGAACTGCGAACCCCGCTGACCCTGTTGCTGGCTCCGATCGACCAGCTCAAGGCATACGAAACCAACTCTTCGAAACTGAAAAACTACCAGCTCATCGAAAGGAATGCCAGAACCCTCCTCTCGCTGGTCAATCAGATCCTCGATTTCCGGAAAAACGAAAAGGGGGAGATCCGCCTGCAGGTGGCCCGCACCGACATCCGCACGCTGATTGCGGACATCATACTTCCGTTCGACCAGCTGGCCGGTTACAGGAACATTGCGTTCCAGGCCTCGTTTCCCCAATCGGGAACATCGGTCTGCATCGATGCCGACATATTGACGAAAATCATCAACAACCTGCTCTCCAACGCCTTCAAATTTACGGAGCCGGGAGGTAAAATAACGCTGACGGCAGACATCACCTCCAGCGAACTGGTGCTCTCGGTCACCGACACGGGAATCGGGATTCCCGTAGAACAGCAGGAAAAGGTATTCGACATATTCTATCAGGGAGACAACGCACAGACAAAATACGGGAGCGGGCTCGGATTGTATCTGGTAAAATCGCTCGTAAAGATCCACCACGGGGAGATCTCCGTGGAGAGCACACCCGGCATCGGGACAACGTTCCGGTGTACGCTGCCCTGCCGAAAGGATTTTTTCATCGACTCGGAATTCGCACCGACGGAAGAAGGACCGGAGAAGGCGGAGATCCGGGAACCGGATACGCAGCCGGAAGAGAGGATGGAATCGGGCGACAAGGGCAAGGAGGAGACGATCCTGATCGTGGAGGACAACGAGGACATCGTCGAGTTCCTGACCGACAGCCTCGGGGTAAAGTACAACATACATGCCGTCTCCAACGGAGCCCGGGCTCTGGAAAAACTGAATGAGGTTCCTGAAACCTCACTGGTCATCACGGATGTGATGATGCCCATCATGGACGGAATCACCCTGTGCCGCGAGATCAAAACCAACTTCGACACAAGCCATATCCCGGTCATCATCCTTTCGGCCAAATCCGAGATGGAGGACATGATGAACGGACTGCGCTGCGGAGCCGACGCCTACATATCCAAACCGTTTTCGCTGACCCACCTGAAGATTCAGATCGAGAAGCTGATCGAGATCCGGAAAACGCTCAAGGAGAAATACCGAAAATCGCTAAACTTCAGTTTCAACAACGAACATGAGGATGTATTGTCCGCCGAGAACAGATTCCTGAACGACATCACGCAGATCATCCTACAGAACCTGTCGGACGTAAACCTCAACGTAGACTACATCAGCAGCGCCATATCGATGAGCCGGGCCAGTCTCTACCGCAAGCTGAAATCGATCACCGGACTCTCCGTGAACGACTTCATCCGCAACATCCGGCTGAGCCGGGCCGAATTCGAACTGCGGGAGACCCCCAAGACCATCTCCGAGATCGCCTACGACAACGGATTCAGCACGCCCTCCTATTTCAGCACCTGCTTCACCATTCAATACGGCTGTTCTCCGAAGGCATACCGTCAAAACAATGAGGCGAAGAAGAGGCAACCGTGACGGAGCAGGCAACAGTCCCTGAAAAAAGCGTCGGGCCCCGACCGGGGTCCGACGCTGATGCAAAAAAAGGGAAGAGGGCTATTCGCCGACCATGGCGTGGCGGTAGCCGTCGGTCTTGTTCCAGTCGCCGCGCGTAAAGTCCGGAACGGCGACAGGTGCACTGTTGTGTTCGAGCGACATGGCCGTGAGCGACCCGATGCACGACCACTCGGCCGCATCGTAGACGTCCTGGTCGAGCGGCAGTCCGTTGCGCAGGCAGTAGATCAGACGGTAGTCCATGATGAAGTCCATACCGCCGTGGCCGCCCACCTCGCGGGCCTTCTCCTCGATATCCTTCACGATCGGGTCCTTGTAGCGCTCCATCAGCGCAGCCTTGACCTCCTCCGGCACGAAACCGTGAGCCGAGAGGTTCTCGTGATCGGGCACGTCATTGGCCAGCTGCTCCGGGCGGAAGGCATAGCCCTCGACCGGATACTTGTTGGCAAAGCCCTCGGTTCCCGTCAGCTGGTACATGCGGCTGTAGGGACGCGGCGTGTAGACATTGTGCTGCAGGTGGATCGTACGGCCCTTCTCGGTCTTGATGAGCGTCAGCGTATGGTCGCCGTTGGCAAACTCCGTAGCCCCCATCTTCTCCTGTGCGGTCTTCAAGCCGTTCACCGACTTGGTGTCCATCGCAACCAGATAGTTCATCTTGTCGCCGCGATGGATGTCGAGCAGCTGGCAGGCGGGGCCCAGGCCATGCGTGGCATAGACGTCACCGCGGTGTTTCTGGTCGAAATCGAGGCGCCAGTTGCCCTGATAATAGTCCCAGAACTCATCGAGATTGTGGATGTAGGCACCCTCGACGTGGAGGATCTCGCCGAAAAGCCCGTGCTGCGCCATGTTGAGCGTCGTCAGCTCGAAGAAATCGTAGACACAGTTCTCGAGCATCATGCAGTGGCGCTGCGTCTTCTCGGCGGTGTTCACCAGCTGCCAGCACTCGTCGAGCGACTGCGCGGCGGGAACCTCGACGGCGACGTGCTTGCCGTGCTCCATGGCATAGACCGCCATCGGGACGTGCTTGAGCCACGGCGTGGCGATGTAGACCAGGTCGATGTCCTCACGCTCGCAGAGCTGCTTCCAGCCCTCCTCGCCGCTGTAGGCCTCGGCACGCGGCAGGCCGCGCTCCTCGAGGATTTTCTGCGAAGCCTCGACCCGCTCGGGATAGAGGTCGCACAACGCCTTGATCTCCACGCCGTCGAGGTGCGTGAACCGGCTGACGGCACCCGGACCGCGCATACCCAACCCGATGAAGCCGACGCGAACGGTCTCCATGGGCTCGGTCCGCAGGCCGAGGACCGACTGCTGACCCGGCTCGCGCTCCGGAGTATCGAAGACAATCACGCCATCGACGGTCGTCCAACCCTTGTCCGCATCCCCGCCGCAGCAGGACGAGAACAGCATGCCCGCCAGGGCACACATCAGAATGCAAAATTTCTTCATAAAAAAGCGGTTAATGTTATTTATCACAAATGTACGGAAATATTTTTGAAATCTTCCTGGGTTTGACTACTTTTGCGCAACGAAAAAAATTCACTCCGGTCTCCATGTATCGCAGATTCGCAGCGGCTCTCCTCTCGGCACTCCTGCTGTCACCGGGATGGCTCGGCATGACGGGCTTCACGCAACTCATCGGCTTCGTACCTCTGCTGTGGATCAGCTCTTCGTACGAAGGCGGCCGGCGCAACTGGTGGCGGATGTTCGGATGGGCGACGCTCACCTTCGTGTTGTGGAATGCAATGACCATATGGTGGATCTGGAACGCCACTCCGGTGGGTCCCGTCGCCGCGACCCTTGCCTCGACCACCCTCAACATGATCGCCTTCATGTTGTTCCACTCCGTTTCGAAAAAGGCCCACAAGGCCCTTGCCTACACAACCTTTGTCGCCGCCTGGATCTCGACCGAATACTGGTACACCACCGGCGAATTCTCGTGGCCGTGGCTGGTGCTGGGCAACGGATTCTCACACGACATATGGGCCGTGCAGTGGTACGAATACACGGGCGTCTTCGGCGGTTCGCTGTGGGTGCTCGTCTGCAACCTGCTCGTTTTCGAGGCCCTGCGCTCCCGCTCGCGGCGGCGCATTCTGGCAGCGGCAGCCGCCGTCGTGCTGCCTCCGGCCGTTTCGCTCTGCATCGGGGCCACGTGGCGGCAGCCCGACCAGGGAACGGTCCGCGTAAGCATCATCCAGCCCAATGTGGACTGCTACGACAAGTTCCACGGCGACGTCTCGCGACAGGAGCGCAACCTGATCGACCTGATCGGCCAGGTGCCCTCCGACGCGCAGTTCATCCTGCTCCCCGAGACGGCCGTACCCGACTACTATTGGGAGCCGGCACTCTCGACGACACCGGGCGGCAGCGCCGCAGGGCCGTTCTGGCAGGAACTCGCCGACTCGCTCCGCACGGGGCATCCCGATGCGCTGCTGATCGCCGGGGCCAACACCCTGCGCCGCTACGAGGCCGGCACACAGAGCCGCACGGCTCGCCTCAACCGGGCCGACGGCAGCTATTACGACATCTTCAACTCGGCCGTGGGGCTCGACTCCGCCGGACGCATCCAGCTGCACCACAAGGGGCGGCTGGTCATCGGCGTGGAGAACACCCCGACATGGGTCTTCGACGTGTTGAAATTCCTGGTCATCGACCTGGGCGGCACGCTCGGGCAGATCGGCATGGGGCAGCACGGGACGGCCTTTGAGCACGCCGGGACGAAGGTCGGGCCGGCAATCTGCTACGAAGGACTCTACGGCGCGTTCTACGGCGATTTCGTGCGCCGCGGCGCGCAGTTCATGGCCATCGTCTCGAACGACGGCTGGTGGGGCGACACCCCCGGATACACGCACCTCTTCTCGATCTCGCGGCTGCGGGCCGTGGAGCACCGCCGGGCCATCGCCCGCGCGGCCAACACCGGAAAATCGGGCTTCATCTCCGCGCGCGGCGACGTCGGGCAGACGCTCGGTTGGGAGGAGCGCGGTGTGCTGACGGCCGATGTCCCGCTCTCGTCACAAACCACGTTCTACACCCGATACGGCGACTACGTGGCCCGCATCGCGGAGTATGTCCTGCTGCTCTCGCTGCTCTACTACGTCGCCTACCGGATCAAACGCAAAAACTATCTCGTCCAATAATACCCTGCTTTATGAACTATAACCAAACCCTCGAGTTTCTCTTTTCGTCGCTCCCGGCTTTCGAAAACACGGGTGCTTCGGCCTACAAACCGGGATTGGAACGCATCACCGCATTCTGCCGCCATCTGGGCAACCCGCAGCGGAACTTCTTCACGATCCACGTCGCCGGCACCAACGGCAAAGGATCCGTGGCGCACATCATCGCCGCAGTGCTCCAGCAGGCCGGCTATCGCACGGGCCTCTTCACGTCGCCCCATCTGCAGGACTTCCGCGAACGCATCCGCGTGGACGGCGAAATGATTCCCAAGCAGAAGGTGGTGAACTTCGTGGACAAGCACCACGACAAGATGGTCGGACTGGAGCTGTCGTTCTTCGAGATGACCGCAGCGATGGCCTTCGACTACTTCGCACAAAGCGACGTCGAGGTGGCGGTGATCGAGACCGGACTCGGAGGGCGGCTCGACGCAACGAACATCATCGTGCCGATCCTGAGCATCATCACCAATATCGGACTCGAGCATACGGCCCTGCTGGGCGACACGCTCCAGAAGATCGCCGCCGAGAAGGCCGGGATCATCAAGAAGAGCATCCCGGTGATCATCGGCGAGGCGGACGACCGCTACAACGGCGTGATCGAGCAGGCGGCCGCCGCCAACAAGTCGCGCGTGATCTACGCCGAACGGGAGTTCCTCTACGAGAGCCGCACGGAGCAGGACGGGAGCCAGCTCTTCCGGCTGCGCCGCACGCGCGACGACAAGGCCTTCGAGGTCGAGCTGGACCTGGCAGGCACCTACCAGAGCCACAACATCGTGACAGCTTCGGCCGCCGTGGATTTCCTCCACGAGGAGACTCCGCTGACGATCTCCCGACGCGCCTATCTCGAGGGCATGCGCGGGGCCGCGGCCCACACCGCGCTGCACGGGCGCTGGCAGAAGCTGGGAGAGGCTCCGCTCACGATCTGCGACACGGGCCACAATGCCCACGGCATCGCCTATGTGGCCGAGCAGCTGAAGGCCACGCCGCACCGGGAACTCTACTGCGTGATGGGCTTCGTCCGCGACAAGGACCTGGCACACATCCTCCCGCTGCTGCCCCGCGACGCCCACTACATCTTCACGCAGGCCCGTTCGGAGCGGGCGCTGACGGCCGGGGAGCTGACGGCCAAGGCCGCCATCTACGGGCTGCAGGGCGAGGCCGTGGCCGACGTGCAGGCCGCCGTGGCCCGGGCCCGCGAGCTGGCCGGAGCCGAAGACATGATCTTCATCGGCGGCAGCACCTACGTGGTCGGCGAGGCGCTCTGACCGGACCGTGAGGCAAACGCAAGACAAAGGGGTCGGAAACAGTCCGGCCCCTTCTCTTTTCCGCTTTCCCATGCACTGCATCCGGATTGCCGCTCCGGCCCGACGCACGCCGTCTCCGACCCGCGACGCACGGTCCGGCAACCGGCAGTCGCACAAACGCCGCAGCCTCCCGGCAGCCGGCTCTCTCCGGACTCCGCCGCGAACGGGCGCTTTCCCGACCCGGAGAAGGATCAGGCCTGCCCCATCTTGGGGCCCGAATCTCCCCCGGCATTCGGCGTCGGGATCTCGATCTTGCCCATCGAGCTCTCGTAGCGCGCGATGTTCTCCTGCAACGACCACAGGAGCCGCTTGGCATGCTCGGGCGTGAGGATGATGCGGCTCTTGACATGCGCCTTCGACACGCCCGGCAGGACGGTCGCAAAATCGAGTATGAACTCCGAAGAGGAGTGTGCAATGAGTACCAGATTCGAATAGTGGCCCTGTGCGACCGCATCATCGAGATCGATGTCGAGGCCGAATTGTTTCATCTCTGCCATGGTTCGCTGTTTGTTGTTTCCTGCAAAAATAGGAGATTTTGCCCTTTGCGAATCCTGCAGGAGGCGGTTTTTTTTCGAGATTTTTTCAACAACCCGAATCCCGCGGCGGAAGCGGGCGCAGCCCCCGCCGCCAAAGGCGGGCAGGACAAATAAATTTGGTGTTGCGCGAGGGTTGTATTATCTTTGTTCCCTAAAACACCCGAAAGGCGAAGAACATGGGATTTGAGATTCTGGAACTCCTCTTCCGAGGCATCTGCGTGGGCGTCGCGGCATCGATCACCGTCGGCCCCGTAGCCGTGCTATGCATCCAGCGCACGCTCTCGAAAAGCCGCAAATCGGGCATCGTCTCCGGAATCGGAGTCGCCTGCGCCGACACGTTCATGGCCATGGCCGCCCTGTTCTTCTACTCGATGCTCCAGACCCAGATCGAACAGTACAACACCCTGCTGCGCGTCATCGGCGGCATCTTCGTGGTCATCGTCGGCGTCTACATCTTCGCCCAGAACCCCGTGCCGCAGATCCGCCGCAACCGCGCCGGAAAGACATCGCTCGGACAGGACTTCGCCTCGATATTCGGGCTGACGATCGCCAACTTCATCATGGTGATCCCCTACATCCTCGCCTTTTTCGCCGTCTTCAAGATCTCAAGCGGCGAGATGACCCAGACGGGATTCGGCGGATTCGTCCGCTCGGTATTCGTCATCGCCGGGTTCTTCGGCGGCGCCGCCTTCTGGTGGACCCTGCTGGCATGCGTCATCAGCCTCTTCCGGCGCCGGTTCCGCCCCCGCCACATGCTCACGATCAACCACACGGCCGGCATCATCATCGGCCTGCTGGGCATATACAGCATATTATCCACCTTCTTCTCCATATTCCCCAATGTCGGACATTAACCCCAACAAGATCATCATCGCCGTAGACGGATTCTCGTCGTGCGGAAAAAGCACCTTCGCCAAGGCCATTGCGGCCCGGCTGGGATATATCTTCATCGACACCGGAGCCATGTACCGCGCCGTGACGCTCTATGCCCTGGAGCACGGCGCCATCCGTTCGGGCATCGTCGATGAGGAGGCGGTGGTCCGCCTGCTCGGGCAGATCTCGATCACCTTCCGCTTCAACCCCCAGCGCGGGGCCAGCGACATCTATGTGAACGACGACCTGGCCGAAGGCAAGATCCGCACGATCGAGGTGTCGAACTGCGTAAGCCGTGTGAGCGCCATCCCGGAGGTTCGGCAGAAACTCGTGGCCATGCAGCAGGAGATGGGACGCCGCCGCGGCGTGGTGATGGACGGACGCGACATCGGCACGGTGGTATTTCCCGATGCCGAACTGAAGATATTCATGACGGCCGACCCCGCCGTGCGGGCGCGCCGCCGCTACGACGAACTGAAGGCCAAGGGCGACGCGGTATCGCTCGAGGAGATCGAGCGCAACGTCCGCGAACGCGACAAGGCCGACATGTCCCGCGCGATCTCCCCGTTGCGGCAGGCCCCCGACGCCGTGGTGCTGGATAACAGCCACATGACCGTCGAGGAGCAGATGGCGTGGTTCATGGAGCGGTTCGAAGGATTGAAAAACTGAAAGAACGCCCCGCCTTCCCATCCGGCGGAGCAGACAAGAGAACGACCAGGATGCAGATAGAGATCGACGACAAATCGGGATTCTGCTTCGGCGTAGTCCGGGCGATTTCGGAGGCCGAGCGGGCCCTCGCCGAAGGCGGTACGGTCTACTCGCTCGGGGATATCGTGCACAACCGGATCGAGGTGCAGCGCCTCGAGGGACTCGGGCTGCGGACCGTCGGCCATGCCGACATGCCCCGTCTGGGCGGCTGCCGGCTCTTCATACGCGCACACGGGGAGCCCCCGACAACCTATGCGACGGCCCGCGAACTGGGCATCGAGGTCATCGACGCCACCTGCCCGGTGGTGGCCCGCCTCCAGCGGCGGGTGAAGCAGGCCCACGCCGGAATGCGCGCCGTGGGCGGTCAGGTCGTGATCCTCGGCAAGCGGGGACACGCCGAGGTGGTCGGACTTACGGGCCAGGTCGCCGACCCGACGATCGTCATCGAGACGGCTGCGGACCTCGACCGCATCGACTTCACGCGACCGATCCACTTCCTCTCGCAAACCACGCAGAGCATCGCCCTCTTCTTCGAGCAGCTCGGCGAGGAGATGAAACGCCGCGCAACCGACCCCGCGCAGGTACGGCTCGACGACACGATCTGCCGCCAGGTATCGGGACGCGAGGAGCATCTCGACCGGTTCGCCCGCCGGTTCGACGCCGTGATCTTCGTCTGCGGCCGCAAGTCGTCGAACGGCAAGGTGCTCTTCGAAGTGTGCCGCCGGGCCAATCCCCGGACCTACAACATCGAAGAGGCCGCGGAGATCGATCCCGCATGGCTCGAAGGCGTCGCCTCGGCGGGAATTTGCGGGGCGACCTCGACGCCCAAATGGCTCATGCAGCAGGTCGCCGAGGCGGTCGGAGCGCTGGCCAAGTCCGGCATGCGGCCATGACCCCGCGCCACAGGAACAGGAAAACCAATAAAATCCGATATCATGAAACGTTATTTGATCCGTTCGCTGAAATATTTCGTAGCCTTGTGCGTTCTATGTGCGGGCATCATGGCGCTCAACCGGATGATGGGGTCGGCGCTGGACATCCGGCAGACCCTCTACGTCATGTTCCACACGACCCGAGGGATGCTGCTGCCGGCGGTCATCGTCGTACTGGCAGCCCTCTACCCGAAGTTCGGATTCATCGTCCGCAAGGTCGAGGGCGACATGCAGCAGAACCGAGAGCAGATTCTGAACGCCTTCCGTTCGGCCGGGTTCGAACTCGTCCGCGAGGCCGACGAGGCACTCTTCTTCCGGGCAAAGAGTCCGCTCTACAAGCTCCTGCTGCTCGGAGAGGATGAGATCAAGGTTTCGCAATACGGCCAGTGGATCCTCCTCGACGGCATCCGCCGCGGTGTGGCCCGGGTCGAATACCGGCTGGATTCGTACATACGCATGAAACAATATGACAACTAAACGCAAATACGGCTTTCTGATCGCCGCGACCGCCCTGCTGGTCGTCGCAGGGGCTCGATCCATGCCCGCAAGGACGACTTCGGGCTGGGCCGCAACATGGAGATCACGGTGAACATGATGCGCGAACTCGCGCTCGGATACGTCGATCCGATCGACCCCGACCGGCTGATGGAGGGGGCGGCCGCCGGCATGGTCAGCGACCTCGACCCCTACACGGAGTACATCTCCGAGGAGGGGCTCTCGGACTTCGAACTGCTCACGACGGGCAAATACGGGGGCGTCGGCGCCCTGATCCGCAAAAAGGGCGACTGGGTGAAGATCTCGCAGCCTTATGCCGGGACCCCTTCGGACCGGGCCGGGCTGAAGATCGGAGACCTGATCCTCTCGATCGACGGCAAGTCGGCCAAGGGGCTCACGACCGAGGAGGTGTCGGGCATGCTCAAGGGCGAACCCGGCAGCAAGGTGAAGATAACGGTCATGCATCTCGACAGCACGCAGCAGAGCGTAACGCTCCGCCGCGAGCGGATCTCGATCCCGGGCGTACCCTATGCCGGCTGGGTGAAGGAGGGAATCGGGTACATCCGCCACAGCGACTTTACGGAAGGGTGCTACGAGGAGATGCGCGCCGCAATCGACCGACTCCGCGCCGAGGGTGAACTGAAGGGCCTGGTGCTCGACTACCGCTCGAACGGCGGCGGCATCATGCAGGAGGCCGTGAAGATCCTCTCGCTCTTCGTGCCGCGCGGCACGGTGGTCGTAACGACCCGCGGCCGCAACGAACAGCGCGACTACCGCACCGAAGCCGAGCCGATCCTTCCGGACCTCCCGCTCGCCGTGCTGGTGGACGGCAGCACGGCCTCGTCGTCGGAGATCGTCGCCGGTGCGCTCCAGGACCTCGACCGCGCCGTTCTCATCGGCCAGCGCAGCTTCGGGAAAGGGCTGGTGCAGGCGACCCGCCCGCTGGGATACAACACGATGCTCAAGCTCACGACGGCCAAATACTACATCCCCTCGGGACGCTGCATCCAGGCCATCGACTACTCCCACTCGCAGGAGGGCTCCGTACGCACGGTTCCCGACTCGCTGATCTCGGAGTTCGAGACCCGTGCGGGCCGCAAGGTCTACGACGGCGGCGGCATCATGCCCGACATCGACGTGGAGCCCGAATACATCTCGCGCTTCGCCGCAACGCTCTACGCCCTGGGATTCATCGAGGATTTCGGCGACGAGTACACGCGCCGCAACCCGGGACAGCGGATCGACATCCGCACCTTCTCGATCACCGATGCCGACTATGCCGACTTCGCCGCCTTCATGCAGGACAAGGAGGTACCCTACGAGTCGGATACGCGCCGGGCGCTCAAGGCACTCAAGAAGGCAGCCGAAGACGACCGCTTCGCCGAACTCAAGGAGCAGTTCGAGCGCGTGGAGTCGGAGCTCAAGGACGACACGGCCACCAACCTCGAGACCTACCGCGAACAGGTGATCGAGGCGATCAACAACGACATCATCCTGCGCCACGCCTACACGGCCGGCGTCATCGAACACGCCATGGCCGACGACAAGGGGGTTGCCCGGGCCGTCGAGGTGCTCGAACACCCGGACGAATACCGCCGTATCACCACGGAGCAGGATACGCGGAGAAAATAGCGGCCGGCAAGAACAAACCCGGAGCCACAGACGCCCCAAAAACACAAGCACCATCCATGACAAGCAAAAGACTCTTCTTCGCCCTGCTCCTCGCCTTTGCGGGTACGGCCTGCAACAGGGAGGCAGCGCCGACCGGATCACCCGTCGGCGTATGGGCCGACGCCACATGCGAAGTAGTGCGCACCGAACGGTTCGCGTTGCTCTTCGAACGCGACAGTTCGCTCATCACGTCCGAACTGCACCGTCTCAACGGCACAGGGGCCATCCGTCTGGGACGCACCGTATTCAGCCCCGACTCGGTGCTCCTAAGCGAGGTTCTCGCGCCGACGGACTCGGTAGCGGCCGATGCCGGATCGCTGCAATCCGACGGGACGCTCCACATCACGATCGGAGGAAGGGCACACACGCTGACGCGCATCGAACGCTTTGCGGTCGTCCCACCATACGAGATGCCGCACGCTTCGCCGCTCGAGATCGGCAGCTGCATACAGCAATGGCAGTTGGGCGTGCGCTGTCAGGTGGAGTCGGGACAGGCCGCCTTCGAAGCCAATACGAACCGCCACAGCTACTGTTTCTACATCCTGCCCGGAATGATCTACTGTCGGGCGGCGCGACTGCGGTTCAACGATCGCGGAGGGCTTTTTGCGCAGAACATCCGCCTGATGCACAACGGGAGAGGACACACGGCATTCATGGAAGGCGACAACCGCAGCGTGAGCGCAGAACCGCTGACCATCGACAACACGAAATTCAGCCCCGACCAATGCGTCTTCGACCGGGAGGGCATCTACTGGTCGTTCATCCGCTTCGACGGCGATACGGCCGAGATCAACGGATGCGGTGAAACCTACCGCTACACGCGTCCGGAAAAGGGCGACCGCGACGAGTGGATCGCATTCGAAAAATATTGACCCCGCACTCCGCGACGCATTCCGGACGTACGCATCGGAACACTGCGCGGAACGGAGAAAACAGCAGAACGACATGAAACTCGCCCACACCATATTCTCGTTCCGGAACCGACTGGTCATCATCATCGTCGGCATCTCGCTGGGCGCCGTCTCGCTCCTCTACACCAACAACATGGCCCGGAGGCTCAAGGAGAAGGAGCAGCACGACGTCGTGCTCTGGGCCCACGCCATGGAGCGCATCAACCGCGACGTGCTGGGCGGTGCCCCGATGCAGGACCCGCTCGTCTCGGACATCATGTCCACGGGCAACAACATCCCCTTCATCATCACCGACGAGAACCTCAAGGTGCTCCACTCGCACCTGATCCCCGACGAAATCATCAACCACCCGGGGAAACTGCGGCGCGAGATCGACAAGCTCACCGAGGAGAACACCCCGATCCCGGTGAAGATACTATGGTCGGCCAAACACTACCACATCATCTTCTACGGCAGGTCGGCCCTGCTCAAGTCGCTCTACTACTTCCCCTACATCCAGATTCTGGTCTTTGCCGCATTCATATCACTGGGATTCATCGCTTTCCGCTCGTCGAAGCACGACGAGCAGAACCGCGTGTGGATCGGTCTGGCCAAGGAGACCGCCCACCAGCTCGGGACCCCCACCTCGTCGCTGCTCGGATGGATCGAATACCTGCGTTCGCAGCCCGTGGACCAGTCGGCCGTCGAAGAGATGCAGAAGGACCTCACGCACCTGATGAAGATCGTGGACCGCTTCTCGAAGATCGGCTCCGAGACCCCGCTCACCCCGGCCAACATCAACGAGGTGGTGGGCGAATCGGTCATGTACTTCCGCAAGCGGATCCCACGCAACGTCACGCTCGACTACAACGGACTGGCCATCGCCCCGGTGCAGGCGAACATCAACGCCGCGCTGTTCGAATGGGTGGTGGAGAATCTGATGAAGAACTCGCTCGACGCCCTGCAGGGTCACGGAGCGATCGATGTCCGCATCTCGTCGGACGAACAGCACGTGATGATCGACGTCAAGGATACGGGCAAGGGCATCCCCAAGAGCAACTGGAAACGCATCTTCGAGCCGGGTTTCACAACCAAAACCCGCGGCTGGGGTCTCGGATTGTCGCTCTCGCGGCGGATCGTCGAGGAGTACCACCAGGGTAAGATCGCCGTAACCGAATCCGAAATCGGCAAGGGCACGAACATACGCATCACCCTCAAACGCATCTACGCGTAATGCGGCAGGAGGCGACATACCGGCCCGGTGATCCCGGAGCCTACTTTTCGGCCGACATCCCCGCAGATGCCGGCCGGAGCAGCCGCGCCGATACAACGGCCGGGACGGCGACACCGCAAAAGAGCAGTGCGGCCGTTCTGCAACAGACCGGCTCGGCCGCACAGCAGGGAGGCGACTCGTTGCAGGCAACTCTGTCGCCGGCCGACTCGCTCGCCACGGACAGTCTGGCGGCCCGCAATGCCGATTCGCTGGCAGCATGGCCCTACGACCGCTACGGCACGGCCGACTCGCTGCCTGCGGAGCAGCAGGCCGTCATCTGGCGCGACACGACAGCAGAGGCCGTATTCGGCCGGGAATCGATGCTCGTACCGCCCCGCCCGCTGCCGCAGGCCGTCGGACAGTCGCTCACCGACAACGCCGTGTTCCAGGGCTTTGTCCTGCTGCTCGCAGGAACTTATGCCACGCTGCTCTACCGCAACATCGGCGACATCCGCACGCTCCTCGGCCACATCTCCCGCGAACGGGCCGGCGGAGTCCGTCTCTCGGAGGACCCGGGCAGCAGCGGATTCTCCCGGTTTCTGAACCTGGCGACAGCCATCGGCATGCTCTTTTTGGGTATCATCGCCGTCAAATACGGCGATTCGATCATGCCCCCGGCCCTCTCCGAGGCCCTGTCACACGGGGCCGTGCTGGCCCTGAGCCTGATCGCGACGCTCGCCTGCGCGGTCATCGCCACACTCCAAAGAGGATTTCTGCAGTTGGTCGGGGCTGTCACCGCATCGCAACCGTTCGTCTCGCAACTGGGGCTTCTGCGCCGCACCTACTTCGTGCTGGGGATCATCGTCACATCTCCCGCCCTGCTGCTCTTCGCGCTCTGCCCCCGCGGATCGGGCGACGTGTGGTTCTGCGTCATAGCCATCGAATTAGCCATTACGGTCATCTTATATCTCAGAGAGACGCTGCATCTCTTTATTTCCAAAAAAATTTCAATTTTGCATTGGATGTACCTTTGCATCGTGGAAATCTTCCCTATCAGCCTCGTATGGCTGCTGGTGGCGAGATAGACATTCCGAAAGCTACAAACTAAACATCTCCGCAATTGAAAGTAAAAAGCGTATTGGTTTCGCAGCCAAGGCCTGCAATCATCGAAAAATCCCCATTCTACGAGTTGTCCCAGAAGTATGAGGTAGAGATCGCCTACAAGCCCTTTATCCGCGTTGTCGGCGTCTCGCTGAAGGAGTTCCGCGCACAGCGGGTCGAAATCCTTACGCATACGGCCGTCATCTTCACGTCGCGGACCACCGTGGACAGCTTCTTCCACATCTGCGAGGAGGCGCGCATCACCGTTCCGGAAACCATGAAATACATCTGCCAGACCGAGGCCGTAGCTCTCTACCTGCAGAAGTACATCGTCTACCGCAAACGAAAAATTTCGTTCGCCGACGGATCGTTCACCTCTCTCGTCGAACTGATCATCAAGCATAAGGACGAGAAGTTCCTCCTCGCCCTGAGCGAGCCCCACAAGCCCGAGTTGCCGGAGACACTCGCCAAGCTCAAGTTGCCGGTCGATCCAGTGATCCTGGCCCGGACCGTAGCCGCCGACCTCGACGACATACACCTGGAGGACTACGGGCTGCTGGCACTCTACTCGCCGTCGGACGTCAAGGCCCTCGTCGAGAAGTTCGGAACCGGGAATCTGCCCCCTGTGGCGGTCTTCGGCGAAGGAACCCTCCGCGCCGCCGTCAATGCCGGCATCACCGTGCTGGCGAACGCCCCGACGCCCGAGGCCCCGTCGATGGCCAAGGCCGTGGACATCTACCTGCGCAAGGTCGAGGCGGGCGAAGAGATCGAACCCGTATCGGTGGTGACCGACACCCGCAAGGAGGAGTTCATCCGCAACCAGCAGAACAAACTGGCCAAGAAGAGCCGCGTGCGCCGTCCGGGCACCTCCGAACCCCGCAAATAACGCCGACGCCATGCCAGACGACCGCTCGTTACCCCGTTCGGAACGGCTCCGCTCGCTCGGAGCCGTCCGGCGGCTGTTCGAATGCGGCGAAAGCGGGTTCGTCTTCCCCTTCCGCTACGTCTGGTATGCCGAGCCGGACACCGAACCCTCGGTCGAGGTGCTCTTCACTGTACCGAAGAAGTTCCACAAGCGCGCCAACCGGCGCAACCTGCTGCGCCGCCGCGCCAAGGAGGCCTATCGGCTGCAGAAACAGATCGTCCGTAACGGTGCGACAGTGAATCTCGACCTCGCACTGATCTACTCCTCGAAGGAGGTGCTGCCCTACAAGGTCATAGCCAATGCCGTCCGAAAGATTCTGGAGCACGTTGCGGAACGGCTTTAAGCGGATCTGCACGCTGCCGTTTCTGCTGCTGGTGCGGTTCTACCAATACTGCATCTCTCCCTTTACGCCCCCTTCGTGCCGCTTCACACCCACCTGCTCACAGTATGCCGTGGAGGCCCTGCGCAAGTACGGGCCGATCAAGGGTATCTGGCTGACCATCAAAAGGCTGTCACGCTGCCATCCGTGGGGCGGCAGCGGATACGACCCGGTACCCTGACACACGGGACGGCCGGCAGATTTCCCAAAACAATTTTTCCCCGAAAACAAGCACAGCTCCCGGAAAGGAGCTGTACAACCGTTGCGATGTGCAAAAAGCCGAAGATCAGTCGCCCAGGTCGCGGCAACACTCGGAACGCGTTTCGAACTCGAGCGTGACATGCGGGATGCCGCAGACACGAAGCTGCCGCTTGAGTTCCGCTTTCACCCGCTCCATATCCGCGAGATCTTCCAGCACGACGTGCGCCGTCAGCGCATTCTCCGTCGTGCTCATGGCCCAGATGTGGATGTGATGCACGGCGCCGACACCCTCGACCGAGTGCATCCGCCGCCCGATGTCGTCCACGTCAATCCCTTCGGGCACCCCGTCGAGCGAGAGGCGCAGGCTGTCGCGTGTCAGCGACCAGACCGAGGCTATGATAACCGCTGCAACGGCGAGCGCTACGATCGGATCGACGATGGTCCAGCCCGTCCAGGAGATCACGATACCCGAAGAGCACCCCGATCGAAACCAGGGCATCGGCCGCCATGTGGAGATAGGCTCCCCGGACATTGAGGTCCTTCTCCTTGTCCCGAAGAAAGAGCCACGCCGTGAAGCCGTTCACCAGCACACCGATTCCGGCCGTCCAGGCGATCGCACCGCCGGCGACCGGCTCGGGACGGAGCATCCGTCCGACGCTCTCGGCCACGATGACCCCCACGGCCACGAGCAGGATCACCGAGTTAAGCAGCGAGATAAGCACCGTGCTTTTCTTGTAGCCGTAGGTATAACGGGAGGTGGCATGCACCTGGGCCAGGCGGAAGGCAAGCATGGCCAGCAGCAGGCTCGCCACATCCGAGAGATTGTGTCCGGCATCGGAAAGCAGGCCCATCGAGCCGAAGCAGAGGCCGACGGCGAACTCCACGACGACGAAAGTCACGTTGAGCGCAATGCCGATGAGAAAGGCGCGGTTGAGCGACGTGATCCGGTGCTCGTGCCGGTGCCCCGCATGTCGATGTCCGTGCGACGGAGCGGATGTATCGTGCCGGTGTGCCATGATCAGCCCTCCTGGGTGATGGTATCCTTGATCTCGGACAACTCGACGAGCTTGTTCACAATGGCGTAGATCGTAAGTCCTGCAGCCGAATGGATCTGCAGTTTGGCAGCGATGTTGCGCCGGTGGGTGATGACCGTATGGGTCGAGATGCAGAGCGTATCGGCGATCTGCTTGTTCGTCATTCCCTTCACCACGCAGACAATGATCTCCCGCTCACGGGCGCTCAACGGCTCGGGTTTCTCCTCCCGGACCCCGTCGGCCGCCAGACGCTCGACGGCCGGAATGAAGATCTCGTCCTCGACGGCATTGTGCGAGGCGAGTTCCTGTTCGCAGGAGAAGATGTCGAAAAGCACACCGTTGAGTTCGTTCGTACCACCCGAGGGGTAGTATTTGATGATGATGTTCTTCAACTCGCGCAACTTGGCCTCGACCTGATCGTGCTGGCAGCGAAATATGTCGATCGAATAGGCGGCGTTCTTCTCGCCCGAAAGCAGCGACTCAACATAGGGGAAGACAGTCTGCTCCTCGTAGGTCATGTGGCGCTGGACCTCGGCGACGTACTCATCGAAGAAGCGCATGATCGCGAACGATACGTCGCTCAGCGAGCAATCGACCGCCTCGATCAGCTTGCGGCGAATCGCAGGCAGGCGGAAGTCGAGGAAATAGCCGTGCGAATTGTGCAGGTAGTCGGTCAATGCACGCACCGAGACCCCGGTATCAGCATCTCCGCCGAAATCGAGCACCAGATTCACCACGGCAAGGAAGGTGGCCGTATCGACCCGATTTTCCCCGCAAACCTCCGCAATCGTCTTGTCGCCGAAGCCGAGCGCAATGCCGAAACGGCTCATCACCTGCAAAACAGGATAGCGGTCGCAGACCAGATCACACATCCGGTCTTCGCCCGTATATCCGCCATTCTTATACATAGTTCGAAGGCTTTTCATCTTTCACGCGCAAAAATAATCCTCTGCGACCGGAGCGGCAATACCTAAAACAGGGTATTTTCACCGGTTCGCAATATCGGTATAGGTCGTCTGCAGCATCGTGCGGCCCACATCCAGCAGATCGGGGTTCGTCGCCGACACGGTCCGACCCGAAGTGGCGTCCCAGATCGCCTCACCCAGACTGTCCACCACACCGAACCCGTCGTTGAAGGTATAGTAACCGAACTTGCGGGGCGGTGCCGGAGCGAATATATCCTTGCTGTAGTCGTAGTCGTCGTGCGGAAGCCCCAGCTGCGAGAGGAGCGTCGCCGCAATGTCGATCTGCGAGGCATAGGTCCCGACAACCCGCGGCGAAGAGACGGCCCCTCCCGTCCAGATCATCGGGATGCGGTGGCGCAGCGGCACGTTGTAGGGCAGTGTCTTCGGGTAGGGGTACCCGTGGTCGGCAACCAGCACCACAAGCAGGTTGTCCCACGCCGGGGAGGCCTTCAGCCGGTCGATCATGTGTCCGACACACTCGTCGGAGAAGGCCATGGCGTTGAGCACCGGGTCATCGAACTTCGCATAGGGGACATCGAAAGGCTTGTGACTGCTGAGCGTCAGCAGTCCCGCAAGGAAGGGCTCTCCCCCGGCATCGAGCGCGATGACCCGGTCGGCAAACCAGTCGCACATCAGCGCATCGTCCCAGCCCCAGTCCGATGGTTCGGCATCGAAATGCAGATCCTTCTGCCAGATAAGTTCCTGCCATCCGGTAGCGTACATATACTGTGCCTGGTCCGTGAAGTTCAGGTCGCCGCCGTAGCTGAAACTCGTTGCGTAGCCCGCACGCGAGAGCGACCGGGCCAGCGAGGGCAGCGAGCGGCTCTTGCCGGGGTATTTCATGATCGAGATCCGCGTCTGGGCCGGGAAGCCGCTCAGAATGGCCACCTCACCGCGGTCGGTGCGGAACGAATTGGCAAACATGTTCTCGAACCAGACGCCCTCGCGCTTGAGGCGCTGCATGCAGGGCATCACCTCTCGGCCATCGACCGTCTCGTCCATGACCGTGCGGGCGAAGCTCTCGAGGATCACCACCACGACATTGGGACGGGAGCAGAGCGAATCGAGCACCCGTTCGGCCGGGCCCGATACGGGGCCGTTGCCGCGCAGCGCCTCGAACTTCGCGGCCCGCTCCGACTCGTCGAAGAAAGGATAGGCCGCAGCAAAATCCTCGTTGTCGCCCAAACTCGAAAGAAACGAGAAAACGGGGTTCGTGGCGGCGTGGTTCAGGAACATCTCCGAACTGAAATAGACCTTCGAGACGTTGGCCACCGAGGCCCCGAGACCGCCGCGGATCGCCAGGAAATCGGCTCCCGCAAGCAGCAGGAAGAACAGACTGCCTGGAAGCGCCAGATGCCAGGCGCAGGGTTCGCCGTCGAACAGGCGCAGCACCCGGCGGTAGAGCCAGATCATCGCGGCGGCACAGAGCATGGCAAGAAGCGTCTGCCGCACGCCGAGCCAAAAATCGACGCTGGCCATTGCCTCGCCGGGATCGGCCAGGTAGATCAGGATGGTCGCATCGAGCCGGAAGCCCCAATGCTCGTACAACGCAAGATCGACGCTGAAGATCACGGCTGTAAATACCGAAACCACCACGAAATAGGCGGTCAGCAGGCGCCGCCACAACTGCTCCGGGAAGCGGACCCAAAACGACAGCAGCGTGATGAGCAGCGGCAGGGCCGTCACATAACCGGCTACGGTGGCGTCGAGCCAAAGTCCGTGGAAAAGCACACTCAACCACCCGGCCAGGCCGGCACCAGCGGCTTCGGCACCGTACCAGGCCATGAAAACGGGCTTCTGAACGGCCATGACCAATACGGTCGCACAGAAAACACCCAGCACAAAGGCCAACTTACGAAGAGCGGATCCGGATTTCATAGCACTTGTTTTCTACGGGCTGCGCCTTACGCCCGGTCAGAGTTTCTCGCCGTAAGCCAGATCGCCGGCATCGCCGATACCCGGTACGATATACGAGCGCGAAGTGAGCTCCTCATCGACCACAGCGGTCCAGATGGTCGTCATCTCACGCGGCATGTGCTTCATCGCGTAATCGATTCCCTGCTCACTGGCAATGACCGAGGCGACATGCACCCGGTCCGGTACTCCCCCGTGCTGACACAGGGCCTCATAGGTCAGCACGAGCGACGAGCCGGTGGCCAGCATCGGATCGACGAGCAGCAGGGTCTTGCCCTCGAGGCTGCCACACGAGATGTATTCGACCTTTACGGTAAAGGTACCGTCCTTGCGGCTCTTGCGGTAGGCAGAGACGAAGGCATTCCGGGCATCGTCGAAATAGTTCAGGAACCCCTGATGGTAGGGCAGCCCGGCCCGGAGAATCGTGGCCAGCACAATCGGCTCATCGGGAGTTTCGACAACCGCCTCGCCCAGAGGGGTCTCGACCGTCTCCGTCTTGTAGGCGAACTCCTTGGAGATTTCGTAGGCCATGATCTCGCCGATGCGCTCCATGTTGCGGCGGAAACGCATCGAGTCCTGCTGGATGCGCTTGTCGCGGATCTGGGCGATGAACTTGTTGAGAACGGTGTTCTGCTGGGAAAGGATGTGCAACGTCATATTCGGTTCGTAAATTGGTTGGTCAATAGAGGAAATTGTTGAACGGGTAACGGCCCGCATGGATCTCGCGGACCATGCCGTAAAGGTCCGAGCGGAACTTATCGATGTTCGTGCGCTCGAGGGCCGATAGGAAAATGCACGGTGTATTGGCCCGGGCGATCCAACTCTGCCGAAGGTCGTCGAGCGAGCGGTTCTCGCGCGTGGCCGGTGTCAGGTCGTCCTCCTCCTTTTTAATATAAGTATAAGCATCGACCTTGTTGAAGACCAGATAGACAGGCTTGTCGCCGGCACCGATCTCCTGCAGGGTCTGCTTGACCACGGCAATCTGGTCCTCAAACTGCGGGTGGGAGATGTCCACGACATGCACCAGCAGATCGGCCTCACGGACCTCGTCGAGTGTCGATTTGAACGACTCGATGAGCTCCGTGGGGAGCTTGCGGATGAACCCTACGGTGTCCGACAACAGGAACGGCAGGTTGTCGAAGACGACCTTGCGCACCGTGGTGTCGAGCGTCGCGAAAAGTTTGTTCTCGGCAAAGACCTCGCTCTTGGAGATGAGGTTCATGAGCGTCGATTTGCCCACGTTCGTATAGCCGACGAGTGCCACACGAACCATGGCACCGCGGTTCGAGCGCTGCACGGCCATCTGGCGGTCGATCTTCTTGAGGTCCTCCTTGAGTTTGGCAATGCGGTTGCGGATGATGCGCCGGTCGGTCTCGATCTCGCGTTCGCCCGCACCGCCGCGGGTTCCCGTACCGCCGCGCTGCCGCTCGAGGTGGGTCCACAGACCCGACAGCCGGGGCAGCATGTACTCGTAGTTGGCCAGCTGCACCTGCGTCTTGGCATAGGCCGTCTGGGCCCGCGACATGAAGATGTCGAGGATCAGGCGCGTGCGGTCCAACAGGCGGCAGGGCATCTCCTTCTCGATGTTGCGCGTCTGCGACGGGGAGAGTTCGTCGTCGAAGATCACCACGTCGATCTCCTCTTCACGGCAATAGTCGGCAATCTCCTGCAGTTTGCCCGGACCGACATAGATCCGTGCCGACGGTTGTGCAAGGCGCTGCGTGAAACGCTTGACGGAGACGATGTCGGCCGTCTCGGCCAGAAACTCCAGCTCGTCGAGATACTCCTCGGCCTGGCGCGGATCCTGGTTGTCGCGAACGACGGCAACGAGCACGGCACGCTCCTTCCGGTCGGCAGGCTGCGCGGCCGGCGAGGAATTTTTACTGTTCTCTTTCGAAATATCCTTCTGATTCATACGGTTCTTTAAATCCGGGGCTGAGGGATCTCCTGCAAAAATGCAGCAAAAGCGACCTCCGTCCGGCAGCATCCGCCCGATGGGCAGGCAAGGCCCGGCACCGGACTCCCCGCAACCCCGACCGACTACGGTCGGTACGATGCACAAATAAGGGTATCCGCCCGAAAGCAGGATACCCTCAAATTTTCCGATACGGCATTTTAGTTCGCCACGCGGAAGTCTACCGGCAGGGTGTACTTCACACGCACGGGCTGGTTACGCTGCTTGCCCGGGCTCCACTTCGGCGACTTGTTCAGCACGCGGATGGCCTCCTCCGAAAGCGAACGGTCGGGAGTCTGCAGCACCTCGATGTTGGTCAGACGGCCGTCCTTCTCGATCACGAAGGTCAGCACCACGCGGCCCTGAATACCGTTCTCGAGAGCGATCTGCGGGAAGCGGACGTTCTGCTGTACCCAGTTGCGGAACGTATTCAGGTCACCGCCCTGGAACGAGGGCATCGTCTCGGCGATCAGGAACGGCTGGTCGTCCTGAATCTCCTCCTCCTGAACCTCTACCTGCTGGATCACCTCGGTATCCTCGTCGAACTCGGCGAAGCTGACATCCGTCGTAATCTTCGTGTCGTTGGTCACCACCTCGATCAGGTCGGCGATCACCTTCACCTCAACCTTCTTGGGCTGCTCGGGCGGCTTCTGGTCCTGACGGGTGATCTCCGTGATCTCCTGCTCGACGATGGCCGTCTGCAGATCGAGTTTCTCAACTTTGCGCTCCTTGGGCGTATACCAGAACGCAACGATCACGAGTGCGAGCGATACGACAAGCCCGATTTCGAGCAGAAGACCGCTTGTTCTGAAGGTCCGCTTTGGGTGATTTTTTGATTTCCATCTATCTTGCTTTTTAATTTGTTCCGATATCCGTTCGGCCGGGACGCCGCTCACCTCTCCACACACCGTCTGCACGGCCGGGTGAGACACAGGCGCGCTATCCACCACAAATATAGAGATAAAAATCCAAAAATGAACATTCACGCTCAAAAAATCTTCAGTTTTTACTACTTTTGCCTTGCAAAACCGCCCTCCGGGCCCCGGAAATGGAAGAGAAAGAGACCCTGTACGGGAAAAATCCCACCGAACTCACGGCCCTCTGCGCCGAATCGGGGCTGCCGCGTTTCGCCGCCCGGCAGATCGCCCGCTGGCTCTACGTGCGCCACACGGAGGATCCGCTGCGGATGACCGACCTGCCGACTGCGGCCCGGGAGCGGCTGGCCGAGCGGTTTGCCCCGGCGCTCCACGCTCCCGAGCGGGTATCGGTATCGGCCGACGGCACGAAGAAGTACCTCTACCGCACGCTGCGCGGGCACTTCATCGAGTCGGCCTACATTCCCGACGGCGACCGGGCCACGCTCTGCGTCTCGTCGCAGGCCGGGTGCCGCATGGGCTGCCGCTTCTGCGCCACGGGGCGGCAGGGGCTGCAGCACTCGCTCACGGCGGCCGAGATACTCAACCAGATCGTCTCGCTGCCCGAGCGCGACCGCCTTACGAATCTGGTCTTCATGGGCATGGGAGAGCCGCTCGACAACACCGACAACGTACTCCGCGCGCTGGAGATACTCACTTCGGAGTGGGGATTCGGGTGGTCGCCGACGCGCATCACCGTCTCGACGGCCGGCGTCGCACCCCAGCTGGAGCGGTTCCTCCAGAAGACGAAGGTCCACCTGGCCGTCAGCCTGCACAACCCCTTCCACGAGGAGCGCATGGAGATCATGCCCGTCGAACGGGCCTGGCCCATTGCCGAGGTGGTCTCGATCCTCCGCCGCCACGACTTCACGCACCAGCGCCGCGTGTCGTTCGAGTATATCCTCATGGAGGGGCGCAACGATTCGCCGCGCCACATCCGAGAACTCACGAGGCTGCTCAACGGAATCAAATGCCGCATCAACCTGATCCGCTTCCACCGCATCCCCGACTCGCCCTACTACTCGCCCGATGACGAACGGATGATACGCTTCCGCGACGCACTCACGACCCGCGGCATCCAGACCACGATCAGGGCATCGCGCGGCGAGGACATCCAGGCCGCATGCGGGCTGCTGAGCACCCGAACGCTCGAGGAAGAGTCCGGGACATGAGCGCCTCCGGCGCGAAACTTGCATCCCGCGCAGCAACAAACGGCACCTTAATTTATGAAAAAAGCGATTCTGGCGACGCTGCTCCTTCTGGGCGCCGTCGCCGCCCGGGGACAGGTACGCTTCGAGGCGTTATCGACGGACGCCCTGCGCGAGCGGGCAATGAAGAGCGGCAAACTCGTCTTTATCGAGCTCTATGCCGACTGGTGCCCGCCGTGCCGGGTCATGGAGCGGGAGGTCTTTTCGGACAGGGAGGTCGGGGAATTCTTCGAACGCCACTTCGTCGCGGCACGCTATGACACGGACCGCAAGACAGGCCGCGTGCTGATGAAGCGTTACGGATCGGGAGCCATTCCGCTCGGTCTGGTATTCGACACGGAGGGCAATCTGCTGGGGCGCATCCAGGGTGCAGCGGCGCCGGAGGTCTACCTCAACGACCTGCGCGAGATCCTCGCCCGCCGGGGCCGCGACCGGAAATAGGCCCACAGGTGCCGGCACGCCGGCCAAACCGTACCATCCGGCGAGCAACCGCATGCATCACGCCGAGATTCACCGCGGCGAACACACATCCCGCCAACCCGCAAAGCAACCACTCATCAAGGGAAAACAAGATCCGGTCCCGGACGACGGCCACGCCCCAAACCCAGAAGGGAAGACAAAACAGCGACGAGGCAACGACGGGAAGCCAGCATCTGACAACAAGGCACTGCCCGACATGAAGCAGAAGGTGCACGCCGAATGCAAGATAGAGAGCCAGCCACGGATGGATCAGATCCGCCCCGGAGGCCAAAGCCGAAACAAGCAGCAGCAAGCCCAGCTCTTCACCCGCCATTACGGCAAACACCCGCCGCGGAAGATCGGGAAGGGCAAGCACGACCCGGCGCATTGCAGATGGCACGCGGCGGACCAGAAGCCCCCTGTTCCGCCGAAGCCAGGACGGCAGAAACAACACCTCCTCCGCATCGTGGATGACAAAGAGGAGAGGCAGCGACCACACCAGCAGCGCGGGCAGCATGTCGTTATTTTTTCGGGGTATAGACTACCTTTTTGGTCTCGAAGAACTCCTCGGAGAAGAAGCGCGGGATATCGTAGAGGTACCACCTCCTGCCGGTCAGGCCCAACTCCTCGGCCAGATCGCCGCCCTTGAGGTAGAGGATGCCGTTGGGCAACGAGCCGCGCTGTCCCCGCTCGATCTTGTCCCAAATCCATTTCACGAACTCCGGCATGGCCGTGACGGCCCGGGAGACCACGTAGTCGAAACGCCCGGGAAGAGTATCCACGCGCGCGCAGCAGGGGGTGAGGTTCTGCAGTCCGAGACTCGTCGCAACCCCCTCGACCACGGTGATCTTCTTGCGGATCGAGTCGGCGGCCGTGAACCGCGCCTCGGGGAAGAGAATCGCCAGCGGCACCGACGGGAACCCCCCGCCGCAGCCCACGTCGAGGATCCGGGCCCCGGCATCGAAGGTGCAGACCTTGGCGATGGCCAGCGAGTGCAGCACGTGTCGGAGGTAGAGCTGGTCGAAATCCTTGCGCGAGACGACATTGATCTTGGCGTTCCACCCGGCATAGAGGTCGTAAAGCGCGGCGAACTGCTGCCGCTGCATCTCGGTGATATCCGGAAAATATTTGAGAATCAGTTCCACGTTTGTACCGATTTACTGTTTTTCTTTCTGTATGCGCCCCGGTGGCAGGCTGTCCGAACGGTCCCGGAACGGGGCTTCAGCACTCGTCGCCCTGCGCGATGAGCCGGCACATCTGCTCCCGGGCCCGGTGGATCTGGGTCTTGACCGTCCCGAGCGGCAGCGAGAGTTTCGCGGCGATCTCCTCGTAGGAGTACTCCTCGAAGAAGCGCATCAGGATCAGCTGCCGGTAACGGGGCGTCAGGCGCTCGAGGTAGTGCTCGATCTGCGTCCGCTGCTGGAGGTTGATGACGCTCTCCTCGGGGGTCGGGGCGCTCGAGGCCGGCGACGTGAAGCGGTCGTCGATCGGCAGATCCTCCTGCCGGCGCCGCACAAAGTCGATGAAGGTGTTGCGCGCGATGGTATAGACCCACTGTCCGAAGGTGTAGTTCGTACTGTAGCGGTGGAGGTTGATGTAGACCTTGATGAAGGTCTCCTGCAGCAGGTCGTCGGCATCGTTCGTGCCCCCGAGCCGCTGCACGAACAGGCGGTGGATCGCGTCGCGGTAGCGGTTGAACAGATACTCGAAGGCCGTGTCGTCGCCCCCGAGCGTCCGGGAGACCAGCTCCCGGTCTTCGGCTACGATATAGTCGGCTATCTCCATACGCGCTCATCGCGGCGCAGCAGCATGATGCGCAGCGCCGCCTCCCACAGCGGGCTCAACAGATCGTAGATGAAGTAACGGCCCGCAATGCCTGCCTCGCCCAGACGCCCCGCCACGCGACGGACCTCGATCACGACGACGGCATAGCGCACCAGCAGCAGCAACAGGGCCGCGAGCTTGTACTCCGCAGGCATGACGGCCAGAGCCGTAAGCGTCGCGAGGAAGAAGAGCGACCGCGAACCGATCTCCCAGCCGACGAAGCTGCGGACCGCCGCGGGATAGAAGCGGAAGGCCGAGCCGAAGTAGCGCAGCTGACTCATCCACCAGCGCATCCCGCCCCAGCGCTTCTCGCGCAGCGTGGCCCGCGGAGAGAGGATGACGCTGACGTTGTCGCGCCGCATGACCCGCTGCATGAAGAGGTCGTCCTCACCGATGTTCATGTTCAGGTGGCTGAAGCCGTTCACCCCGAAGTAGAGGCTCTTCGTGAAGCCGAAGTTGTGGAGCGTGCCCCGGTAGGGCCGGTGCCGGACGGCCCGGGCGATCCAGTTGGCCGAGTGCATCATGCGCCAGACGCGCATCATGTAGGGAGTGAAACCCTTGCCGTACTCCATGCCGCAGTAGCCGACGACGATCTCGCCGCGCGTGAAGCCCTTGGCCATCAGTGCCAGCCAGCGGTCCGACTGCGGCACGGCATCGGTCGAGGTGAAGACCATATGCTCGTAGTGCGCCGACTTGATACCCACGTTGAGCGCCATCTTGCGCGAAATGGGGAAACGGGGGTCGAGCTGGATCTTGGTCGTGAAGATCTGCGGGAAGGCACCTTTCAGCTGCGAGAGGTCCTCGTAGAAGTCCGAGTCGTGGCCCACGTAGACGATGATCACCTCGAAGACGGAGTAGTTCTGGGCCAGGATCAGCGGCAGGCGCTCCTCGACGAAACTGTAGTCCTCGGAGAAGAGCGGCACCACGACCGAGACGGGCGGCTCCTCGCTGCGGGTCGCCGCACGGCGGCTGTCGCGGTAGCCCGCAATCCGGCCGTAGACACCGATGTAATAGTAGAGCTGCACGCCGAGCATGACGAGCATCGCTCCTGCCAGAGCAGCCCCCTCCCAGCCGTAGCACGCCAGAAAAGTATCGTAGAAGTGCATATTGACGAAATATGCGCAAAGATACGAATATTTTGTGTATTTTTGCCGAATATATGAGTATGAAATTCACGCTGCAGTACAAAGACCCCGCATCGAAGGCCCGGGCCGGTGAACTGACGACCGATCACGGCGTCGTCCGCACGCCGATCTTCATGCCCGTGGGCACGGCCGCTACGGTCAAGGGGCTTTTCCACCGCGACGTGCGCGACGAGGCGCACGCCCAGATCATCCTGGCCAACACCTACCACCTCTACCTCCGCCCCGGTATGGAGATCATCGAGCAGGCCGGAGGCGTGCACCGCTTCTCGACGTGGGAGGGGCCGATGCTCACCGACAGCGGAGGCTTCCAGGTCTTCTCGCTGGCGGCGTGCCGCAAACTCAAGGAGGAGGGGTGCCACTTCCGCTCGCACATCGACGGATCGAAGCACCTGTTCACCCCCGAGAGCGTGATCGACACCGAGCGGACGATCGGCGCCGACATCATGATGGCATTCGACGAGTGCCCCCCGGGCGACGCGCCCCGCGACTACGCGGCCAAGTCGCTGGACCTGACCGAGCGGTGGCTCGACCGCTGCTTCAACCGCTACCGCCAGACAGCACCCAAATACGGCCACTACCAGGCGCTGTTCCCCATCGTGCAGGGGTGTGCCTACCCCGACCTGCGGGCCCGGGCGGCCGAAAACGTGAAACAGTACGACGCCGACGGATACGCCATCGGCGGACTGGCCGTGGGCGAACCCACGGAGGTGATGTACGAGATGATCGAGGTGGTCAATGCCATCCTGCCGGAAGATCGTCCCCGCTACCTGATGGGAGTCGGCACGCCGGTGAACATACTCGAGGGCATCGAGCGCGGCGTGGACATGTTCGACTGCGTGATGCCCACGCGCAACGGCCGCAACGGACAGCTCTTCACGGCCGAAGGGGTGATCAACATCCGCAACAAGAAATGGGAGGCGGACTTCTCGCCCATCGATCCCGAAGGAACGGCGTTCGTCGATCGGCTCTACTCGAAGGCCTACCTGCACCACCTGGCCGCCTGCGGGGAGATGCTCGCCGCGGAGATCGCCTCGCTGCACAACATCGCTTTCTACCTGCGGCTGGTCACAATGGCCCGCGAGCACATCGCCGCGGGAGACTTCACCCCCTGGAAACAGCAGATGGTCGCCCGGCTCCAGCGCCGGCTGTAGGCCGCAGGGACGAAGGAGGCGAAACGCAAAACAGACAAGAAACAGACTCCGCGAACAGCAGGACCCAAGACCCGAAAGAAAGATGAAACGCTATTGGCCCGGATTCAAGATTCTGGATCGCTACATACTCGGCAAGTTCCTCGCGACCTACTTCTTCGCCATCGCGATGATCATCGTCATCGTCGTCATCTTCGACTACGTCGAGAAGATCGACGACTTCACCGAGACGCACGCCCCGCTCAAGGAGGTGCTGTTTTCCTATTACCTCAACTTCATCCCCTTCTTCATCAATCAGTTCAGCGGTCTGTTCACCTTCATCGCCTGCATCTTCTTCACCTCGAAGATGGCCTATCAGACCGAGATCGTCGCCATGCTGTCGGGCGGCATGTCGTTCCGCCGGCTGATGTGGCCCTACTTCCTCGGCGCGTTCATCATCGGATCGCTCTCGCTGGGCTCAACCTCTGGCTCATTCCCCTCTCACAACGGCACATCGTCGATTTCGAGCAGCAATACATCCCCCGCAAACAGAACACCCGCTACGACCGCCACATCTACCGGCAGATCGAACCGGGCATTTTCGCCTATGTCCGCGGGTACAACGGAGCGTCGCACCAGGCCTCGTTCTTCGCCCTGGAGCGGTACGTCAGCGGCACGATGACCCATTCGCTCGAGGCCGCCGACGCCAAGTTCAACCCCGAGACCAAGCGCTGGACCGCACCCCGGTACACCAAACGCGAGTTCGACTCGCTCGGCATGGAACGCTTCGAGCAGTTCCGCAACCTCGACACGCTCATCAACCTCGAAGTGGCGGAACTGGGCGAGATCAACGACCTGATCCAGACGATGAACATCTCGCAACTCAACGAGTTCCTCGACCAGCAGCGCGCCAAAGGCTCCGACTCGATCAACATCATCGAGGTCGAGAAGCACGCACGCTACGCCTATCCGCTCTCGACCTTCATCCTTACGCTGATCGGCGTCTCGCTCTCCTCGCGCAAGGTCCGCGGCGGAACGGGTCTCCACATCGGAATCGGCACCGGACTCTGTTTCTCGTACATCCTTTTCAACCGCTTCTTCGAGGAGTTCGCCAAGAGCGGATCGCTCCCGCCCTGGCTGGCGGTCTGGCTGCCCAACATCATCTATCTCGTCATCGCCGTCTATCTCTACCGGAAGGCACCGAAATAATTGGCTACGACCTATGAAAAACTTGCAGAATATCCTGTCCGAACTCCGGCGGAACAAGCTGGTGTGGAACCTGCTGCTGATCGTCCTGATCATCCTCGCGATGGCCGTCATCGCACACTTCGTCATGCAGGCCGGAACGCGCCACGGCGCCCGGCGCACCGTGCCCGACTTCTCGGGCATCGCGCTCGGCGAGGCGCAGCGCATCGCCCGCGCCAACGACCTGCGGCTGCACATCAACGACTCGCTCTTCGTGCCTGCGTACGAAGGAGGCACCGTGCTCGACCAGCTGCCCGAAAGGGGCGTGGAGGTGAAGCCCGGACGCACGGTTTACATCACGATCAACGCCTTCCGCCAGAAACAGGTTCCCGTGCCCTACGTGGCCGGACGTTCGCTGCGACAGGCCAAGAACATGCTCGAGATCGCCGGGCTGGAGATCGAGCGTCTCGTCTACCGCCCCGACATCGCCACGAACTATGTGCTCGAGGAGTACTGCGACAACCGCCCCGTAAGGCCCGAGAGCAAGATCGAGGCCGAAGCCGGCTCGGGCGTAACGCTCTACGTCGGCGTTCAGGAGGGCGACAGCCTCACGATCGTCCCGCAGGTGATCGGGGTCACCCTGCGGCAGGCCAAGAGCCGGCTGTGGGAGCTGGGGCTCAATGTCGGACGGATCGCCTTCGACGAAGGCATCGACCTTATCAACCAGAAGGACGCCCGGGTCTACATCCAGACCCCGGGAGCCGAACGGGCCGCCGTGCTGGGCTCTCCGGTAGAACTGCGGCTGACACTCGACGCCGACAAGCTGACCAGAGCCCGCTCCGAAGCGACGAAACAGGCCGCTGCGGCAGCCGAAGAGCGCATGCGCATGGAGCGTGAGCGCGATTCGTTGCGCGAGGCCGGCGCGCTGACCGCACTGCCGCAACCAGAGGCCACAGAGGGGAGTCCGACGGCGGAGGAGCGGCAGTCCGAATCCCGACCGAAACAACAGGCATCCGAACCCGACGAATTCTTCGACTGATGGCCGACGACGCACGCTACATACCGGACGACCTCGATCCGGAAACGGACGCCGCAACCTCCGAGGACGACGAAGGGGCCGGGCTCTACGAGCATTTCGCCGTGACGGCCGACAAGGGGCAGACACTCCTGCGGCTCGACAAGTTCCTCACGGCAAGAATGGAGCACTGCTCGCGCAACCGCATCCAGGCGGCGGCCGACAGCGGCAACATCCTCGTGAACGGGCGTCCCGCCAAGTCGAGTTACAAGGTCAAGCCGCTGGACCGCATCCAGATCGTGATGCCCTACCCGCGGCGCGATACGGAGATCAAACCCGAAGACATCCCGCTCGAGATACCCTACGAGGACGACGACCTGCTGATCGTAAACAAGCCGGCCGGCATGGTCGTACACCCCGGCGTGGGCAACTGGGACGGGACACTGGTCAATGCGCTGATGTTCCACCTCAGCCGGCAGGGCATCCCGGCCGAGGAGCAGAACCGCGCCGGACTGGTGCACCGCATCGACAAGAACACCTCGGGGCTGCTCGTCGTGGCCAAGAACGAGCAGGCGCACGCTCGCCTGGCCCGCCAGTTCTTCGACCACACGATCCAGCGCCGCTATGTGGCCCTCGTTTGGGGCAACTTCGACGAGGACGAGGGGACGATCACGGGCAACATCGGCCGCAGCCCCCGCGAGCGGCAGAAGATGTATGTATTCGCCGACGGATCGGACGGCAAGCACGCCGTGACGCACTGGAAGGTGCTGCGCCGCTTCGGTTACGTGACCCTCGTGGAGTGCCGCCTCGAGACGGGACGCACACACCAGATCCGCGTACACATGGCCTGGATCGGCCACCCGCTCTTCAACGACGAGCGCTACGGCGGCGACCGCATCCTCAAGGGCACGACCTTTGCCAAGTACCGGCAGTTCGTCGAGAACTGCTTCGCGGTGATGCCGCGCCATGCGCTCCACGCCCGCCTGCTCGGATTCGAGCACCCCACGACGCACCGCGACATGCTGTTCGAGTGCGGCCTGCCCGACGACTTCCGCGCACTCCTGGAGAAATGGGAGGGATATGCCGCGGCCGGAAGGACGGACGAGGAGTGATCCGGCGGCCGGGGAGGATCAGGCATGCGGAAAAAGCCGCGGCCGGCACATACCGGACTGTCCGCCCGGCCAATCCGCCCATACGGCCCGAGCGGCCTTACCGACAAAAGATGAACAGACGACACACTCCGATGTTTCTACCTACAACGATCAAAGAGGTCCGCGAACGCGGCTGGGATCAACTCGACGTGATCCTCTTCTCGGGCGATGCCTACATCGACCACCCGGCATTCGGGCCGGCAGTCGTCGGGCGCCTGCTCGAGGCCGAAGGTTACCGTGTGGCCATCGTCCCGCAGCCCAACTGGCGCGACGACCTGCGCGATTTCACCAAGCTCGGGGTCCCGCGTCTCTTCTTCGGCATCTCGGCCGGATCGATGGACTCGATGGTGAACCACTACACGGCCAACCTCCGCCTGCGGCACGACGACGCCTACACACCCGGCGGCAAGGCCGGATTCCGGCCCGACTACGCCGTGACGGTCTATGCGCAGATTCTCAAGCGGCTCTATCCCCACATTCCGGTGGTCATCGGCGGCATCGAGGCTTCGCTGCGGCGCCTGACGCACTACGACTACTGGAGCGACTCGCTCAAGCCCTCGGTGCTCGTCGAGTCGGGGGCCGACCTGCTCATCTACGGCATGGGCGAGCGGGTCGTACAGCAGGTGGCGCGGGCCATGCGCAACGGATACAACGCCAAGCTGCTGCGCAAGATCCGCCAGGTGGCCTTCCTCGCCGACGAGGCCTATGTCAGCCGGCTCGACCCCGACCGAACGATCCGCCTGCACGGCTACGAAGAGTGCCTGCGCGACAAGCGGGCCTTCGGCGAGAACTTCACCGTCATCGAGACGCAGAGCAACCTGATGGAGCCCGAGGCGACGCTGGTCGAGGCCGCGGGCGACCGGTTCGTGGTCGTGACACCCCCCAACACGACCCTCACGACCGAAGAGCTCGACCACTCGTTCGACCTGCCCTACGAACGGGCGCCGCACCCCCGTTACCGCGGCAAGGGGGATATTCCGGCCTGGGAGATGATCAAGTTTTCGGTGAACATCCACCGCGGCTGCTTCGGAGGCTGCTCCTTCTGCACGATCTCGGCCCATCAGGGCAAATTCATCAACTCGCGCAGCGAACGCTCGATTCTCGGCGAGGTGGAGCGGGTGGCCGCCATGCCGGGATTCAAGGGCTACCTCTCGGACGTCGGAGCCCCTTCGGCCAACATGTACCGCATGGGCGGCCGCGACCGCGAACTGTGCCGCAAGTGCCGCCGCCCGTCGTGCCTCCACCCGCGGATGTGCCCCAACCTGAACAACGACCACGGTTCGCTGCTGGCCCTCTACGAGAAGATCCGAGCCGTCAAGGGGGTCAAGAAGGCCTTTATCGGCAGCGGCATCCGCTACGACCTCTTCGACGGAAAGCCCTATCTCGAAACCGTGCTGAAGCACCATACCTCGGGACGGCTGAAGGTGGCGCCCGAACATACCGAAGAACGGGTGCTGCAGCTCATGCGCAAGCCGCCGTTCGCCCTCTTCGAGCGGCTGAACACCGACTTCCACCGCATCTGCGACCGCGAGGGGCTGCCCTACCAGCTCATCCCCTACTTCATCTCGTCGCACCCCGGATGCACGGAGCAGGAGATGCGCGCGCTTGCGGAAAAGGTGCTCGGCAAGCTGCACTTCAACCTCGAGCAGGTGCAGGACCTCACCCCCACGCCGATGACCCTCTCGTCGGTGATGTTCTACACAGGCGAGAACCCCTACACGCACGAGAAGGTCTACGTGGCCCGCACGCAGGAGGAGAAGCGCCGCCAGAAGAGCTACTTCTTCGGCGGGCGTATTCCCGCACCGGCCGCCTCCGCCGGACGAAAAGCGCACGAGGCGGAGCGCGGACAAGCAGCCGGGCGGAAGGGCAGCCCGCATGGCAGGTCCGGAGGCGGATTGAAGAGCGGACAGAAGAGCTCTCCGGACGGTCTCCAAAAGAGCAAGCGCCCGATGGTTCGGAAGGGTACGGGCGTTACAAAAAAAGGCTGATTCCCAAGTGGGATCGGCCTTTTTCATGGATGGTGGAGGGAGGTTTCTTCGCAGAGAAGCGGGACCGGGTCAATCTTCCAAAGCGAGTTCCAGGGCCCGTTCGAGCACCTCGTCACGCCCGGCCTGCAACCCTTCGGTCGTCGGGCAGAGCTCGACATCGAGGCGCACGCCTACGGTCTGGGTCTGGGTCCCGTCCGGATAGAAGACGCCGATTCCCGAAAAACAGGTCATCAACCCTCCGGGTAACGGGATACGGACGATATCCCCGTCGGCGCCCGAGGTCGGCGAACCGATGGTCAGCGTCTGCGGGCATCGCTGCAGCGCCATGGCCTGGAACTCGGGGTTGCTCTGCGTCAGCTCGTTCACGAGTAAGATCACCCGCCCTTTGTAGGGCTCGGTGCATCGTGCGGCACCCTCCTCGAAGCCTTCGTAAAGCCACTGCTCCTGCCGGAAAAAGAGACCGGGCAGGGCCAGCGTCGGATGCACCATCTGCCAGGCAACGACCGGCTCGGTGCGCAGCGACTGGCCAATCAACGCTATCAGCGCGTCGGCCACATTCAGCGGGTAGGTGCGCAGGTCGATGATGAGCGCCCGCGTGCGGGGCAGCGTCTGCCCGACCTCGGCGAGGTGCTCGCGTGAGAAGGTCCCGGCGTAGATGTAACCCACCGAATCGGCCAGCAGGCGGAAGGGCGGCTGCGCGAGCTGGGCCGGGTCGTAAAGGGGGGGGGCGCTGCCATAGGGCACCGTTGCCACGCGGAGCGTGTCGCAGGCCCCGGCGCGGCGGAGGACCACCTCGGCGGTATCGCGGCGCGTGCAGAGCCCGTAATAACGGGCGGCCCGGCGCAGACTTGCCTCGTTCGACCGCGAAGCATATTCCCGCAGCAGCTCCAGCCGTTCGGAGAGAGGCTCGTCGATGGCCACCACTTCGTCGGCCCCGTTCGAGGGCACTGTCGCCGGAGTAGCCGACGAAGAGGCGCCCTTCGGCCTGGAGCGGCCACACGGGCAGCATCCGCTGTCCGAAGAGCATCTCAATCGGCGCGTAGGCATGGCCGTCGTTGAGTTCGCGGATTAACCGCATGTAGAGGCGGGCAAAACGTCTCCCGTCCGTTTCAACACCCATGAGAGGAATATAGGTGGAGAGCACTTCCTCCCACGGATGCAGCGTCACCGCCCTGTACGGAGCATAATATTCGATGATGTTCCACAGCCGGAAGAGCGTCAGCAGGTTGAGCCCGCTATCCATCTGCGGGGTCGGATGGAAAGACTCGCCGCGCAACGACAGGTAGTGATAGCCAGGTCCGTTCCCCGTTGTCCCCATGCGGAGGTAGTAGTTTTCGCCGCGCTCGGCATAACGCAGGTCCTGCAGCAGGCGCGACAGATCACGCCCCAACAGGGTCGTATCCCGGGTCCACGCCAGATCGACGGTCGATACCAGTTCGAGCGGTGCCAGGCTCTGTTCGTACTCGACCCGGTTGGGGGTGTAATCTCCCAGCGAGCGGACCCAGTCGAGCAGGTGCCGGTTGCGGGTCTCCCGGTCGGCGTGCACGACCCGCGGCAACAGCGAGAAAAGGGAGCTGTCGATATCGACCCGCCGCAGCGTGTCGCAGAAGACCGGATGGTGGTATTTGGCATAGCCCCAGACGCGGCAGAGCGTTTCGAGGTTGGGAAGTGTACGGGGATCGTCGAAATCCCCGGCTGTCAGCGTGAAGCCCGACAGGGAGGCGGGAGGTTCGAAGTTCTGGCAGGAGGCCGGGCGGACGGCGAGGCACGACAGCATCGCCGCCGCAAACAGCAGGGTTCGCATGGTCGGAGTATCAGGTTCTTGTGCCAAACGCGGCGGCCGGGGTATTTCGTATCCGACGGGGCGTTTTTTCCCGAAAATCCGTTACGACCACATCGGTTTCAGCACACCGAACAGAAGCGAAGCAATCAGCAGCGTCACGACGATGTTGAAGGCCTGGGCCACGAGGAACGAACGCAGGATGTTGCGGTTCTCGCGCGAAACGATCTCCTTCAGGCGCGTGTCGAGGCCGATGCAGACGAAGGCCAGCGAAAAGAAGACCGTGGAGAACATCTTGGCCACACCCGGCTCGGCCAGTTTGCCCCGTGCATCGGGAACGAAGACGCCGCCCGACTGCAGCAGGCTGAAGACGAGCGAGGCGGCCACGAAGCCGAGGATGAACTTCGGGAACTTCTCCCACACAATACCCAGCGAGGGCGTCTGGCCGCCGTGTCCGCTGCGTGCCGAGAGGTAGAGGGCAATGAAGAAGGCCACGACGCCGATCAGCACATTCTGCGCCGCCTTGATGATGACGGCGTGGCTGTTGGCCGTCTCACCGACGATCATGCTCGAGGCGGCGACGCCCGACGTGGTGTCGATCGTTCCGCCGATCCACGCCCCGGCAACCTCCTGGGCCACGTCGGCGGGGAAGAGGTGCGGAAGGATCAGTTCGGCCAGCCACGGCATGAGGTAGATCATCGGCACGACAATGATGAGTACCAGCGAGACGATGTAGGAGAGTTTGCGGTCGTCGCCGCCCACCACGCGCGCCGCCGTGATGCAGGCCGAGACACCGCAGATCGAGACGCCGCTCGAAAGGATCATCGCCGAGCGTTCGTCCACCCCGGCGCGCCGGGCCGTGCGGAAGGCGAAAAGCCAGACGATCGCCACGACCAGGCACGCCTGGACGAGGCCGAAGATGCCCGACTTCATCACGTCGCTGAAGAGGATCGTGGCACCGAGGCAGACCACGCCGATCTTGATGAAGAACTCGCCCTGGATGGCCGGCTTCATCCACGCGGGAACATGCCACACATTGCGGATGAGCAGTCCGAAGAGCACCGAGAAGAAGACCGACTCGAAGCCCCAGTAGGCCACGGCAGGGATCTTGGCGACCAGCTGGGCCAGCAGCGAGACGGCGAAGACCACGCACAGCGAGGGGGAAGAGCCCCTTGAGCGGACGGCCGAGCAGGCGGTTGCCCACATAGAGCACCACGAGTACGATCACGAAGAGCAGGGCAATGTTGCGCCATGCGTCCAGCGTGGCCAGAGTCGAGGGGACGTTCGGCAACAGAGCCGGGATCAGTGCGGAGAGCAGGAGCAGCGGGATGGAGACCCAGACCACCACCCAGTCTTCGGTGCGGAGCGATTCGAAAAACGGTTTCATCGGTCAAAAGGAGATTTGGTCATCAGAACATTCCGGTAAACTGGACGGAGAGCAGGTTGCGGTCGGAGAGGCCGGCCGCAGCATACGATTCCCAGGTATAGTTGAGCTGGCAGCGCAGATACCGCACGGGCTGCCAGATGAGGCCGGCCGTGCAGTTGGTCTGACGCGTGGAGGAGACGGAGACCTGCTCGAGAAAGGTATCGTAACGCACGACCGGCGTGAGCGAGCGGGTTGCGCGCCAGCCGCCCATGACGTACCAGCCTCCGCTCTCGATCCGCCGCACAGGGTCCGAATCGCCCCCGGCGACATCGGTCTCCCCGCCGATCCACTCGCTGCGCACGACCACGGCCCCGCGGTCATAGCACACGCCGGCGCCGTAGCGGACGCGGCGGCGGTAGTCGGGACCGTATTCACCCCAATAGTAGGAACCGCTGAGCGTCAGTCCCTGCACCGGATGCACCGAAAGGCGCGCGACGAAATCCTTCGAGCTGTTGCGGTCCCACGTGTTGATTCCCTCGCCGTTGAGCACACCCACGTCGTAATGCAGCAGGTTGTAGCCGTCGCGCGGAAGGAAGGAGCCGTGGAGAACGAGGCCCATGTCGCGGCCCGTGGAGGAGAAGCCCGCACAGGTCGGCGAATCCCATCAGCCGCAACAGCGCCATCGGATAGTGGATGAACTCGATCTTCGTCGGCGGATAGGCTGTATTCTCGATCGAGAAGGGAACCTTGAACTCCCCGACCCGCAGGTTCAGGGCCTGCAGTGGGCGATAGTCGAGGTAGGCGTCGAGAATCTGCGGCGAAGCGAACTCCAGCCGCACGTTGTAATGAAGCGACGGTAAGAGAGAACCTGCCAGTGCAAACTGCGCACGGCGGATCAGAAAGCTCGAGGTATTTCCGTCGTATTCGTATCCCAACTGGACATAGCCCGAGAACTCGGGCAGGCGGGAACGCAAGCGGTCCCAGCGGTCGGCCCGCCGTTCGAGGCGGTCGATCCGCGCCTGCAACGAATCGATCGTCGCCGGACAGGGAAGCGTATCGGTCGAGAGCTGCGCTCCGAGGCAGCAGACGGCGCCAAACAGCGCGAGGAGCAGAGAAAGGAGAGGTTTCATCGGCAGCGGGCTGTATTTTTGGCAAAGGTCGAAAAATCCGGCGACGCGGCAATACGCGAAAATACCTAATTTACAACCGGAGCCGAGCCATCGGGGAGGTGATTTCGACCCGACGGCCGGACCGAAGAGCCGGAATACGGGTAACGGATTCCGGAATCGGGATAGTCCGGCGAGCCGTTTTTTCGCGTATTTTTGCAACACGTCCCGCACCGGCCGGATCCGGGACAAAAAAAAGAGACAACGACGGACACCGTCGCAACACACGACAAAAACAGTGCGGGATCCGGTCCCCGCGGAGCCACAAACCCGAAAGAGGAGAGATGACACTCGACGAATTCCTGCAATACGCACAACTGCGCAAGCCCTTCGAGGAGCCCGAAATGCTGCGCCTGATGAACGAGATGAGCGACGAGGCCCGGCGCATCACCTGCCGCCTGAACGCCGAATACCACACCCCCGACGAGACCCGCGCACTGCTCTCGGAGCTGTTCGGCCGCAGGGTCGATCCCTCGCTGCGGGTCTTCCCGCCCTTCTACACCGACTTCGGGAAGAACATCCACCTGGGCCGGGAGGTCTTCATCAACGCCTGCTGCCACTTCCAGGACCACGGAGGAGTGACGATCGGAGACGGCTGCCAGATCGGCCACGGCGTCGTTTTCGCGACGCTCGACCACCTGATCGACCCCGCGCGGCGGAAGACGACCTGCCCGGCACCGATCGTCCTCGGTCGGAACGTCTGGGTCGGGGCGCACGCAACGATCCTCAAGGGAGTGACGATCGGTGACAACGCCGTCGTCGCCGCCGGCGCCGTGGTCACGAAGGATGTGCCGGCCGACACGATCGTCGGAGGCGTCCCGGCGCGGATCATCCGCCGGATCGGGGACCGAAAGTAAAACGAAAGGACCCGCGCCCCGACGGGTACGGGTCTGCAAACCGTCGCGGCGGAGATGCCGCCGCAGGATGCCGGGCCGCTCAGCGGGGCATCGGGAAGGAGAGGGTCCGGGCATCGAGATAGGCGTCCGGATAGGGACTCCAGTTCCATGCCTGTCCGTTCGAAATCGTCACGTGGCGGACCAGCTGGCGGGGCGAGGCGTCGAAGACGGAGACCCGCGCCGGCAACTTCGATTTGGGGACCAGCACTACGGAGGTCATCGAGATCACCGGCTTGCTCCCGATCGGGGCCATTACATCGTAGGAAGGCATCCACGGGGTCATGTGGACGATCGTATCGGGCAGGACGAACGGCTCGGCGATACGGGTCGAGTCGCGCCGTTCGAACCGGCCGTTCGGGTGCTCCTGGGCCGCTGCGGTCAGCGTTGCAGCGAACGCAAGAACCGCCAACAACAACATCTTTCGCATGGTACACTCCTTTTTTATTTATAACGGTCAGAAGACCTCCTTTAGTATGCGCACCGACTGGACCGAGTTGATCGCATCGAGGTGGTAGCCCAGGAAGACAAGCATCTCGCTGAGAAAGTCGCTCCGCTGCGTCCGGTTGAGTGCCAGCTCCCCCAACGCCCGCACGTCGCAGTGCAACAGCCGGTCTAGCAGTTGCGACGACGGTTGCGTCATCACCTCGGGATGGGCCCCGGGATGCGGGGTGTAGAGCCCCTCGCGGACGTCGAACCACCACCCCGCGACGTAGTCGTTTCCCGGGCGGTAGCCCAGCAGGCAACTCAGGTTGGCCAGGAACCACAGGTGGAAGTTCGGGACCCCCTGCTCCAGGACGTCGAGCGCCCTGACCGACCCCCAGACAAAATCGAACAGCGGGTCGTTCGGCTCACACTCCCGCACCAGACGATACAAAACTTCGGCCATAAAGAGCGCCATGGTCGATTTACGGACGTCGAACGGCAGGCTCTGCAGCGTGAAGCCCGCCCGAATCTCGCGAAAACGGTCCATCTGCCGATGGGGCGACTCCAACCCCTCGAACTCGACGGGAAACATCGGCTGAAAGAGCGCCAGTTTCGATCCCCGACCCCGCGAGCGGACCCCCTGCACCATATAGCTGCGACGGCCGCCGACATCGGTCAGCAGATAGGCCACCAGCGACGAATCGCCGTATTTGAGCGTGTGCAGGACGATGCCGCGCCCCTTGTAACTCTTCACTGCGGCCTGCGGACATGGACCAGGAACCAGCCGTCGCGCTCGGCCCGCGCAACGGGAAGCAGCCCCTCGCGCGCGGCGGCCGCCTCGATCGCTTCGACATCGGCGGCGAGGAAGCCGCTCATCACCAGGTCTCCACCCGGAAGGAGTGCCGCGGCATAGGCCGCCATGTCTGCCGTGAGGATGTTGCGGTTGATGTTTGCCAGGATGAAGTCGTAACGGCGGCCGGCAATGCGGCGGACATCTCCCAGCATCGGCTCGATGCGGTCGGCCACGCCGTTCGCCTCGATGTTCTCCCGGCAGTTGGCGTCCGCCCAGTCGTCGATATCGACCGCATCCAGATGCCGGGCCCCGCACTTCGCGGCCACGATGGCCAGCACACCCGTGCCGCTGCCCATGTCGAGGCCCGTGCGGCCGGCAACCCCCAGATCGAGCACGGCTCGCGACATGAGCCAAGTCGTGGCGTGGTGTCCCGTGCCGAACGACATCTTCGGCATCACAACCACCTCGGGCACTCCGTCCGGAGCCGGGGCGTGGAACGGCGCCCGGATGAGCAGGCGCCCCTCGACGTCCACCGCCGGGAAATTGCTCTCCCAAAGGGCGTTCCAGTTCTGCGTCTCGATCGAGATGTAGCGGCCCTCGACGCCGTAGCGCACCAGCAGGGCGTCGATCTCCGCCTTGCAGTCGGCCAGCAGGTCCTGGCGGATGTAAGCCTTCAGCACACAACCTTCGGTCTCGAAACTCTCGAACGCATAGTCGGCCAGTTCCGCCGTCAGAATCTCGGCCTGTTCGCCGCCCGTACAGGCGACATTGAGCGCAACGTAATCCATAGGAATCGGGAATAATATTATGTAAAATTTCGTACCTTCGTACCGACAAAGGTAACATTTATCCGGATTCGACCGACTCGGAATGGCGGAAAATACAAAAAAATGGGAAGAGGCCGGCAGGCACTACCGGACCTACATCAAACTCGAGAAGCGGCTGGCGCAGAATACCGTGGAGGCCTACATGCGCGACCTGAGGTCGTTCGCCCACTTCATCCTGCGCATGTACGACGTGCCGCCGGCGAAGGTCGAGGAGCCGATGGTGCAGCGCTACGTCGCATGGCTCTACGACCGCGGCCGGGAAAAGGCCTCGCAGGCCCGGGCGCTGAGCGGCGTGAAGAGCTTCTTCAACTTCCTGCTCATCAGCGACCGCATCGAAAGTTCCCCGGCCGAATTCGTCCTGACGCCGAAGTTCGGGCGGCACCTGCCCGACGTGCTCACGACCGGGGAGATCGACCGCATCATCGCCGCCGTAGACGGGACGACACCCAAGGAGATCCGTGACGCCGCGATGCTCGAGGTGCTCTACTCGTGCGGCCTGCGCGTCTCGGAGCTCACCTCGCTCCGCATCCGGGACCTCTTCTTCGGCGAGGGCTACATCCGCGTCACCGGCAAGGGCGACAAGCAGCGCCTCGTCCCGATCAGTTCGACGGCCCGGGAGCGGATTCACCGCTACCTCGAGGTGCGGCGCAGCGCGCGGGCCGGAGAGGAGACGCTCTTCCTGAACAACCGCGGCAACAGCCTCACGCGCGTCATGATCTTCACGATCCTCCGCGAGGCGGCCCGCCGGGCCGGCATCGAGAAGAAGATATCGCCGCACACCTTCCGGCACTCATTCGCCACCCACCTGCTCGAGGGCGGTGCCGGCATCCGGCAGGTGCAGGAGCTGCTCGGCCACGAGAGCATCCTCACTACGGAGATCTACACGCACCTGGACGACAGCCACCTGCGGCAGACGGTCGAGGAGCACCTCCCGATCTGAAACGGACGGGACAAACGAAGCGGAATCAGAGTTTCAGGATCGCCGAACGGGGCGTCAGACGGAAGGTGTCGTAATCGAGGCCCGAGAGGACAACCGCAACCCCGTCGGGGCGGACCAGCGCCGGCAACGCCTCGCCGAGCGGAAGCCCCGCCTCACGAAGCTGCACGAAAGCGGCGCGATAGTCGGCCGGGAAGCCCGCGACAAGCAATCCCGAGTAGAACTCCGTGGCGGGCCGGCGGTCGGGTTCGGGGCACGACTCGACACGGAGGAGGCGTCCCTCCGCGGAGAGCGTGACAAGCGGGTTGCGCACGAGTCCCTGCGGAGTCCAGAGCAGGTTAGAGGCTATCCGCCGGGTGGGCTGCGCGGAAGAATTCATCGGCAAAGATACGGATGTTCAACTGACGGCGGTAGAGGCTGTCCACCGCATCGGCGGCCGGCGTGGTGTAGGTCACCTTCAGGTCGGAGACCGTCACGGAGGGACGTGCGGGGGTCTGTCCGAAGTCGAGCAGGTCCACACGCAGGCGGCGGTGGGTCGTATCGGGGGTGAAGGTGCGCACGAAACGTTCCTCACGGTCTCGACGCAGTGTCACGGTATAGAGGTTCGAGCGCGAGCCGTCGGCACGCTCGAGCCAGGCCGAACCCTTCAGGCCCCGCGTATTGCGGTCGAGCGAATCGACCAGGTACTTCAGCGAGACGGTATATTCGCCCGGAACCACGTCGAACGTGAAGTTCAGCCGCGCAGTATCCCGCAGCGAGGAGACGCGGATCAGCGAATCGGCATAGACCGTATGCGTGAAGGTACGCTGCGCGACGTTGTCGATCGTATCGAGGATCGCCACCTCACGGTTGTAGACCTTGCCTTCGGCCTCGAGCAGGTCGATCGCCCGTTCGACGACATCGCCCAGGCGGGCGCTCTTGCGCTTCGAGAAGTTGCCGATCGTATAGTAGACATCCTCGGTCGTATAGCCGTAGCGGGCAAAGATCGGTTCGTAGATCCGCAGCGAGTCGGTGCGGATGTTCTCGTTGGAGATATAGGCGTTGGCCAGGAAGGCATCGCGGAAAATCAGCGCCAGCTCGCTGTCCGGAATGATCGTATGCCGGGTACACGAGAGCGCCCCGAGGGCCAGCAGGCCGCAGACGGCATGTCGCAATAGCTTGTTCATCATCGTTCGTCGTTTTTTATCATACTCCGCACCGTAAGTCCCGTCAGCAGCCAGGCCACCGCCCCGAAGGAGAGTACGACGGCCGCAAGGTCGCCCAAACGGAACTCCACGGGGTAGCTCTTCGTGAGGAAGGTCTCGGCCGGAATCTCGATCAGCCCGAAGTGTTGCTGGACGAGGCTTGCACCCACACCGAGGACGATGCCCGCAGCGGCTCCCAGCCCGCAGATCAGCAGCCCCTCGCGGCGGAAGATCGAGCGGATCAGCGCCCGGTCGGCCCCCAGCGCCCGCAGCGTCGCCCGGTCGGCCCGCTTCTCCACGATGAGCATCGACAGCGCCCCGACGACCGAGAACGAGGCGACGACCAGCACCAGCAGGGCGATGAAGAAGATGCCCCACTTCTCGTAGGTCATGATCCGGTAGAACGAAGCGCGCAGCTCGTCGCGGGTCCGCACACGGAACGTGTCGCCCAGAGCCGATGCGATCTCGCGCCGCACGGCATGCACGTCGGTATCGGCATCGAGGCGGAAGACCAGCGAGGTGGCCTGACCCGGGTAGTCGAAGAGCTCCTGCGCCAGGCGCAGCGAGGAGAGCACATAGGTCCGCTCGGTCTCCAGGTCGAGCGAGAAGACCCCGCCGACGGGCTCCGTCCGTCGCGCATAGCTCCCGACGGGCAGCAGGCTCGAGAACGAACCCCGGCGCACGGCGTAGAGCGTCACGTCGGCATCGGCCAGCGAGCGGATACCCAGCTCCCAGGCCATCGTCTGCCCGATGACCAGTTTCTCGAGGTCTCCGAGCCGGACGCGCCATTCGCCCGCCGTGACGGCTTCACCCAGCGGAAAGACCCCGGTATAGGCATCGTCCACGCCGCGGACCGTGGCCGTGGCCTGCCGGTCGCCGTGTTCGAGCAGGGCGCTCTGCTCCAGCAGAAAGGAGAAGGAGGCCACGCCCGGAATGCGGGCAAGGGCGGCCGTATCGACCTGCGACAAGACGAAAGTCTGCCCCGTGCGCGGAGCGGCGGTCAGGTCGGCATCGAAGGCCGAATACATCGACTTGACCAGCGTCTCGAAGCCGTTGAAGACCGACAGCAGGATGATCATCGCGGCAACGGGCATGGACACGGCAGCCACGCTCAGCCCCGAGATCAGGTTCACGACCGACCGGGACTGACGCGAAAAGAGGTAGCGTCGTGCAAAGAGGCGGGCCAGCATCGTCCGGATACGGCGCCTATTTCAACGCCTGCTCGATGTGTTCGATGTACTCGAGCGAATCGTCGAGGAAAAACTGGATCTCCGGGACATTCTTCAGCTGGTTGCGCAGCCGCTGGCCCAGGGCCCGGCGGACGAACCAGTTCTGTTGCTCGAGCGTCTTCATCAGTTCGGCACTCCGGTCGAAGGGGAAAACGCTGACATAAATCTTGGCGTATCCGAAATCGGGCGACACGCGCACCCCCGTGACCGTGACCAGAAGGCCCCGCACGAGAGCGGCTCCCTCCTTCTGGAAGATCTCGGCCACATCCTTCTGGATCTGCTTGGCGATCTTCTGCTGGCGTGTGGTTTCCATAGTTCTGCTGTTTTACAATCCGTATTTGAATACTTCGCGGTTCTTCGTCCGCTTCGGGCGGGGCTTCCATGTCTCGAAGCCCTCCTTGTTGAATCGGTAGTTCAGGCCGACGGATATCATCATATTGTCCAGCGGCGAGCGCATCGGAGTCGATGCGAAGGGGTTCTCCGGACCGTCGATCGCGTTGTCCGCATACTTGTTGCGGTTGCGGAGCACGTCCGAATAGCCGAAATAGTAGCGCACGCGGAAATTCAGCTCATAACGGCCGATCAGGAAGGCCACGCCTCCGCCGCCGGCCAGTCCGTAGCCCCAGCGGTTGTCGCGGGGCAGCTTGTAGGTGTAGTCCCCGCTCCAGGCCGGATCGCCCTGCTCGCGAGCCTGTTCGTTTTCGTAGCGGGACGAAAAGGTGTAGGAGAAGGTTGCGGCCGCCTCGAGGTAGACACGCACGTGGTTGCGCAGCATGTAGATGTGCGGCTGCCAGACGACCGGGAGCATCACCGTGTTCATGTTGCGCGTGTAGTAGAGATAGTCCTTCTTCTCCTCAACCGCCGCGGTGTTCGTAGCGAACGAAAAGCCCTGCTGCAGGAATTCGAGGTCTACGCCGAAGCCCCCGACGAAGCGCTGCCTGCCGTAGTAGCGCCACGTCAGGCCGCCACCGTACATGCCCCACATCCCGCGCATCTCCTGTTGGGGATTGAACCGCCCGGTGCCCATGCCGTAACCGGCCGTGAAGCCGAGCGTGTGCTGCGCCGAGGCACGCGGTGCGGCCAGCACGCCGAGAAGCACCGCCGCACCGGCGAGAAATGTCCGTATGTTGCGTCCTGTCATATCCTTATCTGAAGTTGCTGAACATGCTGCCTGCCGAACCGAAGTTGGCGTTCACCGGATTCTGCTGGTTGCTGCGGTCGTTCTTCTGTCCCTCCTTGGCGCGTTTCTCTGCCTCGCGCTGCTGGCGGCGGGCCTCCCGCTCGTCGAGCATGCGTGTGAGTGACTGCATCGTCACCGGCGCGAAGATCCGGTTCATGTCCATCGTGAACTCGATCTCCCAGTTGGTCTTTGTCACAAAGGTGTCCTCGCCCGCATCGTTCATGTACATCTCCGTGCGCTCGGGCTGCAGGCGGCGGACCAGATTGCCCGTATCCCACTTGCCGTTCCCGTTGCGGTCCTCGATCACGCGGAACTTGATCTCGCCGGCCGGAACGTAGTTGAACTGGACATCGCCCGCGGTGACGTCGCGCCGCTCCTGTTTGAGCGCTCCGTTACCGTCGAGCAGCTGGATGATGTACTTCGAGCCGTCGTTGCGACCGACGACGTGGACCTTGACCGTCGCGAACTTCTCCGGATCATAGACCGTATAGGTGCCGACGATCGAGTCGTTCGAGAGGCCGGCCACATCGGTCATCGCACCTTTCGGGATCGTCAGCCGGTACTGTGCGCCCGTCTCCCACGCGGCGCGGATGTGCCAGCGGAGCAGCAGGCCCGTATCGCGCACCATGCGCACCGGAACCTCCTCCGAGAGGCTGTCGGCTCCCGTACGCACGAGCCGCAGGCTGGCCGAATCGAGCCGCGTCAGCGGGTAGTCGAAGTCGATCGTCAGGTGCTCCTCGGGGTTGATCTCGCCGCTCTGCGGCAGCTTGTAGGCAAACGGGTTGGGCTTCTCCGGCTCCTTCCACTCCTCGCCGGCCTCCTCGGCCTTGCGGCGCTCCCGTTCGAGTTTCTCGCGTTCGCGCTCCTGTTCCTTGGTTTCGATGAGGCGCCACGGGAGTTTCAACGCCTCGGTCACCTCCTGCAGACGGTTCACCGTATCGTGCTTGAAATAGGTGATCTTACCCTTGATCGTGTCCGGGAGCGACTCCGACGGCATGTCGAACCACAGGGCAATGGTATCGCGGCCGACGGTCTGCGGATCGACAATGACCCGCTCGGCAGGGATGCTGTCGAACTCCAGCTTCGTAATGCGCGGCCGCGGAGCCCCGAAATAGAGCATGGCCTTGTGCTGCAGGGGCCGGGCGCTCTCCGAAAGCACCTGACGGCGGAACTGCTCGTCGGTAAACATGCGGAAATAGAGCTGAGGCTCGGCGGTCACATAGCGGCGCAGCGAATCATACCAGATGGCAAAGTCGGGCATCTCGGCCGGATTATAGGTCCCCTCGATGAAGCCTATCTGGTCGGTTCCCGGCTCGTAGAGCTGGTTGTCGTTCTTGTCCTGCACGGCATAGATCCGGTAGGGGATCGGCTTGAGGTTCTGGGCAATGAAGATGCCGTTGTTCTCGGCACGTGCGATGACAGCCGGGCGGTACTTGAAGACCGTCGAATCGTAATCGGGGGGAATACTCCACCGAGTCGGCCGGGTAGAACCAGATGAAGCTCTTCGAGACCGAGTCGGACTTGTAGCCGTCGGCCGTATAGCCCGAGAAGACCATCGAGTCGATCTCGGGACCGGTCGAGAAGACGTAGCGCATCGAATAGAGCGGGTTGCCCTCGTTGTTGTCGCAGATGGCGCTTCCGAAGTTGAGCGCATAGGTCGTGTTCGGGCGCAGCGTATCGCGCAGCTGGATGACGATTCCGCGGCCGCGCACGGTGATCGTCGGCTTCTTTTTCATCTCGGGCGAGGTGAAGAACTCCTTCTGCTGGTCCTTGATCTGCACAAACTCGTCGAACTCGATGTAGATCTTGTCGTGACCCACCGTCGGTCGGTTCGTTGTGAAGTTGTCGGGCGTCATGGCCACGATCACCGGGGGCAGCGAGTCGCGCGGGCCGCCCGTCGGGGTCATCATGTTGGCACAGCGGCTCAGGAAGGCCGAGGCGAAGAGCAGCGCCACGGCCGAGCGCAGCAGGTTGAGCGTATGGCGTCGGCGGGTTTTCATCGGTTGAAACGGCTTTGAGCCGCGGCGGCCGAAGCCGTCGCAGACCGGGTTTCGGGGGCCAGGGACTCGTTCACGATGCGCCAGCCGTTATCGACGTCGATCCAGACGTTGCGCCACGGACGGAAGAGCACCGAATAGGTGGGGCTGCTGCCGTCGAGATCAACCGTCTGCTGCGAATAGGCGTAGAGTCGGTCCACACGATCCACGACCACGACCATCAGTGTCTCGGATGTAACGGTCATCGAATAGAGCCCCGTCTCGGAATCCTTGTAGGCCTGGAAATTGGGATTGGTACGGGTGAACGAGTCGTCGCTCTTGGAGGTAATCCTGCCCGCCACGGCATCGTCGTAGGAAGCGATGTACCACGCCGTCGTATCGACGGCATAGGCATAGGCATCGAGCCTCTCGATCGAGCCCGGCTCGCCGCCCTCTTCGCTCTGGACCGAAGGCGAGAGGTAGCAGGTCACCGACTTGGGCGGGGTGTAGTAATCGTTACGGAAGACCCAGTTGCCGTCCTTGTAGGCGAAGCCCTCCTTCCACAACTTGAAGATAAGCGTCACGTAGAGGTTCGGCAGGTTGTCCGACATCTCCTGCTGCGTATAGGCATAGAGGCGGTTGGTCGGGTCCACGGCCACGATCATCTTCTTCGAGGAGCCCGTGAGCAGCATCTGGATCCAGCCCGTCGTCCCCTCGCGTTCGCAGGGTTCCGACGTGGCGACCGGGTCGAGCCGGTCCGAGGAGTTCGTCCGCGAGGTCACGACTCCGTTCAGGGCATCCTCGTAGGAGGCGACCGTATAGAGCGCCGTGTCGGCCACGAAAGCATAGGCCAGAACCCCTTCGAGCGGGTTGTTCGGGTCGGCCGAAAGGTTCTGGACCAAAGGTTTGAGCACGTAGTTCGTGCTGTCGGAGACGTCCTTGAAACATCCCGGACAGATCAGCGTTACGGCCGCCGACAGAAACAGTATGATACGTCGCATGCTCATGCCTCCTCCGTTTTGTGGTTCTCCCGCAATGCGGACAGCATCTCGCCCACACTGATGCCCAGCACCGGATGCCGGCGCTGACGCATGATCTCGCACAGGGGCACCAGCGCGAACTCCCGCTCGGCAAGGAGCGGGTGGGGCAGCTTCAGACGGTCGGTCTCAAGGACCAGATCGTCGTAGAAGATCAGGTCGATATCGATCGGCCGGGAGGTATAGCGTGCACCCGATGCCGAACGCTCGAGCTGCTCTGCAGCGCGGTTCCGTCCCAGTTCGCGCTCGATCGCCTGGCAGGCGTCGAGCACCTCGAGCGGCGAGAGGTCGGTCGTCAGTTCGAGAGCCTGGTTCGAGAAACGGTTCTCGCTCGTGAAGCCCCACGGGGCGCTTTCATACCGGTGCGAACAGCGCAATACGGCGCCCACGCGGGCATTGACCAGCTGCTGTGCCGACTGGAGCGTACGTTTCACGTCGCCCAGGTTGCCGCCCATCAGAAGTGTCACTCGTGCCATTGTCACAAATGTTTTATCATTTTGCTCACCGAGAGGGCAAAATGGGTGAATACGATCGTCGGATTGCCGTTCTGCGCAATCTGCGCGGAGGCGCTCTCGATCTCGGCGATCAGCGGCTCGATGTTCTGCGAGCCGACGAACGGGGCGAACTTCGTACAGAAGGCCAGCTCCTCGCCCCACAGGTAGCTGATCTCGCGGATTCCGGCGTGCAGCATATAGCTCTCGCGCAAAAGTCGGGCCGCATCCCGGAGAAAGCCTCGCTGCTGCTCGCGAGAGAGCTGCGCCGCCTCCTCGGCCCAGGTTACCAGTTCGAGGTGCTTGTCGTTGTAGCTCAGGCGCATCAGGCTGCAGAACAGGTCGAAATGCTCCTTGCGCTGCGCATCGCTTTCGCCGGCGACCAGATGTCCCAGCTCGAGCAGGTCGCCATCGGCCAGCCGCGCCATGTTGCGCGCCTGCAACGGGTCCGCGACGCCCCGGGCAAGCGCCTCGCGCTCGAGCACCTCCGGGGCAATGCGCGGCACGCAGACCTCCTGCGTACGCGAGAGGATCGTCGGCAGCAGCCGATCGGGATGTTCCGAAACGAGGATGAAGAGCGTGCGCTCCCACGGCTCCTCGAGGATTTTCAGGATCTTGTTCGCAGCCTCCTCGTTCATCGTCTCGGGCAGCCAGACGAGCATCGTCTTGTAGTCGGCCTCGAAACTCTTGAACGAGAGTTTGCGGATGATCTCGTCCGCTTCGCGGGCGGCGATCATCCCCTTGAGCGTCTTGCCCAGATCGAGTCTGTCGTACCACTCCTGCGGCGAGAAGCAGCCTCGCCGCTCGGCGAACAGCGTGCGGAACTGCGGCAGGAACTCGTCGCTGCGGATCACCTCACCCGACTTCTTGCCCTGCTTGTTCACCGGGAAGACCAGGTGCAGGTCGGGGTGCGCCAGCGCCTCGATCTGCCGGCAGTCGGGGCACTCGCCGCACGAGTCGCCGTTGTGGCGGTGGCGGCAGCACAGATACTGGACATAGGCCACGGCGAGCGCCAGCGTCCCGAAGCCCGAAGCCCCGGTGAAGAGCTGGGCATGGCTCACGCGCCCCGCATCGACCGTCTGCGCCAGATGCCGTTTCAGATTGTCCTGTCCCGTTATGTCAGCAAATCGCATAATCCACTCCTTGCGGGGATTCAGCGGCCCCGTCCGCAGGCTGCCCGAACCATCGCGCGCACGTCGATCCGCTCGCGGCGGACCAGATAGGCCAGATAGGATGCAAACAGCACGATATTAAACGCATAGCCGACGAACATATTGCCTCCGACCCACGAAGAGAAGGCTTCGCAGAGGAGAAACAGCCCGAGGGCTACGAACACATACTCCCAGATCCGGCGCCACGGATAGGGCGTCGGGAAAAAGCGACGGTTGAGCCACCAGCTGACAGCGACCATCGCCGATTCGCTGCCCAGGCGGGCCCAGGCGGCCCCGTAATAGCCCCACAGCGGGATGAGCCAGCAGCCGAAGAGCAGGATGGCCGCCAGACCGGCCCCCGTAACGACGATCGCCAGCGAGGTGCGCTCCTCGCGCTTGTACCAGAACGAGAGGTTGAGCCAGACGCCCGTCAGCACGTTGGCTCCGAGCACGACGGGCAGGATGAAGATCCCCTCGCGGAAGTCCCGGCCCACGATCAGCGCAAAGAGGTCGCGGAACAGCGCGATGCCCAGGAAGATGACCATCGAGGCCATGATGTAGTATTTCAGCGCGGCAGCATTCATCGCCACAAAATCCGACTTTCTGAAGTTCGAGAGGAAGAAGGGTTCGGCGGCCAGACGGTACATCTGGTAGAAGAGCATCATGACCACGGCGATCTTGGTGATGGCCCCGTAGACGCCCACCTGCGCCATGGCTCCGTCCGGAACGAGGTACTTGATGAGCTGGCGGTCGATGAACTCGTTGGCCGTGCCCGTCAGTCCGCCCACGAGCAGCGGCAGCGAGTAGGCAAAAATGGCGCCGAGCAGCCGCCAGTCGATGCGCGGCACCGTGCGGTCGGCGGTGGTCAGAATCAGCAGCCACGTCACCGCACTGGCGATGAAGTTGGCCACGAACGCCCACCCTACGCCGAAGTCGGTGGCGAAGAGGCCTGCCAGACCGAAGCCGACGGCAAAGAGCACGTTCAGCACGACATTGAGCGCCTTGAAGCCGACGAAGGTCATCGCACGCCCCTGTTCACGCAGACGCGAGAAGGGAATGCAGGCCGAGACGTCGAAGAGGATGATGAGCGCCACCCAGACGATATATTCGGGATGGGCGACATAGGCCTCGCCCATCAGGCGGGCCACCCCGTCGCGGCAGAGGATCATTGCCCCGCAGAAGAGCAGCGCCGCCAGCGACGTGACGCCCCACGTGGTGGCGAAGAGCCGCCGTTTGGCCCCCTGCACGTCGCCGCCGGCCTCTTCGGCCTTTGCCGAGAAGCGGAAATAGCTCGACTCCATGCCCATGGTCAGCAGCGTGAGCGCCAGCGGGATCAGGGCATAGACATCGACCACGATGCCGTAGACCTCCTGCCCGAACACGCGCGTGTAGTAGGGCGTGAGCAGGTAACTCAGGAAACGCACCACGATGGTGCTGATGCCGTAGACGGCGGTCTGTTTGGCCAGTTTTTCGAGCATGACAACGTGTATGGTGGGCAAAGATACGAAAATTAGCCGGAAAAGACGCTATCTGCCGGCAATCAAAGCCACTTCTTGTAGCGGAAAAACCAGATCGTCAGAATCGAGCAGAAGATCATGAGCGCAATGGCGAAGAGATAGCCCAGCGGAATGACGGTCCCGTTGTCGAGGGTCAGGTGCCACTCCAGTTCGGGCATGGCCTTGAAGTTCATGCCGTAGATCGAGGCGATGAGCGTCGCGGGCATGAAAATCACGGCGGCCACCGAGAAAATCTTGACGATGCCGTTCTGCTCGATGTTGATCAGACCCAACGCGGCGTCCTGGATGTAGTCCAGTCGCTGGAAACTGAAGTCGGCGTGGTTGATCAGCGAATTGACATCCTTGATCATCAGTTGCAGACGCGGGTAGATATCGTTCGGGAAACGCTCCGAGCGAAGAATGCCCGACAGCACGCGCTGACGGTCGAAGATGTTCTCGCGCAAGAGCATCGTACTCTCCTGCAGGGCGCTGATCCGGTGCAGCACCTCCTTGTCGATCGAGTCCTCCGAGTTCACGTCCTTCGACAGGGCCGAAACCTGCTTGGAGATCAGCTCCACGAGGTCGGCGTCGAAGTCAATGCGCACCTCCAGCAGCGAGATGAAAAGATGGTAGCCTGTCGAATAGCTGCGGTAACTCATCTGGAGTCGCTTCTCCGTCTCGCGGAAAGTCCGGAACTCGGTGTTGCGCACCGAGACCAGCACGCCCTCGTTCGAGATGATGAACGACACCGGCTCGACGATGAACGAATCGCCCGTCGGAACGAAGAAGTTCGCATTCGACACAATGGCATTCTCGTCCTCCGAGTATTTCGACGTCGATTCGATCTCCTCCACCTGCTGCTTGGTCTGAAGACTGATCTCCATGAAATTCTCGACGGCCTTCTGTTCCTTGATCGTCGGCTGGAGCATGTCGATCCACAGAATGTCGTCGTAACCCAGCTCGTCGAACAGCCGCGTATCCGCATTCCGGATGATCTTGTTGTACTGCTTGAGGTAAATTGTTATCATGATCGCTCTCTCGTGAAGTTCCTGAATCCGCATGCCTAGAGAGGCGGGCGCCGCCCGCTTACTCTCTTCAGCCGGGATTGGCTCTCGGGGCGACCTTCACACCCGAGTCCCAGAACTTTTGGAGCGCCTGATTTTTCTGGTTGTCGAAAATGTAGTCGAACTGCAGCAGCTCCCCGTAGGCCGCCGCGGAGTCGGCGGCGAAGGGCGAGTCGAGCAACGCCTCGTAGCCGTGTTCGAGTCCGTAGGTCAGCGCATACTGCAACGACTCGACCGTATCGGCATCGACTTCGGCAAGGGCCACCCACACCGCGAAGGCGAAAGGCAGCTCGCCGTAGTCCTTCCACCCCTCGACAAGCAGATCGGAACTGGCCAGAAGCCCCTCGCGGCAGGAGGGGACCCCGCCCACGCAGTATTCGGTCACCAAGCGCGCATCGGCAAGGAGCTGCACGGCGAGGGCCGGCACCAGTGCGATGTCGGCCTTGCGGCTCAGGAAATCCTGTATGACGGAGTCGGAATCGGGCGAGAGCAACAGTTCGGCGCGGAAATTACCCTCGTGCCGAATACCATGGATGAACGGCGTCGTGCTGAGGCACGACACAGCGGCTATACGTGGAACTGTGACCATCGTCCATAAGGTATGAAACTGTTGGTTTGACGTCGCAAATATAGGATTTATTCCTGAAAAACGGGAACATTGTTTCCACGTTTTTCCGATTTTTTGTCCGAAACTCTTGACAACGGGGGTTGGACGGTCGTATATTTGCCCCGTCAATTCACAATCGGAGCTCCGCAGCCCGCAAGTTATCGACAACAGGCGCCGGCTGGCGATCAGCAGATTAATCCGACTTATCAACATTTATCCACATTTTATCCCGGAGTTATAAACACTCCGGACCGCCGCCCGCACCGCCCTGTCCGAAACGGCGGTACGGCATTCCCGCCGGACGGAACATCCTCCCGGGTCCTCCCTGCCGCCCGGCGCCATCGACACATCCACCTTTCCAAATCCATATCCACCATGACCTTTACACAGATTCCCGAACAGTACACCGCACTCGGCTCCGGGGCGATCTACGTCGTGGAGAGCCCCGAGGCAGCGGACATCGACCTCCGTCTCGTCGCATCGGACGGCACGACCTGCCTCGGCATGCGGCGCTACGCCGGCGTCAGGGAGGCTCGCTGCGACGCGGCCCCTCTGCTGCGGCGCGCCCTGCGGTTCGAGCCGGCCGACGACGAAACCGGCTTCACGCCGGCTGCGGGACGCACGGTGACCGCCACGGCCGAAGCGGCCCCCGCCGGAAGCTTCCCCGACCGGGCGGAAGCCACAGCTCCGACGCGCATCTTCATCGCCGGGCCGGCCGGGCCGGCCGAACCCGCCCTGCGCACCACAATGCCGGCCGAGCGGATCATCCCGGCCGGAGCCGGCGAAGAGATCTCGATTACGATGCCCGAATTCGGATCGGTTGCGGCGACTGTCACCGTACGCAGCGGCGACCGTACGGAGCTTCACCGCTATGAGGCCAGCAGCGCCGGGCTGTTCCTCTTCCGCCTCGACCTCAAGGACTTCCCCAACGCAGAGGAGATCACGCTCGACTTCGGAGCGATGGGCACGATCCACTACACGGTGGTCCCTGCCCGCAGCGAAAGCTGCCGCCTGGCCTGGCGGAGCAGCATCGGGTCGGTCGAGCACTACACCTTCCCGGTAGTCCGCGAGGTGCGGCTGCGCACGGAGAAGGACCGGGCCGAAAACCGCCGGGGATACGCCGCACGCATCGGCGGACAGGAGCGGATCACGCGCATCGAATCGGCCTACGAGGCACCCGGCGTGCTGGCGGCACTGGCCGAGATCACCTCGTCGCCCGCAGTCTGGAGGGTGACGGACGGGGGCTGTATTCCCGTCGATGTCACGACCGAGGAGGCAACGCTCCGGCGGCTCGGGGAGCTGTGCAGCCTCAGCCTCGAGATCCGGGAAAAAATCGAAACCGACGCGACATGGAGCTGACCATCGACGGCAAGGCCTGCGACCTGGGAAGCGGCCGGATCGCAATGCCCGGATACGACGCCGCACGACTGTCGGACCCCGAAGCATGCCGCACGGGGCGGAGGCTCGAATGCCGGATCCCCGCCACTCCCCGTAACGACCGGCTGCTCGGCTCGCCGCTCGACCCGCATGCAGCCGTCCGTTTCAACGACGAGCCCCATGAGGCCGCCGTCACGGCACAGGGGGCCGTGCTGCTCGCGGGACGGGTCCGCCTGCTCTCGTCGTCGGAGGAGGAGTACACGATCGAGATCCGCGACGGCGGGGCCGGATGGGCCGAGAACACCGCCCGCAGGATGTTCAACACGCTCGGGATCGACTATGCGGGGCACCTGACCCCAACGGAGATCTGTGCCGGCTGGCGGAATGCGTCGCCCGTGAAATTCTTCCCAATCCACCGCGACGAGTATCCCCGGCGCAACGGTTCATCGGACCTGCTGCCGGCCGAACGGATCCTCTCGCCGGACGACTACCACCCGTTCCTTCGGATCGCCCCGCTCGTCGAGCGGATGTTCCACGAGGCGGGATATGCTCTCCGAAGCCGCTTTTTCGAGAGCGACTTCTTCCGCTCGCTCTACATGAGCGGGGCCTACGCCTCGCACGACACGACCGCGGCGGCCGACCGCATGGGATTCCAGGCCCGCCGCCGGGACGACACGCAGGCCGAGGCCAACGAGGCCGGCAAGGTCGATGCCAACCCGGCAAGCGTGCTCCACTCGGTGGGCAACATCGTCGATACGGCCACCCCGCAGAGCCCCGACGCGGAGGGAAAGCCCATCGACGGGCTCTACAACAACGGAGGCTGCTTCGGTACGGACGACGACGGGCGCATCCGTTTCTCTCCGCCGACCGAGACGACCGTCGGGTTCGAATTCTTCCTGCGCTACACCACCGGCCACCGCATCGCCTCCCGCACCCGCCTCGAAGGGTTCGACACGATCTACCTCGGGCCCGGCTCCGAGGTGGCCTTCACGCTGGCCAACCGCTACGAGGACCGGCGGGGCGCCGTCACTCCGGGGTACGCCTACCGCGCCGTCGTGTTCGACCACCGCGAAGGGGCGCAATACCGCCTGACGGGGCGGATCGACGGTACGCCCGGCTCGGTCTGGGGAACGTTCGGCACCCGTTCGGCCGCAGTGACGGCTCCCCCGGGCGACTTCGCCGACGAACGGCTCGAGGTGCTCGGCTCCGACGGGTGGAAGCCCTACGACGGAGACTGGGCCCTCTACGCAGGCTACGTCGGCGAGGAGGGCGAGACGACCGTGGAGATCCGCGTCCGGACCGCCTCCGAGCGGGTATCGCCCGCACAGCCGCGCTATTTCGACCAGATCTACTTCGCCGGGGCGGCACCCGGGACGCCGATTACGGTCCACCGGGAGTGTTCGCTCCGCCCGCTCTTCCTCCCCGGCCCGGGATTCGGATCGCCCCTCTCGTTCACCGACGTGGCGCAGGTCGAGATCCGCCAGATCGAACTGCTCGAGGCGCTCGCCCACCTGTTCAACCTGCGCTTCTACTCCGAGGAGGGGCGCAAGGTGGTGTGGGTCGAACCCGAGGAGGAGTTCCTCGGCTCGGGGCCCGAGGCCGACTGGAGCGACCGGACCGACTTCTCGCAGCCCGTCGAAGTGGAGGACCTCGCACTGGAACTCCACGAGGAGCGGACGTGGTGCTACCGCGAGGGCGACGGTGCCGTCCGGCGGGCCGATGCCGAGACCGGGGAGACGCTCGGCTCGTGGAGCGTGCGCATCGATTCGCAGGCGGTGCTTGTCGGCCCGGAGACACGCCGCAACCCGCTCTTCGCCCCCTCGCTCTGCTCTGCGGGGCACTACCTCAACGCCCCCTCGGCGCTGATCCTTCAGGTCGGCGACCGCGACGATGCCGAACAGGGGCAGGAGGTCACACCCCGCATCGTGCGCTACGCCGGGATGCACCCCCTGCCCGAAGGCGAGCGGTGGGGGTACCCCTCGGGCGAGGCGGCCTATCCGCTGGCGGCCTTCCTCTTCGACGGCGACAGCGACGGGGAGCCCTTCACACTCGGCTTCGAGGACCGCGGCGAAGCCCGGGGACTGCACCGCTACTACGACCGCCAGGTCCGGAGGGAGGCCACCCGGGAGCGCATCTCGCTCGCGCTGCGGATCGACCCCGACGAATTCGCGGCGCTGCTCGCCCCCGGCTCCGGAGCCCCGGACATCCGCTCCGTATTCCGCATCGACACGGGCCGCGGGATCGTCCGCGCCACGCTCCGCAGCATCGGGGAGTACGATCCCGAGGCCGCCTCGGTCCGCTGCACGTTCGACCGGCTCTGCGAAGAGTGAGCCGTCGTTCACACACAACCATTCCACACACAAAAGAAAATGACACGAATCGAAGAACGGATGATCCGCGCCGCATCCGACCGCGTCCGCGGAATGACGGCCGTCGAGGCCGTCGAGGTGCTCTTCCGCGAAGGGTTGCTGAGCCCCCGGCGCTGCGAGCAGGCCGCCATACGCGACGAAATAGCCCGGCTGGAGCGATCCGGAGTCCCCCGCTGCGAAGCCTTCCATGCCGCGGCCGAAGCCTTCGCCTGCTCCTACGAGAAGGCCCGGTATGCATTCTACGAAACCTTCAAACGCTGAACCATGAAATCCGAAATCCAAATCCACGACAGGGCCGACCTCTGCCGCATCGAGATCGAAGGGACGATCGGTGTCCCCGAAGAGTGGCAGTTCGAGACACCCGACAGCCGGGTGGCCACCTACGAACGGTTCCGGGAGACGCTCGGGCGCATCGCCCGGATCGAGAGCCCGGAAGTGATCGTCGAAATCCGCTCGACGGGAGGCGACGTGAACGACGCCCTGCTGATTCACGACGCCCTCCGGGCCCTTCCGGGACGTATCACCACCCGCTGTTACGGATACACGGCCTCGGCCGCGACGATCATCGCACAGGCCGCATCGCCCGGATGCCGCGAGATCTCGGCCAACGCCCTCTACCTGATCCACAACTCGATCTGCGCCTCGGAAGGCAACGCCGCGGAGCTCGCCGCAAAGGTCGAGCTGCTCCGGCAGACCGACGCCCGCATCGCCGGGCTCTACGCCGCCCGGTCGGGCCGTCCGGTCGGGGAATTCGAAGTCCTGATGGCCGAGAACAACGGCAACGGCCGCTGGCTCTCGCCCGAGGAGGCCGTGGGGGCGGGGCTGGCCGACCGCGTGACCGACGAGGCGGGCGGCGCCTCGGCACTGACCCGCAACCTCGCCCGCGGATGGGAGCGGCTGCTGTGCGGTATCGGCCTGCGCTCCGGGCAGCCGCTCCCCGAGGGGCGCAACATCCTCCACCCCGACTCGGGGCAGGAGCTGCGCCGAAAGATGGCCGAAGCCGCGGCCGAAGAGGCCCGCCGCAAAGCGCTCCCGACACGGGTACTCCCGACGGAGGACCCCTCTTACGGCGACCCCGTACGGACGGCCAACGCCCGCGCCTATGCCGAAGATGCCCGCCGGCTGCGGAAATAGAGCAACGACCGGGCTCCGTCCCGGGGCCCGACAATTCAAAAAACCATAAAAACCTTTCACACCATGAACTACATCGAAAATGCCAAGCAGTACACCGGCTCCGAACTCGAGACCGTCTTCTTCCGCCCGATGCTGACCGGAGGGTCGGCCAGGGAGCTGGGCGTGCGCATCCTCTACAACATGCCAACCCACCTACGTCCAGCTGTGGGACGGGCAGCGCAACATCCTCCAGAAATATGCCGACGCCGGATGGTCGGGAGGCGCCGCCGCGGCCAAGCTCGAGAAGAAGATCGACCTGCAGCGCGTGAAGGCCGAGATGGGATTCGCCGCCGCCGACTACTTCGCGATGGTCTGCGAGCAGGTCACGGCCATCACCGACCTGCATCTGGACGACCTCACGGGCACCGAGCTCGAGAAGGCCGAGACGGAGCTCTTCCGCCGCGCACTGGCCGAGAACATCCGCGCCACGATGTGGGTCGGCGACACCTCGGCCGAGTCGGGCTACAACACCTTCGACGGATTCCTCAAGATCGTCAAGCAGCTCGTCGATGACGAGAGCGTCTACAACAAGACCTACCAGAGCGCCGACCTCGCCTCGCCCGAGAAGATCGTCGAACTCTTCGACACGCTCTGGACCAACGCCGACGCCCGGATGCAGGACCTCAAGGCCGAGGGGCAGCTGGCCTTCTTCCTCACCTCGGACCTCTGCCACCTCTACGAGAAGTACCTCGACTCGAAGGGGGTCGATGCCGCCTACACCGACGCGGTGAACGGCCGCCAGGGACTGGCCTACCACGGCATCCCGGTCATCGACGTCCGCCTGGGCAGCTACCTGGCGCAGACCTCGCTCCACAAGTCGTTCTGCCTGCTGACCGACCGCCGCAACCTCGTGCTGGCCGTCAATACGGCCGACATGCCCGGCAACGAGGTGCGCATGTGGTACAATCCCGACGAGATGGAGAACCGCCAGCGCGCCGTCTTCATGGCCGGCTGCCAGCTGCTCGACGAGAGCCTCGTGGCCTACGCCTACCAGCAGTAATCCCTCCGCCGCGCCGCCCGATTCCAGCCCGGAGCCCCCGGCGGCGCGGCCCTCCCCAAAAACAGAAACACAGACATGAGCAATGCGAAAAGAATCCGAACGGCGGTCGCCGTCTCCGACCGCTCAGACCCCTATCCCGCATTCGGCGCCCCGCGCGTCGAGAGCGACCGCTTCTGGCGGTGGGGCGACGACAACCTCTTCCCGGCGGCCCTGGCCCTGATGGCCCGCCGATCGACCACCCACCGCCGCATCATCAACGACAAGGCCGACTACATCACGGGCAAGGGATTCACCTGCGACGAGGCCGCACAGCCGCGGCTGGCCGCCTTCGTCAGGCAGGCCAACGGCTGCGGAGAAAGCCTGCGCCAGGTGCTCAACAAGCTGGCCTTCGACAAGGCCCTCTTCGGCAACGCCTTCCTCGAGGCGGTGACCGACCCCGCCCACTCCTTCCTCGCGCTCTTCCACCAGGACGCCACGCGCTGCCGCCTGGCCCGCGACTCGGCCCACATCCTCCTGCACCACGACTGGAGTGCCTTCCGCCCCGAAGAGGCGCGGTCGCTGCCGCTCTATCCCGCATTCGAGGAGCAGGCCGACGGAACGCTCCGCACGGCAATCCACTACAAGGACTACGAACCGGCGTTCGAACACTACGGCGTACCGCCCTACATCGCCGGGCTGAACGTCTCGGCCATCGCCTACAAGACCGACCGGTGGAACATCTCGCGGCTCGACAACTCGTTCCAGCTCTCGGGCGTGATGATGCTCGACTCGTCGGCCGACAGCGAGGCCGAAGCCGAACGGATCGTCCGGCTGGCCGAGCAGAAGTTCGCCGGGAATCCCGGACAGGTGATGTTCGTCCTGCGCGACGGTGGCGAGGAGGACAACTCGCGCTTCATCCCGATCACGGCCCAGAACGAGGGCGACTGGCAGGCGCTGCACGAGCAGGCGACGTCCGACATCGTCGTGGCCCACTCGTGGTTCCGGACCCTGAGCGGTCTGGACTACGGCTCGGGCTTCAACGCCGAGCGGATCCTCCACGAATACGAGGTGGCGCTCAACACGGTGATCCTCGCCGAACAGGCCGAACTCACGGAACCCGTCCGCACGCTCATCACCGCGACGCTCGGGCTCGACACCTCCTCGCTCGAGATCGTAAACCGTCCGCCGACCCGGTCGAAACCCATCTACATGAAGGTCTGGGAGGCCCGCAAGGCCGACGGGCTCGACTACAACCCCGAGGACCCGAAGCAACAGGCCTTCCTGTCGGAAATCACCAAATACAACATCAAAAGCATCGAATGAACACGCTGATCACCCCTGCCCAGGCCCTCCGAAGGGCCTTCACGCCCGACGAACCGCTGCCGCCGGCAACCATCGACGAGGCTGCCGTCGCTGCCGCCGAGCACCGCTACATCGTACCGGTCATCGGCAAGGCCCTCCACGAGAAGCTCCTCTCGGGAGCCCATGCCGAATTCCGCGACGGCTACCTGGCGGCACCCCTCGCCCTGTTTGTCCGCCTGCTCGTCCAGCCGCGGCTGGATATCCGCACCGGGCAGTGCGGCACGACAGCCCCGAAGGGCTCGTCGGGGCAGCCCGCCGCCGACACCCCCGCTGCGGGCCCGGCAGCGGGCCCTGCGCACCGAGGCCCGCACGCTGCTCCGACGCGCCTCGGAGTACCTCTCCGACCACCGGGACGAATTCCCGGAGTACGACCCCGCTCGCGACATACTCAAACGCTGCTCGACGGATGGATGCCTTGTACAGATCCGTTAGCGGGGCGGCGGCCGGAATCGCCGCCCTCTTCGCCCCGATCGGGCCGCTGGTCGCCACCTGCATGCTCTTCATCGGCATCGATTTCCTCACGGGAGTGGCGGCCGACCGCGCCGCCGCCCGACGCGAGGAACGCGCGTGGTTCTTCGAGAGCTGCCGGGCATGGCGCACGGTCCTCAAGCTCGCACTCGCCGTCACGGCGATCGGCATGGCGTGGCTCATCGACCGGTGCGTGCTCGACTTCCTGCAGCTGAACCTGGCGCGGATCTTCGCCGGATTTACCTGCGGTGTGGAGCTGTGGTCGTTTCTCGAGAACGCCGCGCAACTCTCCGACGCGCCGCTCTTCCGCTGGCTCCGCCGCTACGTCCGCCGCCGCATCCGGAAGGAGGTGGAACCATGAGCCGCGGACTGGAGAACCGCAACCCGGGCAACATCCGCCGGGCTCCGGTCCGCTACAAGGGCGAGGTGCGCCCCTCGCGCGACCCCGACTTCAAAGAGTTCGAAAGCCTCGCCTGGGGCTACCGCGCCATCTTCGTGCTGCTCGACACCTACCGCACACGCTACGGGATAGACACACTCCGCGGCATGATCTCGCGCTGGGCCCCGCCCTCGGAGAACCGTACCGAAGCCTATATCCGGGCCGTGGCCGGCGATACGGGACTCGACCCCGACAAGCCGCTCGACACCCGCGACCGGAAGACGATGGTCCCTCTGGCCGCCTCGATTTCGCGCGTGGAGAACGGCGTGCGGGCCGAAACGGCCGAGGTCGAACGCGGATGGGCGCTTTTCGCCGGCGGAACGTGATGCAAATCCGACCGAATTGCCTATCTTTGTCCAAAGACCCCGCCGCACATGAACCTCCAGCCGCTCCGGAACCGACTCGACCGCATGCCGATGCTCAAGGCATTCGTTCCCTTCGCGGCGGGGATTGTACTCTCGGGGTACGGCACCCTGCCCCTGTGGTTTCTCACGGGGGCCTTTCTGTTGTCCGGAGCGACGGCACTGCTCATGCGTTCGTCGGCGGCAACGATCGGGATGCTGCTGACGGCGGGATTCGCCGCCGCGCAGCTCCGCACATCGGACCCCGACATACCGGTCGGCGTCCACACCTCGTTCGAACTGCGCATCGGGGAGATGCCCGCCGACCGGGGCCGCTACGCAACCGCGACGGCCCGGGTCGAGGCGTGGCGCGACCCGGCCCGCGGGACATGGCACCCCGCCTCGTCGCACATCCGCCTCTACGCCGACTCGCTCACCCGCATCGACGGCGGCGAGCGGATCCTCTGCCGCGGCACGGTGCGCCCCATCCGCCAGGGAAGCGAGAGCTATCGGAGGCTGATGCGCCGGCGGGGCATTGCCGGCACGCTGTGGCTGGCTCACGACAACCTGCTCGAGCGCCTTCCCGCCGGGGAGCGGACGCTCCACCTGCGGGCCTCGGAGCGGCTTGCGTGCCTGCCCCTCGCAGGCGATGCCGCCGCCGTGGTGCGGGCCATGACGGCGGGCGACCGCAGCGGTCTGACCCCGGAACTGCGCACGGCCTACTCGCGAAGCGGACTGTCGCACCTGCTGGCCGTATCGGGGCTCCACACGGGAATCGTCTTCGTGCTCATCAACCTGCTGCTGTGGTGGCTGCCGCTGCTGCGCCGCGGACACCTGCTGCGCAATCTGCTGGCCGCAACGGCCGTCTGGTGTTTTGTCGCCGCGGCTGGATTCCCGCCCAGCGCCGTCCGGGCCGCCGTGATGTGCACGCTGCTGCAGGCGGCACTTGCCTCCGCCTCGGAGTATGTCGCACTGAACGCCCTGGCCGCGGCCGCCTTCGGCATGCTGCTCTGGAACCCCGCCTGGATCGGCGACGTCAGTTTCCAGCTCTCGTTCGCCGCCGTCGCCGCCATCCTCGCATGGGGTGTCCCGCTCTGCCGATGCTGCCACACCCGGTGGCGCGCGGTGAACCTGCTGGCGGACGCCTACCTGATCGGTCTGGCCGCCACGCTCGGCACGGCACCGCTCGTCTCGCACCTGTTCGGCATCGTCCCGCTGGCCGGGCTGCTCATCAATCCGGCGGCCATCGCCCTGGCGACCGTCGTCGTCTTCGGCGGGGCGTTGTGGCTGCTGCTGCCCATCGCACCCCTCGCTGCGCCCCTCGCATGGGCCGTCGGCACGGCAGCCGAGGGGATCAACACCCTGGCCCGCCTGGTTGCCGCACTCCCGGGCGGCGCGGCCGAATACACGCTCGGCAGCCTCCCGACGGCGGGCATCTACCTGCTTCTGGCTGCGGGGACCCTCGCGACATGGTGCAGGGAACCGAAAAAAAGCGTACTTTTGCCCTCATGATCACTGCCGAAGAATACGAACTGCTCCGCAGCCCCGAACTCGTGCGGGCCGTAGCCGGAGCCCGACACCGCGACCCGCTGGAGGTGGCCATGGACCGCCGCATCCCGCATGCCCGGCTGGTGGCCACGCAGGTCAAGTACCTCGCCCGGGCCGAGCGGAAGCTGCCGACCTATGCCGCGGCGCAGTGCATCCTGCCGCCACGCGCCTTCGAGCAGGCCTCGAGCGAGGCCTGCGCCGCACACAAGAGCATCGGGGGCGACTCGGTGCTGGACCTCACCTGCGGTCTCGGGGTCGATGCCCTCTTCCTGAGCCGCCGCTTCCGCCGCGTGGTAACCCTCGAGCGCGACCCCGTGCTGGCGCGGATCGCCGCGGAAAACTTCGCACGGCTCGGCGCCGGCAACGTCGAGGTGGTCGCCGCCCCGGCCGAAGAGTACCTGGCGCGCGAAGGGCTCCGCTTCGACTGGGTCTATGCCGACCCCGACCGTCGGGACGGCGACGGCCGCAAGCTCGTCCGACTGGAGGACTGTTCGCCCGACATCCTCGCTCTGCGGCCGCTGATTGACCGGGCCGCCCCGCGGCTCTGCCTGAAGAACTCCCCGCTGTTCGACGTCGGCGAGGCCCTGCGCCTCTTCCCCTCGGCCCGCGTGGAAGCCGTCTCGCTCGAGGGCGAATGCAAGGAGGTGCTCATCTACGCCGACGGCAGGGGGCCCCTGCTGACCGCCACGGCCCTCGGCACCGGCTCCTTCTCGGCCCGGCCCGGGGAGCAGCCGCCCGCGGCACCCGAACACTTCGACGCGGCGCGCTACCGCTGGCTCGTCATCCCCGACGCCGCGCTGCAGAAGGCCCGCCTGGTGCGGCTTCATCTGGCCGGCCGGGCCGACGTGTGGAGCGAAAACGGGTACGGATTCGCCGCGGAACGGCCCGAAGGGGTGCTGGGCCGCACGCTGGAGATCGACTCGATCGGGCGTTACGACCCGCAGTCGCTCAAGCGCAGCTGCAAGGCTCCGCGGCGAGGTGCTCAAGCGCGACTTCCCGATTGCGGCCGAGGAGCTGATGCGCCGCCTCGGGATGCGGCCCGGCGCCGACGTCCGGCTGGCCTTCACGAAAATCGGGAACGATTTTTGGGCGATCCGCCTAAAATAGCTACCTTTGTTCGACAGCCCCTCGCCACACATGAAAATCCGGGAACTCCTGACATACTTCACCGACACGATCTTCCTGCGCGACCTCAACGAATGGCGCAATCCCGTCGTGCGGTGGCTCGTGCAGCAGTACCGTCTGCTCTTCTACACGGCACGGGGGCTGCAGGAGCACGGAACGATCGTCCGCAGCGCGGCGCTGACCTTCTACACGCTCATGTCGCTCGTGCCGATCATCGCCGTGGTGTTCGCCGTCGTCAAGGGCTTCGGCCTGGCCGACGGCCTGGTCGAGAACCTCTACGAACTCTTCCCGCAGAACCCCGAGATCATCGACTACATCGTCGGGTTCGCCGAGAAGGCCCTGCTCCGCACGCAGGGCGGCGTGGTGGCCGCCGTGGCGCTGGTCATGCTCTTCTGGGCCGTGATCCGCGTCTTCGGCTCGATCGAAAACGCCTTCAACAACATCTGGGAGGTCAAGGTCGAGCGCAGCATCACCCGCCAGTGGACCGACTACATCGCCGTGGTAATGATCGTGCCGCTGCTCTGGATCGTGGCCAACGCCCTGACCAACTACGCCGAGACGCTGCTTGGCTTCGACGACGCCTGGTACTTCCGGCTGCTCTCGCGCCTGGCCTCGATGGCCGTGATCTGGGCCATGTTCACCCTGCTTTACATGGTCATTCCCAACGCCCGGGTACGTCTGGGCAGCGCCCTGATGGCCGGCATCGTCGCCGGAACGATCTTCCTCGCCTTCCAGTGGGGCTACGTCTATGTCCAGCGCTGGATGACCTCCTACAACGCCATCTACGGCAGCTTCGCCGCCCTGCCCCTCTTCCTTATCTGGCTGCAGACTTCGTGGGAGATCCTGCTCTTCGGCGGCGAGCTCTCGTTCGCCTACCAGAACATCGAGCGATTCGGCGAGGAGCGCGAATCGCTGCTGATCAACTACGACCAGCGCCGCAAGGTGATGCTCGCCGCGATGCTGGCTGTCGTGCGCCACTTCCGCGACCGCGGCGGCGCCATGCCCGCCGAGCGGATCCGCCGCGAGCTGAACCTCCCGACGCGCATCGTAAACGACGTGCTCTTCCAACTGGTGCAGGCCGGACAGCTGATTGCCGTGCGCAGCGGCGAAGGAGAGCGCGAAGTGGCATACACCCCGGCCTACGACATCGCCTCGATGACCGTCTACGGCATCATCGAAGCCGTCGAGCGGGCCGGGCAGACCACCTTCGACCTGCATGCCACCCCCGAGCTGGCACGCATCGACCACAGCGTGGAAGCCCTCAAGCAGACGGCCCGCAAAGCCCGCGGGAATGTACTGCTGACAGAGCTGCTCGACGAACCGGAAAACCGAAAACAGGCATGAACCGTGTCGTAATCATCGGAAGCGGCAATCTGGCCGAGGCCCTGGCCCGCGCCCTTGCCGCCGCACGCGGGCTGCAACTCGTGCAGATCCACGCCCGCAACGAAGAACGGGGCCGCGAGGTGGCCCGTATCGCAGGATGCACCTGGAGCGGCGACCCGGCGGCTCTCGCCCCGGCGGACCTCTACCTGATCGCCGTAAGCGACCGAGCGGTCGCGGAGGTCGCCGAACGGCTTCCCATCCCGCACGGAGCCGCCGTGGCCCACACGGCCGGCAGCGTGCCGATGGAGGCCATTCCCGCGAAGTTCGCCCGACGCGGCGTCTTCTACCCGATGCAGACCTTCACGAAGGGCCGCACCGTCGATTTCCGCCCCATACCGATCTTTCTCGAGGCCTCCACCCCGGAGTTGCTCGCCGAGATGGAAGAGGTGGCGCGGCGCCTCTCGGACCGGGTGATCCCGGCCGACTCGGAGCGGCGCTCGAAGATCCACCTGGCGGCGGTCTTCGCCTGCAACTTCGCCAACCACATGTATGCACTCGGCGAGGAGATCGCCCGCAGCGCCGGACTCGACTTCGATGTACTCCGGGCCCTGGTGGCCGAGACCGCGGCCAAGGCCTGCGACGCAGCCTCGCCCCGCGACGTGCAGACCGGCCCCGCCGTACGCGGCGACCGCACCACACAGGAACGCCACGAGGCGCTGATCGCCGATCCCCGCATGAAAGAGATCTACCAAACAATCAGCCAAAACATATGGGAAACTTCAAGGAAGATATAGCCCGCTGCCGGGCTTTCGTATTCGACGTGGACGGCGTGATGACCGACGGCGGCATCATACCGACCATCGACGGCGACTTCATCCGCCGCTACAACGCCAAGGACGGCTATGCGCTGGCCTACGCCATCAAGATGGGCTACAAGGTCTGCATCATCTCGGGAGGCCGCGGCCGCACGCTCGAATACCGGCTCCGCATGCTCGGAGTCAAGGACTACTACCTCGACTGCATGGACAAGATCCGGACCATGCGCGAATACTTCGCCCGCGAGGGATTAGACCCGGCCGACGTGATCTACATGGGCGACGACATCCCCGATCTGGAGTGCATGCGCGAAGTGGGGATTCCGGTCTGCCCGGCCGATGCCGCATCGGAGGTGATCGAGGCGTCGCGCTACGTCTCGGAGTTCCGCGGCGGCGAGGGCGCCGTGCGCGACATCGTCGAACAGGTGCTGCGCGCCCGCGGCGACTGGGCCCGCGACTCGAAGGGTGTGACCCCCTCGTCGCTGGTGGCCTCCCGCTGACGGACGCTGCGATCCGGGCGGACGACAGCAGGAGAACGAGAGAACGAACCGACGGGAAAGCGCCCATGAAAAAACGACGGGACCGAATGCAACATTCGGTCCCGTCTCTCATTGTCCCAACCGGGCCTTTACCACATCACATTGATGCTGTAAGCCTCGATACCGTTACCGAGCGACTCCGTATCGACACCCGTGAAGCCCCAGAAACGCTCCTCGGCAAGCATGAACACCGAGTATTCGCTTCCGGCTGCCACCTTGTAGACCTTGAACGAGGAGTCCGTGGCACCGACCGTCTGCTCGAGCGTGCCGAACAGGTCGTTCTTCACCGTACCGATCATCAGCAGGTTCATGTTCTCGCGCTTGAGGCGGTTCATGACACCCTCCTCGCCACCGAAGGCCGAAAGCTGATCGGCGGCATCGAAACGCACCGTGTAGAAATTGATGTTGAACGAAATATCGACCGTGGCGACCACCTCTCCGTTCTCATCGCGGTCGGTGCGCGTACCCTTCATCAGGGGCGAGAAGCTCGTCACACGGCTGCCGGCACCCGTCTCCACCGAGCGCACCAGGCGGGTCGGCTCGTTGAAGAAGAGCGTGCTGCCCTCGAAGGCCGTCTTTCCACCCAGCTTGTTGAAGGCGGATGCGGTCCAGCGATAGGTATCGACCGAGAGCTGCATCACGTCCGAAAGACGCGAGTTGTCGGTCCGGTCGAGAACCGTCAGCCAGGATTTTCCGCGCTTGTTCAGCGTATTGACCATGTATCCCTTCAGGGCCTGGTAATCCGCGTCGCTCGTGATCAGCGGCGCATCGGTCAGGCGGCTCACGAACTGGATCTTGGCATTGAACTTGTCGGACGGCTTGGCGCTCACCGATTTCAACGTGTACTCGTCGTCATCGGAGCAGCCGACAACCCCCGCGGCAACTACTCCCAGCGAGAGGAGTGCCATCATGTATTTCTGTATCTTTTTCATCTCTTCGTACGTTTTTTCGATTCATTACTTCAAGGTAACGGTAGCCATGACGGGATCGTGGTCCGAAAGGTTGCCGCAATCCTTCGACTCGAATGTCTCGCTTCCGGACCATGCACCCTTCGGGAATGCCCAGATGTGATCGACCCAGCTATAACCGATGTGGTCGCCGACGTTGCTCAACGGATCCAGCACGGAGCCCGAGCCGACATTGAGGTCGCCCATCATGATGGTCGGATACTCCGGATTGTCCAGACCGAGAAACTCGACAGACTCGCGGGCCTGACGGGAGCGGACCTCGGAATTCCCCTGATGGTCGAAGTGCGCACAGGCAATGCGGACGACCTTGCCGGCCGACTCGGAGGTGGGGACCAGCACATCGGCATAACCGATGCTGCGCTGGTCGGCCCCGTACTGATCCAGATACCACCCGTCGTTCCACTGGTAGTTGCCCTCGCCTTTGGAGTGCTCATAGGTGAAGAGTTTCGAACCGGTGGCCACGATCGGGTATTTCGACAGGATCACATTGCCGTAATAACCCTCGTCCTTCGGGTAGGACATGATGTAGAAAGGATACATCTCCATCAGAGCCGCAATCTCGGCCATCTTCTCCTTGCCCATGCGGCTCGTGCCGGTCTCGAACTCGTTGAAGCAGACGACATCGGGATTCTGGGCCTTAACCAGATCGACATACTCCTCGACGGGGAATCCCGCCTCGGCTCCGGACTTGTCCGTCTTTTCGAACGAAAGGACGTTCCATACCAATACTTTCAGCTGCACACTCTGTGCGCTCGCCATGGCCGTCGTGAACAGCGCGGCACACAGGGCGCCTGCGCGAACGGCATATTTCAGGATTTTCATACTCGAATGACTGCTTCAGATTAATAACCAATGTTCTGCTTCAGGTTCACCGTACCGTTGAACGCCGTCACCGGAATCGGGAAGACCTGGTTGATGACCGGATCGAACGTGCGGCCCTGGTCGTAATCAGACGGCTCGTCGATCACCACGGTCTGCGTAGCCGAATCCCAGTGCGAATTGACCCGGCGCGTCGGCTCGGCATAGGCCTCCTCCGCATCGCCCCAGCGGACCATGTCCAGGTGGCGGCTCGGCATGAACTCGAATGCCAGCTCACAGCGGCGCTGGTTCTTCAGCTCGGCCTTCGTGGCAGTGCTGTTCTCCTCGAGGCGGGCGCGCTTGCGGATGCGGTTGAGCAACTGCTTGGCTTCGGCATCGCCTTCGCCCTTGGTCCAGATCAGCGCCTCGGCCTTCATCAGCAGCACATCGGCAAAACGCATCAGGCACATGCCGAGCGTGTTGCTGGCGTTGTCGCCGTTCGGGTTCACATCCTTGCCCACACAGTCGGCCTCTTCCCACGGAGAGAGGAACTTGCGGAAGGCCATGCCCGTATCCGACGAGATTCCGTAGGTCGAGCTTCCGAAGAGGATCTCGCGGCCCATGAACTTGATCGTCTGGCCGGGATAGAGGATCGTGGCATCACGACGGGTATCGCCATTTTCGAACGCCTCATACAGCGAGAGGGTCGGCTGGAAATAGCCCCAGTGGTTGTAGAGGCCCCATCCGCCGTTCTGGAACGACATGCCGTGGAACTTCGGGCCGTCGGAAGCGTTGCCCAGCAGCGAGAAGATGTACTCGCAGCCGAAGTTCTGCTCCTTGCGCCAAAGGTTGGCAAAGGCCTTGTCCGTACCGTCGTCGAACAGGTCGCGCTTGTCGGCGCCGCTCATGGCCATCACCTTGTCACACATCTCGATCACCGTGTCGTAGTACCTGGCATCGAACTGTGCGGCGTAGAGGGCGGCACGGGCCGCAAAGGCCCAGGCTGCAGCCTTGTGGGGCAGACCGTACTCCTCGGGGGCAAGCTCCGAGAAGTAGGGCAGGCGTTCGCCGGCCTCACGCAGGTCGCGGATGATCTGGTCGTAGTTCTGGAGCACCGATGCGGGACGCGGGATGTCCATGTCGGCAGGTTCGGTCGTGTCGAGGATGATCGGAATACCGCCGTTGGGGCCGTTGTCACCGTAATAGGGTGCGATCCACAGCATCGCGAAACCGCGGAAGAAGTAGGCGATACCGGTAGCCTTGCGCTTGTAGGCCTCGTCCAGATTCATCGTGGGGACCATCTTGATGATGTTGTTCGCCTTGGCGTTTACCTCATACATGATCTTCCAGTTGTTCTTCACGTCGCGCCCGTTGCTCGGGGCCATCCGGAAGTTGCGGATATCCTCGGCCTCGCTCTGCGGACGGCCGACCGTCAGGTTGTCGCTGCAGCACTCGAACCACATGATGCCGCGGCCCGTCACACCCTCCGAGTCGTTCGTCGTGAACGAATAGAGGGCGGCAATCGCCTTGTCAATATCGCCCTGGGTCTCCCAGACCGTCGAGGCGCCGTATTTCTTGACTTCGAGGAAGTCGGAACAGCCCGAAACGAGCGCTCCGCTCAGAAGGAGTCCTCCCAGAATGAATATCTTTTTCATTTTCATGATCTTGGCTGTTTTTTGATTAGAAATTGACATTTACGCCGAAGTTGAAGAAGCGCGTTACGGGATAGACACCGCGGTCGATACCGTAGTTGCCCACCTCGGGATCCACTCCCGTGTAGCCCGTGATCGTGCAGACATTATCGACGCTCATGTAGACGCGGAGCGAACCGCTCTTCATGCCCACGAAACGGCAGACCTTCTCGGGAAGCGTATAACCCAGCGTGATGTTCTTCAGGCGGAGGTAGTCGCCGTCCTCGAGGAAGAGGTCCGAGAACTTCGTGTAGTTGCCGTTCGTGTCGCTGCCGGTAACCAGACCCAGACGCGGGTACTTGCTGCTCTCGGGGTTGAAATCCCACGTATCGAGCACGTCGGTGATCAGGTTGCCGTAGTCGTTACGGCCGTTCATGGCCATCTGCTTCAGACCGTTGTAGATCTTGTTGCCGGTCACGCCCTGGAAGAAGAAGCTGAAGTCGAAGCCCTTCCAGTCGAACGAACCGCCGAACGAGAAGGTGTTCTTCGGGGTGTAGGAACCGGCGAATACCTTGTCGTCGTCATTGATCACACCGTCGTTGTTCGTATCGACGAAGATCAGGTCGCCGACCTTGGCATCGGGCATGAGCAGCTTGGCTTCGCCCGTCTCGGGGTTCTTGTAGATATACTTGTTGATCTCGTCCTGCGAACGGAAGATACCGGCCGTACGGTAGACCATGAACGAATACCAGGGCTGTCCGGCATCCGAGAAGAGCAGGGCGTTGCTGTTCAGGTTGGGGCTGGTGCATTACCGGGCCGTTGCGCACGCCGTATTCGCGCACATAACCCTTGTTGGTCGAGAACATACCCCAGACGTTGTAGTTGAATTTGCCCTGGGCGGCGCTGCCGTTGTAGTTGATCGAGAACTCCCAACCCTTGTTGAGCACGTTACCCATGTTGCCCATCGGCGAATTGGCCACACCGATCTGCTCGGGAGTCGGAACCAGGTCGATCAGGTCCTTGGTCACCTTGTGGTAGTAGTCGGCGCTGAACTCGAGCCTGTTGTCGAACAGGGCCAGGTCGAGACCCACGCTGGTCTGCTCGGTCGTCTCCCAGCGGGCGTTGAGGTTCGGGATCGTGGAGAGATAGGTACCCTGCACGAGCTGGTCGAGGTTCTGACCGAAGATCATCGAATAGGTGTAGTTGAGCAGCTCGACGTCGGCCACGTTGTTCGGATAGAGGTCCACGTTACCGACACGTCCCCAGCCGGCACGCAGCTTGACCAGGTTGAAGGTCTTGGCCAGGCCCGAGTTCTGGAAGAACTTCTCCGAGGAGATCTTCCACGATCCGGAAACCGAGGGGAACCAGTCGTAGTTCTTGGCGGCGGGCAGCTTCGACGAGGCGTCGCGGCGGATGCTGCCGACCAGGAAGTAGCGGTCGTCGAACGAATAGCCGATACGGGCGAGGAACGAAGCCATCGCATACTCGTAGATGAACTCCTGCGGGTGCGTGTCGGTCCAGTTCTCGGCCTGTCCCCAGAGCAGCTGGTCATCGGCCTCCGAGGCGTAGTTGCGCGAATAGAGCTGACGCTCGCGCGTCTTCTTGAAGTCGGCGGTGAAGCCGGCCATGGCGCTGATGTGGTGCTTGCCGAAGACCTGTGCATACGAGATGGTGGTCTCCGAAAGCCAATGGCGGTCGCGGTAGAAGAACTGCTCGCGGTGGTTCTCGCTGCGCTGCAGACCGCGCTCGGTCATCTTGGGATAGAACTCGTCGGCCTCCTTGTTGCGCAGGTCGGCCGTGAAGTCGGACTTGATGGTCAGCGACGAGATCGGCTTGATCTCCACCGAGGTAGTCGAGTAGATCTTGTTCTCGGGATAGAGGCGGTGCAGGCGCTCGAGGTAGGCCACCGGGTTGTAGAGCAGCGGCGTACCGTTCACGTTGGCCCACAGCGGGGTCGTACCGCCGTAGAACTTGTTGCCCTTGTCGTCGAGGGCATAGGTTCCGTCCTCGTTCATCTCGTAGACCGTAGCCGAACGGGGATACCAGACGGCACCCATGATGGGGCCCTGGTGGCTCGTATCGACGTTACCCTGACCGTTGGAGACGACAAACGAGGCGCGCTCGGAGATCTTCAGCCACTTGGCCGGTTTGAAATCGGTCTGCAGCTTGCCGTTGAAGCTCTCGCTCCAGGTGTTCAGCAGCACACCGTCCTTCTTGTCGTAGGAGAGCGAGAAGATAGACTGCACCTTCTCCGTACCGCCGCTGATCGAGGCGGCATAGTGTTGCGTGAAGCCGGTCTGGAAAATTTCGTCGAGCCAGTCGGTGCGGGTCACGTTGCCCCACGGATAGATGCTCGGGTCGGCGGCACTCGGAAGCTGGTTGCCGGGGTTGCTCTCCACGGCCTTGGCCCAAACCGAATTGTACTGCTCGGCCGTCAGCATCGTAGGCAGGTTGGAAACCTTCTCGAATCCGAGCGACACGTTGGCGCTGACGCGGATCTGGCCGCTCTGCGCCTTCTTGGTGGTAATCAGGATGACACCGCTCGATCCTACCGATGCACCGTAGATAGCGGCCGATGCGGCATCCTTGAGCACGGTGATCGACTCGACATCCTCGACCATGTAGGGCGCGTTGGGCACGCCATCGACAACCACCAGTACGCCGTCGCCCGAGGTCGGGTCGTCGTCGTTGCCCTTCGATCCGCGGCCGCGGATCGAGAACGAGGCGGGCTTCATCGGGTCACCGGTCTGCTGGATGGTCACACCGGGCATGCGGCCCTGCAGCATCGTAGCCAGATTCGAGGAGCGGCTCTTGGCCACATCGTCCAGCTTGACCGTGGTCACGGCCATCGAGAGGTCCTCCTTGCGCTGCGAACCGTAACCGATGGCCACAACCTCGCCGATCATCATCGCATCGTCCTCCATCACCACGTCGATCTGCGTGCGGTTCATCACGGCAATGCTCTGCGCCTTATAGCCGATGAACGAGAAGTCGAGCGTGGCATTGCCGTCCACCGAGATCGAATAGCGGCCATCGACATCGGTTGTGACACCGTTGGTCGTACCCTTTTCTATAACCGAAGCACCGATCAGCGGATTCTGACCCGTGTCGGTCAAACGTCCCGAAACCGTCACCCGGTTCTGGGCCTCGGCCGGAAGCATGAGTATGCCAAGCAGCAGACTCATCAGAAAAACACGGAAGAAATTCCGCGTCTTCCCCGAAATTGTCAAATTCATTTCCATAGAGTTAAGGTTAATAATTATGAGAGATATATAAATAATGATGAGCTCGACAAAGGGAGTTGATTTTTAAAATATTTTAAATTAAAATATGTATTTGTAATCTCTTTGTAACATTCGGCCTTTTCGATATTCAAAATTATATACTCTGCTGCAGCGATCGGTCGCCTTTCGCGTAATATAATCCTCATATCGCGCAGATCTGCTGTTGATTCCGAAGGTCTCCGAATCAATCGACGAAAGCGTGCCGGGCATATCGGTAACCGCAGGCATCGTAGAGGCCCGCCAAGCGGCGCAGGCGGCTCACAAAGCCGTCGTAATCGTCCGTCGCAGTGCCCCATCCGACCTCGGCAAGAGCCCCCAGCCGCGGCAGCAGCATGTACTGCGCCTGGTCGAAATCGGGGATATATTCGGTCCACAGGTTGGCCTGTACGCCGAGCAGGAACTGCCGCTCGCCGGATGAAAGGCCTTCGGCAGGGTCGAATGCATAGACCTGCCCGAGGGGCAGGTATCCGCCCCAGGCCAGCGGCTCACGGGCCGTATCGTCCGTCTGGTAATAGTCGAAATAGCAGTGGGTCGTGGGGGCCATGATCACGCGGTTGCCCTGACGGGCGGCGCGGATGCCGCCTTCGGTCCCGCGCCACGACATGACGATGGCCGTCGGCGAGACCCCGCCGTCGAGCACCTCGTCCCAGCCGATCAGTTCGCGGCCGTGCCGCTGCAGGAAGCGCTCGACACGCACCGTGGCATAACCCTGCAGCTGCCGCGGCCGGGGTGAGCCCCTCGGCACGCATCCGCGCCCGACAGCGGGGGCACTGCTCCCACATCTTCGTCGGGCACTCGTCTCCGCCGATGTGGATGTATTTCGAAGGGAAGAGCCCGATGACCTCATCGAGCACCCCTTCGATGAACCCGAAGGTCTCCTCGCGGCCCGGGCAGAAGACCCGATCGTCGATGTCCCACGTCTGCCGCACCTCGTACTGCTCGCCCGTGCAGCTCAGCCACGGGTAGGAGGCCAGTGCCGCCACGGCATGGCCCGGGAACTCGATTTCGGGAATGACCGTGATGAAGCGCCGCGCGGCGTAATCGACCACCTCGCGGATCTCCTCCTGCGTATAGAAGCCGCCGTAGGGGGTCTCGTCGTAGCGGCACGACCCGTCGTACTCGCCGCCGGGATCCTTGCCGACGAGCGTCCGTTTGCGCACCGACCCCACGCGCGTGAGCTCGGGGTATTTGCGGATCTCGATCCGCCACCCCTGGTCGTCGGTCAGGTGCCAGTGGAAGACATTCATCTTGTGCATGGCCATCAGATCGAGCGTGCGCTTGACCTCATCGACCGTAAAGAAATGGCGCGCCACATCGAGCATCAGCCCGCGGTAGGCCAAAGCCGGGCAGTCGTCGATCCTGACCGCGGGCAGTTCCACGGCCCGCAGCCCGTCCTCCCCGAATGCTGCGGCGGGCAGCAGCTGCCGGAGCGTCTGCACGGCATGGAACGCCCCCTCGGGGCCGCCGGCCAGGATCTCGATCCGGTCGTCCGCCACCGTCAGCCGGTAGGCCTCCTGCGGCGGCAGCGTATCGGCACGGCCGATGTTCACCGCTCCCGGGACGGATGCATCCCCCGTCCCGATGGAAAGCCTCCGCCCGAAGAGCGGCTCCACGACCTCGCCCAGAGCATCGGCCACCCACTCCATGCGGGCATCCGACTCCGCCCCGCCGACCATTCGGACGGGCGTGCCGCCCGTCAGGCGGAAAGTCCCGTCGCCGCACTCCACGGCCGCAGGCCGCGGCACCACGGCCACCTCGCGCTCGGCCGGAACCGTCCGGCCACAGGCATACGCCGAGAGACAACCGACACCCAGAAGGATGCGGCTGCAAATCCTATTCATCAACATATCAATACGTTATTCGCAAGCCGATGCGCCCAGCAATCCGACGTTCTCGATCTTCGAACAGCCGATCCTCAACCGTTCGACGGTCCGTGCATAGGGGAATTCCGCAAGCCGCTCGTACATCGCCCCGCGGAAGAAGTCGAAGGCCTGCGAGATGCTGCCCCCGAAGACGATCGCCTCGGGGTCGTAGGCATAGAGCACCAGCATCACAAGTTGCCCGACGTGCCCGCCGAACTCGTGCCACAGAGCCAGCGCCGCGGGATCTCCCGCAGCGGCCCGCTCGAAGGCCTCCTTGCCCGACGTCCCGCGCCCGACGAAGAAGCGGCTGCTGCAGTAGTATTCGTAATCGCGGTCGAGATAGGGAATGCTCCCGATCTCGCCGGCCCCCGTATTGGGGCCCGAGTAGAGCTTGCCGTCGATCACGATGCCGGCGCCGACACCCGTCCCGAGCGCGATGCACACCACGTCGCGGCAGCCGAGCGCCTCGCCGAAGCGGCAGACGCCGAGAGCGAAGCAGTTGCAGTCGTTATTGACGTGCACCGGTATGCCGAAACGCTCCTCGAAACGCTCCTTGAGGTGCACCTCGCGCCACGAGGGGATGCCCACGACGTTGTAGACGATGCCCCGGACGGCATCGACGACCGACGGCACCCCGATCCCGATGCACTCCACCCCGGGAGCCATCAGCCGCTCGATGAGCGAAGCGATGTGCCCGAGCACCTCCTCTTCGGAACGGTCGGCCCTGCAGGGTTCCGACAACAGGCGCACGATGCGTCCTTCGTCCACCAGTCCGACACGAACGTTCGTGCCGCCCAAATCCACACCGATCCTCATCGCTCCACCGAGATTTCCGTGATCCTACCCCCCTCGAAACGGGCGTGATCGACCATCCGACCGTCATCCTCGCGGATCCAGGTCTCGAATCCGCGCGCACCCTCGGTCAGCACCAGCATGCGCACGCCGGGACGCAGGTTGTTGTAGGTCGTGTTGTCGCCCGAGAAGCGGCCGTAGCCCAGGCAGATGCCCTTCTCGGCCACCAGATAGTCGATGTCGTGGTCGTGCCCCACGAAGGTGCCCACCACGCTGCCCGTCGCGGCCATCGCGGAGAACATCCCCGTGTTGAGCACCCCGGGACATTCGTCCTCGGCAGCACGGCCGATGTGGCTGTTGTCGGGGTTGCGCCACGCCGCCACATACTCCGGCAGCGCGATGTGGAAGAAGGCCAGCGACGGAAGCGGACGGCCCCCGTTGGCCTCGGTACGGGCAGTGCAGCACGCACGCAGCCATTCGACCTGCCCGGGGAGGAACCAGCCGTAGCCGTCGATCCCCTCGATGGTCGAGTAGTCGTGCGAGTCGAGGCAGTAGAACACCCAGGCGGGACGGTCCGATCCGCGGCCGGCCACCGTGAGCTCGACATCGGCCAGCTCGCCGTTGTCGGCCAGCCGGTTGAGCGACCCGTCATAGGAGGTCACGATGCGGGCGATCTCCGTACGGGCGAGGTCCTGCTCCGCATCGTGGTTGCCCAGCACCACACAGAAGGGGATTCCGTGCCGCTCCACGGCATCGAGCAGCCGGCGCCACATCCCCTCGGCCGGGGCGCCTGTCACTACGTCGCCCGTGAAGACCACCAGATCGGGGCGCTCGCTTGCGAGCACCCGCTCCAGCCGGGCAAAGGTCTTTTCGCTCTCGGCCAGCCGGCGCGGCTTGGAGGGGTCGAGATGCATGTCGGTGAACTGCGCGATGCGGAACGTTCCGTCGTCGCGGAAACGCAGTTCGGCAGGTTGCGCCTGCAGCGTGGCGACACTCCACAGGGCGGCACAGGCCGCAGCAAACAATTTTCTCATATTGTACTTTTTTTTCAGACTAATCGAATTTCACTTCGCCGCTCTTCTCAACGCGGACCGTGCGGCTCTCGCCGTCGCCCCACAACACCGTCAGATCGAACGGCACGTCGGTCGAGACCGTCACCACGGGGCGCTCCGAGGCCGAACGTCGCCGGCGCACCTTCAGATCAACCACACCGTCGGGACCGAACGGATAGCGCTCGATGCCGTGCGCCTCGGTATGGGTGATGTCCCACTCGATACGCTGCGGAGTAGTCGGACTTGATGCCCAGCACATACTCGATGAAGAGGGCGATGGGCGGCAGTCCTGTCCAGCCGACGAAATCCCTGCGGGCCATGAACCCCGGTTCGATCCGCTCGGGGGCGTAGTACTCCCAGAAGGTGCCGGTCTGCTTCCACACCTCGAAGACCGAGGCGTAGTGGTTTGCGGCGATCTCGCGGGCCAGCTCCCGGTAGCCCTTGCGCCAGAGCCCGTCGATGAGCATGTAGTTCGTGCCGGGCCATACGCCGCCCTGCCAGTAGCGCCCCGCAGGGTTGTACTTCGCGTGGTCGGCCGAGAGCGACGGCACCCGGTGCGGCCGGGCGAACTCCGTCGTGTCAGAGAGGTGGGCCACCAGCCGGTCGAGCCGCTCCCCGTCGAGGGCGTCGGTCTGCAGGGCCCAGTAGGCCCCGATACCCTTCGTCGGGCAGAGCGATCCGTCGCCGTAACGGTCGTGCAGGAAGCCGGTCTGCTCGTCCCACAGGTGCTCGTTCACGTAGCGCTTCAGGTGCTTCATCTCGTCCTCCATCCACTCGATCTCCTGCCAGCGCTCGATGTAGAAGCCGATCTGGAGCAGCGACTCATCGACGAGCATCTGCTGGAGGTTCGTGTCGAGCCACACCATGTGCCCGTGCGAGAAGATCGGGTTGTATTCGGGCTTCACGCGCGGCATGTTGTCCATGCCCGTACCCCAGCCGCTCGACCAGTAGGTCCCGTCGGGCCAGGTGCGGTTGAGCCGCCACCACTTGGCATAGGCGCACAGCGCCGGGAAGACGCGGTGCAGCCGCTCGATGTCGCCGAACTGCCGGTAGTAGGCCAGCTCGACCCACGGCAGCAGGTCGGGGCCCGTCGAGGTGGGATCGTAGCGTTCGAAGCAGTCGGAACCGTCGGCGCGGATCTCGCGGCAGATGAAGCCGTCGGGATGCTGCTTGGCGTAGAAGTTGTCGAGCGACCGCTGGAAGGGGAAGTAGCGGTAGCCGTAGCGGGCGTACATCATCATGAAGGACATGTCCCACATGAAGATGTTGCCGTTGTAGGATGTCGAGGTAGGGCGAGACGAATCCCGACCCCTCCTGCGGCTGGCGGATGTTGCCCACGGCGATCCGCCAGGCATGCCAGTACATCTCGATCTCGCGGTCGTGCCCCTCCCACACGGGTGCGGGCAGGATTTCGCGGGCCTGCTCGAAGGGCAGCGGTTCGATCCGCTCGGGCCGGGCCGTGCGGTACTCGTTCTCGGCCACGAAGACCTCCTTCACATAAGTATTCTTGTAGGGCAGCTCATAGGGACCCGACGTGAGTCCCTGTCCGGCAGCCGGGACGGCAGCGCAGCCCAGGAGCGCCGCCGCGACGATCATTCGTTTCATATCGATTCGTCCCATGTGCCTATCGGGTCAGTTCGCGGATGCGGCGGGCGATCTCCGTATTGAGGTAGGTGCCGCAAAAACGGTCGGCCCCGGGCCCGTAGGCGAAGACAGGCAGCATGGCCGGCGTATGGTCGTCGGTGGTATAGACCCCCATGATGCGGCCGCTCTGCTCGTCACCGTCGAGCAGCACCAGGCCGCCGGTCTCGTGGTCGGCCGTCACGACGACGAGCGTCTGGCCGTTCTCATCGGCGAACTTCAGCGCCTCAGCCACGGCCAGGTCGAAACTGAGCATCTCGATCACCGAGCCGGGCAGGCAGCGCGAGTGTCCGGCATAGTCGATCTTCGCCCCCTCGACCATCAGGAAGAAGCCCTCGTCTCCGCGCTCCCGCAGCTTGTCGATGGCCGCGCGCGTCGCTTCGGCCAGCAGACCGAGGTTCGACTCCTCGGCCGCCTCGTCCATGCGCTCGTCGATGCAGACCACGCGCCCTTCGGCGGCATTGATCTCGTCGATCGAACGGACAAAACGGTAGTTCTTCGAAAGCTCGCCGATCAGGTCGATCCCGTCGCCGCGCTCCGTGAACTGGCGGATGCCGCTGCCGCAGAGCAGATCGACCGGCGTATCGAGCAGGCAGCGGGTCAGTTCGTCGGCGTTGTCGCGCTCGACCGAATGTCCGTAAAACGCCGTGGGCGTGGCGTCCACCGCGTTGCCGAGCGTCACCACACCGACCGGAAGCCCCTTGCCACGGAACCAGTCGCTCAGCGACGGCACGGCCTCCCCCTCCTCGGTCATCGAGATGTGGCGGTTGGCATGACGCTCGCCCGTGGCCAGCGCACTGCCGCCGGCTGCCGAGTCGGTCGTGAAGGCGCCGAGGGCATTGTTCCGCTGCAGGCCGATGTAGTTGAAGTTCATGAGCGTCAGCCCGCGGTTGGCATAGGCCGCCGCGGTGATCTGCGACAGCCCCATGCCGTCGCCGATCAGGAAGATCACGTTGCGGATGCGCCCCTTGCCGCCGTCGTTGCGGTGGGTCGGGCGGTAGGTGTCGATACCTTCCGACAACTGGAGCTTGTCGTTCTGGAAGCCACGGAAGTCGCGCGTCGTGCGGTCGAGCCGCTTGGTGCCCGTAACGCCCGACGAGGCCGCGCGGCGCTCGCCGATGCGGAAATTCTTGTTGCCGAAATCGGCAAAGAAGGCGGCGCACACCTCCGGTTTGTCGGTATTGATGTAGTCGATGCCCATGTCGTAGAAGGTGTAGTAGACGGTCGTCCCCTCGGGGGCGTTCCAGAAACGCACGGGCTTGCCCTGTTCATGCGCGCGGTCGATCACCGCCTCGAGCCGCGCCTTCTCGGCCGGGATGATCGTACCCTTGCCGTTCCACTGCGAGAAATCACGGAAATTGGTGCTTATCAGCGCAATACGTTCCAGTTGTTCGGGGGTGTAGTCGGCATCCCATGCCCCGTCGAAGCCGAGGAAACGGGGATACCGGTCGAATGCCTCCGGAGCCGGGACGCGCCCCGTCACGGCGACACGCACCGCCGCGGGATTCACCTCGGGGTCGAAGACCTCGGGCCAGCGGCCCAGCAGGGCGGCGACGGCCCGGAGCGTCGGATCGGTCTCCGACTTGAGCTCGACCATCAGCTGCAGCGTCCGGTCGCTGTCGCGGAAGGCCCGGCCGCCGTTGCGCGCGAAGAGCGTCACGATCGGCTCGACATAGAGTGCCTCGAAGGTCATGTCGGCGCGGAGGTCCTCCACATCGTGTCCGACGAGCAGCTGCCCGTCGTGCAGGAAGACGTCGGCCTCGATCGACGAGACCTGCTGCGCATAGGCCTGATAGAAGGGCACGCGCTGCGCGTAGTCGTTGTGCGAATGGATCAGCACGGGGGGCTGGGCCGCAGCCGCGCCGCAGCACGTCAGCGCGAGGGCCAGCAACAGATGGCGGAGATTCGTTTTCATGCGAAGGTCGATTTTAACGGGTGAATGTCAGGCGGGCCGTCACCGGAGCGTGGTCCGAAAGGTAACCTCCCTCGTACAGGTCGGGCAGCACCTCGTAGCGGTCGGACCGCAGGTCGCCGCCGATGAAGATGTAGTCGATCAGGGGACGCTCCGCCTCGGGAATCTGCCCGAAGTCGGCAAAGCTCCACGACGGCCCGTACTTCTCGGCCGCCACCTCGCCGGTGCTCTTCAGCAGGCCCCCTTCGACGACATGGGCAATGACCGGCGAGTCGGGTTCGGCGTTGAAGTCGCCCGTGAGGATCACCGGACGGTCGCCGCGCAGCGTCTCAATGCGCCGGAGCAGCAGGGCAACCCCCTCGCGGCGGGCCTGTTCACCCACATGGTCCAGGTGTGTGTTGATAAAGAGGAACTCCCGGCCGTCGCCGCCTCGCCGCAGGACTACCCATGTGGCCAGGCGCTCGCAGGCGCCGTCCCAGCCCTTCGAGCCGGGCCGCTCAGGCTCCTCGCTGAGCCAGAAGGTCCCCGAGTCGAGCAGTTCGAAGGCGTCGGCACGGAAGAAGACGGCATTGAACTCCCCGGCGCGGTCGCCGTCCTCGCGGCCCACGCCGACCGAGCGGTAGTCGGGCAGCAGGGCTCCGAGGTCATCGTACTGGTTGGCCAGCAGCTCCTGCGTGCCGAAGACATCGGGTGCCTGCTCACGGAGCATCGCGGCGATGCGTTCGCGGCGGAACCGCCAGTTGTTCTCCCCGTCCTCGGGGTTGTCGTAGCGCATGTTCATCGTCATGACGACAAGCTGCTGCGGTTGGGACTGCCGCTCCCCGCACGCTGCGGCGGCAAGGAGGGCGAAACAGAAAAGCCATCTTTTCATCGTTGCATCCTATGATTTACAGGTTATTTCACAAAGAGATTCTCCGCAGGAACCGGGCTGAACTCCCCGGACCCGGGTGCTCTCCAGCTCCACGAGAGCTCCTGGCCCTCGTAGTCCTCGAAGTAGAGCAGTTCGAAGCGGTGCAGTCCTGCCGCAAGAGCCACCCGTCCGGTGGCGGTCACCGCGGCGTGCGAGCCGTCGTTATCGACCACCCGGCGTCCGTCGATCAGCAGCACGCTGCCGTCGTCGCTCTTGGTGGCGAACTCCCAGACACCCTGCCCGGGGATGCGGATCAGCCCCTCGAAGCGGTAGGCGAAGTGGTCCTCCTGCGGGGCTCCGTCGATCGAGGGCTCGGGCAGGATACCCGTGGCGACGGGGCGTTCCCCGCGGATGTCGTCCACACGCGAGAAGGTTCCCTCATAGTAGGTGTAGCGCACGCCCGGCTGCGAGGCCGAAGCGGCCACAGGGCGGAGGAACGAGGCCTTCTCGGCCCGGAGCGTCAGGGTGCGGCTGGGTGCGGCGCCCGGCTTGAAGGCCTTGGCGCAGAGCACGAGCGAACGGTCCACACGGACCGGCGCGGTGTAGAGCGGCGAGAGCGAGTCGGGCTCCGAGCCGTCCAGCGTGTAGCGGATCTCGGCCCCCGGAGTAGTCGTGGCCAGATCGATCTCGATCGGCTCCGTGAAGAGGCTCACCGACTGCGTCGTATAGGGAACGGAGACCACCTCGCCGCGCGTCAGCGAATAGGGGGCCGCTTCGGGCTCCGTACCCCGGTCGAGGTTCGGCTCCTCGCAGAGCGAGAAGTGCAGCTCGCCGCCCTGCATGAGTTGTTCGTAGGTCACGAAATTGGCCTCGACGGGAACGCCGTCGAGCGTCACGGCGTCGATGTAGCGGTTCCGCCGCGGGTTGTCGGCCGTCACGGTCAGCGTGCGCCCGTTGGCCAGCCGCACGGTGGCCCGGTCGAAGAGCGGTGTGGTGAGCACGAACTCGTTGGATCCCGGACAGACGGGATAGAAGCCCAGCGACGAGAAGATGTACCAGGCCGACATCTGCCCGCAGTCCTCGTTGCCGATGATCCCCTCGGGCGTCGGGGCATACATCTCGTCGAGCAGGCGGCGCGTGAGTTCCTGCGTCCGCCAGGGCATGCCGACATAGTTGTAGAGGTAGGCCATGTGGTGGCTCGGCTCGTTGCCGTGGGCATACTGTCCCATGAGACCCGTGACGTCGGCCACGTCGAGCTGCATCTCCTCCGAGGTGAGCGTAAAGAGCCGGTCGAGCTCATCGACGAACGGAGTACGGCCGCCGAAGAGCTGCTCGAGGCCGTTTATGTCATGCGGCGCGAAGAAACGGTAGTGCCATGGCGTGGCCTCGGTGTAGTCGCGTCCGGTGGCGAACTCCTCGAAAGGGGTGGTCCACCCGCCGTCGGAGCGGCGTCCGCGGAAGAAGCGGGTCGAACCGTCGAAAACGTTCACGTAATTGAGCGCCCGGCGATAGTACTCGCGGGCCGTATCATTGCATCCGAGGGCCTCGGCCATGCGTGCGATGGCCCAGTCGTCGTAGGCATATTCGAGCGTGCAGGAGACCGACTCGCGGGTGTTCTCCGAAGGGATGAATCCGTTGGCCACATAGTCGTCCGAACCCTTCACGTTGATGTTCGACGAGCGGACCATCGCCTCGAGAGCCTGCATGCCGTCGTATCCGCGGATGCCCTTCATCCAGGCATCGGCAATGACCGAAGCGGCGTGGTAGCCGATCATCGTCCGCGTCTCGCCCGAAGCGAGGGGCCAGATCGGCAGTTCGCCCGTCGCACCGTACATGTCGAGCATGCTGCACGCCATGTCACGGACCAGCGTCGTATCGACGAGCGTCTGCAGCGGATTCCAGGCCCGGAAGGTATCCCACAGCGAGAGGGTCGAATAGTGACGCCGCCCGGCAGGCAGCGCGGCCACCGACTGGTCGTTGCGCCGGTACTGGCCGTTCACGTCGTTCATCAGGTTGGGGGTCAGGCAGGCGTGGTATTGCGCCGTGTAGAAAATCGTGCGTTCCTCGCGCGTGCCGCCCTCGACGACGATGCGCCCGAGCACCTCGCGCCACAACTCCTCGGCCCGGGCGCGCACGGCATCGAAATCGAGTTCGGGGACCTCCTCCAGCGCATTCTCGCGGGCATTTCCGGCACTCACGGCCGAGAGGCCCACGGCTGCGGTGAGCGACGTCGTCCCGGGGGCGAAGGTCAGCACTGCCTGCCGGTCACCGAGCAGCTCGACCGAAGCGAACGGCTCCGAGAAGCGGGCCCAGAACCACACCTGGTGGTCGGCCACCCACCCCTGCGTGCGGCGCATGCCCGAGAGCTCGGAGGCCCCCTCCTGCCGCAGGGCGCGCAGATCGACGCGCTCGTCCGTAATCGTGTGCATGAGGTCCACGATCACGCGCCGCGGGCCGTCGCCGTGAAACGTATAGCGGTGCACGCCCGTACGGGGTGCGGCAGTCAGCTCGACCGTCAGTCCCTCATCGGGCAGCTCGACCGAATAGTAGCCGCACGAGGCCGTCTCCCTGTCGTGCGAGAAGGCGTAGGGCTGCTCCAGGAAGGCGCCGTCGCGCACCACCTCCTCGCGGGTGGTGGGATGGAAGAGGATGTCGGCCAGGTCGGCGCATCCCGTACCGCTCAGGTGGGTATGCGAGAATCCGTCGATGGTCCGGTCGTCGTAGTGGTAGCCGGCACAGGCGTCCCAGTCACCCGACCGCGTGTCGGGGCTGAGCTGCACCATGCCGAACGGCGTGGCGGCACCGGGAAAGGTATGTCCGTGGAAGCCCGTGCCGATGAACGGATCGACATACTCGAGCGGGTCGGAAGGCTGCGTACAGGCGATGCCGGCGCACGCCAGCAAGGCGAAAACCCAGGTTCGCTTCATGGTCTGCAAGGTCGGTTTTTGTTCAGGTTGTACAAATATAGAAATACGCCGCGAACCCACCTGCGGCGATTTGCGTCTTTAACTCCTCATATTACGCAAAAACATCCGTCCGATACACCCCGACAGCCTCACGGAGTTGTAAAAGAAACATGAAAATCGCACCAAACGGCGAATTTTCCCGAAAAAAAGCTAACTTTATCCCGGAAAAGCCGCTCCCGTCATGGCACGCATCCTCTTTCTGACCGACTTCTCGGAGGCCTACGCCCGCAACCTGCTGCTCGGCATCGCCCGCTATGCCCACGCCGTCGGGCAGGCATGGAGCCTCTGCCGGCTGCCGCTGTCGATCCGCGACAAGTTCGGCATCGAGGCGGTCATCGACCTGGCCCAAAAGATGCGTGCCGACGCCGTCATCGGGCAGTTCTACAACACGGACAACGTCGAGCTGTTCGCCCGCAACGGCATCATCACCATCGCCCAGGACTTCAAGGCGCGCTTCACGACCATTCCCAACATCACCGGGCCCCACTTCCTGGCCGGGAAGATGGGGGCCGAGTACTTCGCCAAGAAGGGATTCCGCCACTTCGCCTTCTACGGCACGCGCGACGTCGTCTGGTCCGACGAGCGCATGCAGGGATTCCGCGAAACGGTCCGCGCCGCGAACCCGTCGTTCACCTTCTCGGCGTTGTGCAAGAACACGCAGAACGCCCTGTGGGATTACGACACGAACCAGCTGGTGACCTGGCTGCAGTCGCTGCCCAAGCCGGTGGCGATCATGGCCTGCGACGACAACCACGCCTATCACATCACCGAAGCCTGCCAGCAGGGCGAGGGGGGGGGGGTCGGCTGCGCATCCCCGACGACATCGCGGTACTGGGCGTAGACAACGACGAGACGATCTGCCGTCTCTCCTCGCCCAACCTCTCGTCGCTCAACCAGAACATCGAACAGGGCGGCTACGACGTCGCCCAGCTGATCGACCGCATCCTCCGCGACCCGGCCACCCCGCGCGAGGACGTCATGGTCCAGCCGACGCACATCGTCACGCGCCAATCGACCGACATCTACGCCAACAACGACCAGCACATCGCCGAGGTGCTGAAATACATCCACGAGAACATCAGCCAGAAGATCACGGTGGACGAGCTGGTCGAACTGGTGCCGCTCTCGCGCCGGCTGCTCGAGACCCGTTTCAAACGGAGCATGGGCACGTCGATCTACGACTACATCCTCCAGACCCGCATCGAGAAGGTCGCCCAGCTGCTGTGCGAGGGCATGAGCGTCTCCGAAGCAGCCATCGAACTGGGCTTCTCGGACATCAAGAACCTCTCGCGGATGTTCCGGCAACAGCGGGGCATGACCCCCTCGGAGTACCGCCGCGAGATTCTCCGCCTGAAACACTGAACCCGGCACACGCCGTGCACACGAGACCTGCCGCAACGCACGGGCATGAAAAACGAGGGGCCGCACATGCGTGTGCGGCCCCTCGCCGTTGTCGGACGGGCGGTCCGGAATCGCTTCCGGAATCACTCGTCGATGAAATCGATGTTGATCTCGCGCTGGAATACCTCCTGCAGCGAGATGGAGGTCTCGGTCGTGGCCAGGCCCTGGATGTGGAGGATGCTGTCGAAGATCGTCCGCATGAGGTGCTCGTTGTCCACGCAGTAGAGTTTCACCAGGATGTTGCCGGCTCCCGTGATGAAGTGGCACTCCACGATCTCGGGAACCTTCTTCAAGGCATCAACGGCCTGCGAGAGCAGCTTCGGATCGCTCAGCGTGATGCTCACGTGCGCGCAGACGTCGAATCCCATCATCTTGGGATTGACGATCAGACGGCTTCCGAGGATCACGCCGGCCTCATCGAGCTTGCGGATACGCTGGTGAATGGCGGCTCCCGAAATACCGCACTCGCGCGCGATCTCCAAAAAGGGCATTCGCGCATTCTTGATCAGATACTTGAGGATTTTCCGATCGATCGCGTCCAATACTGCTTTTGCCATATCGCGTCGGTCCTGTTTACTTGAGAACACCCAGTTCCTTGCCCACCTTCGTGAAGGCGGCGATACAACGGTCGAGCTGCTCGGTCGTATGTCCGGCCGAAACCTGCACGCGGATGCGGGCCTGTCCCTTCGGAACCACCGGATAGTAGAATCCCGTCACGAAGACACCCTCGTCCTGCAGCTTGGCGGCGAAGTCCTGCGACAGTTTGGCGTCGTAGAGCATCACGGCGCAGATGGCCGACTGCGTGGGCTTGATGTCGAAGCCGGCAGCCATCATGCCCTTGCGGAAGTGCTCGACGTTGGCCACCAGACGGTCGTGGAGCTCGTTGCTCTCGGCCAGCATGCGGAACATCTCGATCGAGGCGCCCACGACGGCAGGGGGCAGCGAATTGGAGAAGAGATAGGGGCGCGAACGCTGGCGGAGCATGTCGATGATCTCCTTGCGGCCGGTGGTGAATCCGCCGACGGCACCGCCGAAGGCCTTGCCGAGCGTGCCGGTCAGGATATCCACCTGCCCGCGCAGGTTGTAGAGCTCCGTGATGCCGCGGCCCGTCTTGCCGAGTACGCCGGCCGAGTGGCACTCGTCCACCATCACCAGGGCGTCGTACTTCTCGGCCAGGGCGCAGATCTTGTCGAGCGGAGCGGCGTTGCCGTCCATCGAGAAGACTCCGTCGGTGCAGATGATGCGGAAGCGCTGGGCCTGCGCCTGCTTGAGGCACTCCTCCAGTTCGGCCATGTCGGCATTGGCATAGCGGTAACGCACGGCCTTGCACAGACGCACGCCGTCGATGATCGAGGCGTGGTTGAGCGCATCGGAAATAATGGCGTCCTCCTGCGTGAAGAGCGGCTCGAAGACACCGCCGTTGGCGTCGAAGCAGGCGGCATAAAGAATCGTATCCTCGGTGCCGAAGTAGTCGGAGATGGCCTTCTCGAGCTCCTTGTGGATGTCCTGGCAGCCGCAGATGAAGCGGACCGACGACATACCGAAGCCGCGACGGTCCATCGCCTTCTTGGCGGCCTCGATCAGCCGCGGGTTGTCCGACAGGCCGAGATAGTTGTTGGCGCAGAAGTTCAGCACCTTGCGGCCTGCCACCTCGATTTCGGCGCGCTGGGGCGACTCGATGATCCGCTCGCGCTTGTAAAGTCCGGCCGCCTCGATCTCTGCGAGTTCCTGCCGGAGATAATCCTTGATTTTTCCGTACATTATCGTTAAGTTTTGATGAGTAGTCCCGGTTTACGGTGTCAATCTGTTACAAATATACAACTATTTTGCGACAATTTACCAAAAACTCCGCACTTTTTATCGATTCCGTCCTCCGACTGTCCGACAAACCGCCTCAGCAGGATGCAGTTCGGCGGGCATGAACCCGGTAACAATCCGTCGGTGGTCCGTGCGGATAATTCCGAAAAAAGGATTAATTTTGCACCCGGATTCGCCCCGGGATTCCAAATCCGGGTCCGTTCGGAGAACCCCTCCGCCACACGACACCGATACATTTTCACACACCATGCACGCCACTCGCCCCATACGGACGCTGACCGTCCTGCTGACCGCCGCACTCTGCCTGCCGGCTCTCCGCACGGCAGCACAGACCGTCACCCTCCCCACATGCGGGGTGACCGCATCCACCGCCGCGTACGTTCGCGAAACCGACACGCTCCTGCTTACGGTGGAACGGCTGCTGGAGCTCGGCGTTGAACAGCCTCCGCCTCCGTGCCGACCGCCTCCACGAAGAGGCGAGCGGCGACCGCAGCCGCACGGCACGCACGGAGCGGCTGCCGGAGATGACGGTCGGACTCAAGGGCGGCTTCGTGGGACAGCCCGTCGTTTTCGAGCATGGTCTGAGCGACGCCACCTATCCCGATGCCCCCGACTGGTCGCAGAACTACGCCATCGACATCGTCCAGCCGCTCTACGAGGGCGGCCGCATCCGCGGCGGCATCCGCCGTGCCGAGATCGAGGAGCGCATCGCCCGCCTCGGCACGCAGGCCGACTGTGCGGAGGTGAAACTCGAGCTGCTGCGCCAGTACATGGACCTCTTCGGGCTGTGGAAGGAGTGCGACGTGCTGCGCCGCAACATCGAGGAGTCGGAGCGGCGGCTCAGAGACATCCGGCAGATGAAGGCCGAGGGTCTGATCACCAACAACGACGTGCTGCGCAGCCAGATGCGCCTGACCGACGACCGCCTTTCACTGCGCGAGGCCATCGACAACGCCCGCATCGCCTCGCAGCGGCTCGACATCTGGATGGGGATCGACGAGGGGACGATCATCCTGCCCGACACGACGCTGCTGCACCTGGCCGTAGAGCCCACCCCCTACGAAGCCTATGTCGATGCCGCCTGCGAGAACGACCCCTCGCTGCGCGTGCTCCGGGCCCAGACCGACCTGGCCCGCAACGAGGTGCGTCTGGCCCGGGCCGCCTACTACCCGACCGTCTCGCTCTACGCGGGCAATGCCCTGGCACGCCCGATCGCCCGCACGCTTCAGGACCTCTACAACAACAACTGGAACATCGGTCTCTCGATCTCCTACCCGCTCTCGGCGCTTTACCGCAACCGCCACAAGGTGCGGGAGCAACAACGCTGCGTCGAACTGGGACGCAATGCCGAGGAGCAGCGGCTCCAGCAGGTCCGCATGACGGTGCGCACGGCCTTCCTGCGCCATGAGGAGGCGATCGAACGGGTCCGCGCCCTTGAGCTGTCGGTGCGCCAGGCCGAAGAGAACTACCGCATCATGCAGAACCGTTACCTCGAACAGCTGGCCATCCTGACCGACCTGCTCGACGCCGACAGGCTGCGCCTCGAATCGCAGCTGCGTCTGACTACGGCCCGCACAGAGGTGATCTATACCTATTACGAATTGCAGAAGGTCTGCGGACGACTCTGAAAAGGGCCCTGCACCATTCTCGTTCCCGACCCTCCGATACCGTTTTCATGCAACACTCCCCCTCCCGTTCGGACCGCAGGGTCCGAAAAAATCCTCCGTTTCGTTGCATTAATATAGAAAATTGTATATTTTTACAATAAAATATCCGATAACCTCTTGCGTGTCTCGCGGAATTATCGTTTCTTTGTTCCAGGCAATCGGGATTTCCGTTCCGGCGGACCGGTTCCGCTCCGGCACACGACCCGAGAGATACATTCTGCACGATTCGCCGATCGGCAGAATGGGTGTAACGCAACACCGGCGGGCGGGACGGTTTCGACCGTCCCGCCTTTTTTCGGTCTCCCGGCAAAAAAACGGCTGAAAATCCGGCAATATGTACTATTTTTGCATCGCAATACCGCGTCACCCGACCGCCAATGGACAACAGCAAATACATCGAACGGCTGGAAAAACGGGGCATCAAGCCCACGGCGAACCGCATCCTGGTACTGGAAGCGATGCTCACCGCATCGCGGGCCGTTTCGCTGGCCGAACTGGAGGGCATGCTCGGAACCGTAGACCGATCGAGCATTTTCCGTACGCTCGGACACTTCCTCCAGAACCGCCTGATCCACGACATCGAGGACGGAAGCGGATCGGTCAAGTACGAAGTTTGCAACAGCGACTCCGCCTGCTCGGTGGCGGACATGCACGCCCACTTCTTCTGCGAGGTGTGCCATCGGACCTACTGTCTGAAAAAGGTCCAGATCCCGGTCACGACGCTCCCCGAGGGATTCGTCATGCACTCGGTCAATTACACGGTCAAGGGCATCTGCGAGCGATGCTCGAAAGCCCGCTGACGCCCCCGATCGGGACGACATTCACCCCGGCCCGCACAGGCCCGCCGCCCCGGCAACCGACGGATTTGCAACCCGGTTGCAGGAACGAAAGGTTATCTTTGCCCCGGGAATGAACAAAACAACCGATAAAAACCCATGAAAACAAGAACCCTTATGGCCCTGCTCGGCTCCCTGGCGCTGGTCGCCTGCCACGGCACGGGTCCGCATAATCATGCCCACGAAGAGCACGATTCCGCCGTGGAGACCCACCTCCACGAGCATGAAACACCGGAAGAGCACGAGGCCCACGGCCACGAAGCCGAAGCCGGACACGGCCATGCCGGCGAAATCTCGCTGCCGGCCGAAAAGGCCCGCGCCGCAGGCGTCGTCGTGGATACGGTCGTCCGCGGTCCCTTCCGCGAGGTGATCGTCGCCAGCGGCCGCATTCTCCCGGCCCCGGGCGACGAGAAGACCGTCGTGGCTTCCGTCCCGGGCGTAGTCTCCCTCCCCGGCACCCTCACCGAGGGCGCGCAGGTGGACAAGGGGAGTACGCTGCTGCACGTCTCGTCGGCGCACCTGCAGGACGGCGACCCGGTCGAACGGGCCCGCATCGCCTATGAGACGGCACGGGCCGCCTACGAGCGGGCCGGCAAACTGGTCGGCGACCGGATCGTCTCCCAGAAGGAGTTCGAGGCCGCCCGCGCCGACTACGAGACCGCCCGCCTGGCCTACGAAGCCCTCGGCGGCGGCAACGGCGGCGGCACGGCCGTACGCTCGCCGATGCGCGGGTATGTGAAGCGCCTGCTGGTCGGCGAGGGCGACTACGTCACCGTCGGGCAGCCCCTGCTGACCCTCACGCAGAACCGCCGTCTGCAGCTGCGCGCCGACGTCCCGGAGCGCTGCTACCCGCAGCTCGGGAGCCTCACCGGGGCCAATTTCCGCACCGCCTCCGGGGAGAAGGTCTACAGCACCGGAGAGCTCGGCGGACGGCTGGTGGCCTACGGCCGCAGTTCCGACGACGCGGCGGCCTACATCCCCGTGACCTTCGCCTTCGACAACCGCGGCGACATCCTCCCCGGATCTTTCGCCGAGGTGTGGCTGCTCGCCGCCCCGCGGCAGGGGGTCATCAGCCTGCCCGTCACGGCCCTCACCGAGGAGCAGGGTGCCTGCTTCGTCTACGTCCAGCTCGACGAATCGTGCTACCGCAAGCAGCCCGTCGTGACGGGCGCCACGGACGGCGAGCGCGTGGAGATCGTCGAGGGACTCCGGGAGGGGGAGCGCGTCGTCATGCAGGGTGCCGTACATGTCCGGCTGGCCTCGGCAAGCAACGCCATCCCGGCCCATACGCACAACCACTAAAAAACGCGCCGCGACATGCTGAACAGAATCATCCGCTTTTCGCTGCAGAACCGCCTGCTGGTTCTCGTCGCGTCGGTGCTGCTGCTCGTGGCCGGCACCTACCGGGCCATCCACGCCGAGGTCGATGTCTTCCCCGACCTGAACGCCCCGACGGTCGTCGTCATGACCGAAGCCAACGGCATGGCCGCCGAAGAGGTCGAGCAGCTGGTCACCTTTCCCATAGAGACCGCCGTGAACGGCGCCACGGGCGTGCGCCGCGTCCGCTCCTCATCGACCACCGGCTTCTCGGTCGTCTGGGTCGAGTTCGAATGGGGCACGGACATCTACCTCGACCGTCAGATCGTCTCCGAGAAGCTCGCCGCCATCGGCGAGAGCCTTCCCGACAATGTCGGCAACCCGACGCTCGGACCCCAGTCGTCGATCCTCGGCGAGCTGCTCATCGTCGGCCTGACGGCCGACAGCACCTCGATGCTCGACCTGAGGACGCTGGCCGACTGGACGATCCGCCCGCGGCTGCTCTCGACCGGAGGCGTGGCGCAGGTGGCCGTACTCGGCGGCGACGTCAAGGAGTACCAGATCCTGCTCCACCCCGAGCGCATGAAGCACTACGGCGTAAGCCTCGGCGAGGTGATGGCCGTCACGCGCGAGATGAACCGCAACACCAACGGCGGCGTCATATACCAGTACGGCAACGAATACATCGTGCGCGGCGTGGTCTCGACCGACGACGTCGCCCAGATGGGCCGGGCCGTGGTCAAGAGCGCGGACGGCACCCCGATCCGCCTCTCCGACATCGCCGACGTGCGGGTGGGCGCCCAGCAGCCCAGGCTGGGCCTGGCCTCCGAAAAGGGGCGTCCGGCGGTGCTTCTGACCGTGACCAAGCAGCCCGATACGGGGACCATCGAGCTGACCGAAAAGCTCGAGGAGGCCCTCGCCGACCTGCAGAAGAACCTGCCCCGGGACGTGAAGGTCTCGACCGACATCTTCCGCCAGTCGCGTTTCATCGAGAGTTCGATCGACAACGTGCAGAACTCGCTCTTCGAGGGGGCCGTATTCGTGGTCATCATCCTCTTCCTCTTCCTGGCCAACGTCCGCACGACGCTCATCTCGCTCATCACGCTGCCGCTCTCGCTGCTCGTCTCGATCCTCGTGCTGCACTACCTCGGGCTGACGCTCAACACGATGAGCCTCGGCGGCATGGCCATCGCCATCGGCTCGCTCGTCGATGACGCCATCGTCGATGTGGAGAACGTCTGGAAGCACCTGCGCGAGAACCGGCAGCTGCCGACAGCACAACGCCGCCCGGTCATCGAGGTGGTCTTCGACGCCTCGCGCGAGGTGCGCATGCCGATCCTCAACTCGACGCTCATCATCGTCGTCAGCTTCATCCCGCTCTTCTTCCTATCGGGCATGGAGGGGCGCATGCTCATCCCGTTGGGCGTGGCCTTCATCGTGGCGCTCTTCGCCTCGACAATCGTGGCCCTGACGCTCACCCCCGTGCTGTGCAGCTACCTGCTCGGCGGGCGGCGCGACGGAGGCATTCCGAAGGAGGCGTTCGTCGCCGTCTGGCTCAAAAAATACTATCGCAGCGCCCTGCTCTGGGCCCTCAACCACAAACGGAGCGTGCTTTCGGCCACCGCCGTGCTCTTCCTCGCCGCACTGGGCACCTTCTTCACGCTCGGGCGGAGCTTCCTGCCCTCGTTCAACGAGGGGTCGTTCACGATCAACGTCAGCACCCTGCCGGGCATCTCGCTCGAGGAGTCGGACCGCATCGGGCGGCAGGCCGAGGAGCTGCTGCTCTCGATCCCCGAGATCCGGACCGTGGCCCGCAAGACGGGCCGCGCCGAGCTCGACGAGCACGCCCTGGGCGTCAATGTCTCGGAGATCGAAGCCCCGTTCGAACTCGACGGCCGTTCGCACCGCGAGCTGCTCAACGACGTGCGGCAGAAGCTCTCGACCATCGTAGGAGCCAACATCGAGATCGGACAGCCGATCAGCCACCGCATCGACGCCATGCTGAGCGGCACGCAGGCCAGCATCGCCATCAAGCTCTTCGGAGACGACCTGAACAGCATGTTCTCGATTGCCAACCGCATCAGGGAGGAGATCTCCGGCGTCGAGGGCATCGCCGACCTGAACGTCGAGCAGCAGATCGAGCGTCCGGAGCTGAAGATCGTCCCGCGACGCGAGATGCTCGCACGCTACGGCATCACGCTCCCGGCCTTCAACGAATTCGTCGCCGTGAACATGGCCGGCGAGGTGGTCTCGCAGGTCTACGAACAGGGCAAGACCTTCAACCTGGTGGTGCGCGCCGACGAGGCGAACCGCGGCTCGATGGAGCGTATCCGCGACCTGATGATCAACGACGGCGAGGGCAACCCCATCCCGCTCTCGTACGTGGCCGACGTAGTCTCGTCGAGCGGTCCGAACACGATCAACCGGGAGAACGTCAAGCGCAAGATCGTCATCTCGGCCAACACCGACGGCCGCGACCTGCGCAGCGTGGTGAACGACATCCGCGAACGCGTCGATGCCTCGATCGAGCTGCCCGAGGGCTACCACATCGAATACGGCGGGCAGTTCGAAAGCGAACAGGCGGCCAGCCGCACGCTGCTGCTCACCTCGCTCATGAGCATCGTCGTGATCTTCCTGCTGCTCTACATGGAGTTCCACAACCCGCTGCAGAGCGGCGTGGTGCTGCTCAACCTGCCGCTGGCGCTCATCGGCGGCGTCTTCGCCCTGCGCCTGACCACCGGCGAGGTGAGTATCCCGGCCATCATCGGCTTCATCTCGCTCTTCGGCATCGCCACACGCAACGGCATGCTGCTGCTGAACCGCTACAACCAGCTGCGCGACGCGGGCACGACACTCCGCGAGAGCATCGTCGAGGGTTCGCTCGACCGCCTCAACCCCATCCTGATGACGGCCCTCACCTCGGCACTGGCCCTCATCCCCCTGGCGTTGCGCGGCGACCTGCCGGGCAACGAGATCCAGAGTCCGATGGCCAAGGTCATCCTCGGCGGACTGCTGACCTCGACCTTCCTGAACGCCTTCATCATCCCGATCGTCTACGAGTGGATGCACCGCCACGACAAACCCGCAAACCCGGAAACCCGATAGAGCCATGATACGACAGATTCTTTTTCTCACCGGCCTGTTCCTGTGCATGCCCCAGGGCGGCAAGTCACAGTCGATCGACGAGCTGCTGCAGCAGATCGAGCGGAACAACAAGTCGCTGCAGGCGCTCCGCCAGGAGAACGAGGCGGCCCGGCAGGAGATCCGGAGCCAGAACAACCTCGAGGACCCCTCGGTCGAATACAGCCCCTTCTACACGAAGGGCACCGACGGCATGTCGAGTTCGGAGCTGGTCGTCTCGCAGGGCTTCGACTTCCCGACTCGCTACGCCGCCCGCCGCAAGTCGGGGCGGCTGCAGAGCGAGTATCTCGACCGCCAGTATCTGGTCGCCCGCCGCGACCTGCTGCTCGGGGCCCGGCTGCAGTGCCTCGACCTGATCCGCCTGAACCGCACGCGCGAACTGCTCGAGGCCCGGCTGCGGAATGCCGACGAGCTGCTTGCGCTCTTCGAGAAGCGGCTCGAAGAGGGCGATGCCTCGATCCTCGAGGTGAACAAGATCCGCATGGAACGCATGAATGCCACCACCGAACTGGCTCAGAACGAGTCGTCCCGCCAACAGGCCCTTGCGGCGCTGCAGGCGATGAACGGCGACCAGGCTGTGGCATTCGGCGCGACGGAGTACCCCGAGGCCCCGGCCGTCGGGGAGTACGACCGCCTGCGCGACGAGCTGCTGGCGGCGGAACTCGAGGTGCAGGCCTCGGAGTCGGCCGTGCGTGCCGCCGGGCAGGAGGTCCGGCTCAACCGCCAGAACTGGCTCCCGTCGCTCGAGGTCGGATACCGCCGCAACACGGCCCTCGATGAGGCCAGCAACGGATTCCTCGTCGGCGCCTCGTTCCCGATCTTCTCCAACCGCCACAAGAGCCGCATGGCCCGAGCCCGCTACTCGGCCGCACAACTCCGCTCGGAGGAGGTCCGCCTGCAGGCCGATGCCCGCATCCGGGCGCAGTACGACGAACTCGGCCGCCTGCAGGAGACGATGCAGACCTACGACACGGCCCTGATGCTCACGACGCTGGAGATGCTGCGCCGTGCGGTCGAGGGCGGACAGCTCTCGGTGATCGAATACTACACCGAAGCCGACGGCATCTACCGCAACCTGCAGACCCTCGAGGAGCTCGAAAACCGCTACCACGCGCTGCTGGCCGAACTCTTCCGCAACAGCCTCTGAGCGGAGCGTCCCGAAAAAACCGGGAGCCGGCACCCTGTCGCAAGGGTGCCGGCTCTTTCCGTTTGAAACAGGGATATGCCCAGAGACCTGTCGGGGCAAGCTCCCGACTACCGGAAGAGAATCTCATCGACAAAAAGATAGGGAATGCTGCCCGCGCCGCCGTGCCACGAGGGGATAGGTCCGTAATTCTCGATCCTTATCCGCCAGTAACGGGCGCTGCGGGCATCGAAGCCAAGCGTCGGACGGCAGAGCCGCTTCTGTCCGGCATCCAGCCGCAACGGGTCGTAACCGACCTCCAGCGGAGTCAGCCGCTCGGGATCGTCGCCCGCCCACAGCCGGATCCGGCCCGGCGGGAAGATCCACACGTCGGTATTGACGAGGTAGCCGACCATCAGTTCGGAAAGCGTCAGGGAACGCCCCATGTCGATCACGGCATCCAGATCACACGCCCTGCCGGCGAAACCGCTCCAGCCTCCCTCCGAAAATTCGATCGCCCCCCAGCGCCCGTCGATCAGCTCGCTGCCGTCCGGGGCTCCGTACGTGGAGGTGGGGTCACGCAGCTCGATCCGCGGATAACCCTCCGGCAGGGCGGCCATCGGCGTTTCGACATAGTGCGCGACAAAGGGGTCGCTCGGGAGTCGCCCCCGCCGGAAAGCCACGGCGCACAGGGTGGCATCCCCCTCAAGCGGAATCCCCTGCTCCGCATCGTAGAGCGGCGACGAGGCCGTCGGGATGCTGCCGTCGAGCGTATACCGGATGGCAGCCTGCGGAGTCTCGCAACGCAGCCGTACGGTCTTCCGCCCCGAAAGAGCCACTCCCCCTGCTCGTCGTAGACCGAATGGCAGGGAGTGTGGCGCGACTCCCCTCCCAGGCGGCGGTCCACCCGTGCCACGGGACGGTCCGATGCGGCGTGTCCCCACTGCGGATCGGGCGTATCGCCCATCTCCAGCACCAGTTCGCCGCCACGCATGAGCTGCTCATGGGCGATGTAACTCTTCCCGTACGGCCTGCCGTTCAACCAGGCCCGGCGGACATAGCAGTTCCGCTCCGAGTTGTTCACCGTCCGCACCGTGAAGCAAACCCCGTCGCCGAGGTGCAGCGTGGCCCGGTCGAAGAGCGGCGAACCGATGATGTAGCGCATGTCGCCCGGACAGACGGGATAGAACCCCAGCGAACTGAAGACATACCAGGCCGAGAGCTGCCCCAGGTCGTTATTGACCAGACCCTCGGGCGTCGTGTCGTACTGCGTCTTCAGGATTTCGCGGATGACGGGACAGGCCTTGTAGGGCGCTCCGGCATAGGCATACAGATAGGGCATGTGGTGCGAAGGTTCGTCCCCGTGGCCGTAATGGCCCAGGAAACCCGAAATATCGACGTGCTGCTCGCCTTCGATCGAAACTTCGGTATGGAACAGCCGGTCGAGGAATGCGACGAATGCGGCATCGCCCCCGTGCAGGGCGATCAGCTCCGTGACGTCGTGCGGCGCATAGGTAGAGTAGCCCCACAGGTTTCCCGATATGTAGTTGCGGATGAGCGGAGCCCAGCGGGTCGTATCGGGAGACGCGAGAAATCCCGTCGTGGAGAGCGGATAGAGGTAGCCGTCGTCCGGCGAGAAGAGGTTCCGGTAACCGGCCGACCTCGCCTCGAAGCGGCGCGCCTCCCCGCGGCGCCCCAGGAGGCGGGCAACGCGCGAGATCGTCCAGTCGTAGTAGTTGTACTCGGTGGTCTTGGAGACGGAACAGCCGATCTCGGCCGGAACGAAATTCCAGCGCAGGTAGTGGTCCATGCCGCAGGGGCCGTAGGTCTGGCTGTGCTTGTCGTTGCTCGTGGCGGCATGGCACATGGCCCGGTAAGCCCCCTCGACGTCGATGCCCGGAACCCCTTTCAGGATGGCATCCGCCAGGATCGGCACCGTACTGTAGCCGATCATGCAGATGTTGTCGTGTCCCAGACACTCCCACACGGGCAGCTCCAGCCCGGCCACCGTATGCCTCGACACCAGCGAATTGACCATGTCGGCGCTCTGTGCGGGTGCGGTCAGCAACAGCAGCGGATGCTGGGCCCGGTAGGTGTCCCAGGCCGAGAAATTGCTGTACTGCGGGAAAGGGGAGTGCAGCCGCCGCCCCTCGACGCAGTAGGCCCCGTCCACATCCGAGATGAGGTTGGGCGAGAGCGAGGCGTGGTAAAGCGCCGTGTAGAAGATCGTCGCCTCACGGTCGGAGGCCCCCTCCAGCCCGATGCGCGAGAGCTGCCGCTCCCAGGCCTCCCGGGCCTGCTTCCTCAACTCGTCGAAGGAGCGCCCGGCCGCCTCGGCCTCGAGGTTCCGCCCGGCGCCTTCGGCCCCGACGAACGAGATGCCGACCTGCACGCCGATCCGCTCGCCGGGTTTCAGGTCGCGGTACTCGACATAACCGATCGGGTCGTCCGCATCGTCCGTCTCGCGGAAGCGGTCGAAGGGCCGGGAGAAGCGGGCGTGGAAGTAGACGGTACGCGCCCCGGCAACCCCTTCGCCCACACGCTTGAAGCCGACGACCGTCACCGAATCGGTCACCGCGACGGAGATTCCCTCCACCCGCTCCATCAGGTTATGGCTCGGGTCAATCATGATCCGCCCGACCCCGCCTCTGCGGAACGTATATCGGTGCACCCCGACGCGGGGCGTGGCCGTCAGTTCGACAAAGATATCCTCGTCGCTCAACAGAACGGCATAGTATCCCGGGGCTGCCTGCTCCGAGTCGTGCGAGAAGCGCGAACGGTAGCCCCCGTCGGGATTCTCGTCCGTCCCGGCGCTCAGCTGCAGCTCCCCGCCGGCGGGCATGAAGAGGATGTCCCCGAGCCCGGAGAGCCCGGCCCCGCTGATGTGCGTATGGGCAAACCCCTTGATCACATCGTCGTCGTAATGATATCCGGCACACCGTTTCCACGAAGAGAAGTCGTTGCTGGGGCTGAGCTGCACCATGCCGAAAGGCGTGGTCGCCCCGGGATAGGCATGCCCCTTGCCGCCCGTCCCGATCATGGGATCGACCCGTTCGACGGGGCTCTGGGCGGCACAATACCCTCCCAGCAGGAGGGAAAGCAGGATGAAGACGCAGTGTTTCGACATGGCTGGCGACAAAAGGGAGGTGTCAGTTCGTTTGGTAAAGGATCGGCAGGGGCGGTTCGTCGGCCGACTCGGCCACCGGAGCCTGCTGTTCGAGGGGGATGCCTGTCAGCCGGTTGCGCAGCACCTTCAGCCCGTGCACCGGTGCGAACCAGACGCTCACCACCGTTCCCAGGCTGCCCCGGTCGGGCATGAGGGAGGCATAGAGCTCCATGTAACGGTCGAACAGACGCAGCGAACGGTTGCAGAGCGAGGCTGCCGCGACCCGATCCTGTTCCGACAGGCTCCCGCGAGTGCTCCGCGTGAAGGGTTCCAGGGCGGATGCATGCCGGAAAGCCTCCAGATAGAGGATCGAGCAGTCGATCCGGTTGGCCAGCAGATCCAGGTACTCCAGCCCCGGGAGACTCCGCGTTCCGGCCCGGACCGCTGCGATCCGGGCTCCGGCCGCCGCATAGAGCGCACTGCAACGGTCGATGTTCTCGCGCTTCATCCATGTGAACAGACCGCCGTTCGACCAGGCGCCCACCCAGCAGAAACCGATGTTGCCCAGGTTCACCGTGGCATAGCTGTCGGCCTCGTTGATCAGGCGCATCGCCTCGGCATAGGTCTCCGCATCGCGAATACCCAGACGGCGGGCATACCCCTCATAGAATGCCCCGCGTGAGACACCCCGAGAGAGGCAGGCGTCCGCGGCAAAACGGAACGTCGTCCGGTTCTCCGCACTCCGCCAGTGGTTGAAGCAGATGCTGTGCAGCATCTCCCCGCCGCCGAGCCGCTCCACATGGCCGAACAGCCGCTCCAGCCCGTCGATCGCGTTCTGCTGCATGTACATCAGGCCGTCGAACTCGATCCACGAATAGATCTGGGTGCGCCGCAGATCGGCCGGGTCGGAGACGATCCGCTCCACGGCCGCCGCCACCCCGTCGCTGCCGTGCGACGGCATGATCGAGATATCGTGGCCGGGCAGATACTTCAACGCCAGGTGGTAGGCCGGACCCACCTGGTCCGGGATGCTGCAGTAAATGCCCAGAACGAACTTCCGGACCCCCTTCATGCCGGGATCGAACTCCATCCTCCGGATGGCCTCCATGTTGGTCCCGATCTGGTGGTAAAGTTCCGCCATGTCGGGCTGGCGGTCCCGGATGGCGTTCATGACCAGCGTATCCGACAACACGTCGGAGGGGAAGAACTCCAGCAGCTTGGCCCGGACCTCTTCGGCCGTGCAGGAAGGTCCCCAGCCACCGGTCTCCTCGGTCATGAGCTCCAGCGCATCGATCCGGGGATAGGTCCGGGCGATGATCTGCCCGAGGCGGACGGCACGTTCGACGGTCGAATGGCGCGGCTCGTAGGAGAACTGGACATAGAGTCCGAGCGACTTGGCGTAATCGAGCAGTTCGCCCATCCAGGCGACGGCCCGTTTGCTCCGTTCGGGCACATCGTCGTAGCAGGGTTCGATATCCGGGATGCAGAAGATCGACCGGTTCTCGCGATTGACGGATTTCAGGAAGGGGCTGTCGGAGAAGTCGTGGCGGTGTCCGTAGAAGAAACTGCCGGCATAGTTGGTCGAATCCTGCGAAACCGGCTCCTCGTGCCACATGAAAATGTAGCTGTGAACCACGAACTTGTTGAAACGCATGCGCACGAGGTTCTCCAGATAGCGTTTGGCCTGATCGATCGGGTAGGAGGATATGTCCATCGGGAAGTTCACGTGCTGCCGGATACCCCGCCACCGGACATTGGGACGGATCCGCACGTCGGCATGGTCGAGCGCCGCCAGATCGGCCCGCCCGGGGCGGGTGACGCCCGTGATGTCGAACAGGAAGCCCATCCGTTCGAGCAGCGTATGGAGTCCGTTGGTCACCGAGATCGGATCTCCGCCGTATACGGTGATCCGGCGGCCGTCCTCGCTCCGATAGCCGAAGCTCCCGTCGTCGATCGACGGATCGCACTCCAACCGGATCCGGCAGTTTCCTTCGAGTTCCGTCCCGGCAATGGCCGGCGCGAAGAAGGCGTCGATTTCGGAGCGCGCAAAGGCAAGTTCCCCGGGTTCGCAACCCGAGCAGGTCGTTTTCACCCCGGCAGCCCGCACGACCGGAGCGGCAAGGCAGAACAGGATGATGCACAGACTATTCAGCAGATGTCTCATGTCACTCGATGATGTAGGTTTCGATGGCGTACGGGGCCAGTTCGATAACCGGAGTCTCCTCGCCGGAGCCTCTCTCGAGCAGGTCCGCATGCCGTATTCTGTCGTATCCGGAGGCCGCCGTGAAGGGGACACGCACCGGCTCTCCGCTGCGGTTGTAGAGGCGCAGGACAATCCGGTCGCCCTCTTCGGCCTTCTTGACGGTCGAAACGGCCGCCCGCCCGTCGCCGACGGTGAAGAAGGAGCCCGACTCCGCAAGTCCGGCATCCGTCCACTGCCGGGTCGCAACGACGGCATGCAGGGGCATCCGGGCCTCCTCGAGGCGGCGTTCGAGCGTCATCCGATGCTCCCGCTCCTCGGACGAGAGGGTGAAGCGGAAACAGTGCGTTCCGCGCTGGCTGTAGAACTCGCCCTGGGGATGGCAGCTGCGCCGCGAGGCGAGCATGATCGGCTGCAGCACGGTCTGTGGGTTGTCGGGATGGATCGGATCGACATAATCGACCAGCGCTGCGCTGGTTGCCAGTCCGACGGCCACACCGCCCGACTCGCCCGCAATCCAGCCCGAAGTCGTCCGGGGGTGTATCTCCCGGGCCTCGTCCATATAGCGTTCGCCCGGGGCTCCCTGCATCTCGTCGATGCCCACACGCACCCGCCCGAAGGGGACGCCGTAGGCGACATGCCCGGAATCCCTGAGCGGGAAGAGCTGCCGGTACTCGAGATAGTGCGTCCCGTCGAAGTTGCGGATCTCCGTGTCGAAGTCGATCCGCTTGCGGTTGCGGTAGAGCCGGAGCGTACGCACGATCTCCGCATTCTCGAAGGGAGCGACGCTGCGGTAGAGCGTATAGACCGGACCCGTCTCGGCCAGCTCCCAGCGGGGATTGATCGCCGCGGCCGACTCCAGATGGTCGGTTGTCGGCTTCTGCATGGTCGAGAACTCGCCGGCGCCGTTTCCCACCGAACGCAGGGCGACCACATCGCCGATGGCGTGCAGCGACGTATCGAAAAGCGCCTCGCCGCTCTGCTTGTCGAAGATCTGAGAGAGGATGCCGTCCCGGAACTCCAACCGGTAATAGACCGATTCGTTCTCCGGCAGATCCGCAGCCTCCCCGCGTTTCGCGGCCCGACGCTCCTCTTTCAGATAGAGCGTCGTATAACCCATGGCCGGGACATCGGCGGCCTCGATCTCCAGCGAGCCGTCGGCCGCCGTCTGGACGGCGCACGGCCGACCGGCCGCATCCGTTGCCCGCAACCCGGAGGCACTGCCCCCGGACAGTCTGTCGGAGGGGATTCGCACCGACCCGGAACGCGCCCACGAGGCGCCGTTGTAGACCACGACCGGAAGCCCCTGCCTCCGCTCGGTACGCACCCCGCAGGTCAGCGTTCCGAGGATCCGCTGCAGCAGCGTCTCGGCCTGTCCGCGGGCAAAACGGTATTTGGCGGCGAAGAGCGAATCGGTGATGTTGCCCCGGTTGCCGCCCCACCCGTGGTCGGGATAGATGAGGGCCTTCCACGCCCGGTCGATCTCCTCCTTCGGATAGTGGTCGAAGTTCCCTTCGGCCAGAGCCAGCGCCGAAGCGAAGAGTTCGGTCTGCGGCAGGAGCGCTGCAGCGGCTCCGTAGTCGGCGAATGCGTCGGCATGCGTCGCACTGTGGATGTACTGCCACAGATCGGGCCGTTCGCCCCGGATCTGCGGATATGCGTTGTCCACACGGGAGAGACTGTCCATGAAACGGTCCGCGGTCGAATGGCTCAGCTGCGGGAACTCCGTACCGCGGCGCCGGGCCTCCTCCTTCATCCCTTCGATCCAGTCGTAGTAGGTCCGGGCCCGGCTCATGTCCTCGGCCGAAAGCATGCCGACCACACGCGGCTGCGCAGGATTCTTCCGGTAATCGGGGAACTCCTCCATGAAATCAACGAACTTGTTGATCCCCAGATTGATGTTCTTGTGCAGGAACTGAGCCGCCCGGGTATAGTGCCCCGGCGTATAGACCCGCACGCTGCTGCCGTCGGGGGCAAACCAGTCGTAGATGCCCAGCTGGTGGCGGCTGTACATCAGGTGATCGACGCCGCACTTCTTCAGGATCTGGGGCATCTGCAGCGTACGTCCCGGGACGTCCACGTTCCAGTAGGTCCGCTGCCGCGCTCCGGGAAACTCCCGCTCGACCCACCGCTTGCCGAAATAGAACTGGCGGACCAGCGCCTCGCCCGACTGCACCTCCTCGTAGGGCTGCGTATAGGATGCCCCGATTCCGAGCCGTCCGGAGGCGATATATCCTCCGATCTCCGACCGGCGGTCGGGATGGCGCTCGAGATACTCCTCGAGGATCAGTGCATCCTCGATGTCGTAGCGATAGTCGGGATGGCGGGCCAGCAGGTCGAGTGCCGGCGAGACGATCAGCCGGTCACGGGCCTCGATGCAGTTGTAGGGCGAGTCCATCCAGGCTATGTCCTGATGGCTCGACACCAGGATATGTACCTGCGCATTCCGCCACGGGCCTCCGGCCAGACGGTCGAACGCCTCCCCGGCATCGGTTCGCTGCCGGGAGATGCGGACACCTTCCTCTTCGGGCCGGACCGTGACGAGCACCCCGCCGTCGATCCGGTATTCGGACTGCGGATTGCGCAGATCGGCCACCTCGAAGAGCGTATGCCCCTGCCACTGCAGGGCGACGGCCGCCCCCTCGGGGCAGCGGCCGACGGCCCGGTCACCGCCATCGGCAAAGCGCACCTGTACAGGCCGCCCGTCACACGTCACGAGGGCCGTACGTCCGATCCACTGCGTCCCGGCGGCGATCTCCACACCCCGGTCGGTCGCCGAAAGGACGAACAACTCCTCCACGGCGGCCCGCGACCGGAGCTCCTCGAGCAGCTCCCGATTCTTGAAGATCATGAAATAGATGTTGCTCTCGGCCTTCTCGCCGATCAGGCGGAAGCGCACCGGACGCCCCGCTTCGACCAGCTCTTTCGGAACCAGGAGCTCCATGAAGCCCATCCGGTCACCCCACTGGTTGCTGTCGTAGGCCGAAAAGGTGCACACGACGCCCGCATCGGTGGTCTGCTCCCAATGCTGCCCCGGGAGGTTGGTGAGGGCGCCGCACGGACGCCCGTCGATCCACAGGGAGAATTCGCGGGGCTGCGCGGACTGGTCCGCGCTGATCAGGAAGAGGAAACGGGCCCCGTCTGCGTCGATCCGTTTCACCGGATCGCTCTCCCACTCCATGACCATCTGCCCGTTCGATGCCCGGGTGATCATGGCCTCGGTCCTGTCGTTCCAAAGATTGTCGTAACCCCACTCCTCACACCGCACGGCCCGGGCATAGCCGTTCGTAAAGTCGTCGGCCCGGCCGGCATAGCTCCGCTGGAGCCGCAGGGTTTCAAAGGTCTGCGCCCGGGCCGTCCAGACCGCAGCCGCCATCAGGATACCCAACAGAATATGTCTCATCGGTTGTCGGTTTTTCGGTATTCATCCTCGTAAACGCCCATCCGTTCGATCGGCAGGGGCTCGAAGCCCTCGATGCGGCAATAGGCCTCCGCATCGGGTTTCAGACGGTAGTCGCCGCCCTTCCAATCGACGAAACCCGGATCGTCCTGCGTACAGAAGTTGTTCGTCTCGGTGCCCTGCGCATGCGGTCCGTCGAGCTTCAGGGGCGCCTCGCGGCTGCCGACGATCAGGTTTCGGGTCATGCAGTTGCGGCGCGGGCGCATGCCCTCCCACTCCTGTCCCTCGACAATCGGGTCGAGGTAGTTCATCAACTCGGGATAGCGGTCGCTGTAGGGGGCCGAATAGATGTCCACGCACTGCGTGAGCCGGTACCTGAGCAGGCCGTTTTCGCCGAAGCAGGCCGGACCCTGGTCACGGGCCCAGGTATAATAGTGCGACGAAATGTACATCGTCGAGGCGACGGGATTCACCACGATGTTGTTCACGAACTTCAGGTCCCAGCCCGTGTTGGAGAACATCACGCCGTGGGTCGTGTTCATGTCCACGAACAGGTTGCCGTAGACCAGCACGTCCGTCGAGCTGTCGTCGCAGTAGATTCCCATGTTCATCCGCTCGGGATTTCCGCACCGCTCGAAGCGGTTGTAGCGCACGATGTTCCCGCGGCTGCTCGGATCGCGGCCGATATACCACGGCGAGGTGTCGTTCGAGTTGAGCGTCACGTCGTGGATGTAGTTGTACTCGAACAGGTGCTCGTTGCCGGAGACGTAGATTCCCTGCCAGTCGGAGTCGTGGATCTCGCAGTGCGAAACCCGGTTGCCGCACCCGTTCACGCTGACCGCCGCCCACAGGAACTTGTTCCGGCGGTTGTAGTTGGTCATCCGGCAGTTCTCCACATAGCTGTTGCCGGGGGTCAGCGAGACCTTGTCGCCGCCGCTCAGGTAGACAGCGCCGCTGCCCGTGTTGTAGATGTCGCAGCTGAGAATGCCGTTGTGCATCCCGGCCTTGCGGTCCCAGTGGGGATATTTGTAGATGTGCCCCTGCAGGTTGCCGATGCGGCGCGAAACGGGACGCCCTTCGTAATCGTCCACCGTGATGTGGGGGAAGGTCTGTTCGGCCCCCTGGCCCATGAAGACGCCGCTCGTCCCGACGTTGCGGATCGTGCAGCCGGCAATCACGTTGTGGTTGGACCGCTCGATGTAGACCCCGATGCCGCGGCCGCACTCGATGGTCAGGCGTTCGAGGCGGAGGTACTCCACCCCTTCGAGACAGACGATCGGATCTTCGAGGATCGAGACCTGGATGTTCGCCTTCCGGATGTCGGAAGGCGGATAGAAGTAAAGGATTCCGGATTCACGGTCGAGATACCACTCCGAGGGGCGGTCGAGCTCCTCCAGGATGTTGTATGCGAAATAGTGCTGGTAGGCGGCCCCCGAGGCGATGCCGTAAAGGTGCGGCGAGGCGAGCGTCACGGTACCCTTCCCCGGATCGATCGAGGCGACGCGGATGTTGTCGTCGGCAAACCCGTAGTTGAACGTACCCTGGAGCCAGACATCCTTCAGACCGGCCCATGCCGCGTGGCGGTCATCGGTGTAGCGGAACACGCCCGGGCGGTCGGAATAGTCTCCGACGCGGGGCGACGACCCCGGATCGAGCACCTCCCCGATCCGGATCCACCCCTCGTTGGGATAGCGGGCCAGCTCCATGGGTTCGCCGTCGAAGAAGAGCTCGAGCGGGGCCACGGGCACGCTGGCCGAATGCCCGTACTGCACGATCTCGCCGAAGGAGTCGATTCCCAGCGCCCGCAGGTCCGCACAGACAATGTGCGAGGCGGCCTTGGGGTTCAGCCGGCGCCGGATGGCCGGATCCTTGACCCGGCCGAACGCCGATCCGGGAATGTTCACGCCCCCGCACAGCGAAACCCGGGCACCGGGCGCGGCCTGCCAGACGACCGGATGATCCGGATCGCCCGAATCGAGGCCGTTGAACACGAGCGGTTCGTCGAGTTCGTAGTTGCCCGCGGCGATGACGACCGTAATCGTTTCGGGCTGGTGCCAGATGGACTTGTAATGGCGGACGCACTGTTGTGCGGCACGGAGCGTGGCGACCGGAGCCTCGCGCGTTCCGGGGTTACTGTCGTTGCCGGCGGGCGAGACGTGGATCTCGATGGCCGAGGCGGTCGCCGCAAAACCCAGGGCAGCGGCCGCAGCATATATCTTTCGAAGGAAAATCATGTTGTTTGCTCATTCAGGTTGTTCGATTCAATGGCTCATGGATTCGGGGGCAGCCCACACGAACTCCTTGTCCGACTGGAGCTTGTATACGAATCCAAGTCGATCCCACGCCCGGGGGCGACCGCCGTCGGGGTAGTTCAGGAACGTCATCCGGAAGGCGTGGCGGCCCTTTTCCAGCGCCCGGGTCCCGCGGCCCAGCTGGTGCATGGCCAGTTTCCCGTCGTTATTGACCACCTCCCCGGAGTCGATCTCCAGCCGGTCGGCATCCGTACCGAAAACATAGACGCCCGACTCCGGGATGTCGATATATCCCGTGAAGACGGCCGCACCTCCAGCCTGCTCGCCTTCGAACGGGAAGGCGAAATCGGGCAGCACCTCGGGTGCGCCCCACTGTGCCTCGTCGAGGTCCCCGAGCCGTCTGAAATCACCGCAGGCAAGGGTTCGCACGATCCCTGGTTCGGTCTCCACATCGGCGGAAGGGGCCAGTTGCGTCCGGCTCACCGTAAAACGCCGCTCGGGCGAGAGCCGTCCGGTCGGCAGCAGCGTCGCGACCCGCACGACACACTCCTCATCGAGCGTGAGCGGTCCGTTGAGCACCTCCGAGGAGGCGGTCGGGGCCGACCCGTCGAGCGTATAGACCATCGGGTAGTCGCGCGTATTGGTCAGCCGCAGCGTGACGGAGTCGAGGAAGCGCACGTCGGAGCATGCCACCCCTTCGGGCATCGGGATGTGGTAGTTGATCCCGTGCAGGTCCAGCCGCACGTGCTGGTTCTCCAGGCTGCGGGAGAATCGCCCGAAATCCTTGTTGGCCGGAAGGCTCCACGCCAGTTCGGCCAGCGCCAGGGTGCGCGGGAAGAGCTGGTACTCGACATCCTCGGGCCCGTAGGCATATTCGGTCCACATGTTGGCCTGCACACCCCAGATCAGGTGCCGCTTCTCGGGAAGGATCTGTGCCGGATAGGGGTCGTAGCCATAGACCTGGCCGAGCGGGATGTTCCACCCGTAGGCAAGCCGGTCGCTCTCCATGGCGCCCTGATACATGTTCATGTACATGTACCCGATCGGGGTCATGATCACCTGGTTGCCGTGGTTGGCCGCCGCGATGCCTCTCCTCGCCGCGCCACGACATGACGGTCGCCGTGGGCGAGAGAGACCGCCCTCGAGGATCTCGTCCCAGCCGATCAGCTTGCGGCCCTTGGCCTGGAGGATCTTCTCGACCCGGCGGATGAAGTAGCTCTGAAGTTCGAACTCGGTCTTCAGTCCCTCCTGTTTCATCCGGGCCTGGCACAGCGGACACTCCTTCCAACGCTCCTTCGGGCACTCGTCGCCGCCGACATGCACATACTCGTAGGGGAACAGCTCGACGATCTCGGAGAGCACCTCCTCGATGAAACGGAAGGTCCGTTCGCGTCCGGCGCAATAGACCTCCTGCTCGACGCCCCAGAGGTTGCGGACCCGGTAGCTGCCCCCGCGGCACGACAGTTCGGGATAGGCCGTAATGGCAGCCATGGCGTGCCCCGGCATCTCGATCTCGGGAATGACGTCGATCTGCCGGGCGGCGGCATAGGCCACGATCCGGCGGATATCGCGCTGCGTATAGAAACCCCGGTGGATGGTGCCGTCGGTCTCGGTGCGAACGCCCCCGAGCTTCGTCAGACGGGGATATTTCCGGATCTCGACGGTCCAGAGCTGGTCGTCGGTCAAGTGCCAGTGGAACTTGTTCAGCTTGTACATGGCCATCACGTCCAGCAGCTTCTCGATCTCCTCCACCGTGCTGAAATGACGGCACGCATCGAGCATCACCCCGCGATAGGCCATCCGGGGCGCATCGCGTATCTCCACGCAGGGGATCGAAAGCTCCATGCCGGGGACCGGCGTCGGGCTCTCGATCCCGGCGGGCAGCAGCTGCATGAGCGTCTGCATGCCGTAGAAGATGCCGGCGCCCGTCGAGGCGACCAGCTCGATGCCGTCGGGCGCGACGGTCAGTTCATACCCCTCCTCCGGGATGCCACGCTGCGTGTCGAGACGCAGTGCAAGGGTATTTCCGGCCTCGCGCCGCTCCTTGAGGTCGATGCCCGACGAGCGTGCGATCTTCTCCGTGAAATAGCGGGCAACAGGCTCCAGACTCCGGTCCGAGAGCAGGAGCGAGGTCCGCTCCGTGAGAAGACACCGCCCGGGACGGCGGATCAGGGTCTCGGGGTAGGAACCACCGAGATGGTCCGTTCGTGGATCCGGCCGCCGGCCGCAGCCGGAAGGACGGCCACCAGTGCAAGGGCCAGGCATACCGCGGCACGCCGCAGGCCGTTCATTCGTTTCGTATTCCGTTCGTACAACATATCCTAATCTCCTTTATCCTTGTTCCGTCTCATCTCCGTATTGTCCGCAGCGCATGACCAGTTCGTGCAGCATCTCGATGCGGCGCCGGGGCACCAGCGGCGCAATCGAGCAGGCGGTGCTCAGGATAAAGCCCCGTCCCAGGGTCATGCCGGTGCGGATGATCCGCCGCACATCCTCCTCGGCCTTCGCATCGTCGGCCATCAGCAGCGTGTTGATCGAGTCGATGTTGCCCTTGATGAACATCTCCCGGCCGATCCGCCGGAAGGCGTCCTCCAGATCGACATCCCCGACCGGCACCGGATCGAGGCACTCCAGGCCGGAGGCACCGCTCCGCTGCATGAGTTCGAGCCGGTCGCCGATCGAACCGCACGTATGGATGTAGACGAACTTCCCGGCCTGACGGATCTCGCGGATGATCTGCGACTCGTAGGGCAGCACGAACTGCTCGTAGAACTCCGAGGAGATGAAGCCACGGCCGGCGAACGGCGACGAGATCTTGATCGCATCGACAGGCATCCGGCACATGCCCCGCGCGATGCGCTTCACCCCGTCGGTAAAGCGCTGGAGGATCTGTGCCGCCTTGGCGGGATACATGATCAGCCCCATGAGGCCCTGCTCGTAACCGAACAGATCGAGGTAATAGTCCAGCGGAGAGGTGATCTCGCCGTGGATCGAACAGCTGTCGCCCACACGACTGTAAAGATAGTCGAAAATTCCGTAGAGGTTCTCCGGATCGAGCCGGAAATAGAGATTGTGCGACACGGGGATGTAGTCCAGCTGCCCGGGGATGTCGCGTTCGACATCGACCGACTCCAGGTCGAGGCTCTTCCGCGGCGAGCGGAAGGTCACCACCGGCAGATCCTGCCAGCAGTGCAGCTCCGTGCGGTCGGGGTACTCCAACCTTACGGAGCCCTCGCCGAGCTCCTCGCGGGAGAGAAGATCCCGCTTCCAATCGTCGGAGTGACCGTGGAGGCTGACCAGGATGCCGTCGAAACGGAACCGTTCGCGCAATTCGATCAGCCCGTCGGCAAACGTCTGCTGGTCGTACCAGAATGCGACCGGATCCGGATGCAGCTGCTCCATCATGCAGCCGATGCTGAACTGGCACATCAGCGGGACCCGGTCGGGCCGCCGCAGGTTCATGGCGGCCAGGATTCGTTCTTTACTCGTCATTTCCATGAGGTTTTCGTGGGTTGTGTACAATCAGATTCTGGCGGCCGATCCCTTCCGAACGCTCGATGCGGGTTCCGGCCTTCGGCCCGTACGACCCCGTGATGCAGGCTCCGCGGGGGCCGTATACCTTGAACTCCACACTCCAGTCGGCGGGCCAGGCGGGCAGGAGGTGGATGTCGTCGCCGCCATACTGGATCAGCATGTTCTGCAGCGTCCGCAGCAGGACCGAGCCGTGGTCCTGGTCGGGAACCCAGTCGTAGTTGGGCCCCCACATCACCGGGAAACGGAATGCGGGATTGGAGGCGGCACTGTTGGCCGTCACGATGCGGCGCGCCTCATCGGCCAGGCCCAGGTTGGCTGCGAAGATACCGTCCTGCTGCCAACCCCAGCTCTCCTTGACCGCCCGCCGCGCATAGGTCCGCCGGGCCACGTCGAGGCCGGGCTCGCCCACGCCGTACCACCGGTAGGGGAATACGGCATAGAGTTCGGGCTTCTCCACGTTCATCCGCTCGCCCAGCTGCTCCCCGGCGACCAGCACCTCTCCCTCGGGGCTCTCGCCGGTGGGGATCGGGGGCAGCGACGCGGCCATCCGGTCGCACAGTGCGGCCAGGTCATCGGGGAGCCGCTCGCCGCAGCAGGATTTCAGCCGCGCGGTGATCCACCGCAACCCGGCGATGTCGGGCAGCGGATTGCGGACCCCTTCGAAGTAGGTCTCCAGCGACTGCGCCGGCGTGAGCACGATCTCGCCGCGCTCCGACTTCGGGTAGTGCCGGTCGTAGAAGGTCAGGATGCGCGAGGCGACCGGAAAGAGCGTTTCGGTCAGGAAGCCGTCGTCCTCCGAGAATTCATAATATGCGAGCATGAGCGCAACCAGCTCGATGTTCGACTGAAAATAGTAGCGGATATAGCGGTTCTGCGAAACTCCGTCCGCCAGTCCCGTGCGGTCCCATCCGTAGTTGTCGATGGCATAGGTTCCCCAGAAACACATCGTCTCCGGGAAGTAGGCTCCTTCGTGCCCGAAATACCGGCGCGTGCGGTACTCGGCCAGCGGCAGGGCCTCCCGGTACATCCGGAACAACGGGCGCATCATCTCCCAGTCGCCCGAAAAGAGCATGGAACTGTAGGGCAGGCGCGTATTCTGCCACCAGTAGGGACCGCCCCACAGTCTGAAGTCGGCATCCAGTCCGCGCGGGCATCCGGCCATATCGTGCGTCAGCTCGACATTGAAGATCGAGCCGTTGAACTTGATCGGCATCCGCCCCCGTCCGGCCGCCGCATTCATGTAGCGCTGCAGGATGTAGGCCCGGGTCAGCGTGAAGGCCTCCTCGGACTGCTCCTCCGATCCGACAAAGATGTAGTGCCGGAGCCAGAAGTCATTCCACCACTTCCGGTGCCGCGCCAGGGATTTCCCGCCCTTCGGCAGCTTCCGGGCCTGTTCCTCAACCCGGGACAGCCACTCGGACAGGCTCTCCGGACGCCCCGACCCGACGACTGCCGCCACGGCGATCTTCCGGTCCGCAGCGACGGAGACCAGCCGGTCGGGCGCCTCGCAGCGCATGCCGGGACCGCAGACCAGCGCCCCGAAGGTGCGGTGGAGCAGCGGATCGTCCGCCGGATCGTACCAGTCGGCCAGATTCTGGTTCTGCAGCGTCAGCAGATAGATCGAACTGCCGTTGCGGTGGGCCCAGGCCATACCGACATCGGAGTGCAGCAGCGTATCGGCCTGCAGCCGCGTGGCAAACGGCGCATCGTACAGTCCGTAGATCGCGTGGCGTTCCAGTCCGCTGATTTCGCGCGGCTCCCTCCTCCACGTCGTATTGCGCACCTCCACCTTCACGGGGACCGACGCCTCGCCCTCGAGACGGATCACCGGGGCATGGGCATCGACCCAGAAACGGAGCAATACCGCCCCGTCTGAATTCGATCCCGAGATCTCGACCACGCCGTCGCGGATGTTCAGCCGTTGCTCGAACTCGCCGCCGGCGAGCAGGTTGGGCGTCATTGCGACGCTCAACCCGCCCACCTTCAGCAGCGAATTGAGTTCACTGAAGGCATCCGTCTTGCCGATGCGGCACTCGATCCGTCCCGCCTCGGTCACCCAGACGTTACAGCCCGTATCGCCGTTTCCGACGGGCATCGATCCCGAGGCATCGCCGCTCCGGCTCCGCCACACGACATCGTAGGCGTCGTAGCGCTCCGGCCGGACCTCCGGACGGGCCGGCTGCGGCAACCATGCGGCAGCCAGGCCCAAAAGGAGGATGATTTTTCCCGTTGCCGCCATCTCCGATCAATATCCGGGGTTGTTCTCGATCTTCACGTCGGTGTTGGCGTCGATCTCGTTCTGCGGAATCGCCCAGAGGTTGTTGTGCTCGGAGATGGTCTTTCCGGCCTTGAAGTCGTTGTACTTCACCACCCGTTCGCAGAGTTTGCCCAGACGGCACAGCGTCAGCATGCGGAACTCCTCGGTCAGCAGCTCGCGGGTCCGCTCGTCGAGGATGTAGTCGATCGATACCTCGGCTTCGGTGCACATCGTCTCGGCATGCGCCCGCTTGCGGAGCTCGTTGATGTCGGCCGCAGCCAGATCCTTCCGTCCCATGCCCAAATAGGCCTCGGCACGCAGCAGGTAGGTCTCGGCCAGACGCATGACGGCCACGTCGCGGAAGCTCTGGGCCTGCGTATAGTCGCTCTCGTGCGGATAGTCGGTCACCTTCATGATGTAGGGATAGAAGGCCATGATCGTATCGGCCTCGTTGAAGAGGTTCTCGCGCGTGATAAGCTGCTTGTAGTAGGACGAAGCCGGATTGTTGTAGTAGAAGTTGCGCTTGATGTTGTACTCCGAGTTGCGCATGTCCTTCTCGTCGCCCTTCCATACGGCCGTCGAGGCATAGTAGGTCGGACGGACGTAGGAGGCACCGCGGCCCAGGCTGTCGCAGGCCAGTGTACCGGCCGCGCCCGTCGGGTCGAGCAGCGTCCAGTAGCGCGGTCCCCAGGCCCGCTCGCCCGGATAGCCGGCATTCCACGTCGGGATGTTGCCGTTCTGTCCACCCGGCACGCCGAACTCGTACTGCAGGGCCCAGATCGTCTCCTTGTTACCGTCCTCGCGGTTCACGTTCCCGGTGCGGAAAAGGTCCCAGAACACATCGCCGGGACGGTCCATGCGGGTGCCGAACCGCTCGGTCATCAACTCGTACTGCGGATCGTCGATCACGCGGGTAGCGGCATTCACGGCATCCTGCCAGCGGCCGAGACAGATGTAGATCTCGCTCAGCAGGTGGTCGGCCACTCCGGCCGTGATCCCGCCGCGGCCGTCGGCCTCGCGGGTGAGGTTGTTCGAGGCATATTCCAGATCCTCGCGGCAGAAGTCATAGATCTCCTCACGGGTTGCACGCTGGAAATCCTTGCGCGGCGTGGTTACCTCGTGGTCGATCTTCGGCACGCCTCCGTAGAGGTTGGCCAGGCAGCGGTAGGCATAGGCCCGGAAGAACTTGGCCTGCCCGATGACGCTGAGCTGCTCGTCGGGCGTCAGCTGCGACCACTTGGCCGTAGCGCGGTCGATGATCGTATTGGCGCGTGCAACCAGCCGGTAATAGCGGACCCAGTAGTGGTAAAACCAGTAGTAGGAGGAGGTGATCATCGAATAGTCGGCGAACGGGCCGGCATTCAGGTCGGTCGGATCGACCGCCTGGTCCGTTCCGGTGAAGAGCGCCCAGATGACCGTTCCGTCGGTCTCCCAATAGATCTCGTCGCGGACCGTACGGTGCAGGTCGGCGATGGCCTGATTGAACTGAGCCAGGGTCACATAGGCGTTTTCGGGGCTGTACGAACTCTTCGGTTTCTCGTCCAGAAGGTCCGTGCTGCAGGAGACGAGGCCTGCAGATGCGACGACGGCCAGAAGCAGATGACATATCGTTTTCATGGTATTGGTTTTGATTGGTCGGTTGTGGTTAGAAAGTGATGTCGATGCCGAGGATGTAGCTGCGCATGGAGGGCGTTCCGTTGAATACGGACTGTCCGGCTTCGGGATCATAGCCCACCCAGTCGGTCACCGTGAAGAGGTTCTTGCCGCTGACGTAGACACGCAGCCCGCTCATGCCGATCTTGTTCAGGATCCGCTTGGGGAAGTCGTACGCGATGGAGAGGTCCTGCAGACGCACGAAGCTCCGATCCTGCAGGAAATAGTGTCCGTAGGTGGGCGAATAGTCGATCGTCGGGTATTTGTTCGAGGGACGCTCGGGCGTCCAGTAGGGCATGTTCACCATATTCATGCGTCCCGGGAAATAGGCATTCGGATTCAGCGCATAGGGGTTCTCGGCCATGTAATACCCGTTGCCGCCCTGGACGGAGTTGATCACGAACGAGAGCGAGAGGTTCTTCCACGTCAGGTTGCTCGATATGCTGAATCGGTAGTTGGGGTCGGCATAGGCATACACGTGGCGGTCGCCGTCGGGCGTGATGCCCTCCTTCCCGTCGAGGTCCTTGATCCGGAAGTAACCCGGCTTGAAGCCCTCGGGGATGTCGTCGCCCTCCTGCCAGATTCCGTCGGTCTCATAGCCGTAGAAACTGTGGATGGGATAGCCCACGAACCAACTGTTGGTGATGTCCTCGGTCTTGCCGCCGTAGAGTTTGGTAATCTCGTTGCGGTAGCGCGAGAAGTTGAAGGTCGTAGTCCAGTTCCAGTCCTCGTTCTGCACATTGACGGTCGTCAGCGTCACCTCCACGCCGTGGTTCTTCAGCTCGCCGACATTGGCCCACACGCTGCCGAAACCGGTCATGTAGGGCAGCGACTGCTGCATGATCAGGTCCTTCGATTTCGACTTGAAGAAATCGACGCTACCCGAAATGCGGCTCTTCAGGAAGGCGAAGTCGAGACCGATATTGGCGGTCCTGGTGCTCTCCCAGCAGAGCGAAGCGTTCTCCATCGAGCTGGTATACTGCGTGATGACGGGATCCGGACCGCTCACATAGCGGCTGGTGTTGATCGTGGCCAGCGAGGCGTAGCGCGAGACGGCCTGGTTGCCGTTCAGACCGTACGAGAGGCGGAGTTTCAACAGGTCGATCCACTTCACGTCGCTCAGGAAGGCCTCACGCGAAGCGACCCAACCCAAAGCGGCCGAGGGGAAGGTTCCGAACTTGTTGTCGGCGCCGAAGCGCGAATAGCCGTCGCGGCGGATGGTGAAGGTCACCAGGTAGCGGTTGTCGTAGCCATAGTGCAGACGGGCCATCTGTGAGATGCCGTTGTCGTCGTAGGCCGACGAGCTGACCGTCTGCACCGCACCCTTGTCGAGGGCGTTCCAGCCCAGCGACGAGTTGGCGAATTCGGAAGCTGCGGCCGTCACCGAACTTCCTTCGTTGTGCTCGTAGCTGTAGAGCAGCGTGACGTTCACGTAGTGCTTGCCGAAATTCCGGTCGAACGACACGATGTTGTCCACAATGTAGTCGGAGGCATCACCTTGGCAATGCTGCCCTTGCCGCCCGACGGCGCACCGGTCCAGGTATCGGCGCCCCAGAACTTGCGGACGTCGCTCCAGCGGTAGTTGTGCGAATAGTTGAACTTGTACTTCAAACCCTTGAGAAAGGGGGAAGTTCACCTCGCCGTAGAAGATGCCGAACAGACTCTTGTGCAGATCCAGGTCCTGCGCCTGCTCGTACTCGCCGAGCGGGTTCACACCCAGCTGGTCGGTCATCGGGTAGCGGATCAGCTCGCCGTTCTCGTCGCGCAGCTTCACATAGGGACTCATGTAGTTGGCGGCGATCAGGTCAGCCGTCGCACCCGAGTAGTCGCTCTCCGAATAGTTGGCCTTCATGCCGACCTTCAGCCACGAGGTGATGTTCGTCTCGAGATTCAGACGGGCGCTGAAACGGTCGTAGTCGTCACCCATGACGATACCGTCCTGGTTGTTGTAGTTCACCGAAGCGAAGTAGTTGGTCGTCCGGGTGCGTCCCGACATCGAGACGCTGTAGTTCTGCACGAAGCCCGGATCGGTCACGGCATCGTAGGAGTCCATCGTGTGGCCCTTGCTGTAATTCTCGCGCTCGGCCTCGTTCAGGTAGGAGAGGATCTTGTCGCGGTCGTAGTCGAGCCCCTGGGCACGCCGGTAGTCGAGGATCTTCTGGATGTACTGCGGACCATCCATCATGTCGGGCTTGTTGGTGCTCGTATTGACGCCCCAGTAGCTGTTCACCCGGATCGTCGGTTTCTCGGTCGAACCCATGCGCGTGGTGATCATAATCACACCGTTGGCTGCGCGGGAGCCGTATACGGCGGCCGAGCTGGCATCCTTCAGCACATCGACCGACTGGATGTCGGACGGCGCGAAGTCGGAGACCGAACCGTTGTAGATCGCACCATCGACGACCACCAGCGGGTTGTTGCTGGCGCTGATCGAGGTCGTGCTGCGGACAGTCATCTCGGGTTCGGTACCGGCGCCCGTAGTCATGCCGATGTTCAGACCCGGGATCGCACCCTGCAGCGACTGCAGCACGTTGGTGTTGGCGAAGGTGGCCTTTTCGTCCATATTGACCTTCGCGATCGATCCCGTAACATCCTTCTTGCGCATCGTACCGTAGCCGACGACCACCACGTCGTCCAGCTGGACGTTGTCGCTGGCAAAGGTGATGTTGATGACCGTCTTGGTGCCGACGGCCACCTCTTGCGACTCATATCCTATATAGGAAAACTGCAGGACGGGCTCCGGCCCCTTGACCGTGAGCTGGTAGTCGCCGTTGATGTCGGTCGTCGTACCGTTGGTCGTGTTCAACTCGAGCACCGTGACCCCGACGACGGGCCGGTTGTCCGAATCGACGACTTTGCCCCGAACGACTTTCGCCGGAGCCACGCTGGCCTCGGAGGTCATTCCGAGCACAGCCACACACAAAAAACAGAACACAAAACCGATCCACTTGCCCAGAAGGCCCCGGACCGGATTCGATGTCGGTTGGCAGTTGAGATTGTTCATCATGGTTTGGGTTTAAGGTTCAACATGTCGGTTTACTGAAACAGGGTTCTCACTCCATGGACAAATATAGACCTATTAGGGATTGCGATCCGACGACTTTTTTGTCATCTCTTGTATATTTATTGCGCTATTCCGACATTTTTGTTCCCCCGATCCGTCTGCCTGCAGGGAAGCTCCCGTTTTTTTCCGTACATTTGCCCTGAAGAACAAAAGCCGCATTTCCTGTTTTTTTAATCGTTTAAAAAATAATTTTCATGTACAGTCAGGGATCTTTGTTCCGGTTGTCCGACTTCCTGCGAGGCGACGAGAAATACCATATTTCCCGGGTGAACTTCACATCGCGGCACGACATTTCATTACACTATCACGATTATGCCGAGATCGCATGGATCGAAAAGGGGAGCGGAAAACACTTCGTGAACGGGCAGCAGATCGCCCTTTCGGCCGGCGACCTGATCATGATCCGACCGGCTGACTCGCACGCCTACTACCCGTCGCCCGAAGGAATCACGCTGATGAATGTCGCCTTTTCGCTCGAATCGCTCGAACTCTACCGGCACCGCTACTTCCCCAAGGGCGGCATGTTTTTCTGGACCGACTCGGCGCTGCCCGTCCAGCTCAAACTGCCGATGAACACCATCCGCCGCATTTCAGCCCGCGGCGAAGAGTGCATGAAACACGAACGCTCGTACATGCAGCTCGACGGGTTTCTGCTCTTCATCTTCCGCCTGCTGACCGACTACGAGACGAAGATGAGTGCCGAAGGCATGCCCCAGTGGCTGAAAAACGCCATCAACGAATTCAACAAGCCCGGCTATTTCAAGGGTGGCAGTTCGGAGTTCGCCGCCCTGTGCAACAAGAATATCGACTATGTAAACCGCGTGGTGCGCAAGCATAGCTCGATGACACTCTCCGAACTGATCAACGACCAGAAGATGGAGTATGCCCGCACCCAGCTCATCATGACCGACATGCCGATCAAGGAGATCAGCCGCAACTGCGGCTTCTCGAGCCTCGCCCACTTCTACAAGATCTTCAAGAAGCGCTACGCCTACACCCCGAAGGAGTACCGGCGGTTCACACAGATGATCATCTGACCCTCCGCCCGCGGCTCCGGAGGGAGGGAAAGTCCCGGGCGGCTTGACCGAACGGGGAAAAATCGCCATCTTTGCACTCCTAAAAATTTCCGGACATGCTCTACTTCGAAGATACCCGCATCGAGGCCCTGGACATCCACGTGGTCGGCAACAAGGCCAAGGACGAACCCCTCATGGCATCGCCCGCCCTCTCGGCACAGGTAGCCGACGAGGCGCTGATGCAGACCCTCACGGGCTACTTTCTCGACGGATTCAAATCCGAGGAGTGCTACAACCTCTACCACGAGACCGACCTGGCCTGCAACGAGGTGTGGAACTTCGTCGGCAGGATCTTCGACGACCCCGCCTCGCTCCACGAACACTCGGTCAGCCTGGCCCGGCACCTCTACGAATGCGGCACGCTGCCCCAGATCAAGGGCGGCGAGTTCTACGTGGTCTACTTCTCCGACTGCCGCCTCGGCGGGGAGACGGTCGATGCCGTGGGGCTCTTCAAGTCCGAGACGCGCGACACCTTCCTCGACGCCCAGTCCGGGGAGGAGGGCGTGCACCTCGCCACGTGCCAGGGCATCGACATCAAACGGCTCGACAAGGGGGCGGTCGTCTTCAACCTCGAGCGCGACGCCGGCTTCGTCGTGCGGATCGTGGACAACACCAACCGCACCGAGGCCCGCTACTGGGCCGACGACTTCCTGCGCGTGCGCCCGCGCCGGGACAGCTACCACAACACGCACAACGCCCTGGCCATGTGCAGGAAGTACGTCACCCGGCAGCTCGCCCGGGAGTTCGACGTCTCGAAGGCCGACCAGGCCGAACTGCTCAACGACACGATGTCCTATTTCCAGGCGCAGGACAACTTCTCGCTCGAGGATTTCTCGCAGAAGGTCATCCGGCAACCCGAGGTCGTCGAGAGTTTCACCCGCTTCAAGCAGGAGTACGAACAGGAGCGCGACATCCGCATCGAGGAGGAGTTCGACATCTCGGACGCGGCCGTGAAGCGCCAGACGCGCTCCTACAAGAGCGTCATCAAACTCGACCGGAACTTCCACATCTACGTCCACGGCAACCGCAACCTGATCGAGCAGGGCGAGGACGAAAAGGGCAAGTTCTACAAGGTCTACTACGAAAACGAGGAGTAGCAGCCGGATGCCCGGCCGGCCGACTGCTTTGGGGAGAGAGGGGTCTCCCCATCAGTCTCAATAGACAATTACCGGGAGCATGCATTGACCCTGCACCCGGTATGCCGACAGCTCTTCTTTACAGATCCGCATGCATCGACGGACCTTCCATGTCGTCCGATCATATTTTTTACTGCAACAGTTTGTCAAGCATCCGGTAAAATTCTGCGGTCTCGCCTTTGAAGCTCTTGATCACCGTTCCCTCCGGGGATACAATGACCTTGAAAGGATAGGCCGTCACACCGTATCGGACCTCGGTTGTCCCATCGGGTGAAATCACATGCTGCCACGGAACCTGGTTCCTGACTACTGCATCCTTCCACCGCTCTTCCTTATCATAACATGCCACGCCGACAATTTCCAATTTGTCTTTGTATCTGTTATAATACTCTTCCATTGCAGGAAATCCCTTGATGCACCAGGAACACCAGGACCCCCAGAAATCAACGACAATATACTTGCCTTGTCCGAAAAGTGCGCTCAATCTGAAGTCCTTACCGTTCATATCGTTCAATGTGAAGTCCGGAGCAGACTTTCCCTCCTCCAACTCCAGGGTCGCTGCAGCTGCCGCCTTCTCTTCTTTGGCAAGCCGCGAAAACATCCCCTCTATTCCATCGATATAGCTTTTAAAACGCCCATACCGTACTTCGGGAGAGAGACTTCGGATGGCAGGCAATATGTCGGGATAGTTCTGGTCCAGCAGAATCGGGACAGAAACCTCATCGTCCAAATGCCCCATTATATATTGATGGGCGACTCGCCACAGCCTTTTGTTTATGTCCCTGTAGGCGGCCGCTCTGATGCTGTCGAGCCTCCCGCGGCCAAGACCGTCGGCCACACCCTTGTCATACCGGGCCCGTGCGGCGTCGAATTCCCGGTAGAAAGGCAACAGCAACTGCCGGACACGATCCTGCCTCTGATAAAACGCCGTACCACCGATATTCCAATCGTTCATCGAGGCCGAGGGCCCCTCGATCTCCACACGCTCGTCAGGGACGAAAAAAAGATGCGCCTTTTTGCCACTGGACCGAATGGTCAATTCCGCCAGACAAGCATATCCAATATCACAACTGTAAGTGAAGCATCCGCCCGCATCAACCGGGACATCGACATCCACAACCCGCTTTTCGGGTTCACGCTGGACATACCCGATCGACAACGTATCATTGGCCACATCGATAAAACGACCCCTGATCGTAAAACTCTGAGCCGACAGATCCAGAAACACTGCCGTCAGCAAAACAACAGAAACTACCGTTTTCATTTTATTTTTTCTTTTATGCGACACATACATCCACCGTCTGCCAAAGGCACATGCATGGCTGGTAAATTGACGATCCCGGGAGCGAAACATTACCGGCACCCATTTACAATTTACAAAGACAAAATTATAAAACCCCTACAATCAAATTATTGATGTAAATCAATTTGTCATAAATGATTCAACTCACAACAGACAGGGCCCGACATTCCCGAAAAACGAACGACAACATGAGGGTTGCCACACGACAGGGGAGCAATAACAACACGCGGGCCCACGCAGAACAAACCTGTGACACGGCAAACGGAATGGCGGACTCGATCCAAAACACGCCAAAGAGCTATGCACATCAGGAAACTTGCCATAAGACAAAACGAAAACCGCGTTGCAGATATCTACAACGCGGTTTCTGTGAGGTCTGAAGCGGATTCGAACCGCTGTACAAGGTTTTGCAGACCTTTGCCTAGCCACTCGGCCATCAGACCAACATGAAAATCCGTCCGTACCGATACAACACAAACCCAACCTAAAATCAGCCCCGCCCTCATCCGTATCGCCGTTGTCGTCGCTGCGACCCGGGACCGAATCCGGGGCTGCTCCGGTACTTCGGGAGTGCAAATATACAAACATTTCCCATTTCTGCAAAACTTCCGGGCAACTTTGCGTTATTTCGAAAATATTTTCCCGTTATTGCGTAAATACCTACCTTTACTCTGTTGAATTTGTTTTGCCCGGCCATGACCCTCGAAGATATCGCCCTTCAGATGACCCCCGGTATCGGGGTGAAAGGCGCCGTCCATCTGCTGGAACACTTCGGCAGTGCCGCACGGATCTTCGCCGCTTCGGCCGACGAACTTACCGAAGGTGCCGGCCTCCGGCCCGAAATTGCCCGACGGCTCCTGCAACGCAAAGCCTTCACGGCCGCCGAGCGGGAGATCGCCTACTGCCGTCGCCACGGTATCGACGTCGTCGCCTCGACCGATGCCGGGTATCCCCCGCTGCTGCGCGAAACGCCCGATTATCCCGCCGTCCTATACATAAAAGGTAACGCCGAGGCCCTCACGGCACGGTGTCTCACACTGGTCGGCACACGCCGTGCAACTCCCTACGGGCAGGCAATGTGCGACCGCCTGGTCGGCGAACTCGCCGAACGGGTCCCGGGGCTCTGCATCGTCAGCGGCCTGGCCTTCGGCATCGACATAGCGGCCCACCGCGCCGCTCTCACCGCCGGAATCCCGACCGTCGCCGTACTCGCCAACGCCCTCCCGGAGGTCACCCCCGCCCAGCACACGGCCATCGCCCGCGACATCGTGGAGCACGGCGGGGCGCTGGTCACCGAACTCCACTCGCAGACCCGGCAGAACGGCTCCTTCTATGTAGCCCGCAACCGCATCCTCGCCGCACTGAGCGCCGGGTGCATCGTCGTGGAGTCTCCCGACAGCGGGGGTTCGCTCCTGACGGCCCACTGCGCCGACTCCTACGACCGCACGCTGATGGCCGTACCGGGACGCGCCACCGATCCCATGTCCTCGGGCACGAACCACCTGATCCGCAACCGCAAGGCCCAGCTGGTCATGACGGCCGACGACGTGATCCGCGAACTGATGTGGGACCTCGGCACCGACCCCGCCACGCTCCGTCCGAAACCCGCCACCCCCGAACTGACACGCGATGAGGCGGGGTTGCTCGCCTGTTTCCGCACCGAGGCCCCGCTCTCGGCCGAGACACTCGGCGAACTGACCGGACTCGACCCCGGGGAACTCGCCTCGCTGCTCATCGGGCTCGAGCTGGCCGGAGCCATCCGCCAACTCCCCGGAAACCGATACATGAAACAATGAATCTGATCGATACACACTCCCATCTCTATGGCCCCGAGTTCGACGAGGACCGCGAAGAGGCGCTCGCCCGGGCTGCCGGGGCCGGGGTCGGGCGGCTGCTGCTCCCGGCCATCGACTCCGAGAGCCACGAGTGGCTCTTCGACCTCTGCCGCCGGCATCCGCAACGGTGCAGGCCGATGATCGGCCTGCACCCCACATCGGTCAATGACAATCCTCGCTGGCAGGAGGAGCTGGAACTCGTCGAGCAGCTCCTTGCCGTACCGCCCGAGGGCATCCCGCCCTTCTGCGCCATCGGCGAGATCGGGTTGGATTTCTACTGGAGCCGCGACTTCCGCGAACAGCAGACCGAAGCCTTCCGCCGGCAGATCGAACTCGCCCTGCAATACGACCTGCCGATCGCCGTCCATACGCGCAACGCCTGGCCGGAGACCGTCGCCCTCATGCACGAATACGCCGGACGGGGGCTCCGCGGCGTCTTCCACGCCTACTCCGATACGCTGGAGACCTACCGCGAGCTGCGCTCGCTGGGCGACTTCCGCTTCGGCATCGGCGGAGTCGTGACATTCAAAAAGAGCCTTCTGGCGGCGATCGTTCCCGAGATGGAGCTCGACGACCTGGTGTTGGAGACCGACTGCCCCTACCTGACACCCGCACCCCACCGGGGCGAACGCAACGAGTCCTCCTACGTGCGCTTCGTGTGCAACGAAGTGGCCCGCCTCAAGGGACTCACACCCGACGAGGTGGCCGACGCCACGACAGCCTCGGCCGAACGTCTCTTCCGTCTGAACGGGGGCTCCTCCGGACAGGACGGCACGAGGCCCCGCACCACTCCGGTCCAAGGCTCCGAATCCAACAACCAGACACACATACAGCCATGAAACGAGTACGCATCACCGTCGTCCGCAAGGTCTGCCACCGCGACCTGATCGCACGCTACGAAAACCCGATTGAACACGCCTGCGACCTGCAGGAGGGTCAGGTCTTCATCGCCGAGGGGTGGCAGCGGCCCGAGGGGCTGTGCGAAAGCGCCTGGCAGACCCTCTCGCCGTTCGTCATGACACTGGCCCACGGAGGCACGGACCTATACGACGGGTGGATGAAAAACCCCGCCTCGGCGATGCTCTCCTGCAACGACGGCTTCCGTCCGGTGAGCTTTCTGGTCGAGGCACTCGACGAGTGACGAATACGACAAAACAAAGAGATACGACATGCGATCCTCCATTCTGATCATCTACACGGGCGGCACCATCGGCATGAAGACCGACGCCGCCACCGGCGCACTGGTGCCCTTCGACTTCAGCGGCATCTACGACGAATTCCCTTCGCTCAAGCGGCTCAACGTGGACATCGAGGTGCTGACGATGTCGCCGGTCATCGACTCGTCGAACGTCGCCCCGGCAAACTGGGTCACGCTCACCGAACTGATCCGCGACAACTACGACCGCTACGACGGATTCGTCGTCCTGCACGGCACCGACACGATGTCCTACACCGCCTCGGCGCTGAGTTTCATGCTCGAGAACCTCTCGAAGCCCGTGGTCTTCACCGGCAGTCAGATACCCATCGGCGTGCTGCGCACCGACGGCCGCGAAAACCTCATCACGGCCATCGAGATCGCCGGCGCCCGGCGCGGCGGCCGTCCGGTCGTCCCCGAGGTGTCGCTCTACTTCCAGAACCGGCTCTTCCGCGCCAACCGCACCACCAAACGCAGCGCCGAAGCGCTGAGCGCCTTCCGTTCGTACAACTATCCGCCGCTGGCCGAGGTCGGCGTCAATATCGCCTACAACTACCCGGCGATCCTCCGCACCGAGACCTTCGGAGAACCGCTGCGCGTGGCCACCCGGCTGGCCGACGGCATCGAGGTCATCAAGCTCTTCCCGGGCCTCGACGAGCAGATCCTGCGGGCCATGCTCTCGGCACCCGGTCTGCGGGCCGTCGTGCTCGAAACATTCGGTGCCGGAAACGCCCCGACCAGCGAATGGTTCATCCGCACGCTGCAGGAGGCGATCGACCGCGGCGTAATCGTGCTCAACATCACGCAATGCGGCGGCGGCCGGGTCTCGATGGAACTCTATGAGACAGGTTTGCGGCTGCAGAAGGCCGGCGTGCTGTGCGGCTACGACATGACCACCGAGGCGGCCGTCACCAAACTGATGTACACGCTCGGGCTCGGACTTCCGCGACAGCAGACCGAAGAGCTTCTGCGCAGACCGTTACGCGGAGAATTTACGGTATAGGACGTTGCACGAAACGATTTTTTTTCCTATATTTCGCACTGCTAACGTACCCTTACCGGCCGAAGCCCCGGGGAAAGATGCGACAAGAGCGAAGCGACACAGTTGATTGACAGTGAGTTGTGCGAATTCGGGAAGGTAATCCGGGATTCGGACTTACGTGTGGAAATTCCTCACGCAACCGCTGCAGAACAGGTAAAAAACGGCCGCGCGGACGGGAGGGAGGAAGAAAAAAATGATTTTTTAACAAAAAATTGAGCGATCCGGAACAAAAAACGGAGCGGAACGGAAAAACGGCCCGCCGGATACCCGGCCTCCGGTCTCCGGCCGCAACCCCGGAAAAGACAAAACCAAAAACACAACTAATAAAATTCAATCAATCAAATCAATCATCTAACACAACTATGAAAAAACTGTTTTTGATTCCGTCGGTTGCCCTGACCGTTCTGGGTACCGTTAATGCGTTCGCGCAGGAGGCAGCCGCTGCCGCAGCCGAAACTCAGGTCGCAGGCGAGAGCATGCACCACATTCTGATGCAGAAGTTCCTCGAGGGCGGTTGGGGCTGGATGCTCCCGATCCTGCTCTGCCTGGTGATCGGTCTGGCCGTAGCCATCGAGCGCATCCTCTTCCTGTCGCTCTCGACGATCAACTCGAAGAAGCTCATCGCCAATGTGGAGGAGGCTCTCAAGAAGGGCGGTATCGAAGCTGCCAAGGAGGTTTGCCGCAACACCCGCGGCCCGATCGCCTCGATCTACTACCAGGGTCTGGACCGCTACGACCAGGGTCTCGACTCGGTTGAGAAGGCCGTTGTTTCCTACGGTTCGGTTCAGACCGGCCAGATGGAGTCGGGTCTTTCGTGGATCGGCCTGTTCATCGCCCTCAGCCCGATGCTCGGATTTATGGGTACCGTTGTCGGTATGATCGACGCATTCGACGCCATCCAGGCTGCCGGTGACATCAGCCCGACGCTCGTTGCAGGTGGTATCAAGGTCGCCCTTCTGACCACCCTCATGGGTCTTATCGCTGCCGTTATTCTTCAGCTGTTCTACAACTACATCATCGCCAAGATCGACTCGCTCGTAAACGCAATGGAGGATTCGTCCATCACGCTCATGGATATCCTGACGGCCTACAGCAAGAAATAATTGAACCGAACGCAAAAGTCAAAAGCAAATATGAAAAAGATATTTAACATATTGCTGGGCGTTCTGTTGGTCATCACGATTGCGCTTATGGTCTACGCGATCGCGACCGGAGGATCCGAGGCCGCAATCAGTGCAAACCTGATGTGGGGCTACTTCCTCTTCGCGTTCGCCGTCGCTTCGGCCATCTTCTGCGCGATCTTCGGAATGATCAAGAACCCGGCAGGCATCAAGGGAGCCATCCTGTCACTGGCTCTGGTCATCATCATCATCGGCGTGTCCTACTTCTATTCGGCCGGACACACGATCAACATCGTGGACCTTCAGAACAACGGATTTTTCGGCCACAGCGAAACGGTCATCACCGAAACGAGCATTCTGGTGACCTATGTCGCTTTTGCGGCAGCCTTCGTTACGGCCGTAGTTACTGAAATTTGGAGTGCTTTCAAGTAGAAAAAGGAACAGGCAATGGCAATAGATAAAAGAAAAACACCAGATATCAATGCTGGATCTCAAGCCGACATCGCCTTCCTGCTGCTGATTTTCTTCCTGGTAGCCACTACCATGAACACCGATACGGGTCTGGTCCGCATGCTTCCGCCCCTGCCTCCTGAGAACCAACAACAGGAGCAGATCAAGGTCAAGCAGCGCAACCTGTATCTGGTACTTATCTCGGGTAGCGGAAACATCATGGCAGGAATCGAGGGCAAGCAGAATGTGATCGATCTTCGCGAGCTCAAGGATCAGGTCAAGGAGTTCATCCTCAACCCGCTCGACAGCGAGGATATGCCCGAGAAGAAGGACGAGGATATCGAGCTTTCGGACGGCAGTATCTGGACCTATCCCGTCAGCCAGGGCGTGGTTTCCCTGCAAACCACCCGCGACACGGGCTACCAGTCCTACATCATGGTACAGAATGAGCTCGCGCGCGCCTTTAACGAAGTGCGCGACGAGGTGGCACAGCGCAAGTTCGGTTCGAAGTTCGCAGAACTCAACGAAGAGCAGCGCAACGCAGTATCCAAAGCAGTACCTCTGAAGATTTCGGAGGCCGAACCGGTAAATATAAAGAAGTAAAGCCATGGCAGTAATGAAAAAGAAGGGCAACAAGGGTTTGCCCGGCATCTCGACCGCTTCGCTTCCGGACGTGATCTTCATGATCCTCTTCTTCTTTATGGTATCGACGACCATGCGTGATCAGGAACTGCTCGTCAGATACAAACTTCCGGAGGCAACCGAGGTACAGAAGCTCGAGAAGAAATCGCTCGTCAGCTTCATCCACATCGGACAGCCCACGCTGGCCATGCAGGCGCAGTTCGGTACTGCCCCCCGTATCCAGCTGAACGACTCCTACAGAACGACCCGGGACATCCTGGACTTCGTAGCCGCCGAGCGCGACAAGCTCAACGAGGCCGACCGCGCGGCAATGACCATCTGCCTCAAGGCAGACCAGGCCACGAAGATGGGTATCGTCACCGACGTGAAGCAGGAGCTCCGTCGGGCCAACGCCCTGAAGATCTCCTATGCGGCTTCCAAGTCGCTGGGATATTGATTCGGGGACAAACCAAGCGAGAGAGCAGACCTTTTGGGTCTGCTCTTTTTTGTTTGCATAAAACGTTGGGAGACACAACCCGAAGAAGAGGAGAACCGGTGTAGAAGCGGCCAGGGACGAGGGGAGGCCGGACGGGAACAGGATGAGATGCAACGGAGTCGCATACAGATACTCGCAGGCCAGAAAACAAAGGGAAGAGAGGGCCCGATGCGGCTCTGACAAAGCCTGAAAAGCGCCAAAAGAGGTCCACGACAGAGGGGGGGGGCACACCGCCGCAACAGCCTGAAAAGGGCCGAAAAAGGCCGTTCCGGTCAAAAAGGGAACTCAAGCTGGTCGATCTCGTGGTTGAACGAGAGGCGATGATGGGGCGTCAGCCCGTATTCGCGAATGGCCAGCCGATGCTGACGCGTAGGGTAGCCTTTGTTCTGAAGCCAGCCGTACTGCGGATACTCCTCGGCCAAACGGCGCATATACTCGTCACGGTGGGTCTTGGCAAGTACCGAGGCAGCCGCAATGTCGGCATATTTGCCGTCGCCCTTAACAATACAGCGGTAGGGGATGGTCAGCTGCGTACGGAACCTGTTTCCATCAATGAGCAGGAAGCCCGGAGCGGGATCGAGCCGGCCGACCGCCAGCGACATTCCCTCGAACGAAGCGTTCAGGATGTTGATCTCGTCGATGCGCGCCGCCGAAACCGCCTCTACGGCCCAGGCGACCGCCTCGCGCTCGATGACCTCCCGCAGCCGATCGCGGTTGCGCTCGGTCATCTGCTTCGAATCGTTAAGCCGCTCGTCATGAAAATCAGGCGGAAGGATCACCGCCGCAGCAAAGACCGGCCCGGCCAGACAGCCGCGCCCGGCCTCATCGCACCCGGCCTCGAGCAGTTCGTATTGAAACTGGTTTTCCAACATCGCACGACAAAATTACACAATATTCCCGCATTTTCGCTACTTTTGCCCCACAACCGCGCCACGATCATGAAATTCGACATCGCCCGACAGCCGCTCATTCCGGCCTTTCTCACACTCCTTGCACTCACCGCCGTGGCGATGTGGGGGGCTGCGAAACGCCCCGCAGCGATGCCGCAATCCTACTCGGAACGCATAGCCTTCTACCTCACGGCAGCAAAATCAGCGGAAAACGAAGAGTCTGCAGAGACTGCGCATGCAGCAGAGCACACGGAAGCCGCAGCACAGCCCGACCACCCGGCGTACAATCCGACACTCGCGGCAACCGGTACACAGCCGCAAACCACTGCGGCCAATGGCCCCGCCCGCGACAGCCTCGCCCTTCCCGCCAACCCCGGGACAAACCAGACAATCCCGGCAGCTTCAGCCCATACGGCAAGCCCGGAGCAAGGCACGGAGAGCCTGCAGACAACACATCGCGACCGGCAGATTGCCGCAACCGACTCCACAGATACCGGGAACAGCGGGGAGACCGCCCCCACCGCCCCAGCACTCCCGGCTCCGTCAGCGACCGACACGGATTCCGCCGCCAATACTGTCGGAAAAAAGGCAACCGCAACCGATACAACGGTAGCAGACAGCACGGATACGACGCGGAATACGGCCGCGGCAGACCACACGACGGCCACTCCCGACACGGAGATGACGACAGCCGAAAAAGCAACAGCATCCGGAGCAGACCCGGCAGCCGCAGAACCCCTCCCCGAAGAGCCGTACGACCGCATGGCGATCCGCTTCCCGGGCGAGTGGCTCGCCGACTTCGAGGCACACCATCCGGGCAGCGCCCGCTGGATCGGCGGGCTGCTGATCCTCTTTACCGGACTCTGCATCGGGCGGCTCACGGCGCGGAACAACCTCTACTCGGTCGGCACGTGCCTCGCCATCCCGCTCTACGGCATCCTGCTCTGCGGCATGGGTGACGGCGCCTTCCTCTCTTCGTGTGCGGCTCCGGCCCTGCTGGCCCTCGCCACGAAGAACTACGCCCGTTCGTTCCGCAACGGGTTCGGCTTCGATGCCATCTTTCGCGCCTCGCTCTACCTCGGGCTGCTGCCGCTCGTCGCACCCGCCGCACTGCCGCTGCTGCTGTTGCTGCCGCTGGCCGTACAACTTTTCCGCAGAACGCTCCGCGAACTCACGGCAGCCCTCGCCGGCGCACTGTTCCCGCTCTTCGTCCTCTGCTACGTCAATTGGGGCTCCGGGGGCGATTTCACCGCACCGATGCTGTTGTTCGGCCGGCTGCTCACCTGCGGACCGTTCCCGGCACTCGGGACGCTTCTCCCGCTCCCGAAACTCCTCTTCGCCGGCGCGGCCGTCGTACTGGGGCTCCTCTCCGCTCTCTTCGTCTTCGCAGAACGTTACGCCGTGGGCACCAAACCGCGCTTCATCCTGCTCTTTGCGTGCATCACGCTGCTCCTTGCGTGCGGATCGCTCTGCGGCCCGGCCGCAACTCCCGAAATGGCTACCCTGACAGCCGTTCCGGTCACCCTGCTGCTCCCGTTCCTTTTCGTGCGTGTCCGCCGCCCGATCGCCGCACCGCTCTATGCCGCCCTGCTCGCCATAGCCGTCGCAAACGCCATTTTGCAATAATATATTTAGTCATCTTCATGCATCAAAGAGGTCTATTTACACGGTTTTGCTTTTTTGTGTTATGGATTTCGGCAAATTAAAAATTTAAAATTGTATATTTGAGACTGAACAAATGTGACGCAACTCTTTGTTCAGAAAAACTTAAAATACAATTCGCATGAAGAATTCAATGAATTCATCGGCCCAACAGCCGATGATCGTGAAGTATTTGGAATCGCTTCACAACGGAATCCAGTCACAGATCCTGTCCCGCTATGCCATCGGCTACATCCTGCGCGGGACAAAATACATCTACGACGGGGATAAGCGCCAGACGCTTGCACGCGGCGACGTTTTCTACCTGGGACTCGGGCACCACTACATCGAGAACGTTCCCGACGGCAGCCAACCCTATGAGGAGGTGCTCTTTTACTACACGCCCGAGGACCTGCAGCGCATCCTCATGCATCTGAACATCACCTACGGACTGAACATTTCGAACGAGCACTCGTGCGAAAACTGCCGCAACCGCACCCACGTGGCCATGCCCGCATGGAACTCGCTGCGCAACTTTTTCGTCAATACGAACAACTACCTGCGCGACGAGGAGTTCCGCCACGACGAAACAGCCGAGAACATCAAGATGACCGAACTGATCTACCTGATCGCCTCGCACGAGGACTGCTGCATCAAGAGCAAACTGCTGAGCAACGTCGATGCCGCCAAAGAGAACTTCGAACAGATCGTCTACGACCACATCTTCAAGGACATCTCGATCGAGGAGCTGGCCCGGCAGACGCACCGTTCGCTCACCTCGTTCAAAAAGGAGTTCCGCCGCCATTTCCAGATGCCGCCCCACAAGTGGTTCATCCGCCAACGGCTCATGCATTCACGCCTGCTGCTCATCTCAACCTCGAAATCGATCTCCGAGATCGGCAACGAATGCACCTTTCCCAATACGTCGCACTTCATCAAACTCTTCAAAAAGGAGTATCAGATGACGCCCGCAACCTACCGGCACCGTCACCAGAACTCCCGCACGGACGAAGCTCCGGCAGCAACGGGCAGAGAGAGCTCCGTACAGGAGAAGGCAGAGGAAAGCAGCGCGGATCTTTAATCAAAAACTTACGAACCGAAAGGAAATTAAAAAATCTTAATTACAATATGGTTTAAAAATCGCCCGCATATTTCAAGAAACATTACAAAATATTTGCATTTTCGTAAAATTCGATCTATCTTTGTTTCATCGAACGTGGGGTTCCCCACTCTCATTAACCTAACTAACCTAACCAGAGAGGTCCGTACCGGCAGGTGCAGGCCTCTTTTCTTTTTATCCGCACGGTTGCCAACGGTCACCGCGGCCGACCCGCTGCAGGACTTTCCGGCCGGATTCGTACAAGAAACATGAAAAGGGTATAGGAATATTCAATCTTTTCGTTATTTTTGCGTCAATTGGAAAATAATGAACTTAAATGCCGAAGTTTTATGACAAGGTAGATGTCCTGAAAAAACCCGGATGGCTGAAGATCCGCCTGCACCGCACCCCCGAGTGGGCCGAAGTGCGGCACATCGTCGAAAAACACCGGCTGCATACGATCTGCAGCAGCGGGATGTGCCCCAACCAGGCCGAGTGCTGGAGCCGTCGCACGGCGACCTTCATGATTCTGGGAGACATCTGTACCCGCGGGTGCCGCTTCTGTGCCACCCGCACGGGACATCCGCTTGCCCCCGACGCCGAGGAACCCGCCCGGGTCGCCGAGAGCGTCGCTCTGATGAAACTGAGGTATGTCGTCGTAACCTCCGTGACGCGCGACGACCTTCCGGACGGCGGCGCCCGCCATTGGGCCGCAACCGTCGAGGCCATCCGCGCACAGAATCCCGACGCCGTAATTGAGCTCCTTATTCCCGATTTCGATGCGCGTCCCGAACTCGAAGATATCGTGATCGCATCGAAGCCCGACATCATCGGGCACAACATCGAGACCGTCGAGCGACTGACTCCCCTCGTGCGTTCCAGGGCGAAATACCGCACCAGCCTGGAGACGTTGCGCTACCTCTCCCGACAGGGCGTGGTGACCAAGAGCGGACTGATGGTCGGACTCGGCGAGACCGATGACGAAGTATTGCAGACCCTCCGTGACCTGCGCGAGGCAGGTGTGAGGATTGTGACGCTCGGTCAGTACCTTCGGCCGACTCTGGAGCATTACCCCGTTGCGGCGTACATCACTCCCGAAAAATTCGAATGGTACAGGCTCCGAGCACTGGAGATGGGCTTCGACTACTGTGCGAGCGCACCGTTGGTACGCTCCTCGTACATGGCCGAAGAGGCGCTCCGAAGTGTGAAAAGTTTGTAACGGATGAAGGCATACTGCCGGGACCTCGGCCTGATCGACTACAAAGCCTGCTGGGATTTGCAGCAGGAGTTGTTCGACGCCCTCGTTGCCCGCAAGCGGGCGGAGCGGGACGCCGGAGGCAGCACCGTATTCCCTGCCGGAGACTCCGCAGAGGAGCACTCCGCAACGGATGACGATCCCGTCGGCACGGTTCTGCTCGTGGAGCACCCCCCGGTCTACACGCTCGGCAAGAGCGGACATGCGGAGAACCTGCTCATCCCGCGCGAGATGCTCGAACGGATGGGGGCCCGTTTCTACCACATCGACCGCGGCGGTGACATCACCTTCCACGGTCCGGGACAGTTGGTCTGCTACCCGATCCTCGACCTCGAGCGGCTCGGCATCGGGCTGCGCGCCTACATCGCCGCACTCGAAGAGGCCGTCATCCGCACCGTCGCCCGCCAGGGTATCGAGGCGGGCCGCATCGGCGGCGCCTCGGGCGTCTGGCTCGGCGAGGGGGTCACTCCCGGCGGAAAGGGCCCGGTGCGGAAGATCTGCGCAATAGGAGTGCGATCGTCACGTTATGTTACCATGCACGGCTTCGCGCTCAACGTATCGACCGACCTGGCGTGGTTCTCGCGCATCAACCCCTGCGGCTTCACCGACCGCGGGGTGGCGTCGATCCTCTCGGAGACGGGCCGAAACGTCCCGATGGAGGAGGTGAAACGTTCGGTTGTGGAACTTTTAAGTGAGATATTAAATGTTAAAATATATAAACAATAACACGTATGCCTATAGAAAAACGCTGGGTAGTGAAGCCAGAGGGCGACCCCGCGACGGTAGCCATGCTCGCTGCCGCGCTGCGGATTTCGCCCATCCTGGCCAATCTGCTCGTACAAAGAGGCATAGACACCGTAGACAAGGCGGAGAAGTTCTTTAAACCGAGCCTTGCCGATCTGCACGATCCGTTCCTGATGAAGGATATGGAGAAGGCAGTCGAGCGGGTGGGACAGGCCGTCCGTAACAATGAGAAGATCATGGTGTACGGCGACTACGACGTCGATGGCTGCACGGCCGTCGCGCTGGTTTACAAGTTCCTGCGCCAGATCGGGCACAAAAACCTGATGTTCTACATCCCCGACCGGTATACCGAGGGATACGGTATCTCGATCAAGGGAATCGACCTCGCCGCCCGCAAGGGCGTGGGGCTGATCATCGCCCTCGACTGTGGGATCAAGGCCACGGAAAAGGTCGTCTATGCAAAGTCGAAAGGCGTGGATTTCATCATCTGCGACCATCACCTCCCGGCCGAGGAGATTCCCCGCGCCGTAGCCGTTCTGGACCCCAAGCGGGTCGATTGCTCCTACCCGTTCGACGAACTGTCGGGTTGCGGCGTGGGCTTCAAGCTGGTGCAGGCCTATGCCCAGCGCAACGGGATCCCGTTCGAGCAGATCCTGCCGCTGCTGGACCTTTTGGTCGTCTCGATCGCCTCGGACATCGTGCCGCTGGTGGGCGAGAACCGCATCCTGGCCTATTTCGGTCTGAAGAACCTCAACCGCGAGCCGTCGAAGGGGCTGCTGTCGATCATCAAGATCTGCGGTCTGGACAAACACAACATCACCATCGACGACATCGTCTTCAAGATCGGTCCGCGCATCAACGCCGCCGGGCGCATGCGCATGGACGAGAACGACGAGAACGCCTCGCCCTCGGGCGGGCATGCGGCCGTCGAGCTGCTCATCGAGGGCAACGAGAGCGTGGCCGAGGAGTTCGGCAACGTCATCGACTCGTACAACAGCGACCGCAAGTCGATCGACCGCTCCGTCACGCAGGAGGCACACGACTACATCGAGCACAACCCCGAGATGAAGAGGCTCAAGAGCACGGTGATCTACAACCCGAAGTGGATGAAAGGCATCGTGGGGATCGTGGCCTCGCGTCTGATCGAGACCTACTACCGCCCGACGGTGGTGCTCACGATGAGCAACGGGTTTGTCACGGGCTCGGCCCGCTCGGTGCCGGGTTTCGACCTCTACCAGGCCGTCGAGTCGTGTTCCGACCTGCTCGAGAACTTCGGCGGCCACATGTATGCCGCCGGGCTCACGATGCGTCCGGAACACGTCGGGGAGTTCACGCGCCGCTTCAACGCCTACGTCGAGGAGAACATCGACCCGCAGATGCTCGTCCCGCAGGTCGATATCGACAGCGAGCTGCTCTTCTCGGACATCACGCCCGCCTTCCGCCGCGACCTGAACCGCTTCCAGCCCTTCGGTCCCGGCAACACGGCCCCGGTCTTCGTGACCTACGGCGTAAGCAACCACGGCGACGCCAAGTTGGTCGGTATGGAGAGCGAGCACCTGCGCATGGATCTCATCCAGCGCCAGAAGCCCAACACGCGGATCCAGGCGATCGCCTTCCAGCAGCCCACCCACTTCGAGTGGGTACGCTCGGGGCGCCCGATCGACGTCTGCTACCAGATCGTCGAGAACCACTACCGCGGCACGGTGACCACCCAGCTGCGCATCAAGGACATCAAACCGGTGCACCACCACAACAGGTAGCACCGCCGTACAAACAGACGGAAGCGGTCCGGGAGTGATCCCGGACCGCTTCGTCATATCACCTGCAGGACATCCGCGCCCTCTACTCGGCGAAGACCAGCACCCGGCTGTTGGGCAGGTCGGGCACATAGACCACGCCGTCGGCCACGGTCATGTCGGCCGGGCCCACGAGCGGCTGCTCCAGGTCAAGCGCAACGGGCTCCACGGCGCGCGTCGCCAGATCGATGCGCGAGAGGCCGGCCGGCGACCAGTTGGTCACGTAGAGCGACTTCCCGTCGCCCGAGAAGGCGATGCCGTCGTACTGCCCGGGAAGCGCGACGAAGGGCTCCGCCACGGGGTTGGACAGGTCGGCAATGCGGTAGATGACGTGCGCGTCGGTCGTCTGCCCGTCGGCAGGGTAGGAGGCGACGTACATCGCCCCGTCACGGATCAACAGCCCGTTGGGTCCGGGAATCTCCAGCCACGGCTCGGGAGCGCCGACAGCCGCCGGATCGGAGATGTCGAGGCGGAAGATGCGCCCGGTGTTGGTCACCGAAGCGTAGAGCACGTCGCCGTCGGCCGCCAGGTCATTGACGAAGAGTTCGCCCTCGGGGAAGGGAACCACCTGGGGAGCGGCACCGGGTTGGTTCAGGTCGTAGACCACCACCTTGTTCACGTCGCAGACGAACAGACGGCCGTCGAGGAGGAACATGCCCTTGGGCGCCGAGAGGTTCCCGTCGGCCGGGATCACCACCTGCGGGGCCTCACCGGCCTTGTAACGGACGATATAGCCCTTGCCCTCGCCGTTGAGCGGGTCGAGCTCTTCGGTCCCGAAGTTGGCGATCAGGACGCCACCCTCATAGGGATAGGTACTCTCGCAGAAACGCAGCCCTTCGCCGACTGTCGTCACCGGGGCCTTCGCCGCCTGTTGGCCGCATGCGGCCAGCATCAGGGTCGCCGCCGAGGCGGTCGCAAACATCAGTTTACCTTTCATTCTTTTCACATTTTTTGGGGTTTGGCAAGATAAGACACCCGGGCCCCGGAGTCCGATGCTCCGGAGCCTCCACGGCCGTATCCGGGGCGGGAATCAGAGGCGGATGACCCGCTTCGCATCGTCCGTGTCGGGCAGCGGCGCGGGATGGAAGTCGGAGTAGCCGAGCGCAATGACACACAGGGGCTCGCAGCCTTCGGGGATCGGCAGGAAGGTGCGCAGGTAGTCGGCCGCCTGCTCGCCCTCGGGATCGTCCTTGCGGCGGGGCCGCCCGCAGACATGCACCCAGCACGAACCCAGCCCCTCGTCCACGGCCGCAAGCTGCAGCACGGTGGCCGAAATGGCGGCATTTTCACGCCACAGATCGCTCGTCGTCGTGTCGCCGAGCACGACCACGGCCGCCGGCACGCCCTTCAGGAATGCCGACCCGTAATCGCGCATGTCGGCCATGCGGGCCACCAGCGCGGGGTTGTCCACTACGAGAAAACGCGTCGTACGCGTATTGCGCGCCGAGGGGGCCGTGAGGGCTTCGGCCAGCATGCGGTCCATCACGTTGCGGGGAACCGGACGGTCCGAATACTTGCGGATCGAACGGCGTTGTGCTATCAGGCTCTTGAACTCCATAATTCCGAGGTTTTTCGGGGTTTCTGCTTGCAAAAATAGCAAAATTTGGATATTTTTGAAGTTCACAAACTGCGGGAACCATGGATTTCAGATTCACCATCGCTTTGATCTACGACTTCGACGGCACGCTCTCCCCGGGCAACATGCAGGAGTATGACTTCATTCCGGCCGTCGGCAAGAGCAACAAGGAGTTCTGGACCGAGGCCAACACGCTGGCCGAGGAGCAGGATGCCGACATGGTCCTCACCTACATGGCCCGGATGATCCAGGAGGCCAAGTCGAAGGGGCTGTCGCTGCGCCGCGAGGCCTTCCAGGAGTCGGGGCGCCGCGTGACGCTCTACCGCGGCGTGAAGGAGTGGTTCGGGCGCATCAACCGCTACGGCGCCGAGCGGGGCATCCGCATCCTGCACTACATCAACTCCTCGGGCCTGAAGGAGATCATCGAGGGGACGGAGATCGCCCACGAATTCCGGAAGATATACGCCTGCTCGTTCCTCTACGACGTGGACGGCATCGCCTACTGGCCCGCCGTGGCGGTGAACTATACCAACAAGACGCAGTTCATCTTCAAGATCAACAAGGGGGTCGAATCGGTCTTCGACTCGAAGCTCGTGAACCGCTACATCCCCGAGAAGGAGCGGCCCGTCCCGTTCCACCACATGATCTATGTCGGCGACGGCACGACCGACATCCCCTGCATGCGGCTGGTGAAGAATTTCGGCGGGCACTCGATCGCCGTCTACAACCCCGATCAGAAGGGGGCCCGCAAGGAGATGGCCTCGCTCATCCACGACAACCGCGTGAACCACGTCTGCCCGGCCGACTACTCCGAAGGCTCGGACATGGACCTGCTCGTCCGCACGATCATCGACAAACTCGACCTCGACGACCGGCTCGACCGGCTCGAGGTGGTGAAATAGCCCATGAACCTCTTCCGACTGAGATGGCTCCTGCTCGTGCGGTGGCTCCGCATGGTGGGGTGGTCACTGCCCGTCGTGGCGCTCTTCGCCGCCTTTGCCGCCGCGCTTTTCCTCTTCGTGGCAGGACACTGCCCGGCCCTCGCCGCAGCCCTCGCCGTACTGGCGGTCGTCCGCCTGCACCTCGGGCGCCGCGACCTGCGCCTGCTCGCCGGGCTGCTCCGCCGCCCGAAGCTCCACCTGGCCGCCGAATACGCCCTCGCGGCGCTCCTGCCCGCCGGAGTGCTTGCAGCGCGGGGACACCTCCTCCACGCCCTGGTCACAGAAGCTGCGGCCACAGCCTGCTGCCTCATCCCCCGGCGCAGCAGCAGAACGGGCAACGGATCGTGGCTCCGCATCGCATGGCTCGGCTACTCGCCCGAATGGACGGGTGCCATCCGCAGCCACCGCACGGCTGCGCTCCTTTTCGGGCTCCTGTTGCTCGGCAGCGCCTTCGTCCCCTATGCGGGCTTCCCGGCCCTTGCCCTCGCGGCCCTCGTCTGCACCGAGTGTTACACGCGCAACGAGCCCCTCGTGCTGCTGCTCCTGCCCGGACGCGGCGGCAGCGCCCTGCTCTGGCTCAAGGTCCGCACGGCCTGGCGCAACTACTTCCTGCTCACGCTCCCCGCAGCCGCACTCTCCGCGGCGCTCCATCCCGAAGCGGCATGGCTCGCCGCCGCATGGGCCCCCTTCGCGGCCCTCGTGCTGCTTTACGCCGTACTGGCCAAATATGCCGCCTACAGTCCCAAGGAGGGCGCCGCACCCCTCCCGGGAGCGATGCGCATCGGCTACCTCGGGTTCCTCCTGCCGCCTCTGCTGCCCGTCACCCTGGCACTGATTGTCGTCTATGCCCGCCGGGCCGAGAAAAACCTCAACCGCTACCTCCATGATTACGATTGATTCGCTTACCGTGCGCTACGGCCCGCAAACCGTGCTCGACAACCTGACGATGCACCTCTCCGAACGCTCCGTCCACGGACTGGTCGGGGTGAACGGCGCCGGGAAGACGACGCTCTTCGACACCTTCTTCGGGCTCATCACCCCCGACAGCGGGTCGATCTCCCGCTCGGGCCACCCTCTGAGGCGGAGCGAAATCGCCTACCTCGAGAGCGAGATCTTCTTCTACGACGGCATGACCGGGCGCGACCTGCTCGACCTGACCGCCCACTACAACCCCTCGTCGGACCCGGCGCCCTATGTCCGCGTCTTCGGCCTGCCCGTAGACCGCCCCGTGGCCGGGTGGTCGGCCGGCATGAAGCGCAAACTCGCACTCACCGTCACGCTCATGCAGCAGAAGCCGCTTCTGCTGCTCGACGAACCCTTCAACGGGCTCGACATGGAGAGCCTCCACGCCGCCCGGCAGCTCATCCTGCGCCGCAGGGAGGCCGGAGCCACCGTGATCGTCTCGTCGCACCTGCTCGAGACGCTCTCTCCGCTCTGCGACGACATCCACCTGCTCGACAACGGCCGCATCGCCACGGTCTACCGCCGCGAAGAGTACCCCGCGCCGCAAACGAGCTCGAGGAGCTGTTCCACCGCCACTACCTGACCCGACTCTCGGACAAACCAAGCTGAAAAAAAGATATGGAAATCGTATTCGCCACCAACAACGCACACAAGCTCCGCGAGGTGCAGGCCGTCCTGGGCGACGGCTTCACCCTCTCGACGCCGCGCGACTGCGGCATCACGGAGGAGATCCCCGAAGAGCAGGAGACCCTCGAAGGCAACGCCTCGCAGAAGGCCCGTTATATCCACGACCGCACGGGCCGCAACTGCTTCGCCGACGACACGGGACTCGAGGTCGCGGCGCTGGGCGGCGCCCCGGGCGTGCACTCGGCCCGCTACGCCACCGACGGCCACGACTTTGCGGCCAACAACCGCCTGCTGCTCAAGAACCTCGAGGGGGTCACCGACCGCCGGGCCCGCTTCCGCACGGTCATCTCGCTGATCCTCGACGGCGAGGAGCACCTCTTCGAGGGGATCGTCGAGGGGCGCATCCTCGATCACGAAACCGGCCACGAGGGCTTCGGTTTCGACCCGCTCTTCGTCCCCGACGGCTACGACCGCACCTTCGCCGAGATGACCACCGAGGAGAAAAACGCCGTCTCGCACCGGGCCCGCGCCGTGCGGAAACTCGCCGACTATTTGCATTCCATCGGGAAATAGGGTATCTTTGCCGCGCTATGGAAGAGAGAAACTACCAAAAGGAGGAGCGTTTCGATCCGCAGACGGTCGAGGCGCTGAAGCTCCACTACGCCGAGATCCTGCGCCTGTTGGGCGAGGACCCCGCACGCGAGGGGCTCTTGAAGACGCCCGAACGGGTGGCCAAGGCCATGTCGTTCCTCACGAAGGGCTACGACGAGGACCCGCTGCAGATCATCCGCTCGGCCACCTTCCGCGAGGAATACAAGCAGATGGTGCTCGTCAAGGACATCGAGCTCTACTCGCTCTGCGAGCACCACATGCTGCCCTTCTACGGCAAGGCCCACGTGGCCTACATCCCCAACGGCTACATCACCGGGCTCTCGAAGATCGCCCGCGTGGTGGAGTGCTATGCCCGCCGCCTGCAGGTCCAGGAGCGGCTGACGGTCCAGATCCGCGACTGCATCCAGGAGGCGCTCAACCCGATGGGCGTGGCCGTGGTGATCGAGGCCAGCCACATGTGCATGCAGATGCGCGGCATCGAGAAGCAGCAGTCGGCCACAACGACCTCTGCCTTCACGGGGGTGTTCCTCTCGAGCCAGCGCACCCGCGAAGAGTTCATGACGCTCATCTCGCACCGATACAGATAGGCCCTTTGGCTAAGGCCCTCTTCACGAACCGGAACCCGCAGAGACCCTGCGGGTTCTTTTCGTTCCGGAGAGTCCCGAGGCGGGGCTCCATACCCCGAAATCACCTCTTTATGCACCAAACGGCCCCGATGCGCCCGGGGTCCGGCATCGGGGAACGGAATTTGAGACGGAACGGGCGACAGCAAACCTAAAAAATTTCAACAACCATGATTGTCAAAAATTTGCGTTACACAGCGCTCGCACTCGCAGCAGTTGCGTTCTGCTCGTGCCAGAAGGAGCCTTCGACATCGGACCTGCACGGGGATTACCTGGTCTACACGGCTCACGACACCGGCACCGACTTCTCCGCCATCGACACCTACTTTCTTCCGGACAGCATCCTGCTGATCGGCGGCAGCGACCGGACCGAATACTGGAAGGACGAGAGCGCTCAGGAGATCATCGCGACGGTAGCCGCGGCAATGGACAACGCCGGCTACACGCGCACCTACGACAAGGCGGCAGCCAACGTAGGTATCCAGATGAGCTATGTCGAGCAGGTGACCTACTTCGTGGGGTACAACAACCCCTACTGGTGGTGGTACTATCCCTACTACTGGACCCCGGGCTACTGGGGTGACTGGCTGGGCTGGCACTATCCCTACGGCGTCTACTACGGCTACACGGCAGGCTCGCTGCTGACCGAGATGCTCGACCTGGAGGCCGACCAGCAGAGCGGCAAGAAGCTGCCGGTCATCTGGGACAGCTTCGCCGGCGGGCTGCTGACCGGCGACTCGTCGCTCAACCTGCAGCGCACGCTCGACGCCGTGGAGCAGGCCTTCGTGCAGTCGCCCTATCTGTCCAAATAGTTGAACCCGAAAATACGACCGAATATGAAAACGTATAGACACTTGAAAACCGTTATCCTGTGTGCCGCACTGCTCGTTGCGGCCCTGCCGGGCAAGGCGCAGCTCTTCCCGAACTCCTACGTGAACATCGACTGGCAGATGGGTGTTCCCCTGGGCGACAAGTTCGCGGACAAGGCTTCGGGGTGGGGCATGAACTTCGAGGGCGGCTACTTCGTGACGCCGGCCCTGACCGTCGGTCCCTTCATCTCGTACCAGACCAACCTCGAGGACATCCCGCGCCAGACGCTCCAGCTGGGTGACGGCGCCGCCATGACGACCAACCAGAAACACGCGCTGTTCCAGCTTCCGTTCGGCGTCGTGGCTCGATACAACTGGTTCAAGAAGAGCGTCTTCCAGCCCTATGTAGGCATGCGTATGGGAGCCTGCTACGCCCAGATGTCCTCCTATTACTACGTCATCAAGCAGTACACCGACACGTGGGGTTTCTATATGTCGCCCGAAGTGGGTGTCAGCATTTTCCCGCGCCCGGACTACCGCATGGGCTTCCATGTGGCGCTCTATTACGGCTATGCCACCAACAGCGGCGACCTGCTGGTCTACTCGATCGACAACATCAACAACTTCGGCATCCGCGTCGGCATCTCGTTCTGACACGCCTCCGAGGCGATGGAAAAAGGGAGCACCCTCCACACGGGGAGTGCTCCCTTTCCGTTTTTTCCGGTCGGATCAGTGCGCCTCGAGCCAGTTGCGGCCCACGCCGGCATCGGCGACCAGCCGCACCTTGAGCCGGGCAGCCGACTCCATCGACTCGGTGACGATGCGCACGACCTGCTCCTGCTCCTCGCGGAGCATGTCCACGACCAGTTCGTCGTGCACCTGGAGGATCACCCGCGAGCGGATGCCCTCGGCGGCGAAACGGCGGTGGACATCGATCATGGCGATCTTCATGATGTCGGCAGCCGAACCCTGGATCGGGGCATTCACGGCGTTGCGCTCGGCCAGGCCGCGCGCCACGGCGTTGTGCGAGGCGATGTCGTTCAGGTAGCGGCGGCGGCCGAAGATCGTTGCCACGAAGCCCTCCTCGCGGGCCTTCTCCACCACACGGTCCATGTACTCCTTGACCTTGGGATAGGAGCGGAAATAGCCGTCGATGATCTCCTTGGCCTCCTTGCGGGGAATCTCCAGCCGCTGGCTCAGCCCGAAGGGTGAAATGCCGTAAATGATGCCGAAATTGGCCGTCTTGGCCCGCCGGCGCTCCTCCGGAGTCACCTCGGCGAGCGGCTTGCCGAAGAGGCGAGCGGCCGTCGCGGCGTGGATGTCCTCGCCGTGTTCGAAGGCTGCGATGAGCGACTCGTCGCCCGAAAGGTGGGCCATCAGGCGCAGCTCGACCTGACTGTAGTCGGCCGAGAGCAGCAGGTGGTCGTCGTCCGAAGGGATGAAAGCCTTGCGGATGCGGCGCCCCATCTCGTCGCGTACGGGAATGTTCTGCAGGTTGGGGTTGGTCGAGGAGAGGCGCCCGGTAGCCGTCACGGCCTGGTTGAACGATGTGTGGATGCGTCCCGTCGTGCGGTTCACCAGCTGCGGCAGCGCCTCGACATAGGTCGAGAGCAGTTTCTTCACCCCGCGGTATTCGAGGATGAGGTCCACGATGCGGTGCTTGTGGGCGAATGTCTGGAGATACTCCTCGTCGGTGCAGAACTGCTTGGTCTTGGTCATCTTGGGCTTCTCCGCGATACGCATCTTCGCAAAGAGCACCTCGCCCAGCTGCCGCGTCGAGTTGATGTTGAGCGACGGCTCCCCGGCCTCGGTGCGGATCGCGGCCTCGAGTTCGGCCATCGTGCGGTTCAGTTCGACGGCATATTCGGCCAGCGCCGCGCTGTCGATCCGCACGCCCGCCATCTCGATGTCGGCCAGCACCTCGATCATCGGCTCCTCGATCTCGAAGTAGAGGTCGTGCAGCCCGATGCGCTCGACCATCGGCAGAAGCACCTGCTTGAGCTGCAGCGTGACGTCGGCATCCTCGGCGGCGTACTCCTTCACGCACTCGACATTCACCAGGTCCATCGTCAGCTGCTTCTGGCCCTTGCCGATGAGCGTCTCGATCTCGATGGGCCGGTAGTTGAGGTAGCGTTCGGCCAGCGTGTTCATGTTGTGCCGCGACTCGGGGTCGAGCAGGTAGTGGAGGATCATCGTATCGTACTTGCGCCCGCGGACGGCCACGCCGAGCCGCCGGAGCACCATCAGGTCGAACTTGACGTTCTGACCGATCTTGGCGATCCGCGGATTCTCGAATACCGGACGGATGATCTCTGCATATTCGGCCGTGCACTCCTCGCTGAAGGGCACATACCACGCCTTGTGGGGTTCGACGGCGAACGACATGCCGACGATGCGGTCGTTGAAGATATCGAGCCCCGTCGTCTCGGTGTCGAAGCAGAACTCATCCCGCACGGAGAGCTCGCCGACAAGTTGCCGGAGCGCCTCGGCATCACCCACCAGCAGGTATTCGTGGGGCGTGTCCTGCGCCGTGCGGAACTGCATCGCGTCGGCAGCCTCCTGCAGCTCGGCAACGGGAACCGGACCCCGAAGCGGTTCGACGGGCTCGCCGAAGAGGTTGCCCTGACCGGCCAGCGCGGCCTTTTTCGCCGCCGCGGACTTCGCCCGGGCCATCTCGGCCAGCTGGCGCTGCTCCTCCTGACGCGGTCCGTCGGGCAGCGGCTCGGGGGGGGCGAGGTTGGCCAGATCGTTGAGGAAGGCCTTGAAGTCGAGTTCGGCGAAGAGCGCCTTCAGATCGTCGAGGTGGGGCGCACAGACCGTGAGCTCCTCCTCGCGGAAATCGATCGGCACGTCCAGACAGATCGTCGTCAGCCGCTTGGCCAGACGGAGGTTGTCGCCCCATGCGGCGATCTTCTCGCCCTGCCGCCCCTTGATCGAAGCGACGTTGTCGAGGATACGCTCGACCGTTCCCCACTCCTGCACCAGTTTGCAGGCCGTCTTCTCGCCAATGCCCGGGACCCCCGGAATATTGTCCGAGGCGTCGCCCCACAGGGCGAGGATGTCGCGCACGAGCACCGGATCGTCGATGCCGTATTTCTGGCGGATGGCCTCGCGGTCCACGATCTCGATCGCCCCGTCGGAGCCCTTCTGCTTGTAGATGCGGCAGTGTTCGCGCACCAGCTGACCGTAGTCCTTGTCGGGCGTCACCATGTAGACGTCGTAGCCGGCCGCAGCCCCCTTCTGCGAGAGGGTGCCGATCACGTCGTCGGCCTCATAGCCCTCGACTTCGAGAATCGGGATGCACATGGCTTCGAGCACCCGCTTGACGTAGGGCACCGAGATGAGTATGTCCTCCGGAGTTTCGGAGCGGTTGGCCTTGTATTCGGGGAAGATCTCGCGGCGGAAACTGCCCCCCTTGGGATCGAACGCCACGCCCAGCAGGTCGGGGCGCTCGCGCTTCTGGATGTCGCGGAGGAACTTCACGAAGCCGAAGACCACCGAGGTGTTCATTCCGTTGCGGTTGCGCATCGGGCGGCCCAGGAAGGCGTAATAGTACTTGAAGAGCAGCGCGTAGGCGTCTACCAGGAAGAGTTTTTTTTTCATAGCGGGGCTGTGTGTGTTTCCTCCTTCACAGGAGCGTGGAACGTATCATGCGGGGTTGTCCTCGGCGAACCACTCGGCGAACGACGTGGCCGTCTCGTGGAGCCGCAGCGAATGGAGCCGGACCCCTTCCGGCAGGCGGGAGGCGATGCGGCGGGCGAAGTCGGCGAGCATGTTTTCGCACGTAGGCTGATAGTCCACGACGACGATGTTCGAGAAGCGTTCCCCGAGGGCCTCCCGGACGGCACGTCCCCGTTCGGAGTCGCGCAGGACGAAGGCGTGGTCGAAACGCGAGACGATCTGTTCGTTCACGATGTGCTTGAGCACGCCGAAATCCATCACCATGCCGTATTTCGGGTTTTCGGGATCGGCCACGGGCCGCCCGGCCACCGTGACGAAAAGCCGGTAGGAGTGCCCGTGAATCTCGCGGCACGGGCCGTCGTATCCGTCGAGTGCGTGGGCCGCCTCGAACGAAAATTCCTTGGTCAATCTGATTACTGCCATACGACAAAGATACGCAAAAATTCGGTACACACGACACAAAAGAGGCAGGCGGCCGCCTGAAAGCGGACCGCCTGCACGGAAAACGGAACCGGGGAGCACATCCCCCGGGCGGTTACCTCAACTCGACCTCGTAGGGCGAATACATCAGCACGCCCTGCATGCGCAGCAGCCGCTGCACGCGGTCGTACCCGCCGAAGAGCTCCTGTAGCTCCGAGCGCACGAAGGCCTTGCGTACGCTGACATTGAGCGCCGAGAGCATGGCGGCCAGACCGCTGGGCTGCTGCGTGACCTCGACCACGCGGAAGTTCTCACCCAGACCGGCCTTGTCCACGGCCAGCGCAATGGCGGTCTTCAGTCCGCCGTAAGCGTCGATCAGCCCGATCCCGAGGGCATCGCTGCCCGACCACACGCGGCCGCCGGCAATGTCGAGCACCTTCTCGATCGGAAGGTTGCGCCCGGCGGCAACATCCTGCGTGAAGGTCTCGTAGACCTTGTCCACGCCGCGCATGATCGAAGCGCGCTGGGCGGGCGTGAGCGGCTCGACGGAGCCCATGCCGGCCGAAGCGTTGCTCTTCACGCCGTCGAGCGTGATGCCCAGCTTGTTCTTGAGCGCGTCGATCGGATTGAGGAACATGCCGAAGACACCGATCGAACCGGTGAGCGTCAGGCGGTCGGCGACGATGACGTCGGCCGGGCAGGAGATGTAGTATCCGCCGCTGGCGGCATAGGAGCCCATCGACACGACAACGGGCTTCTCGGCCCGGAGCAGCTCCATCTCGCGCCAGATGACATCCGAGGCCAGGGCGCTGCCGCCCGGGGAATTGACACGCACGACCACGGCCTTGACCTTCTCGTCACGGCGCACGTCGGCCAGTTCGGCAGCGAGCGAATTGCCGTAGACGGCATCGCCGTAGCCCTCGCCATCGACAATCTGCCCGTCGGCATAGACGACGGCCACCCGGTCGGCCCCGAGGTTGCCGAGATCCACACCCACCATCGAGGCGTAGTCGCCGAGCGACACGAAATCGTAGTTGCCCTCGCCGTCGTCCTCGACTCCCAGCTCGGCGAAGACCTCCTTCATCTGGTCCTCGTAGAGGAGTCCGTCCACGAAGCCGTACTTCAGCGCATCCTCGGGAAGCGTCACCAGCAGCTTGTCGGCGATTTCGTTGAGTTGCTCCACGTCGATGCCGCGCGAGGCTGCGACCGCTCCGGCGATCGTTTCCCACATCGAATCGACGAGCGCCTGCATCTGCTCGCGGTTGGCCTCCGACATGCGGTCGAGGATATAGGGCTCCACGGCGCTCTTGTACTTGCAGACCGTCGGGCGGAAGACCTCGGCCTTCAGGTCGAGTTTGTCGAAGAGACCCTTGTAGAACATCAGGCTGGTCGAAAGTCCCGACCAGTCCATCCCGCCCTCGGGCTGGAGGTAGATGCGGTCGGCCGCCGAAGCCAGATAGTACTGCCCCTGCGAATAGGTTTCGTTGTAGGCGACGACGAACTTGCCGCTCTGCTTGAAGAGTTCGATCGCCTCGCGCAACTCCTCGATGAGGGCCGTACCCGTAACGCCGCCCGTACCGTTCATGCGCAGGTAGATGCCCTCGATCCGGTCATCGACCGCCGCGGCCTCGAGCGTGCGGAGCACCTTGAGCAGCGAGAGCCGGCGCGTAGACTGCAGCGTACGGAAGTCGAATCCGGCCAGCGGGTCCGACGAGGGGGCGTCGTTGATGACCTCCGAGAAGTCGATCCTGAGGATCGAACCCTCCTTGACGGTGACGGTCCGCTCCATCGAACCGGCGATTGCGAACAGGATGAATATCCCGAACAGCAGGACAGCCAACGACCCGAGCACGAAGGCCAGAAGTGCGGCCAGAAAAGTCTTGATGAAATTCATATAGGAACGTGTTAAATTTGAATCATGCCGTATGCGGGCAAGTACAAAGATAGCGTTTTTTTCACGGGTGCCACCATAATTTATCGTTTTTCGATAAAATTCGATCCGACCGACCGGGCATCCGACAGGGTCCGGAGCGCGGAAAAGCGACCAAATATTTACCGACGCGCTACCTATTGTCTGAAATATGCGTTATCTTTGTCGGGTAAGTGATACCGTGAAAGTATGGAAGAAAAAAGATCAAACAACTGCTCTCCGCGATCGTCCATCCAGAAACAGGACAGGACATCGTGACGAGCGGATTCATCGAACATACGGCCGCAGCGGCCGGCAAGGTGACGGTAGTCCTGCGCTTCGCCAAGACGCGCGACCCGTTCGCCCTGAAGATCAAGAAACAGGCCGAAGAACTCCTGCAGGAGGCATTCCCGGGCAGCGAGGTGCTCGTGGTGATCAAGGAGGGCGGCGCCGCCCCCCGTCCCGAACCGAAGCTGAAGACGACCACGGGCGGCATCGCCCACGTCATCGCGGTAGCCTCGGGCAAGGGAGGGGTAGGCAAATCGACCGTCACGGCCAACCTGGCCGTCGCCCTGCGCAACATGGGCTACCGCGTCGGGATCCTCGACGCCGACATCTACGGACCTTCGCAGCCCAAGATGTTCGGCGTGGAGGGCTACCTGCCCGAAGCCGTGCAGGAGGATGGCGAGGACCGGATCATCCCGGCCCGATCGATGGAGATCGAGCTGATGTCGATCGGCTTCTTCATCAAGCCCACCGACGCCCTGCTCTGGCGCGGGGCCATGGCCGTCAGCGCCCTCAAGCAGATGATCCACCAGACCCGGTGGGGCACGCTCGATTTCCTGCTCGCGGACCTTCCTCCCGGCACGGGCGACGTACACCTGTCGATCATCGGCGAGCTCAAGATTGACGCCGCCGTGATCGTCTCCACCCCGCAACAGGTGGCCGTAGCCGACGTGGTCCGGGGCGTAGAAATGTTCCGCAACGAACACGTCGGAATTCCCGTGGCGGGCGTCATCGAAAACATGGCGTGGTTCACCCCGGCCGAGCTGCCCGACAACCGCTACTACCTCTTCGGCCGCGGCGGCGCACGGGCCATGGCCGAGAAGAGCGGAGTCCCGTTCCTCGGCGAAATACCCATCGTACAGTCGATCATGGAGGGAAGCGACGCGGGATGCCCGGCGGCCTCCACCTATCCGATGGTCGAGAAGAGCTATCGCGAAATCGCCGAAAAGGTGGTAGAGCAGGTGATGAAAAACGGTCGATAACCTGTCGGCAAGCCTGTTGATAACCGATGAAAAAAGATGAAAACTTACCCCTTCCCGCATTTGGAAAATCCAACCGGAGCCGGGTATATACGGCTTTCGCGGGAAACCAAAAAAAGTTTTCGGAAATTTTCGTCGCCCGACCGGAGCCCGAAACGGAACAGAATGTTGAAAATCGGAGGCTGTCGATATGTGGATAACGGTTTTCAACATTTGTGGACAACGCAAACAGTGAAGTGATTTGCAGCAGGTTGCATAAGAGAGTTGTCCCGTGCGGCTCGGTCCGTCTGTCGATAATCCGAAAGGAGGCCGAGTTATCGACATTATCAACAGCTATTTATATTCTTCTTCTTTTTTTATTTAAATTTAAAAAAGGAATAAAAAATAAAAAATGATTGTGGAAAACACCTCCGAACTCAAGGAGCGCATCGAGCGGCTCAAGCGTGAAAAAAGAACGCCGTGATCCTCGCGCACTACTACACGAGACCCGAAGTGCAGGCCGTGGCCGACTTCCTGGGCGACTCGCTGGCCCTGTCGGTACGCGCCCAGTCGGTCGATGCCGACGTCATCCTCTTCGCCGGCGTGCACTTCATGGCCGAGACGGCCAAGGTGCTCTGCCCCGAAAAAAAAGTGCTCATCCCCTGCCCCGAGGCGGGCTGCTCGCTCGCCGACTCGTGCCCCGCCGCGGAATTCGCCGCCTTCAAGGCGAAGTATCCCGGCCACCGCGTGGTCTCCTATGTCAATACGACGGTCGAGGTCAAGGCCCTCACGGATGTCTGCTGCACTTCGTCTAACGCCCTGAAGGTCGTCGAGTCGATCCCGGCCGATATCCCCGTCCTCTTCGGGCCCGACCGCAACCTGGGCTCCTACATCCGCAAACTCACCGGACGCACGAACATGGTGCTGTGGGACGGCGCCTGCCACGTGCACGAGGAGTTCTCGCTCGAGAAGCTGCTGCAGCTCAAGCGCGAACATCCCGATGCCCGGGTGGTCGTGCACCCCGAATGCCGTCCCTATATCCTCGAGGTGGCCGATTACGTCGGTTCGACGGCCGGCATCCTCGACTATTGCGGACGCAGCGAAGCCCGTGAGTTCATCGTGGTGACCGAGGCCGGCATCCTGGCCGAAATGAACCGCCTCTACCCTGACAAGCGGTTCATCCCGGCACCCCCCGACGACGAGACGTGCGGCTGCAACAACTGCCGCTACATGAAGATGGTGACGTTGGAGAACATCGCCTCGTCGCTCGAAACGCTCTCGCCCGAGGTGGTCATCGACGAGGAGATCCGCCGCCGGGCCGAGCGCTCGATACGCAACATGATCGCCATCAAGTGAAACAACACCGCAAAACAACGTATATGAAGAAAATCCTTTTCCTGCTGGCCGCGGCGTGTGTCTCGCTGACCGCTTCGGCCGATGAGGGCATGTGGATGCTGCCCTACCTTCAGAAGATGAACATCAAGGTGATGAAGGAGCGCGGCTGCAAGCTCTCGGCCGACGAGATCTACAGCGTGAACGAGTCGTCGCTCAAGGATGCCGTCGTCGTCTTCGGCGGCGGATGCACGGGTGAGATCGTCTCGCCCGAAGGCCTGCTCTTTACCAACCACCACTGCGGCTACGCCTCGATCCAGCAGCTTTCGAGCGTCGAGCACGACTACCTCGAGAACGGTTTCTGGGCCATGTCCCAGGCCGAGGAGCTGCCCGTTCCGGGGCTCAAGGTGCGCTTCGTGCGGCACATCATGGATGTGACGGCGGATGTGCTGGGCAATGTCCCCTCGACCGCCTCGCAGTCCGAGTACGAGCGCATCACGGCCGAGAACATGAAGGCGCTGACCGGGCGCCTGCAGGAGGAGCATCCCTCGATGGAGATCTCCGTCAAGCCCTTCTTCGGCGGCAATCAGTTCTTCGCCTTCGTGATGGAGGTATACACCGACGTCCGCCTGGTGGGGGCTCCCCCCTCGTCGATCGGCAAGTTCGGCGGCGATACGGACAACTGGATGTGGCCCCGCCACACGGGCGACTTCTCCATTTTCCGCGTCTATGCCGGTGCCGACAACCGTCCGGCCGACTACGCGCCGGAGAACCGTCCCTACCGCGCCGAGAAGTTCCTCAAGATCTCGCTCGACGGCGTCGATGAGGGCGACTTCGCCATGGTGATGGGATTCCCCGGATCGACCGAGCGCTACATGACCTCGTACGAGATCGACAACCTGCTTGGCACGGAGAACCCGCAGCGGATCTTCATCCGCGGCGAGCGCCAGGCGATCCTCTGGGACGACATGATGGCCGACGATGCCGTACGCATCCAGTATGCCTCGAAATACGCCATGTCGTCGAATTACTGGAAGAATTCGATCGGCATGTCGCGCGGCATCCGGAAACTCGGCGTAAAGGCCCGCAAAGAGGCGCAGGAAACTTCGTTCCAGGCTTGGGCCGAGAAGAATACGCTGCCCGAGGAGGGATATATCGACGCCCTGGCGAAGATCCGCGAGGCCGAGCTCCGCGGCGGCCCGATCTACGCCGGCGTGCAGTATCTTTCGGAGGCGTTCCTCGGGGCCGTCGAGCTGCTGAACCCCGTGCGTTCGTTCATCAATATGGAGAAGATGGCCGTGGAAGAGACCATTGCCGATCCTGATGCCGTCAGGGGAGCGTCTGGCCGAGTGGTACAAGGACTACAATCCCGCGACCGACCGCAAGGTGGCCAGGCGCATGCTCGCCATCGCGCGTGAAAACATGAAGGAGTTGCCGTCGTTCTATGCCGATGTGGTCGATAAGCAGTTCGGCGGCGACATCGACGCCTATGTCGATTATCTCTACGATAACTCGGTCTTTGCCTCCGCGGAGAAGGTGCTGGCGCTGCTGGACGACTACTCGCCCGAGAAGATCGCTGCGGATCCCGCCGTGGAGCTGTCCGCATCGGTGTGGTCGAAGTATATGGAGCTTTCGAAGGCCTACCGCGAAAGCCATGCAGGCTATGCTGAAGGACATCGCAAATACATCGCCGGCCTGATGCTCCAGCAGCCCCGCAAGGCGTGGGCCCCGGATGCCAACTTCACGATCCGCCTCACGTACGGCAACGTGCTGCCCTATTCGCCGGCCGACGGCATCGAGTACAGCTACTACACGACGCTCAAGGGGGTGATGGAGAAGGAGGATCCGAAAAATCCCGCCGAGTTCACCGTACCCGAGCGCCTCAAGGAGCTCTATGCGGCAAAGGATTTCGGCCGTTATGCCAATGCGAAGGGCGAGATGCCGGTGGCCTTCCTGGCCAACCTCGACATTACGGGCGGCAACTCGGGATCACCCGTGCTGAACGACCGCGGCGCGCTGATCGGTCTGGCCTTCGACGGCAACTGGGAGGCCATGTCGGGCGATGTGGCCTTCGAGCCCGACCTGCAGCGCATGATCGCCGTGGATGTACGCTACGTGCTCTTCATCGTGGACAAGTTCGCCGGCGCCGGCTGGCTCCTCGACGAGATGCAGTTCGAGTAGCGCGTGACCGGATGCCCGACGGCATTCCGTCTGAAAAAGATTCCCGCACCTTTCCGAGGGTGCGGGAATCTTTTTTTTCGGTCGCGGCGGCGGGTCAGCGGCCCGGTCGCTGCAGGAACCTTTTGGCCAGGCGCCGCCGCAGGGGTTCGTCGTAGAGCTTCAGCGTAGCATAGGCCAGCAGGATGTTGCCGAAGAAGAGCAGCAGGGCCGCGGGCCACGTGCGGGCGAAGTCGGCAACGCCGTGGCGGATCATCCAGGCGTAGAAGAGGTACATGAAGGGATAGTGGATGATGTAGACCGGGAAGGAGATGTCGCCCATGAAGCGGCAGAGTCCCGTCGAGAAACGGTCGGTCGTGGTGCCCGATGCTCCCAGCCGGATGAGCAGCGGGAAGACCAGCGCGATGCAGGCCACCTCGAAGAGGCCGTTGAGGCTGACGGCGGTGTCGGTCGGGAGGGCCGGGACGAGGAACAGCGCCGCGAGGATCGCCGAGCAGATCCAGAAGGCCCCGCGGACCTTCACCGGACGGAAGCGCCGTGCGAGGAGCATGCCCAGCGTGAAGGGGAAGAGCATGCGCACGAGGCCGCCGGCGAAGTTCACTCCGTCGAGTGTCCAGCCTACGCCGATCGTGCCGTACTGCTGGGGGTCGGCCAGGGCGAAAAAGGTGAGTCCGGCGCCTGTCAGAAGGGTGAGTGCTGCGAGCGCGCGGTCCGAAAGGCGGCGGATCAGCAGGGCGTAGAGGATGTTGCCGATATACTCGAAGAAGAGCGACCAGCTCGGCCCGTTGAGGGGAAACATCTCGCCGTTGCCCCGCACCTCCCACGGTGCGCCGCTCCATGCCGGGATGAAGCAGCAGGCGCAGAGCAGGGCCAGCAACACGGAGGTCGTGGCGACCGGTGTGCCCTGCCACGTCTCGGCGCCCTGCACGAGGAAGGTCACGGCGCCCAGCAGGGCCCCGAAGAGGACCATCGGATGGAGGCGTATGAGGCGCCGGCGGAAGAAGTTGCCGACCGTAAGACCGCTGCCCCAGCGGTCGTCGTAGGCGTAGGAGATGACGAAGCCCGAGAGCATGAAGAAGAAATCGACGGCCAGGTAGCCGTGGTTGATGCCTTCGATCGTGGCGCCGCCGCCGGCAAAGGCGTACCCTTCGAAGATGTGGTACCAGATGACCGAGAGCGCCGCAACGCCGCGCAGCCCGTCGAGCAGGTCGTAGTGGGGTTTCGAGTCGGTAAAGGAGGAGGTGTTCATTTCCGTTTTTTCGTTTTGGGATCGTTTTGGGATGTATTGTTGCAAAAAGGTACGATTCCCGAAGCAAAGGAAAAAAGTGTCTGCGGCGTTTTTTTTTGCCTTTTCTGCAAAGAACTCTCCTTGAACGGACCGTGGGTCCGGAGGAAGCATTCCGGTGCGTCAGAGGGGCTGAATCGCTCTTCTGTCGGCAGGAGAATCCGTGTATTCCGGTGTACGGTTTGTCCGTCCGTCATTTCCTTATTTTGCTGCTGCCTCCTGTCACGTGCTTCTTTCTTGCGGAAAAACTCCCCCTTTTGCTTCAGGAATCAATCAAAATTTCGTACTTTTGACACAAATTAGTAAGATTGTATCACTTCTATGGCTAAAGAGTTCAAACGCTATCTTGTGACTTCGGCACTCCCCTATGCCAACGGCCCCGTGCATATCGGCCACCTGGCGGGAGTCTACATACCTTCGGATATCTACACGCGCTACCTGCGTCTGAAGGGCTGCGACGTGATCTCGGTCTGCGGATCCGACGAACACGGCGTGCCCATCACGATCAAGGCCCGCAAGGAGGGCGTGACGCCCCAGCAGATCGTAGACCGCTACCACGAATTGATCAAACGCTCGTTCGAGGGGCTCGGCATGTCGTTCGACATCTATTCGCGCACCTCGTCGGCCACCCACGCCCGGACGGCTTCGGACTTCTTCCGCAAGCTTTATGACGAGGGCAAGTTCATCGAGAAGACCTCGATGCAGTATTACGACGAGGAGGCGCAGACGTTCCTTGCCGACCGTTACATCGTCGGCACCTGCCCCAAGTGCGGCAACGAGCGCGCCTACGGCGACCAGTGCGAGAAGTGCGGATCGACCCTTTCGCCCGACGAGTTGATCGACCCCCACAGCGCCGTGTCGGGTTCGGTGCCCGTCAAGCGCGAGACCAAACATTGGTATCTTCCTCTGGATCAGTATGAAGGATTCCTCCGCGAGTGGATTCTCGACGGCCACAAGGAGTGGAAGAGCAACGTCTACGGCCAGTGCAAGAGCTGGCTCGACCTCGGCCTGCAGCCGCGTGCCGTGAGCCGCGACCTGGACTGGGGCATTCCCGTGCCGGTTGAGGGTGCCGAGGGCAAGGTGCTCTACGTCTGGTTCGACGCACCGATCGGCTACATCTCCGCGACGAAGGACCTCACGCCCGACTGGGAAAAGTACTGGATGAGCGAGGATACGAAGATGGTGCACTTCATCGGTAAGGACAACATCGTCTTCCACTGCATCGTCTTCCCCTCGATGCTCAAGGCCCACGGCGGCTATATCCTTCCGGAGAATGTGCCCGCGAACGAATTCCTGAACCTCGAGGGCGAGAAGATCTCCACGTCGCGCAACTGGGCCGTCTGGCTGCACGAATACCTCGAGGAGTTCCCCGGCAAGGAGGACGTGCTGCGTTACGTGCTCTGTGCCAATGCCCCCGAGACCAAGGACAACGACTTCACGTGGAAGGACTTCCAGGCCCGCAACAACAACGAGCTGGTGGCCGTGCTGGGCAACTTCGTGAACCGTGCCCTGGGTGCTCACGCAGAAGTATTACGACGGCAAGGTGCCCGCCTGCGGTGAGCTTACGGACTACGACCGCGAGACGATCGCCGACATTGCCTCGATCCGTGCGTCGCTCGAGAGCAACATCGAGAACTACCGTTTCCGCGAGGCGTTGAAGGATGCCATGAACTTCGCCCGCATCGGCAACAAATACCTGGCCGACACCGAGCCGTGGAAGGTCATCAAGAGCGATCCGGAGCGTGTGAAGACGATCCTTAACATCGCCCTGCAGATCACGGCCAATACGGCCATCGCCATCGAACCCTTCATGCCCTTCTCGGCTGCGAAGATGCTCCGCATGCTGGCCGTGGAGAAGTTCCCCTGGGAGCGCCTTGGAGGGATGGACCTCATCGCGGCCGGCCACATGATCGGCACGCCCGAGTTGCTTTTCGAGAAGATCGAGGATGACGTCATTCAGCGGCAGCTGGACACGCTGGCGGCCACGAAAGCTGCCAATCAGGCTGCTGAAGCTGCTCAACATATTGAATCACAGAAAGATACGATTCAGTTTGACGATTTTCAGAAAATGGATATCCGTGTTTCGACGATCCTTTCCGCCGAAAAGGTCGCCAAAACCAAGAAATTGCTCAAACTCACGGTCGATACGGGTATCGATCAGCGGGTGATCGTCTCGGGCATTGCCGAACACTTCACGCCCGAGGAGCTCATCGGCAAGCAGGTGCTTGTGCTGGTGAACCTTGCTCCGCGCGACCTGAAGGGCATCACCTCCAGCGGCATGATCCTCATGGCCGAGGATGCATCGGGCAAGCTGCGTCTGCTGCAACCCGATGAAAAGACCAACAACGGCGCCATCGTGGGTTGATGCCTGCCGGATCCGTTGCCGTCCCGACAAAGATGAAACTGGTACTTTAAAATTTCAATATTATGGAAAACATCGATTGGAGCGCATTGGGCTTCGACTACACCAAGACCGATTTCAATGCCCGCTTTACGTTCACCGACGGCAAGTGGAGCGAGATGGAAATCACAAGCGACGAGTACATCAAGATGCACATGTCGGCTTCGTGTCTGCACTACGGCATCGAACTTTTCGAGGGTCTGAAAGCCTTTCGGGGAGTAGACGGAAAGGTCCGTCTCTTCCGTGTGGCAGACAATGCCCGCCGCCTTCAATCGTCGGCCAAGCGTCTTTGCCTGCCTGTGCCGCCGATCGAGATGATCGTCGATGCCTGTATCGAGGTGGTCAAACGCAACGAGCGTTTCATCCCTCCCTACGGTACGGGTGCTTCGCTCTACCTGCGTCCGGTGATGTTCGGTACGACCGTCGGACTGGGTGTGAAACCCGCCAAGGATGCGCTGCTGATCGTCTATTGCTCGCCCGTAGGTGCCTACTTCAAGTCGGGAATCAAGCCGATTCTGGTCGCTATCGACCGTGAACAGGACCGCGCTGCTCCACGTGGAACGGGCGATGTGAAGGTCGGCGGCAACTATGCGGCCAGCCTCATGTCGGGTGAAAAGGCGCACACGCTCGGCTATTCGAACGTGATGTACCTCGATGCGGCCGAGCACAAATACATCGAGGAGTGCGGTGCCGCCAACTTCTTCGGCATCAAGGAGGGCAAGTACATCACGCCGAAATCGCAGTCGGTACTGCCTTCGATTACGAACATGAGCCTTCGTCAAATTGCCCGTGACATGGGCCTCGAGGTCGAAGAACGTCATATTCCCGTCGAGGAACTGGATACTTTCGAGGAGTGCGGTGCCTGCGGAACGGCCGCTGTCATCTCCCCTATCGGGAAAATATTTGACATGCAGACCGACAAGACCTATACCTACGGTACAGAGGTCGGCAAGACGAGCCTCGAACTCTATACCCGCCTGCAGGATATTCAGTACGGCCGTTCGGAGGACAAGTACGGTTGGTGTACCATAGTACTCTGATTTCTTTACGGACTTTAAAAGAAAAACCCGCCAAATCTGGCGGGTTTTTCTTTATTTTATATTATATGGCTCGAATTGATGTTCCACGTGGAACAAACTTTTTTGTTTCTTGTTTATGTATTTATCGGTTTGTTTGCTTTCGTGTTCCACGTGGAACGTTTACCTGCCGAATTTAACAAGCAAAACATTGACGTCGGCCGGTGATACGCCCGGGATGCGCGATGCCTGTCCGATCGTTGTCGGACGGATCCGGTCGAGTTTCTGCCGGGCTTCGATGGTCAGTGCATTCATTGAAAAATAGTCGAAATGATCGGGAATGGAGATATTTTCAAGGCGGTGGAGCTTCTCAGCAATGAATTTCTCGCGTTCGATATACCCTTTGTATTTGATCTGTATCTCCGCCTCCTCGATTACCTCTTCGTTCATCCCGTTTTTCTCGATGAATTTTTTTAGCTTCGGCAACACCTCTTGAAGCGTTTCGAAACTCGTATTGTTGCGCATCAGGATGTCGTGCAACTTGCGACCCTGTGTCAGCGGCTCCGATCCGATCGTTTTCAGATAGTCGTTAATTTCGGCTGCTTTGACACTCAGGTCACGTGCAAATGCTACAAGCGATTCTACGAGTGATTTTTTTTGTACGAATTCTGCATATCTTTTCTCCGAAATCAAACCGATTTCGTATCCGAGCGGAGTGAGCCGCAGGTCGGCATTGTCCTGTCGCAGCAGGATGCGGTATTCGGCGCGCGAGGTGAACATGCGGTAGGGCTCGTCTACCCCTTTGGTCACCAGGTCGTCGATCAGCACTCCGATGTATGCTTCGTCGCGGCGGAGTACGACGGCCTCCTCCCCTGCCAGTGCCCGGTGTGCATTGATTCCGGCCATCAGGCCCTGTGCCGCCGCCTCTTCGTACCCGGTCGTGCCATTGACCTGTCCGGCGAAGTAGAGACCTGCCACCCGCTTGGTTTCGAGCGAATGGTGCAGTTGTGTGGGCGGAAAATAGTCGTATTCTATGGCATATCCCGGTCGGTAGATATGCAGATTTTCGAATCCGCGGATTTGATGCAGCGCTTTCCACTGCACCTCCCACGGCAGCGACGACGAAAATCCGTTGAGGTAGTATTCGTTTGTCGAGCAACCCTCGGGTTCGAGGAACAACTGGTGTTGCTCCTTGTCTGCGAATGTGCGGAGTTTGTCTTCGATCGAGGGACAGTAGCGCGGACCTATGCCGCGGATCGTACCGTTGAACAGGGGAGATTCAGCGAATCCGCTGCGCAGTGTCTCGTGCACCTCGGGCGAGGTGTAGACCAGGTAGCAGGGCATCTGCTCCTCGACGGGCCGGATCTCCGATGCGAACGAGAACTTGGCCGGTTTCTCGTCTCCGTATTGGGGTTCGAGCCGGGAAAAGTCGATCGAGCGGGCATCGAGTCGTGCCGGGGTTCCGGTCTTCATCCGCCCGGCTTCGAATCCCATGCGGCACAGCGATTCGGTGATGCCGTGCGAGGCGGCATCTCCGGCGCGTCCTCCTTCGGCGTGGGCCGATCCGCAGTGCATCAGACCCTCGAGGAAGGTCCCGGCCGTGAGTATTACGGCCCGACAGGAGAACTCCACTCCCATGCGGCTCTTCACTCCGCGGATGTGCGGCCGCTCCTCCCCCGCTCCTTCCGTAAAGAGCAGTTCGGTGGCGGCATCCTGCCAGATGTGCAGGTTCGGGGTGTTCTCGAGCGTATGCCGCCACTCCCTCGAGAAGCGGCTCTTGTCGCATTGGGCACGCGGACTCCACATCGCAGCCCCCTTCGAGCGGTTGAGCATCCGAAATTGGATCGAGCAGAGGTCGGTGATGCGGCCCATTTGACCTCCCAATGCGTCTATCTCTCTGACTATCTGTCCTTTAGCTACTCCTCCGACGGCCGGGTTGCAGGACATGGCCGCCATTTTCTCCATATCCATCGTCAGCAGCAGCGTGCGCGAACCGAGCCGCGCGGCAGCCGCGGCCGCTTCGCAGCCGGCGTGTCCGCCGCCGATGACGATGATGTCGTAATCGAGCGTCATGGTGTTTTGTCTCTCTTGCCGCGACACGGTCCTGACGGCTGTTTCGGGTGCCGTACTGTCTCCGCGCCTGCGTCTTACTCTCTTCTTTTTCCCAGAATTTCAGGTACTTGTCCTCCTTGCGGTGCATCTGGGCATTGCTGCGGGGCGTCTTGTCGCCCTGGCCGCAGAGGTGCAGCACGCCGTGGACCACCACGCGGCGCATCTCCTGGAGCGCCGTGGCGCCGTATTGCCGGGCGTTGTCGGCCACGGTCTCCACGTCGATGAAGATGTCACCCGAGACGATGCGCGTGTCGCTGCGGTCGCTGTAGTCGAACGTGATGACGTCGGTGAAGTAGTCGTGTCCGAGGTACTGCCGGTTCATCTCGAGCAGCCGCTGTGCCGAGCAGAAGATGTAGCTCACGTCGCCCAGCACATAACCCTCCTCCTCGGCCACGCGGCGCAGCCATTCGGCCGTCAGCCGCTTTTGCGGCAGGCGGTATTTGCAATCGTCGTTGTAGTAGCGTACAGCCATTGCTTCTCTTTATCGTTTTTCAGCCTTGTTTTTTGTCTTTGCCTCTCCGTGTGGAGAGGATTCCGCAGAAACGGTTTGGAGCGGAATTTCGCCTCCGGAATGCCCTTTGCGGGGATTCTTCGCAGACCCGGAGAGTCTACCGCTTGAAGCAGTTTTCGGCCCGCATCGTCTGTTTCGGATCGGGCGGATAGATGCCGAACACGATTCGGTATTCGGTCTGCATCGTCTCGAAATCGACCGACGAACCGATGGTTCCGATCTGCTGGTTGCGGGCGATCTTCTGCCCCTTCCCGACGCAGACCGACCCGAGGTTGGCATAGGAGGTGATGTATTCGCCGTGGGCGATGAATACCTCGTATTTGCCCGTGATGCGGTTGCGTTTGGTCTCCACGACCTTGCCGTCGTAGATCGAGATCACCTGCGCCTCCTTCGGTCCGGAGATCTCGGCCATGTTGCCTTTGTATCGCTTCACGCGGCCGCCCACGACGGGAAGCCGCAGTCCGGAGGTCTTTGACGAGAACGAGGCGCCCTCCTTGTTTCCTTTCGAGAGTTTGCGCAGTTCGCTGATCGCCACGTCGAGCTGCTGCTCCTGCTCTATCTTGCGCTGCAGGGCGCTCTTCTCGCGGTTCGAGAGCTGCTGGATCGTCGCCTTGGCGTTCCGCGAGTCGCGCTGCAGCTTCTCGCGCTGCGCCGTGAGCCGCATGGAGACCGAGTCAAGTTCGCTGCGCCGGCGTGCGAGTGTCTCCTGTTCGGTGCGCACCTCGTCGGCCAGGCTCCGGATATCGCGGAGCTTGCGCTCACGCAGGGCGGCCACGGCCCTCAGGTCGGTGATGCGGCGCGCCACGTCGGCGAAGTCGCGGGCCGAGAAGAGGTAGGTGAGGTAGTTGTTCTGGCGGTAGTTGCGGTAGGCTTCGCGCACCATCTCCGCATATTGCTGCCGGTTGCTTTCGAGTCTGGCCGCGAGATCCCCCGCCACGCTGTCCGTGCGGGCGATCTCCCCGCGCAGCTGTGCGGCCTCCTTCTCCGTGGCGTCGAGCAGCTGGCTCCGCGAGTCGATCTGCCGGGCCAGGCGGCGCACCTGCTCCTCGGTCGAGGAGCGTCCCTTGCGCAGGCGGGCGATCTCCTGCTCCTCGGCGGCGATCTTTTTCTCGAGGGCAGCGATTACGCGCTTCTGCTCGGCCACGCGCGCGTCGTTCTGCGCTGAGGCCGTTCCGGCCGCGCAGAGCAACAGCAGAATCGGAATCAGCATGCGTAGACTCTTCATCGGCTTGTCTTTTCGGAGTTTCGGTCAGCGGCCGGCTGTTTGAGGCGGAGTTCGATCAATGCGGGGTCGTATCCCTTCTCCAGCGCCTGGCGCCAGTAGATTTCGGCCATGAACTGTTCGCCCAATGCATGGAGAATATCGCCGTAGTGGGCCAGCAGCGAAGGCGATTTCTGCCCGTCGAGCACCACGGCGCGCTGCTGGATTTTTTTGGCTTCGTCCGTGCGTCCCAACTTGTGGAGCACCCAGGCGTGGGTGTCGAGGTAGGTCGGGTTGCCGTCCTCGAGCGCCACGACACGGCTGGCCATGGCCAGCGCCCGCTCCAGGTCGCGTCCCTCGACCGAGAGGAAGTAGGCGTAGTTGTTCAGCACCATCGTGTTGTCGGGGTCGTAGCGCAGGCTGCGCTCATAGGCGCTGTAGCAGCGTTTCATCCCCTTGCGGAATGCGGCCGTGGGCTTGACCGTCCCGAGGTCCATCCGCTCGTCCCAGTCGGTGACACCTTCGGTGGCCTTCAGGTGCCACGTGTCGCCGATCATGCCCCAGACCACGCTGCGCAGCGAATCCGTCGAGGCATACGCGAGCGACTCTTCGTAGGCCCCGAGGGCCCGGTCGTAATCGCCCGATAGGCTGGCCACATGTCCCCTGGCCAGCCGGAAGTCGATCCGGTCGGGGAAGAGCCCGATGGCCTTCACGACGTAGCGGCCGACCGAGTCGGTCCGCTTCTTGTAGCTCTCGATGTCGATGATCGTGCGGTAGTACTCCTCCACGGGGGGCTGGTCGTCGAGATGGCTCTTGTAGAGCGTAAGGGCCTGGTCCAGCTCCCCGGAGGCGATCAGGTGGCCGGCATAGAGTTCCACGACGCGCTTGTCGTCGGGATACTTGATGGCCAGCACCGAGGCCAGGTCGTTGAGCTGCAGGTAGTATTCGCGGTAGAAGCGGATGTCCGAGGTGTACTGTTCGAATTGGCGGATCTTCGTCTCGAGCGGGAGCTCGTCGGCCAGGAACAGCCTCCGCGAGACGGCCAGCAGCGAGCGGTAGTCCTGCCGGGAGGTGTAGTAGTCGGCCAGCGACATGAGCGTTGCGAGGTTCGTCGAGTCGATCCGCAGCGCCTCGTCGAACTCCGCGCGGGCCAGCGAGTCGCGTCCGTCTGCGGCGTAGAGGTTGGCCAGCGCCACATGGGGTTCGGGCTCGTAGGGGGTTGCCGCCGCCTCCTGCCGGGCCTCATCCAGCGCCCGGCCGATCTGTCCGGTGGCCACGAGCAGGCGGCGCTTCATGCTGTTCAGCACGGGAATGCGTCCGAAACGCACCTCGGCCGAGTCGAGCAGGGCCACGGCCTCGGCGGGCTGTCGGGTCTGCTCGTAGAGCGCCGCGAGGATCCGGTAGAAGTCCGGCTCCTTGGGGAAACGGTTGATCAGGCTGCGGTAGACGGGAACGGCCCGGTCGTACTCTCCTGCGAAGACGAGCGTCTGGCCGTAGAACTGATGGTACCACTTGTTGGCCGTATCGAGCCGGTAGGCGCGTCCGGCCAGCTCGACGGCCTCCTCGGGCGAGGCGTACATTCCGTTGGATACCAACTCGAAGTAGGCCGGGGCGTAGTTCGAGTCGCGCCGGATGGCCTCGGCGAAGAGTTTGCGGGCCCGCAGTGTATCGCCCGTGATGGTCTGCTGCTTGATGCCCTCGGTGTAGAACCATACGCTCGGCAGCGAGTCGGGATATGCGGGCATGGTCGGAGTGCCCTTCCCCGCCACGAAGGCTGTGGTGAAGAGCGCACCCAGAAGACATGTCGCCATCAACCGTTTCATGCCTACAGGAGGTTTAGAGCGCCTGGTCGAACTGGTGGAGGAAGCGCACGTCGTTTTCGAAGTAGAGGCGCAGGTCCTTGACGCCGTATTTGAGCATGGCGATTCGTTCGATGCCCATGCCGAATGCGAATCCGGAGTATTTTTCAGGATCGATATTATTGGCTTTCAGAACGTTGGGGTCTACCATACCGCAGCCCATGATCTCGAGCCATCCCGTGCCCTTGCAGACCGGGCATCCCTTGCCGCCGCAGAGGTTGCACGAGACGTCCACCTCGGCCGAAGGTTCGGTGAAGGGGAAGTAGGAGGGGCGCATGCGAATGGCCGTCTGCTCGCCGAAGAGCTCCTTGGCGAAGTAGAGCAGCGACTGCTTCATGTCGGCGAACGAGACCCCTTCGTCGATATAGAGGCCCTCGATCTGGTGGAAGATGCAGTGGGCGCGGTAGGAGATCGCCTCGTTGCGGAAGACCCGGCCGGGGCAGATCACGCGGATGGGCGGCTTCTGGCGCTCCATCGTGCGTACCTGGATCGACGAGGTGTGCGTGCGCAGCAGGATGTCGGGGTCCTTCTCGATGAAGAAGGTGTCCTGCATGTCGCGTGCCGGGTGTTCGGGCGGGAAGTTGAGCGCCGAGAAGACGTGCCAGTCGTCCTCGATCTCCGGGCCGTCGGCCACCGTGTAGCCCAGACGCGAGAAGATATCGACGATCTGGTTCTTGACCAGCGCGATCGGGTGGCGCGAACCGAGGTGTTCGGCCGATCCCGGGCGGGTCAGGTCCTCCTCCGCGGTCCGGTTGTCCTCGGCGGCGTTCTGCAGCTGTCCGCGCAGCGTGTTGATCCGTTCCGTGGCTTCGTTCTCAGGCGGTTGAGCTGCTGTCCGAGTTCGCGCTTCATTTCGGGAGCGACGCTCTTGAACTCCTCCATCAGGGCGTTCAGTTCGCCCTTCTTGCCGAGGACCTTGATGCGGAACTCTTCGAGTTCGGCGGCTGCTTTCGGTTTGAACTCTTCGACACGTCGGAGGAGTTCATTGATTTTGTCGATCATATTTTGTTCGTTTTCCTTTTTTCCCTACTTTTGAAGTGCTCTGCACCCCATGTAACGTGCAAAGTTATAAAAAAATTGAGATATGTTGCGTAAATCCCTCGTATTTGTCCTGCTGTTGCTTGCCGGGATGCTCCCTGCGGCGGCCCAGCGGGTGGGTGTGGTGATGAGCGGCGGCGGCGCGAAGGGACTCTACCACATCGGCGTGCTGGAGGCGCTCGAGCAGAACGGCGTGCCGATCGACTGTGTGGCCGGCACCTCGATGGGGTCGATCATCGCGGCGATGTATGCTGCGGGCTACTCCCCTGCCGAAATGCGGGCCATCGTCAGTTCGGGTGTGGTCAAGGAGTGGGTTTCGGGACGTATCGACCCCAACAAGTACATGGATTACTACCGGCAGGTGGGCAACAACCCCTCGTTCCTGAGCCTGCTGATCGATGTCGAAGGCCCGGCCGGAAAACGTTTTCAGGTTCCCAAAAACCTCATCTCCTCGACGCAGATCGACCTGGCGCTGACCGAACTCTTTGCTCCGGCGACGGCCGCCTCGGACGGTGATTTCGACCGTCTGATGGTGCCGTTCCTTTGCGTGGCCAGCGACATGAACCACCGCCGTCCGGTGGTGATGCGGCGGGGCGAGTTGAGTGAGGCAGTGCGTTCGTCGATGGCCATTCCGTTGGTCTTCAAGCCGATGGGTATCGACTCGATGCTGCTCTACGACGGCGGCATTTACGACAACTTTCCGTGGAGACCCCTCGACGAGGTGTTCTCCCCCGACCTGATTGTCGGCTCGATCTGCACGGCCGGCAACACGCCGCCCAGCGTCGAGAGCAACCTCATGGACCAGGCCTTCATGCTGGCCATGCAGGAGACCGACTATACGCTGCCCGAGGGGCGGAGCATCACGATCCGCCGCGGGGTCGATGCCGGCATGCTCGATTTCGACCGGGCGGTCGAGATCATGGATTCGGGTTATGCCGATGCCATGGCTGCGATGCCGCAGATCCTCGAACGCATCACCGAGCGCCGCGATACGGCCTACTACGAGGCCCGGCGTGCGGCCTTCCGGGAGCGCTGCCCGGGGCTCCTGTTCGACGACTACAAGCTCGAGGGCCTTTCACAGGCGCAACGGGCCTATATCCGCGACTTTGTGCAGGTGGACCGCCGTACACCCGGGCACCAGCGCCCGATGGGTTTCGCCGAGCTGCGCGACAACCTCTTCGAAGTATTGGCCGGCGGGGAGTTCACGATGGATTTTCCCCATGTGCGTTACGACTCGCTGCGGGGCCGTTATTCGTTCCAGGCCCGGTTCCACACGCGCCCGAACTTCCGGATCACGATCGGCGGCAACATCTCCTCGACAGCCTTCAACCAGGCCTATCGGGATGAACTACCAACGGATCGGCCGCGTCGGGCAGCGGCTCGGGGCGGAACTCTACCTGGGACCGCTCTACACGTGGGGCAAACTCGGCGGGCGCACCGACTTCTACCTCGTCGAGCCGCTCTTTCTCGACTACTCCTACAACTTCTCGGTCCACAACCTGCGCCACGGCTCCTTTGGCAACGTGACGAAGATCGACAACACGGAACAGGTCAAGGAGAGCGAGAGTTTCTTCTCACTGGCTGCGGGCATGCCGCTCACACACCGCAGCGTAGTGACGCTTCGGGCGAATGCCGGGCATGTGAACTACCGCTATGACTCGGAGGACCTCTTCGCCGACGATACGGACCTCACGCGCTTCCGGTTTTTCGGTCTGAAGGCCGAGGTGGCCCGCAATACGCTCGACAAGTTTCTCTACCCGCGGCGCGGTTCGGACCTGCGGCTGTCGGGAATCTACGTTACGGGACGTGAGAAGGTGCGGCTTTACGATGCCGAGCGCTTCTACTCGCCGGGCATGCGTCACTGGTTCGGCGCGCGGTTCTGCTGGTCGCAGTATTTCGACATTCCGCAAAGCAGCTGGTTCTCGTTCGGATACAGTTTCGATGGGGTCTATACGAACCACCCCGACTTCGGGTCCTGGGACGCCACGCTGATGTCGATGCCGTCGTATGCCCCCGTGCAGCATGCGAAGATGATCTACATGCCCGACTTCCATGCCCCGTGGTTCGTCGGCGCGGGTGTCATGCCGACATTCGACCTGATGTCCAACTTCTTCTTCCGGACGGGTTTCCATGCGATGTTCCGCGCCCCGCACGACAGCGTCCTGGCGCCGGCGGGCATCCGCCTCACGGACCGGAGGTGGCACTATATCGCCGAGGCGTCGCTGGTCTACCACTCGCCGATCGGCCCCGTGAGCCTCGCCCTGACCAAGTACGATCTGAAGGACTGGAAGAACATGTACCTGACTTTCAACTTCGGGTATGCGATCTTTGCCCCGAAAGGGACCTTCTATTGACCGTACTCTCCGTCCCCGGCTCCGCTCCGTCCGTTGCTGCGGGACCGGCAGGTTGGGCGGAAAAAGGCCGAAAACGGGGCGGAACGGATAAAAAGGAGGTCCGGAATCCACGAAAGATTCCGGACCTCTCTTTTCGGAGCGGGAAGCCGCTGCCGGCCCCGCCGTTTGTTCTCTTACCAGATGATCACGCGCTCCTCCTCGGGCAGGAACATCGCACCGTCGGTGATGCCGAAGGCGTCGTAGAAGGTCTGCAGGTTGCGCAGCGTGGCGTTTACGCGCCACTTGCCCAGCGAGTGCACGTCGAGTTTGGTCAGACGGGCGATCTCCTCGTCGCGGATGTTCTGGGCCCACAGCGTCGCGTAACCCAGGTAGAAGCGCTGCTCGGGCGTGAATCCGTCGATCGGAGCGGGTTTCTCCTTGCCCTCGAGCGAGTTGTGGTAGGCTGTCCAGGCTACGCGCAGGCCGCCCTGGTCGGCGATGTTCTCGCCCAGCGAGAGCGAGCCGTTGGCATGCAGCGCCGGTTGGCCGTCCTTGGCGGGCAGCACCTCGATGGCGTCGAACTGCTTGACCAGGATGTCGGTCTTGCCCTTGAAGGCGGCGGCGTCCTCGTCGGTCCACCAGTTGTTCATGTTGCCGTCCTTGTCGAACTGGCGGCCCTGGTCGTCGAACCCGTGGGTCATCTCGTGCCCGATCACCACGCCGATGGCGCCGTAGTTCACCGCGTCGTCGGCGTCGGGGTTGTAGAAGGGCGGCTGCAGGATGGCGGCCGGGAAGCAGATTTCGTTGGTCGTCGGGTTGTAGTAGGCATTGACCGTCTGCGGCGTCATGCCCCACTCCTCCTTGTCCACGGGTTTGCCCAGGTCGGCGATGTTGTCCTCCGTATACCAGATGTTGGCATTGACGATGTTCTCCCAGTAGCTCTTCGCCGGGTCGATCTCGAGCGTCGAGTAGTCCTTCCACTTGTCGGGGTAGCCGATCTTCACGGTGAAGGTCGCCAGCTTCTCGCGGGCCTTGGCCTTCGTGGTGTCGGACATCCAGTCGAGGGCGTCGATGTGCTGGCCGAGGGCCGTCTGCAGGTTCTTGACCAGTTCCGTCATGCGCTCCTTGTCCTTCTCGGGGAAGTACTTGGCGACGTACATCTCGCCCACGGCCTCACCCAGCGTACCGTTGGGCACCGACATGGCGCGCTTCCAGCGGGGCTTCTGCTCCTGCTGGCCCGACATCACCTTGCCGTAGAAGTCGAACGAGGCCTGCTGGAAATCGTCGCTCAGGTAGCCGGCGGCGGCGTTGATGTACTGTGCGGCCAGATAGTAGCGCAGCGACTCGATCGGGGCGTTCTTCAGCAGCTCGTTGGCGTTGGCCACGGCCGAAGGGGTCGTCACGATGATCGTGTCGAAGTCGCCGATACCCATCGCCTTGTAGTAGGTCGGCCAGTCGATGGCGTCGTAGGTCTTCTCGAAGTCGGCCTTCGACATCGGGTTGTACTGGGCCACGATGTCGCGCAGCTCGACGTTCGACCACATCTTCTCGGCCAGCCTGGTCTCCAGTTCGACGACCGAAGCGGCGGCCTGTTCGGCCTGCTCGATGCCCGTCAGGGTGAAGAGTTTGGCGAGCATTTCGCCGTAGGCCTTCTTGATCTGGGCGTTCGACTCATCGACATAGTAGTCGCGCGTACCCATGCCCAGGCCGCTCTGCGAGATGTAGAGGGCGTTCATGTCGCTGTTCATCAGGTCCGACTGCACGCCCATGCCGAAGAAGGGGTTGGCCACCGAGTGGTGCAGGCCGGCGATGGCGGCCGTCAGCTGTGCGCGGTCGGTGATGCCCAGCAGTTCGGCGACCTTGTCCTGGATCGGGGCGGCGCCCTCCGTGTTCAGGCGTACCGAGTCGAGTCCCATCTTGTAGAGGTCGGAGATCTTCTGCTCGACGCTGCCCGGGGCGGCTTCGATCTTGGCCATCTCCTGGAACAGGTTGTTGATGCGCTTCTGGTTGTTCTCGGCGATCACGTCGAAGGCGCCGTAGCGCGAATATTCGGGTTTGAGCGGGTTCTTGGCCTGCCACCCGCCCGTGGCATACTGGTAGAAGTCGGCGTTCGGGGCTACCGAGAGGTCGAAGTTCGTGAGGTCGATGGCCGGGGTCTTGGTCGGGTTATTCTGACAACTTGCCATACAAGCCAGGGATGCTGCGAAAAGGATGATTTTTTTCATATCGGTTTTTGTTCGGGTTTTGAAAACGGGAATCTCCGCGGAGATTCCCGTTTCGCTTTTTTCGATGTTTGATGGCCGTCGGCCTATTCCCGGATCGCCTCCACGCCGGGCAGCGTGCCGAATTCGATGTACTCGAGCAGGGCGCCGCCGCCGGTCGAGATGTAGGATACCTGGTCGGCCAGGCCGAACTTGTTGATGCAGGCCACCGAGTCGCCGCCGCCGATGAGCGAGTAGGCGCCCTTCTTCGTGGCCTCGGCGATGGCCAGGGCCACCTCCTTCGAGCCGGTTGCGAACTTGTCGATCTCGAAGACGCCCACCGGACCGTTCCAGAGGATCGTCTTGCAGCCGAGGATGTGCTCGCGGAAGCGCTTCTTGCCCTCGTCGGCGATATCGACACCCTCCCATCCGTCGGGGATGTTGTCGGCCGGGGCGACGTTCGTGTTGGCGTCGGCCGAGAAGGCATCGGCGATCAGCGCGTCGGGCGACATGACCAGCTCAACACCCTTCTGTTTGGCCAGCTCGAGGATTTCGAGGGCCACGGGGAACATGTCGGGTTCGCAGATCGAATTGCCGACCTTGCCGCCCTGTGCTGCGGCGAACGTGTAGGTCATGCCGCCGCCGATGATGATCGAATCGACCTTCTCGATCAGGGCCTTGATGACGCCGATCTTCGACGACACCTTCGAACCGCCGATGATGGCGCAGAACGGGTGTGCGGGCTTCTCCATGACGGCCGAGATCGCCTTGACCTCGCGCTCCATGAGGTAGCCGAACATCTTGTCGTTGGGGAAATGCTTGGCGATCAGGTAGGTCGATGCGTGCTTGCGGTGAGCCGTACCGAAGGCGTCGTTGATGTAGCAGTCGGCATACGAGGCCAGCTTCTTGACGAACTCCTTCTGCGGACCCTCCTTGAGGGCCTTCTTGGCGGCGTCCTTCTCCTCCTTGGTGGCGTCCTCCGCCAGGCCGCGGGGCTTGCCCTCCTCCTCGGCGTAGAAACGCAGGTTCTCGAGCAGCAGCACCTCGCCCGGCTTGAGCGCCTTGGCCATCTCGGCGGCCTTCTCGCCCATGCAGTCACCGGCGAAGGCGACCTTCACGCCGAGGTTCTTCTCGATGGCCGGGATGATCTGTTCGAGGGAGTATTTGGGATCGGGGTTCTTCTTCGGGCGACCCATGTGCGACATGAGGATCACCGAACCGCCTTCGTCGAGCACCTTCTTGATGGTGGGAATGGCGGCGCGGATGCGGGTGTCGTCCGTCACTTCGCCCTTCTCGTTGAGGGGCACGTTGAAATCCACGCGGATGATCGCGCGTTTGCCTTTGAAATCGTAGTTGTCGATCGAAATCATAGCTCTTGAATATTAGATGTTTTGTTGAATGTTTTTCCTTCGGATTTCATCCGGTGGCAAAATTATGAAAAATTTCAGGAATCTGTTATTGCGATAACAGAAAAATGCGGCCGCCCGGACAAAAAGTCCCCGTACGCGGTATCAGTACTTGTAGCGCATCCACTTCACCAACTCCTTGAGGGTCGGTTTCTTGCCGTACATGAAGATGCCCACGCGGTAGATCTTCGCGGCGAACCACACCATGCCGATGAACGAGCCGTAGAGCACCGCAAGCGAGAGGGCGATCTCACAGCGGGATGTCGTAGGGGATGCGGGCCATCATCACCACCGGCGACGTGAAGGGGATGATCGAGAACCAGAAGGCCATCGGCGAGTTGGGGTCCTTGATCACGGCCAGCATCATCAGCAGAGCCAGGATGATCGGCAGCGTGATGGGGGTCTGCAGCTGCGAGGCGTCCTGTACGTTGTCCACGGCCGAGCCCACGGCGGCGAACATCGCCGAGTAGAGCAGGTAGCCGCCGAAGACGAAGAGCAGCAGGCAGACGAAGATCTTGACCACATAGCCCAGGTCCGTGACGGCGGCCACGGCCTGCAGCATCTCGGTGTCCATGCCGCTCGCGGCCGCAGCGTCGGGCATCCCCTGCCGCACGGCCTCCACGCCGGCCATCGCCTCGGCGGGCATGAGCTGCGGCATGACGAAACTGCCCACGCCGACGATCAGCACGCCCCAGATGACGATCTGCACCACGGCCACCGAGGCGATGCCGAGGATCTTGCCCATCATCAGGTCGAAGGGCCGCACCGAGGAGACCATCACCTCGAGCACGCGGTTGTTCTTCTCCTCGATGACCGACTGCATGACCATCGAGCCGTAGATCAGCAGGAACATGTAGAGCACGAAGCCCAGGATGTATCCCGAGGCCGTGGCGACGACCGACGACTGGGCCTGGGTCTCCTCCTCCTGCGACTTGTCGTTGCGGAAGGTCTGGAGCGTGACGGTGGTCTTCACCTCGTCGAGGATCTGCTGGAGGTTGTCGATGTTGTAGCGGCGGAGCTTCTCGGCTTCGAGGATCCGTTCGATCTGGCCGGTGAGGCTCTCCTCGAGCGAGAGCGACGACGAAGAGTTGGCGTAGAGTTTGACGGCCGAGGGGTTCTCGAGGATGTCGCTGCCGATCCAGAGTACGCCGAACAGGTCGGAGAGTTCGCGGCGCGCCTCGTCGGTGCTCTTGTCGGTGGACGTGAAGCGGATCTCCTCGCTGTCCACGAGTTTCGGGGCCACCAGGCCGCTGTCGTCGATGACGGCGATCGTCTTTGTCTCGCCGCGCGAGAAACGCATGATGAGCGCCGGGGCGACCATCAGGGCGAGCATCAGCACGGGCATGAGGATCGTGGTGATGATGAAGGACTTTTTGCGCACGCGCTCGTTGAACTCGCGCTGGATGATGAGGGATATGTTGGACATGATGTGTAGGTTTTATCGGTTCTCTTTCTCTCCTGTTTTCGGGATGCGGAGCAGCAGGATGCCGCAGCACAGCGTGATGGCCGAAAGCGTGAGCCGCAGTGTGCTTTCTCCGGTCCGCAGGCCGTGGATCAGGCCGTACATGCCCAGTCCCAGGCACAGGCCGGCAAGCGTCCCTGCGGCGGCTTTCCCGAGGCGTCGCGGGTGCTCTTGTCCGGCCGCTTCGTTTGTCTTTTTCATGGCGGTGTGATCTATAACTGCCCGTTCACGGCTCGGATGAATATGTCGTTCATCGAGGGGATGATCTCGCGGAACGAGCGCATCTCGACGGCCTCGTTGGCTGCGGCGATCACCGCGCGCACGGCCCCGTCGTCGGGGACGTGGAGGCGCAGCGTGCGGTAGGCCGACTCCTCGCCCTCGGGGCGTTCGAGCAGTTCGCAGTGCGGTGCCAGGACGCGGCGCAGCGACTCTTCGTCGCCGCGGTAGTCGATCTCGAAGAGGTTCGACCCGTGGCGGCGGCGGATGTCGTCCACACGCCCCGAGAGGATGTTCTTCGAGCGGTTGATCAGCGTGATGTGGTCGCAGATCTCCTCCACCGACGACATGTTGTGCGTCGAGAAGATCACCGTCGATCCCTTGTCGCGCAGGGCGAGGATCTCCTCCTTGAGGAGGTTGGCGTTGATCGGGTCGAAGCCCGAGAAGGGCTCGTCGAAGATCAGCAGCTCGGGCTCGTGGAGTACCGTGACGATGAACTGCACCTTTTGGGCCATGCCCTTCGAGAGCTCCTCGACCTTCTTGTCCCACCAGTTCTCGATGCCGAACTTGCGGAACCAGCTCTTGAGCCGGGCGATCGCCTCGCGGCGCGGGAGGCCCCTTCAGGCGGGCGAAGAAGATGGCCTGTTCGCCCACCTTCATCTTCTTGTAGAGTCCCCGCTCCTCGGGCAGATAGCCGATGCGGTAGATGTCGTCGGGGGCGATTTCGTGGCCGTTGAAGCAGACGCGCCCGCTGTCGGGTGCTGTGATGCGGTTGATGATCCGGATGAGGGTGGTCTTGCCGGCGCCGTTGGGACCGAGCAGGCCGTAGACCGATCCGCGGGGAATGGCGATCGAGACGTCGTCGAGCGCCTTGTGCCCGGCGTATTGCTTCGAGACGTGTTCAGCCGTAAGGATTTCCATGTGTGTCTGATTGTCTGTTTTCGGGTGAAACCATCGGCAAATATAAAGAACAAAGCGGGAAATTTCAAAGAAAATTTATCGTTTTTCGATAAAAATGCTCCTTTGTCGCCTCCCGGCATGCCGACTGCCGGCCCCGTTCCGTTCCGCTTCATGCGGCTCTTCTGCCGTGCGGATTGCCGCAGGAGCCTTCTCCGGGGCCTGCCTGCCGCGGTTGCAGTGCGCATTCCGCTGCGGAGATGTGGTTTTTGCCGGACTTTCACTATCTTTGGCGCATGAAAAGAGTCGAAATTCGTCAAGACGAAAATCGTTGCGGGCTATGTCATCCTGATTGCCGTCTGCATCCTCTCGGTGGGCTATGTCTCCCGGGAGGTGGTCCGTTTTTCGGCTCCCGACGGCACCTATGCGCAGCTGCACACCAAGCGCAGCGCCGTCAATCAGGTGCTCTACCACCTTTATCAGGCCGAGAGTTGCGGGCAGCTGATGATCGCCGGTTACCAGTCCTACGAGGAGCGCTACCGTCAGGAGCTGCGCACCGTGCGCAGCCGGATCGACTCGTTGCGTACGCTGACCGGGCGCGAAGATTCGCTGCAGACGATGCGTCTGGACAGCATTGTGCGGCTGCTGGCTGACAAGGAGCGCCGTACGACGAGCCTCTTCCGTTCGATCCGGGGCGGCGCCACGGCCAGCCTGCTCGAGAAGAACATCCGGGCGCTGATCGAGTCGTCTTCCGACAGCCTGCCGGGGACCGTATCGCCGGCCGATTCGCTGCCGCCGCTGTCCGATTCGCTGCCGCCGCTGTCCGACTCGCTGCCGCCGCTGCCCGATTCGCTGCCGCCGCTGCCCGATTCGCTTCAGTTGCCGCCGCTGCCCGACTCGGTGCTGCACACCGAGAGAATCCCGATCGGCGAAGGGCCGCACAGCGACTCCTCGACGGTGTTGCTGGCCGACACGTTGATTCTGACCCGTCCGATGCAGATCGACACCCTGCCGCGCCTGCGGCGCATTGTCCAGACCGATACGGTCTCCGTGCCGCGGGCAAAACGGCGTTTCTTCCGCCGTCTGGCCGACCTGTTCAGTCCGCCCCGGGAGGAGACCGCAGTGGTGATATCGAGCAGCGAGATCGTCGTCGATACGGTCCCTGCCCCGGCGCAGGCGATGCGGCCCGATGCGTTGCGCGACACGATCGCCATCGTGCTGCGGGCCCTGCAGGACAGCGTCACCAGCGAACGCCTCTACATTTACGACGAGGCGTGGCGCGAGGGGTTGCGCCTGCGCTACAGCAACGACCTGATCAATGCGAAGATCTACCGCCTGATCATGGACTTCGAGGAGGAGGAGACCGACTACCTCATGCGCCGCATCGACGAGAACGAGGCGATCCGCAGCCGCTCGTCGCGGATGCTCGGCTGGGTGGCGGCCGGGGCCGTTGTTCTGATGCTGTTGTTCGTGGCGGTGCTGTGGCGGGACATCAACCGCAGCAACCGCTACCGCCGGGCCCTCGAGCGCGCCAACCGCGACAACGAAGCGCTCCTGGCGGCCCGCGAGCAGCTGATGCTGGCCATTACGCACGACATCAAGGCGCCGCTGGGTTCAGTCATGGGTTACATCGACCTGCTCTCGCGTCTGACTACCGACAAGCGGCAGACGCTCTACCTGCAGAACATGCGCTCCTCGTCGGAGCACCTGCTGGCACTGGTGAACAGCCTGCTCGATTTCTATCGGCTTGACGCGAACAAGATGGAGGTCGATTCGGTGGTCTTCAACCCCTCGCAGCTCTTCGAGACAATCCGTGCGGGCTTTGCCGCTGCGGCCGACGCGAAGGGGCTCGAGTTGCGGTTGGAAATCGGTCCCGGAGCAGCGCGCGAGGCCACGGGCGATGCCTTCCGCATCCGGCAGATCGCCGATAACCTGATATCCAACGCACTGAAATTCACCGACGAGGGCAGCGTTACCCTGCGGGCCGACGTGGCCGACGGCTGGCTGACCTTCTCGGTGCGCGATACGGGCCGCGGCATCGGTCCCGAGGAGCGCGAGCGCATCTTCGCCGAGTTCGTCCGTCTGCGTTCGGCACAAGGGGTCGATGGCTTCGGTCTGGGCCTCTCGATCGTGGACCGGCTCGTCAAGCTGCTCGGAGGAACGATCGCGCTCGACAGCGAGCCGGGGCGCGGCAGCCGCTTCATTGTCCGGATTCCCGTAGGCGAGGCTCCCGAACCCGACCCGGCTCCGGTGCCGGTCGAAGCCTCCGAAACGGTGCCGGCCGAGGAGTTGCGGGTGCTGCTGGTCGATGACGACCGGTTGCAGCTGGAGATGGTGGCGGCGATGTGCCGCCGGGCCGGGTTCTCGGTCGAGTGTTGTCCGTATCCCGAGTATGCGGCCAAACTCATCTCCGAAGGACATTTCGACCTGGTGGTCACCGACATCCAGATGCCGGCCTTCGACGGCTTCCGGGTCCTTGCCGCCATCCGCGAGGTGAACCCCTCCCTTCCGGTGGTGGCCGTTTCGGCCCGCGGTGAGATGAGCCCGGAGGACTTCGCCGCCCGGGGGTTCACCGCATGCCTGCGCAAGCCATTCTCCTACGGGGAGCTGACCGCCACGATCCGCCGGGTCTGCGGCGGCGGGAGACAGCCGTTGCAGGGGTCGGAGGCTCCCGATACCGGGCAGACCGGTCCGGAGGGCATCCGTTTCGACGCCTTGACCGCCTATGCGGGCGACGATGCCGAAGCGGCCCGCAGCATCCTCGCCTCCTTTGCCGAGCAGACTGCGGCCAACTGCGCCTCGCTCGAACGGGCGCTTGCCGCGGGCGACCGGGCGACGGTCCGTGCCTTCGCGCACAAGATGCTGCCGATCTTCACGATGCTGGGCGCCGCGGCGGTCGCCACCGTGCTGCGGCGGGCCGAGGGGGCGGACGATCCCTTCCCCGAGGCGCTTTCGGCCGATCTGGCGGTGGCTGTGACCGAAATCCGAAAGATCGTCGCCGAGGCGGAGCGTCGTGTCGGAACGGGAAAAGTACGCGGATGACGCGGAAATCCGAATAGAAATGTTATCTTTGTAGATGTTATGGAACGGATTCTGATCGTAGACGATGATATTACGTTTGCCCTGATGCTTCGCACCTGGCTGACCAAACGCGGCTTCGACGTGGAGAGCGTCGGTTCGGTCGCGGCGGCCCGTACGGCCCTTGCCAAGGGAAGCTATTCGCTTGTGCTGAGCGACATGCGGCTTCCCGACGAGGACGGCATCGCGCTCCTGCAGTGGATGTCGGGCGAAGGGATCGCAGCTCCCGTAATCGTGATGACGAGCTATGCCGAGATCCAGAATGCCGTGCGGAGCATGAAGCTCGGGGCCCGGGACTACGTAGCCAAGCCCGTCAATCCGGACGAATTGCTCAAGAAGATCCGCGAGGCGCTTGAGGCGGCTGCCGTACCGGAGGACTCCGATACGGCCGTACGCCCCGAGCGGGGAGCCCGTGGCGAGAGGGCCGAGAGGGCTGAAAGAGGGGCGCGTGCGGTTCGTGACGGCGCAGAGCCGCTCAACTACATTGAGGGACGGAGCGACGTGGCCCGCCAGCTTTACGAGTACGTGCGCCTGGTGGCGCCGACGAACATGTCGGTGCTGGTGAACGGCGCCAGCGGCACGGGCAAGGAGCACGTGGCGCAGTTGATCCACCGCAGCAGCAAGCGGGCCGGGAAGCCTTTCGTGGCGGTCGATTGCGGGGCCATCCCGCGCGAACTGGCCGCTTCGGAGTTCTTCGGGCACGTCAAGGGGTCGTTTACCGGGGCGCTCACCGACAAGGTGGGGGCCTTCGAGGCGGCCAACGGCGGCACGCTCTTTCTCGACGAGGTGGGCAACCTCACTTACGAGACGCAGGTGCAGCTGCTGCGCGCACTGCAGGAGCGCCGCATCCGTCGTGTGGGCAGCACGCGCGAGATCCCGGTGGACATCCGCCTGGTGACGGCGACGAACGAGAACCTCGAGGCGGCGATTGCCCGGGGCAGTTTCCGTGCGGACCTCTTCCACCGCATCAACGAGTTTACGCTGCGGATGCCCGAGTTGCGCGAGATGCGCGGCGACATCCTGCTCTTCGCCGACTTCTTCCTCGACCAGGCCAACCGTGAGTTGGGGAAGCGCATTGTCGGCTTCGATGCCGAGGCGGTCGCTGCCCTCACACGCTGCGAATGGCCGGGCAACCTGCGCCAGTTGAAGAATGCCGTGAAGTCGGCTACGCTGCTGGCCTCGGGCGACTACATCACCTGCCGCGAGCTGCCCGCCGAGGTGACCGCCGCCGCACCCGCGGCACCGAGTTTCTCGCTGCGCGACCCGGCTTCGGAGGAGGAGCAGATCCGGCGTGCGCTGTCTGCTGCCGGCGGCAACAAGTCGCAGGCGGCCAAGCTGCTGGGGATCGACCGCAAGACCCTCTACAACAAACTGCACCTCTACGGCATCGAGTGAGCCGAATGTGGAATTTTTCCACACCTTTGTGTGGAGTTTCTCCACGGATTTCCACACGGGGCGGATGCCTGTCCGGCGGTTTTGTTTGGGTGCTTTTTATTGATTGTCAGTGTATTGTGCTTTTTGTTGCGGGTCTGGCATCCGGCTTGTCCCTATGAATAGGGAAACCGGATGGATTTCGGATTCAACGGACGGAAAACGAAGTGGAACTTAAACAAATGCTTATGGTGAAATGACGGTAAAGACGACAGGGATCTTCTGACGGGAGCCTCGGATTGCGGGTGCGACGTCAAGCGAAGCGGATCGGTTCTTTGGGAGATATGTAAAATTTTTCCGTTTTTTTCAGATCGTCCCTCGCAGCCGACTTCCGGCAGCAGTGAACTGTCACTTTTAGTTAACGATTGTTTGCCTGGTACTCCGCCTTCGGGCGGAGTTTTTTTGTGCCTCCGGGGAAATGGACCCGCGGATATCTCTCGCCCCTCCCCGGCAAAACAGGCCGCTCTTTTTGCGGAGTTCGGGTTTCTGTTCCGGGAGGGGGAGGAGGTTGTCGTAAAATGGGAGCGGGCGTATAATGAAAAAGCGACGCTTTGGGGGCGTCGCCGTAGGGTCAGGGATTCCGTTTCCGGGTGATCCGGTCGAGATGCTCGCGCAGGCGTTCGCTGAACTCCTCGCGTCGGTGCTTCAGGTTGGCGCGCCAGCCCTGCCAGCGGGTGTAGCGCATCCGCTTTTCGGGATAGATGTCGCGGATCGTGACCAGGATGCCGGTCTCCTCGACGCCGCCGAAGTCGGGGTTCATCACCGTGTCGAACACGCGCATCGTCGGCGAGAGATTCATGTAGGCGTTGATCAGCGGCGGGATGTTTTCGTTGAACTCGCGGATCTTCTGGATCAGGATGTGGTAGTTCTCCATGTAGGTCTCGCCCGAGAAGAGCTCCTCGTAGTAGGGGTCGTCGAGGTCGAGCTTCAGGGGGTGGATGCCCTCCACCAGATGGTCGCGGTCGGGGAAATAGCGTCGCAGGAACCAGATCAGGGCGTTGCGGGCCACGGCCTTGTAGGTCGTGTACATGGTGACCTTGCCGAAGAGGTACTTGATGCGGGGATTCAGCACGATCAGCGCGCCGAGCCCGTCCCAGAGGTTGTCCAGGGCGTAGATGCTCTTCGAGTTGCCGCGGGCCTGGTAGGACGGCTGTACAAACGAGCGGCCCAGTTCGATGGTCCGTGGAAGGTATTTGCGGCGGAAGCGGTCGCTGAAGCGGAAGTAGTGTTCGGTCGAGAGGTGCCGCGGGTACTCCGACGTGCAGATGATGAAGCGGTATCCGCCGACGATCTCCTCGGCGGCCGGGTCCCAGACGATGAGCTGGTAGTATCCGTCCTCGGCCAGGTCCTCCCGGTCGATGTCGATCTCCTTGCCCGTGCCGCCTCCGGCGCCCCGGAAAGCCAGTTCGCGGAGCCTTCCGACCTCACGCATGAGTGCGGGGCATTCTGCGGCCGCGAAGATGTATATCTCGTTGCCGGCCCGGTGTGTGTCGCGGACCTTCCGCTCGGGAGTCAGTTCCGCGCGGAGCAGGGCCCTGTCTACGGGCGGCAGGATCGGTTTTTGCTCTTTCTGTTGCATAGCGAGGGCAAAAATACCAATTTTAGCGGTTTTCGGAGGTACGGGCGACCATATTTTCCAAAAAATACGTTTTTTTTGCGTACCTCCTCGACCTGTTCGCGCAACGACCCGCAGTGCTGGAGCTCCGCCACGGGGATCGGCTCTCCGACGACGATGCGGAAATGCCTGCCTTTCTGCGAGAACATCTCGTCGGGCAGCCACAGCATCTCGATGTTGAAACGGATGCCCAGAGCCTTGCGGATGCGGTCCACGTTGTAGAAGAAGTTCGACAGACGGCCTTCGACGAAGACCGGCACGATCTGCCGCTGCGAGGCGTAGGCCTTCTTCAGGAAGCTGGTCTTCCACTCCGTGTCGGTCACCACGCCGTCGATGCGCCGGGAGCAGAGTCCCGCCGGGAAGGTGAGGATCGGCAGTTCGCCGAAGAACTCCTCGTCGAACTTGCGGGCGTAGGCCGCGTTCTGCGAGCCGTGCTTGTTCACCGGAATCCAGAGCGGGCGCAGCGGTTCGACGTACATCAGCAGGTCGTTCACTACCACGCGGGCGTCGCCGAAGCGGTCGATGAGCTTGTCGGCCAGCATCATGCCGTCCATGCCGCCGAACGGATGGTTCGAGACGAAGAGGTAGCGGCCGCGGGGATCGAGGCGGTCGAGCCCCGTGACCGAATAGGTGATCTGCCACTCGCGGAAGCAGGCGTGGATGAACTCCTGCGGCGGGAGCGACCAGTAGTTCGCCAGGATGTGGTTGATCTCCTTCTCGTGGATCGTGCGCCGCAGCCAATTGACGGTCGGCCGGGGAATCCAGCGGGCCAGACGGGGTGCTTTCTCGTAGAGGACGGAGCCGATGTCGATCTGAGGCATGGATGCGTGTCGGGAAAATTATATCCACAAATATAGGCATTCTTTTTCGAAAAATCCCTAACTTTACACCCAAATAGACTTTCGAAAACGAAGATTATGTCGCAATACCATACGCCGGTTCTGCTGGAGGAGTCTGTGGGTCTGCTCGATATACGGCCCGACGGCACCTATGCCGACCTTACGTTCGGCGGCGGAGGCCATTCGCGCCGCATCCTCTCCTCGCTGGGCGAGGGCGGGCGGCTCTATGCCTTCGACCAGGACCGCGATACGCGGGCGAACTGTCCCGACGACCCCCGCTTCCACTATGTGGAGAGCAACTTCCGGTTCCTGCGCGGGGCGCTGCGCTACCGCGGAGTGACCGAGGTGGACGGCATTCTGGCTGACCTGGGGGTCTCGTCGCACCATTTCGACGCCGTCGAGCGGGGCATTTTCGTTCCGCGGCGAGGCGCCGCTCGACATGCGCATGAACCAGCGGGGGCGGCTGACGGCCGCCGACGTGGTGAACGGCTACCCGGTTGAGGAGCTTACGCGCGTGCTGGGCGACTGGGGCGAACTCGAGACGCCGTGGAAGGTGGCGGGCTGCCTGGTGAAGGCCCGGGCCGCGGAGCGGATCGGCACGACGGCCGGACTGGTTGAGGCGGTGCGCCCCTGCACGCCCAGGAAGGACGAGGCGAAGTTCCTCACCAAACTCTTCCAGGCGCTGCGCATCGAGGTGAACGGCGAGATGGAGGCGCTGCGCATGGCGCTCGAACAGAGCCTTCGGTGCTGCGCCCGGGAGGCCGCCTGGTGGTGATCTCCTACCACTCGCTCGAGGACCGGCTGGTGAAGAACTTCCTGCGCAGCGGCAACTGCTCGGGGCTGGTCGAGAAGGATTTCTACGGACGTCCGCAGACCCCATTCGAACTTGTTGCGCGCAAGGCCGTGACCCCTTCGGCCGAGGAGCTCGAGCGCAATCCGCGTTCGCGTTCGGCCAAACTCCGCGCCGCGGTAAAACTTTGACACGAGGCCATGTACCACGATCACGAATTCGACCCGGTTACGCCCGAGGAGCAGGCTCGGCGCGAGGAGGAGGCGGAGTTTGCGCGCCGCGTGCGGCGTGAGGTCCGCCGCATGGAGCGCGGCGAGGCCGACGAGGACATCCGCGCCGACGAGGAGCGGGAGGCGGCCGAGCGGGCCGAAGAGGAGTTGCGCGAGCGCCGCGAACGGAGGCGTCGGGCAAGCACCTTCTGGCAGCTCTTCTCGGGGTCGATCCTTGTACGCGAGGGGTTTCGAAGTACTATCCCTACATGCTGACCATCGCCGGAATGTTCTTCCTGAGCATCGTGGTGATGTTCTGGTCGCTGCACCTCGACATGCGCTACTCGCGGCTCGAACGCGAGGTGCAGGTGCTGCGCGAGCGGTCGATCCGTCTCGAGGAGCAGCGCTATCGGCGGACGACGCACTCGGCGATTCTCGAGGAGCTGCACCGCCGCGGCATCGAACTCTACGATCCGGTCGCTCCGGGCGAATGGATCGAAAACTGACCCCGACGGAGATGAAACAGGAACGATCGAAGATCAAAAGCGACATTCTGCTGCGGGTGCGGCTCCTCTACGTGCTGTTCATCCTTGCCGGGGGCATCGTGCTGCTGCGCCTGGTGTGGGTGCAGCTCTTCAGCGCGGAGGTGGCCTACAACGCCGACCGGCTCTCGAGCCGCATCTTCACCGAGGAGACGATCGCCGCACAGCGCGGCAGCATCCTCTCGCGCGACGGGGAGCCGCTCGCCACATCAATCTTCCGCTACCAGGCCGCCTTCGATTTTGCCTCGCCTGGCCTCGACTCGCTCAAGACCTTCCACGAGCAGGCCGACTCGCTCGCGAAGCTGCTCGCTGCCTTCTTCAAGGACAAGCCCGCTTCGGCCTATGCCCGCAAGTTCCGCGAGGAGCATGCCCGCCGCTACCGGCTGGTGAACCCGCGCGACACCTCCTATCTGCGTTCCGAGGGGTGGCTGGCGCGGATGCTCGACCGCCTGCGGGGCGAGGAGTACATCCGGCGGCGCATCTACGACACGATCCGCGACCATACGCCCGTGAACATCTTTCCCCGCGAGGTGGACTATGCCGAGTGGAAGGTGCTGCGCCGCTATCCGCTGCTCAACTGGAACATGGGCATGGTCTACAACCTTGTCGAGCGGGACGAGCGGATCTACCCCCAGGGCGAGCTGGCGCGGCGTACGATCGGACTGACGGGCGACCGGGGCAACTACGGCATCGAGGAGGCCTACCGCGATGCGCTGGCCGGCCGCGACGGACGGGCGATGCGGCAGCGGATCGCCCGCGGCTTCTACGGCCGCGTGGCGGGTGCCGGCCACGAGGACCCGGTGGACGGCTACGACGTGGTGACGACCCTCGACCTCGACCTGCAGGATGTGGCCGACAAGGCGCTGCGGCGGCAGCTTGAGGCGCAGAACGCCCTGTGGGGCACGACGATCGTCATGGAGACCCGCACGGGCGAGATCCTGGCGATGGCCAACCTCGGGCGCGATGCCGACGGGAACTTCTCCGAGCGCGAGAACTATGCGCTCGGGCGGAGCATGGAGCCGGGTTCGACCTTCAAGCTGGCGACGATGCTCACGCTGCTCGACGATGCCGGGATGCCCGTCTCGACGGTCTACGACACGCACAACGGCGACCCGGTGACGGTGGGACCCGCCAGGAACATCCGCGACTCGCACCGGGGCGACCACGAGATCGACTTCCGCCGGGCCGTGGCCTCGTCGTCGAACGTCTACTTCGCCAAGGCGATGTGGGACCGCTACGGCGTCACGGGGAAGAAACAGCAATACAGCGATTACCTCCACGAGGTGCTTCACCTGGGCCAGACCGTCGGTCTGGAGATGCTCGGCGAGCGGAAGCCTTCGATCACCACCGACTGGAAGGTCCCCGACCCGGGCGTGATGCTCGTGAAGATGGCCTACGGTTACCGCGTGCGGCTGGCCCCGATCCAGATGATTACCTTCTACAACGCCATAGCCAACGACGGCAAGATGATCTCGCCGCTGCTCGTGCGCGAGTTGCGGCGCGGCGACCGGGTGGTCGAGCGTTTCGAGAGCCGCACGATCGCCTCGTCGATCTGCTCCCGCTCGACGCTGCGCACCGTGCGCGAGTGTCTGCAGGCGGTTTGTACGGAGGGAACGGCAAGCGACTATTTCCGTGATACGACACGGGTGCGGGTGGCTGCCAAGACCGGTACGGCCCAGATCACCGACGCGCGCAGCCGTGAGGGACGCTACTACCTCGGCTCGATGATCGCCTTCTTCCCGGCCGATGCCCCCCGCTACACGGTGCTGACGACCATCGAGACGCGTGCGCAGGCCGGCAAGGCCTACTACGGAGGTCCGCTGGCGGGTCCCGTCGTCAAGCGTATGGTCGATTACATCTGCAACCGGAACTACGACTGGTACGGGCGCGTCGAGCGCGACGGACCGCGCCGCTATCCCGAGCGGATGAAGGGGGGCGACATCGCGCAGATCCGCCGCGTGGCCGACAAGCTCTCGCCCCGCACGTCGTTCGACGAGCGCACGGGATGGGGCCGCGCCTCGGTGGACAGCCTCTCGAACGTGCGGATCACCTCGCTGCCCGACGGACGGGAGACCATGCCCGACGTGCGCGGCATGGGTTTGAAGGATGCCCTCTTCCTCCTCGAGAGCCGCGGCCTGCGGGTGCGGTTCACGGGGCAGGGGACCGTGATACAGCAGAGCATCTCCGCCGGAGCCCGCATATCGCCGGGCGCGACGGTCGCGATAACATTGAAATAAGCGATGAAAAGACTTTCTGAAATTTTGCGGCAGACGCCCGTCCGTGAAGTGCTCGGGGACGGGGAGCGTCCGGTCGGGGGCCTGACCTGCGATTCGCGGGCCGTCAAGCCGGGCGACTGTTTCTTCGCCGTGCGGGGAACGCAGGCCGACGGGCACGCCTTCATTCCGGCGGCCGTGGCCGCCGGGGCTGCGGCGGTCGTCTGCGAGCAGCTGCCGGCCGATCCGGCTCCCGGGGTGACCTATGTGGCGGTCCCCGACTCGGCCGGGGCGATGGCCGATCTGGCCGCCGCCTTCTACGACTACCCGAGCCGCGAACTGAAACTGGTGGGCATCACCGGAACGAACGGCAAGACGACCACCGCGACGCTGCTCTACGACCTGGTGCGTGCCCTGGGCTACAAGGCCGGGCTGATCTCGACGGTGGTCTACCGCATCGAGGGGCGCGAGGTCGAGGCCACGCATACGACGCCCGACTCGATCCGCCTGAACGCCCTGATGCGCGAGATGGCCGATGCCGGCTGTGAGTTCTGCTTCATGGAGTGCTCGTCGCACGCCATCGTGCAGGAACGCACGCGGGGGCTCTCGTTCGCGGGCGGGATCTTCTCGAACATCACGCACGACCACCTCGACTACCACAAGACCTTTGCCGAGTACATCCGGGCCAAGAAACGTTTCTTCGACATGCTGCCGGCCGGCTCCTTTGCGCTGACGAACCTCGACGACCGCAACGGGCGCGTGATGGTGCAGAACACGGCCGCCGCGGTGCATACCTACTCGCTGCGCGGGATGGCCGACTTCCGCTGCCGGATCGTCGAGACGCATCTCGACGGCATGCTGCTCCGCATCGACGGACAGGAGGTGTGGGTCGGCCTGCTCGGGCGCTTCAACGCCTACAACCTGCTGGCGGTCTACGGCACGGCGGTGCTGCTGGGACTCGACCGCGGCGAGGTGCTGCGCGTGCTCTCGACGCTCCGTCCCGTGAGCGGCCGTTTCGAGATCGTACGCGCGGCGAACGGCACGACGGCCGTCGTGGACTATGCCCACACGCCCGACGCGCTGGAGAATGTCCTGCGCACGATCGAGGAGATCCGCACGCCGCAACAGCAGCTGCTGGTCGTCTGCGGCTGCGGCGGCGACCGCGACCGCACGAAACGCCCCGAGATGGCGCAGATCGCCGTACAATACGCCTCGACGGCGATCTTCACCTCCGACAACCCGCGCCGCGAGTCGCCCGAGGCGATCCTCGACGAGATGGTTGCCGGACTCGATCCCGGAACGCGTTACCTGCGCATCGCCGACCGTGCCGAGGCCATCCGCACGGCCGTCATGCTTTCGCACCCGGGCGACGTGATCCTCGTGGCGGGCAAGGGGCACGAAACCTACCAGATCATCGGCGACGTGAAGCACCACTTCGACGACCGCGAAGAGGTCCGCCGCGCCTTCGAAACCCTGCTGCGATGAGACGTTTCCTGCTCTTTCTCTTCTCGATGGCCCTCTTCGGGCTGACCGTCGTACTCATGCTGCCGGTCCTGCGCTCGACCTCCGTGCGCACGGCCCGTGCGGTGGCAGCCGCGGATTCGGCCGCTGTGGCGGCCGGCTGCGATACGCAGGCGGTCTACGCCTACCGGATCGGCTCGCTGCGGCTTGACCGCCGGCAGGTGGCGTTCGGCGAGGTGGCCGAGGCCCGTCCCGTCGAGGTGCGGATCCGCGTGGTCAATGACGGGAAGCAGCCGCTGGAGCTCTCCGTCGAGGGGCTGCCTTCCTGCATCGCCTTCCGCTGCGAACCGGCGCATCTGGAGCCGGGTGGCGAGGGAACGCTTTGCTTTCGTGCGGCGGTGGACGGAAGCCTGCCCAAGGGCGGTTTCAGCCATGCGGTGCTGCTTGTGGGTACGGGCGAGGAGCGCCCGTCGGAGTGTTCGGTCCGCCTGACGGGCCGCATCCTCTGATACGCCACTCTTCGGACGGAGGTCGGCTCTCCCGACGGCGCTTTTCGAGATGCATGTCGTCTGCCCCGGCCCGAAAGCCGGTCTTCCGGCGGCCCGGCCGGTGAAGCCGCGCGATCCCTTTGCTTTATCGAAAGGATTTCCCTATCTTTGCGCCGTGGGCCGGCGTCAGCCTTTCTGTGGTGCATATTTGCTTTGCAGTCAATGATTTGCGACGTATGGCGGCTTGCGGTGGATGCCCGGGCAGGTTGCTCCGGGCCTTTTGACGGATGTTAAGAAGTAAATAGAAAAGAAATATGCTTTACCATCTTTTCCGGTATCTGGACGAGGCTTACGATTTTCCCGGCGCAGGCATGTTCCAGTACCTGTCGTTCCGTGCGGCGGCGGCCATCATCCTCTCGCTGCTGATCGTCATCATCTTCGGCCGGAGGATCATCGACTTCCTGCGCCGCCGCCAGATCGGCGAGGAGATCCGCAACCTGGGGCTCGAGGGGCAACTGCAGAAGCGCGGCACCCCGACCATGGGCGGTGTGATCATCCTTGTGGCGATCCTCGTGCCGACGCTGCTCTTCGGCCGGCTGGACAACGTCTACGTGCTGCTGCTGCTCTTCTCGACCGTCTGGCTCGGCTTCATCGGCGGCCTGGACGACTACATCAAGGTCTTCCGCCACCGCAAGGAGGGGCTCAAGGGCCGCTTCAAGGTGGTCGGACAGGTCGGACTGGGCATCATCGTCGGCACGACCATGTGGTTTTCGGACGATATCGTCGTGCGTGAAAAACTGACGCAGCCGGTCGAGACCGTCTACCTGAACGAGGACGGGAGCGCCGTGCAGAGCGTGCAGCGCAAGGTGCTCATCAGCTCCGAGAGCGTGAAGACCACCAAGACGACCATTCCCTTCATCAAGAACAACGAGTTCGACTACGGCTGGATGACGGGAGGCAACGAGACGGCCACCTGGCTGCTCTACGTGCTGGTGGCGATCTTCGTCGTGACGGCCGTGTCGAACGGCGCCAACCTCACGGACGGCCTCGACGGACTGGTGACGGGCGTCTCGGTGCCGATCGTGGCGGTGCTCGGCGTGCTGGCCTACCTCTCGGGCCACATCGTCTATGCCGACTACCTCAACATCATGTACATCCCGCGCAGCGGCGAGCTGGTCGTCTATGCGGCGGCCCTGGCCGGAGCACTGGTCGGTTTCCTGTGGTACAACTCCTTCCCGGCACAGATCTTCATGGGCGACACGGGCTCGCTGTCGATCGGCGGCGTGATCGCCGTCTTCGCCCTCTGCATCCGCAAGGAGCTGCTGCTGCCGCTGCTGTGCGGCGTCTTCCTGGTCGAGAGCTTCTCGGTGATGCTCCAGGTCGGGTGGTTCAAGTACACCAAGCGCAAGTACGGCGAGGGGCGCCGCATCCTGCTCATGTCGCCGATCCACCACCACTACCAGAAACGCGGCATTTTCGAGACGAAGATCGTCATCCGGTTCTGGATCATCTCGCTGCTGCTGGCTGCCATGACACTCGTGACACTGAAGATTCGTTAAACAAGTTATCGGACATATGAAACGCATCGTGGTTTTGGGCGGAGGAATCAGCGGCTACGGCTCGGCGATCCTCGCCAGGAAGAAGGGGTTCGACGTCTTTCTGTCGGACAGCGGGCACATCGCCGATCGCTTCCGCGAGCGGCTCGACGAGTGGGAGGTCCCCTACGAGGAGGGCGGACACACCGAGGAGCGGATCCTCGCGGCCTCGGAGGTCATCAAGTCGCCCGGCATTCCCGAGACGGCGCCGATCGTGCGGCGCATCCGCGAGGCGGGCATCCCCGTCATCTCCGAAATCGAGTTCGCGGGCCGCTACATCGGGCGGGCGCGCTGCATCTGCGTCACCGGATCGAACGGCAAGACGACCACCACGTCGCTCATCTACCGGATCCTGCGCGATGCGGGGATGAACGTGGCCCTCGGCGGCAACATCGGCGAGAGTTTCGCCTATTCGGTCGCCACGGGCGAATACGACTGGTATGTGCTTGAGCTGAGTTCGTTCCAGCTCGACGGCATGTACCGCTTCCGGGCCCACATCGGTGTACTGACCAACATCACGCCCGACCACCTGGACCGCTACGACCACTGCTTCCAGAACTACGTCGATGCGAAGATGCGCATCACGCAGAACATGACCTCGCGCGACTTCTTCATCTACTCGGGCGACGACGAGGTGATCTGGCAGCAGCTCCCGAAATACGATTTCCGGATGAAGCAGCTCCCCTTCGCGGCCAGGAACGCCGTGGCGAGCGGTGCCGGCGACGCCTTCCTCTGCGACGGGAATTTCACGGCTGCGGTCGGTCGGACGTCGGTCGAGATCGACACCGCGAAGCTTCGGATCAAGGGGCTTCACAACGCCTACAACGCCATGGCAGCGGCTCTGGCGGCCCTGGCCGCAGGGGTTTCGCCCGACGTGGTGCGGCAGTCGCTCTACGGTTTCGAACCGGTGGAGCACCGCCTCGAACCGGTGGCCGAGAAGGGCGGCGTGCTGTGGATCAACGACTCGAAGGCCACGAACGTCGATTCGGTCTACTATGCCCTGGAGAGCATGACCCGCCCCGTCGTGTGGATCGCCGGCGGTACGGACAAGGGCAACGACTATGCGCCGCTCAAGGAGTTTGCGCGGCACAAGGTCCATACGCTGGTCTGCATGGGGCTCGACAATGCGAAACTCGTCCGGGAGTTTACGGGTGTCGTCCCCGAGGTGATCTCCACGGCGTCGCTCGATGAGGCGCTCACGGCCTGCAAGGCGGCCGCCCGGCCGGGCGATGCCGTGCTGCTCTCGCCGGCCTGTGCGAGCTTCGACCTGTTCCGCAACTACGAGCAGCGGGGCGAGTTGTTCAAGGCGTGGGTGAACGAAAAGGCTTGACGGCATGATGCGAGACGGGGAGCGATACGACGAACGGGCTACGGCCGGGCTGGCACGCGATGCCGCGCCGCGCCGCACGCAGGGTTCCCGCCGGGGGCCCGATGCGGAGGCCGTGCCTGACGGCGGGTCCGACACCGCGACGCTGCGTCCGGGCCGCGCCGGGGACGGTGCCGCCGGTGAGGCTGCCGCGGAGCGGCCGAAGTTCCTCGCTCTTCACGGGCGACCGCGTGCTGTGGATCATCATCGCCGCGCTGGCCGTGATCTCCGTGCTGGTGGTCTACTCCTCGACGGCGAAGATGGCCTACGACGCCCATACGGCCCGCTCGACGGCCCATTTCCTGCGCCAGCAGCTGATGATCCTGGCGGCGAGTCTCTTCGTGATGGTCGCCGTGCAGAAGATCAACTGCCGCATCTACAACCTCTTCGCCCGCCCGGTCTACTTCCTCTCCGTGCTGCTCACCGTGGCGGTCTACTTCATCGGTGCGACGACCAACGGTGCGGCCCGCTGGATTCCGCTCGGTCCCTTCCAGTTCCAGCCATCCGAGGCGCTGAAGGTCGCTACGGTGCTCTTCCTCGCACAGCAGCTGGCCGGGCGACAGTCGAAGATCGACCGCATCCGCATCGTGCCCTCGTGGCGGTTCTGGACGTGGCGCTCGTCGCCCGGGCAGCGCCGGATCTGGCGCGAGGGGACCTGGCCGATTCTCATGCCGGTTGTCGTCTCGTGTCTGGTGATCTTCCCGGCGCACACCTCCTCGGCCGTGCTGGTGGCGATGGCCTCGTGGGTGATGATGCTCATCGGGCGGGTCCGCTTCAGCGAACTGATGAAGCTCGTCGGGTGGGGCATTGCCGGCATCGTCGTGGTCATGACGCTCAATCTCGGGCGCAGCGAGACGGCCGAAGGACGTGTCTCGACCTGGATCCACCTCTGGACCAACTCGCAGACCGAGAAGCCGATCGAGCACCTCTCGGACACCGAGCGCTCGATGATCGCCATCCACAACGGCGGGATCTTCGGCGAGGGTGCGGGACAGAGTGCCATGCGAGTGGAGATGATCCACCCCGAGAGCGACTATGCCTACGCCTTCTTTGTCGAGGAGTACGGGCTGCTGCTGGCCGTCGTCCTGCTGATGCTCTACCTCTGGATCTTCTTCCGGGCCATCGAGATCTTCCGGCGCTGTACGGCCTTCCCCCGGATTGCTGGTGCTGGGACTCGCGCTGCTGATCACCTGCCAGGCGCTGCTGCACGTCATGGTGACGGTCAATCTGATCCCCGAGACGGGGCAGACCCTGCCGCTCATCTCGCGCGGCGGCTCCTCGACCCTCTTCACCACCATCGCGCTGGGCATGATCCTGAGCGTCAGCCGTCAGAATGACGAGCAGTCGCACGATACGCCCCGCAGCGAAAGCATCTACGAACGATAACGCGAAACGATATGGACGAAATCCGTTTGGACAAATACCTCTGGGCGGTGCGGATCTTCAAGACCCGCAGCGATGCCGCCGATGCCGTGCGCAACAACAAGGTGACGGTGAACGGCTCCTATGCCAAGCCCTCGCGCGAGGTGAAACTCGGCGACGTGATCACCGTGCGCAGGCAGCAGGTCACCTACAGCTACAAGGTGCTCGATCTGGTTTCGAGCCGCCAGCCGGCGAGAACGTGCCGCTCTACTGCCTCGATATCACGCCGCAGGAGGAGCTGGCGAAGCTCAACGTGCCGCGCGAGACGATCTTCGTCTTCCGTGACCGCGGGACGGGTCGTCCCACGAAGAAGGAGCGCCGCGAACTGGATTCGCTCATGGACGGGATCTGTTACGACGACTGACCCAGCCGGAGCCTGCACATCGGCCTGCCCCGTGCCCGAACCGCCCTGTGCGGCCCGGCACGGGGCCTTTTTTTGTGCGCCGGAAAGACCTATTCGCGCGGACGGCAGGCCCGCAGGGTGTGCCGATCCGGTCACGACCGGCCGGATGGCGCACCCGTTCTGCGGCGGCCACGGTCCGCTCTTCGGCATGCAAAGGGCCGGCGGATGGCCTGCAGCGGCCGCGGCGGTGGCCGGAGCAGTCGCACGTCTGTTCCGAAACGCCGTTGTATGCTCGGGCAAGTGTCTGAACGACGTATTGTTGCGCTTTTTGCCGGGCAGTGGTAAATAGCTACTTTTAGAGTACGGTCGCAAGGGATGCATCCCTCCGCCGAGCCGGTCGGAAACCTCGCTGCGGCCGATCCGATGTTCAACCTAAAAGTAGTATCTATGTGGAAATTCGCTAAGAAGATGCTCCGGGGCGGCTGCCTGTTTGCGGTTGCCTGCCTGCTGGAGGGAGTCTCGGCGCTGCCGTCCCGTGCGCAGGAGGGCAGTTGCAAGGGTGTCGTGACGGATGCCTCGGGTCCGCTGGTCGGGGCCACTGCCGTGGTCGTGGGAACCCAGCGGGGCGCCACCACCAACGTGGACGGGGAGTTCTTCCTCGACGGGCTGCACCCCGGGGATGTCATCCAGGTCTCCTATGTGGGCTATGATCCGCAGGAGGTTACCTGGCAGGGTCAGACCGAAGTGCGCGTGCGCCTCGAAGAGGCCTCCACCCGCATGAACGCCGTCGTCGTGACGGCCATGGGTATCAAGCGCCAGTCGAAGACGCTCACCTATGCGGCCGAGACGGTCGGCGGCGAGGATGTCGCCGACATCAAGTCGATCAACATGATCAACTCGCTGCAGGGCAAGTCGGCGGGTCTGCAGATCACCCCCAACTCGACCGGTGCCGGCGGTTCGTCGAAGATTCTCTTCCGCGGCAACAAGTCGATCAGCGGATCGAACCAGCCGCTGGTAGTGGTCGATGGCGTACCGCTGATGATGAACACCTCGACGGATCAGGTGGCCAGCTCGATCGGTAACGGCACGCGTGACGGCGGGGATGCCCTCTCGACGATCAATCCCGACGACATCGCCTCGATCTCGCTGCTCAAGGGAGCCTCGGCCGCTGCGCTCTACGGTGCGGTCGCCGCCAACGGCGCCATCATGATCACCACGAAGTCGGCCTCGGCCGGGCGCATCTCGGTGAGCGTTTCGAGCAACACGACCATCGAGACGCCCCTCTCGCTGCCCGAATTCCAGACCTCCTACGGTTCGGCCGACAACACCTACAGCTGGGGTGCTCGGCTCGACGGCCGGGCGAAGAACTATGCCGAGGAGTTTTTCCGTACGGGTTGGACGACCAACAACTCGGTGTCGATCAACGGAGGTGCGGAGAACCTCCGGGCCTACTTCTCCTACGGGAATGTCACCTCGGAGGGCATCACGCCCGAGAACGACTACGCGCAGCACACGCTCAATTCGAAGGTGGGCTTCGACCTGTTCGGCGACCACGTGAAGGTCGATTTCTCGGCCAAGTATGTCAATCAGCATGTCTCGAACCAGCCGGCCGCCGGATGGCTCATCAACCCGCTCACGGGCGCCTACCTCTTCCCGCGGGGCGGTGACTGGGACTACTACCGAGACAACTACGAGATCTACGACCCGAACCTCAACGCGAATGTCCACAACTGGGTGAATACCTCGCTCGAGCAGTTCGACAACCCCTACTGGATTCTCAACCGCCAGAAACCCATCTCGGAGCGCAACCGCTATGAGTTCGGCGGACAGGTGCGCTACGACATCATCGAGGGGCTCTCCGTCACGGGCCGCATGCGCTACGAGCGGGCCGACGACAACTTCAAGCATAACTTCCACGCCTCCTCGACGGCCAACCGTTATCCGATGGGCCGCATGAAGGACAACCGCTACTTCAGCGAGCAGCTTTATGCCGATGCGCTCGTGCAGTACAACCACGTCTGGGGCGACTATTCGCTCCAGACCACGGCCGGTGCGAGCATGACGCGCACGCAGTCGAACGACGTGGAGCTGTGGGCCGAGGGTACGAAGTTCTCGATGACCGACGGCAAACCCAACGGCAACGTGATGTACCCGAACCTCTTCATCCCGGAGAACTACTATGCGAACATGGCCTCGCAGGGGCTGACGCGCAAGCGGCTCAATTCGCTCTTCGCCACGGCGACGTTCGGCTTCCGCGAGGGGCTGTTCCTCGACGTCACGGCGCGCAACGACTGGTCGTCGGCGCTGGCCTACACGCGCAGCTACTCGTTCTTCTATCCGTCGTTCGGCGCCAGCCTGCTGCTCGACCGCTTCGTGGATATGGGCGAGCAGGTCGATCTGTTCAAGTTCCGGGCCTCCTACTCGATCGTGGGCAACGACGTGCCGGCCTACATGACCAACCCGCTCTACACGCTGGGGGCCCAGGGGGCCATCACGCCGCCCGAGCGGGCGCCGTTCCGGGTGCTGGAGCCCGAGAAGACCCACTCGTTCGAGGCGGGATTCGACGGTGAGTTCTTCCAACACCGCCTGCATGTGACGGCCACCTATTACAAGACCAATACCCGAAACCAGTTCTTCTCGATCACCACGCCGTGGGGGACGGGCTACCGCCAGCAGTATGTCAATGCGGGCAATGTCCAGAACGAGGGTTTTGAACTCTCGCTCGGATGGATTCAGGACTTCGGCAACGAGTTCTCGTGGTCTACGGACCTGAACCTGTCATACAACGACAACAAAATCATCGAACTGGTCGAGGGACTGCAGGACGGCCTTTCGCTCCAGAATTTCGGCGGTGCGCAGATCGTTCTCAAGGAGGGAGGCCACTTCGGCGACCTCTACGTGCGCCACATCCTGCGCGACGGGGAGGGCAGAATGCAGGTCAAGCAGATCACCGACGATGCGGGCAATGTGCTCTACGAGGTCCCGGCCCTCTCGGGCGAGGGGCTTACGGACCTGAAGTATGTCGGCGACATGAACTCGAAGGTGAACATGGGCTGGAGCAACACGTTCCGCTACAAGGACTTCTCGTTGAGCCTGCTCATCGATGCGCGCATCGGCGGCAAGGTGCTGTCGATGACCGAGGCGGCGCTTGACGCCTGGGGCGTGTCGAAACGCTCGGCCGAGGCCCGCGACCGGGGCTACGTGCTCCGCGAGGGGGTGCGCTTCACCAACGTGGAGGGCTACTACGAGGAGATGGGCGCGTTGAACTACAACGCGCAGTACAACAACGAGGACTACGTCTACGATGCCACGAACGTGCGCCTGCGCGAACTCTCGTTCGGCTATACGTTCCGCAACCTGTTCGGCGACGCGAAGAACCTGACCCTCTCGCTCATCGCGCGCAACCTCTTCTTCTTCTACAAGGACGCTCCGATGGACCCCGACGTCTCGATGGGCACGGGCAACGGCGTGCAGGGCTTCGACATTTTCAATCTACCCACGACGCGCAGCTTCGGTGTGAACGTGAAACTCAACTTCTAAAAACGACGGACCATGAATCTTCGATATCTTTTCAAACGGACCCTGCCGCTCGCACTTCCCGCCCTGCTGTGGTGGGGGTGCACGGGCGACTTCGAGCGGCTCAACACCAACCCCTACGAGGTGAATCCCGACGACCTGCCCTTCGAGGCGCAGTTCCTCGAGCCGATGAGGTACAGCTACCCCGACCAGCAGAACCTTTTCCAGTACTGGACCAACCTGCACATCGACCTCTTCGGCGGCTACTTCGGCAGTCCGAACGGCAATTTCACCTCGCAGCGCTACAATCTCGACCGGGGCCACTGCGGCGGCATGCACGAGAATTTCATGCTGCACATCGTGAACAATACCGGGCGGATCATCAAGCAGTGCGACGCCTCGGGCAAGGCCGACGTGGCGGCGATGATGCGCGTCGTGCAGACCTACAACCTGCTCAACTACACGGATGCCTACGGGCCGGTGCCCTTCACGTCGGTCTTCGCCACGGCGGGTGACGCCTTCCAGCCATCGTCGTTCGCCTACGACTCGCAGCAGGAGGTCTACGCCCGTATGCTCGAGGACCTCGACTCGGCCCTCGAGGGCTTTGCTGCCGGACAGACGAACCTCACGGCGACGAACGACATCTGGTGCGGCGGCGACCAGGCGCTCTGGACCCGTGTGACGAACCAGCTGAAGCTGCGCATCGCCCTGCGGATGGTGAAGGCCGATCCGGCAACTGCGAAACAGGCCGCTTCGGAGGCCATTTCCGGGGGGTGTGCTCGAATCGGAGGACGTGTTGATTTCGAAAGGCCTTGAGAACGAGATGTGGCTCATGTTCAACTGGGGCGACTGCGGTGCCGGGGCCTCGCTCGTGACGATGCTCAAGGGGCTGGAGGACCCGCGCCTGGGGCTCTACTTCACCCGGAACACCCAGCCGATTGTCCGCAGCGGGGCCAAGCCGCTCCAGGAGACGGACGACGAGGGCAAGCTGGTGGACAAGCGCAACGCCAACGGCTTTCTGGTCTATGCCGATGCCGACTACCTCACGCTCGAGGAGGAGGGGCAGACGGTGCTGCTTCGCGAGGGTACGGCCTACCTCGGCATCCCTCCCGGCTGCAACATCGGCGGCAAGCCGAACATGTACAGCAACTATTCGGGGTGGGCCGGGACCTTCACCATGCCGCAGCCGATTCTCTTTGCGGCCGAGGGGTGGTTCCTGCGTGCCGAGGCCAAGCTCCGTTGGCCCGAGCTCCCCGACCAGAGCGTGCAGACGCTCTACGAGACGGGCGTGCGCACCTCGATCCGCAACCAGTATGCCTACCGGAAGAGCTATGCCGAGCAGCTATGCGGAGTTCAAGCAGTCCCTGCCCGACGACTGGGCGACACTGGCCGACGATGCGACGATCGACACCTATTTGGCCGGCGAGACGACGCAGGCACCCTATGTCGATCCGGCTACTCCGGCCTATAACCGTGAGCCGGTCAATACACTCTGTGTGAAGTGGGACGAAGGTGCGTCGGATCGGGACAAACTGGCACGGATCATCACCCAGAAGTGGATTGCCAACTTCCCGCTTTCGACCGAGGCGTGGGCCGACTATCGGCGCACGGGCTTCCCGGCGCTCTTCGCGATCGGGCAGAACGACAGCGGCGGGCTGATCAGCACGGCCGAGGGCCCGCGGCGCCTGATCTACAACGAGACGGAGCTCAATGCCAATACGGCGGCCTGCCAGCGGGGTGTCGAACTGCTCGTCGGGGAGAGCTCCGGGGCGGCGCAGGTGGCCGGTGACAACGGCGGCACGCGCCTCTGGTGGGACCGTGCCGACGTCCCGGCAATCTGACTCTGTGCGGCCGTCCGGTCTGGCCCGATCCCGCCTGCCCGATCCCGCCTGCCTGATCCTGCCCGGCCGGTCCCGGCCCTGGGTGCGGACAGGCTTCCGGTTGCCGCAGCCCGGGGATACAAGAAGGGGACGCCTCCTATGTGAGGCGTCCCCTTTCCCGTCGTACCGCGGGGCGGTTTTATTTCTTGTTGAAGAAGTTCATGGTCATTGCGCAGCCGACCGTTGCGAACGAGCGGATGGCATCGACAAAGACCTTCAGCCGCTCGGGCATCGCCTGGCGCTGCTCGTCGGTCCACTCGCCCAGCACATATTCGACCTGATGCCCTTTGGGAAAGTCGCCGCCCACACCGAAGCGCATGCGCGCATACTCCTCGGTGCCGAGCAGTTCGGCGATGTTCTTCAGTCCGTTGTGGCCTCCGGCGCTCCCCTTCGGACGCAGGCGCAGGGTGCCGAACGGCAGCGCGATGTCGTCCGAAATGACCAGCAGGTTCTCGCGCTCGATCTTCTCGGCCTCCAGCCAGTAGCGCACGGCCTTTCCCGAGAGGTTCATGTAGGTCGATGGCTTGAGCAGGACGAGCGTGCGGCCCTTGTACTTTGCCTCGGCCACATCGCCGTAGCGGGACGTGGTAAAAACAGCGTTGGACGCCTCTGCGAGGGCGTCCAACACTTTGAAACCGATGTTGTGCCGGGTGTCGGCGTACTCGGCGCCGATATTTCCCAGTCCAACGATGAGGTATTTCATACGCGGTCGGGACTATTTCCCTGCGGCCTCGGCACCACGCGATGCGCGGGTTACGCGAACGGCGCAGACAGCCGTCGTAGCGGGCGTCACGAACTTCAGGTTCTCGAACTGCAGGTCGCCCACGAAAATCGTCTTGCCCACACCCAGCGGCGTCACGTCTACGACGATCTCGTCGGGAAGGTTCTCTACCGTGGCGCTTACGGTGAGTTTGCGGGCCGACAGAACGAGTTTGCCGCCGACCTTCACACCCTCGGCGTTACCGGTCAGGCGTACCGGGATGGCGATCGATACGGGCTTGTTCTCGGCGATGCGGTAGAAATCCAGGTGGAGGATCTCTTCACGCACGGGGTGGAACTGCGCCTCGCGGAGCACGGCCTGCTCCTTCTTGCCGTCGAAGTCGAACTCCACGATGTAGGAGTTGGGGGTGTAGATCAGGGGTTTGATCTCGCGGGGGTCTACCGAGAAGGAGACCGTCTCGCCGTTGCCGCACAGAACGCAGGGAATCAGGCCCTCGCGACGTACTGCCTTGGCAGCCTTCTTGCCGAATTCGGCACGTGCCGTGGCTTTTACCGAAATGGTTTTCATGATGTTGTGTTTTTTGTTAAGTGTTGCCACCGGCGGTTCTCAACGCAGCCTCTGCGGACCGCATCCCATTTCCGCCTGTTTTCGGGAGGCAAAGATAAGCCAAATTATTCGGACTGAAAAACATCGGATGCGGATTTTGTGTTTTTGTGCGGAAAAATTTTCACCGGGGATTTAACTTTTGCACCTTTGGGGCGTCTTATCTATGGAAAGCATGGCGGAAAGTCGGCAAATATCGGATGGGTTTCTGGCCGGACTGCACGATCCGGCGGTCCGGCGCAAGGCGTTCGATGCGGTGGTCGGGGCCTGGCTCCGGCCGTTGTACTGGCACGTGCGCCGGCTGGTCGTCGTCCACGAGGATGCCGAGGATGTCGTGCAGGAGAGCTTCGTCAAGGCTTATGGCGCCCTGGACTCCTTTCGGGGCGGAACGGCCGAGTTGCGGGTCTGGCTCTACCGCATTGCCACCCATACGGCCCTTTCGCTGCTGCGGCGCCGGCGGCGCGGTCTCTTCTCTTCGCTCGACGATGTGAGCCGCGAACTGGCCGACCGGGTGTCGGAGGAGTGCGGCGATGCGGCCGAGGAGGCTTTGGTGCGGTTCCAGCAGGCGGTGTTGAACCTGCCGCTCCGCCAGCGGCTGGTCTTCAACCTCCACTACTACGACGACCTCTCCTATGCCGAGATCGCCCGCATCCTGCAGCAGCGCGAACCGACACTGCGGGTCAATTACCACCATGCCGTGGAGAAACTGAAACAAATACTCAGGGAAGAGTTATGAACAGACCTTTTGAAACGAACGATCGGCGCATGCCTTATGAACTTTCCGAGGCGGCCTTCGAGGCGCTGCATGCGCGTATCGGCCGCCGCCTGGATGCGGCGGATGCGGATCGTCCGGGTCTTCGCCGGGCTGTGGCGGCGCGGCCGTTGCTGCGCTGGGGTGCGGTCGCTGCCGGTGCGGCCGTGGTTGTGGCGGGCGTCGTCCTGGCGCTCCGTCTGCATCGGCCGGCCGACGGGCGTTCCGATTTCGACGGTCTCCTCTCGACGGCCTCGGCCGAGACGCTCCAGCAGGCCGCCGCGGAGAATTACGACGATATACTTTTCAACCAACAACTTTGAAAACCTCTTTTGCCATGAAAAAGATGTTTCTGCTGATTGTCGCTCTCGGGGCGGCGCTTTATGCGGAGGGATCGTCCTCCGACCCTGCGATGCGGCAGGCCGTGGCCGATGTCCGGGCGGCCATCGACTACTTCGAGCGGACGGCTCCCGGACGTCAGACGCTCGATGAACTGAATGCCGCCGCCCGAGAGGAGGTGGCCCGTCGGCTGAACCTGTCGGCCCGTCAGCGCAAGGTATTCGATCCGATCTACACCTCTTATCGTGAGGCGCTGGAGCGTGCCGTGCACAATGTTCCCGATCCGGTGGCGGCCGACGATGCGCTCCAGCGCAGCGTGCTGAAGGAGCGCCTGTCCAACATCGCCGCCGTGGCGCGGGTCAAGCGCGACTACGTGGACCGCTTCGCCGAGGTGCTTACGGCCGAGCAGATCCGGCAGCTCTACAATGCCGAGGGACAGATCGGCACGAGCATCAAGCGCGCGGCGGGCGAACGCCGCATGGAGATGCCGCGGGTGTTGTCCGGGAGCGGCCGGAGCGTCTCGCAGGACTGGGGTGCCGCGGGCGACTATACGGCCATCGAGACCGGAGCCTTCTTCCACGTGACCGTCAGCTCCACGGCCCGGACCATTACGGTGACGGCCGACGACAACGTGATCGATTTCCTGAGGCTCGACCGTTCCGGCGGTCGGTTGGCCTTCAGTCTCCTGCCGCGCTCCGGGCGGACCCGTCGGATCGAGAACCTCTCCATCTCGGTGGTGATTCCCGTGTCGGCGTCGCTGCGTGAGATCTCGGTCGGGTCCTATGCCGGATTCGAGAGCCCGACGCCCCTCAGGGTGAAGGACCTTTCCGTCTCGGTGTCGTCCTATGGCATCGTGAAGACCGATATCGTCGATTCGGGAGATTTGCGGCTCCAGGTGTCGAGTTACGGCCGTTTCGCAGGCAAGGTCGAAAGCGCCGGCGCCCAACTCACTGTCGCCAGCTACGGAACCTTCGAGGGGCCGCTGTCGTGCGTCGGAACGGCTGCCGTTTCGGTAGGCAGCTACGGAACCTTCAGCGGTGATATCCGTGCCGCTCGGGCCGACCTTTCGGTCAGCAGCGGCGGCAAGTTCTCGGGTGCGCTGCGGGCCGATGCCGCGTCGGTCGGGGTGTCGAGCTATGCCCGGTTCTCCGGCCCGATCGATGCCGCCGAACTGAAGGCTTCGGTCAGCAGCAGCGGAGTGCTCCAAAGCGCCTTTGCCGGCCGGCGGTGCGAGGCTTCGGTGTCCAGTTACGGGAAACTCGTGTTCACGGGTTCGGCCGAAGTGGAGGAGGTTTCCGTGCAGCTCTCGCCGCAGAGCAGCTTCTCGGCCCCGGATCTGCGCGTAAAACGCTACGACATTCGTGCTTCGAACTATTCGAAAGCCGACGTGTGGTGTTCGGAGTCGTTGTGGGTCGATGCGGCCACGACATCTCAGGTGACTTACGATGGCCCCTGCCGTCTGGAGGCGCAGACCCCGACCGTCCGGCGGCGGTAGGCGTACCGGGCCTCTTTTCCGACAGTTATCCGGACCCAAAAAGCGGGCGGCCCATCGGGCCGCCCGCTGTCGGTACATGGGGGGGTATTCGGTTTTTGTTCCGGGGCTTCGGCCCGGTCTTTTCCGTCCTCCGCATCCGGCTTTCGCCGTTTCCCGTCGGATGTTTCTCCTTACTGGATGTTGCGGAGGTGTTTCTCCCAGGCCCAGGCTGAGGCGAGTGTCTCATCGAGCGTGCGTTCGGCCTTCCAGCCCAGCTCGTTGTTGGCCAGCGTCGGGTCGGCCCAGATGGCGATGATGTCGCCTTCGCGGCGCGGCGCAATCCTGTAGTTGAGCTTCAGGTGATTGACCTCCTCGAACTTGCGGACCAGTTCGAGTACCGAGACGCCGCGGCCGGTGCCGACGTTGAAGATCTCGTAGGGCTGCACGTTGCGGTCCTCGATCATGCGGCGGATGGCGGCTACGTGGGCGCGGGCCAGGTCCACGACGTCGATGTAGTCGCGGATGCACGATCCGTCGGGCGTCGGGTAGTCGTCGCCGAAGACCGAGAGGCATTCGCGGATTCCGGCGGCCGTCTGCGTGATGTAGGGCACGAGGTTCTGGGGCACGCCGCGCGGGAGCTCGCCGATCAGGGCCGACGGGTGGGCGCCGATGGGGTTGAAGTAGCGCAGGGCGATGCCCTTCAGGCCGGGATAGGCGGCCAGCGAGTCGCGCAGGATGTCCTCGCACATCTGCTTGGTGTTGCCGTAGGGCGAGGTAGCCGGTTTGCGGGGCGTCTGTTCGGTGACGGGCTGCTTGTCCGGTTCGCCGTAGACGGTGCACGACGACGAGAAGACGATGTTCTGACGTCCGAATTCGCGCATGAGCGAGATGACATTCATGAATGACGTAAGGTTGTTGCCGTAGTATTCGAGCGGTTTCTGCACCGACTCTCCGACGGCTTTCGATGCAGCGAAGTGGATCACCGAGTCGAATTCGTATTGTTCGAAGACCTTGCGGAAGGCTTCGCGGTCGCAGCAGTCCACCTTGACGAAGGGGATCTCCGCGCCTGTGATGCGGCGCACTCCCTCGACGGCGCTGATGTCGCTGTTCGAAAGGTTATCGACGATGACGACGTCGTAACCGGCATTGATGAGCTCCACGGAGGTGTGCGATCCGATGTATCCCGCACCGCCGCTGACCAGTACACACGATTTTCATGTAGGGAAAGATTATGTTTCTCACAAAGATATGAAAAAATACGGGATTTTGCACATTCGGAGGCAAGGAGTTGGAAAATCGCCTTGCAAATGGGGTGCAGTCCCGTTTTTTTTCTATTTTTGTCTCAAAACAAGCATACGATGGAACGGTTCAGGGTCGGCATTCTCGGTGCCGGGCACATTGCGGTGAAGATGGCGCGCACGCTGCGCGGGATGGAGGGGGTGGAACCCTATGCGATCGCCTCGCGCGACGGGGCGAAGGCCGCGGCTTTTGCCCGCGAGCACGGCTTTACGCGGTCGTACGGCTCCTACGGGGAGCTGGCGGCCGATCCCGGCGTGGACCTCGTCTACATCGCCACGCCCCATTCGCACCACTATCCTCAGGCGCGGATGTGCCTCGAGTGCGGCAAACCCGTCCTCTGCGAGAAGGCCTTCACGGCCAACGCCGCCGAGGCCGAGGCGCTCATCCGCCTCTCCGAGCGGCAGGGGCTGTTTCTCGGCGAGGCCATCTGGACGCGCTACATGCCCTTCACGGCGACGGTCGCCGAACTGGTCCGCAGCGGTGCGGTGGGCCGGGCGCGGATGCTGACGGCCAACCTCGGCTATGCCATCGCCGACAAGGAGCGGATCGTCCGGCCGGAACTGTGCGGCGGGGCGCTGCTCGACCTGGGGGTCTATCCGATCAACTTCGCCTTCGCGCTCTTCGGCACGGAGGTCGAGTCGGTGGTTTCGTCCTGCGTGAAGGGCCCGTCGGGAGTCGATATGCAGGAGAGCATCACCTTCCGTTACGGCGACGGCCGCATGGCCGTACTCTCCGCCACGGCCTGCTGTGCCACCGACCGGCAGGGCATCGTCTCGGGCGATGGGGGCTACCTGGTGGTGGACAACATCAACGACTCCTGCACGGCCGAGGTCTACGACACCTCCCACCGGCTTGTCGCCCGGCATGTCTGTCCGCCGAAGCTGACCGGCTTCGAGTATGAGGTGGCGTCGGCGGTCGAGGCGGTCCGCGCCGGGCGCTGCGAACCGCGCGAGATGCCGCATGCCGAGACGCTGCGGGTCATGCGCCTGCTCGACTCCCTGCGCGCCGCCTGGGGCGTGCGTTATCCGCAGGACAGCCTGGAACACCTCTCCACGCTCGGCCTCTGACGCAGGGCCGGCCGCAAGGTTTTGGCGCCGCACCCCGCAAGGGAGTGCGGCGCTTTTCGTCGGGAGGACCGGGTCAGAAGGTGTAGCCCAGTTCGAGGTAGGCGTAGCGCCCCAGGTAGGTCGTCGAGGTGAGGATGTAGTAGGTGTTGAACAGCGTGGCGGTGGCGTCCGGCCGGTTGATCAGATCGACGGCCCCGACCGAAAGGCTCAGCCGGTTCTTCTTCCCGAACTTGCGTCCGGCGGCCAGGTTCAGGAGAACGTTGTGCGTTGTCAGTTCGTGCGAGCGGCTGTTGCAGTAGAACTCGTAGAGGACGCCGATCTGTCCGAAGTATTTTCCCAGGCGCAGGTCGATGCTGCCGATGAGCTGCTCGCGCAGGTCGCGCGTGGTGGCCTCCTGGGTCGTGTAGGAGCTCATCACGGTCGAGGTGGAGAAGTCGAGCCGGATCTTCTCCGAGAAACCCGAACTGAACTCCGCCGTGACCGAGAGCGAGTGGTTGCCCGAGCGGTAGAGCCGCTCGTCGAGGTAGTAGGGCGTCTGTCTGAAGTTGTAGGAGAGGCTGCCGCGGAGGGTCGAGCGGATCGGGGCGATCTGCTGCGAGTAGAAGAACGATCCGCCGATGCGGTAGCACCCGCCGACATTGGCCTGCGAGGAGAGCTGCGCTCCGGGCTGCGCCGTGTAGTCGTACTCGGGGAGGTAGGTCTCTTCGAGGAAGAGGCGGGTCAGCGAGGTGATGTAGTTGAACGTGTAGGAGCCGTAGAGCGTTACCGAGCAGTTGAGGGCCTTCTCGGCGTTGTTGAGCGACAGGGAGGCCGATCCCGACAGGTCGTTCGGCTGCTGCAGGCGGTCGTTGCCCGTGCGCAGCGAAAGGGGGTTGGTGGCGTCGAGCGTCTGGCGCAGCGCCTCGACGGGGATGGTCTGCGAGTAGGAGCCGATGTGGAGCGAGAAGTTGCGCCGCGGCGAACCGACCGAGAGGTCGAGCGTCGGGTTGAGCTGCAGGAAGTGCCGCGGGAAGCGGTGTTGCTCGGGAAAGCGCTCGCTGCGCACGATCTCGCTGGCCGAGAACTCGACCGATCCGAACAGGCGGAAGCGGTCGTCGTAGTAGCCGCCTCCCGAGCGTACCGTGTGGCGGCGGGTGTCGGTCGTGTAGTCGTAGCTGTTCACCGTATCGACGACCCCCTGCGGGTCGTTCAGGTAGTTGCGGGCGTGTTGCCGCGAGCGGTTGTGTTCGTGGGCGAAGTGGTAGGAGAGGTGGATCTGTCCGTGTTCGCCCAGCCGGTAGCGGTAGGTTGCCGAGGCGTTGATGTTGCAGCGGGTCCCCTCGCCGTCGTTGTGCAGCCGCAGGCGCAGCCCGGGGGTCGAGGCCAGCGTGTCGGTCTGCCGGCCGTCGCTGTCGCCCGAAGAGTAGTTCACACCGGCCGAGAGGTTCATCGACGAGCGGGGCGAGAGGCGGAAGTCGTATCCGGCATTGAGCGCGGCGTCAATGTTGCGGCGGTCGTTGTCCGTGTGCATGTCGGTCAGGGTCTGCTCCCCGTCGATGCGGCGCAGGGTCCGGCTCCCGCTGCGGGAGTCGAAGTCGCTGAAGCGGGCGTTGGCGCTGGCGAAGAAGGAGTTCTGCCTGCGGCGGATGACGGTCATGTTGCGGATGCCTACCCCGAGCGAGCCGGAGCGCGACGTGCTGCGGCTCTCGTCGCTGCGGAGCGTGTACTCGTCGGTGGGAAAGTAGTCGCTCAGCGAACTGTCGAGCGAACTGCTCCGCTCGCGGGTGAAGTCTACGGCGCTCATCACCGAGGTCGAGTCGCCGCGGCGGAGCGTATGCTCCAGGGAGGCGTGGGTGCGCTGCTGCGGGGTGATCCGCGGCGTGAATGCCGCATTCTCCTTCTGCCCGTCGTCCTTCGAGTTGCGCAGATCGAGACGCAGGTTGCCCGCTCGCTGTTGCGGTAGAGCGAGGCCGACTCGGTGTGGCGGATCTCGTTCCGTCCGGAGTAGTCCTCCTCGAGGCTGGCGCCGAGCGTCGCCCCGAGCGATCCGCCCCGCAGGACGGTGCGTTTGGATTTCGTCTCGACGTTCATCACCTTCTCCTTTCCGGCGGCGATGTCGTTCGTCCGCCGGGCCTCGGGCGAGGCCTCCTCGTAGATGCGCACGTGCTTCACGTCCGAGGCTTCGAGGTCGGTGAGCACGTGCTGTGTGGCCTCTCCGAAGAGGTCGCGGCCGTCGATGAGCACACGCTTGACCTCCTTGCCGTCGGCATAGATCTTCTCGTTGCGGATCTCGACGCCGGGCAGCTGCCGGACGAGTTCGCCGAAGCGGTCGTCGGCCAGCGTCTTGAAGGCTCCGGCGTCGTAGACCGTCGTATCGCCCCGGAAGACCATCGCCACCCGCTTGCCGACCACCACCACCTGTGCGATCGCCTGCGGGTCCACCTCCATCCGGACGGGAACCGTGTAGCGGAATTCGTCGGGGGCGTAGCGTTTGCGGAAGTTCCGGTAGCCGACGTAGGAGACCTCCAGATCGACCGAGTCGCGGAAGATGCGGTCGCATGCGTAGGCGGCGACCACCTCGCGGTAGTGGTCCCGCTTGGCGGTGGTCCCCTGCAGCGTGTCGCCCCGGCTTGCGATGCGGACCGTGGCGCCGATGAGCGGATCACCCGTCTTGCCGTCCTCGACCACCACCAGGGTCCTGTTGCTGCGGGGACCGAAATACTGGGGCCCGCCGCCGTGCGGGGTGCGGGCACGGGGCGCTCCGGGCAGCACGACAAGCAGTGCGAGCAGCAGCGGGACGAGGCGGTTCAACGGCGGGACGGTTTGCGCGAAGATAGTGATTTTTTCGTATATTTGTCCATCCGCCTCTCCGGAGAGGGTGAGGCGGGAAGACACCCCGAAAAGAATGAAGCAAAAGGATATCTTCACCTTCCGCGATGCCGAGAGGCAGGCGGGCCCCGTGGCCTTCTCGACGATGGTCAAGCCGGCAGGCTCGGCCTGCAACCTCGACTGCCACTACTGCTATTATCTGGACAAGGCCGTGCAGTACGGCGGACGCCAGGCCGTGATGCCGGACGACCTGCTCGAGTGCTACATCCGCCAGTACATCGAGGCCAACGAGGTGCCGACGGTAACCTTCTGCTGGCACGGGGGCGAGCCGTTGCTGCTCGGGCTCGACTTCTACCGGAAGGCAATGGCCCTCCAGGAAAAATACGCCGGTGGCAAGCGCATCGAGAACACGCTGCAGACCAACGGCATGCTGGTCGATGAGGCGTGGTGCGGGCTCTTTGCCGCGAACAACTTTCTGGTGGGCCTCTCGCTCGACGGCCCGCAGGAGATCCACGACGCCTTCCGTGTGACGAAGGGCGGGCAGCCGACCTTCGAGCGGGTGATGCGCACGGTGGAGCTCTTCCGTCGGGACGGCGTCGAGTTCAATACGCTCAGCGTCGTGAACCGCCTCTCGGAGGGACGCGGTGCGGAGATCTACCGTTTCTTCCGCGATACGGTGCGGAGCCGCTACATGCAGTTCCTGCCGGCCGTGGAACATGTGGTCGATGTCGCGGGGCACCACCGCCCGCTGATCGTCTCGCCCGAACGCGAGGGGGCGCGGCTGGCCGAGTGGTCCGTGACGGCCGATGGGTACGGGCGTTTCCTCTGCGATGTGTTTGACGAGTGGGTAGTTGCCGGGGCAGTATTTCGTCCAGATGTTCGACGCGACGCTGGCCCAGTGGTGCGGCGTGCGGCCGGGGGTCTGCTCGATGGGCGAGACGTGCGGCGATGCGCTGGTCGTCGAGCACAACGGCGACGTCTATTCGTGCGACCACTTCGTCTATCCCGAATACCTGCTGGGCAACATCCGCGAGACACCGCTCGCGGAGATCTACCGCTCGCGGCGGCGCATCGAGTTCGGGCTTGCCAAGCGCAATGCCCTGCCGGCCGAATGCCTGCGCTGCGACTACTACTTCGCCTGCCGGGGCGAGTGCCCGAAGCACCGCTTCGAAACGGGGCGCGACGGCTGCCGCAAGAATTCGCTCTGTGCGGGCTTCAGACGCTATTTCCAGCACGTGCATCCCTACATGGACCGGATGCGGGAATTGATTGCCCGGGAACAGTCGCCCGCATGGGTCATCCCCTTCGCCCGCAAGCGCATGGGGCTGATGTGACCTCTCCGGGTGCGGGTCGGACAGTCCCGTGGCGGATAACCGTCCGGAACACGAAACGAGGGGCTCCCCTGCGGGATACCCCTCGTTCTGCTTTGCAGGCCCTGTAAGCCGGGTTCTGTCCCCGGAGCGGACTCCGGGTCTCTGTCATTTATCTACGACGGCAGTCACCTGCCGCCTCAAGCAACCTACCCCCCGACATCGGACGAGCCATCCTTGATTGCCGGTATACACGGTCTTGCAACCCACGGGACGTACGGCCGGATGACATTGCTGCCTCCGCGGTGGGCTCTTACCCCGCCTTTTCACCCTTACCTGCCGTTCGGAGTCGGCGATGTGCGGCATCGCATGGATCCCGTCGTGTCCCGAATCTTCCGCCGGCGGGCGGTCATTCTCTGTTACGCTCCCACAACCTCACGGCTGTCAAGTCGTTAGCTTGCGTGGCGCTCTGTGTTGCCCGGACTTTCCTCCCCCCGGCTTGCGCCGGCGGCGACAGAGCGGACCTGCGCTGCAAAGATACGAAAAATTTCCCGCGAGGCCCCGGTCTCCGGTGATTTTTTGCTGCGCTCCGCAGCGGACGGGCGCAGACGGCGGTCAGAGGATGCGCTTGACCCAGCGGAAGAAGCGGTAGGGCATGTAGCGGAAAGGCGGATCGATCCAGGTCGGGGTGGTCACCGTGGCCCGGCGGTGCGAGAAGGCGTCGAAGCTGTCGCGGCCGTGGTAGCAGCCCATGCCCGAGTTGCCGACCCCGCCGAAGGGGATCTGCTCGTTGGCGATGTGCATGATCGTGTCGTTGAGGCAGGCGCCGCCCGACGAGGTGTGCAGCAGCACGTCGCGGCCTGTCCGCTCGGGCCCGAAGTAGTAGAGAGCCAGCGGCTTTTCACGCGAGGTGACGAAATCGACGGCCTGCTGCGCCGTGTCGAACGGAATGACCGGCAGCACGGGCCCGAAGATCTCCTCCCGCATGACCGGAGCGTCGGGATCGACCTCCGCGAGCAGCGTCGGTTCGATGTAGCGCTCCGAGCGGTCGGTGCGCCCGCCTGTGAGAATCTTTCCCTGGCGAAGGTAGCCTGCCACGCGGTCGAAGGCCCGGTCATTGACCAGACGGACGTAGTGGCGGCTGCGCTGCGGGTCGTCGCCGTGCAGCTGCCTGATGGCCCGGGCGTAGGCTGCCGGGAACTCCTCGAGGAGCGAGCGGTGCAGCAGCAGGTAGTCGGGGGCGATGCAGGTCTGCCCGGCATTGAGTGTCTTGCCCCAGGCGATACGGCGTGCGGCGATCCCGATGTCGGCGCCGTGGTCCACGATGCAGGGGCTCTTGCCGCCCAGCTCCAGGACGACGGGGGTCAGGTGGCGTGCGGCCGCCTCCATAACGATGCGCCCCAGTTCGGGGCTTCCGGTGAAGAAGATCAGGTCCCAGCGTTCGCGGAGCAGGAGCGTATTGACATCGCGGTGGCCCTGTACGACGGCGACATACTTCTCGTCGTAGATCTGGGCGATCATCCGTGCAAGGGTGTCGGCCACGTGCGGGGTGTAGGGCGAGGGCTTGAGCACGGCGGTACATCCGGCCGAAATGGCCCCCACCAGGGGGTTGAGCAGCAGCTGCACGGGGTAGTTCCACGGGGCGACGATGAGTGCCGTGCCGAGCGGTTCGGAGAGGATGCGGCTCGACGAGGGCTGCAGCTTGAGCGGCGTCGGCCGGTGCTCGGGACGCATCCAGCGTCCGAGGTGGCGCAGGTGGTGGCGCACCTCGCCCCGCACGATGCTCAGCTCGGTGAGGTAGGCCTCCTCGGGCGATTTGTGCAGGTCCAGCCACAGCGCCTCGCACAGCGCCCCCTCCCACTGCACGAGCGCCTGCGCCAGGCGGCGGAGCATCGTGCGGCGGAAACCGGCCGGGAGGGTGGCTCCCGTGCGGAAATAGGCGTTCTGGGCCGCGCGGATTGCGGCGATGCGGTCTGAGGAGGTGCTTTCGGGGGTCATGGCGGTTCGGGTTATTGATTGGATGTGTGGTCGGGGGTGTGTCGTCCGGTGAAGTGGTCCATCGTGCGGTAGATGCCCATCGCGTTGCCGACCAGGGCGTCGAACAGCTTGTCGGGCAGCAGCCCCTGGACCAGACGGATGAAGTGGAATCCCCACGGCAGACCGCGGAAGGTGCGGTTGCGTTCGACGGCACGCACGATGCGGCGGGCCGTCTTCTCGGGATCGAGGATCGGCACCAGACGCGAACGGACGCCGGCGAACATGCCCGTGGCGATGTAGTAGGGGGCTACGGTGGTGACGTGCACCCCGCTGCGGGCCTCCTGCAGCTCGATGCGCAGGGAGTCCGACCACCCGATGACGGCCCACTTGCTTGCGGCGTAGACCGACATGCGGGGATTGGAGATCATCCCGGCGGCCGAGGCGATGTTGCAGATGTGCCCCTCGTTGCGCTCCAGCATGCCGGGCAGGGCCTGCAGCGTGAGGTACATCGGGGCCGTGGCATTGACGGCCATCGTGCGTTCGATCTCTTCGGGGGTCTGGCGGTCGAAGGTCTTGTTGCCGGTGATGATGCCGGCGCAGTTGATGAGGATCTCCACCGGACCGCATTCGGCCGTCGTGCGGGCGAAGGTCTCCTCGACCTGCCGGCGGTCCGAAACGTCCGCGCGGTAACCCGCCGTCCGTTCCGGGGCGGCGTAGGCCGCCAGCGAGGCGGCGATGTTGCGCTCGTCGATGTCCCATACGACGACCTTGCGGGCACCCCGTTCGAGTGCCAGCCGGCCCATGATCCGGCCGATGCCCGAGCCTCCGCCGGTGATCAGCACGCATTTGTCCTTGAATCGGGTCATATTCTTGTTCGGTTTCGTGTCGGGTCCCGGGCGCATTCGGCCCCTGCCGGGCGGTTACCTCTTTTCGCGGAAGATGTTCAGGTGGGCCAGCAGCGGGTTGCGGCGCGGCAGGAGCAGGAATTCGGCCAGCAGCAGCACGAGGGCGGCGATGAGCAGGTACTGGTACTGCTCGTTGAACTCCTCGAAGCGCAGCGTTGAGAGCTCCGCCTGCTCCATCGAATTGATCTCCTTGACGATCTCGTCGAGACCGATATCCTGCTTCGTGGCGCGGACGTAGGCTCCGCCGGTCGTCTCGGCGATTTGGGCGAGCATCTGCTCGTTGAGCTTCGAGACGACCATTTCGCCCTGCTCGTCCTTGATGAACTCTCCGTCGATCTGGATCGGGGCCCCCTCGGGCGTGCCGATACCGATCGCGTAGATGCGGATGCCCTGTTTGGCGGCCCGTTCGGCCACGGCCAGGGCGTCGTCCTCGTGGTTTTCGCCGTCGGTGATGAGGATCACCACGCGGCCGTGCGGCTGTTCCGTATCGCCCGAGAAGGAGAGCAGCGCCTGTTCGAGCGCCTTGCCGACAGCCGTGCCCTGCACCGAAACCAGCGAGGGGTCGATGCGGCGGGCGAAGGCCCGGGCCATGCGGTAGTCCGAGGTGATGGGCAGCTGCACCTTCGGCTCGCCGGCGAAGACGATCAGACCCACGCGGTCCTGCTTGAGCCCGTCGAAGAGCTTGCCGATGGCGTATTTGGTCCGCTCGAGGCGGTTGGGCTCGAAGTCTTCGGCGAGCATCGAGTTCGAGACATCGACCACCAGCATCATCTCGATGCCCTGGGCCTTCTCCTCGCGGAGTTTCGATCCGAACTGCGGGCGGGCCGCCGCCAGTGCGATCAGCAGCACGGCCGCGGCGAAGAGCAGGAACTTGATGACCACGCGGCCGTTCGAGACTTCGGGCATCAGCCCGTCGAGCACCTCCGGGCGGCCGAAGCGGGCCAGCCGCCTGCGGCGGTTGCGCATGGCCAGCCAGAAGAGGGCCGCGAGCACCGGAAGGGCGGCGAGCAGCCAGAGGTATTGCGGATTGGCAAATCGGAACATGTGCGTAGTGCGTTTTTACGGTATTCGTTTCAGCACGAGGTTCACAAGGAGGAACTCGGCCAGCAGCAGCCCCAGCGCCGCGAGCACCCACGCAAGGAACTGCTCGTGGTAGGAGAGGTGCTCGGTGACCTCGACCTTGCTCTTCTCGAGTTGGTTGATCTCGTCGTAGATGGCCTTGAGCTTGGCGTTGTCCGTGGCGCGGAAGTAGCGGCCTCCGGTCATCTCGGCCATGGCCGTGAGGGTCTTCTCGTCGATCTCGACCTTCTGCTTGACGAAGGTGATGTTGCCGAACATGTCCACGGCCGGATAGGGGGCCATCCCCTCGGTGCCCACGCCGATCGTGTAGACGCGGATGTTCTGCGCCCTGGCGATCTCGGCGGCGGTGATCGGGGTGATCTCGCCGCGGTTGTTCACGCCGTCGGTGAGCAGGATGACGACTTTCGACTTGGCGTCGCTTTCGCGCAGGCGGTTGATGGCCGTGGCCAGTCCGTTGCCGATGGCCGTGCCGCTGTCGTCGATCAGGCCGCTGCGGATCTGTGCGAGCAGCGTCTGCAGGGTGCTCTGATCAGTGGTCAGGGGGCTCTGTGTGAAGGCTTCGGCGGCAAAGGCCACCAGCCCGATGCGGTCGCCGTAGCGGTCGGAGATGAACGATCCGGCCACCTCCTTGGCCGCCGTGATGCGGTCGGGCTCGAAGTCGCGGGCCAGCATCGAGGCCGAGACGTCGATGACCAGCATGATGTCGATGCCTTCGGAGGAGGTGCGTACGTTCTGTTCGATCTGCTGCGGCCGGGCCAGTGCGACGACGAGCAGCCCGAAGGCGGCGGCCCGCAGTGCGAAAGGCAGGTGGCGCAGGTAGTAGCGCACGCTCTTCGGGGCGCGTGCGACGCCCTCGACGGTCGAGATCTGGATGGCGGCGCCGCCCTGCATCGTCCGCCAGACGTAGTAGGCGATCATCGGTGCGAGCAGCGTCAGCAGCCACAGATAATGGGGTGATGCGAAATGCATGGTCGTGTCGTTTTACCAGTTTTCTTGCCGCGGACCACGACGCCCTGGCGCTTCTCCTTGAGTTTCTCCTGCGTCTTGTCCTCCTGGGCCTGGATGGCGTCGAGCATCTGTTCCTGCTCCTGAGGCGAGATGCCCGAGGGGGTGGGCTGTCCCTCTCCGTCGCCCTTGTCTCCCTGGCTGTTATCGGGCTTCGCGGGCTGCTGCTGCGGGTTGCCGTCCTGCTTCTTGTCCGGATTGTTGTCGCCCTGCTGCTGCTTGTTGTCGCCCTGCTGCGGGTTTTGCTGTCCCTGGCCGTTCTGGTTCTGCTGGTTTTGGTTCTGATCCTGATTTTGGTTCTGCTGGTCGTTGCCGCCACCGCCGCCGTCCTTGTTCTGGTCGTCGAGCAGCCGCTTGGTGTAGGCATAGTTGTACTTGGCCTCCATGTCGGAGGGGTTGAGCCGCAGCGACTGCTTGTAGCTTTCGAGCGCCTCCTTGTACTTCTTCTGCTTGAACTGGGCGTTGCCGAGGTTGTAGTAGGTCTCGGCCAGCTCGTCGTCCGTGCGCAGCGTGTCGGCCGTGGCCCGGAGGATGGTCTGTTCGGCGGTGTCGAACCGTTCGGCCTTGTAGAGGGCGTTGCCGAGGTTGTAGGTGGCCTCGAAGGATTCGGGGGCCGCCTTCAGCGCCTCCTCGTAGCGTTTGATCGCCTCCCCGTACTCTCCCTTGTTGTATTGCCGGTTGCCTTTGCGCACCAGCGACCGCTCGGGCATCTGCTGGGCCGTCGCTTCCGTGGCTGCAAGGAGGACGAGGAGTATGCAAAGCATTCTGTACATCGTTCTTGCCGTTTTAGGGTTGCGTCGGGTCGGGACCCTCGGCGGGGGCATCCTCCTCGACGAGTTTGGTCTCCTCGACGAAATAGTAGGCCTTCAGGTAGCAGGCCTCGTTCTCTTCGGCCCTCGCGGGGGCCGCCTTGGCAACCTTCACCAGGTCGGCCACGCGGAGGATTGCCGTGAGGTCCATGCGGGCCTTGTCGGGCAGTTCGACGGGCTGCAGCGCCGCGATGATCTCGTCGGAGGTCATCTCCATGGCGCCTATGCCCCAGCGGGCCGCAATGTAGGTGCGCAGGATGTCGGTGATGCCCGAGTAGTACTGCTTGTGGCGGTTGTTCTGCCAGAGTTTCTGGTTGTGCAGCGCCTCGAGGGCCTGGATGGCCGCGACGTGCGGCGGCAGGGGCGGGGCCGGGCGGAAGAGGTCGCCGATTCGCTTGCCGCGGCTGCGGAGCCACCGCACGAGTCCCCAGACTGCGGCCGCAAGGAGCAGCAGCGCCGCGGCGCCCCAGATGAGGTAGGTGCGGATCTCGCCCAGCCGGAACGGCAGGTTGTGCAGGTCCTTCACGTCGTAGATCGACTGCGAGGTGGAGTCGATCTCGAAGGTCCCGACCTTCAGGTAGATCGAGTCGCGGCTCGACAGCGTGTCGAGGATGTTCTTGTCGGCGTAGAGCACGTGGGCCGTGCCGAGGTTGTAGTGTCCCTCGTCGAAGGCGGCCAGGCGGTAGCGCTTGCGGAGCTTCAGCCGGCGTCCGTCGCGCTCGAGCGTATCGACCGGCAGGCTCTCGACCAGTTCGATCTGCCCCCTCGGGTCCTCGAACTCGGGGAACTCGACCACCTGTACCAGATCCTTCTCGACGTCGATGACGTAGTCGAACCGGTCGCCGATGGCGATGCTGTCCGGCTCGACGTGCGCCGTGACCCGCGGCGTCTGCTGCGCCGCGGCCGTTGCGCCCGCCAGCAGGAGGAGCGTTATGGCAAAAGAGTCGTTTCATCGCTGTTTGAAGAGTTTCATCAGTTCGGCCACGTAGTCGCCGTCGTCGGTCGATACGGTGGCCGTGTCGATGCGGTTGTGCTTGAGCGTGGCCTCGATCTCGGCACTGCGCTGCCGCCACGATTCGGCGTAGTGGTCGCGCACGGCGCGCGACGAGGTATCGACCCACACCTTGCGGCCCGTTTCGGCGTCGCGCAGCTCGACGATTCCCACGTCGGGGAGTTCTGTCTCGCGGGGGTCATAGACGCGGATGCCCACCAGGTCGTGGCGGCTTCCGGCGATCTTCAGCGCGTCGTCGAGGGCCGAGCGGTCCTGCGACGAGTCCATGAAGTCCGAGAGGATGAAGGTCGTGCACCGCTTCTTGTTCACGTTGGTCAGGAAACGGACGGGCTCGGAGAGCTTCGTTCCGGTCGATTCGGGCCGGAAGCCGATGAGCTCGCGGATGATCATCAGGATGTGGCTGCGCCCCTTCTTCGGGGGGATGAACTTCTCGACGCGGTCAGAGAAGAAGATGCACCCCACCTTGTCGTTGTTCTCGGCGGCCGAGAAGGCCAGCACGGCGGCGATTTCGGTGATGATGTTCTTCTTGAGCCTTTCGGTCGAACCGAACATGCGCGATCCCGAGACATCGACGACGAGCATCATCGTCAGCTCGCGCTCCTCTTCGTAGACCTTGATGTGGGGCTTGCGCGAACGTGCCGTGACATTCCAGTCGATGTCGCGCACATCGTCGCCCGCGCGGTACTCCCTCACTTCGGAAAACGACATGCCCCGTCCGCGGAAAGCCGTATGGTACTTTCCGGCGAAGATCTCGTTCGACAGACCGCGGGTCTTGATCTCGATCTTGCGGACGCGCCTCAGAATATCGTTTTCGCTCTCCTGCATCGTCAGGGAACGATTACGTTGTTCAGGATATCGGTGATGATCTCCTCCGAGGTGATGTTCTCGGCCTCGGCCTCATAGGTGAGTCCGATGCGGTGGCGCAGCACGTCGTGGCAGACGGCGCGCACGTCCTCGGGGATGACGTATCCGCGGCGGCGGATGAAGGCGTAGGCCCGGGCGGCTCTGGCCAGCGAGATCGACGCACGCGGCGAACCTCCGTAGGCGATCAGGTTCTGCAACTTCTGGAGGTTGTATTCGGCCGGCTCGCGCGTGGCGAAGATGATGTCGATGATGTATTTCTCGATCTTCTCGTCCATGTAGACGTCCTCGACCACCTTGCGGGCCTTGACGATGTCCTCGGGCGAGATGACCTTATTGACGCTCTTCTTTTCGAGCCCCTCGAGGTTCATGCGCACGATGTCGCGCTCCTCCTGCTTGTTGGGGTAGGAGATGCGGGCCTTGAGCATGAAACGGTCCACCTGCGCCTCGGGCAGCGGGTAGGTTCCCTCCTGCTCGAGGGGGTTCTGCGTGGCCAGTACGAGGAAGGGCTGCGGCAGCGGGTAGGTGTTCTCTCCGATGGTCACCTGGCGCTCCTGCATCGCCTCGAGCAGCGCCGACTGCACCTTGGCCGGCGAACGGTTGATCTCGTCGGCGAGGACGAAGTTGGCGAAGATCGGGCCCTTCTTGACGATGAAGTCCTCGCTCTTCTGCGAGTAGATGAGCGTACCGATCAGGTCGGCGGGCAGCAGGTCGGGGGTGAACTGGATGCGCGAGAACCCGGCATCGACGGCCTTGGCCAGCGTCGTGATGGCCAGCGTCTTGGCCAGTCCCGGGACGCCTTCGAGCAGGATATGCCCGTTGGAGAGCAGACCGATCAGCAGCGTATCGACCAGGTGGCTCTGGCCGACGATTACCTTGCCCATTTCGGTGCGCAGCGTATCGACGAAGACCGATTCGCGTTCGATGCGCTCGTTGAGTTCCTTGATGTTGATGACTTCGCTCATGTTTATCTGTTTGATAGTATTCCTAAATCGCTTCGCGTGTGCGTTTCCATAACGGGCCGCTCACCGATATTATTGCAAAAGTACAAATTTTTTCCGAAAACTTCCTCTCTCCATCCGCGGGCGGGGCTCCCGCGGATCTCTCCCCGGACTCTGCGTCCTGCTGCCGGCGGGAGGTGTGCCGTGCGGAAAGCTCCGCAGGGAGGCCTCCGGCGGGGTATCGCCCGGGCTTCGAAAAATATTTGCCCCGGGCTGTGCCGTGACGGGATTTTGCGGTATCTTTGCACCAGTTTATGGAATCGCAGATACTACAAGGATTGAACCCGGCCCAGCGGGCCGCCGTCGAGAACTACGACGTCGCGTCGCTCATCATCGCCGGAGCCGGGTCGGGCAAGACGCGCGTGCTGACCTCGCGCATCGCCTACATGATCGAGCAGGGCGTTGCGCCGTACAACATTCTGGCCCTGACCTTTACGAACAAGGCGGCCGAGCAGATGCGCTCGCGCATCGCCCAGATGCTGCCCGACAGCCGCAGCCGCTACATCCGCATGGGCACCTTCCACTCGGTCTTCTCGCGGATCCTGCGCGAGAATGCCGACCGCATCGGCTTCCCCGAGTCGTTCACCATCTACGAGCCGTCGGACTGCAAGAACCTGCTCAAGACGATCTTCCGCGAGCTGAACCTCTCCGACGACCGCTACAAGCCCAACGCCATTGCCTCGCGCATCTCCTATGCCAAGAACAGCCTCGTGACGCCGGGAGCCTACCTGGCCAACTCGGTCTACGCCGCCGAGGACCGGCAGGCGCAGATCCCCGAATTCGGCAACATCTACAACATCTACTGTCAGCGGTGCAAGCGCAACGGCGCGATGGACTTCGACGACCTGCTGCTGCAGACCAACATCCTGCTGCGCGACTGCCCGACGTGCTGGCGCGCTACCAGGAGCTCTTCAAATACATCCTGGTCGATGAGTACCAGGACACCAACTACGCGCAGTATGTCATCATCCGCCGCCTCTCGCAGCTCCACTCGAAGGTCTGCGTCGTGGGCGACGACGCGCAGTCGATCTACTCGTTCCGCGGGGCGAAGATCGAGAACATCCTCTCGTTCCAGAAGGATTTCCCCGACGCGAAGGTCTTCAAGCTCGAGCAGAACTACCGCTCGACGCGGACGATCGTCGAGGCGGCCAACTCGGTCATCGTGCGCAACTCGAAGCGCATGGACAAGCACTGCTTCTCGGCGGGCGACGAGGGTGAGAAGATCCGTATCCTGAAGGCCTATACCGACCGCGAGGAGGCCGAGATGGTGGTTTCGGACCTGCGCGACAAGGTGCGCGCGGCCGGCGACGCCTGGTCCGAGGCGGTGATCCTCTACCGCACGAACAACCAGTCGGCCGTGCTCGAGGACAACCTCCGCCGCCGCGGCATCCCCTACCGCATCTACAAGGGCTCGTCGTTCTACGACCACAAGGAGATCAAGGACATGCTGGCCTACATCCGCCTGGTGATCAACCCGCGCGACGACGAGGCCTTCCGCCGCATCGTCAATTACCCGGCCCGCGGCATCGGCGATACGACCGTGCAGCGCATCGCGCAACTGGCCGCCGAACGGGGCGTGTCGATGTGGGAGGCGGTCGATGCGCTGGTCGCCGAGCCGGTGACCGACCCCGTGCAGCGGACCATCGCGCGCAAGGTCGCGGAGTTCGTGGCGATGATCCGCGCGCTGTCGCTCGCCCGCAACGACAAGGGGCTCTACGACTTCGGTATGGAGATCGCCTCGCGTTCGGGCATCATCGCCGCCTACCGCACGGAGAACACCCCCGAGGCGACGTCGGCCCTGGACAACATCGAGGAGCTGCTCAACTCGATGCAGCTCTTCAAGGAGCAGCGCGACGCCGAGATCCGCGGCGGCGAGCGCACGGCCGAGGAGGAGGCGACCGTCGAGGAGTGGCTGCAGAACGTCATGCTGATGACCGACATGGACAAGGACGACCCGACGAGGACAGCAACAAGGTGACGCTGATGACCGTCCACTCGGCCAAGGGGCTCGAATACAAATACGTCTACATCGTGGGCATGGAGGAGAACCTCTTCCCGTCGCAGCGGGCCTCGGAGTCGGCCGACGGCATGGAGGAGGAGCGCCGCCTGTTCTATGTGGCGCTGACCCGGGCGAAGGTCTCGGCGACGATCTCCTTTGCCGAGATGCGCTTCCGCTGGGGCAACATGGAGTTCTCGCACCCGAGCCGGTTCCTGCGCGAGATCGATCCGCGCTACATCGATTCCGATGTCGATTTCTCGGCCGAGGCGTCGCGTCACCCGGCCGGCGACGGCGGGATGTCGGCCATCGACGAGCTGCGCCGCCGCTTCGACTATCGCTTCCAGCAGAAGCGGCAGGAGGGTGCTGCGGGCCGCGGTTACGAGGCCGGCGGACATGGCGCTCCGGGCGGAGGCTCCTACGGTGCGGGCAGCCGTTTCGGCCGCCCGGCCGACGGGGAGTCGGGTGTGGCGCGCCGTTTTGCGCGGGCGACCCCGCAGCCGCAGCGCACCGCAGCACCCGACCCGGCGCTCGTGCGTACGCCGCGCCCCTCGACGGAGGGGATGCGCCGGCTGGGCGTGCGTCCCGCCGCCTCGGGCGCAGGCACTGCCGCGGCCGGAGTCCCGTCCGCCGGCTATGAGGTCGGGCAGCGGGTCGAACATGCGATCTTCGGCGCGGGCGTCGTGCGCAGCATCGAGCTGGCGCAGGACGGCGACCAGCGGCTGGTCGTGGAGTTCGGCAACGCCGGGACGAAGACCCTGCTCGCGAAATTCGCCAAACTGACCAAACTCTGATCGTGCAATGGAACAGACCTCCCTGCCGCTGGTGTCGGTGCTGATGACCACCTACAACCACGAACGCTACCTGGCCCGGGCCGTCGAGAGCGTGCTGGCGCAGCAGACCTCCTTCGCCGTGGAGCTGGTTCTGGGCGAGGATTGCAGTACGGACGGCACGCGGGCCCTCTGCGAGGCCTATGCGGCCGGGTATCCCGGCCGCGTGCGGCTGGTCACCGGTCCTGCGAACATCGGCTGGCGGGCCAACTACCTCCGCACATTCGAGGCCTGCCGCGGCAAGTATGTGGCCTACTGCGACGGCGACGACTGGTGGAGCGACCCGCACAAGCTGCAGATGCAGGTCGATCTGATGGAGTCCGACCCCTCGTGCGGCATGTGCTACACGCGGGCCGACAACTATTATGAGGCCGACGGGCGCACGACCCCCGACCAGGAGATCCACTTCACCGACTTCGACAGCCTGCTGCTGAGCCTGACGATCGCCAACTGCGCGACCCTTGCGCGCCGCGACCTGATCGCCCGCTATTACGCCGAGGTACGTCCTGCGGAGCATCCCGACTGGAAGACCGACGATGCGCCGATGTGGCTCTGGTTCTCGGTGTGCAGCCGCGTGCGCTACATCCCTGCGGTGACGGCCGTGCACCGGCGCCTGCCCGACAGCGTGAGCCACAGTACGGCCTACCGCCGGCGGATCGAATTCTGCGATTCGCTCATGGACATCAGCCTCTGGTTCGATGCCCGATACGGCGCGGGCCGCAACCGCCTCCGGATCCTCCGGCGGCGCAGCTCGGTGGCACTGTGGGTCCTCTCCTACAACGGTCCGGTCGGCGAATACCTCGCACGGTGGCTGCGCGACGTGCGGCGCACGCCGCGCCTGGCGCTCTGTCCCGAGGGGGCGGGGCTGCTCGTAAAGAAAATTCTGTTCCGACGTTCGAAAAAAGCCTGAAACCATGACCATCCGACAGCGTTACGACGGCGTCATCGCCTGGTTCTCGGAGCACATGCCCGTGGCCGAGAGCGAACTGCACTACAAGGACCCCTATCAGCTGCTTGTCGCCGTGATCCTTTCGGCGCAGTGCACCGACAAGCGGGTAAACATGACCACCCCGGCCCTGTTCGAGGCCTTCCCGACCCCGTTCGACATGGCCCGTGCCTCGGCCGAGGAGATCTATCCCTACATCCGGAGCATCTCCTATCCGAACAACAAGGCCAAAAACCTTGCGGCCATGGCCCGGATGCTCTGCGAGGAGTTCGGCGGTGAGGTGCCGAGCGACCTGGAGGCCATGCAGCGCCTGCCGGGCGTGGGCCGCAAGACGGCCAACGTGCTGGGTGCCGTGCTGTGGCAGAAGCAGGTGATGCCGGTCGATACGCACGTCTTCCGCGTCTCGGAGCGCATCGGCCTCACCACCGGGTCGAAGAATCCGCTGCAGACCGAGCGGACCCTCGAGCGCAACATCCCCGGTCATCTGCTGCCCGTGGCGCACCACTGGCTGATCCTTCACGGACGCTATGTCTGCACGGCGCGCTCTCCGAAGTGCGCCTCCTGCGGCATCGCCCCGTGGTGCCGCAAGCATGCCGCCGACAGCCGGTCGAAATAGAACCCGGCAGCGGCCGCTTTCCCCGGTCCGGAGGGCGATCCCTGCGGGCGGGTTGGTTATCTGCCTCTTTTTTCCTATCTTTGTACGAATCATTCAAAGAGAGCCGACATGGAGTTATCGCATAAACAGATCGAGTCCCTGAAAGAGATGCTTGCGCAGCCCCGCCTGCGCATCGTGATCCTGTCACACACCAACCCCGACGGCGACGCCGTGGGCTCGTCGCTGGCATGGGCCGAGGTGCTGCGGGCCCGGGGCCACGAGGTGACGTGCGTCGTCCCGAACAAATACCCCTATTTCCTCGACTGGATGCCCGGCATCGAGGAGGTCGTGGTCTTCAAGACCGACACCGAGGGGCGTGCCGTGAAGGCCATTGCCGAGGCCGACGTCCTCTTCTGCCTCGATTTCAACGCCGTTTCGCGGCTCGAGATCCTCAGCGAGACGATCCAGGGAAATACGACCGCCCGCCGCGTGCTGATCGACCACCACCTGCAGCCCGACGAGGGCTTCGACATCGTCTTCTCGCATCCCGAGTCGTCGAGCACCTGCTTCCTGGTCTACAGCCTTGTCGAGGCGATGTACGGCACCGGGGCCATCACGCGCCGCATGGGCGAGCTGCTCTACGTGGGGATGATGACCGATACGGGCAACTTCGCCTTCTCGCACCTCACGCCCGAGCTCTTCCGTGCCGTGGCCGTGCTGCTCGAGAAGGGCATCGACATCCCCGGGATCCACAACAGCGTCTACAACGCCTATACCGAGGGCCGTGCGCGGCTGTTCGGCTATGCCATCAACCGCAAGATGGCACTCATCGAGGACGGTACGGTTGCCTACATGTCGCTGCTCGAGAGCGAGATGCGCCGCTTCCAGTTCCAGCAGGGCGACAGCGAGGGCTTCGTGAATTACGCCCTGACGATCAAGAAGGTCAAGATGTCGGCCATGTTCCTTGCCCACCGCAAGTTCATCCGCATCTCGCTCCGCTCGCGCGGGGATGTGGACGTGAACCTCTTCGCCCGCAAGTACTTCAACGGCGGCGGCCACAAGAATGCCGCCGGCGGCAAATCCTTCCTCTCGATGGAGGAGACCATCGACCACTACATCCGTTCGGTCCGCGAGTTCGCCGAGGAGGGTCATCTCGGTTGAGGCGATGGACGATTTCCGACTGAAGGTATTCATTGCGGCAGCCCGGACGCTGAGTTTCACGCGGGCTGCCGAGCAGCTCTACATTTCGCAGCCGGCCGTCAGCAAGCACATCGGCGAGCTGGAGGCGCGCTACCGCGCGTCGCTGTTCGTGCGCCGCGGCAGCCGGCTCGCACTGACCGATGCCGGGCGCACGATGCTGGCGGCGGCCGAACGCCTGGCCGAGGATTACCGCCGGCTGGAGTACGAAATGAGCCTCTGTGCCAGCCATGCCGAGGGCGAGCTGCGGTTGGGCGCCAGCACGACCGTCGCCCAGTACCTGCTGCCTCCGATCCTGGCTCACTTCACGGCCCGCTACCCCGGGGTGCGGGTCTCCGTGCTCTCGGGCAACAGCGGACAGGTCGAGGAGGCGCTGGCCGGGCAGGCGATCGACCTGGGAATGGTCGAGAGTCTCAGCCGCCGGCAGGGGCTGCACTACACGCTCTTCAGGCCCGACGAGCTGGTGCTCGTGGCGCGTCCCGGCGGCCGGTATGCCCGCACGGAACAGGTGACTCCCGAGGAGTTGTGCCGCATTCCGCTCGTGCTGCGCGAGAACGGGTCGGGTACGCTCGAGGTGATCGCCGCGGCGCTGGCCGGAGCCGGCCTGCGGCTGTCGCAGCTCCAGGTGGCGATGCGTCTGGGCACGACCGAGGGAATCAAGGCCTATGTGCGCCACAGCGATGCGATGGCGATTGTCTCGGTCATCTCGGTCGTCGATGAACTGCGCAGCGGGGCGCTGCGGATCGTCGATATCGACAGGCTGACCCTCACGCGTGACTTCTCGTTCGTCCACGCCGCTGCAGAGCCCGATTCGCTGGCCCGGCAGTTCGTCGATTTCGCCCGCTCCGACTTCTGACGCCTCCCGGCGGGGTGTCGCTTCCCTCTCCTCCATTTTGCCGTCTCCTTCCTGTCCGTCTCCGGCGATAACCTCGGGTTATCGCGGATAACCAATTCTTGTTCCGCATTCGGTGCAAAGGTGCGATCTTTGCGGCCGGAATCAAATTGCCGGATATGCTCAAAAAAGGGAACAGGGCCAACACCCTGCATGGAATTCTTCTGATCGCATTGTTCTCGTTTGCGGCGTTCTACATCGCCGACATCCCCGTGGTGAAAAAACTCTCGTTCAGCCCGCTGATCGTCGGCATCGTGCTGGGCATGCTCTATGCCAACAGCCTGCGCAACCGCCTGCCCGAGACATGGGTGCCGGGCATCAGGTTCTGCACGAAGCAGGTGCTGCGCTGGGGTATCATCCTCTACGGGTTCCGCCTGACGCTGGCCCAGGTGGCGGCGGTCGGCGGTCCGGCCGTGGCGGTCGATCTCATCGTCGTGACGGTCACGATCCTCGGAGGCGTGCTGCTGGGCCGGCTGTTGAAGATAGATCCTGATACGGCGCTGATGACCTCGACCGGATCGGCCATCTGCGGTGCGGCCGCCGTGCTGGGCGCCGAGCCGGTCGTAAAGTGCGAGGGCTACAAGACGGCGATCGCCGTATCGACGGTGGTCATCTTCGGGACCCTCTCGATGTTCCTCTATCCGATCCTCTACCGGGCTGGGGTGCTCGACGGGCTGGGCGATACGGGTGTGGCCATCTATACGGGCAGCACGCTCCACGAGGTGGCACATGTCGCCGGTGCGGGCAATGCGATGGACCCGACCGACTCGCTCGGCATTGCCGGGACGGCCACCATTACCAAAATGATCCGTGTCATGATGCTCGCCCCGGTGCTTGTCATCATGAGTTTCGCCCTGGCGCCGCCGCCGGAAGGAGAACGGCGTTGCGGCGGGCAGGGAGAAGAGCCGCATCACGATCCCGTGGTTCGCCTTCGGCTTCATCGGGGTGATCTGCCTCAATTCGCTGTTGCAGCACCTCTGCGGTGTGGCGAGCGTGCGCGAAATCCCGTTCAACGGGGCGATCGAGTATATCGACACCTTTCTGCTGACGATGGCCATGACGGCGCTGGGTACAGAGACCAGTCTCGACAAGTTCCGGCAGGCCGGCGCGAAGCCTTTCCTGCTGGCCGGGTTGCTTTACGTGTGGTTGCTTGTCGGAGGTTATTACGTGACCAGATACCTGGTCTCGGTACTGCAGTGACGGCCGTTTTTCGTATCTTTGGACGACTGCCGGACAGGCCGTGTCGCCGGCCGGCAGCCGTGTTTTTTCCCTGAAATCGAATCGACAATGAGACAGAGTGATGCATGCATTCGGATCCGTCTGGATGCAGACAGTGAGGAGTCGGCCGAACTGGCTGTCTATCCGGCTGCCGAACCCTGCGGCCGGGCCGTGGTGCTGTGTCCCGGCGGGGGATTCAACCGGGTGGCATTCGAGGAGGAGGGCGAGGCGTTCGTCCCGTGGTTCCGTGAACGGGGCATGACGTGTGCCGTATTGTGTTACCGGATGCCGCACGGCGTGGCCGCCCGCCCGTTGGAGGATGTGCGTGCGGCACTTGACTGCATGCGCGGGCATGCCCGGGAGTGGGGTTCGGCAGTCGTGGGTGTCCTGGGTGCCTCGATCGGCGGACACATTGCGGCATCGGCCGCCACGCTGCTCGGCGAAGAGGAGCGGCCGGCGTTCCAGATCCTGCTCTATCCGGTCATCAGCATGCTCGACGAACTGGCTCATCGCCCTTCCCGGGGACGGATGATGGGTGATGAACCCGATCGGGCTCTGCAGGAGCGGTATTCGCTCGAAAGACAAGTCACTGCCGGAGTGCCTCCGGCCTTCATTGTCCTGGCCGAGGACGATCCGGTCGTCTCGCCGCTTCATGCGCTGCACTATTACGAGGCGCTTTATACGGCCGGGGTGCCGGTTTCGCTGCATGTCTATCCGCAGGGCGGGCACAGCTTCGCGATCAGGGAGTCGTTCCCGTACCGGGATTTGTGGCTGGCCGAACTGGACCGCTTTCTCAAAGGATGATCGGGTGCTGCTGCCCTCTCCTGTGGCAGTGCGGCGGCGTGGAAATGAAGACCCCGGGCGGAAATTCCGTCCGGGGTCTGTTTGGTTCCGCCTTAAAGGCGGGGCTGGTCGGGAGTTTCGTGTTCCGTGTAGCGGAGTACGGTCTCCCGGACGAAGTCGGCGAAGCGGCGTGCCTCGTCGTCAGTGAGCGGCGTCGGACGGCTCAGCAGCACCAGCCGGTGCGGCTCGAAAGGTTGGCGGAAAGAGGGATGGATGTATTCGTGCGGGTTCTCGACGAATCCCAGCCGCCGGTAGAAGTGCAGCCTTCGGATCGAGATCTCATCGACGGGCGGGTCGATCTCCAGAATGACGCGCCGGTCGCGGCAGAAGGCCCCGAAGACCTCCGACCCCAGGTTCTGCCCGCGCAGCGAGGCGCAGATGGCCAGATGCTCCACGTAGTCCCACTCGTCGGTGTGCCAGTAGTAGAGGATTCCGACAAACTCGTCGCCGCGCCAGATGCCGTCGGCCCGGAATGCGGGGTCGGCCAGGGCGCGGATGTGGTCCTCCTCGGAGCGTTGCTCCTTGTAGGGAAACGAGCGGCGATAGATCTCCATCGCCTTGGCCCAGCCCCGGTCGGCAGGCGAGGTAAAGGGAATGAATTGCAGTCGTTCGTTCATCGTTGTCCGGTTTTGCGGCAAGATAGTACAAATTTCGCGAATCTCCTAATCCTGTTTCCGCGTCCGATGTTTCCATACGGGGCGTTCGGCCAGCCGTGACGGCTCGGCGCCGCGGACCTCGGGCCACCCCTTGCGCCAGGTCACGCGGTCGAGCATCAGCACCCGTCCGTCGGGGTTTGCGCGGCTTACGGCATGGTAGAGGATCCAGGTCTGCCCCTTGTCGTCGGTGACCAGTTCGGCGTTGTGCCCCGTCCCGGCGAAGTCGTGGTTGCCGTGGATCACCACTTCGTGGTGGTTGTCGGCCATCGGCCGCCCTGCCCGGTCGGTGTAGGGGCCCAGCAGGTGCTTCGACCGGCCCACGACCGTCGTGTAGCTGCTCTTCAGCCCCTCGCAGCAGCTGCCCGTCGAGGCGAAGAGGTAGTAGTAGCCGCCGCGTTTGTGGATGTAGGTCCCCTCGTAGGCGGTTCCGGCGATCCGCTGCGGTTTGGCCCCCTGTGCGACGGCGAGCCCGTCGTCGGTGAGCTCGATGGCATGGATGCCTCGGAAACTGCCCCAGAAGAGGTATTTGTGCCCGTCGTCCTCGATGTAGAAGGGGTCGATGCTGTTCTGAACCCCGATCTCGTTGCTGCGGAAGAGCATGCCCAGGTCGTCGAACGGCCCTTCGGGACGGTCGGCCACGGCGATGCCGATGCCGCAGGTCCACTCGCCGCCCCAGCGCGACATGGAGTAGTACATCACGTAGCGGTCGCCGATGCGGTTGATGTCGGGGGCCCAGACATGCCCCTCCGGTTCGAAGTCGGGGCGGGTCGCATCGTCGAAGGCCGTGCCGACGAACTCCCACTCCACCAGGTCGCGTGACCGGTGAATCGGGACGTTCGGGATGTTCTCCGTGGCGTAGAGGTAGAACATCCCGTCGTCGCCCCGGACGACGGTCGGGTCGGGCAGGCTGTAGTTCACTACCGGATTGCGGTAGGCCCCCTGCGGGTCGGCCGGGCGCGGACCGACCCCCTCATGGGTCATCCGGACGGGGAGAATCCTCCCCTCGGCGTCGAAGCGCAGATGGTCGATGCAGGTGGCACGGCTGTTGGCTGCCGTTTCGCCGAGCGGCCGGCGGTGGTAGACGATGTACCACTCGTCCTTGCCCGGGATGCGGATCACGGAGTGGTGTCCGGCTCCGGTGGCCACCCCGGGATCCTGCTGCAGGATCTTCCCGACGCGCTTGAAGGGCCCGAACGGCGAGTCTGCGATGGCATAGGCCACGCTGTAGTCGGGCCCTCCCCATCCGCCTTCGCTCCACATGAAGTAGTATTTTCCGTGCCGCTTGAGCATGAAGGGTCCTTCGACGTAGTTCTCGGGGGTTACCTCCTTGCAGGTTTCTCCGTCCTCGAATGGGACGATGCTCAGCAGGTCGGGTGCCAGGCGGACCATGTTGCAGTGTCCCCAGCCGCCGTAGTACATGTAGTACTCCCCGTCGTCGTCGCGGAAGACGAACTGGTCGATGGGCTGTGCTCCGTGGACGATCCGGTCGATGAGCGGCCGTCCCAGCGCATCCCGGTAGGGGCCTTCGGGCCGGTCGGCGACGGCAACGCCGATGCCGCCCGTCTCGCCGTTGTTCTGGATGTCGTTGCCGCTGAAGAAGAGGTAGTACTTCCCGTTGGCATGAATCGCCGCGGGGGCCCACATCGCCCGTCGGATCCAGCGGATCTCGTCCGTGGAGACGATCCGCGGGTGTTTCGTCCAGCGGACCAGGTCCTTCGACGAGAAGGCGTCGAGGAAGGTCTGTTCGTCGTAGGGCGCCGACCAGGTGGGGAAGATCCAGTATTCGTCGCCGAAGACCACCCCTTCGGGGTCGGCATACCACCCCTCGAAGAGCGGGTTGCCGCTCCGTTCGTCGGAGGCGGCATACGTTGTCTCGGCCCCGGGTGTCTGCCGGGTCTCCTGCGCCGTTGCGGCGGTCTGTGCGGCAAGCAGCATGAGAAGTGCCGCTCCCGATCGGTAGAGTCGTTTCATCTGTTCGGTAGTTTGTCCGGTTTTATTTGGCGGAAAACGGAATCCCGGTTGAAAAAGCGGGATCAGCGGCCGGAGAGTTTCAGCGTCAGCGTATGGCTGCCGGCAGCCAGCTCGTAGATGCGCGGTCCTTTCACGTTGTCGGGCAGATGCAGCGTGGCGGTGCAGTTGGCCGGGATGACAACCCGGTAGGTGACCCGGCTGCCCTTCCGCTCCCAGCCCGAGACGATTCGCCCGGCGGGGGCGTCGTGCGTTGCCTCGAACCGTTCAGGCCCGACGAAGTGGGGCTCGAGCAGGATGTGTCGGAAGCCCGGGCAGGCGGGGTCGGGACGGATGCCGCCCAGCGCCTTGAAAAACCACCCGCCGATCTCGCCGAACATCATGTGGTTGTCCGAGATGTCGCGCGTAGCCTCGAGGTCCCAGTTTTCGAGCAGCGTCGTCGCTCCGTTCACGATCCACCAGCCCCACGACGGATAGGTCGTCTGCACGGCGACACGGTAGGCCGTTTCGGCGTGGCCGTTCCGGCACAGGGCGTCGAGGATGGCCCTGGCGCCCAGTACGCCGACGTCGAGGTGGCAGCCCGCCTCCTCGACCCGTCGGGCGAGATGCTCCGCCACGCGCGGGATCTCCTTCTCGGGGACAACGCCCCACAGGAGCGGGACGCTCAGTTCGGTCTGTGTGCCGCTGGCGTAGAGACCCGTTTGCGGGTCGTAGTACTTGCGGTTGATGGCCGTGCGGATCTTCTCGGCCAGCGCCGCGTAGCGGGCGTGGTCCTCGCTGCGTCCGAAGAGTTCGGCCGCGCGGGCCAGGATCGAGGCATCGACGAAGAAGTAGACCGACGAGGTGAGCTCGAGCGACGAGCGCGAGCGCACCGACACCCAGTCGCCTCGTCCCCACGAGGTCAGCCCCTCGGGGCTGCGGCGATCGACGTAATCGACATAGCGGCGGATGTTTTCGTAGCAGGCCTCGAGCGGTGCCGGGTCTCCGTAGAAGAGATAGAGGTTCCACGGGATGAGGGCGATGGTGCTCGTCCAGTCCAGCCCGTTGTCCGTCCCGTAGCCCCAGCCGCCCGTGGGGATGATGTCGGGCAGTACGCCGTTGGGCTGCTGTTCGTCGCGGTGGTCGGCCAGCCACTTCTCGTAGACCGTGATTGCGTCGTAGTTGTAGAGGGCCGTCTCGATGGCCAGGTGGCCGTCGCCCGTCCAGCCGTTCTTCTCGCGCTGCGGACAGTCGGTCGGGTAACCCATCAGGTTCGAGAGGTAGGATTTGTTCGCGGCCTCCCACAACTGCTCGATGAGCCGCTCCGACGAGCGGATCTTTCCCGCGGGAGCCACGTCGCTGTGCTGGAACCATGCCGTGAGGTTTGCCGCGGAGAGCTCCATCGGGCGGTCGGCGACCACCTCCACGTAGCGGAATCCCTTGTAGTTGAAGCGGGCCATGAACTCGTCGTTGCGGCCGCTGAGCGTCACTACGTCGGTCTGGAAGAGGTCCTCGGGATCGGTCGGGCGGAAGTAGACATCGATGTTCGAGAGGTCGGCGTGACCGTCTTCGCGGAGCCGTTCGGCGTGGATCAGCCGGAGCCGCGTGCCGGCCTCGCCCCGCACGCGGAGCTGCGTCACGCCGGCCATGTTCTGTCCGAAGTCATAGAGGTAGCAGGTGTCGTTGAGCCGGCGTACGCTGCGGGGTTCGTAGCGGGTGACCTGGCGGATCGGCACGGCCTGCTGCGCCGTAATGAGTTGCGAGGGGGCGCTGCGGTAGCCGACGCCCGACCAGGCCGAGTCGTCGAATCCCGGACAACTCCATCCCGGCTGTTCGAGCCGGGCGTCGTAGTGTTCCGAGGTGTAGATGCTGTTGAAGGTGAGCGGGCCGCCCGAAGTTTTCCAGTCGAGCCCGGAGGTCACTGTCTCTTCGCTGCCGTCGTCGTAGACGATGCGCAGGTCGAGGCAGAAGGTCGGACGGTTGCGCCACGGGGCCCGCTCGAAGTTCCAGACCGCACCCGACTGGTGGTTGTACCATCCGTTGCCGAGCAGTACGCCGACGGCGTTCGCCCCCTCGCGCAGCTGCCGCGTGACGTCGTAGGTGACGTAGAGGTTGCGGCGGTCGTAGCGCGTATAGAGCGGGTCGAGACGGTGGTCGCCTACCCGCTCACCGTTGAGGTAGAGTTCGTAGAGTCCGGCTGCGGCGATGTAGGCACGGGCCGAGCGGATCGGACGTCCGGCCGTGAACTCCTTGCGGAAGCAGGGGGCCGGCTTGTAGTGGATGTCGCGGTTGTCGCCGATCCACGAGCCCTGCCAGTTGCCGGTCTGCATCATGCCGGTCTCGAAGACTGCGACGGGGGAGTCGTGCGGCACCCCTTCGTGGTCCCAGAGCGTGATGCGCCAGTAGCAGCGGGTGAAGGGCTGCAGCGGCGCGCCGCCGTAGCGGACGAGCATCCGGTCCGTCTCCATGCGCCCCGAGTCCCACAGTCCGCCTCTTCCGGCAGCCACGGCCGCAGAGTCCGTGCCGACCGTGATGCGGCAGGCGCGCTGTGCGGCCCCCTGTCGGTCGTCGTCCATGCGCCAGCTCAGGCGCGGTGCGGGAGCGTCGATGCCGAGCGGGGCGGTCAGGTGTTCGCACCGCAGGTCGGCCGGATCGCCCGGTGCGGCGGAGGCGCCTCCGGCAATCAGCAACAGGAGGGCGCAAAGGGTCTGTTTCCTCTTTTTCATCGGTTGTCGTTCTTTTCGGGGTTGTTAAGAGGCTCGGGGACCGAGAAGCGGTAGTGCCCCGAGCCGATCTCGAAGCGGGCGCGGCCCTCGCTGCTGCCGGCGAAGCGGACTCCGTCGGCGCGGGCGGCTTCGCGGCCGCCTTCAAGGACGGATGCCGGGTCGGAACAGGGGATGCCGAGCGTGGCGCGGCAGTTGGCCGGGATGACGACCTCCCACTCGAAGCCTCCCTTCTCCTTGCGCCAGTTGCTGACAATCCGGCCGCGGGGCGAGCGGAACGATGCCTCGACACGGTCGAGTCCCTCGACCGGGCAGGGCTCCATCAGGATGTGGCTGAAGGCTGTCGATCCCGGAGCGTTGCGGATGCCGGCCAGACATTCGTAGTACCAGACTATCAGGTCGCCCAGCAGCATGACGTGGTTACCCGAGTTCATGGCCGGATCGGCCGTGTCGCCGTTCCAGAGCTCCCAGATCGTCGTCGCACCCTGCTCGACCATGTATCCCCAGCTCGGGTAGTCGCGGTTGGTGGCCAGGCGGAAGGCGATGTCGGGCCGGCCGTGGCGGGTCAGCCCCCGCATGAGCTGCTGGATGCCGACCAGCCCCGTGCTGACATGGCCGTTGCAGTCGTCGAGCGTCTTGGAGACGATGTGGCCGAAGACCTCCTCCTCGGCCCCCTCCGGCACCAGCCCGTAGGCCAGCGATAGGAGATTGGCCGTCACCGTGTTGTTGCCGTAGCTCTTCGTTGCGGGGTCGAAGAAGCGGCGGTTGTAGGCCTCGCGCAGCGTGTCGGCAAGGAGGTCGAACTCCCGGGCGTCGGCCTCACGGCCCGTCAGGCGGGCAAAGTCCGACATGATGCCCGACAACTGGTAGAAGGTCGCCGTGCTCAGCAACGCTCCGTCGGTCTTGCGCGCCGGGTCCTGCGAGTGGATCAGCTCGGGTGATTCGGGCGGCATGCACCAGTCGCCGTAGGTGTCGCGCGAGATGATGCCGTCGCGCATGTAGTCGCGGCGCATGTGGTCCATCCAGCGTTTCATCGAGGCGTAGCGCTCGTCGATCGGGCGGCGGTCGCCGAACTGTTCGTAGAGCGTGCGGGCGATGACGATGTAGGCGCTGGGCCACGTGACGTCGTCGTTGTAGAGTGTCCAGTAGTTGGGGGCCACATCGGAGATGGCTCCGTTGTCGAGTTGTGTCTCCTCGATGTCCTGCAGCCACTTGGCGTAGAGCAGGTCGTTGTCGAAGACGAAACTCTCGCCGAGCGAGCCTACCGTGCGGTCGCCCAGCCAGCCCATCCGCTCGTCGCGCTGCGGACAGTCGGTGGGCATGCCGCGGTAGTTGCCGCGGATGCCCCGCACGGCGTTGCGGTAGACGCGGTTGATCGTCGAGTCGGAGGTGGCGAAACGGCCCGTGAGCTCCATCTCGTCGCAGAGGATGCGCCCCTCGAAATCCTCCGTCCGGGGTGTTCCCGGGTAGCCCGAGATCTCGACGTAGCGGAATCCGTGGTAGGTGAAGGTCGGCTCCCACCAGCCGTCGCTCCGGCCGTCGGGGATGTAGCTGTCGGCGGCCCGGGCGCTCCGGAGGTTGGCCGTGTAGAGCGTTCCATCGGGGTTGAGCGTCTCGGCAAAGCGCAACCGGATCGTGTCGCCCGGCTCGCCGCATCGCCGCATGGCCAGCCAGCCCACCATGTTCTCTCCCATGTCGAGGATGTGGACCCCGGGACGAAGTTCGCGGATTGCCGTCGGGTGGCAGATGCCGCAGGGACGGATGTTCGGGTTGGCCTGTGCGAGAAGCCGGCCGGCCGGAGCCCCGACCTCGCGGGCCTGCATCCAGCCCGTGTCGTCGAATCCCGGGCAGTCCCAGCCCGGCATCTCGAGGCGGGCGTCGTACTCCTCGCCGTCGAACTCGCTGTTGGCGCGGATCGGGCCCCGGGCCGTGAGCCGCCACGAGGTGTCGCTGGTGATCGTGCGCCGCGAGCCGTCGGCATACTCGATCTCGGCCTGAAGGAGCAGTTTCGGGAACCCGAAGTGGCGGATGCCCGGGTTCCGCATCGAGAAGTAGCGTCCGTTGCCCAGCACGACGCCGAGGACGTTGTCGCCTTCGTTCAGGGCGTCGGTGATGTCGAAGGTGTTGTAGCGCACCGACCTGTCGTAGTCGGTCGGGGCGGGGGCGAGCTCCTGGCTGCCGATGCGCTGCCCGTTGAGGGAAGCCTCGTAGAGCCCCAGTCCGCAGATGTAGAGCGTGGCGCGGCGCACCTGGCCCGTAACGCGGAATTCACGGCGCAGGTAACGGGCCGCCAGGCGCGTCTGACCCGTATCCTGTTCTCCGGCGAAGAGACTGTCGATGCCGATCCAGCGGGCTTTCCACTCCGCGCTGTCGAGCAGCGCGACGCTCCAGCGTGCCGGTTGCGACCACTCCGTGTGCCCCTTGTCGGTGCGTACCTGCACCTTCCAGAAACACTCTTCGCGGCTGGCGAGCGGTGTGCCTGCATAGTTGATGCCGACGGATTCGTCGGAGGAGACCCATCCCGAGTCCCACTTGTCCGCCCGGTTCCGGGCGAGCAGCCCTTCGGAGGAGGCCACCAGGATCCGGTAGCCCGTCTGGTGCACGTCCCGCTCGTCGGAGTGCAGTTCCCAACTCAGGCGTGGGGTGTCGGTGTCGATTCCTGCGGGGTTTTCCCGCATTTCGCAGCGCATGCGGCCGATGCGCACGCCGTCGCTCTTCCGCAGGGAGAGCGATCCGAGGGCCGTGAGGGCGATCATCAGGGCGGGAATCGCCTTCCCGGTTGTGAAACGGTGGTTCATCTGGGGAGATATTTTAAGTTCATGATACAAAATTATCGCACGAATATCGGATCGGCATTACCTTTTTTGACACAAAATATATAATTTTGACACATGACTGAACATTCCGGAGATATCCTGCACTATCTGCCCCATTCGTCGCGCGACGAACTGTGGGGTGTGGTCTGTACTACGGCCGGACACCAGCACGTACCGCCCGGTACCGACTACCCGGTCTCGCGCCATCCTGCCGGATACCACTTCAGCAAAGGAAAAGGTCGTGTTCTGGACGAGTACCAGTTGGTCTACATCACGGCCGGGCGGGGTCGTTTCGAGTCGGCGTCGTGCCCGCCGACGGTTGTCGAGGCAGGGAGCATGCTGCTGCTTTTCCCGCACGAGTGGCATGCCTATTCGCCCGATCCGGAGGTTGGGTGGGACGAGTGGTGGGTCGGGTTCTACGGCCCGAATATCGGACGTCTGGTCGAAAACGGACTCCTTTCCCTCCGGCATCCCCTCTTTCGGGTGGGGCGGAGCAGCGGGATCGAACGTTGCTATCGGGAGATCATCGAGACGGTCGAGGAGGAGCGGATGGGTTTTCAGCCTCTGATTTCGGGCATCGTGCTCCATATTCTGGGGTGGGTGCTGTTCCGCCATGCCAACCTGATCCGTACGGACGACCCGCTTGTCGGGAAGATCAACCGGGCCAAGGCGCTCATGCATGCCGGCTTCGGACATGCGCATTCGCCCGAGCGGATCGCCCGGGCGGTCGGAATGGGTTATACGTGGTTTCGGAGGACGTTCCGGGCCTATGTGGGGATGGCGCCGGCACAGTATCAGCAGACCGTGCGGCTCAACAAGGCCCGAGAACTGCTTACCACGACGACGCGTTCGATCTCGGAGATCGCCTATGCGCTGGGATTCGAGAGTGTGAGCGCCTTTTCGCTCTTTTTCCGCAACCGCGAGCAGATCAGCCCCTCGCACTACCGGGCCCGATACCGGGGCGAGGTGCAGCGTCCCGGACGTTAGCGCGTCCGGGCGGTCATTCGGCCTCCCGGATGAGGTACTCCTCGATTCGTTCGGGGGTCGTATCCTTGAGCACCACGCGTTTCTGCGCGTCAAGCAGGTAGAGCGTCGGCATCGCCTTCAGGTCGTATACCTCTTCACGCGTGAGTTGCTCCCCCTCGTCGCAGCCGTCGATCCAGCCCGGCGGGACGGACTCCTGCTCCCGTGTGCCGGTTCCGCCCGTCACGTCTATCGAGAGCAGGCGCAGCCGCCCGTCTTCCAGCCGTCGGTTGAGCACCGGCGAGGCGGCAAGCTGCCGTTTCACGCGGCGGCAGTCGTCGCACTCCGGGTCGTTGAAGTAGAGCAGCAGGAAGGGGGCGCTGATCTCCGACATCCGGCTGCGGCTTCCGTCGCGGCGCAGAAAGGTGAAGTCGGCGGCCGGCTCCCCGGGACGGTTTTTGAGTGCCAGCTCCAGCAGGTAGCTCGGGCGGATCTTCTCCGTCCGGCTCAATGCGGGGTTGGCCAGTTGGGCGCGCAGTACGAGGATGTAGAGTTCCTCGTTGTGCATCGGCGAGTTGGGTTCGTAGAGGTATTTGTCCCCGAGTGCGATGAAGTGGTCGAGCATCCGGCGGTCGGCTGCGGCCCGGCGGTAGAGCGTATCGACCGCCGCCGGGGCGTTTCCGGCGTAGGGGAGGATGCTGATGAAATCGACGAAAGCCTGTTCGGTGACCTCCGCGCGGTCGATGAGCGACGGGTCCTTGAAGTCGAAGTGGTCCCAGTAGTGCACCGAGAGGTAGGCGGCCCGGTCCTCGGGTGCGGTGAGCACGGCCGGGATGTCGGGCAGCCGGAACGGAACGGGCTCTGCGGGTGCCTGTGCCCGGGCGTTGCAGGCTCCTGCCAGGGCGAGAAGGCCGGCGAATAGGTGGAGTGCGGTTTTCATTTGTCGTGTGTCCCGTCAAAAACTCCGGGCGCTCGACCGCCCGGAGTCTCCGATGCAGGATTCCATTTCATGTTTCTCCGGGGCGTATTCCGCTCTCCGGTTCTGTCGTTATTCGTTAGCAACGGGTTCGAGCACGATATCGGGGGCTGCGAAGAGGCCGGCAAGGTTCGTATAGCTCTGGTGATAGACATTGCCGTTGTCGTCCTCGTAATGCAGTTCGACCTCGTCCGTGTACCAGTTGAATGCATACTCCTTGCGCAGGCGCAGTTCGTAGCGGCCGTCGGCGGTGACCGTTATCGAGCCGATGCGGCTGTTGTTCCGTGTCCGTTCGAACGAGACGAAGGCGTTGCGCGGTACGTTGTATTCGCCTCCTGCCTGGTCCGTATAGTGGAGCGATCCCTCGATCGAGGCGTTCGAGACGTTGAACGTCTTGGCGAAGAAGACCACCTGCTCTTCGTTCGACGAGATGACGATATCACCGGCGCTTACGATGCTGCTCGTACGGAAGGGCAGCGTCTTGCGCTCTCCGCTCTGGTTCACGCCGCCGGGGGTCGTGTCCTGGTGGAGGACCGTGCCGGTGCCGTAGTTGCGTTCGGTGTCTCGGTCGGCATCCACCGTGTAGATGAAGCGTCCCGTCCGGTCGGGATCGGCCTTGAGTTTGCCGGCATCGAGGTGGCAGGCGGCCAGCCGGGCCTGGTCGATCTCCAGCATCGGGGCGTCGATGTAGATCTCGAACGCCTCGCCGAACGGATCGACCGACTTGTCGTCCGATCCGCGGAAACTCGTTATGTCGAGGGTGATGTCCACCTGCTGCGAGGGCTCGTAGCTCCAGGTCAGGGGCGTGACCTCCTCTTCGGAGTCGTTCGAGGTGTCCGATCCTTCGCCGTTCGCCGTACGCGCGCGGCGAAACGGAAGGGGTTGTAGTTGGCCAGCTCGAAGGTGACCGAGCGGTAGGAGTTGCCGATGTAGTTGCCTTCGGCATCCCCGTTTTTGGGCAGTGCGGCGGGCGATCCGGTCTGGTTCGAGGCGATGCGCACCACCTCGGCGCTCTTCGCCCGGTTCGTCTTCATGTAGATGGAGTAGCGGCCGGTTCCGGCTGTCGGATTCTGCGGGTTGAGCGGCTGGAACATCACGACGCGTCCTCCGGTGGACCACAGCTCTTCGTTGATCTCGTAGAACGAGCAGTCGAACGCATCGACGCCGGCCAGGGACTCCTCACCGTCTTCGTAATGGTCCAGATGCTGCGAGTAGAGCAGGAACTCGTCGTTCACCCCGGCGTTGAACGGCTGATTGTCGGCATTGTTCTTCATGACCATGTCGAACTGCACGTTGGCATGCCGCTTCTGGGGGACCAGCCGGTAGTAGATCGTCTCGTCGGCCGGAAAGTTCTCGCTGCCCGGATCTGTGGCGTTGTACTCCTCCAGCCCCTCGACCGTGATGGTGTACTGGTCTTTGGAGAAGGTGAAGGTCTTCGTCAGACTCTCGAAGTGCTCGGCCTCCAGGATGATCGTTCCCTCCTCGTTGTCTCCCTGGTTGAGCACGTTCTCGAAGTAGATGCGCTGTACGCCGGGGGCCGTGGCCTCGTAGACATACTTGTACCCGATTCCGTTCGGGGCGCCGTAGCCCGCTTCGCCTTCGCTGATGACCGGGAGCGAAACGCCGGCTGCCGATCGGATGTCCAGTTCGTTCGAGCTGATCAGCACGCGCAGCGGGAACAGCTCCGCGGGGGACAGTTCTCCGGGATGGTGAACATCACCGTCAGCGTGGGCCCGGTTTGCTGTGGGGTCGCTCTCGTCGATATGGCCCCATACGCGGGTTCCGACCCATGCGGGCGTGAACTGCTGCTCCTTGATGGTGATCACCTTGATCTTGCGCTGCAGCTTGCCCCCTTCTTCACGAGCAGCGTGCCCTCCAGTTTCTCGTTGTCGCCCAGCGGGAGGAGCGAGATGCGGATGCTTCCCTTGCCTGCGCCCTCCACGATCTGGAACGAGTTGTCGGCATTCGGCCCGGCGACGCGGTTGTCGTCCAGCCACGAGACCTCGGGCTTGTCGTCCTGCGTGATCTGTGTCCCGTTCTTGCCCGTCAGCGTGTAGGAGAGCGTGTAGGTGTTTCCCGCGTCGCTTTCGCTCAGGACGTAGTTGGTCTGTGTGACCGTGAGGATGTAGTTCTGGTCCTCGACCTCGTTCACGTCGTCCGAGATGGAGATCCACACGTTGTTGGTCGCAGCGGCCGTCGTGGCCTCCTCGAAGGTCGCCTGTCCGAAGGCGAGCTCGCCCCGGATGTTGAGCTTGTAGTGGAAGTTGCGGCGCAGGAGCAGCTGTTCGCCGGCTTCGTCGAGCAGCAGCACGCGGTAGTACCGGTCCCCGTCCGCCCCCTCGGAGGGAAGGTGTCCGCGGATGATGACGCTGACCGGATCGTCGGCCCGGTTCTCGCTCTCGAAGATGTACTGGTCTTCGGCCGTCGAGACATCCATGATGTCGCTCATCTTGGCATCGTTGATCGGCAGCGTGACGAACGCCTCGTCGCCGGGCCACGTGAAGTCGAATCCTTTCTCGGGGTGGAAGGGCGCCACCGTACCGAAGGCATTCGTGTTGTAGGGTACGAATCCCGTCACCTCGAGCCACTGGTTGTCGGGGTTGGCGATCGAGATCCTCGCGTGGTTGCGGATCATCTCGACCGTGTTTCCGGCGTCGGCCAGCTGCACGTCGATGCTGCGGTTATCTTCGGGAGCGCAGGCGAAGCGGGCCCAGTAGATCATCCGGCCCGACGATCCCTCGAGGACGGACATTACCTCGGCCTCCGAGCGGCTGCGGAAATCGTCCTCCTGAAACTCCGACATGTTCTGGTTGGCCAGGAAGTGGATCGTCCGCGTGTTTTCGGGCACCACGGCGCTGAACGTACCCTTTTCCGAGCTCTGGGCCGAGAGATCGGCCGTTGCTGTGGAGATGAACAGCCCGAAGGAGTCGAAGCAGAAAAGCGTCATGTTCTGCACGCCGTTGCCGTCGGGGTCCACCGAGCGGGTGACGACCTCCTGCATGGCCGGGATTTCGGCGTCGAAGCGCAGGGCGACATAGCCGTCGGGCACCCGGTCGGGTGTGGCCGTTGCGGTCCGGTCCTGCTGGCAGGCGTTCAGTGCGGCCAGTATTCCGAGTGCAGCCGTTGCTGCATGTATCACTCTTTTTATCATGGTCCTTTCGGTTTTGATTCACTCGGGGTCAGTCGCCCGTTTGGTTGGTATAGGCATCGCGGATGCAGCGGATAGCTCGAGAAGAGTATTGTGAGGGATTTGGGTTTGTTACCAATCCATTTGCACACCAATAACTTTGACCGGCCAATACTTCGTCCATGGCTTCGGAGTCGTTCTGGAATTTCATGATGATCTTCAACTCGGCGCGGGTCGGAAGCCGCCATTTGCGCAGGTGTACCGTTTGCCCGTTCTCGTCCTTGTATACCTCGACATACTGCTCGCAGTGGCTGGCAGCGATATCTACGCTGCTTACGGACTTAACCGCCCCCAACTGCGAGGCGATCATGAACGACGGCGAGACGAGCTCGGCATTGTCGGCGCCGGAGTCGGTCTTCCCGTCCGTGATTCGGGGTACGCCCAGCGTATATTCGCCCGACGAGGCCGTGATCCGTACGTGGTACATGCGGGGATTGGCATATGCGCTCCAAACGAGCGAAGCGTTCGAGACGTTGTACGTATATCTATATACGTAAGTGGGCCACAAACCGGAGCCAATATTTTCCCATTTCTCGTTTCAGTCCACTGGTAGTGGTAGATATAGGCCTTTCCTGCATTGGTGCCGGATGTGGCGACCGTTCCGGCAACCTTCGAGCCGAAAAATCCGGTTTCGGTCTTGCCGTAGCTCCACTGGTTCCAGCTCCAGGTACAGCCGCAGATCCAGTTGCTGATTCTGGAGTCTGAATCGAATGTCTTTCCATCCACGTTCTGACCGGCCAGCAGTTCGTAGGTCGTTCCGCCGAAGTCGTCGCGGTAGGAGTACCAGCCCAGGATGTTGGTGATGTACTCCAGCGGGTACTGTGCAATCGTCACCGTGCGGGTCACGCCATCCTCGTTGGTCACCTCCAGGTCGATGTAGCGGATCGTGTTGTTGGTCGGCAGCGGGCTGTAGATGTCGATGTTGCCGTTCAGGCCCGGATCGGGCGTCGCCGTGATTCCCATGCCGGCGATGCTCCCTGCGTCGGTCGTCTGCTGCGTCTGCCCGAACTTGTCGGTGTAGTAGACTCGCGTGATCCGGCACTCCACGGCCGACGAGGAGGCGAAGTAGAGCGTCGTGCGGTCCTCCTCGATGTTGTGCATCTCCATCTCCTCCTTATTGACGGTCAGGTAGATCGGCCGGCTGTCCTCGCCGCCGATGTCGATCGTCGTCTCCTCCCACGGCTGGACCGTATAGCTGATGTCGGTCAGCTCCGCGGGAGCCGAGGGATCCGTGGCTCCCGGAGCGTTTACCGTCACCGTAACTTCGTAGTAGTTATTCCGTTCGAGGCGTTTCGTGCGGCTGACCGGAATCTGGTAGTAGCTGTTCGGGCACTCCGTTTCGGTCTGGTTTTTCGAGTCGGTGTAGACCATCGGGATGTTCACGACCAGGCGGACCTCCTGCTCCAGGGAGCTGGCGTTCGCCCACTCGTGGGCGTAGGCATAGGCCGTGACGGCGATCTGGTCGGCGTTCCACTGGAAATAGCTCGACGAGTTCAGCTGCGTGTTCCGCAGGTAGGCCGTGCCGTCCACACCCGCGATGATCGAGGTGGAGTAGGGCATGTTCCGCAGGTAGTAGCCGGGCGTGCCCGAGAGGCTGTTGTCGAAGCGCACGTCGGAGCCCTTGTTGATGCGGACGACGATTTTGGCGGCCGCACGTCGCAGCATCACCTTCAGTTCGGTGTTGTCCGACGGATTGCCGTTGTTGAGTACGACGGGGGCTGCCGAGGGCTCGGCGGCTTCGGCGGCCGGATAGGCCACGCCGTCCATCAGGAAGGTCTTCGGGGCGGTCCCGACGTTGGCCAGTCCGGTCATGTGGATCAGCCGGTCCTCCTGCGTCATGGCACGCAGGGCGTTCAGGTCGGGCAGCGCCGCGAACTCGTCGGCCGTGTGGGTGCTGTTGGCGATCAGGTAGACCCAGTACTGGGCCTGTGCGTCGAACTCGCTTCTCTGGGCCGAGAGCGTGATCTTGCCCTGGCGGTCCGGAGTGCCGGTCACCCGCTCGTGCCAGGCCAGGGTGCCGTCCGCCTCCTTGAATATCACGACGTCGAGGTGATCGACCGCCACTTCGGCCCCCTCGGCCGTTGCGCGGCTCAGCGGCTGCGAAGTCGGGGAGAGATCGAGGATGATGTCGTTGCACTCCGTCCCGCTGTTGCCCGGGAGGTCATTCTCCTTGCTGCAGGCGGCCAGCAGCGACAGCGCCGCGCAGCATACGATTGTATGGTATAGAATCCGTTTCATCGCGTATCAGATGTTGGTGGGATCGACCTGTTTGATCACGATCAGTTCGGGCGTGTTGCCGCTGTCGGGCCATTTGATGTGGTTGCTGTCGGTCCCATTGATCAGCAGCAGCTTGCTCTGGGTCGGGTCCCAGGTCGGGGTGTAGGAGACGCCCAGCGATACCGTCCGTCCCACGTTGTCGGGCTTCAGTGCACGCACCGTGATCGTGTACCAGTTGGCCGAGGCGACGGGCCGCTCTACCGGCAGGCCGTTCTGGTAGACCTTCACTTCGAAGTCGGCGGGCGAGGCATCGAGCAGGGTAGGCAGCCACTCCTGCCCCAAGGGTGCGGTCATCTGGAAGCGGCACGAGAAGGTGCCCGCAGTCGAGCTTTCGTCGGCGTTGTAATAGACCGTCGGGGTACTCATTGTCTCATTTTCGAGCGGCAGCACAGGGTTGGTGTAGGTCGGGTAGTTGAACTCCATGTCGTCCCACGGGTCCGTGTCGTCCCAGTCGGCGACGGTGTATTCGACCGTGATCTTACCCGAGTTGTTCATCCGGCAGCAGACCGTGTAATAGGTGTTCCGTTCGATGGCGGGCAGGTAGACCAGCCCCGATCGGGCGGTTCCGTCGAATGCGTAATCGATCCGGAGGATGTTGCCCTCGGCATCGCCCGGCGTATCACAAAAGGCACTGCCCCACGGGTTCTCGAACAGGTAGTGCGGTGCGCCGAGTACGGGCGTGTAGTTGGCCGGGTCCTTCCGCTCCTCGGAGGATGCGTCGGCCGCCAGTTCGGCGGTTACCTCGTCGTCCGTTACGGGCAACGTGATGTCCACATCGCGGGCATTTATCTCCTTCAGGGTCGCCTCGTCCTGCGGCATGAGGTAGTTCATGTAGCGCGGCCCCTCCTTGAGCAGGGTGAGCTCCGTGACCCGCAGCGTGCCGGTCTCCCCTGCGGTCTTGGCCGCGAAGACCCCGAGCTTGCCCACCGGGCGCTTCAACTCGAAGGAGACCTTCTGGGCGATCATCGTGTGACCTTCGTGTCCGGGTGCCTCCTGCGGGTTGTCGCCGGCAAGTTCGGCCAGGTTCACCTCGACCTGCTGCCGGCAGCTCATCGGGAGCCCGTTTTCGGTGTTCAGCTGGGTGAACGAGAACTCCTTGAGCTGGGCCTCGGTCGTGTTCCGGGTCAGCTGTCCCTGCGTTCCGCCCGGCGTGGACATGGCCTCCTCGTTGGCCACGACGTAGAAATCGACCGTCTGCGTCGTTTCGGAGTACATCGTCAGGTCCATGAGGAACGTGGCCGGGGCGGTCAGGTCGCCCTCCACACCGTAGTATCCGGCCGGCTGTCCCTTTACGAAGGCGTAGACGCGGAGCGAGTGGAGCGCCGATTCCCCGGCTGTCGGGGTGCCGTCGGTCTCCCCGACGGCCTGTGCGTTCACGGTCAGTTGCATCGTCACGTTGCGTCTGCCGGAGGGCGCCGGATCGTCGTCCCGGGTGCATCCGGCCTGTCCCAGTCCGAAGCAGGCGGCAACGATCGCCGTTGAGAGTATCTTTTTCAACAATAGCATATCCTCGGGTCTTAGAATTCGGGTTTTACCTGTTCGACATACCATTCGGGAACGCTCACCGTGATCTGCCCCTCCTTGAATTCGATGCGGATCGGGATGAGCACCTCCTGCTTGGTGCAGTCGATGATCGGGTTGGCGGCGAGGAACTCGGCCAGATTGACCTCGGCGAGCGGTTCGTCGCCGGACGACTGGCGCAGCCGGACGTTCACGTCTTCGTGGTTCTCGTGCCGCATTATGTTGGTACGGGCCGTCAGCAGGCCGGCCTCGTAGTCGGTTTCGAGCAAATAGTCGGTGGCTTCGCCCGATACGCGGTTCTCAAAATCGGTAGAGGGCGTGACACCGCAGATTTCGAGCGTAGGCATGGCGCCTGCGCGTGTCCCCATATCGGGGACTCCGGCAACTTCCACCGAGAGGTCGTAGTGGGAGCTGGCGAATTCGATGACCTTCACCTGGTCCTCTTCGCGTCCCGTGAACTTCTGCACGGTGTAGGGGGTGGAGGCGTAGTAGAGCGAGTCGTTGCCGGAGACGGTGTTTCCGGCTAGGTAGTCTTCGGCTGCGAACCGCATTTGGCCGTAGTCGCCCGCGTCGAGCCGGTCTACCTTTGTGTGGTGGGTGTTTCCCAGGCAGATGATCTGGTATTCGCCCGCCTCGAGCGGAGGCAGCAGGGCGGTGCGGCTTTTGACCTGGTCTTCGGGCAGGACGCTTGAATTGACGCATTGATTCTCCGCGTTGAAGACGTACATCTCCACACGGCAGATCTTGTCGGGGAAGATCTCCTTGTCGCCGTCGCCCTTGTAGCTGAGCACCAGCTTGTTCGTGCTGAAACAGTCGTCCAGGTCCTCGCGGATGCAGGAGGTCAGGCCGCTGCCCAGCAGCATCAGGCAGAAAACAATATTCGTCAATTTCATGGTTCTGTTCTTAAATCGCGTTATGTCGTCAAAAAGGGAGCGGGGGAGGGAGGAGCTTGCCTGCCCTCCCCGCTCGGATTGTCACTCTGTTTAGAATTCCGGCGTAACGGCCACGACCGTCCAGTTGGCTACCGTCACCGTCAGCTCCACGCAGCGCTGGGGCTCGTCGAAGTCTGCATCCGTGAACGAATAGAGTACCCGGTAGATCTTGCCCGATATGAATGCTCCGGCTGCAGTTTTGGTGAACTGGCCGTGCAGGTAAAGCGGCGTCTCGGCCCCGTCCTTCTTGCCGATAAGGGCCAGCAGCAGCTCGGGGTTGTTCTTGGGGTCGGCAACGTGGGCCAGACCGTAGGTGATGATGTTCTTGGCCCCTTCGCCGTCCTCTGCCGGATCGTCGATCGTCGTGTCGTCCACGAACTTCTTTTCGTCGGCATTGAGCGTCAGCGTCAGCTCATCGGCCCAGGGGGCGCTGCTGTTGGTGATCCAGTCCCATGCGTTCGTCGAGGTCAGGGCTTCGAAGCATCTGGTCTCCTCTTGCGGGGCCTTCGTAACGAAGTTGTACTTCGTATAGTAGTTGTTCAGGGCAATCTTGTCCAGCTTGACCGAGGTGTATTTCGTGCCGGTATACTCGAAGCCGTAGATCTCGAAGCGCGATACGCGGGGCTCCAGCGTGACGGTTGCCGTGTAGACGTTGTTGTGGCCCTCGTCGTCAGCTGCGGCCCCCTTGGTGAGGCCGCTCTCGCCATAGAGCGGGTAGGAGGGATGTGCCCCGTCCGCATCGTTCTGCACGTCGCAGACCATCGTCTTGACGTCGTCGTACGTTTTGTCGCCGATGTTGCCCACAACGACTACCCGGGCTGTCGAAGCCGGCAGGAAGTGGTAGGTCAGCTTTTTCCCGGTTGCCGTACCCCAGTCGTCATCCTCGCTGCTGAAGAAGACCTTCTGGTCTTCGTTGTTGAACGGCGGAACAGTGACGGCCTCGTTGGCGCTGTTTACGAAAAAGACCTTGAAGTTCGTCAGTTCGACCTGTGAACCGCCGGGCATGGCGTCGCCCGTGGCACGGGTGCTCTTCTGGATGTTCGGAAGGGTGATCGTCACGCTTTTGGGCATGAGATCCTGCGGCTGCGAACCGCCGTTGTCTTCGTTGTCGCAGGCGGCAAACGTCATCGACGCAGCCAGCGCAGTCAGAGCTAAAGTTTTGATCTTCATAATTCTGATAGTTTGGTTATTGAAAGTTAATTGATTGTTGTCTTCTTCAGAGCTGGTCGATTACGCCGCGCACCTGCTCCAGGTTGTGGCGGGCCTCCTTGGAACCGGCTGCAGCCGCACGTTCGAAGGCCTTTTCCGCCTTGAGGGGCTCTCCTGCTCCGGCATAGGCCACGCCCAGCGTATTGACCAGTGTCGGGTGCTGCTCCGTCACGGCAGCCTGTTCGAGCAGCTCCACGGCCGCGGCGTGCTTCCCGGCGGCGATTGCCTCCAGGGCGCGGTCGTTCACGACGGCCGGCGAGTCGGGGTAGAGGCGTGCGGCCGTGCGCATGACCTTGTCGTAGTCGGCCGATCCCTTCTCGTAGGAGGCGGCCACCTTGTACATCTCCGTGAGGCTCAGCAGGTCGGGGCGCTCGTCCACCATGCGTCGGGCCTCCTCGATGTTGAAGTTGCGGACGTTGTAGACGATGCGGTATTCGTTGCGGCGCAGCAGCGGGTATACCTCGTTGAGCAGCCGCTGGTAGATGGTCGGGGGCTCGATCTGCTGAAGTCTCTTTTCGCAGGCGTCGCGGTCGCCCGTGCATTCGTCGATGACGCGCAGCACTTCATCGCGCTTGAGCAGGCCCGGGAAACGGTCCAGCGCTGCGCGGAGACCCTCCCAGTCTTCGCCCTTCCATGCGACGTGCAGCAGTTCGGGGTCGATTCGGTCCTGGCGGCGGATGTAGTCGCCCAGGGCCAGGGCGCGGTTCTCGGAGAGCTTGAGGTTGTGGGCCACCGTACCCTCGGGCGAGGCATAGCCGGTGATGTAGATGCCGGTGATGGTGACGTCGGGGTTGTTCTTCACCAGCAGGATCGAGTGCGACACCGTGTCCAGCTCGGCCCGGTTGTTCTTCAGGTCGGGGAGGATCTTGTAGCTGTCGCGCAGGAACTGGAGCCGTGCCGTGCGGGTCTCGGCACGGACCTTCACCGGCTCGGGAGCCGGGGCCACCGTGTCGATCCGGTAGTCGGGGATGAATTCAGGGAGGACGGATCCCGGCAGGGACTCCTCCGAGCGTCCCTCGCCGCAGTTCACGCAACCGTGGACCTCCTCGCGCAGTTCGATGTGCCCGTCGAGCATCCAGCGTTCGTAGGGGGTCGTTGCGCAGTAGTCGTAGCTCTGTTCCTTGCCGTTGCGGCGGCGGATGATCACCTGCGAAGACTCGTTGTGGTAGGGCGGGAGCTCCACGCTTTCGAGGTGTTGGGCCCGGAGGTAGACGCGGTTGCGCGTACCGCCGTCGATCACGATCGGCGGGAAGGCGGCCTCGCGGCTTCCGTCCTCGGAGACGAGCACGGGGGTCAGGGCCACCGTGTGCTGTGTCCGGATTCTGAGCCGGCTCATGTCCACCTGCATCGAGAGTTGTACCTCACGGTCCTGCTTGACCACCTCCCGGCCGCTGATCCCGATCTGGGAGAGGTAGCTGACCTCGTTCTCGGCGTGTGCCGCTCCCGCGCCGCACGCCAGCACCGATAAAAGCAGAATGCGATATATGTTTCCCATGGTCCTGTCCGGTTATTTGATGATGTAGATCAATGAAATTCCTGCCTTCGTCGGCCCGAAGTAGTGCTTGTCCTGACTCCCCTTGAAGCGGCCGCAGGTGGCACAGTCGTACTTGTCGTAGTTGGAGTAGGCATATCCGAATCCGATGGTGGCCTCTATGTTCCAGCGTTTGCCCAGGATCCACGAGTAACCGTAGGAGATGCCCAGGCCGGTGGCCCAGCCCTGGTAGCGGTGGTCGGCGGTCTCCTTGCCCTGGAGGGGGATGCGCACGCCGCTTATGTTATAGAATGTATACCCGGTGTGGATGCCGAAGAAATGGCCGTTGAAGCGCTCGCAGAGCCAGTAGCGGAACTCCGGCATCACCAGCCAGTGCTTGAGCTTCTTGTTCTGCTCCTTGTCGAGTGTCCACGGATTGTAGCCGCCCGTGAGCTCGAGAGTCGTCTGCTCGCCCAGCCCGAACTCCATTCCTATGTTTGGAGTTGTTGTAGCCCAATAAAGAAAATTGGTTTTGGCCGCAATGTCCTGCGCGCAGGCGTGGTTCCCGCACCACCATACGGCAAGAAAGATTCCGAGTATCAGTTTTTTCATATGCGAAGTATTTCCGTTCGTTTCTTATGGCGCAAATTTGGCCGACAAAATCGGTGCGCAAGTCCGTACCGCTTTTGTTTGGTTTTGTTTCTCGAATGCCCGAAATGCTGTTGGCAAACCTTACCTATCGACAAAAAACTATAAGCCAGCGATTTAATAACAGCGTTACTGGTTTAATCGTTGGTTTATTGCCTGTTTGCAAAAAACAGCATTTAAAGCAGGAGATTTCTGATTCTCACTTCGTTCTGTACACCGACTAAACAATTGTGTTGCCTTTTTTTTACAAAAAAGGTTGTCAATATCAAAATATTCACATATCTTTGAATTCAGAAATCAGCGTTTAAACCAACGATTAAGCCAACGATTAAACCGCAAGGTGATCAGATGTTTGTGCTCTCCGTGCGAATCGGCTTTGAAGGCGCTGCAGGGCCGTTTTGATTCCTTTCTTTGGATTTTTTGCCAGGCCGTTTTTGTTCTGTTGTTCGGACTTTTTGGCCGTAATGACCTCTTGCTTTGTGCCGTTCCGACTGCCTGACGGTTGTCCGAACGGAATGATCCTTGTTGCTCGGGGATCGGTCGGTCGGGCGATATTCCCGAAGTGAAAAAAAACAACGCAATCATGGGATTTGTCAAAAACATGCTGCCCCTGTCGCTGTGTCTGCCGGCGATGGGCGCGATACCGGCTTCGGCCTGTGCGCGGGTCATGTTCAAGGGGCTGGATTCGATTATCCTGACAGCCCGCTCGATGGACTGGAGAGAGGATATCGGAGCCGATCTGTGGATCTTTCCCCGGGTATGAGGCGGAACGGTGAGGCTGGGGAACACTCGATCGAGAGGAGGTCGAAATACGGCAGTGTCATTGCTTCGGCATACAACATCGCAACGGCAGACGGAATGAACGAGAAGGGGTTGGCAGCCAATCTGCTGTGGCTTGCCGAGTCGGAATTCCCGTCCGGGATCGGATGCGCCCCGGGCTTTCGATTTCGCTGTGGGCGCAGTATGTGCTCGACAACTTCGCAACGGTATCCGAAGTCGTCGAGGTGCTTGCACGGGAACCCTTCGCGCTGGTCTCGTCCTATATTCCGAACATGCCCGACAAGTTTGCGACGCTTCATCTGTCGTTGTCCGATCCTACGGGCAACAACGCCATTTTCGAGTACATCGGCGGCCGGCCCGTCATCCGTCACAATCCCTCCTACCGGGTGATGACCAACTCGCCGGTCTTCGAGCAGCAGTTGGTCCTGAATGCCTGTTGGTCCGAGATCGGGGGAACCACGATGCTGCCGGGAACGAATCGTGCGGCCGACCAGCGGGACCGGGTCTACTTCTTCGAGCCGGTGTTGAGTCCCAATGTCTTCTGGGTCGATTCCCGGGATGTGGATTTCTCTCCCGATGCCCCGGTGCGCCGGTTGAAACTGACCGGCGGACGGATTTATTCGGGAAATGCAGCCGCGGATTTCGAGGTGTCGGAACCTTTTGTCTTTGAGTATCTGATCTTTCCGATCAATGCAACGGCACAAAAAAAGAGGTTACTTAAATCGTAACCTCTTGATTTTGAGAGCCGAATCCGAGATTTGAACTCGGGACCCCTTCATTACGAGTGAAGTGCTCTACCGCTGAGCTAATTCGGCCTTTGCGGGCTTTGTGCCCCCTTTCCTTCCCTTTCGGGACTGCAAATATCTACAAAAAAAATTTTTCTTGCAAGAAAACTGCAAAAAATTTCTCGTTTCTTGCTATCTTCGCGGAAAACTAATCCATAAATGATCACTTTTCTGCTGTGTCTGGGCCTGCTTGTCGCGGCCTACTTTACCTATGGCCGTTATCTGGAGCGCCTGGTCGGCATCGATCATCGGGCCGAAACCCCTTGTCAGCGCTTGTATGACGGTGTGGATTACGTTCCGCTGCCCCGTTGGCGGATTTTCCTGATTCAGTTGCTCAATATCGCGGGGCTCGGCCCCATCTTCGGAGCCGTACTCGGCGCAGCCTACGGGCCCGTGGCATTCCTGTGGATCACCCTGGGCGGGATCTTCATGGGTGCGATGCACGATTTTGTTGCCGGAGTGATCTCTTTGCGGCACGACGGTGCAAGCCTTCCCGAGATTACGGGCCGTTATCTGGGCAAAGGCGTGAAGATCGTCATGCGGCTCTTCTCGGCCGGTCTGATGGTGCTTGTGGGCGCGGTGTTTCTTTCGCAGCCGGCTTCGCTGATTGCCAACCGGATCGATGCCCCGATGCTCGATGTCCCGGCTTTCGGCGGATTTTCGTGGCTGCTGCTCATCGTTCTCGGCGTGATACTCGTCTACTACATTGCCGCTACGCTGCTTCCCGTGGACAAGATCATCGGCCGGATCTATCCCGTCTTCGGGTTTGCCCTGCTGTTCATGGCTCTGGGTATTCTCGTCGTGCTGTTGTTCAACCGGGATTATGTCATTCCCGAATTCACGTCATTTAGGAACTGCATCGATAATGCCCGGGAGTTCCCGATCGTCCCGATGCTCTTTACGACCATCGCCTGTGGAGCCATCTCGGGATTTCATGCCACGCAGTCGCCGCTTATGGCCCGCTGCATGCGCAACGAACGCGAGAGCCGTTCGATTTTCTACGGAGCGATGATCTCCGAGTCGATCATCGCCCTGATCTGGGCGGCCATAGGAATGGCCTTCTGGGGCGTCGTCGAAGGATTGAACGGCGCGATTGCCCAATATGGGGGACAGGCCGGTGTGATGATCGACGTCATTGCGACCGAAACGCTCGGCCCCGTGATCGCAGGATTCGTGATTTTCGGGGTTGTGGCGTGTGCCGTCACTTCGGGCGATACGGCTTTCCGTTCCGCGCGGCTGATCGTCGCCGACTTCATGGGTCTTGAGCAGCGCACGCTGCGCAAGCGGATCTACATCTGCATCCCGCTGTTCGCGCTCGGACTGCTGATCATCTTTGCCCTTCCGTTTCAGGCCATGTGGAGCTATTTTGCCTGGATGAACCAGACGCTTGCGGCCGTCACGCTCTGGATGATTGTTGTTTACCTCCACCGGAGGGGCCGGGGACTCTGGGCGGGTCTTATCCCGGCGCTCGTCATGACGTATGTCTGTGCAAGCTACGTTTTTGTCTCTCCGCTGATGTTCGGTATGGAGAATCGTCTGGCGGCCTACCTGCTGGGAGGTGTCGTGACGTTGGGATTCCTTGTTCTGGTTCTTTTCAAATTACGTGGCAGCCATGCGCAACGCCTTTCTTGAGCCTACGGCCGACCAGACCTTCGAAGTGGTGGGCGACGGTCCGTACAATTTTGTCCAGGTGCTGGAGCGTTCCCGCCGCATGCAGGGGTCGGGCGATGTCGAAGGGGCCTGCAACGAGCGTTTCCAGGCCTTCCAGCGCCTCGCCGCATTGATTCCCGAGGATGAGGAGGTGAACCTCGAGTGGTCGCACCGCAATTCGCGGGCTGCGCTCGAACTGATCCGGGCTTCGGCCATCGACCATTTCCTGATCAACGACTTCGAGATGTCGGCGGCCCTGCTTGAACTGTTGCTCGAGCTCGATCCGGAGGACCACCTCGAGGGCAGCGAACTGCTCGCCTTCGACTATCTGGCCATGGACGAGCAGGAGCTCTTCGACGAGGTGATCAACGATGTCTCCGACAAGGCGGCCAGCCGCGAGGTGTTGTTGCTCTGGTCGGCCTACCGGCGCGACGGATCGTTGCCCGAAGGGGAACTGAAACGCTTCCGGACGCGCTTCGCCTCTTATTTCGCCGAATTCACGGCCGACAGCCATCCGGCCGACGCGGCCTACCTGCAGGATATCGAGAGCGAACACCCCTCGGTGGCGGCACAGGCCCGTGAGTTGTGGCTGCAGACCGAGAACCTGTGGGTGTTGTGGCCCGGATTCATCGAGGCGCTGAAGGCTCGCCGCGCGGAGGCATAGGGCCCGCGGGACGAAATTCCCGACAGATGTGAAAATCCCGGATCCGTATCGCGGATCCGGGATTTTCGTCTTTGCCCGTCGGCTGCGGGGCTACTGCTCGTTCTCTGCCTTGCGGTTGCGGACCAGCTCCTTGAAGCAGTGGCGGCAGATCGGTTCGTAGGAGTCCTGTGTCCCGAGCATCACCTGTTTCTCGTCGCTGGTCAGGCGGTGCGAATGGTGGGCGAGGTTGCCGCAGCGCACGCAGATGGCGTGCACTTTCGTCACGTATTCGGCCGTGGCCATCAGTGCCGGCATCGGGCCGAACGGCCGGCCCGTATAGTCCATGTCGAGTCCCGCGACGATCACCCGCACGCCGTTGTCGGCCAGTTGTCGGCAGACATCGACGATGCTTTCGTCGAAGAACTGCGCCTCGTCGATGCCGACCACATCGACATCCGAGGTCATCAGCAGGATGTTCTGCGGCGATTCGACCGGCGTCGAGCGGATGGCGTGGGCGTCGTGCGAGACGACCTCCTCCTCCGAGTAGCGGACGTCGATGCAGGGCTTGAAGATCTCTACCCGCTGGTGGGCGAACTGTGCGCGTTTGAGGCGGCGGATCAGCTCCTCGGTCTTGCCCGAGAACATCGAGCCGCAGACCACTTCGATCCAGCCCTTGCGGCTGGCATTTTCCAGAAACATGTCGTGTGTGCTGTTTTTCGTTTCGTCGTGTCGCGAAGCTGCCCGATGGGCCTCGGCTTTCGAGGGAAAGCCCGCTGTCGCCTCTTCCGGGGGCTCCGGTGTTTGGAACCCCTGCTCCGCAGGAGTGGCGGCGGCTTCGGGACGGAGGACAAAGGTAGCAATTTAATCCGGTTTCGTCAAGAGCCCCGGACGGGATCGGGGCCCGCATCGCGTCGGTCGGAGACGGACTGCCGGAAAGAGAAACCGGACACCCCTTTTGCGGGGTATCCGGTTCTCTTTTCGGTATGGCGGGTCGGTTATTTCCAGAGCTCCTGCTGCTCGAGCTTTTCGTTGAGTAGAAGCTCACCCGACGGGATCGGCGTGAGGTAGTACTTCTCGAGCCATCCCTTGCCGGCCGACGTGGGATCCTGATAGAAGTAGAGGTGGCCGGCGTTACCCTGTGCGGCCAGTTCCGAAGCCGACGCCTCGGTGGTGCCGCCCTGCTTCAGGATACCGGTCTCGCCCAGCGAGATCGAGCTGATACCCTGCGTCGTGGCATTCTCCACATAGGCTCCGTAGTGCTGTTTGTTCACATACCAGTCGGCCTTCTTCCAGCGGCGGACATCCTCGAACGAGAAGCTCTCGCCCATGAGCTCGATCAGACGCTCGCGGCGGATCTCCCACAGCACGGGATCGACGCTCGGGTCGCGGTCCGGGTCGAAGTCCGAACCGATCTCGGCCACCGTCATGCGGCCTACTTCGGCGCGGTCACGCAACAGGTTGATGCTCTGGTCGGCCACGGTCTGGTTGAAGGCTCCGAGCTCGAACTTGGCCTCGGCGTAGTTGAGCAGCACCTCCTCGATCTTGAAGAGCGGTTTGTCGGAGATCTCCTTGGCGACGTTCTGGTCCTGGCGGTCCCAGCCGGCATGGTGTTTCCATACGAAGTATCCGCTCTTGCACAGCTGGTAGGTCTTGCTCGAGTTGAACGGCGTGAGGCCTGCGGCCAGGGCGCCGTTCATCGCGCCGGACGAGGAGAGCGAAGTGTTCGGTACGTTGGGCTGGAGGTTGCCGCCCCAGTTGCCCGAGGGCAGCGCCTTGTGGCCCGAGATCAGGTAGTAGCCAGTCTGCATCTCCGGGATGCGGTATACCGGTTTGCCGTTGTCCGTGAGGCTCGTCTCGTTGCCGCGCGACGGGAACTTGCGCAGGTACTCCATGTACTTGTAGCCGTTCGACTCGTCGTAGGTGAAGTCGTTGATGCCCGTGCTGGTGGTGTTTACGTGATAGGGCGGCATGACCGTCTGCCACAGGCGCGGGTCGCGGTTGCGGAACGTCTTGTAGATGTCGCAGTTGGCGTAGTCGTAGGGCTCGCCCTCGGTATACGAGTCGTCGGCGCCGTTGTAGTCGTAGTACTTCACCTTGGCGTTGTGGATCGGCAGGCCGTCCTTGGTCAGGTAGAGGTCCACGGTCGATTGGGGCATCTCGAGCGATGCCGAGCCGATGTGCTCGAAGTGGCCCAGGCGGTGCATCTTGTAATCCTCGGTATACTTCATGTAGAGAATCACACCCGGGACGCCCTGCAGGTTTTCGGTCGTCCACAACTGTCCCCATCCCTTGCCGGGATAGGTGTCGCCGCCCGACGCGTCACCCGTGTAGAGGGTCGGATAGCGCGACATCAGATCTTCGGAGAGGCGGACGCACTCCTCGAGCAGTGTCTGTCCGGTGATGTAGTCGCCTTCTTCGGTCACGTTGTGGTACTTGCGCCACGTTCCCTCGAACAGGGCGAAGCGGGTGAGGAATGCCTTCACGACGTCGCTGTTGAGCGTGTTGGGTTCGGCCAGGTCGTCCTGGATGTTGTTTATGCACCAGATCAGTTCGTTGTAGATCTGGTCGGCCACGTAGAGCCGCGAGTCACGTGCCTTGTAGAGCTCCGGCGACGTGTCGTCGAGCAGATAGTCCACGTAGATGATGTCGCCGTAATTGACCAGCAGCGCATAGTGGTTGAAGGCGCGGAAGAAGCGGGCGATAGCTTCCAGGTGGAGCCGTTCGCTGTCCGAGCAGACGGGATCCTGAATGTGCTTGAGCATCAGGTTGGCGGCACGGATGAACTCATAGGGCGTGCTGTAGGTGCCGTCCGAGGTCGGGATTGAGACGTTCTGTGCGGCATAGGGGTTGTCCACCGTGCCGGCTCCGTATCCGTAGTTGGTCAGGATGCCCGACCAGATGTCGCGGGTCGAGGTGCCGAGGGCTCCGCTCACGGGCATCGGGCCCGAGTAGATCGTATAGCCGTTGAAGCAGTTGTAGAGTGTCAGCAGATAGGACATGCTGGAGTTGTACGAGGTGAAGGCACTTGCTTCCGTGGTCGTGCCTTCGGGGTAGCGCTCCAGAAACTCGTCGTTGCAGGAGGTGCTGCCCAATGCAAGCGCCCAGATGGCAAGGATATATGCTATTTTTTTCATACGAGTGATCTCTGTTTTTTGTTACAACGTGAAATTCAGACCGAACGAAACGGTGCGGTAGAGCGGGTAACTCCACGAGAGGGTCTCGGGATCGATGCCCTTGGGCAGCGAGGTGAACGTGGCGAGGTTCTCGATGCTGACGAACAGACGCAGGTTCGAAACGTGGATCTTGTTCATCCAGCGCTTCGGGAAGGTGTAGGCCAGCGTCAGGTTCTTGATGCGCAGGTACGAGGCGTCGCTGAGCATGTGGTCGTTTGCACGGCGGTTCGATCCGGAGTTGGCGATCGTACCGCTGTCCGAGCCGTAGATACGCGGCAGCTTGGCGTTCGGATTCACGGGCTGCATGTAGTCGGGGCTGGTCGGGTCGGTGCTGATCGGCTTCCAGTAGTCGGTCGTGCCCTCGAATACGGGATACCACTTGGCGTCGCCGGCAGCGAAGGTGTAGAGCAGCTCGCCCGTGTACATCCAGTCGCGTTTGCCGACGCCCTGCAGCATGACGCTCAGGTCGAATCCGGCGTAGCTGATGCCGAAGTTGATGCCGTACTGCAGGCGCGGCAGCGAGTTGCCGATGACAGTCATGTCGCCCGGCTCGCTCAGTGTGCTCTTGCCGCTGTTGATGTCGTTCACATCGCTGTCCGAATACTGGTAGTCGTTCAGGTTCTTGAACTTGTAGTCTCCCGGGCGGGGGCTGTATCCCTGCAGCGTCGGAACGCCGTCCACGAGTTCCCAGCTCGACGTGTCCTTGAAGTCCTCGACCGTATAGAACCCGTCGTAGAGGTATCCCCAGATCTCGCCGACATCCATGCCCTCGTACAGCGAGCCGAGGCTCTTGCTCGTGTTGAAGTTCAGCTTCGTGATTTTCGACTTGTAGTCCCAGAGGTTGAATCCCACGTTGTACTGCACCTTCTCGCCGATGTTGCCGCGCCAGCCCAGCTGGAGCTCCCAGCCGCGCGTGCGCATCTTGCCGACGTTCTGGTTCGGGGCTGCGACGCCCAGCACACCCGGCAGATCGACGCCTTCGGAGAGGATGTCCTTCGTGTCGCGCTGGAACCACTCGAACATACCGGTCAGGCGGTTGTTGAACAGCGCGAAGTCCAGACCGACGTTCGACGTGGTGATGGTCTCCCACGTGAAGTTGGCGCTGACGAGGCCCGGCGTGCCGAGCTGTGTCACGTAGTTTGCGTCATCGTTGCCGTTGAGCCATACGGTCGATTTGGTCGAAAGGCCCATCGAGGCGATGTAGTCGTAGTATCCGGCCGAAGCCTGGTTGCCGATCGATCCGTAGGAGAAGCGCGGCTTGAGTTGGTTGAGCCACTTGCGCGTGCCCGACATGAAGTTCTCTTCGGCGACGTTCCATGCCATCGAGAACGAGGGGAAGAAGGCGAAGCGGCTGTCCTTCGGGAACTTCGACGAGCCGTCGTAACGGCCGCTGACCTCGAGGATGTACTTGCCCTTGTAGTCGTAGTTGAAACGGAAGAATCCGCTTCGGATGCCGAAGTCCGCATAGGAGTCGCTCACGGTGACCTTGCCCTGTGCGTTGCCCATCGACGGGATGTCGATCAGCGCCTGCTCCTCGGCCTGCGTGTTGTAGTACTTGTAGTCGTAGTCCTCCTGCGAGAAGCCGGCCATCAGCGAGAAGTGGTGGTCCTGGGCCACGTCGATCTTGTAGGTGGCGTAGGCGTTGAACGAGTTGCGCGTGTCGAAGAAGTGGCGGGCGATGTAGTAGTCCTTCGAGGGGATGGTTTTCGTGGTCTCCTGGATGTCGGTGGCCTGCCACATGCCCGAGAAGTAGGTGAAGTCGGTCATCTGCTTCTGGTAGGTGTACTCGAAGACGGCCTCGAGGCCCTTCACCGGGCGGAACGTCGAGCGGAACAGGAAGCGCGGCGTGTCGATGGTCGTACGCCGGGCGTTGCTGTTGTCGATGATGGCGCGCGGGGTGAGGATCGTATATCCGTTCGGGTCGGTGCCGTCCGGAAGGAAGTTCATCAGACGGGTCGAGTAGAGCCAGCCGCCCGATTCGTCGTTCAGGTAGCGGCGCTGCTGCTGCGAGTAGGAGAAGTCGGCCTCCTGGGTGAACCACTTGGTGATGTCGGCCCCGATGTATCCCGAGAACGACATGCGGGTGTAGAGGTCCTTGTCGCCGACGAACGGTCCGTTTTCACGGTAGCTGTTGCCCGACATGCGGAAGCGGATGTGCTCCGTGGCGCCGCTGACCGAGAGGTTGTGGTTCTGCGAGAAGCCGGTCTCCATCATGCGGTCGTAGATGTCCTTCTGCGAGAGGTAGTAGCGTTTGCTGTCCTCGTTGGCCACGAAGATGCCGTTGCTCTGGAGCGTTCCCAGCCCCTCGAGGGCAGCTCGGTCGGAGTTGTAGAGGTTGAGGTATTCGAGCCACTTGTCGATGTCCTGGCCTGCGGCGGCATAGGAACTCGAGTTGAAAGCCTCCTTGTAGATGGGCAGGTAGGTCTCCAGCCGCGTCTGCTCGGGTGTGCCGATGGCGTTGATGATACCGAAGTTGTTGCTGTAGTTGGCCGTAATACGCTCGTTCTTCTGCGGGCGTTTGGTGGTGATGAGCACGACGCCGGCGGCGGCACGGGCTCCGTAGATGGCCGATGAGGAGGCATCCTTGAGTACGGTTACCGACTCGATGTCGTTCGGGTTGAGGGCGTCGATGTCACCTTCGACGTTGTCGATCAGGATCAGCGGCGAGAGGCTGGTCGTTCCGGTTGTGCTGCCCGAGAAGGTGGCCGATCCGCGGATCTGGATCGCCTTGCCGGTCTGTCCGGGGGTGTTGCCGCTGCTCGACGAGATCATCAGGCCCGGTACGGCGCCCTGGAGTGCGGCTGCGACGTTCGGCTGTGGACGGTCGCCGAGTACTTCATCCATCTTGACCGTGGCGACGGCGCCCGAAAGGTTGGCTTTTCTGCACGCCGTAACCCACGACAACCACGGCGTCGATGTCGAGCGCCTCTTCGAGGGTGACGACCATGCCCTGCGAGGCGGGGAGAGTCTGCGGCTTATAGCCTACATACGAGAATTCGAGCGTGGCCTTTTCGGTGACGGTCAGGGTGAAACCGCCGTTAAGGTCGGTCGTGATACCGTTTGCGGTACCGGTCTCGAAGACGGTGGCGCCGATAATCGGCTGGCCGTTCGTATCGATGACCTTGCCCGAGATCTCGATCGTCCTGGAATCCTGGGTTTCTGCTACGGGAGCGGGTGATTCAGCCGCAACTGCCGAATTTCCCCCCCCCATGCTGGCAGAAACGAACATAGCCGAAGCTAAAACGAAGAAATAGAGAATTGTTCGTCTCATAGACATTTAGGTTTAGGTTTTTATTCGGGACCGATTTTCCGCCAGAGGAAGTCATATGGGGGGGAAGATCCCGAATTATGATGCAATATAATAAAAAAAAGACATATACGGAGCGGGTTGGGGATTTTTTTTAACAAAAGACATGTATGAGTTCGTTGTTTTTTTGAGCCTGCTTTTTCTCTCTTCCGCAGTCTCTTTTTCCGGAAAAAGACAGGGTCCGCTGCGGAGGCAACTGGCATGTATGGTGGCGGTTGCGGCATGTTGCGGTTGTCCGTTCGGTTTTTTGTACGGCATATTCGGACTTTTTGTCCCGAACCTTCCGAAGGCTGGACGAGGGGCCTTCCGAAAGAGACGAAATAAAAAAACAGGGACTGCGTTGGGCAGCCCCTGTTCAATTTTTTCAAAAATGCCTACAGACACTCCTCGAGACGCTCGATCCGGGCGCCGAGGGCGTTGAGCCGTCCGTCGATGTCCTTGTAGCCGCGGTCGATCTGGTCGATGTTCTGGATCGTGGAGACCCCCTCGGCCGACATGGCGGCGATGAGCAGGGCCACGCCGGCGCGGATGTCGGGCGAGGTCATGCGCGTGGCGCGGAGCCGCATCCGGTGGTCGTGTCCGATGACTGTGGCGCGGTGGGGGTCGCAGAGGATGATCTGCGCGCCCATGTCGATGAGCTTATCGACGAAGAGGCGGCTCTCGAACATCTTCTGGTGGATCAGCACGGCTCCCTTGGCCTGCGTGGCCACAACCAGGAAGATCGACAGCAGGTCGGGCGTGAGCCCCGGCCAGGGGGCGTCGGCGATGGTCATGATCGAGCCGTCGAGGAAGGTCTCGATGCTGTAGTGGTCCTGTTCGGGGATGTAGATGTCGTCGCCGCGCTGTTCGAAGCGGATGCCCATGCGGGCGAACTGGGCGGGGATGATGCCCAGGTTCTCGTACGACACGTTGCGGATCGTCAGCTCCGACTGGTTCATGGCGGCCATGCCGATGAAGCTGCCCACCTCGATCATGTCGGGCAGCAGCGTGTGGTCCGTACCGCCGAGCGCCTCGACGCCCTCGATGGTCAGCAGATTCGAGGCGATACCCGAGATGCGGGCGCCCATGCGGTTGAGCATGCGGCAGAGCTGCTGCACGTAGGGTTCGCAGGCGGCGTTGTAGATTGTAGTCGTGCCCCGGGCCAGCACGGCGGCCATGATGATGTTGGCCGTACCCGTTACGGAGGCCTCGTCGAGGAGCATGTATGTGCCCTTCAACTCCCGGCCCTCGACCATGAAGAACTCGTCGGCGACGTCGAAGTTGAACTTCGCACCGAGCTTCTGGAAGCCGAGGAAGTGGGTGTCGAGGCGTCGGCGTCCGATCTTGTCGCCGCCCGGCTTGGGGATGTAGCCTACGCCGAAGCGGGCCAGCATCGGTCCGATAAGCATCACCGAGCCGCGCAGGCGCGCGCAGCGGCGGCGGTAGTCGTCCGTGCGCAGGTAATCGAAGTCGATCTCCCGCGCGCGGAACGAGTAGGTGTCGTCCGACAGACGGTCTACTTCGACGCCCATTGCCCGGAGCAGCTCGATGAGCTGCATGACATCGAGGATCTGGGGGATGTTGTGCACGGTGACCCGCTCGGGGGTCAGGAGCGTGGCACAGAGGATCTGGAGCGCCTCGTTCTTGGCGCCCTGCGGGGTGATTGACCCGTGGAGGCGGTGGCCTCCTTCGACTTTGAATACTGCCATGATGTTCCTTTTTTGCGGGCCGCGGAGGGACCGCACCATAGACAAAGTTAGCAAGATTTCGTATTTTGCGCGGGTTTTCGAAATATTTTCATGAAAAATTTTTGCGGATCGTTTTTTTGTTGTACTTTTGCAATCCGTAAAAAAGTCTGAAACAACATAAATTATACAGCTATGGCAATGAAGAGAACTTACCAGCCTTCGCGTCGCAAGCGGATCAACAAGCACGGTTTCCGCGCTCGTATGGCTACGGCTAACGGTCGCAAGGTGCTGGCCGCCCGTCGTGCGAAGGGCCGCAAGAAGCTGACCGTATCGGACGAGTCCACGTTCAAATACGCTTAGTCTTCCTGCAGGAAAAATACACGGGTCGGCTCGATCAAGCCGACCCTTTTCCGTTTGATGCCATGTTTGAAAATCGAAAGGCCACGGAGGCCGATATTCCGCTGATCCGCTCACTGGCCGGCATAGCTTTCCCGGCAACCTACCGGGAGTTGCTCCCGCCTGCGCAACTGGATTACATGATGGAGTGGATGTACTCGGAGCAGAGCCTGCGGGAACAGTTGCGCGGAGGTCATGTCTTCTACATCGCTTCGTGCGACGGCGAGCCGTGCGGCTATGTCTCCGTCGAGCGGCAGGGCGAACGGCTGTTCCACCTGCAGAAGATCTACGTGCTGCCCCGCTTCCAGGGGTGCGGCGCCGGGGCCTTCCTCTTCCGCACGGCGGTGGCGCATGTCCGGGCATTGCAGCCGGGGGCATGCCGCATGGAACTGAATGTGAACCGGGGCAACCGGGCGCTCCACTTCTACGAGCACATGGGGATGCGGCGTTTGCGCGAGGGCGATTTCCCGATCGGCAACGGCTATTACATGAACGACTATATCATGGGGCTCGACCTCGGGTGAGATTCCGAGTGAGGCCCTCCGCGCGGGCTCGTCCGCATAACGGTTATCGCCCCGGCTGCAGAGAGATTGCAGCCGGGGCGAAATTCGTTGCGGCCCTCAGCCGGCGTTGGGTTCGGGCTATTTCCCCTCCTCGGACTTGAAGAGGTCCATCTCGCCGCGTTCGACCTTTCCGTGGATGTCGGCCAGTTCGGCGATGACGGGTGAGATGAACTCGATCGTGTCGCTCACGGCCGACTTGCCGCCTTCGCCCTTGATGCGGTAGAGCATGGCGGCGTAGAGAGCCCGGAAGCAGAGCTCCGTATCGCTGATCCCCGGGTTGCCCAGTACGGCACGCAGGCGCGGCAGCTCGGGTTCGAGCCGGGCGTAGGTCGTGCGGTAGTGCTCGCCCGCGGGGAGCTTCATCAACTGGAGATGCAGGTCGTGCAGGTCGCGGATCAGGTGCAGCGTGTGCTCCAGGTGTCCCTTCTCGGCCTTGCCCTCCTGCTGCAGGAGGTTGGCCAGGTCGAGATACCACATCAGGAAGAGGTGTTTTTGCTCCTCGGCGATGTCCTTGCGCGGGGCGATGAGTGTCGAGTAGATCGCTTCGGGGCTGAATTGCAGCGCCCGGAGCAGGTCCTCGAGCTGCCAGAGGTAGAGGATGTATTCGGCGATGTTCTCACGCCGCTTGGCTTTGGCTATGTCCATGACGGATCTGTTTTTCTCTTTCTTCGGGTTTGTGGACGTCTCGTTTTTCGGGAACCGCACTCCGGTCTCACCCTTCTCCGTTTTCCGGCCGTTTCCGCTCGGCCTACCCGGTCTCTTGCCGGGACTCCGGTCCGGTGTCCGGGGCCGTCCGGAATCGTTCCGACTTCTTGCGGTTCCTGCTCCCGTCCCTTTCTGCTTGTCCCTTTCTGCTCGTCCCTCTCGGCCCCCCCCCCCTCCTGCAGGAGGGACTCCCAGCTCCCTTCCCGCATGTCTCGTGCCGGGCGGCCCTACTTGATCCAGATCTTGGGCTCGGTGCGGTGCTTGAGGAAATATTGCTGCGACTTGAGCAGGTTGCGCGACTGGAGCACCATGTTCTTCGTCTCGGTCAGGATTGTCAGGTAGAGCATCGAGGCCTTGGTGTTCGACTTCGCCTCGTTGATGCGTGCGAGTTCCGACTTGATCGCCTCGGCGATCGCCTCGAAGAGCTGGTCGCGCAGCGTCAGCACCTCCTCGATTTCGGAGAAGTCGCCCTCGCGGAGCATCTGGTTGATCCGGCGGTAGATAATCTCTACGTCGTCGTTGATCGACATCAGGTCGCGAGTTTGTTCCATCGACATTCCCTCGTGGTTGTTGTCGATGTGCTCGAAGGCCGGACGGGTGATGTGCATCAGGGCCTTGGTCATCTCGTTCAGGTAATCGACCACCTGCACGTAGTAGTGGGCCGTATTGACGTCGCCGCCCTGCAGCTTGCGGAGCGTCGGCATCAGCGAGTATTTGCGTTCGCGCGACTGGTAGAAGAGGTCGTTCGACTCCTTGACCATGTCGCGCAGCACCTTGCGGTTCTCCTTGAAGACGGCGATCAGCGTGCGGTCGTAGATGCGCGTGGCGCTCTCCATCGTGGTGCAAACCTCGTCACGCAACCCCATGATGATGTCCTCGTTGGTCTCGGTACGGGCGATTTCGCGGCGGGCCTCCTTGCCCTTCTTCATGAAGTTGCTGTGGATGAGCATGTATCCGCACAGCAGGGTGATGACGATGAATGCCGCCGTTCCGCCGTAGATCAGGGCCAGGCCCACGACGAAGGCGATCAGGAAGCCGCCCAGCGCCGTGACGAACCATCCGGCCACGACGGTCATGACGCCCGAGATGCGGTATACGGCGCTTTCACGACCCCATGCGCGGTCGGCCAGCGACGAACCCATGGCCACCATGAAGCTGACATAGGTCGTCGAAAGGGGCAGTTTGAGCGAGGTGGCCAGGGCGATGAGCAGGGCCGAGGTGGTGAGGTTCACCGTGGCGCGGATCATGTCGTAGGGGCTCCGCTGTGCTCGATGTCCTCGTATTCGAAGCGGCGTGAGATGGATTTCCGCACCCGCTCGGGAATGACGCGTTCGATGCCGGTATTGATGTTGAGTGCCGCACGGACGATCGTGCGCGAGAAGAGCGACGACCCGTACTGCTGCTCCGACCCTTCGTCGCTCTGGGTCGAGAGCGAAAGCTCGGTGGCCGAGACATGCATCGACTTCTTGGAGGTCCAGAGCGTGAGGATCATCACGCCGCCTGCGGCCAGCAGCACGGCGAAGTTCGCGGGGACGTTTTCGTTGAGCGCGCCCATCATCATCGAGGCGTCGCCCGAATGGCGGGCGATCGAGTAGGCGTCGAATCCGGCCACGGGCACGCCGATGAAGTTCACCAGGTCGTTGCCTGCGAAGGCCAGGGCCAGGGCGAAGGTGCCCGAGAGGATCGTGATGCGGAGGATGTTGATCCGGAAGCGCTGGATGATGAAGAGCAGCAGCGAGCATCCGATCCAGCAGAAGAAGAGCGACGCGAGCAGGTTCTCGTCGATCATGCGGATGAACTCATGCCCGGCGAGGATCGACTTGAGCCCCTTGAAGACGGCGAAGTAGACGATCGCCGTGAGCGATGCGCCGCACCAGACGGCCCCGTAGCGGCGCAGGTATACCGTATAGCGGAACGAGAAGATCAGGCGCGAGATGTACATCACGACCGTGCCGCACGTGAAGGCGATGACCACCGAGAGCAGGATGGCCGAGACGATGCCCATGGCACGTGAGGTGTTGATGTACTGTCCGAGCGAGGAGACGCCCTGCGCGGGGGTCGCCGGCAATCTTGTAGGCAGAAACGGCGATGGCGGCGCCCAGCAGACAGAAGATGAGCGATACGGTGGTCGAGGTGGGGAGCCCCCACGAGTTGTATAGGTCGAGCAGGATGACGTTGGCGAACATCACACCCAGGTAGAGCATCATTACCTCGTGGAACGAGAAGAGTGCCGGGTTGAACATGCCGCTGCGTGCGACCTCCATCATGCCGCTCGACGTGATGACGCCGATGACGATGCCGACCGAGGCGACGGTCAGGATGACGCGCATCGAGGCGGCTTTGGATCCGATTGCTGAGTTGAGGAAATTGACCGCGTCGTTCGTGACGCCGACGAAGAGTCCGGAAACGGCAAGAATTCCCAAAATGCCGATGATGACGGTGTAGATTTCGCTCATGCTTGGAACGGTACAAATGATGAACAAAATTACGGAGAATTTTCCGATGTCACGGTTTTGCAACGGATTATTAACATTAATTTAACGTGCCGCGGGCCTGCGTCCGTCTTCCCCTCCGGGCGGGACGGAAAGACAGCGGCAGGTCGCAACTGGTCACCGCGCCTGAAGAATTCGAAGGGCTGCGGAACCACCCTGCCGCTGGTAGTTTTCATCGGGCCTCTTCCCGGGGTCGGGCCGGCGGGCCTTTTATGGTTTCGGATACGGGTCTGGATCGGTTGGTCTCTGTGGCCCGGGGATTGTGCGGTTGTGTTGTTGGGGGGGGTGCCCGGGGCTTTTCGTCTTTTCTGTTTCGAAAAAATGATTCGGAAGATTTCCGGAAGACAAAGGTAACAAAAAGTTTCGAGAATGCAAATTCCGGATTGCCGCATGCGGCGGGGCAGGAGGTGTGCGACAGGCTGTCGGGGCCAAAGAAAGACCGCCGCGGGGGGTGCCGCGGCGGTCCGTGTCCGTATCCCGGAGCGGGATCAATCCTCGTCCGTATCGGTGTAGGCTTTCAGCAGTTTCTCCTGTACGTCGGCCGGAACCTGCTCGTAGGAGGAGAACTTCATCGTGTAGGTGGCCGAACCGGAGGTGAGCGACGAGAGGGTCGTCGAGTAGCGGTAGAGTTCGGCCAGCGGCACGAGGGCGTTCAGGCGGTCGAATCCCTTGTCCGACTCCATGCCGGCGATCATCGCGCGGCGGTTCTGCAGGTCGCTCATCACGGCACCCATATACTCGCTCGGGGTGAGGACCTCGACGTTGTAGATCGGTTCCATGATCTTCGGGCCGGCGTTGCGGAAGGCCTCCTTGAAGGCGTTTCGTGCGGCGAGCTTGAACGAGATTTCGTTCGAGTCCACCGGGTGCATCTTGCCGTCGTAGATCACCACGCGGATGTCGCGGGCGTAGGATCCCGTCAGCGGGCCCTCGTCCATCTTTTCCATGATACCCTTGAGGATCGCCGGCATGAAGCGTGCGTCGATGGCGCCGCCGACGATCGCCGAGTAGAACTGCAGTTTGCCGCCCCACGCCAGGTCGTACTCCTCCTTTGTCTTGACATTCACGACCATGTCGCCTTTGCCGGGAACCTTGTAGTTCTTCGGTTCGGCGATTCCGTCGTAGTAGGGCTCGATGATCATGTGTACCTCGCCGAACTGTCCGGCGCCGCCCGACTGCTTTTTGTGGCGGTAGTCGGCCTGTGCCACCTTGGTGATCGTTTCGCGGTAGGGAATCTTCGGGGCGATGTACTCGTAGGAGAGCTTGTTCTCCTTCTCGATGCGCGAGCGGAGGATGTTCAGGTGGTGTTCGCCCTGGCCCTGGATGATCGTCTGCTTGAGCTCCTTGGAGTACTCCACGAGGATCGTCGGATCCTCGAATTTGGCGTCGTTGAGGATCTTGCCCAGTTTCTCCTCGTCACTCTGCTCCTTGCACTTGATGGCGGCGCGGTAGCGCGGCTCGGGGAAGACGATCGGCTCGATGGTGACCGGAGCGGCGGCAGCCGACAGCGTGTCGTTCGTGCGCGTGCCCTTGAGCTTGACCGTGCAGCCGATATCGCCGGCCGAGAGTTCCGTCACCTTGATGCGGTTCTTGCCCGCCACGGCGAAGAGCTGCGAGAGTTTCTCCTTGTTGCCCGTGCGGGTGTTCACCAGCTCGGTGCCCTCGGTGATCTTGCCGCGGATGACGCGGAAGTAGGTGATCTCGCCGATGTGCTGCTCGATCTGGCTCTTGAAGACGAATGCCACGGCGGGAGCCGCTTCGTCGGCCGGGATCTCCTCACCCTCGGTCGAGAGGAATGCGGGGGCCTTGAGCGGGCCCGGGGCCACGTTGATGATGAACTCCATCAGACGCTTGGTGCCGATGTCCCACTTGCCGCTCGTGCAGAAGATCGGCATCACCTCGCGGTGCGATACGCCGATCTTGAGTCCGGCGCGGATGTCGTCCTGCGTGAGGGTGCCCTTGTCGAAGTAGAGCTCCATGAGGGCCTCGTCGTGTTCGGCGGCCATCTCCACGAGCTCCTTGTTGAGTGCCTGGGCGCGTTCCATCTCCTCGGCCGGGATCTCGAGCTCCTCGCGGTGGCCGTCGTGGTCCTTGAAGCGGTACATCTTCATCATCAGCACGTCGATGAACGAGTCGAAGCCGGCGCCCTGATTGACCGGATACTGCACCAGCACGGGCTTTACGCGCGAGGCGGCCTTGATCGATTCGAAGGCGGCTTCGAAGTTGGCCTTGTCGGCGTCGAGCTGGTTGATCACGCCGATGACGGGTTTCTTGAGCAGCCGTGCGTAACGGGCCTGTATTTCGCTGCCGACCTCCCAGCCGTTCTGTGCATTGAAGAGGAACACGCCGACGTCGCCGACCTTGAACGCCGAGAAGAGATTTCCGCAGAAATCGTCCGATCCCGGGCAGTCGATGATGTTCAGCTTGCGGTCCATGAACTCCGTGAAGAGAATCGTCGAATAGATCGAACGCTTGTATTCGTGCTCGATATCCGTATTGTCCGAGAGCGTGTTGTTCGTCTCGATACTACCCCTGCGGTCGATGACCTTCCCTTCATAGGCCATCGCTTCGGCAAGGGTAGTTTTTCCCGTGCCGGGCGCGCCGATCAGTACGATGTTCTTGATCTCTTTTGCTGAATAGTTTTTCATATTCGGACTATGTTTTAAGGTTGATTTTCGGTTAGCCGACTATAAATATACGAAAAAATCGGGAAAAACAAGCCGGCTCCGCTTTTTTTGCCCCTTTGCCCTGAGGTGTATTGCCGCCGGACCCTGCGGGTGCGGGCGGGCATGCGGAGAGGCTGGAATCCCGAATGGCGGGGGATCGTCCTCAGGAGGCGATTTTCCGGTTCAGCAGCGGGATGTCGAGCCAGGTGAGCCGTTTCCAGACCCACTCGACGGGGCCATGCGAGAAGCCTTTGAGCCAGAGCCGTGAGAACTGATACTGCACGACGACGATTCCCACGCCGGCCAGCAGGGCGTAGACGATTCCCACTTCGCGGTAGAGCCCCAGCCCCCAGTTGTAGAAGAGGGCCGTGCCGAGGATCGACTGCAGCAGGTAGTTCGTCAGGCTCATGCGGCCGATCGCGGCGATCGGACCGACCGCGCGCCGGAACCCTGCGAAGGCGTACCAGAGCAGGACGACGCCCGAAACGACAACCATCGTCTGGGCGAGGTTGTACCACGCTGCGGTCATCACGCGCAACGGCGAACCCTCTTCGCCGATCGGGGCGAAGAGCAGGACGGCGGCGACAAGGCTTCCCGCGAGGATCCGCCGCCAGATGCGCCGGTTGCCGTCCTCGTCGTAGAAGAGCCGGCGGCGGCCCAGCAGCATGCCCAGCAGGAAGAGGGCGAGCGTCTGGGTGACCCGTCCGTTGTTGAGGTACCAGGCGAAGGTCATGGGCTGTCCGTAGCGGACGCTGGCTGCGAGCGTATCGCCCAGCCCGCCGTTTGCGAATACCGGGTATGCGACCTCGCCCCATCTGCCGGCATCGACGTGGAACGACGTTCCGGCGGCGATCTGTATCCCCTCGAGCGGTTGGAGCACGAGCAGGGTGAAGAGTACCCACAGCCATCGCGAGGAGAGCCTGCCCAGCCACGGCAGGAGCAGTCCGAGCAGCGAATAGAGCACCAGCACGTCGCCGTTGTAGAAGGCCGTATTGACCATTCCGATGGCGAAGAGCAGGACCATGCGCCACATGAAACGGAGCGAGAAGTCCGACCCCCGTTGTGCCTGATTGTCGTTCTGTATGTGGAAACTCAATCCGAAGAGCAGGGCGAAGATCGTGTACATCTTGCCCGCCAGCAGCCACCACATGAAGCGTTCGGCCGGCCCTTCGAGCCCTTCGACGAGTGCGCGGTCGAACGAGAGCCCCGACCAGTAGAGGTTGAAGTGCTCGCAGGAGTGGATCAGGATGATGCCGGCGACGGCGATGCCGCGGAGTGTGTCGGCGACATGGATGCGTGTGTTCGGGAGTCCGGTGGTTCGGTACATGGGATTGCGGGAAAGGATATGGAACGGCCCGGTCCCCGTCTCCGGGGCCGGACCGTTGGGTGTGTTCCGTTATTTGCCGACGACGGCCTCGAGTTCCTCGACCGTGACGGGGATCTTGCGGTCGCCGAGCATTCGGCTCCCCTCCTCCGTCACGAGGATGTCGTCCTCGATGCGGATGCCGCCGAAGTTGCGGTAGGCCTCCAGGGCGTCGTAGTCCACGATCCCCCTGTAGAGACCCTCGGCGCGGCACTTGTCGATCAGCGCCGGGATGAAGTAGAGACCCGGCTCGTCGGTCAGCACCGTGCCCGGCTCGATGCGCCAGGCCGCGCGGTAGATGCAGGTGGCCGACTTGGCGGCACGCTCGGCAATCGTCGAGAAGTCGAACGAACGCTCGCCCATCGCCTCGCAGTCGTGCACGTCCATGCCCAGCCCGTGGCCCAGTCCGTGGGGCATGAACATCGTCATGGCGCCCGAGGCCACGGCGTCGGCCGCCGAGCCCTTGATCAGTCCCACGCCGATCAGCCCTTCGGCCAGCGTGAGGTAGGCGGCCTTGTGGATCTCGGTATACATCATGTGGGGCTTGATGATGCGGGCCACGTGGTCGTGGGCCGCCAGCACGATGTTGTAGATCTCCTTCTGCTGCTCGGTGAAGCGTCCGCTGACGGGATAGGTGCGGGTGTGGTCCGAGCAGTAGTTGTTCACCGTCTCGCCGCCGGCGTCGCAGAGCAGCAGCCGGCCCTCCTCGAGCACCCCGTCGCAGTTGAGGTTGTGGAGCGTTTCGCCGTGCTGCGAGACGATCGACGGGAAGGAGAGCCCCGACCCGAGCGACTTGGCGACGCCTTCGATCGCACCGGCGATCTCGCGCTCGACGATGCCCGGGCGGCAGAGCTTCATGGCCAGCGTGTGCATTTCGTAGCCGATGCGGAAGGCGCGCTCCATCTCCTCGATCTCCTCGGCGCTCTTCTTTTCGCGCATCTCCGCCACGGCGAACATCAGATCCACCGACTTGTAGTCGTGCAACAGGGCGGGATTGATGCCCAGCAGTTCCGACAGCTGGAGTTTCGTTTCGCCGCGGTAGGGGGGCAGGTAGTGGATTTTGCGCCCCTGGGCGATGGCCTTGCGCAGGCGCGCCTCGAGGTCGGCCGTCGGGAAGGTCTCCGTAACGCCTACCTGGGCGCCCAGCTCGCGGAGCGTGGGCTGCGGACCGGTCCAGATGATGTCCTCGACGGTGAAGTCGTCGCCGTAGAGGGCCTCTTCGCCCGAGTCGGCATCGATCAGGCCCACCAGCGAGGGGATGTTGAGCCCGAAGTAGTAGAGGAACGACGAGTCCTGGCGGAAATAGTAGGCGTTGTTGGGGTAGTTGTTCGGTGCGGGGGCATTTCCCGGAAGCAGGATGATGCCCTGCCCGATCTTCGTACGCAGCATCTTGCGGCGCGCGATATAGGTTTTTGCTGAGAACATAATATTGCGGTTTTCGACAAATATAGCAAATCCGCCTTGGGTCTTACGCTGCGCCTGCTTTTTTTTCGGCCTTCCGAAGGGGCTGCGCTTCAGAAGCGCAGGCTGCCGCCCTCGGGGGTCACCGTGACGCTCACCTCGCGTCCGAGGTAGAGCGCCAGGTTCGGCTCCTCGTGGCCGGCCGGCAGTCCGAAGAGCACCGGGATGCCGAGCGGACGCAGGTGCTCGGCCAATACCTCGCAGGCGTCTTCCACGCCGAACTTCCGCTCTCCCATCATTTCGGTCAGGTGGCCCACGACGACGGCCTTCACGTTGCGCAGCGCCCCGCTGCGGCGGAGACTCTGCATCATGCGGTCGAGGCGGTAGACGAACTCGCCGACCTCCTCGATGAAGAGTACCGTCGGCTCCTCGGCGCGCAGCTCCTCGGGGGTGCCGATCGCGGCGCAGAGCACCGTGAGGTTTCCGCCGGCCAGACGGCCCGAGGCGCAGCCCGGGATGTTGAGCGGATGGGGCTCCGTGTCGATCTGCTGCGTGAGCCCGAAGAGGGCCTCGCGCAGCGACTCGGCCGAGAGGTCCTCTTCCTCGTCGTCGAAGCGGAAGCCTGCGGGCATCGGGCCGTGGATGCTCTCGATCCGGAGGTTGCGCATCACCAGGTGGAGCGTCGTGATGTCGCTGAAGCCCACCAGCCATTTGGGGTCCCGGCACAGGGGCGAGAAGTCGAGGCGCGGGAGCAGGCGCACCGATCCGTAGCCGCCGCGGAAGGCGATGATGGCCCGCACCGCGGGGTCGTCGATCATCTGCTGGAGGTCGGCTGCGCGCTGGGCGTCGGTCCCCGCGAAGTAGGGTTGCGAGCGGTCGGCGTAGTGGGCGCCGTAGCGGACGTGGAGCCCCCATTGCTCGAAGCGGCGGCGGATCTTCGCCGTGTCGGTCTTGAGGGCCATGCGTCCCGCCGGTGAGACGATGGCGACCGTGTCGCCCCTCTTCAGGTAGCGCGGGCGCAGAAAGGCCGCAGCGGTGTGTGCGGCCGGGTCGCCTGCGGGTCGGAGCGTGTCGGGCACTGCGGGGGCCGGAGACTTCGGAATGGCCGGCAGCGTCGCAAGGGTCGTATCGGCCGGGACGCTTGTCCGGGCCGAATCGGCCGCGGACACGGCCGAGCGGAGCATCCGCGCCGTTGAGGCGGATGTCGCGGCGAGGCATCCCGCAAGGGCGAGCGGGAGCAGAATCATTCGGGAGATATTCTTCATCGGTTCTTATGGGCGCCGGTGCCGGCGGTCGAGACCTTCGGGCAGCGGCAGGGAGATGCGTGTGAAGCTGACAACGGCTCCGGCCAGTGCGAAACCTCCGGCCAGGAGCAGCGCCGTGTGGGTGCTGTTGTCGGGAACGAGGTGGAACAGCAGGGCCATCAGTGCGGCGCCCGTGGTCTGTCCCGTGAGACGGGCCGTGGCGAGCATGCCGCTGGCCGAGCCGCTCCGCTCGGGCGGTGCCGAGGCGATCAGTATGCTGTTGTTGGGTGACTGGAAGAGACCGAACCCGGCGCCGCAGAGCGCCAGCCGCCAGATGATGTCGCCGTTCGACGGATGGTCGGGCAGCCAGGCCAGCAGTATGAGCCCGATAGCCATGGCCGTGAGTCCCAGTCCGCCGAGCAGCCCGGCGTGGATGTGTTCGACGAGGATGCCGGCTACCGGGGCGACGACCATGATGACGGCGGGCCAGGCGGTCATCAGCAGTCCGGTTGCCACGTCGCTGTAGCCGCAGGCGTGCTGCAGGTAGAAGGGCAGGGCTACCAGGGCGAGCATCTGTCCGAGGAACGAACAGATTGACGTGGCGACCGACACCGAGAAGATCGGGATGCGCAGCAGGTCGAACGGCAGCAGCGGGTAGGGCTCGTGCAGCTGCGTGCGGATGAACAGGAAGCCGATGATGAGCAGGGCAGCGATGCCGACCGAGAGGATCCGCGGGTCGAATCCGTGCGAAAAGCCCTCGATGGAGGCCATCATCAGTCCGAAGGTCAGGGCGTTCATCACGGCGTCGCGCCAGTTGAACTTCCCCTCGTTGGTCCGGACGGGGTTTTCGGGCAGGAAACGCGAACTGAGCATGAGGGCGGTCAGACCGATGGGGATGTTCACGGCGAAGAGCCACGGCCAGTCGGCGGCCGAGAGGATGGCGGCGGCCAGGGTGGGGCCGGCTACCGACGAGACGGCCACGACCGTGGCGTTGATTCCCATGCCGCGTCCGAGCTGTGTCTTGGGGTAGATGATACGGATGAGCGTCGTATTGACCGATGTGACGGCCGCGGCTCCGAATCCCTGCATAACGCGGGTCAGCACGAGGGTCTGCAGCGATCCGGAGAGGGCGCATCCTACCGATGCCACGGTGAAGAGGGCCAGTCCGCCGATGTAGACCCGGCGGTAGCCGATCCGCTCGCCGAGGGCTGAAAACGAGAGCAGCGAGACCATGATCGCGAGCTGGTAGGCATTGACGATCCAGATCGAGTCGGCCGACGAGATGCCGAGTTCCCTGGCGATCGTGGGCAGCGACGTTGGCGATCGTCGAGTCGATTACGGACAGCGAGACGCCGAATGCCACGGCCAGGATGGCCCAGATGCGGCGGGGCATCGGAATACCGTCCCGGGAGTGTTCTATGTGCAGGGTGTTGTCGGACATGGCAGGGCAAAGATACGAAAAAACCGAAAACCCGAAGTCGCCGCTTCGGGTTTTCGTCACGCATCTATTTTCGGGTCGCCGTTCGCCGGCCGGTAAGATAACCGGGAACGGACACCGTGGTAATTTGAACTTTTTATTTTAGATTTTTCTCGGTTTGACTTAACCGATTGAGAAATAAACTTTTAGCGAATTATTTGAGAAATAGAGGTAACGATTTAGCAACTGTGCGAATTTCAGCGTTTTGCGTTGCTATACTGTCAAATAACTCTTCCATTTGCAAATATAACATCTTTTTCCGAAAGTACGAACTTTCGGTGACAATTTTATAAAATCGACTTGCGAAAAAAGAAAATGCTTTTTGTTGTGCATTTCTTAAAGAGTTAACATAAGTTGTCGAACTTCGTAATTTTGCTGTTTATCTGTAAATATGCGGCAATTAAATGTTTATTTAGTTGGTTTTTACCAACTAATCCTATAAATTTGCGATTAGTCATGTCCGATGTTTTATTTCCTCTTCCTTTTCCAACAATGAAACATCATGGTAAGATTGGCAAACATATCTTACTATAAATGTTTGGATAGGTAGATCATGTTTTCTAATGCCAATTTACAGGCTATCTGTGACAATGTGAGAGTATGAAATTAAAATCAACGTAAATCAACAAAGTATGGCATCAGAATTAACATTGGAAATCAACGGGCATAAACGATATATATTGGGGTACTATTTTGGTTTTCATCGAAATATTCAATATAATAGGCCAGTACAATCGGTATGGGGCGGAGAAATATGTGTTGAGATGACCTCCGGTAGTGATACCGTGTTTCTGGAAATGCTTATGGCAGAGAGAGAAATAGTCCAAACGTCTACCAATGGTTCAAAGTTTGCGACGATAATTCCCACTCCTGTTTCTGGCAAAATACAATTTGTCAAAGAAGATAGGATATTCAGAGAATTGGCATTTCAAGAGGCTTATGTAATATTTTATAGAGAACAAATGAGTTCGATTGGTTCAAAGTCAATGACTACACAAATTGTCATATCCCCTATCTGTCTGGAAATTAACCGACAAATCAAAATGCGAAAAATACAGCCTTCTGGAATTTGCCTTGGTTGGGCTCAATTTGTAGAAGAAGCCCCCAAGCCTATTCATGTGACACCTTATTCACCGCCTACATTGTTGGTAAAATCTGCGATAGGAGAAACAGAGGCTTTGCCAAATGAAGTTATTGAATACAAAGTAACATCATATAATTTATCCAATGTAAGTGATAGTGACAGAAAGCGAGTCAAATGGGATATTGAAGTTGATGGCAAAAGAGAAACACTTAAGGAACGGGGAGATGTCATCAAACTGCATATTTTGGAAAAATGGGAAGGAAAAGATATTGTACTTAGACCATATCTCAATTCTCCGTCATCAGATGTCTATGTTAAGACATCAATTAGAATAAAAGCCGTTATATTCTTTGTTAATGGGTATTGGAATAGTGGCAATACTGATTTATCTTTTATAGAGCCATTAAAAAAGGCAATTGCAGAAAATACTATTGGGACACAAAATAAAAGAGCATATTGGAATAACGCATTTTTGAATGCAGCCAAAGAATATTTCCAGCGCAAGTATAAAGATTGGACATCAAAAAGTATAGAAAATAGTGCTATTACACCTATTTTTATTGATGGCAGTAATGTTTGGAATTCATCTGGAAAGACACGTTTCAATACTGGTTGGGATGAAGCCGAATTGCTGTTTAATACGGAGTTAGTGGATGAAAAGGTTGTCAATGTTAGTGGTAATCAGATGAAGAAGATTTTCATTGTCAGTCATAGTATGGGGGCTGCCCACGCAGAAGGAATGATTGCCGCTTGGAGTTGGCATGGATTGAAGATTGAAAGAGTTTTGCATTTTTCGGCTGCTGACAATCGGGATTTTCAGGTAAAACTACCCAATTGCACCTATCAAATAAATCTTATGCCTGATCTTGTGTTAATGTACAAAAATGCAGATGATGCAGTAAAAACCAATTTTGAAAATTTTTGGAAAATGATGAAGCGTCCCTATTTAGATAGGCCTGATGGTTTCATGATTGAACGTATGTTGCCAGAACATTATATTGAAGTCGGCAATAAAGAGCAAGCTACTTATAATCACTATTATACTAAAAGTGGTAAAGTCTGGGAGTTGGTTCCCTTTCTAAAGAAATAACAAGTCATCGGTATGGTTTATTCGGCTTAATACTGGTAAATAAACAAATAGAAAACAAAAAATCAACTACGGTATGAACGAATTATTAATATGGATTGTAGCCCTATTGATTTTTATTGGGATTCCTGTGTTTTGCATATCCAAACGAAAGATGAAAAAACGTGGCCAGAAGTGGATATATATTAAAGCTGCTTTCTACGGTTTGCTGTCGGCTTTTTCTATTCCGATTCTTATTATGATTTTGGTATTATGTGTCACTATTAAGAATGATCATTTCCCACCTAAAAAAACATTCAATAAGGAAAAATGGACAGATACACTTTCGGATGACAGATACAAGTATTCACGTGATATTATAGATAGTCAGCTATTGAATAATAAAACGGCAGTTGAAGTTATCGAAGTGTTGGATAATAAATTTATAATAGCGCATGATAGCACACGAATTATCTACTTTACAGGATACCAACCATCATTTATGACACACATTCCAAGGACTTTGGAAGTATATTTCAAAAATGGAAAAGTTATTCGGGTAACAATGAATAGAACAAGCAGAAGTGTGATAGATAACTATTTATTACACCAATAATTAGTATTCCATATTTTACCAGAAAGTTTATATATAGTACTAAATTGGATAGTTTGCATGATTTATTATATAGCTTTAAAAATAATAATACGTAATGGAAATAAGAAAACCCGATAACTCTCGACGATTCAATAATGACTTAAAGTAAATTGAGACACGTATGTTTGGCGAAGTAAAGAAATCTGCCATGGGCAAATGGAGCATTGTATTAAGTATAATAACGCTACTGTATTTCTATTATATCCTTCGATCTGCCATTATTTTTCATAGTCCTAACGAATATGAATATTTGGGAAAGGTTGTGTGTACGTATAGTGGAGAACAAGATAAATTATATGTAAAAAATTATACTGCTATATATAGGATTCCATACACATATAATTGGAGTGAAAATGATGAAATCGCAATTTTCATGAAAAATTATGGTAATGTCCTCAAAAAAGAAGATGTTGTTTTTTGGAGACTTGATATTTTCTTAGATGACCAAGGGCAATATAAAAGTCATAGTATACGGAAATTTTTAGGATTATATCCGTGGTAGATAAAAATTCTCGCAATTCTCTATAATCCGATATATAATGGCAAAGAGTTAATGTATAAATATCAATGAAAAAGTATTTTTATCTTATATTAAATTATATAGTCCTTTTGAGTTCCACATTAATTTTGGGGATAATGCAAGGGGGATGGTTTAATCATGAAAGAATATTGAATCGAGATGATGTTGAGATATACTCAATTCCATCTTGGAAATATCATGTATATTACAGTGTATTGTGTGCTTTATTATATATAAATGTATATTTAGTGTATTTTTTGCCCCCAAAAAGAGTAACAATAGCTTCAAAAATACATGCTTTTTTTTTGTTGGTTTTAACAATATTGTTGTTTTTGTTATTGACTTTTACCGTATGAGATATTTAGATTTTCCTCAATTAAATTTAGCTGATTGAGGATTTAGCAACCATGCGAATTTCAGTCTCCTGCGAATCTCCCCGTCAGAGATTGTTTATAAATCTTTGTGCAATTTTTGACCATTGTAATAAGGTGAAACAGACTGAATTATTCAGAGTCTTATAATTGTTGAATTTTTATGTATTACAGCCAACATAAACTCTCCCAATAATAGGACAACAAAACTGCTGATCCAAAAATAATAGCCTACATATAGATGAAAGTTTTCTATTGGCGATACATTGCCTCGTTTTGGATCTACAAATGGTATATCTTAAAAAAAATAGCGGTATTGTCCGGCGGATAATCGACCATTAAGGAGATTCATCCGCTTGTTATCTACCGTTATTTGACTTCTTTCGTTTAATATTTTTTTGCAGTAAAGCAATCAAAAGGTTCGCTATACATCCGACAGTAAATCCTATGAAACCAAATACCATAATAGCCAGTCGTACATCATCATAAGAAAGTATATTATGTATTGTTTTAAATAAAGGGGGTATAATAGGGGCAGCGTCACGATAAGCAAAATTCAAAACGAGGATGATTATGAATAAGCATCCTAATAGAAAACCTGCAAAGGGTAGTAATATGCGTATTGTTTTTGCTTTCATTATTATTTTATTTGTTGGATAAATGTAATTATCTGCGGTTTTCGCTGTTATTTTCTTTAAGTATATCACCTTGCGAACAAATATAAAAAAAGTGCGGTACACCACGAACGGCGTACCGCACTTTTTTCGGCAAATCGGGCAGGATTTAACATTTATAGCTTGAATCCCTTGCCTTTCCTTTGCGGTTGTATAGGTCGGCGTATGTTCTGCCTTAACTTCTCGAACTGTTCCTTGAACCACTCGGCAATGGGCTTTCGGTCAATGGCAAGAACCAGTCTCGTCCCGTCCGTGGGGTCTTTCACGACTTGAAACCCTGCCTTTTCGGTCGTGAATTTCCGTCCGTGTTCCTCCGAGTAGAGTTCCCCTGCATACTCCAACGGCTTTCCCTTGACGAGCGTTGCGGTCTGCCTTTCATCGAATCCCACAAGGCGGCAGAGGTTTTCGATACGGAGCATTTCACGGAAATAGGGAAACCATGCCGCCGCCCTTGCGATTACCGTTTTCAGGAACGATATTTCCTCCTTGTGCTTCGTTTCCTTGTCCGCTATCTCCCTGCGGTGCTTCCGTTCTACTTCCGCCATCTGTCGGCTGTGGTCTGCCTGCATGGTCTGTATTCTATCTTGCAGGGCTTCGATGGTTTCCTCGTGGTCGGCTATCTCCCTATGCAGGGCGGTGTTTTCCCTTTCCAACGTCTTGACCTTGTTACTACCGAAAAGAGAACCGACGCTCTCGGCGATGTTGGCGGCTGCGGTGGTTGCCGCCCCTTTCAGCTTCTCGGTCTGTATCTCTTTTTTCGCTTGCCTTAATTCCTCCCGTGCCGTTTCTTTCTGCTGTTGCAAATCCACCACTTCCGCTTTGAGGTTGTCGGAGAGTTTCTGTATATCCCGATAATACTGCTGCGTGGACTTGTGACGAGCCTTCGAGCCGTCTATGCCCCTTTGCAGCCCGTATTTTGCCATCGCTTCGGCATAGGTATCTTGGTAGGACTTCAATTTCAGCCGTGTCATAATATCGTCTGCGCACAGCCTCACGGTGTCGGTCGGCTTCTTGCGGTATCGCTTCTTCGTCTGTTCCTCCCTTTTCCTGCGCTTGCGCTCTCCCTTGACGATGGGGACGAGCGTAACGTGTATGTGCGGCGTTTCCTCGTCCCTGTGCAGGTGAGCCGCCACGATGTTCTCCTTTCCGAACGTGTCGGCGAAGTATTTCAGATTGTCGGCGCACCACTCGTCCAAACGCCCCTCTTCCTCTATCCGCTTCATGTCCTCGTGCGTTCCCGACACGTTGATGCGGATTGCCCGTACTTGGTTGCTTCCGATTTTGCGTGTCAGCCCCGCTTCTTCCAATCTCCGCTGTATAGCCGCCGAACGGTCTTTTATCCCGTCGGGGTATTCGATGAGCCTGCGGTTTAGGTGCGTGCGTGTGGGGTCGGCGTTCTTCGGTATGATGAAACGCTCGATATGTGCGGTCGTTCCGCTGTCGCTGCCGTGCGCCTTTTCCATGTGTAAAACTACGAAACCCATATATTCTTCCTTTCTTTTTTGGCTTGTGAAACAATGATTTTTTGTATCTTCGGGGTCGGCAAATGCCGTCCCCGATGGGGGTGTGCAGAGGGGCTTGCCCCTTGCCTTATTGGGGAATTTTCAGCGATACGTAGTATTGCGGCTCGGAAAATTCCCTAATAAGCTACGGTATTTTCTACGTAAATACCCTGCGGCGTGCCGTCCGTCTGCCCGTCTGCCTTTCGGCGGTGGCTGTCCCTGCCGCTTGCTTGCCCGTAACCCCCACCTTATTTTTTCCCTTTCGGTCGGTGGGTGGCGGGGCGGTCGTTTCCGTTTTCAAAGGCTCTTTTGCACGGGGCGGTCGGATACAAGGTTTTCCCGATAAATACGCTCGCAGCGAAGCGAGAGGAAGATTTATCGGGAAACGGCGCAGCCGCCTGACCTTTTAGCCGACATAAAGCCCCGTGCTTGCTTTGCCTTTGTAAACGGAAATGATTGCTCCGCTTTCCTCTGAAAAGAGGAATAGAACCTGCAATATATATCACCATAGTGATAGGTTTGCATGTTGGTATGCTGGTATGTTTGCATGCTGGTACGTTTGTATGTTGGTATGTTGATATGTTGGTATATCATCATGCTTTCCAACGGCTGTTGGGCTTGCCGTCCGAAACAACCGACACGAATACCGTCGTTTTTTCTTTTCGCCCGTGTATAATCCTCTCTAATAATGCCCTGCGGACTTTCGCCGCCCCGAACGACTCGATACGGAAAGCGAGGGCGGCTATCGTTTCGAGGTTGTAAACCTCCACGCTGTATCTGTCCGATATGCGGATAATGCGCTTTATGTCATATACGCTCAAAACTCCGCTTTTGCAGAGTGCCTTTATCCCTGCCCGAACCGTCGGGGCGATAACCCCGAACAGTTCGCAGATTTCCCGCTCGGTCATGGCGGTTGCACCTATATCGCTCGGCAGGAGATATTGCCCTGCCCGTCCATCGTGATAATGTTTCTTTCTTCTTTCATCGGTATTCTGTTTTTAATTAGATGGCTCGGCAGATATTCTTCTCCATGTCCTCCAACTTGTGCGACAAGGTTTCCATGTCTTGGCTTATCTTCTGGGCGGTGATTTTGGCGTAAATTTGGGTGGTCTTTATGTTCGTGTGTCCCAAAAGGCGGCTTACGGTTTCGATGGGTACGCCGTGCGACAGAAGTACGGTCGTGGCGTTCGTGTGGCGTGCAACGTGATAGGTCAGACGCACCTTGAAACCGCATTGTCTGCCTATATCTTTGAGTATTTTGTTACAACTGCCGTTGCTCGGAACGGGGAAAACATGACCGTCCCGAGCCAGTCCCTTGTATTTCTCTATGATACGCTTGGGAACGTCCAAAAGACGGATGTTCGATTCGGTGTTGGTCTTCTTTCTTCGGGTGATTATCCACAGGTTGCCGTCGAAGAATGTTTGCAGGCGGTCGGCGGTGAGGTTCTTCACGTCCGAATACGCCAAACCCGTGAACACAGAAAAGACGAACAAGTCCCGTACAAGCTCGTGGGTGGCGTTCTTCATCGGTGCGTCCATGAGCGTCTGTATCTCCGTTTGGGTGAGGTAGCCCCTGTCCACGCTTTCGGGAGAGTTGATATATCCGGCAAAGGGATTGAACGGCAAACGCCCGTCGTTCCTCGCTATCGAAACGATGTGTTTCAACACAATCATGTAGCCCCACACGGTATTGGTGCGGCATTTCTTCTCCGTGCGCAAAAAATACTCGAAGTCGTTGATGAATGTGAGGTTGAGTTCCTTTAACGGAATATCCTCACGCTTGTAGGTATGGGGCAGGAACTCCCGAATATGGTTGCAGACCGTCCGATAACGGGTAAATGTACCCTGCGCCCTGCTGTGCCCGACTTTCTTCTCAAACTCGGCGTTGTGCTGCTCGAACAGCTTCAGCAAAGTTTCCTGCTTGACGCCGATACCGAGATAGGCATCTTTGAGTTTGGCGGCGGTAACATATCCGTCCGTCTGCATCAGTTCTTGATAGCGGCGGTTTACCTCCACACGGATTTTATCTACCGCAAGGTTGATTCTCTGCGCTTCGACGCTCTTGCCCGAAGCACGGCTGTTCTTCACGTCCCACAGCCGTGGGGGAACGTCCATCTTGCAACTGAACTGTTTAATCTCGCCGTCCACCGTGATACGGCACATCAGAGGCAGGTTGCCGTTGGGCTTCTCGCTGCCTTTCTTCACGTAAAATAATACCTTGAATGTACTACGCATAACTCACTCATTCTTTTTTTGGTTACAAAATTAGTTATTAGTGAGTTACCGACAGCTATGTAAATTTACGCAAATCGCAGAAACAGAACCATTTAGCAAGAAATCTGCACCCGTTACGGGAGTAACGAGGTGGTAACTGAACTCTTGCGCCGTTTGGCTTCGAGGTGGTATTTCGTTGGCTCTGTCCCATAGAAAAAAACAAAGCGTAACGAACGCTCTATCAGCTAATTCGCTACGCTTTGCCCAAATTTACTTTTTTTCGCTATGTGTTTATTTTAAAAAAATAGCTTGCGGTTCATTGGTTGTGTCTTTGCTTGCGGGGATGTTGCGCGAGGAGCAGGAGGCAGAGCGTCATCCACGGCAAGTGTATTTCGGCATTCGGAACGAGGATCCGTGCGGCAACGCTGACGCCGAATTGGACGACAACGACAAGCAGGATCACTACGCGAATGACTTTCTCAATTTCCATGCAAAACGTGCGGGTTTCTGTTGCGCTAATGCAAAGATAGAAAAGAAAAATCGAAAAACAAGCGAAATTTATTGAAATTCGATAAATACTTTTCGAAAACCGTTCCGCCTTTGTCTCCGGAAATAAAAAACGCAACCCGAGGGTTGCGTCAAGGGGTTTCGAAGGGTTTCGGCTTTCCGGGCAGAAGTGCCGGGGACAGGTTCGGTCGGCTGGCCTGCCGGTTCGGACGGGTCACTCCGCATCGACGAACTTGTAGAGCTGGTCGCCGCGGCGGATCACCCCCGGCGTGCGGATGGCACACAATTCGCCCTGCGCCACCGATCCGACCGGCTCGCCGTCGGGACCGTGCAGCTCCTCGAGCGGTTGTTCGGCCACCCCCCGTCGTGGCGCCGAGGAAGAAGATCTCCTCGCCGACGGCCAGCGGGGCCGCCTCGACGGCCACCTCGGCCACCGAGAGCTTCTTGTAGAAGTTCACCACCTTGCCGACATAGACCTTGCGGCGTGTGGCCGATGATCCGTAGGCCGGGCTGTACTCCACGACCGGACGCCCGGCGTAGTAGCCCTCCCAGAACCCGCGGTTGAAGACCGTGCGCAGCCGCTCCTTGAGCGATGCGGCCAGCTCGGGGGTGTAGCGCCCCTCTTCGAGGGCGTGCAGCGCCTGGTCGTAGCACTCCACGACGCGCTTCACGTACTCCGCGCCGCGGGCCCGCCCCTCGATCTTGAGCACACGAACCCCCGCGCCGATCATCCGGTCGAGGAAGTCGATCGTGCAGAGGTCCTTGGGCGAGAGGACATACCGTCCGTCGATGTCGAGCTCGGCCCCCGTCTCCTTGTCGCGTACGGTGTACTTGCGTCGGCACAGCTGCCGGCAGGCCCCGCGGTTGGCCGAGCAGCCCGTCTCGTAGAGCGACAGGTAGCATTTGCCCGAGATCGACATGCAGAGCGCCCCGTGGGCGAACATCTCGATCTCGACCAGCTCGCCGCGCGGGCCGCGTATGTCGTCCGCGACGATCCGGTCGCGGATCCCGGCCACCTGCTCGAGCGACAGTTCGCGTGCGAGGACCACCGTGTCGGCCCATTGTGCATAGAACTTCACGGCCTCCGAGTTGGAGATGTTGCACTGCGTCGAGATGTGCACCTCGACGCCCGCCCGGCGGGCATAGAGGATGACGGCCATGTCCGAGGCGATGATGGCGTCGATGCCCTCGCTCTTCGCCCGGTCGATCACCTCGTGGGCCGCGGCGATCTCGTCTTCGTAGATGACCGTATTGACCGTCAGGTAGGTGCGCACACCGGCGGCGTGAGCCGTCGCCACGATGCGCGCCAGGTCGTCGAGCGTGAAGTTGGCAGCCGATGCCGACCGCATGTTGAGTTTCCCGACCCCGAAGTAGACGGCGTCGGCGCCGGCCTGGATGGCTGCGGCGAGCGATTCGTAGCTCCCCACGGGAGCCATGATTTCGATATCGGAGCGTTTCAAGGCAGTGGCTCTTTCTGAAAGTTTACTTGTTGCGCCCCATGAGGCCTTCGGCGAATTCGCGCATCCGCAGCGTGCGTGCGGGATCGGCCGAGAGCGAGTCGAGGGTGGCGAGCGCCCGCTCGAAGCGCAGCGAGATCTGCTGCTCGGTCAGCCGCGGGATATCCAGCCGGTCGTAGACCTCCTTCACGCGGGCGATCTTCTCGGCGTCGGTCAGCGTCGCGTCGCGGTAGGTGTGGCGCAGAATCTCGCGTGTGGGTTCGTCGGCGCGGCTCATTGCCGTGACCATCAGGTAGGTCTTCTTGCCTTCGAGGATATCGCCGCCGATGGCCTTGCCCAGCCGTTCGTCGCCGTAGCTGTCCAGCAGGTCGTCCTGCAGCTGGAAGGCGAGCCCCAGCTCCACGGCAAAGCGGCGCAGCTTGCGGCAGTCCTCCTCGGAGGCGCCGCCCAGTGTGGCGCCGATCACGGCCGAACCGGCCAGCAGCACCGAGGTCTTCAGCTCGATCATGTGCATGTACTCCACCACCGAAACCTTCTGTTTCTGCTCGAAGTCCATGTCGTATTGCTGGCCCTCGCACACCTCGAGCGCCATCTGGTTGAAGGTTGCCAGGATCTGGGGCAGCAGGTGCGCCGGCACACCGCTCAGCAGGCGGTAGGCGCAGATGAGCATCGCATCGCCCGAGAGGATGGCCACGTTCTGCCCCCAGCGGGCGAAGACCGAAGGCTTGCCGCGCCGCATGGCGGCATTGTCCATGATGTCGTCGTGCAGCAGCGTGAAGTTGTGGAACATCTCCACGGCCGCGGCTGCCGGAAGCGCCGACTGTATCTGGTCGGAGAAGATGCCGCAGGAGAGCATCACCAGCATCGGCCGCAGACGCTTGCCGCCGCCGCCGAGCGAGTAGCCGATCGGGGCGTAGAGCAGCTCGGGCTCGGCCGGGAAATCGGTCTGTGCCAGATAATTCTCGATTGTGGCGAGCAATTCCTCGTTTGTTTGCATGGTATGAATCGATTTTTGATGTCGGATTGTGTCCCAAAAGTAGGAAAAAACTTTGGAGTGGCCGAATTTTCGATTAACTTTGACCTGATATTTTTAACATAAAACCTGAAACCTGCTATGAAAAAACTCGCAATCGGCGTGGACATCGGGGGAATCAATACCGCTTTCGGACTTGTGGATGAAAACGGCGATCTCTATGCCGAATCGGTCATTTCGACCAAGAAATATCCCTATGTGGACGACTATCCCACCTATGTGCAGGATCTCTGCGACTCGATGCATGCACTGGCCAAGAGCCTTTCGTTCGAATATGAGCTGGCAGGTATCGGTATCGGTGCGCCCAATGCCAACTACCACAAGGGCACGGTGGAGATGCCGGCCAATTTGTGGAAGTTCCGCGACAGCGACCCCAATCAGGATGAGAACCGCCGTATTTTCCACCTCGCGGAGGACATTTCGCGCTGCTTCGGCGGTGTGCGTACGATCGTCACCAACGATGCCAATGCCGCGACGATCGGCGAGATGATCTACGGTAACGCCAAGGGCATGAAGGACTTCGTGATGGTGACGCTCGGCACCGGTCTCGGATCGGGTTTCGTGTCGAACGGCGAGATGATCTACGGCCACGACGGTTTTGCCGGCGAGCTGGGACACATCATCGTCGAGCGCAACAACGGCCGTGAGTGCGGCTGCGGGCGGCGCGGCTGTCTGGAGACCTACGTTTCGGCGACGGGCCTCAAGCGGACGGCTTTCGAGCTGATGGCCAAGATGACGGCCCCGAGCCGTCTGCGCAGCATCGCCTACGACGACTTCGACGCCTCGATGGTGTCGGCGGCCGCCGAGCAGGGCGATCCCGTAGCTCTGGAGGCTTTCCGTTTCACGGGCGAGATGCTGGGCCGTGTGCTGGCCGATGTGGTGACGATCACCTCGCCGGAGGCCATCTTCCTCTTCGGCGGTTTGGCTAAGGCCGGGAAACTGCTCTTCGAGCCGACGCAGTGGTACATGGAGGAGAACATGCTCTTCGTCTTCAAGAACAAGGTGAAGCTGCTCCCGAGCGGCATCCAGGGCAAGAACGCCGCCATCCTCGGCGCATCGGCGCTGATCTGGCAGGAGATGGGCCGTTGTTAATTTTAAGGGCCGTCCGGTGAAAATGGGCCGGGGCGGAGTCTCGATCAAGACTCCGCCCCGGTTTTTTGTCGGGCTCTGTACGTTTTTCCTCCGCCTCCTTTCCGGAAAAGAAAGCCCCGGACATCGGCCGATGTCCGGGGCTTGTGCGGAACGGGCCCTCATTGTCAAGGGCCTTGGCCGGATCAGCGCATGGCGATCTCGGCCTGTCCGATCAGACGGCCCTCGCAGTAGAGCTGAATCCGGTAGGTGCCGGCCGTGAAGCCCTTGCTGGTGTAGAAGATGCCCACGTCGAGGTCCTTCGTGTTGTCGTATTCCACTTCACGCATGGCCGAATAGCTCAGGCGCTCGCCCTCGAACTCGAAGGTCGGCATCTCCTCGGTGGTCAGCACATAACCGTCGGGCGAGGTGATCCGCACGTAGATGGCCTTGTTGCCCGGTTCGGCAAGTTCGTTGGCCGAGAGGACGAAATCGACGCGCAGGCGCGAGGCGTTCTTGACGCGCGTCACTTCGCGGCTGTTCACGTTGAGGGCCGTGAGCGAGATGTCGCGGGCGCGCAGCACGGCGCCGATGCGTACCTTGTTGTCCAGCTCGGCGGCCTTCTCTTCGGCCATCTCGGCGCGCAGGTTGGCCGAGGAGATCTCCTTGCGGTAGGAGACGTTCTCCTTGATGAGCTTCTTGTTCAGGGTGTTGAGCGAGTCGATCTGCCGCACGTAGCTCTTCATGATCGAACGGAGGGTGCCCACCTCCTTCTCGTATTGCTTGATCTTGGCCAGGTTCCACGAGCGCTCCTTCTTGAGCCGCGTCATGAGCGAGTCGGCCCGTTCGCGCTCGATCGTGAGGTTGGCCGAGATCGAGTCGTTCGAGATCTGCAGGTTGTCGTAGTCGGTCATCAGCCGTCCCAGGTCGCTCTGGATCGAGTCGCGGTCGGCCTGCAGCAGCTCGTTGTCGCGCATCTGCTGGCGGTGGATGCCGTAGTAGAGCGCCGAGAGCGCCACCAGAATCACCGAAAGGATGATGATGACGATGCGGTAGCCGCGGATCGAGTTCTGGTCCGGTTGCGGGGTCATGTAGTCGTCCTCTTCGAATTCCGAAGGGTCGTATCCCTGTTTGTTCTCCATAGGTGTCGGTTTTGGCACAAAGATAAACAAAAATTTATTTGATCAGACTGCTCAGCGGGTATTTGAGCCCCTTGTAGCCCGAAATATAGGCATTGATGCTCCCGATCTTCACCGGAGACTCGATGTAGAGCGGGATCTTGTTCTCGTCGTCCGAGATCCAGATCGTGAAGACCGAGCCGTCGGTGAACGAGTAACCCTGCGAGGAGCCCAGCTGGCAGTCGAACTTCAGCGTGCGGAACTTCCCCATGTTGCGGATCTTCTTCGTTTCGCGCCCCAGGTAGCGGTATCTCAGGTGGCGGATCGTATCCTCGAGCACCATCTGCAGCGTGGCGGGCTCCCCTTCGCGGAAGCTTGCGGCGTCGGCCGCGCGCAGCGAGAAGAAGAGCGAGATGGGATCCATGCTGTTCTCCTCGAGCGGCATGGTCTTGTGCTGTTCGGGGCGTTGGCGGCTCTGCCAGCGGGTCCGGATTTCGGAGTGCTCCCAGTCGTAGACGTAGTCGCTGCGGAAGGTGTAGTCGCCTTCGCGGATGGAGCTGTTGAAGGCTACGGGACGCAGCGTCTGCGGATCGACCCATACGGTGTAGATGTCTTCGACGTTGAAGAACCAGCGGTAGGTGGGCAGCGTGCGTCCGGCACCCACGACCTTGTAGCAGCTCATGCCGTCGTGCGACTCCTCGACGGTCGAGACCTCGACGACTCCGATCTCCGTGTTGGGGAACATCTTGGCCCGGTAGCTTACCCGGTAGTCGAGCCGTTCGCCCGGGTGGTAGAGCTGTGCGGCCAGCGGCGTGGCGGCGGCGAGCAACAGCAGGGTGAGTATCTTTCGTTTCATTGTTTCCGGTCGTATGTGTTTTGTTCAACAAACGTATTTTCGATAATCCATAGTGTCTTTCCCTGTCAGGAGATGCGCGAGAAGTCGATCCCGTCGCGTCCGGCGTAGCGGCTGCGCAGCTCCCTCAGCCCTTCGTGTCCGGGGAGTGCGAGTTGCGGGTCAGCTTCGAGCAGACCGACGGCCGCCTCGCGCGAGACGGTGAGGATCTGCACGTCGGCCGTGGGGTTGGCGATCTTCAGGTCAAAGGCCATGCCGCTCTGCAACGTGCCGTTGATGTCTCCCGCGCCCCGCAGTTTGAGGTCGAGCTCCGCGAGGCGGAATCCGTCGTTGGTCTCGCACATGGCATCGAGACGCGCCCGCGCCTCGCGCGAGAGCTTCTCGCCGGTCATCAGGATGCAGTAGGACTGTTCGCCGCCGCGTCCCACGCGGCCCCGCAGCTGGTGCAGCTGCGAAAGACCGAAGCGCTCGGCCGACTCGATGACCATCACCGTGGCGTTCGGCACATCGACCCCCACCTCGATGACCGACGTGGCAACCAGTATCTGCGCCTCGCCCTCCTTGAACTGGCGCATCGACTCCTCCTTGTCGGCGGGCTTCATCTTGCCGTGACAGATCGCCGTGACGTATTCGGGCAGCGGAAAGTCGCGCGAGATGGCCTCGTAGCCGTCCGTGAGGTCCTTGTAGTCCATCGCCTCCGACTCCTTGATGAGCGGGTAGACGACGTAGACCTGCCGACCCTGGCGGATCTGCCGGCGCATGAAGCCGAAGAGCTTGAGCCGCGCGGCGTCGGTATAGTGGAAGGTCCGGATCGGACGGCGACCCGGCGGGAGCTCGTCGATCACCGAGACGTCGAGGTCGCCGTACAGGGTCATGGCCAGCGTCCGGGGGATCGGCGTGGCGGTCATGACCAGGATATGCGGCGGCTGTGCGTTCTTGGTCCAGAGGCGGGCGCGCTGCTCGACCCCGAAGCGGTGCTGTTCGTCGATGACGACCAGCCCCAGGTTGGCGAAGCGCACGCGGTCCTCGATCAGGGCGTGCGTGCCGATGAGGATCGACACCTCGCCCGAGGCGATGCCCTCGAGCGCGGCGCGGCGCTCGGCCGCTTTCGAGGCGCCGGTCAGAACGGCCACGCGCACCGGCATCCCGTCGAGCATCCGCGTGATCGTGGCGAAGTGCTGGCGGGCGAGGATCTCCGTGGGGGCCATCATGCAGGCCTGGAACCCGTTGTCCACGGCCAGCAGCATCGACAGCAGCGCCACGAGGGTCTTGCCGCTGCCCACGTCGCCCTGCAGCAGGCGGTTCATCTGGAACCCCGTTACGGTGTCCTGCCGGATCTCGCGGACGACGCGCTTCTGTGCGCCCGTCAGCGGAAAGGGGAGTTTTTGGTTGTAGAAGGTGTTGAACGCTTCGCCGACCTTCGGGAAGAGAAATCCGTCGCTCTTTGCCAGACGGGCCGTGCGGCGCGACTGCACGTTGAGCTGTACGCCCAGCAACTCGTCGAACTTGAGCCGGTACTGGGCCTGCCGGAGCAGTTCCTGCGATTGCGGGAAATGGATGTTGTAGAAGGCCTCGCGCAGGGGAATCAGCCCGTATTGCGTGCGCAGCGACTCGGGAAGCGGGTCGGTGATGCGGTCGCGGACCAGCCGCCAGAGGTTGCAGACGATCTGGTACATGCCCTTCGTGCCGAGCTGGTTCGAGAGTTTCTCGGTCGAGGGGTAGATGCCCTGCATGCCGCTCTCGGCCTTGCGCGAGAGGGCCTGTTCCATCGTTTCCAGTTCGGGGTGGGCCATCGAGAGCGTTCCGCGGTAGAACGACGGGCGCCCGAAGACCAGGTATTCGCGGCCCACCTCCACGCGCTTCTCGATCCACTTGATCCCCTGGAACCAGACCAGTTCGGCCGGGCCGCTCGGGTCCTGCACATAGGCCGTGAAGCGGCGCCGGCGCCCCTCGCCGGCATAGGCTACGCCCGTCACGCGGGCCCGGAACTGGACGTAGGCGAGGCCTGCGCCATCGGTGATTTCGGCGATGCGGTAGATGCGCGTGCGGTCGATGTAGCGGAACGGGAAGTGGCGGAGCATGTCGCCCAGGGTCCGGATGCCCAGTTCCCGTTCGAGCAGTTTGGCCCGCACCTCGCCGACGCCGCTCACATACTTGATATCGCTGTCGAGGTAGTCCACAGGACAAATATACGAAGTTTTCGGTTCATTCGGTCAAATCGCGCGGCAATTCGCCCTGCCCGGCCTGCGGCAGTCCTCCCGGGCGCGGATTTCCGGCATGTGTCAGCGTTCTGCAAAGAGCCGATCGGGCTTCGGGATTACGATCTTCCGTATTTTATTATCTTTGCCTGTGATGATCCCCCAAAAACCGTACGCCATGAAACGATACATAGCGACGCTGCTCCTGACAATCACGACCTTTGCGGTACAGGCCCGCGAGGTTTTCCCGCTCAACGAGGGGTGGCGTTTCTTCTTCAAGTCGGAGAATACGAGCGACAATGCCCGGCACGTCACCCTGCCCCACAGCTGGAATACCGATGCCTCGGCCGAGGGCCTCTGGCTCGAGACGACCGGAAACTACCAGAACGATATCTACCTGCCTCAGAACTGGGCCGACAAACGGCTTTTCGTGAAGTTCTACGGCGTGCAGTCCGTGGCCGACCTGTTCGTGAACGGGCGCCATGCCGGCACGCACCGCGGCGGAGCGACGGCCTTCGCCTTCGAGATCACCGATTATGTCCGCTTCGGGACCGACAACTCGCTGCTGGTCGTGGTTTCCAACAGCCAGCGCAACGATGTCTTGCCTACCTCGACCGACATGAATCTCTACGGCGGCATTTACCGCGAGGCCGAACTCATCGTGACCGACCGCACGGCCATCTCGCCGCTCTATCTCGGGTCGGACGGCGTGCTGCTCCACCCGCAGCGGGTCGATGCCGCGGCTGCCGAGGGTGAGGCCGAGATCCACCTTACTTCGAAGGGTGAGAACGCCTGTACCGTACGTCTGGAGATCACCGATCCCGAGGGGCGTCCGGTCTTTTCGCGCCACCAGCGCGCCCGCCTCGACGGCAAACCGGTCATCGTGCCCTTCTCGGTCGGGAATCCGGCGCTGTGGAGTCCCGATTCGCCGTCGCTCTATACCGTGACCGCCTCGATCGGCGAGGACAGCATCACCGACCGGGTGGTCGTCCGCACCGGTTTCCGTTCGGTGGCGCCTGCTCCCAGCGGCGGGTTGCTGCTGAACGGGGTATTGACCCCGATCCGGGGTGTGGCCTTCCACCACGACAATGCCATTGTCGGCGGCCGCCTCACGGCCGAGGACTACGACGCCGATCTGGTGCGGATCCGCGACGTGGGGGCCAATGCCCTGCGGTCGGCCGTCATGCCCCATGCACAGTACCTATACGACCGCTGTGACGAGCAAGGCATGCTGGTCTGGATCGACATCCCGTTCCATAGTGCCCCGTTCCTGGGTGATGTGGCCTATTTCGCTACGCCGCTCTTCGAGGAGAACGGCATCGAGCAGTTGCGCGAGATCGTGGCGCAGAACATCAACCACCCCTCGGTGCTCATGTGGGGGCTCTTTTCCCGCCTGCGTCCCCGCGGCGACGACATGGCGCCCTATATCCGGCGGCTGAACGATACGGCTCACGCGATGGACCCCTCGCGGCCTACGGTGGCGTTGAGCGATCAGGATGGCGAGATCAACTTCGTGACGGATCTGATTGTCTGGAAGCAGACGGTCGGGTGGAAGCGCGGCACGACGGACGATGTGGCCGTGTGGCGCGACCAACTGCGCCGCAACTGGTCCCACCTGCGTTCGGGCGTCAGCTACGGGGGCAGCGGATTCATCGGCCACAAGAGCTATACGGCGCAGTCCGAGCCGCGGGCGAACTGGATGCCCGAGGATCATCAGACGCGCTTCCACGAGGAGTATGCCCGCAACCTGCAGAGCGACTCGCTCTTCTGGGGCATGTGGATCGACAACATGTTCGACTTCGGTTCCTACCGCCGGCCCTACGGGGTGAACGGCGCCGGGCTGGTAACCTTCGACCGCCGCGACTGCAAGGATGCCTACTACCTCTACCGGGCCATGTGGAACCGCAGAAGCCCGACGCTCCACATCGCGGACAAGTACCGCCGTCTGCGTGATGTGCCCCGCCAGGCTTTCCGCATCTATTCGTCGGCCGGCACGCCGCTGCTCCTCGTGGGCGGCGACACGGTGGCCGTGACCGAGTATGCCGCCTGCCAGTTCCGCTCGGATTCGGTCGATGTCATGGGGCGAGTCGAGGTGAAGGCCGTGGCGGGCGACCTGCGCGACAGCGTCACTATTCTTGTCGGCAACGTGCTAAAACCGAAACGGCTTCCGGTCCCTCGGCGAACAGCAGGTCAGCAAACGACAAATTAGCTTCGAACGGCATCCGGTCGGAGAAGACCTGATAGTAGGGCTCGGCGATGAACGCCGGGCCCTCTCTGTGTTTGGGCCTGAGGTCCGTATCGCCGGGTGCGGCCTCGACGTATCGCTCCGAGAGCGCGGGCATCGGGATGCGGGCCTGCCTGCAGAGCACCTCCAGCAGCCCGAGGTCGAGGTCGGCCAGAAATTCCGGACTGCGGCGGTAGAAGGGTTCGAACAGCGGGGCGTAGTGGTCGAAGTAGGGCGACGAACGGTAGGAGGCCACGAGGGCGCCCCAGTGCTGGTGCTGCCAACGCTTCGAGTAGTCGAGGCGCACGTCGCGCACGGGTTGCCCGGGACGGTTGGCGTGACGCACGTGGGCCGTCAGCTCCATCACGCCGTCCGTGGCGAGGATCCGCGCGCGGTTGCGCTCCGAGCGCTTGATGAAGTGTTCGCCGAGGTCCACGACGCATCCGCCGCGGCTCAGGTGCCAGAAGTACTCCACCGAGGGGAGATAGGCCAGCGGGAGGATCGTCATGGCTCCTGCCAGGCCCCGTCGGCCTTGATGAGTTCGACAAGCCGGTCGAGGGCCTCCTCCTGCGGGATGTTGCGCTCGACGACCTCGCGCCCGCGGTAGAGGGTGATGCGTCCCGGTCCGGCACCCACGTATCCGTAGTCGGCATCGGCCATCTCGCCCGGGCCGTTCACGATGCAGCCCATGACGCCGATGCGGAGGTTCCTGAGGTGCGACGTGCGTGCCTTGATCCGCCCGAGTGTCTGTTCGATGTCGTAGAGCGTCCGCCCGCAGCTCGGGCAGGCGATGTATTCGGTGTGCGAGAAGCGCACGCGGGCGGCCTGCAGGATCATCAGCTCCACCTCGCGGATGCTCTCTTCGTCGTGTGCCGGGGCGTCGATCCAGATGCCGTCGGCCAGTCCGTCGAGCAGCACCGGCCCCAGGTCGGCTGCAGCCTTTACGGCCAGTGTCGTGAGGTCCGTGTCGTCGTAGCGGCGCCGGATGATCACCGGGGTGTCGGCGGGCTCGAGATCGAGAATCGCCGCACGCAGTTCGGCCGTAGGGTTGCCCGAACGGGCCTCGAGGATGCGGAACCCGTCGTGCGGTTCGCCGTGTACGACCGGTACGGCGACCTTCGAGCGGCGGCGGTACTCGGTCGGTGAATAGCGTTCGGGATGCCGCACGGGAAATTCGCCCGGACGTTGTGCGAAGTGCTCGACCAGAAGCCGCGCTACGGGGATCTCGTGCTCCGGGGCCTCGGTCAGCGAGACGCGGATCGTGTCGCCGATGCCGTCGGCCAGCAGCGCGCCGATGCCCACGGCGCTCTTGATGCGCCCTTCGAGTCCGTTTCCGGCCTCGGTCACTCCGAGGTGGATCGGATAGTTCATCCCCTCGGCCTCCATGGCCTCGACCAGAAGCCGGTAGGCGGCGACCATCACGCGCGTGTTGCTCGATTTCATCGACACGACCACCTGGTCGAATGCCTTGGCGCGGCATACGCGCAGGAACTCCATCGCCGAGACCACCATGCCTTGTGGCGTATCTCCCCATTGGTCGAAGACCCGTTTGGCGAGCGACCCGTGGTTTACGCCGATGCGGAGTGCAACGCCACGCTCACGGCATTGGTCGATAAGCGCTTCCAGTTCGCCGTGGCCGGTGCGGTAGTTTCCCGGGTTGATGCGGACTTTTTCTACATACCGGGCCGCAATCGAGGCCACTTCGGGCACGAAATGGATGTCGGCGACGGTGGCCGTGCGGTATCCCTCCTCGCGGAGGCGCGCGACGATCCGCTGCAGGTTTTCGGCTTCGCGCCGTCCCTGTGCCGTGAGGCGTACGATCTTGCCGCCTGCGCGGTCGATGCGTTCGATCTGTGCAACGCAGGCTTCGGTGTCGTTGGTGTCGGTGTTGGTCATCGACTGCACGGCGATCGGGTGATTGCCGCCGATGGTCACGTCGCCGATGCGTACGCAGCAGGTCGGCCGGCGTCTGAATTTCGTAAGATCCATTGCTTTACCTGTTTTTCGGCCGGCTTTCGCCCGCCCTTACCGCAAAGGTAATACAAAAAAAGCAGACCGCATATGCGGTCTGCTTCGATTCTCTTGGGCTTAGCCCTTGCGGGTCTTGCCCGGATTACTTGCCCGGTTTAACCGTGATAACTGCGTAACCCGTGAAGGAACCCCAGTAGTGCGTGCAGCTAACCGGGATGAAGATCTTAGCCTCCTTCTCCAGAGCGACACCCTTGATGTTCTCGAAGGTGAGCTGCGTGTTGTCGGGATTGCTGGTGAGGGAGCCTTCGCCGAACTCATCCTTTACAAGCGTCTTGGCCGTTTCGCCCGTGAGGCTGTTGTCGATTACGCGGTTGCCTTCTGCATCGGTCGTGATGTTGGTCTTTGCGTTGTCGAGATCCCATACGGTCTTTGTCAGCTTGTAGTAGTTGCCCAAGTCGCTGCCTACCGTTACACTCTTGCTATTGAAGTCGGTTACCGTGAATGCCTCGGCGCCTACGGTGAGCTTGCTACCACCTTCTACGCGGTCGGTGAAGCTTCCGCCTACGGACTTCAGCGTTGCGGTCAGCGGCTCTACGAACAGCAGGTCGAACGATGCAACCTCGTAGAAGTTGAGGTCATTGATCGAAGCCCAAACCTTGACGGTCGCCTGCTTGCCGAGGATGGCCTTACCGGCGTCGTTGTGCTCGATGGTCAGCGTGATGTCGGCCGGACCGGCGACATTTGTTGCACCTTCGTGGCTCGTTGCGGCCTTGTACCAGTTGTCACCCATACCGTTGTAGTTCATCGTGACAGCCAGGTTTCCGCTATTGCTGTAGAGGCGGTAGCCCATGTCGTTGCCCATTCCGGCGGGTTCGTTGAACTGAGCCGGGCTGTAGGGTATCTTCTGGTCGTGCGTGAACTGGATATCCCACTTGCCGCACGGCAGCAGATCCTTCACAGGCTTGCTCTCGTTGAAGAGGCGGTCCAACTCATAGTTGTAGGTGCAGTAGTCCAGAGCGCCATTCGTGTTGTAGGTCAGCGGCAGTACACGGGCTACCGTGTAGTTGGTCTGCCACCACTTCTCGTCATATCCGTAGATCGACGGCAGCGTCGAGGGTTTCAGTACCTTCAGTACGAAGTTGAAGGTGATGTCACCGGCGTAGAGGTTGTCCTCGGCCTTGATCGTGACGGTTACGTTGCGTGTGACCTCTTTGTCTGCAAGCAGATCGTTGATTACGTTGCCGATGCGGCCCGGGGTCATTACCCATGTGAAGGCGGCTGCTGACTCGTTTACGGCATCGTCGAACGTGTATACGAGCTCCTCGTCGTTCGACAGCGAGGTGCCGACCTTACCGCACTGGCGGATGTCGCTCGTCGAGATCTCAACCTTCGTGTAGGTCTTCAGGAACTGATCCTGCGAGAGGCCCTTGCCGCCGTTGAGTTTGCCGAGAACTTCGTTGATCATCTCCTTCCAAGTGAACTGGCCCTTGAAAGTTGCACAGCTGAGTTCGTACTCGAAAGTCTTCAGCGTACGCAGGTCGGTCGGTTCGATGACCTCCTTAACCCACTGGATCTTGAAGTAGCGTGCGTCTACGATAGCATCGTTGTTGTTTACATCGACGAGCGTTACGCGTACGATCGGCATCTTGTCGATGGCAGCAGCATTCTTCTTCGTTCCGTCGGGCAGTTTCGAAGTCATGATACCGTCCTCTGAAATTTCAGCGAACTCCTGCTGGTTCGTCTTGTTGTCACCCAGAACGTAGTTGATCGTCGGGATCGTGAAGCGGAACTCGAGGCCGGCAGCCTTCAGTGCCTCCTTCGTGGTCTCCTTGGCAACACCGTCCTTCTCATAGCAGCCGGTTACCATTGCGTTCAGATCGACATCGCTGTCATAAGCAGCATAGAGCGACGGTTTCGATCCTTTGGCAGCAAGCGTGTGTTCCGAGAAGTGGTAGTGCTTCTTGTCGGTGCACTCGAAAGTATCCTCCGTCTGCTTGTCGCTGTTCTTGTCATAGAGGGCGGCAATCTTCGGGGTAACTTTGGCCTCCGAGAGACGTGCGTAGTCCGAGTATACGGCAGCGCCATCCTCACCTTCGCCGAGCCACTTCTTGGCGATGGGAACCTTCAGTGCAGCCGTATAGATGGCATTGTTCTCTTCGGGCTTCAACTCGGCACCGGCGAGTTTCTTTACCGAAACCGTCAAGACTCCGTTGGCCACCGAGTAGTCGGTCACCTCGAGCAACTTCGTCGGAACGGCGGCGCGCGTAGCGGCCTGCTCGAACAGGAACTCCGGAGTCTCGATGTCATTATCCGTTACGGCCGAGGGGCTGATCAGGTAGCGAACCGAGTTGGCGCTGATAGACGTAGTTTGCTCGGTGTTCCCTGCTTTAACAATCTCGTCATCAGTACCAACAGTGATCGACAGCGGGAAGTAGCTGAACGTACCCAGCTCAATGGTCTCAATACCATCGATATAAAGCTCGGGGATCAGCTGGACGCTCGTCAGACGACCTGCGATCTTGGCCGACAGCCCGTCTACAGCCTCCTGAATCTCCGTAGCAATCTTGTCGTCGATAACACCGTTGTTATCTTCGATAGCCTTGGTCAGGTATGCTTTGATCGTTGCGTCATACTTGTCGATAGCCGTCGTAATGTCGTTGCCCGTAACCAGTCCTGCAGCAGCTACAGCTGCGTCGAAACGGGTCTGGAAAGCGGCTTCGCAGGCCTCTCCGGCGGGCAGTGATGGCAGCGTTCTTGGCTGCATCGATGGCCTCCTGAATAGCACTCTCAGTCGTGAATTTGCCCAGAGCGTCCGTTACGGCCGTGATTGCCTTACCTACATCCTGCGTCGTAGCATACGAATTGAGGGTCGTCGTGAGGTAATCCTTCGTTACATAGTTGGCCTCGATTGCGTCAATTGCGTCACGAAGGGGCTGCAGGTCTTCGTCCGTAATCTGAGTATCTTCGAGAGCCTGAACGCGCGATTCGAGGGCTTTCAGGCTCTCGACCGTGGTTTTCATCGAGTTCAATTGCGACTCGATGTCTGCGATCTTACCGGTCGTCAATTCGTCGATCCGGTCATTGATCTTGTCGATGTCGTCGTCGTAGTCCTTACAACCGACACCTGCCAGCATTGTTCCTGTCAAGAACAATGCAAGAAGCTTTTTGAAAGTTTTCTTCATAAGACAGAATAGAATTGAAATGGATTTGGATGTTTGAGTTTTATGTGTTTTGGTTCTGTTTTTTCTTGCTTTCAGTACTTTCCCATGTCGATTTCGGTATCATATATGATACCAACGATGCAAATATATATATAAAAATTTGCACAACAAAATTTTCAATCGTTTTTTGAAATGGGAGTGGTTTATGAGGAAGAGATTGCTTACATCTCTTCGAGGATTAGGGAGTTGCGCAAAGAAAGGCATCTGACGGTGCAAGAGCTTGCATATCGTTGCGATATGGAGCGGTCCAATTTGAGCCGCATCGAGGCGGGCAGGACCAATTTGACGATTCGCACCATCTGTATTATCTGTTCCGCCCTTGAGGTTGGATTGCGGGATATCATTAGATAATAAAAAAACAGTTCGATACCTATTTATATATATAGAGTATATATAACGCGATAAACATCGGAACGGATTGGGTGAAAACCCGGACGGAGCGATGTAAAGTCGGTGATTCTTTTTGTAGGGTTTGTGTAAAAGTCGTATCTTTATGCCTGCAAAAAGGACCGGCTGTTGAATAGTATCGATCTGATAGTCTGCTTGATTCTGCTGCTGGCCGTATGGAACGGCTGGCGGCAGGGCCTCGTCGTGCAGGTATGTTCGCTGGCGGGAATCGTCGTTGCCATCTGGCTGGCGGCGCATTACGGCGCCCGGGTCGGGGCGTGGCTGCGGCTCGACGAGTCGTTTTCGGCGGCGGGCGGATTTGTCGCCGTGCTGGTCGTTGTGGTGCTGGTCGTCGCGGTCATCGGGCGTTTGTTGCGCGGGGCATTCCGCTTCGCGGGTTTCGGTCTGGTCGATACGCTGCTGGGCGTGGTTGTGGCCGTGCTGAAGTACCTGCTTGTGCTCAGTGCGCTGTTTGCGGCTTTCGATCGGATCAATGCCGACTACACGCTGGTCGAGGCCCGTACGATCGATCAGTCAAGGAGTTACAAACCTGTCCTGCATTTGTCGGAGGCCGTGTTCCCCTTCCTCGAGTGGGTGGGCGACCGGGTTCCGGAGCTGGACGAAAAGAGCGAAGACGATGGAGCGTAGTTTCAAGGGGACGGTGGTCCGGGCAACCGGAAGCTGGTATGAGGTGCTGACCGACGGCGGGACGGTCCGCTGCCGGATTCGGGGGCGGCTGCGTCTCGAGGGACGCCGCTCGACCAACCCCGTGGTGGTGGGCGACGAGGTGGCGTGCGAGGCCGACGAGGGGGGCGATTGCGTGATCGCCGATATCCTGCCCCGCCGCAACTACGTGATCCGCCGGGCATCGAACCTCTCGAAGGAGTCGCACATCATCGCCGCGAACATCGACCAGGCCCTGCTGCTGGTCACGCTGCGCGATCCGGAGACCCCGCCGGAGTTCGTGGACCGGTTCCTGGTGACGTGCGAGGCCTACAAGGTGCCGGTGACGATCCTGTTGTCGAAGATCGACCTGCAGGATGCCGGGGCCGTCGCGGAGTTCCGTGCCGTTTACGAGCGTGCGGGCTACCGCGTGCTGGAAGCTGCGGCCCTCTCGGGTGAGGGGGTCGGGGAGGTCCGTTCGCTGCTTGCCGGACGCCGGACGCTGGTCTCGGGCAATTCGGGTCGGAAAATCGACCCTCATCCGGGCGATCGACCCGTCGCTCGACATCCGCACGGGCGAGATTTCGGAGAGCCACCGCAAGGGGCGCCACACGACGACCTTCTCGACGATGTATCCGCTCTCCGAGGGCGGTGCGGTCATCGATACGCCGGGAATCAAGGGGTTCGGGCTGATCGATATCGACGATGCCGAGCTGTGGCACTACTTCCCCGAGATGCTGCGCGTCGCTTCGGGGTGCCGTTTTTACAATTGTACGCACACGCACGAGCCCGGCTGCGCCGTGGTCGAGGCGGTCCGTTCGGGCGAAATCGCCCTCGCGCGCTACGAAAGTTACCTGAAAATGCTCGATGAAGATGACAAATACCGAAAATAACGGTCCGGTGCTGCCGCCCGGTGCGGAGTTCGGCCCCGAGGCGGGCGGCGACGGCGAACGGATCGCCTGCCTCGCGGACTTCATGCTTCCGGAGCGCTATGCCACGCTGCGCCGTGCCGTGGCGATGCGCACACGCTACATGACCGTGCTGGCCGAGAACATGTTCCACGGGCAGAATGCCGCGGCGCTCATCCGCCATTGCGAGGCGTTCGGCCTGCAGGAGATGCACACGATCGAGACCCTTTGCCGCTTCGAGCCGAGCGCCGCCGTGGTGCGGGGCACGGACCGCTGGGTCGATGTGCGCCGCCACCGGTCTACGGCCTCGGCGGTCGGGGCCCTGCGTGCTGCGGGCTACCGCATCGTGGCGACGACACCCCACCGCGAGGATTGCACGCCCGAAACCTTCGATGTGACACGCGGCCCCTTCGCGCTGGTGTTCGGCACCGAGCATGCCGGCATCTCCGACGAGATCGTCGCCTCGGCCGACGAGTTCCTGCGCATCCCGATGTGCGGCCTGGTCGAGAGCCTGAACGTCTCGGCTTCGGCGGCCATCCTCATCTACGAGCTTTCGGAGCGGGTGCGCCGCACGGTGCCCGACTGGAGGCTGACGCCTGCCGAGCAGGCCGATGTGCTGTGCCGCTGGATGCGCCGCAGCGTGAAGGATTCGGAGGAGATTCTCAAACGTAAATTCGGGGAGGAGATACGATGAACATTTTACGGAAACAGTTCCTGGCCCATGTAGCCCAGACCTCACCTTCGCCCATGCTGGTCGAGGTGGCCCGGGCCGAGGGGTCGTTTTTCTACACGCCCGAGGGCAGGCGCTACTACGATCTGGTGGCGGGCGTCTCGGTGAGCAACGTCGGCCATGCCAATCCGGCGGTCGTCCGGGCCGTGCAGGAGCAGGCTGCGCGCTACATGCACGTGATGGTCTACGGCGAGCTGGTCGAGACGCCGCAGGTCGAGTATGCGGCACGGATCGCCTCGCTGCTGCCCGATCCGCTCGAAAGCGTCTATTTCGTGAACTCCGGGGCCGAGGCGGTCGAGGGTGCGCTCAAGCTGGCCAAACGCTATACGGGCCGCACCGAACTGATCTCCATGCGGCGGGCCTACCACGGCTCGACACACGGGGCGATGTCGGTGATGGGGACACCCGAGGGCGAGGAGTGGAAGGGAGCCTTCCGCCCGCTGCTGCCCGATGTGCAGGCCATCGAGTTCAATGACTTCGATGCCCTGGCGTCCATCACCGAACGCACGGCCTGCGTGCTGACCGAACCGGTGCAGGGTGAGGCGGGTGTGCGTCTGCCGCAGCCGGGATACCTCGAGGCGCTGCGGCGCCGCTGCGACGAGGTGGGAGCGCTGCTCGTCTTCGACGAGATCCAGACCGGACTGGGACGTACGGGCGAACTCTTCGCCATGCAGAAATACGGCGTGACGCCCGATATCGTCTGCCTGGCCAAGGCCTTCGGCGGCGGCATGCCGCTCGGGGCCTTCGTCTCGCGGCACGAGATCATGGACACCCTGCAGTCGAACCCCGTCCTGGGGCATATCACCACCTTCGGCGGCCATCCGGTCTGCTGTGCCGCCGGGCTTGCGGCCCTGAACTACCTGCTGGAGCATCATGTCGTCGAACAGGTCGAGGCGAAGGGCGCGCTCTACGAGCGTTTGCTCGAAGACCATCCCGCCGTGCGGGAGATCCGCCGCAGCGGTTTGCTGCTGGCCGTCGAACTGGGGGCGTCGGAGCGCCTCTACCGCATTATGGAACTCTTCAAGGAGGCGGGAATCATGAGCGACTGGTTCCTCTTCTGCGACACGGCCTTCCGCATCTCACCCCCGCTGACCGTCTCCGGGGAGGAGGTGCGCGACAGCGCCCGCCTGATTCGCGAGTGCCTCGACCGGTTGTAGCCTGGTCCGGAAAACAGCACCCCCTGCAGCCCGATGGCTGCAGGGGGTGCTGTTTTTGTCTCCGGATCGCTATGCCTCCTCGGCGAAGGCCTTCAGGCGGGCGATCTCCTCGGGCCAGCGGGCCTCGTCGGGCGTCTCGAGGATCAGGGGGATACCGTCGAAGCGCGGGTCGCGGGCAATGTAGCGGAAGCACTCGATGCCGATCATGCCGTCGCCCAGCGGCGTGTGGCGGTCTACACGGCTGCCCAGAATCTTCATGGCGTCGTTCAGGTGCATGCCCTTCAGGTAGCGGAACCCGATGACGCGCTCCAGTTCGGCAAAGGTCGTTTCGCAGGCCTCTGCGGTACGTAGGTCGTATCCGGCGGCGAAGGCGTGGCAGGTGTCGATGCAGACCCCTACGCGTGACTTGTCCTCCACGCGGTCGATCAGGTAGGCCAGGTGCTCGAAGCGGAATCCGAGGTTCGACCCCTGGCCCGCCGTATTCTCGATTACGGCCGTCACACCTTGTGTCCGGTCGAGTGCGAGGTTAATCGACTCGGCGATGCGGTCGAGACTTTCCTCTTCGGTGATCTTGCCCAGATGGCTCCCCGGATGGAAGTTCAGTCGGTCGAGTCCCAGCTGTTCGCAGCGGTGCATCTCGTCGAAAAAGGCTGCGCGCGACTTCTCGAGTGCCTCGCGCTCGGGATGCCCGAGATTGATCAGGTAGGAGTCGTGGGGCAGGATCTGTGCCGGGGTGTAGCCTCCTTCCCCGCAGGCGCGGCGGAAGGCTTCGATCTGTTCGGCCTTCAGGGCGGGTGCGACCCATTGGCGCTGGTTCTTGGTGAACAGGGCGAAGGCCGTGGCTCCGATGGCACGGGCGTTCGCGGGGGCGTTCTCGACCCCGCCTGCAGCACTTACGTGGGCTCCGAAGTATTTCATGTGCGATGTTTTCGGTTATGTTGCAGACAAAGTTAAAGATTTTGTAAATAAATTCATAACTTTGTCTTTCGAAAAAATCCCAGCTACGATGCGATACCTCTGCCCGATACTCGTCCTTCTGTCGCTGCTTGCAGCGGCATTGCCCGCTACGGCCCAGATCTCCATCGACAAGGTCAGCGCCCCCTCGTCGGGTGTCGCCTTCCGTGATACGTTGAAATCGACCCCCGTGGATGTCGATTACTTCAGTCTGGCCCGTTACCGGGCCGAGCGTGCGGCCATCCGCAAGGAACGCAACTATCTGGAGATCGGTACCGGACTGAACGGTACGCTGACCTCGAACAACGAGAGCTGGATGAAGGTGTCGGGCGGTGACAACTCCATCACGCTGCTGGCAACGCTCTACCTGCGTCATACCTTCACCAAGAACCTCTTTTCCGTCACTACGTCGGTCGATGCCCGCTACGGCGCCAACCGCGTGAAGGTCGATCAGACGAACGACGAAGGGAACACGAAGAGCGTCGGCATCTGGTTCAAGGACCAGGACGAGATCTCGATCTCGGTGGCCCCGTCGTTCAAGCTGGCAAAGAACTGGTCCTACGGTTCGATCATCAAGTTCCGGAGCCAGTTCTCGAACGGCTACTTCTCGCGAACGCAACAGGAACGCGAGCACCTGAAGAGTTCGTTCCTCTCGCCGGGTTACCTCGACATGTCGTTCGGTTTGACCTACAAGAGCCCGACCCCCAAGTTCCCGATCTCGATCAACCTCTCGCCGGTGGCCATGAGTGCCGTGTTCGTCGAGAGCGAGCGGATTCGTAACAACCAGTGGGACAACAAGTGGGGGTGGGAGATCTACGGCCTTCCGTATCCCGACGAGACGTCGAAATACGAGGGCGGCTCGTCGGTCCAGATCGACTTCGACCGCACCTTCGGCAAGACGGGTTATCTGCGCTACCGGACCTCGATCTACTCCTTCTACGGCTGGATTACGGACATGGGGCAGAAGAACCGTTTCACCGACTATACGGAATACCGGCACGCTCTCGACAAGTGGAACAACGCCGAGGATACGAGCGTGAGCCATGACATCAAGGACAAGCCCCTGCTGGCCATCCACCCGACGTTGCGCTGGGAGAATACGCTCGAGATCAGCGCCACGCGCTTCCTGAAGACGACCTTCTCGTTCAGAATGTATTACAACCGGGCGCAGAACCTCGATCTGCAGACACAGATGCAGCTCATGGTGGGCGTGACCTATACTTTCAAGAACAAGTAACATCCGCACATGTACAAGAACTCGAAACAGACGGTGCTTTTCCCGATGCTTCTGGCAGCGGGCGTGGCATTGGGCATCCTTTTGGGACAGTATCTCGGCCGCCACGATCGGGCCTCCGAGATCCGGGGCATGCTGACACAGATGGCCCTTCCCACGAACAAACTGACCTATACGCTTTCACTCATCGAGAATCGCTATGTCGATTCCGTATCGATGGATTCTCTGGCCGAGCATGTCATCCCGAAGCTTGTCGCCGAGCTCGATCCCCACTCGGTCTACATTCCGGCCTCGGAGATGCAGGCGTTGAACGAACCCCTCGAAGGGGAGTTCGACGGCATCGGCGTGGTCTTCAACATGGCTACCGATACGGTCATCGTGCTCAACGTCATTCCGCAGGGACCGAGTGACCGGGCCGGAGTCAAGGCGGGCGACCGGATCGTGGAGATCGACGATTCGCTGGTCGCCGGGCGCCGGGTTCCCCAAAACGAGATCATGAAACGCCTGCGCGGGCCGCGCGGATCGAAGGTTCGCCTCGGTCTCGAGCGGCAGGGCATTGCCGGACTGGTTGATGTGGAGGTCGAGCGCGGCGTGATCCCGATCCGGAGCGTCGAGTCGGCCTTCCGGATCGTGGACGGCATCGGCTACATCCGTTTGGGACAGTTTGCGCGCACGACTTCGGCAGAGATCCGCGGGGCGCTCGATACGCTGCGTGCGCAGGGTATTTCGAAACTGATCTTCGACCTGCGCGGAAATTCGGGCGGTTACCTCGACCAGGCGATCCTCGTGGCCAACGAGTTCCTGCATGAAGGGCAGCTGATCGTCTATACGGAGGACCGCCACCACGAGCAGGTGCGCGAATATGCCGACGGGACGGGCTCGGCGCAGGATATGGAGGTGGCCGTGCTGATCGACGAGGCCAGTGCGTCGTCGAGCGAAATACTGGCCGGTGCACTTCAGGACAACGACCGCGGCACGATCATCGGCCGCCGTTCGTTTGGCAAGGGGCTCGTGCAGCAGCAGATCCCCTATGCCGACGGCTCGGCTCTGCGGCTGACTACGGCGCGCTACTATACGCCGACGGGCCGTTCGATCCAGAAACCCTATACGATCGGCGACGAGGCCGGATACGAGGAGGATATCTGGAACCGCTACCGCAACAACGAGTTCTTTACGGCCGACAGCATCCACTTCGCCGACTCGCTCAAACGCATCACGCCGGGCGGCAAGGTGGTCTACGGCGGGGGCGGCATCATGCCCGACGTCTTCGTGCCGGCCGATACGACCGACGTGACGAAGTATTTCGTCGAGGTGGCGGGCCGCAACATCCTCTACCGCTATACGATCGAGTATTCGGACCGGCACCGCGATGCCCTGAATGCCGTGCGGACGGTCGGGGATCTCGAGGAGCTGTTCGACAGCGACCCGGGGATGTTTGACGACTTTGTCCGTTATGCGGCGCGCAAGGGCGTGGCGCCCCGTTACGGCGACATAGCCCGTTCGCGGAAACTCATCGAGGCTCAGCTGCGGGCCTACATCGGCCGCAACACGCCCCTCGAGGACAACGGTTTCTATGCAAATATCTATCCGGTGGACAACGTGATCATGCGGGCCATCGAGATTCTGAATTCGGAACAGGATGATTAAGCGCATTATCGGTCTGATCGTCACCGTTGCGGTACTCTTCGTACTGGTCATGACGATCCTGCACGCCGGCAGCTACCGGTCGATGATCTGGGACCGGTCCGACCGTCCGGCTGCTGCCGGCACAACCCCAGTCCGTACGTCGGATGACGGGCGTGATGCGGCCTCTTCGGAGCAGACAGAACCTGCCGAGACGAGCGAGACGACGGATGCCTGATCCCGGGTCCCTGCCTGCAGAATTTCGGTTCTTGCCATACGGAAAGCGGATCATCCCGTCGGGATGATCCGCTTTCCGTTTTATGATGCTTCCCGGCGCAGAGTCTCTCGTGTCGTAGACGGTCTGCGTCTGGTTCCCCGGTGCTGGGTGTCAATAGTATTTCACCGTCTTGCCTTCGATGGCCGAGAGCAGGTTGTTGGCCGCCGACGAAGCGCCGATGCGGAACAGGTCGGTCGTGAGCCACTCCTTGCCGAGGATCTCCTCGACGATCGTGTAGTAGAGTGCGGCATCTTCGGGGGGTGCGCACCCCTCCGGCCGCCTTGAAGCCCACCTTTCGGCCCGTCTTTTCGTAATAGTCGCGAATGGCCTGACACATGACCACGGCAGCTTCGGGCGTTGCCGCCACGTCGATCTTGCCGGTCGAGGTCTTCACGAAGTCGGCCCCGGCGAGCATCGAGAGCAGCGAGGCCTTGCGGATGAGTTCGGGGCTCTTCAGGGCGCCCGATTCGATGATGACCTTCAGGATGATGTCCGAATCCATCTCGGCGCGGATCACCTCCACCTCGTTGGCCGCCTCGTCGTACTCTCCGGTAAGCATCCGGCCCACGTTGAGCACGATGTCGATCTCGTCGGCTCCGTTCTCCACGGCCATGGCCACCTCGAGGGCCTTGACCTCGAGGAAGGTCTGCGATGCGGGGAATCCGCCGGCGACGCTTGTGATGCGCATCGGCGTGCCGTCTACGGCTACGCCGACCGTTTCGACGAAGGCGGGATAGATGCAGATCGAGGCCACATTCGGGATGTGGGGATATGCCTGGTAGAATTCGACGGCCTTGCGTGCGAACTCCGTCACGGAGGCTGCCGAGTCGTTGCACGAGAGCGTCGTGAGGTCGATGGCCGAGTAGCAGAATTTGTAGACCTCCGTGTTGTGGTTGCGGCTCTCCGCCACCTTGCGGATGCGTGCTACCTCTTCATCGACACGTTCCTGGCTCCATGCCGGGGTGTATTCGTTCAGGTGATTGGCGTATTCCATACGATTTCGCTGTTTTCGACAAAATTAGAAAAATTATTCGATCCGCGCCTTCTTCGGTTGAATTATTTTCTCCCTCCCCTCCTGTCTTTTCTGCGCAGCCCTTTTCCTGGCGACCGCTGTCTCTTTTCGTTTGCTTCGCTTTCGTTTGACTTGCCCCTCCCCTCTGTTGTGGTCGAGTAAGCCCCCCCCCCCGTGCATGACACAAAAAGGACCCGGACCTTTCGGTCCGAGCCCTTCTATCCGATTTCTTCCCACCCGATTCCTGTCCGCTCAGTTCCTGTGCAGAGGCGTTCTCCCGTCGGTTCTGCCGGTCCGACCGGATGGGCGTGAGGATTGTTTTCGTCGATTACTTGCGGAGAGCCTTCAGATTTACATCCGAAGCTGCCTTCTTGGCCAGTTCGGGGTTCTTCGAGGTTGCGCTCTTGAGCTGAGCCTCGGCGCTCTTCAGGTCGCCTTCCTTCACGGCGATCACGGCACGCAGGTAATCAGCCTCGGCCGAGTTGTCCTTGGCAATGGCCTTCTTGGCACCTGCCAGGTCGTTCGACTGAACCAGGGCGATGGCCTTGTTGTAGCCTTCGAGACCGGCAGCAGCGCTCTTGTAGTTGCCCTCGGCGGCAGCCATGGCGGCCTTCGCCTCGCTGTCAGCGGCAGCGGCATACTTCTTGGCCTCGGCGGTGTTGCAGTTGGCGAGGTTGGCCAGCAGCAGGTTCTTGTTCAGGGCCGCCGACGAATCCAACTTGGCAGCCTTCTCGAACGACTTCAGGGCCGCAGCCTTGTCGCCTGCCTTTGTCTGGGCAACACCGAGGTTGTTCCAGATGCGGGCATCGTTGTACTTCTTCGAGGCGGCGGTCAGGATGGCAACCTGCTCCGCGGGGTCCTCGACGAGAACCTGTGCAGCGAAGAGGTACTCTTCGGCGCTCAGTTCTCCACCGTTGCGGTAGGCGGCCATGATCTCCTCATCGGTCTTGCCCTGCAGGTCGGTGGTGTTCACAATCTGCGAGCGGCGCAGCTCGGGCAGGATCTCCTCTTTGAGCTCCTCGAATACGCTCGACATGTTCTTGATCTCGGTCTCACGCTCTGCGGGCGAGTTGTAGAGGCTCAGCACCTGCAGGATGAGGTCCTTGTCCTTGATGTCCGACTTCTCGACCAGTTCCTTGAAGCCGTCCCAGTCCTCTCCGTAGGCTGCGGCGTCGATGTCCAGACCCGAATCCTTCAGCAGTTTGGCAACGACCTTCTTACCCGATTCGCTGCGGGCCTGCGAAAGCTTGTCGTTGAACTTCACCGGACCGTCGGGCGAAGCGTAGCCCTTCACGGCGATGTTCTGCGTGGCGCGGTCGTTCTGCATCGTCTCGTCCACGTTGGCCTTGAATGCGTCGAGGTTGGCGTTCTTCTCGTTCTTCTTCGTTACGACCGACGAGTTGATGGCGTAGAGCAGGTCGGTCTTGTCCACCACTGTGGTGATGCGCTTGAAGTTGTTGTCCATCTCCTCCATCAGGTCGCCGTACTTGAGGTCCTTCTGGAGCGTGTTCACGCCGTAGGCAACCGTCAGACCGAACTCCTTGGCCAGAGCAGCCTTGGCAGCCTCGTCGTTGCCGGCCAGCACGGCAGCCTGCTCCTTGGTCGGGATGGCACCCGTGTTGAGATTTACGAGCGTGAACTCCTTGCACTTGCCGCCCGGGCACTTGATCTCGGCGCGGAGCTGGAGCTCGCTCTGATCCATGCGCGGATCGTAGGGGAACTCGACGTGCTGCGTGAAATTGCCGCCGTTCTTCTTGTCTACGACCGTATAGTTGTCATCGACCTTCGAACCCTGATAGTAGTGGGTCGTGCCGGCGACCTCGCCGCCCTCGAATACGATCACCGGGGTAACCTTGACGACGGCCTTCTTGTTGAAGTATTCTACGGGGAACGTTACGTTGATGTCAGCAGCGACGATGCCGTTGTTCAGCGTCAGAATCTCGGGGGCAACCGTCAGCTTGACGTCTTCCCGGTTCTTGGCCATCTTCTTGAAGCAATTGCAGCTCGTGAAAGCCAGCGATGCGGCAACGAGCACCATGCTCAATTTCATCAGTTTTTTCATAATCGGGTAATTTTAATGTTTATTTGTTGATTGTTTGCTCTTTTATCTCCTTCTGCCGCAGCCCATACGGCAGAACATCGCAAATATAGAAAAGACTTGCTAATTATGCAAAATTTCGGACGGAAATATTTTTTGCACATTTCCGTCCGAAACTGCCTTTGAGAGCGGATTATTCGCCCTTGTGTTCACGGCGTTCGCGGCGCTCGCCACGCTCGGGGCGCGGGCGGCGTTCACGCTCGACGTAACCCTCGGGTTTGGGCAGCAGCGCCTTGCGCGAGAGCTTGAGTTTGCCGGTCTTCGGGTCGATGCCGATGAGCTTGACGTCGATTTCGTCACCCTCCTTCAGTCCGGTCTCCTCCATGGTCTCGAAGCGCTTGTAGTCGATCTCCGAGATGTGGAGCAGGGCGTCCTTGCCGGGCATGATCTCGACGAAGGCGCCGAAGGCGACGATCGAGCGGATGCGTCCGTGGTAGGTCTCGCCTACCTCCGGGATGGCGACAATGGCCTTGATACGGGCCAGAGCCCCGTCCAGAGCGGCCTTGTCCACGCCGAAGATATCGACGATGCCCTTGTTGTCCACCTCCGTGATGGTGATGGTGGTGTTCGTGGTCTTCTGGATGTCCTGGATCACCTTGCCGCCCGGGCCGATGACCGAGCCGATCATGTCCTGCGGAATGGTGATCTGTACGATGCGCGGCACGCAGGGCTTGTAGTCGGCGCGCGGCTCGGCGATGCAGTCGGTGATCTTGCCGAGGATGTGCATGCGTCCCTTGCGGGCCTGCTCGAGGGCGGCGGCGAGCACCTCGTAGGAGAGGCCGTCTACCTTGATATCCATCTGCGTGGCGGTGATGCCGTCCTTGGTTCCGGTCACCTTGAAGTCCATGTCGCCGAGGTGGTCCTCATCGCCGAGGATGTCCGACAGCACAGCCCACTTGCCCGACTCCGAGTCGGAGATCAGACCCATGGCGATACCCGAAACGGGCTTCTTGATCTTCACTCCGGCATCCATCAGTGCGAGGGTTCCGGCGCATACCGTAGCCATCGACGACGAGCCGTTCGACTCGAGGATGTCCGAAACGATGCGCACGGCGTAGGGGTTCTCCTCGCCCAGCGGGATCATCGGCTTCAGGGCGCGCCATGCCAGGTGGCCGTGGCCGATCTCGCGGCGCGAGAGGCCGCGCGAGGCCTTGGCCTCACCCGTCGAGAAGGGCGGGAAGTTGTAGTGGAGCACGAACTGCTCGGTGCCCTGTACGAGCACCTCGTCCTTGACCTTTTCGTCGAGCTTCGTGCCGAGCGTCACGGTAGCCAGCGCCTGTGTTTCGCCGCGGGTGAAGATGGCCGAGCCGTGGGCGGCGGGCAGGTAGCCCACTTCGCACCAGATCGGGCGGATTTCGTCCGTACGGCGGCCGTCGAGACGCTTGCCCTCGTCGAGGATCATGCGGCGCATGGCCTTCTTCTGCACGTCGTCGTGGAAGTACTTGTGAATCAGCGGGGCCTTTTCGACGAGCTCCTCCTCGGTGTAGTGCGAGGTGGCGAACTCCTGCTCGAGGGCGTTGAACAGATCCTCGCGCTCGTGCTTCATCGTGCCGCTGGTGGCGATGGCGTATGCCTTGTCGTAAAGCTCGCGGATGATCGTCTGGCGCAGTTCCTCGTCGTTCACCTCGTGGCAGTAGGTGCGCTTGACGTCCTTGCCGAGTTCCTTCGAAAGTTCGATCTGTACGGCGCAGTGCTTCTTGATCTCCTCGTGGGCGAACTTGATGGCCCCGAGCATGACCTCCTCCGAAACCTCCTTCATCTCACCCTCGACCATCAGGATGTTGTCAATCGTACCGCCGACCATGATGTCCAGGTCGCACTCGGGCATCTCCGAGAAGTTGGGGTTGATGGCGTACTCGCCGTTGCGGCGGACAACGCGGACCTCGGAGATCGGGCCTCCGAACGGGATGTCCGACACGGCCAGCGCGGCCGATGCGGCCAGTCCGGCCAGTGCGTCGGGCTGGATGTCCTTGTCGGCCGAGATGAGCGTCACGGTGACGTATACTTCGGCGTGGTAGTCCGCGGGGAAGAGCGGACGGAGCGCGCGGTCGATCAGGCGGGCGACGAGGATCTCGCTGTCGTTGGCCTTGCCTTCGCGCTTCATGAAGCCGCCGGGATAGCGGCCGCAGGCGGCGTATTTCTCCTTGTACTCCACCTGGAGGGGCATGAAATCGGTGTCGGGTTTTGCGTCCTTGGCGGCCACGACGGTACCGAGCAGCATGGTGTCGCCCATCTTGACGACCACCGAGCCGTCGGCCTGCTTGGCCAGCTTGCCCGTTTCGATCTCGATCTGGCGACCGTCGGCCAGCGTGATGATCTTGCGGACTGCGTTGTACAGCTTCTTTTCTTCCATAAATTTTTCCTATGATGTAATCGTTTGTCGCAATGAAAATGAAGGCAACCCCTCGCGGGAATTGCCCTCATTCTTTCCTCGGGAACTACTTGCGGAGGTTGAGCGTCTTGACGATGGCGCGGTAGCGCTCGATGTCTACCTCCTTGAGGTACTCCAGCAACTGGCGGCGCTTGCCTACCAGGCGCAGCAGGGCGCGCTGGGTGCCGAAATCGTGGCGGTTGTTCTTGAGGTGTTCAGTAAGGTGGTTGATACGGTAGGAAAACAACGCGATCTGGCTCTCGGGCGAACCCGTGTCGGTGTTAGACTTGCCGTACTGGCCGAAAAGCTCCTGCTTTTTTTCTGCTGTTAAATAAGCCATTTTGTAAAAGTTTATTTAAGTTCCACTCTACGACGCATTCCCCTTACCGTGAATAACGCCAGAGCGTTGGGCAAAGGTACGAAATAAATAGGAATTGCGCATGAAAAATGAAAAATTATTTGTCTTTTCGGCTGTGATGGGCGCCAGATCGGCGGGAAAATCGTATTTTTGCCCCTAAACAGATGAAAATTATGCTGCACAGAGGATTTTTCGCCCGCCTTGCGGCGCTTGCGGCGCTGCTTTCCGCAGGTTGTTCGGCGCCGGCGGACTATACGGTCGTCGAGGGTACGATGCTCGGCACGACGATGCGGGTGGTGGCCGATGTGAGGGGTACTACGCCGCAGCAGCTTTATGCGGCTGCGATGGAGCTCGACCGCGAGGCCAAGGCCTCGATGTCGATCTTCGACCCGACGTCGCTCCTGAGCCGCCTGAACCGCAACGAAACGGACAGTGTCGATCGCCACATAGCCTTCAACCTCCGGCTGGCCGACAGCATCGGGGCGTTGAGCGACGGCCGCTACGACGTGACGGTCAAGCCGCTGGTCGAGGCGTGGGGCTTCGCCGGGCGCGAGGCCCAGGCGCATCCGAACGTCGATTCGATCCTCGCCTTCGTCGGCCGCGACAAGGTGCGCATCGAGCAGGGGCGGCTCGTCAAGAGCGATCCGCGCGTCGAGCTCGACTTCAACTCGGTGGCCAAGGGCTACACGGTGGACCGGCTTGCGGCGCTGGTCGAGCGCTTCGGCGCGGAGAACTACATCGTCGATATCGGCGGCGAGGTGCGCTGCCGGGGCGTGAACCGCTCGGGCGATTCGTGGCGGATCGGGGTCGAGACCCCCTTCGACGGCAACATGACCGACGGCGAGTACCTTCAGAAACGGATCCGCATGAGCGGGGGCGGGTTGGCCACCTCGGGCAACTACCGCCGCTTCTACCTCGATGCCGAGGGGAACAAGGTGGCCCATACGATCGACCCGCGCACCGGGCGCAGCATCCTTTCGCGCCTGCTTTCGGTGACGGTTGTGGCGCCGACCTGCGCCGAGGCCGACGCGCTGGGGACGATGTTCCTGGCCATGGGGGCCGACGACGCCCTGGAGGCCGTCAGCCGGATGCCCGATGTGAAGGTCTACTTCATCCTTGCCGGCAAGGACGGGGCGTACGAGGAGTATGTCTCGCCGGCAATGTCCGCGCTGATCATGGAGTGAGCGGACTCCCGGCAACCGGTCCGCTTCCGGGGAAACCGCTTCCCGGCCCGGCGGCCCGATTCTGCGGCGGCCCCGGCGGCAGCCGCGCAACGCGATAAATGATATGAAAACTGCGCTATTTCTTTACAACCCCCAGTCGGGGAAGGGACGCATCGACCGTTGCGTCGGCGAGATCTGTACGGTGTTCGGCGCCTACGGATATGAAGTGCGGCCCCAGGAGGTCGATTTCGACACCAATCCGTTCGATGGCAACGAAACGATCGACCTGATGGTCGTGGCGGGCGGCGACGGGTCGGTGAACTTCGTGTTGAACGCCATGAAACGCAAGGGGCTCGATATTCCGATCGGCGTGATTCCGGCCGGTACGGCCAACGACTTTGCCGGGGCGCTCGGCATGTCGCCCGAGCCGTTGGAGGCGGCCCGCCAGATCGCCTCGGGGGTCGAGCAGCGGGTCGATTGCGGCCGGGTGAACGACCTCTATTTTGTCAATATCTTCAGCTTCGGGATCTTCACCACCACCTCGCAGCGCACGCCCGACGAGCGCAAGCACCGCATCGGCCGCCTGGCCTACATCATCGAGGGGGTCAAGGAGGTGACCTCGATGCATGCCGTGCCGCTGGAGATCGAGGCCGACGGCGAACGGTTCGATCTCCGTTCGCTGATGGTGCTGATTTTCAACGGCGAGACTGCCGGAGGCTTCCACCTGGCGCGGCGTTCGTCGATCCGCGACGGACTGCTCGACTGCATCCTGCTCGAGAAGAAGAACATCCTCCACTCGACCTTCGCCATGGGGCAGTACCTGCTGGGCGGCAATCCGAAGATCGTGCGGCACCTGCAGGCGCGTCGGATCGATATCCGCTCGACGGTCAATGAGCCGACCGACGTGGACGGACAGCGCGGAGCCGAGTTCCCGCTGCACATCGAGTGTCTGCCGGGTGCCTTGCGCGTACAGTGCCCGCCTGTGGTCGGGGAGTGAGCGGTCCGGAAGTCCTCCCTTGCATGTCCCGCCCCGGCTTTTCAGGGGCGCGAGGCCGATCTGGGAGGCCTTTTTCGGCATTTCCCGTTTGGTCGTTTGGCGGGAATTCGTTATATTTGTCGGAAAGCGCGATTGATTACATGGCGGAGCACGGCAAAACGGGACGCGCGGCGCACGACAGTGGCCGCGAGAGTCTGCACAAAGTCTCCATCTCCCGGATCAAGAAGGAGATGAGCGACGTATTCTATCTTTCGGACGATCTGGTGATTGCGACCCTCTCGGCGCAGAACAACACGACGGCCGACTATCCGGCGACGATCGACGGATTTTCGGCCATCATCATGATGGCAGGCGAGGCTACCGTCTCGATCGACATGAAGACCTACCAGGTGCGGCCCAACACGATCGTCTTTTTCAATCCCAACAGCATCATCCGTACGATCAAGTGTTCGTCGAATGCCGCGGCCTACTTCCTGGCCTTCTCGAAGTCGTTCGTCAATGAGATCCAGATCGACCTCTCGACTTCGCTGCCCGTCTACATGCGTTTCGGCAAGGCTCCGCTGCTTCCCGTGACGCCGCAGGACGTCGAGGAGATCCGGCAGCTGTTCCAGATGATCAAGACGATGCTGCGCAGCGACAAGGAGCGCTACCGCCACGAGATCATCCGCACGCTCTTCACCACGGCCTTCTACATCATCACCGAGATCAACCAGCGCGAGCGGACCGACACGGTCAAGCAGGGGCGCTGCGAGGTGCTTTTCAACGAGTTCATGTCGTTGCTCCAGCGTTACAACAAGCAGGAGCGGAACGTGAGTTTCTATGCCAAGCAGCTCAACATCACGCCCAAATATCTCTCCTCGGTGGTCAAGGAGGTGAGCGGCAAGACCGCCGCCCGGTGGATCGACGAATCGGTGATCCTCGAGGCGAAGACCCTGCTCAAGTATTCGGGCATGAGCATCCAGGAGATCGCCTACCACCTGAACTTCTCGACACAGTCCTTCTTCGGCAAGTATTTCAAGCAGCATACCGGCACTTCGCCCTCGCGTTACAAGCGCAAGGGGTGACCGCATCCGTTCGCGGTAAAGGATACGCCCGGGATCCAAGTCATGGATTCCGGGCGTTCGTTTCCGGGACTCCCGGGGACCTATTTCAACACCTCGACGACATGGGGAATGAGCTGGGGCAGGGTATGCTCGCATTGGGCCGTATAGAGCCTGCCGTCGATCTCATACGGCTTGTCGGAGGCGATCCCTTCCCGGATTGCGGCCTGCACCATCGGATGTACGGCCACCCGTTTGCCGGCCGCGGCGCCCGCCATGTCGAAAAACAGACCTGCGCCGCAGTGGCCGATGAGCGGCTTGTCCAGCTCGGAGAATCTCCGGATGACCCGGAGCAGTTCGCGGTTCCACGGTTCGTCGGCATGTTGCGAGAAGACCGGGACGGCATCGCCGCAGGCGAAGACCAGCGCGGCGTACTCCTCCTCATGGCCTGCGAGCGAGGCGATCGGTTCGTGGGCGTTCAGTTCGATGCCCGAGTTGGTGCGGATACGGTTTGTGTCGGCGACGGCGAAGAGCGTACAGGGGATTTTGTTTTCGTAAAATGCTTCCAGATACTGGAAAAGGCCCATCCCGTTCACGGGATTCACGGCCACGACGGCGATTCGTTCGGTTGCCATAGTCTTGATTTTGTTGAGTTAAACAACGGTTCTTTTCAGTAAGTTTGTTATATTTGTATACAAATGTACGCCGAATTGTTGTCTTTAACAAGAAGTTACATGAATATGAGAAGGTTACATGCATGTAACCGTTGTTGGGATTCAGGGATATGGAACAGGAAAAAAGTTTGAGAAATTTTACTCCCTCGGCCGAATGCCCAGTCCGGAACGTGTTGGGACGTGTGGGCGACAAGTGGTCGATGCTGGTCCTGATGACGCTGCATGCCAACGGGGTGATGCGCTTCAGCGAGATACACCGTACACTGGGTGATATTTCGCACCGCATGCTGACCGTCACGCTGCGGGTGCTCGAAACCGACGGGCTGGTACAGCGTGCGGTCTATGCCGAGGTGCCGCCGCGTGTCGAGTATCGGCTCACGGAGCGGGGCGAGAGCCTGATGCCGCATCTTTTCGGACTGGTCGAGTGGGCTCAGGCAAACCTGGCTGGTATACTGGCTTCGAGGCGCCGCGATTAGCCTCCTCCCCTCTCCTCCGGCTACGTCGCTTCCTGCCTTCGAAGTGCTTCGCCTGCCGCATCCTTTTGTTCTGCTCCTCCTCTTCCTGCGGGTTGCGGGGCGGGGAAGTCCCGCTGCGGATGAAGCAGCGAGGCCCGCATCCGGAAGGATGCGGGCCTCGCTTGTTTCGGCGTTTTCCGCCGCGCTATTTGCGCTTCGAGGCGGCTTTGGCCGCTACGGCCTTGTCCAACTCGATGATGAAGTCCGAGAGGACGTTCATGTAGTTGATGAAGGCGTCGTAGGCCGAGTCGTAGGGGTTGAAGTAGGAGTGCACGTCACCGTCCGAAAGCCACTTCGTCGCCATGTAGTAGAAATGGTCGGAGGTCTGCATGAAACTCCACACATAGTCGAAATCGGGACTCTTCAGCGCGGCGATCTTCTCTTTCTGTGCGTAGAGTTTCGAGAAGGCCTCGTTCTGGAGTTCGTTGCCGAGCCATGCCGTCACGTCGCGCTCCTCGTCGGCCCACGACATCACGTGCGGGCAGTGGAGCACCGATACGGGCTGGTACTTCTTGGCGGCTTCGCTCACCGTGGCGAACTCCAGCTGGCCCTTCTGTGCGAGGATGGCCTTCGGCAGGGCGCGCATGAACTCGAAGATGCCCGTATCGGCGGTCTGGTGCTCACCGAAGGTCTCGTAGTCCATGAAGAGGTTGATTACCTCACCCGGGGTCTCCTCCGACGAGAGCCACTTCACGTATTTGTCGGCCGTCAGCGGCCACTGGTCCCAACTCTGGTTCGAGAAGCGGAAGGCGATGTCGTCCGAGAGCTTGTAGTTGCGCAGCAGCAGGCGGAGTTTCTGGTCCACGGCGTTGGCGTAGACGTAGTTGGGCGACTTCCAGCCCAGCACGTGCTTGGCTCCCTCGGCAAGCATCGTGCGGAAGCCCATCTCGGCGACCATGGCGCCGATGTCGTCCGAGTAGATCAGCTCCGTATTGCGGAAGGCCGTGGGTTTCACGCCGAACTCCTTCTTGAGCATGGCGGTATGGAGCTTGACCTGCTCGACGAAGTCCTCTTTCGACGCAAGCGACGCAAGCGAGTGGGGGAGTAGGTCTCGGCGAGGAACTCCACGCAGCCTGTTGCCGCGAGCTCCTTGAACGAATCGAGGACCTCGGGGGCGTAGGCCCGCATCTGTTCGACGGCGATTCCCGTGATGGAGAACGAGCAGCGGAATTTACCCTTGTTTTCCTTGATGAGCTTCAGCAGCAGGGCGTTCATCGGCAGGTAGCACTGCCGGGCCACCTTCTGCATGATGGAGCGGTTCAGCAGGTCGTCCAGGTAGTTGTGGTCCTTGCCCATGTTGAAGAAACGGTATTTCTTCAGACGCCAGGGCTGATGTACCTGAAAATAGAGACAAACGGTTTTCATAAAAGGGTGGTGTATGTTTATTTGTTCTTACTCTCTTCGATCACGGCTTCGTAGACCGACTTGATCTTGGCCGCAGCGTCGTTCCACTTGAGGTTCGTAACCTCTTCGAGTCCCTTCGAGGCGAACATGCCGGCCAGTGCCGGGTATTTGACCAGTGCGTAGATGGCGTCGGCCAGGGCGTCCACGTCCCAGTAGTCCACCTTCACGGCGTAGTCGAGCACCTCGGCCACACCGCTCTGCTTGGAGATGATCACCGGAACGTTCGACCGCATGGCCTCGAGGGGCGAGATGCCGAACGGCTCCGATACCGAGGGCATGACGTAGACGTCCGACAACTGGAACATCTTGTGTACGTCCTCGCCGCGGAGGAATCCCGTGAAGTGGAAGCGGTCGGCGATACCGAGGCGTGCCACGCGGCGGATCACGTGGTTCATCATGTCGCCCGATCCGGCCATGACGAACCGCACGTCGGGAACGCGCTTGAGCACCTTGGCGGCCGCCTCGACGAAGTAGTCGGGTCCTTTCTGGTAGGTGATTCGGCCGAGGAAGGTGACGATCTTGTCCTTGACGCCGCGTTCGGGTACTTCGCTGCTTCCCTCGGCGAACCGTACGGCATTGTGCACCGTAACCACGCGGTCGGCGGGTACGCCGTAGCGGTTGATGACGATGTTGCGCGTGAGGTTCGACACGGCGATCACCCGGTCGGCGGCGTGCATGCCGGCGCGCTCGATGGCATATACCTGCGTGTTGATGTTCTCGCCGCTGCGGTCGAACTCCGTGGCGTGCATGTGTACGACGAGCGGCTTGCCCGAGACACGCTTGGCGGCGATGCCGGCGTAGTAGGTCAGCCAGTCGTGGGCGTGGATGACGTCGAACTGCCCCTCCAGGTCGCGGGCCACCTGCGCGGCGACCACAGCGTAACGGGCGACCTCCTCCATGAGGTTGGCGCCGTATTTGCCCGAGAAGGTGTAGCGCTGTTTCCACGCGTCGGTCGTCGTCCAGGTCGTCTGTCCCGTCTTGACATACTGCTCGTGGTAGGTGTCGTATTCTTCGGGGGAGATGTAGGGCACCATGTTGGAGTCGATCTGGATGAACGACATGCGTTGCAGCACGTCATCGGCGCCGCTGCCCGTGGCTCCGTAGAGTGCCTCGACGTCGCTGGCATTCATCACACGGGTGAATCGTTGGTCCTCGTCTCCGTAAGCATGCGGGACGACAAAGGTCACATCGACCCCGTTGCGCGCCAGTCCGCGGGTCATTCCGTAGCAGGCCGTTCCCAGACCGCCCGCGATGTGGGGCGGGAACTCCCAACCGAACATTAAAACTCTCATACCTTTATTTTATGTGTAATTCCTTTTTGCCTGTGCGCGCCGCCTCTCTGCTGCCAGCAGTCGTACGCGGAACTCCGCGTGCGACCTCACCCGCCCGATTCCCCAGGGAACCGGTGTGCCGTTCCGACACATTCCACTGTCACATGGTACGCCCGGGTTGTAGTTGTTTATTAATTATTTTGTTGTCTTTCTCGTTGTCTTTCGGGTTTTGGTTGCGGGAGCTTCCGCGCTTCTCCTGTTTGGCTGTCTTCGCGGCACGTTTTGCCGGCGCAGCCTTTGCCGGGCTCTTCTCTGCGGTCTTTTTCGTTGCAGCGGCGGCTTTGGCCGGAGTCTTTTTGGCCGGGGTTTTCCTGGCCGGAGTCTCCTCTGCATCCGTGCGGTAGGCGCGGATCAGGTGGTAGATGTCCAGCACGGCACCCACGCTCCATGCCTGCGAGATCGCTCCGCGCGATGCGTAGGGGGGATCTGCGTCATAGAGTTCGCAGATCGAGCCGATGCAGTAGGTCTGGATGTCCTCCTCGAAAGAGGCGAGGAGCTCCTCGGCCTGCGGCACGAACGCCGTGCCGTCGATGTCGAAGCAGGCCTTCACGTAGAATGACAGCAGCCAGGGCCATACCGAGCCGTTCTTGGCCGCGAAGTCACGCTCGTCGGGCGAGCCCTCCTGCGAACCTTTGTAGAGCGGGTTGCGCGGCGAGAGGGTGCGCAGGCCCTTCGGTGTGAGCAGGTGCTGACGCACGGTGCGGATCACGCTCAGACGGGTCTGTTCGTCGATGGGCTTGTAGGGCAGGCTGCAGGCCAGGATCATGTTCGGACGGATGAAGCGGTTGGCTCCCTGCTCGTCCACGTAGTCTGCCAGGTAGCCCTCCGGGAGTACGAACGTTTCGTTGAACGCCGCCGAGATCCGCGGGGGCAGCATCTCCCACTCTTGGACGAATGTCCGGTCGCCCTGTTCGCGGGCCAGTTCAAGCGCATAACATACGGCATTGTACCACAGTGCATTGACCTCTACCTGATAACCGTTGCGCGGCGTGACGGCACGTCCGTTGATCGTAGAGTTCATCCACGTGAGGGGCACTTCGTCCGAAGCGGCCCAGAGCAGTCCGTTGTCGTGCAGGGCGACGCGGCCGGCGATCCCCCGGCGGTATGATTCGAGCAGCTGCTTCATCACGTTGCCGTAGCGTTTCCATATCTCGGCTCCGCCGATCTGCTCGCCGAGCCGCTGCAGGGTCCAGAAGAACCAGAGCGGGGCATCGACCGCCTCGGCGGCCGACGACGAACCGGAGAACATGCCCTCCTGCATGGCGCGGACCTCCGTGTCGAGCACGTCGATGCAGTCCTCCTTGTGGTTCTGCTGCAGGGTGATTCCCGGCAGCGAGACGAAGGTCTGGCGTCCTGCCACTCCGTGCCACGGATAACCCGAGATCACCTCCGTGCGGTTGCCCGGACGGCGGATGACGAACTGGCGTGCCGAGTGTTCGAGGCAGCTCAGGAAGTCGATCTTGTGGGTGCGGCGGGCGATCGAGGCGTTGAACACCTCCTCGATGGTCTTCGTCGAGCCCATCTCGTCGAGCGAGGCCGAGAAGATGATACTTTCGCCCTTCTTGAGCTCGGTCTCGAAATAACCGGTCGTCAGCAGGTCCTCATGCCCCTCGTAGCCGCGGGCGATGTCCTGCTGGTATTCGAAATTGTAGTGCCAGTCGGGAGCCGGGACAAACTCCGTGCCGGGCTTGCTGGTCTGGAGGTAGAGCCACGGGAACGAGCCGTAAAGGCGGCATTTCACTCCGTTTACGGCCGGGTAGGAGTGCCCGTCGGCCTCCATGTTGGCATGCGTCAGGGCATGCTTGTCGCGGAAGGCGAGGAACGGGCGCAGCCGCAGCCGCGTCTCGGAGTGTGCATCGACGAGCGTATAGCGGATCATCAGCTGCGTGCGCTTGTGGATCCAGAGCATCTCCTTGCGGAGGATGACGCCGCCCACGCGGTAGGTGATCGTGGGGGTCGGCGTATACTCGAAGTCGGTGATGTACTTGTGGCCGCGCGGCTCGTAGATGCCGTGGAAACGGTGCAGGGCCAGGTTGAACGTCTGGTCGTGCTGGACGATCGTTTCGTCGAGCGACGAGAGCAGGACGTAGGTCCGGCCGCTGTCGTCGATGGGGGCCACCATCAGTCCGTGGTACCGCCGCGTGTTGCAGCAGACGATGGTCGTGCTCATGTAGCCGCCGATACGGTCCGTGGAGAGCATCTCGCGCTGGAGCGAGTACTCCAGATTGCCCAATTCGCTTTTGTCGAAGGTAAGTGCTGACATATTGCTAAAAAATACTATTTCGCTATATAAAGATATTAGTTTTTTTAGAAACTTGCAACGTATTTACCGAAATTAAACACTTTTCTTCCTTTATATCGCATTGCCTGTCAGGCCCATTTCACCAGAGCGAAATCCATGCGGTGCGGGAGGTTCGGGTTACTCGGGTAGATACGCAGGGCGACGTCGTAGGTGCCGGTCTCCTCGGGTTGGTAGTCCACCGAGTAGGTCACCAGGCTGCCCTCGCTCTTCGTGCGGGCCAGGGGTACCGTACGCACGACATTGACGGTCTGTCCGCCGACAATCTGCTGCGCGACGACCATCTCGACGCCGATGTCCTCGGGATGGAGGTTTGCCACGTCCACCGTCACGGCGAAGTGGTACTTCTCTCCCACGCAGACGGCTCCCTTGTCGATCTGCACGCGCTCGACGTCTACCACGCGTACCTGGTCCCATGCGGCCGACACCTTGCGTTTCCAGGCTGCGATCTCGCGGGCCATGCGGTATGCGTCGGCGCAGAGGTCGCGCTTGCGGGCGGCGAGTTTGTTGTAGAACCGCTCCTCATAGTCGATCAGCATGCGGTTGGTCGTGAAGTTCGAGGCGATGTCGGCCACGCACTTCTTGACCGAGGCTACCCATGCGTGCGGGATGCCGTGTGCGTCGCGGTCGTAGTATTTCGGAGCGATCTGCTCCTCGATGGTGTTGTAGATCATCTCGGCGTCGAGTTCGTCCTGATAGTGCTGGTCGGCGAACGTGCGCTCCATCGGGAGCATCCATCCGGCGCCCTCCTTGTAGCCCTCGACCCACCATCCGTCGAGCACCGAGAACTGCATGACACCGTTCATCACGCACTTTTCACCCGACGTTCCCGAGGCCTCCAGCGGCCGGGTCGGTGTATTGAGCCATACGTCCACGCCCTGAACCATGCGGCGGGCGAGCTCCATGTCGTAGTTCTGCAGGAAGAGGATCTTGCCGACGAACTGCGGCATGGCGGCCACCTCGACGATGCGCTTGATGAGATCCTGTCCCGGCTTGTCGTTGGGGTGCGCCTTGCCGGCGAAGATGAACTGCACGGGGCGCTCCTTGTTGTTCACGATCGCCGAGAGCCGGTCGAGGTTCGTGAAGAGCAGGTAGGCGCGCTTGTAGGTGGCGAAGCGGCGTGCGAAGCCGATCGTCAGCACGTCGGGCTTGATGCCCTCGATGACCTGCAGCATCTGGCGCGGCGAGTCGAGGCGCACCTGGTTGGGGTCGCTGTAGCGTTTGCGGATGTGGCGGATAAGCTTGTTCTTGAGTTTCATGCGCTCCTCCCACAGCTCGGCGTCGGGGATGTTGTTCACCTTCTGCCATGCGGGAATATTGTATACGTGGCCTTCGAATCCGTCGGCGAAGTAGCGGGCGTAGAGGCGGCGGAGCGAGGTGGCGATCCACGTCGGGAAATGCACGCCGTTGGTGACATAGCCGATGTGGAGCTCGTTCTTGAAGTAGCCGGGCCACATGTTGCCCAGGATGTCCTTCGACACCTCGCCGTGGAGCCACGACACGCCGTTGACCTCCTGCGAGAGGTTGCAGGCCAGCACCGACATCGAGAACTTCTCGTTGGGGTCGTTGGGGTTGGTCTTGCCCAGGTTGATGTACTGCTCCCAGGTGATGCCCAGCACGTCGGGATAGTGCGACATGTACTGGCGGATCATCGACTCGGGGAAGGCGTCGTGGCCGGCCGGCACAGGGGTGTGCGTCGTGAAGAGCGACGAGGAGCGGATGACCTCCAGTGCCTCGGAGAAGGTGAGCTTGCGGTGGTTCACCAGCTCGCGGATGCGCTCGATGCCGATGAATGCGGCGTGTCCCTCGTTGCAGTGGTACACCTGGTTGCGGATGCCCATCTTGCGCAGGGCGCGGATACCGCCGATGCCGAGCAGGATCTCCTGCTTGAGGCGGTTCTCCCAGTCGCCTCCGTAGAGGTAGTGGGTGATCTGGCGGTCCTCCTCGAGGTTGGCCTCGTAGTCGGCGTCGAGCAGGTAGAGGTCCGTGCGGCCGACCTGGCACTTCCAGACGCGAGCCGAGAGCGTGCGGCCCGGGAAGGCGATGGTGACGGTCACCCAGCCTCCGGCATCGTCGCGCACGGGCGAGATCGGGAGCTTGAAGAAGTTCTGGGCCTCGTAGGTCGCCTCCTGCGCACCCTGTGCCGAGAGGCGCTGCGTGAAGTAGCCGTAGCGGTAGAGCAGGCCGACGGCCGCCATCGGGACGTTCTTGTCCGAAGCCTCCTTGAGGTAGTCGCCGGCGAGGATGCCCAGACCGCCCGAGTAGATCTTCAGCGACGAGTGCAGTCCGTACTCCATCGAGAAGTAGGAGATCGATGTGGTTTTCGGGTCGGGTTTCTCGCTCATATAGTCGCGGAACTGCGTGTATACGGCGTCGAGTTGTGCGAGGAAGTTGCCGTCGTGCTCAAGCTCCTTGAGCCGTTCGACGCTCAGCCGGTCGAGGAACGCGATCGGGTTGCGGTCCGATGCGGCCCACAGCGTGGGGTCGATGCCTTCGAACAGGTCGCGGGCCCCGGGGTTCCAGCACCACCAGAGGTTGCGCGAGAGCTCCTCGAGGGCATGCAGCCGCTTCGGAAGCGTCTTGTCCACCATCATGCGGCTCCAGTTGGGTTTCTCGACGAAGAGCTGCTGACGCACGAAGTTGATCTGTTCGGTCTTGGCGCCGCCGTCGTCGAGCACGGCGCGGTTGGTGCGGACGATCGAACTCTCGACCGCCTCGGAGTAGGCCTGCTCGTAGGCCGAGAAGAGGTGCTCCCAGAGGGCCGTCATCGAGAGGTCGGAGGCCGATACGCGCACCTCGTTGATGTGGCGGCTGTCCAGAGCGGAGAATCGCAGCAGGGCGTCGGAGATCTTCTCCTGCACCTCCTGGTCGTTGAAATCGTCGCGGCGGATGACCTCCACGCCGGCGTGCTCGCGGTGCTTGTCCACCCAGAGGCCGAATCCGGCGAGGGTCGTGGTGATCGTCGGGACGGAGAAGGCCACCGATTCCAGCGGGGTGTATCCCCACGGTTCGTAGTAGGAGGCGAAGACCGTGACGTCCATGCCGACGAGCAGTTCGTAGTAGTCCTTGTTGAAGATGCCGTCGGTCTTGTTGAGGTAGGTCGGCACGAAGATCACCTTCACCTTCGAGTCCGGGCGTGCCAGGATGCTGCCTTTGATCGAATTGACGATCGGATCCCAGTCGGGGTTCTCGAGGTAGTGGGTCGTGAAGCGGTACTGGTTCGGGTCGATCGGCTGTGCGGGGTCGGCAAGGTGGGCCTGCAGGTCGGCGCGGGGTCCGCGGTTGGCGGCCGGCACGGTGATGTAGGCGAGCACCTCGCGCTCGAGCTTGTCCGATGCGGCGAGCAGCTTGAGCGACTCGAGGAAGACGTCGATGCCCTTGTTGCGGAATTCGTAGCGGCCGCTGGTGCCGATGATCAGCGGGTCGCTTCCGAACTTGCTGCCCAGACAGGCCTCGGCCACATCGATCATGGCCCGGCGCGCCTCGTCGCGCTTGGTATAGTACTCCTCGCCGGTCCATACGAAGTCGTTCTCGAAGCCGTTGGGCGTAATGCCGTCCGGATCGCGGCCGAGCAGGTACTTGCACTCGTTGGCCGTGATGTCGCTGACGGTGAGGAAAGCGTCGTGGTTGGTTGCGGCGATCTTCTCGAGCGAGTGCTTGGCCGTTACGTTGAACTGGCGGGCCAGCTCGTCGGCGTTGAATTTCGTCAGGTCGTTGTAGAGGGGCAGGCGGTTGCCGGCGATGCAGCGTCCCATGACGGTGGCGTGGCTCGTGAAGACGGTGGCCACGTAGGGGGCGTATTTGCGCAGGTAGAGTCCCGTTGCGGCGGCCATCCACTCGTGGCAGTGGGCGACGACCTTTTCGGTGGTCGTGCAGAACGACTTCACGTAGGAGGAGATGACCACTCCGGCGGCGTAGCCGAACAGGACGGGCTCGATGTAGTCCCACTGGCCCGAGAGCGAATCGACGTGGTAGTCTTCCCAGAGTTTGGTGAGGATCTCGTCCTTGCGGGGAATCAGCGACGAGAAGTCCACCAGGATGGCGACGGGCGATCCCTTGATCTTCCAGCGGCCCACGCGGATGCGGATACCTTCGTTGTAGACGGTCTGCCGCCAGCCCTTGAGCAGCGCGGGATCCTCCTCGAACTCGGGGTTCACGCCTTCGTGCGAGAGGTCGGGACCGACGGTCATGTAGCGGTCGCCGAATTTGCGGGTCACGGTCTGTGCCTTGGTCGAGATGACGGTGTGAATGCCGCCGACTTTGTTGCATACCTCCCAGCTTACCTCGAAAAGGAAGTCGGGAGCAAGTTTGGCATTGCTCATGTTTTCTGTTTTATGCGATATTGTTTTGTCGTTCAATTGTGGAAATCGGTTCGAATCCGGGCGCAAAGGTAACACATATATTTATATAAAACAATGCCCGGAGGCGATTTGTAAAAATATTTAATAATAACTTAATGTCTCGGTCTCACTTGTTTGTATCATCCGGTTATGTTTCGAAAAGGCTCTCGATGACTGCGTCCGAAAGCAGCATGCGGCGGGGCGGCAGGGCCAGGTGCGTGCCGCGGAACTCCGCGACGCCCGCTTCGATCCATCGCGCGGTCTCGTGGCGGATCCGTTCGGCGGATTCCGTACCGAAACGTGCGGCCGCTTCGTCCAGGTCGATCCCTTCGGCCGTCCGCAGCCGGGTCATGACGAATTCGTTGAAGCGGTCGCGCGGGGAGAGAATCTCGCATTCCGCCCCTTCGCCGGCAATGTACCGCCCGACCGATGCCGGGTTCCAGTGCCGTGCCCGCCCGTCGAACGAATGGGCCGCGGGGCCGATTCCGAGGTATTTCACACCGTGCCAGTAGGCGGCGTTGTGGCGGGCGCGGAATCCCGGGAGGGCGAAGTTCGACACCTCGTAGTGTTCGAACCCCGCTGCCGTCAGGGTGTCGTGCACTGTGAGGAACTCCTCCTCGCTGACCTGCTCCTCGACCGGCGCGAACTCTCCCCGGGCTGCGCGGCGTCCGAACGCCGTGTCGGGTTCGATCGTCAAATGGTATGCCGAAATGTGCTGGACGCCGAGTCCGATGGCCTCTTCGAGCGACCGGCGGAGCGAGTCGCCCCCGAAGCCCGGGACGCCGAAGATCAGATCGACGGTGATGTTCCCGAACCCCTCCTTTCGGGCGTTGTGCACGGCCTCGGCGGCCTGTCGGGCCGTGTGGCGGCGGTTCATCAGCTTCAGACAGTCGTCGTCGAAGGACTGGATGCCGATCGAGAGACGGTCGATGCCGGCCCGCCGGACAGCCGCAAGGTATCTGGGTGTCAGGTCGTCGGGGTTGGCCTCGAGGGTGGTCTCCTCGGCGCGGCTGCAGTCGAACAGCTCCTCGGTGTGCCGCAGCAGGGCGCCGATCTCCTCCGGCGGGCAGAGCGACGGGGTGCCGCCGCCGAAAGTAGCGTGTCCCGACCGCTTCGCTGCCGAGGTAGTCGCGGCGGGCGTCGAGTTCGCGGTGCATGGCCTCGATGAGGGCGCCCATCTGCTTCAGGTCGGCGCTTTTGTAGAAATCGCAGTAGGCGCAGATGCGTTTGCAGAAGGGTATGTGTAGATAGATTCCGGCCATTATGTATCAAAAATACGAAAAAAAGCGAAGCGGGAGCTTGCTCTCACCGAATTTTTTTGTGCCCGGGCAGCCCTTCCGTTCCCGCCTGCGCTCCTCCCGCTTCCGTTCCGTCGCCTTCCTGCTCCCTTGCTGCTCCCTTCCGGGCTGTTCCCGCTCTGAGGTTCGGCGACGGGGCTCCTCTCTGCCGAGGCGTGCGGCATTGTCTGCGGGGCTTGCTCCTGCACCCCCCCCCTGCACACGGCCTTTGTTCCGGGGTTGCGGAGCGCCGGATTTCGCGTGCGGCCGGCCGCACGGAGCAGAGGATTAAATTTTTTGCGTTTTTCACTGTTAATTTTTTCACAATTATGAAAGTTTTTCTACCTTTGTGCCGTCGAACTCCGTGCATACTAAACGATGGGGGCGACGCGTTAGGTTAGGCGTGGCTCAAGCCGCGGAAAAAAGGGAATAGAGGTTTTTAATCAAAATAACAGTTTTTATTATGGACAAAATGGATTTGAAGAAGTACGGGATCACGGGCGTGACCGAGATCGTGTACAATCCCTCCTACGACGAGCTGTTCCGTGAGGAGACCAAGAAGGGCCTGCGCGGCTACGAGAAGGGTCAGCTGACCGACATGGGCGCCGTGAACGTCATGACGGGCGTCTACACCGGCCGTTCGCCCAAGGACAAGTTCTTCGTAATGGACGAGACCACGAAGGATACGATCTGGTGGACGTCGGACGAGTACAAGAACGACAACAAGCCCGTAACGAAGGCTGCCTGGAAGGAGCTCAAGAAGATCGCTTCGAAGGAGCTCTCGGGCAAGAAGCTCTACGTGGTCGATACGTTCTGCGGCGCCAACGAGAACACGCGTCTGAAGATCCGTTTCATCATGGAGGTGGCCTGGCAGGCTCACTTCGTGAAAAACATGTTCATCCGTCCGACGGATGCCGAACTGGAGAACTACGGCGAGCCCGATTTCGTGGTGCTCAACGCTTCGAAAGCCAAGGTTACGAACTACAAGAAGCTGGGCCTGAACTCGGAGACGGCCGTAGTCTTCAACCTTACGGAGAAGATGCAGGTGATCATCAACACCTGGTACGGCGGTGAGATGAAGAAGGGTATGTTCTCCTACATGAACTACCTGCTGCCGCTCAAGGGCATCGCTTCGATGCACTGCTCGGCCAACACCAACGAGAAGGGTGAGACGGCCATCTTCTTCGGTCTGTCGGGTACGGGCAAGACGACTCTCTCGACCGATCCGAAGCGTCAGCTCATCGGCGACGACGAGCACGGCTGGGACGACGACGGCGTCTTCAACTTCGAGGGCGGCTGCTACGCCAAGGTGATCAACCTCTCGAAAGAGAACGAGCCCGACATCTGGAACGCCATCCGCCGCAACGCCCTGCTCGAGAACGTGACGGTGGACAAGAAGGGTGCCATCGACTTCGCGGACAAGTCCGTGACGGAGAACACCCGCGTATCGTACCCGATCTTCCACATCGAGAACATCGTAAAGCCCGTATCGAAGGCTCCGGCCGCCAAGAAGGTGATCTTCCTCTCGGCCGACGCATTCGGCGTGCTGCCCCCGGTATCGATTCTGACCCCGGAGCAGACGAAGTACTACTTCCTCTCGGGCTTCACGGCCAAGCTGGCCGGTACCGAGCGCGGCATCACCGAGCCGACGCCGACCTTCTCGGCCTGCTTCGGTGCCGCCTTCCTGTCGCTGCACCCCACCAAGTACGGTGAGGAGCTCGTAAAGCGCATGCAGCAGTCGGGTGCTACGGCTTACCTGGTGAACACCGGCTGGAACGGTACGGGCAAGCGTATCTCGATCAAGGATACGCGCGGCATCATCGACGCCATCCTCGACGGTTCGATCGACAAGGCTCCGACCAAGATGCTCCCGATCTTCGACTTCAAGATCCCGACCGAGCTGCCGGGAGTAGACCCGAAGATCCTCGATCCGCGCGACACCTACGCCAACGCAGCCGACTGGGATGCCAAGGCTCAGGACCTCGCAGGCCGCTTCATCAAGAACTTCACGAAGTTCACCGGCAACGAGGAGGGCAAGAGCCTGGTTGCTGCCGGTCCGAAGCTCTGATCTTCGAACACATGATCCTTTTCGGGAGGTCGCCGTCGGCGGCCTCCCGTTTTTTTGCCCGGCCGGGATCACGCATTTTCGGAAATTTCGGTAATTTTGTTCGGGCCGCCCCGTCGGCGGCCGCCTCAAAACTGTCTGGAACATGAAACTGCATCTGCTTCTTTTGCTTTCGCTGCTCCTGCCGTCGGGCCTGGCGGCCCAGGAGCTTGCCGGGGTATGGGACGGAACCCTCTCCGCCGATGCCGCCCGGCTGCCGGTCGTATTCCGCATCGACCATACCGGGAGCGGCTACCGGGCCACGCTTGACAGCCCCGATCAGGGAGTCCGGGGCATTGCGGTCGATTCGCTCTCTTTCCGGGGCGGGGAGCTCAGCCTTCGGATCGCCGCATTCGACGCCTCGTTCCGCGGAGCGCTCCTGCCCGGCGGCATGATCGTTGGCAACTTCACCCAGTTCGGCCGGCCCTTCTCGCTCGTGCTGACGCGGCGCAAGCCTCCCGTGCGGCCCCAGACGCCGCAGCCGCCCTTTCCCTACCGCAGCCGCGAGGTCTCTTTCCCCTCGCGCGCCGGGGGTGTGACGCTTGCCGGAACGCTGACGCTTCCCGATTCGGTGCCGCCGCGGGCTGCCCTTGTGCTTGTCACGGGCAGCGGACTGCAGAACCGCGACGAGGAGCTCTTCGGGCACAAACCCTTCCTGGTGATCGCCGACTTCCTGACCCGGCGGGGCATCGCCGTGCTGCGCTACGACGACCGCGGGTTCGGAACCTCGGAGGAGGAACTTCGGGCGCTGACCGGGGATGCCACGACGGCCGATTTTGCGCTCGACGCACTGGGGGCTTTCGACTTTCTCGCCGCGCAGCCCGGGCTGGAGGGGGTGAAGTGCGGCATCCTCGGCCACAGCGAGGGCGGAACGATTGCCTTCATGGCTGCCGCGGCCGAGCCCGCCGTTTCGTTCGTCGTCTCGCTGGCCGGCGCCCTGGTGCCGGGCGGGAGGCTGAGCCTGCTCCAGAATCGCCGCCTGATGGAGAGCCAGGGGCTGGATGACGCGACGGTTGGGTCCTGCTGCCGCCTGCTGGAGCAGTGCTACGAGACCCTGCGCTCCGTCCCGCAGGCCGACCTCACGGCGCGTCTTCCGGAGTTGAAGGCTGCTCTGGCGGCCGGGATGGAGGGGCAGCGGGTGCCGGAGCCGCTCCGGTCGAATCTCCTCCGTGTGCTCGACAGCGCCGCTGCCTCGCCGTGGGTCTACCATTTCCTAACGCATGACCCCTCGGATGCGGTCCGTGCCGCAGGCAGCCGTCCCGTGCTGGCGCTGAACGGGTCGTTGGACCGTCAGGTCGATGCCGCGGAGAACCTCGGGGCCGCCCGCCGGTTGCTCGGGGAGTCGCCGACACTCACCGTGAAGGAGTACCCGGGGCTGAACCACCTCTTCCAGCCCTGCACGACGGGCGATGTCGCCGAGTACGAGACGATCGAACTGACCGTCTCCCCCGAGGTCCTCGCCGATCTGGCCGCCTGGATCTGCGCCTTTGGGGAGTAAGCGGCCTGCCGCCGTGTGTGACAAAACAGAGAACGGCCGCCCCAAACGGGGCGGCCGTTCTCTGTTTCGGATTGCTGCGGACGGGATCACACGGTCATGATCTCCTTCTCCTTCTTGGCGAGGATTTCGTCGAGCGTCTTGGTGAACTTCTCGAGGAGTTTCTGGGTCTGGGTCTCGCCGTCCTTCGATTCGTCCTCGGGCATGCCCTCCTTCTGGGCCTTCTTGAAGGCCTCAACGGCATCGCGGCGGGCGTTGCGCAGGCTGATGCGGGCGGTTTCGGCTTCGCTGCGCACCTGTTTCACCAGCTCCTTGCGGCGCTCCTCGGTCAGGGGCGGGATCGTCAGGCGGATGGTCTCTCCGTTGTTCGAGGGGGTGAGACCGATGTTCGAGTCGATGATGGCCTTCTCGATCGGGCGCAACATCTTCTTGTCCCACGGCTGGATGAGGATGGTCTTGGCGTCGGGTACGGTGACGCTGGCTGCGCCCGATACGGGCACCTGCGATCCGAAGTAGTCCACCATCACGCCGTTGAGCACGTTGGGCGATGCCTTGCCGGCGCGCACGTTGAGCAGTTCCTCCTCGAGGTGGTCGATGGCCTTCTGCATGCGGTTCGATGCGTCGTTGAGAATGGTCTTGGTATCCATGGGTTTCTGCTATTTTTGTTTGTTTGTTGTGTCGGTTCCGGAGATTCCTCCCCGATCTTCAGGTCTATTCCTCCCCGGCCAGGGTCTGTTCGATGGCAGCGATCAGCTCGTCGAACTCCTCGGGCGAGTAGCCGATTGTGGCGGTGACGATCCGTCCGTCGCGGTCGATCAGGTAGTTGCGCGGGATGAAGTTGGTGGCGTAGCGGTCGTAGATCGTCCGCGTCGAGTCGAGTCCCATGGGGAAGGTGTATCCCGTCTTCTCGCGGAAGGCTGCCACGTCGCTGCGCTTCTCGCCGCGCGAGACGGGCAGGAAAAGGAAATCGCGGCCCGCAAAACGGTCGATCAGGTCCTTCTGTACGCGGGTCAGCTCCTGGCGGCAGGGCGGGCACCACGTGGCCCAGAAGTTGAGCAGCACGACCTTGCCCCGCAGCTCGGAGAGCGTCAGGTGCGAACCGTCGAACAGGGTGACGGAGAAGTCCGGGGCCGGGTCTCCGACCTTGACCAGCGTCGTGCTGTCGCTCTGCGATGCGCCGCCCTTTGCGCTGCGGTTGCCGCACGAGGGCAGCAGGAAGATCACGGCGATGATGATGACGATCAGCGCCAGCATCACCCACAGTTGCCCGTTGCTTTTCTTTTTTCTTGCCATAGGTCGTTTCGTTTTTTTTGTGCGCCTTCCCGTCAGGCCTTGACCAGGGTGCCGATCGGTTCACCGGCAAGGACCTTGCCGAGATTGCCTTCGGTGTCCATGTCGAAGACGATGATCTGCAGTCCGTTTTCGCGGCAGAGCGTGAAGGCCGTGAGGTCCATCACCTTGAGCCGGCGCTCGAGCACCTCCTCGAAGGTGATTTCGCCGAACTTGGTGGCCGTCGGGTCCTTCTCGGGGTCGGCCGTGTAGACGCCGTCCACGCGCGTGCCCTTGAGCAGCACGTCGGCCTCGATCTCGATGCCGCGCAGGGCCGAAGCCGAGTCGGTCGTGAAGTAGGGGTTCGACGTGCCTCCGCCGATGATGACGACATAACCCGCCTCGAGGTATTCGATGGCACGAGCTTTGGAGAAGTATTCGCCGATGGGCTCCATGCGGATCGACGTGAGGACCTTGCAGCGCATGCCGTTGTCCTCGAGCGCCGACTGGAGCGCCAGCGAGTTGATGACCGTGGCAAGCATGCCCATCTGGTCGCCCTTCACCCGGTCGAAGCCGCGCTTGGCGCCGCTCAGGCCGCGGAAGATGTTTCCGCCGCCGATGACGATCCCGATCTGCACGCCCGACGCGGCGGCGTCGCGGATCTGTTCGGCGTAGGATTGCAGCACGGCGGGCGAGAGTCCGTATTTCTGTTCGCCCTGCAACGATTCTCCGCTCAATTTCAGGAGTATTCGCTTGTATTTCATGTCTCGAAGGGTTGTATCGCAATGCGAAGATAGGAAAATTTTCGAAAAAATTCGCAAGAAATGACTACCTTTACGGAAAATCGCGCGCCGGCGGCGATGCCCGGGAAAATTTGGCGGAGCGCCCGCGGTGTGCTATCTTTGCCGGCCCCAAGGCAGGGAGTGTGTAAAATGGCGGAAGAGAACAAAGCGAAAGAATACGGACTGTTGCGTCGGGTCTCCTCGCCGCGTGAGCTCAAGAAGCTCGCGCCGGAAGAGTTGCATGCCTATTGCGACGAGTTGCGACGCTATATCATCGAGGAGTGTTCGGTCAATCCGGGCCACCTGGCCTCCAGCCTGGGGGCCGTTGAGCTGGCCGCGGCGCTGCACTACGTCTACGATACGCCGGAGGACCGCATCGTGTGGGACGTCGGCCACCAGACCTATGCCCACAAGATCATCACGGGCCGCTTCGAGGCGTTCCGCACCAAGCGTCAGCTGGGGGGCATCAGCGGTTCCGCGTATGGCCGAGAGCGAGTACGACGCCTTCGGCGGGGGGCATGCCTCGGTGTCGATTTCGGCAGCCTACGGCATGGCCAAGGCCGCTTCGCTCCGGGGCGAGCGGCGCAAGGTGGTGGCCGTCATCGGCGACGGCTCGATGACCGGCGGTCTGGCCTTCGAGGGGCTGAACAACGCCGGGGCCGACCAGTCCACCGACCTGCTGGTGATTCTCAACGACAACCACATGGCCATCGACCAGGCTACGGGGGCGCTGAAGAACTACCTGCTCAAGATCTCGACCTCCGGACGCTACAACCGCATGAAACAGCGGCTGTGGACGGCCCTGTCGCGCACGCCCCGGCTGCTGCATCTCTGCCGTATGGCGGGGAACGCCGTCAAGCAGGGGCTGCTCAACAAGAGCAACCTCTTCGAGAGTTTCAATTTCCGCTATTTCGGACCCGTGGACGGCCACGACCTCGGGCAGCTGGTGCGGACGCTCCGCTCGCTGCGCGACATCGGGGGGCCGAAGCTGCTGCACGTGATGACGGTCAAGGGCAAGGGCTACCTGCCTGCCGAGCACGATCAGTCGGTGTGGCATGCCCCGGGACGCTTCAATCCCGACACGGGTGAGCGGATCGCTTCGAAGGGCGGTCCCGCCCGCTATCAGGATGTCTTCGGCGAGACGCTGCTCGACCTGGCCCGCCTCGACACCCGGGTCGTGGGCATCACGCCGGCCATGCCGTCGGGCTGCTCGATGAACATCCTCATGCGCGAGATGCCCGAGCGCTGTTTCGACGTCGGGATCGCCGAAGGCCACGCCGTCACCTTCTCGGCCGGCCTGGCCGCCGCGGGGATGATCCCCTTCTGCAACATCTATTCGACCTTCATGCAGCGCGCCTACGACAATGTGATCCACGACGTGGCGATCCAGGACCTCCCGGTGGTGATGTGCCTCGACCGGGGCGGTCTGGTCGGCGAGGACGGCGTGACGCACCACGGGGTCTTCGACATGGCCGCCTTCGCCCCCGTGCCGGCTGACGATCGCCGCGCCGATGGACGAACGCGAGCTGCGCAACATGATGTATACGGCTTTCCGGTTCGGACACCCCTTCATGATCCGCTACCCGCGCGGCTGCGGCGAGGGGGTCGCCTGGCGCGGCGCGGCGTTCGAGACGCTGCCCGTCGGCCGGGGCCGCTGCCTGCGCGAGGGCTGCGACGTGGCGGTGTTGAGCATCGGCACGGTGGGAAATGCCGCGGCGCGGGCCGTCGGCCGGGCCTCCGGAGAGGGCGTGCAGGCGGCGCATTACGACCTGCGCTTTGTCAAGCCGCTCGACGAGACGCTGCTCGACGAGGTGGGCCGCAGGTTCCGCCACGTGGTCACCGTCGAGGACGGGGCCCTGCGCGGCGGGGTCGGCGAGGCGGTCGCCGCCTTCTTCAACGAACGCGGATACGATGTCCGCGTCGAGTCGCTGGGTATCGGCGACCAGTGGGTCGAGCACGGCACGCCGGCCCAGTTGCATGCGCTTTGCGGCTACGACGAGGAGTCGATCCTCCGGGCGCTGCTCGAAGCCGGGCGGTCGTCCTGTGCCTGCGGGGCGTGACCCCGCCGGGAACTACTGCAGGACGAAGGTCCAGTCGTCGCCGCGGCCGAGCGCCGCATCATACCGGAATCCCTCCCATTCGAATCCCCGCAATGTCTCGGGGTCGGAGATCCGTTCGCGGATCAGGCTGCGCGTCATCTCGCCGCGGCACATCTTCGTATATACCACGATCGTCCTGAGCCGTCCGCCTTCGCGGACGCGGAATTCGGGCGTGATGACCCGTACCTCGCGCCGCACGCGCCGCCAGTCGAAGAGGCGCTTCATCTCGGCGCTGGCCAGGTTCACCAGAATGCCGTCGTCGGTCCGTACGCGGTCGATCAGCAGGTCGGTCAGCCGCTCGGGCCACCGGGCGAAGACCGTGCGGTCGTCCGGGCCGGGCAGTACGGCGTCGCCCTCGAGCCGGTAGCTGCGGATGGCGTCGAGCGGGCGCAGCAGTCCGTAGAGGAACGAGGTGATGTTCAGGTGCTGTTGGGCGTAGGCGAAGTCGTCGGGCGAGAAGCCGGCCGGGTCGATGTGCTTGAAGACTATGCCCGTGTAGGCGGCGATGGCCGGCAGCAGGGGCGTGTCGTGGAAGTGGAGGTAGCGCCGGCGGTTCTCCGCGGCGATCGTGCGATTGACCCGCAGCAGGCGGGCCAGCTCGTCGGTGGTGAGAGCGGCCAGTTGGAGGGCCGCCTGTTCGGCCTCCGCACGGAACGGGGCCTCGGTTGCCGCGGGCAGGGCGATGTCGCTCGCCGCAGCCATGGTCTTGGCGCAGGAGATGAGGATTTGCATGCGTGGGATCGTTCGACGGGGTTCGGAGCCCGGCCGTTGCGGCCGGGCCTTGTTGTTTTCGGGAACCGGGACCCCTTTCGGCGGGGTGTGGCCCCGGATTTGCGGGACTTATGCCACCGGACAGGGGATTCCGAGCGCCTCGACGCGGGCGGCGATCGCCTGCAGCTCTTCGCGCGGCACCTTCTCGAGCGTCGGGCAGGGCGTGTCGCGGTCGAGCGAGTAGACCATCACCTTCTGCGGGCGGATCTCCTCGACGAGCCGCAGCCAGGCCGACACCTCCTCCTCCGTGGTGTTGTCTACCGGCTCCCCGTTGCAGACTCCGCGCAGGAACATCGTCTGCAGGATCATGCGCCCCTCGAAACGCTTCATCTCCCGGACGATGTCGCGGACGGCATAGGCGGGGTTCTGCGGGTTGTCGATCCGCCGCACCGTGGCGTCGAAGGCCGAGTCGAGTTTCAGGATGTTGTTGTCCACGCGCAACAGGGCCCGGCGGACCTCCTCGCGGTGGATCTGCGTGGCGTTCGAGAGTACGGAGACCTGTGCTGCCGGGCAGTGGGCGTCACGCAGGGAGAGCGTGTCGTCGATGATCGCCTCGAAATCGGGATGGAGCGTCGGTTCGCCGTTCCCGGCGAAGGTGATGACATCGGGCGGCGTCCCCTCAGCGGCCATGCGGGAGAGCGCCCCGGCAAGGTGCGTGCGCACCTCCTCGCGGGCATTGAAACGTCGGCCGCCCGGATGCTCGGCGTTCCAGCCGCATTCGCAGTAGATGCAGTCGAACGAGCAGAGCTTCGACTCGGTGGGCAACAGATTGACCCCGAGCGAGAGACCCAGGCGGCGGGAGTGGACCGGGCCGTAGATGATGTCGTGATAGAGCGCTGTCATACGGCAATAGGGATTTTTTTCATACCTTTACAAAAATCGTTCTCCGATGAAGCGAAAAACAGGTTTGTTGCCGCGGGTGGTTGCGGCCATTGCCGCGGGCATTCTCGGCGGTCTGTTCCTGCCTGACTGGACGGTGCGGATCGCGCTGACGTTCAATGCCCTGTTCGGGGAGTTCCTGGCCTTTGTCATCCCGCTGCTGATTCTGGGGCTCGTGGCGCCCGGCATCGCCGACCTGGGACGCGGTGCCGGACGGCTTCTGGCGCTGACCGCCGCCCTGGCCTACGGATTCACGCTCGTCTCGGGTTTTGGAACCTATTTTGCCGGATGCGCACTCTTTCCCGTGCTGCTCGAGGGCGCTTCGTCCTCCCTCCCCGAGAGCGGGGTGCCACTCTCGCCCTACTTCACGGTCGCCATGCCGCCGCTCATGGATGTCATGTCGGCCCTGATCCTCGCCTTCATGCTGGGGCTCGGCATCGCCCGTGTCCAGGGAAGGCGGCTGAAGGCCGCGGCCGACGAGTTCAAGCGGATCATCGAGGCGGTGATCGGCGGGGTCATCCTCCCGCTGTTGCCGTTCTATATCTTCGGCATCTTCCTCCATATGGCCCGCGCGGGGCAGGTGGCCGCCGTGCTCGGGGTCTTTGTCAAACTGATCGTCGTCATCTTCTGCCTGACGGTGGTGCTGCTGCTCTTCCAGTTCGCCGTGGCGGGCCTTGTGGCGCGGCGCAATCCGCTCCGCCTGCTGCGTGTGATGCTCCCGGCCTATGTCACGGCGCTCGGAACGCAGTCGTCGGCCGCGACGATCCCCGTGACGCTCGAACGGACGCTGCGTCTCGGCGTGCGTCCCGAACTGGCGTCGTTCGTCGTCCCGCTCTGCGCCACGATCCACCTCTCGGGGTCGATGCTCAAGATCGTGGCGTGTGCCCTGGCCGTCGCTATGCTGGCCGGGCTCGACCTCCCGGTTTCGGCCTTCGCAGGCTTCATTCTGCTGCTCGGGGTGACGATGGTGGCGGCTCCCGGGGTGCCGGGCGGGGCCATCATGGCGGCTCTGGGACTGCTGGAGTCGATGCTCGGGTTCGACGAGGCGCTGTGCGGCCTGATGATTGCCACCTACATCGCGATGGACAGCTTCGGCACGGCCGCGAACGTCACGGGTGACGGGGCCGTGGCCGTGATTGTCGATGCCGTGGACCGGCGGATGAAAAGGCGCTCCCCGAAGGGAGAACCCGGCGCCATGCCGGAGCCGTAATCGGCAAAGGGCCGGAACCTCGAAAGGTTCCGGCCCTTCGTTTTTCGGGTGTTCCGCTTACCCGAGTTCCGGTGCCCTGCCCTGCAGCAACTCCTCCGGGAGGCGGGGCATGGCCCCCGTGCTGCGAGCAGACATAGGCCGAGACGGCAACCGCCCGGGCATGGGCCTCGGGAATCGGATAGCCCCGCAGCAGCGAGGCGCAGAATCCCGCCGTGAACGAGTCGCCGGCCCCGACCGTGTCGGCCACCTCGACCTGCGGCGTATGGAGGAACGAGATGTCCCGGTCGTGGAAGACGTAGCTCCCCCGGGTGCCGCAGGTCAGGATGACCTCCTGCAGGGCGTATTGCCGCTTCAGGGTCAGTCCGGCCTCCGTCATGTCCGTCGGCAGTCCGAACATCCGTGACAGGATGACGATCTCCTCATCGTTTATTTTCAAGATGTTGCATCTTTCGAGCGACTCTTCGACCACCTCCCGGCCGTAGAACTGCTGCCGCAGGTTGATGTCGAAAACCCGCAGCGACGTTTCGGGCATGGCATCGAGGAACCGCTGGATGGTCCGCCTCGAGTCGGGGTTGCGCTGTGCCAGCGATCCGAAACAGATGCAACGCGTCCTTGCGGCCAGCTGCTGCAGTCCGGCGGTGAAGGGAATGTGGTCCCAGGCGACTTCGGTCCGGATGTCGTAGCACGGGATGCCCTGTGCATCGAGCGTGACCTCCACGGTTCCCGTGGGGTATTCGACCCGGGCCAGGTCGTGGTGCAGCCCCCGGGCGTCGAACTCCGCGACGATCCCGTCGCCCAACGGGTCGCGTCCGACGGCACTCACCGCCGTGGCCTCGAACCCGAACTGGGACATGTGGTAGGCGAAATTGGCGGGGGCTCCGCCGATTTTGCGGCCTTCGGGCAGCATGTCCCACAATGCCTCTCCGATGCCGACAACCTGATTGTTTTTCATTTCGTATCTGTTTGAAGTTTACGGGATAACCACAGCAGGTAGAGTGCGCCGCATCCGATGACGGCTACCGAGCCGTTCTGGCTTCCGAGGGCGTCGGAAAGGGCGCCCATCAGCAGCGGAAAGACCGTGCCGCCGATCAGTCCCATGATCATCAGCCCCGAGACCTCGTTCTGCTTGTCGGGCAGGCGGAGCATCGCCCGCGAGAAGATGATCGGGAAGATGTTCGAGTTGCCGAAGCCGAGGAGCGCCACGCAGACGTAGATCGCGCCCTTGCCGTCGAGGCAGAAAAGCCCGGCCGCGGCCAGCAGCATCAGGCCGACGCTGAACAGGAAGAACCTCATTGCCGGGATGCGGGTCAGGATGAGCGATCCCGAGAGGCACCCGAGGGTGCGGAACAGGAAGTAGAGACTCGTGGCGTAGCCTGCATCCGTCAGTTCCATGCCGAGGCGTTCGATGAGCAGTTTCGGTGCGGTCACGTTCGTTCCGACGTCGATGCCGACGTGGCAGAGGATGCCCAGAAAGGCCAGCAGGATGAAGGGTTTCCGGAGCAGGGCGAAACAGGCGCCGAACGTCGAACTGCGGCGGTTCTCGGAGGCCTCCGGGAATCGGGTCAGCGACATGTAGACCAGGGCGATGACGGCGATGGCGGCGAAGACGGGGAAGAGTATGCGCCCACGATGCGCCGTGCAGGACGCCCCAGGCCGCGATGAGCGGAGCCACGAACGATGCGATGGCCTTGACGAACTGCCCGAAGGTGAGCGTGCTGGCCAGTCGGTCTCCGGTGACGACGGACGACACCAGCGGGTTGAGCGATACCTGCATGAGCGCATTGCCGATGCCGAGCAGCGAGAAGGAGACCATCATCGTCGCGAACGAGTAGTCGATGACCGGTGCGAGCAGGGCGAGGGCCGTGACGGCGACGCTCAGCCGTACGGTCCGGGCCCGGCCGATGTGGTTCATCAGCATGCCCGTCGGTACGGAGCATACGAGGAACCAGAAGAAGACCATCGAGGGGCACAGGTTGGCCAGCGTGTCGGAGAGGGCGAAATCGTCCTTGATGTAATTGGTCGCAATGCCTACCGAATCGACGAACCCCATCGTGAAGAAGGTGAGCATCGTCGGGACGAGCAGGCGGAGCGTGCGGGTGTTTCGGGTCATGGTCGGGTGGTGTTATTTCGTTTCCGGCACGATGAGCGGATAGGCGGCGAAGTCGGTGATGCGGCAGCGTCCGTTCTCGGCGAAGAACTCGATCCGGTCATAGGGGACCGAGGGGAAGATGTAGTCGGTGACAACGAAGCGGCCGTTGCGCTCGAAACATTCGACCGACGAGCGGTCGAGCAGCAGGCGGAGCGAAAGCGAGCCGTCGGCAGCGGCCGGGGCGTAGGTCTCCCGTTCGAATCCTGCCTTTTGCGGCGCTCCGTCGCGGGCGATCGTCACGATCGAACGGGGCATGGGATCCCGGCTGTAATCGACCTGCCCGCTCCGGGAGAAGTCGAGGACGAACTCTCCGGAGTTCCTGTCGTAACGGACGACAAGCGCCTCTCCCTTGCCGTTCGTGAGCCGGAACCCGGCCGCTGCGGCCTCGATGTCGCGGAAGGTCATGACCAGTTCGCAGAGCCCCTCACCGGGAAGCGGGAACTCTTTCCGGCCGGCGACCTCGAACTTCGGCTTTTTCAGCGCGTCGCGGCCGCGCAGCGCTTCCATTTCGGGGGCCGGTTCGGCGGCCAGGTAGACGGTTCCTTCGTGGGTGTAGAGGCTCAGGTCGCGCGGCACGGACTGGATACTGCGTACCTGAACGGGTTGTTTCGGGTCCTGATAGGGCCATCCGGCGAGCCAGGCCAGCAGTACGCGGCGGTTTTCCGGGGCGTTGTCCCATGTGACGGCGGCGTAGTGGTTGCGTCCCTTGTCGAGCCAGCGGGTCAGGTCGGGAGGAGTCTCGCAGCGGAATTCCCGGCCGTCGAACGAGCCGATGAAGTACTGCGTGCCTCCTGCCCGCAGCGTGTTCGAGTAGTTGTTCGAAAGCAGCACCCAGCGGGTGTTGTCCGGATCTCCGTCCACGGGCAGCTCGAACAGGTCGGGACACTCCCAGATCCCGTCGTGGCCGCCGTATCCGGCGCCGAAGTCGCTCTCGTGCTTCCACTGCTTGAGGTCCGGCGATGAGTAGATCTCCATGTGGTTGCCGACGGCGAGAATCATGTTCCAGTGTTTGCCCGGGGCGTACCAGAAGACCTTCGGGTCGCGGCAGTCGCCCAGTTGCGAGGCGACGACCGGGTTGCCTTCGTATTTGGTGAAACTCTTCCCGCCGTCGGTCGAGTAGGCCATCGACTGCTGCTGGTAGCGTCCCGCCGAGGTGTAGAATGCCAGGACGGCCCCTTTGCCGAATCCGGCCGTGTTGTCGTGATCGACCACGGCCGAGCCGGAGAAGATGGTCCCCAGCTCGTCGGGGCACAATGCGTCGCCGTGGTGCTCCCACGTCACCAGGTCGCGGCTCGTGGCCGACCCCCAGTGCATGTTCCCCCACATGGCACCGTAGGGGTTGTGCTGGTAGAAGAGGTGCCAGACGCCGTCCAGATAGAACATGCCGTTGGGGTCGTTCATCCATCCGTAGGCTGGGGCGAAGTGGTAGGCCGGCCGGTAGCGTTCGTCGGGCAGGTCGTATCGGTCGGCGGTGTACATGCGGCTCCAGGCGAGCGCGTTGCGGTGGTGATTCAGCACCCGGATCCGGTCGGCGCCCGGATAGTTCGAGGCCCGCAGGGGCATGTAGTAGTCCACCTCGAACTGTGCGAGGCGGATGTGCAGCCGCTGGAGGACCTTGTCTGCCGCGAGGATCTCGACCGGGACCTCGGGCGCTGCCTCCTCGATCGGAAGCATCAGCCAGGCGGCCGGGTTTTCGACGGGAATCTCCGTAGTCCGTTTGTCGGGATGTTCGATACGGAGCGGGTCGCCCGCGGCGGCCGTCCCCGTGAAGAGGACGGCGGCGAGGGCCGCGGCGATGAAGTGTTGGGTGGATTTCATGATCGGTTCTTGTTTTTGGGTGATGTTCTTTGGTTTCGGTTCGGTTAATTGTAGTGCGGGTTCTGCGTGTAGAGTCCCGGTACATAGTTCATCTGCGGGAACGGAATGGGAATGTACTCGTGCGTGCCCTTCTCGAAGTGGGCCGTCTGGTAGTAACTCACATATCCGCCGCCGTCGTAGTAGGTGTCGTCGCCGGCCTCGTCGCGGAAGTCACCCGGTTCGGGATTCTCCCAGTATTCGGTCCGGTAGAACTCGTTCAGCACGTCGGCCGCCGTACCCCAGCGGACCAGGTCGAAGAATCGCTGGTGCTCCATTGCCAGCTCCAGACGACGCTCGAAGCGCACGGCCTGCCGGGCGTATTCCTGCGTCCAGCCGCTCTCGGGATAGGTCGAAATTTCGCAAAAATCTTCCGCATAATCAATACGTGCCATCGAATTTTTTGCCCGGGTGCGGATTTCGTTGATCAGCGTGCGGGCCTCCTCGAGGTTCTCGTTCAGCTCGATGAGTGCTTCGGCGCGGATGAGCATGATGTCGGCATAGCGCAGTACGATCTCGTTCATGCCGAATGCCTGCCAGGGTTCGTCGTAGGTGACGTAGGGCGATCCTACGGGGCAGCACTGCTTCATGGAGCTGTACCAGCCGTAGCAGCCCGGCGTGCGCGAGTTGGCGTAGGTGAAGATGATCTCCTTGTCGTACTTGTACGGGAAGCCGCGCATGGCCACCGTGTGGAAGAGACGGGGATCGACCTTCTGGGTCTGTACGCTTGGGTCGGGGTTCGGGATCCAGCGGCTGTCGTTGAAGTCGTCGAACATCGGGAGTCCGTTGCGGGTCTTGAAGGCATTGACCAGATTCTGCGAGGGCTTCAGGAAGTCGTGCCCGCCCGGGAAGAGCACGGCCGGACAATTGAGGATGTTGCTCCAGTTCGCACGTCCGTAGATCGTTCCGTCGGCCGTCTTGGTCGAGTGCTGCACGGCAAAGATCGATTCGCAGCCGTTGGGGTTCTCCGGCAGGAAGTTGTCCGAGAAGTCGGGTTCCAGACGGTACTCCGTGGCGCTCTTCACGTAGTCGGTGTAGGTGATCACGCGGCGCAGCGCCTGCTGGTCTGCCGTCCCGGTGAACTGATGGTTCTCGTCCTGCGGGAAGGCCCGGTAGAGCCATACTTTGGCCAGGTAGGCTGCTGCTGCGGTTTTGCTGACCCGGGCCTTGTCCGCAGGATACATGTCGAGGGTGTTGTAGGCCGCCTCGAAATCCTCGGTGATCCGGTTCCAGAACTCCTCTTCGGTCAGGTCGCGGTTGCCCACCTGCTCCTGGGTCTGCTCGGCATGGGCCACCTCGTCGATGTAGGGCACGTAGCGGAAGACGGTCTTCAGCTTGAAGTAGAAGTGCGCCCGCAGGAAACGCATCTCGGCCAGACGGGCCGCTTTCTGCGGATAGGTCGCCTCATCGGCGTTCTGCACCGCGATGATGGCCTGGTTCACGCGGGAGATCACGCAGTAGAGACGGTACCACATGCCGTCGATGTTGCCCGTCGTGGAGAGCAGCGAGGTGCAGACCTCCATGTCGTGGTATCCCTGGTTGTCGGATTCGTTCATGCCGCCCTTGTAGGCGTCGTCCGAGCGGACGTCGCCGTAGGGCCAGAGGTTGAGCGGGCAGTCCCAGTAGTCGTCGCCCAGCGCCGAGTAGGCGGCGATGCACATCTCCTCGGGGTGCGACATGGCGTAGTCGCCGTCGATGACGCCCGACAGTTTTACGTCCAGGAAGTCTTCGCACGAGCTGTTTGCGCAGAGCACCGTGCATGCGATGGCCAAACTTGTTATGAATCGTTTCATTTCAGTGCGTTTTAGGTTAGAATGTCAGTTGGATGCCGCCCGTTACGGAGGTGGGGATCGGATAGCTCCATCCCGGAATCTCGGGGTCTACGCCCGTGAAGTCCCGGCTCTTGATCGTCAGCAGGTTCTGCCCGCTTATGTAGATCCGGACCTTGTCCAGCATGATCTTCGAGGTCAGCTCGTGGGGCAGCGTGTAGCCGATCTGCAGGTTGCGCAGCTTGAGGTAGCTGCCGTTCTCGATGAAGTAGGTCGAGAAGCGGCCCTCGTCGCCGTTGTTGATCGTCGAGACGGCGGGAATTGTCGATCCCGGATTCTGCGGCGTCCAGGCGTCGAGCAGACGGGCTCCCTTGTTGCCGCCCACGTCGTTCACGCCCCAGAAGTCGGTCTGGTATTTGGCTACGTTCTCCACATCGACTCCGGCCACGCCCTGCCAGAACATCGAGAAGTCGAAGCCTTTGCAGGCCATCGAGAGGTTGATGCCGTACGAGAAGTCGGGTACGGGATCGTAGATCCACGTGCGGTCCCAGGCGTCGATCTCGCCGTCGGGCACCCCGTCCGGCCCCGAGAAGTCCCGGAAACGGATGCCTCCGAGCCTTTTGCCCGGCTGGTTCGAGGCGTCGAGCTGCTCCTGCGAGGTGAACAGCCCGTCGGCCACGTAGCCCACGCGGGCTCCGTAGGGGTGTCCGATGAGCAGTTCCGTGTTGGTGTGCTCGTAAGATCCTGTGGCGGTCGAGGGGATGTAGGTGACCTCGCTGCGGAAGAAGTCGAGGTTGGCCGACAGGTCGAGGTAGAACCCGCTCCGGGCCGTGTAGCGGTATCCGAGCAGGAACTCCATGCCTTTGGTCTTCATCGCCGGGCCGTTGAGCCACGTGTAGCCGCCCTCACCTACCGAACCCAGGTAGCCGGGCTGGATGAGCATGTCGTCGATCTTCTTGATGTAGCCGTCGATCGTTCCGTAGAGCGAACCGTCGAGCAGCGTGAAGTCCAGGCCGATGTCGGTCTGCGTCGTGGTCTCCCACTTCAGGTCGAGGCCGCCGGTCTGCGAGAGGCGGAACCCCGAGGGGTAGATGCCCGAACCGACTCCGTAGATGTCGTAGGCGGTCGAGGTCAGGCGGTCCGAACCGTAGTCGGCGATGTAGGTCGAGTAGCGGGCCGAGTTGCTGATGCCCTGGTTGCCGGTCTGTCCCCACGATGCGCGGATCTTCAGGTCGTCGATCCACTTCACCTCCTGCATGAACTCCTCGCCCGAGATGCGCCAGCCGAGGGTCGCGGCGGGGAATACGGCCCATTTGTTGTTCTCGGCGAAACGCGACGAGCCGTCGCGGCGGATCGTGAACGATGCCAGGTAGCGGCCGTCGTAGTTGTAGTCGATCTTGCCGAAGAGCGACACCAGCGAGTAGCCTTCGCTGTTTCCCGAGAACTTCATCGTTCCGGTGCCGGCGTCGGGCCACATGTAGTCGGGGTCCTCGAGCGCGAAGTCCTGGCGGTTGCCGCTGAAGTAGATCCGGCGCTGGTGGTAGAGCTCCATGCCGGCCAGGATCGAGATGTTGTGCCGGTCGGCGAGCGTGAAGTCGTAGTTTATGGTGTTCGACCAGTTCCACTTCGTGTCGTTCGCCTGGTCGAGTGTCACGGAGGTGGGATTGCCCTCCTTCTTTCGAACTTGTAGTAGTGGTTCAGCGTCCGCTTGTAGTAGGTGTCGAAGTCGATGCCGAAGTTCGACCGGATGAGCAGCCCCTTGACCGGCTTGATGTCGATATAGGCGTTTCCGAATATGCGCCAGATGAGTGCCCGGTTCTCCTTGCCGTCGGTCAGTTCCCGAAGCGGGTTGTCGCGGTCGGGCATGCCGCCGATGCAGCCGCCCCAGCTGCCGTCCTCGCCGTGGACGGGAAGAATGGGCTGCATCTTCAGTGCGCGCTCGGTGAGGCTGCCCGGTGCATCGACCTGCGTGGTATAGCTTGTGGTAAAGTTTTCTCCGATAACGACGATGTCCTTGAAGAGGTTGAACGATGAATTCATGCGTGCCGACACGGAGTTGAAATCCGTGTATTTGAGGATTCCCTCCGTATCCTTGTACCCGACCGAGAAGAGGTAGTTGCCGCGTTCGGTGCCGTTGCTCACCGAGATGTCGTAGCGCTGGGTGAAGCCCGTGCGCGAGATGGCGTCGAACCAGTCGGTGTCGGCCGGGCGGAGGGTTTTGTTGGCGTCCAGATAGCCGTCATGCCAGCCCAGCGAGACGCCGTAGAGTTCCGGGTTGTCGAAATCGCCGTTCCAGTCGAACGTATAGCCGTAGTTGGTGATGTTGGGATCCTTGCGGTCGTTCATGTTGGCCTGGAAGAGCACCTTGCCGTAGCCCTCGGTGTCGAGCATGTCCATCTTGGTCGTGTAGAACGAGGCGGTGAGCGAGGTGTTGAACTCTACCTTGAGCTTGCCCTGCTGGCCGTGCTTGGTCGTGATGATGATCACACCGTTTGCGGCCCGCGAGCCGTAGATCGAGGCCGAAGCCGCGTCCTTGAGTACCTGGATCGATTCGATGTCGTTTGCGTTGAGCGAGTTGAGCGACGACTGCGTGGGAACGCCGTCGATCACGAACAGCGGGTCCTTGGTCGAGTTGATCGATCCGATACCGCGGATGCGGATCGTGCCGATTCCCGAGGGGCTTCCGTCCGCCGTGATGGTCATGCCGGGGATGCGGCCCTGCAGTGCGCGCATCGGATCGGTGTCGGGCAGGGCCTTCATTTCGTCTACATTGACGATGCTGATGGCGCCCGTCAGGTCGGCTTTGCGCTGGGTACTGTAACCGGTTACGACCACCTCGTCGAGCGACTGCGTGTCCTCCTGCAGGAGCACCTGCATCTCGGGTCGGGTTTTCAGCTTTTGCGGGACGTATCCCAGAAAGGTGACTTCGATCTCTGCGCCGGGGGCCGTTTCGATGGCGAAGCGGCCGTCTACTCCCGTACTCGTGCCGTTGGAGGTTCCGCTTTCGACGATGGCGGCCCCGATGACGGGCTGCTTGTCGGACGCCGAGAGGACGATGCCCCTGACGACCTGCCTTTGGGCGATCGCTTCCGGGAGGACCAGAAACAGCAATGCCGCCAGACAGCATAGGAATGAGGTTCGTTTCATGGTGGTTGGTAGGTTTAAAAGGTTGTGTGGTTGGTGCGGTGACTGCCCCGCGGGGCTCGGTCAATACAAATTTAGAGGGACGGTCCGCCCTTCTGCGTAACGCATGTTTCATTTGATGATACTCCGGTTACCGGGTAACATGTGTTGTCGGTCGTGCAACCGGAACAAAGGCAAAGGCCCTCTCCAGACGGAGAGAGCCTTTGCCAAACGGGACGGATCCGGTCTATTCACCGGTGTATTCGGTGGGTGTTTTGCCGTAGAGGGCCTTGAAACACTTGCTGAAGTAGGAGGGGGAGGTGAATCCGGTGCGGTAGGTGATTTCGCTGACGGTCCATTGCCGCTGTTCCAGCAGGGCGAGCGCCTTGTTCAGCCGGAAGTTCCGGATCAGCTCCGAAGGGGCCGTGCCGAAGAGCTCCTTGGTCTTGCGGTAGAGGTGTACGCGCGAGAGGTTGAGCTCCCGGCTGAGGTCGGTCGTCGAGAAGCCGCTGTCCGCGGCCCGCTCTTCGAGCAGCTCGAGCAGCCTGGATCTGAACTGTTCGTCGAAGCCGACGATCCGGGCCACTTCGGATGGCGGGAGATAGTTCCCCTCCTGGATCCGCGAACCGAGGCTGCGGCGCATCCGCTCCCGATCGTCGAGCAGCGTGACGATCTGCATGTGGAGCAGATCGATGTTGAACGGTTTCTGGATGTAGGCGTCGGCTCCCTGCGCCATGCCCTGCAGCTGGTTCCGTTCTCCGCACAATGCCGTCAGCAGGATGACCGGCAGGTGGCTCAGCCGCTGGTCGTTCCGGATCTCGCGCGTCATCTCCAGCCCGTCCATGTCGGGCATCATGATGTCGCTGACGACCAGCGAGACCTTCGGGTCGAGACGCAGCAGACGCAGGGCCTCGGCCCCGTTGGTGGCCGTTTCGATGGGAAAACTCTTGCCCAGCTCCCGTCGGAGGTATTCGCGGATGTCGGCGTTGTCTTCGACGATGAGCAGTTTTTCGCTGCGCCGTTGCTGCAGTTTGGCCGAGATCAGCGAGCCGTCGGATCGGCCTTTTGCCTCCCGGAATGCGGACGATGACTCCTTGATTACGTTCCGGTCGGCCAGGTGTGCCGTCCCCTGCCGCAGGCGGAGCCGCATGCGCGTCCCTCCCTCCGGACGGTTCTCGGCCGAGATCTCTCCGTGGTGCAGCTCCGTGATCTCGCGGCACAGGTGCAGCCCGACGCCGGTTCCGGGGTTTCGGTCGTCCGTGAAGAACCGTTCGAAGATATGCGGCAGCCGTTCGGGCGGGATGCCGCAGCCGCTGTCCTCCACCTCGATGGAGACCCAGTCGCTATCGCATGTGCTGCGGACGGTGATCTCTCCTCCGTCGGGTGTGAAACGGAAGGCATTGGATAACAGATTCATGAATATCAATTCGATCTTGTCCGCATCGACCGTCAGCGGGGCGTTGCCGCTGTGATCCTGCAGGGTGAAGCGGATTTTCCGGGTCTGTGCCAGCGGTTCGAAGCAGCGGCCGACGTCGCGGAGGAAGTCTGCGATGCGGATCTCGGTCAGGATGAGTACTTCGGACTGGTCTTCCATGCGGCTTGCGTCGAGGATGCGATTGACCATTTTCAGCAGACGGTCGGCGTTGCGGATGATGAGTTTGAGGGTTTCGTAGACCGGTGCCGGCAGGATGTTTCCCTGGCGGGTGATCTGTTGCAGCGGGTTGATGATCAGCGAGACCGGGGTGCGGATCTCGTGCGAGATGTTGGTAGAAACGCAGCTTGCTGGTCGAGGCGCGCTCCAGCTGTGCGTTCTTCAGGGTCAGCTCCCGGCGTTGGAATTCGATCTGGGCATTCGTTTCGTGCAGCTCCCGGTTCTTTTGCCGGATCTTGCGGTTGGCATAGAGCGCATAGATCAGTATGGGAATCAGCAGCGCCGTGAGGCAGAAGATGGCCAGCGACGAGTTCTGCAGGTAATCGAAGCGGACCGACAGGGCGTTCAGCTCCTCGCGCTGGCGGTTGATGCGGCGCTGGTAGTCCTCCATCTGCTGGGCCTGTGCGATCAGCGTCTGTGCGTTGGAGCGGTCGATGGTGGCCGTGTTGAGGCGGACGTTCTTTTCCACGGGAACACCCTGAAGCAGTTCGACGGCCTTGCGGATGGCTGTCGCGCCTCCCGTCGGATAGAGGAACGAGGCGTCGAGCCGGCCGTCCACGATGGCTTCGAGCCCCACGCCGTAGGTTGCGTCGATTCCCAGGTAGCGGATTCTCCGGCCCGAGATGCTGTCGCGGTGCATGATCGCCTTCCGGGCAGCCAGCGCCATCACGTCGTTATGGGCGAAGATGCAGTCTATTTCGTCGTAGCTTTCAAGCCGTGCGATGCGTTCGGCCGCGATGTTCGGCTGCCACTCTCCGTGGACCGAATCGACGCGGTAACTGTCGCCGAGCGTCGATAGCAGTCCGTTGTGCCGTTCGACGGCCGGGGTGGAGCCGGGGATTCCCCAGATTTCCAGGATACGGGATCCCGGAGGCAGGTGCTGGCGGATGTAGCGTCCGGCCGTCCGGCCGATCTGGTAGTTGTCGGCCCCGATGGCCACGCTGTACTGGTCGGAGTTGATCATCCGGTCGAGGATGATCGTCGGGATGCCGCGCAGGTAGGCATCGACCGTGACGTCGGTGAGCGGTTCGGCCTCGTTCGGCGAGACGATCAGGACATCCACCGGATCGGCCGACCGGGTCAGTTCGGTGACCTGCTGACGCTGCAGTTCATTGTCGTAGTCGGCGTTGCGCACGACGAGCCGAACGTTGGGGTAGTTGGCCGATTCGATCTGCATGTCGAAGAGCATCGCTTCGCGGAAAACGTCCGAGCAGCATTGGGAGAATCCGATGACGATTTCCTTCGGCTCCGCGCTTTTTTCGCGGCAGGCTGGGGTGAGCAGTGTCAGGGCCGCAAGCAGCGGTGCCCGATAGAAGCGGAGGTTCATGGGTCGGTGTTCGGTTGTACAAAAATAGGGAAAAAAGCGGGACGGCCTTGCGGAGTCCGCTTTTCGGGGCGGCCTTTTCCGATCGGGTTATCGGATCGGGACCCGTGCCTCATCCCGGGGAGAGGCGCTTTCGGCCCGGCTCTCCGGATCGCCGTACCACCATACGGTCGTGGCATAATCGACCGTTCCCGGGTGCCAGCTGAGCATCTCGATGTCGAACCGCAGGCGGCGGTGGAACGGGATGGCGTCGAGGTTCCGGGTGCGCATGAAGGTGTTGTATCCGTGCGACGAGGCCTCGTCGGCCCGCGGTGCTCCGCCGAAGGGGGTGTGGAACGGTACGACCGGGGCCCAGGAGCAGTTGTAGTAGTCCTCCGTGCCGGTCCCGAAGTGCGACGGGAACGGATCGTCGTCGATCCATATCTTCTCGTCCCCTTCGCCGTACCAGTCCGGTGCGTTGTTGTAGAGTGTCAGCAGGTCGCCGCGCAGAACGCCGCGGCCGCTGCAGGTGATGAAGTTCCAGTCGAGGTTGTCCGGGGTGTCGTAGTTCGGACTGACCGGGATGTCGCGCTCCTGGCGCCAGGTGGTGTGGAAATAGAGCGTCGAGGGGGTCCGGGCATACCGGTCGGTGGTCGTCTCGACAAGGATGTCGGCCTCACGGTCCGTCGTGTTCTCCAGAGTGAGCGAAGCCGTGTGGCGATAGGGCATGACCCACCGGCTCTCGATGCGCCCCATCCCGTCGCAGTCGAGGTACCAGCTCCTGACCTCCGGGGCTCCGATGCCGGCTCCGGCGAACTCGCCGAGCGGGGCCCATACGGTGTTCATCCCGTCGAAATCCATGCTCAGGGTCAGCCCGCGCATCAGCCGTGCGTAATCGCTTCCCGCTCCCGGGGCGGCAACTTCGAAGCGGAGGGTGTAGATGGCGCGGTCCTCGCCGTCGAGGCAGAGAGTCTGTTTCTCGCCGGGGACCAGCCGCATGCGGACCCGGTGCTGTTCGCCGCCTTCGTATGCCTGCGGGTGGAGCAATTTTGCCGAGAGTTCCTCCAGCCGCGAACGGAGCCGTTCCGTGTCCGATACCTCGAAACTTTTGATGCGGGTGCCCGGTGCATAAGTCCGGTAGTTGATCTGGTAGTAACGGGGGACGAACCGCTCCCAGTCGGGCTCCTCGAACGTGATGCGGCAGTGTGAGGCGTAGGGCAGCGGCAGCATGAAGGTGTTTCCGCCGCGGCCTTCCGGACGTGTCTCGTAGTTGGTGTGGCGCAGCGACAGTGCCTCCCCGACGAAGAAGGGGGCCTGCGAGAGGTCGTAGGCGGGAATGGTGAAGCGCGGGGCGGACTCTCCGTCGAAGTAGAAACGGAGCGTGCCGCGTTTGTCCGAGGTGGTCATCCAGATGCGGGTCACAACACCGGGCCCTTCGGCTTCGAAAAGCACCTTTTCGCGGCGTCCGTTGATCGTTTCGATCCGTTCGTAGCCGCTCCCGTCGTTGTTGGCGAACCATCCGGGCTGGTCGGGCGATACGGAGCGGCGGTCGTAGCTGCTGGTCTGGCGGAGGGAGTATTCGGGAAACTCGGCGGCGGACGTATAGTCCGTCATCTCGGCGAGCAGGGTCTCGAGCGTAACGACTTCCGATTTGTAGGATCTGTGGCCGTGGTTGCAGGCCGTCAGGCAGAACAGGGCGGCACATGCCGCCGACAGGCAAACAAGTCTCATGCTGGTTGGTCTCTTGGGTTTTCGGTAACAAAGTTAGCCGGGCCGCTCCTTTCGGCGTGTAACGCTCGTATCGGAACCGATAACGGATGTTACATCGGGCTGGATCAGGAGGGTCCGGACCGGGCTTTAGCCGCGGCCTTCGGGGACAGGAGTTGCTGCGGGGCGAGGTTCGGGACGTGTAAAAAAAGAGAGGACGGAGCGGTCCGTCCTCCCGGCAGATGGGGCGGGAGCATCCGGATGTTCGGCCCGGATGCGGCCTGGGGTCAGTCGTTCCATTTATAGAGCTTCGAATCCGTGTCCATGCGTCCGTTGTCGTCCGTGCCGCCGCTCCGGACGAGTCCCGCCGCGCAGAACTGCAGGATCAGGCCCTCTTTCACGGTCGAACGGGTCAGAATTTCAAGCCGATCTTCACGAAGAACGAGTTTACGCTGAAGCCTTCGCTGCTCTCTCCGTCATATTTGAATTTCATGCCCTGGTGCTGCCATCCGAAACCGAAGTTCAGCCTCCTGTAGTTCAGTCCGATGCCGTATGAGGCATAGAATCCGCCCGAGAGGTCGAGCCCCTCCTCGTCCATGAAGTTTTTGGTTCCCGCGAGTCCGGAACTGAAGCCGAGGTCGATGGCCACATAGGGGGCGAAATGCTCCGTCACGGGATAGTAACCCTTCAGGTCGATGAATACGGGCATCATGCCGATCTCCCACTCTTTGTCGTAGGCGTACTGGAATCCGACGCCCAGACCGGCGAACGCATAAGGGGTGATTCGGACGCCGTGTACGGTCTCGATGAACGGACGGGTGTACTTGGCGTCTCCCGACTCTCCGTCGGCCTTGAGCGTGCCGCCCGTGCCATACCCGATATTCAGTTCGCCTTCGTACCAGATGTCCACGTTGCGTGTGTGGGTCTTGTAGGTCCGTTCCCGGTTCACGCGGGTTACGGTCGTCTTTTGCGCAAACGAAGCGGCGGGTGCGGCCAGCAGGGCCGCAACGATCAGGATGAACAGTTTTTTCATGGTTTTCGAAAATGGTTTGTTTGATTTGACGTTTTTTTCGGTTATTCGGTTCGTGTCACGGTCTCCTCGACGTGGATGTGTGCATCCTCGTTCTTGATCTGGCCCTCCTTGAAGAGTTCCTTGATCCATACGTCGTTGCGGGTGCCCTCGCGGAAGCCCGTATAGACGGCCGGGAATCCGACCATGTCCACGATCATCACGTATTTGCCGTCGCGTTCGACGGGCTCCTCGATTTTGACCGGATTTCCTTCGGCATCGATCGTGCTGACCGTGTGTGTCTTGTGGCGGATGTTGAACTGCGGGACGACGATCAGGTCGGCTCCCGTTTCGCGGCAGAAGTCGTAGGTCGCCTGTGCTTTCAGCAGATCCACGTCAATGGCGGCCACCCGCTTGCCGTCCATGAGTTTGCCGACCAGGTATTCGTTGCCGGCCAGTCCGGCGGGAACATCCTGCCGGGCCGATCCGGTGAAGGTTGCCCGCTCGAATGTTTTGCCGTCGTTGTTCCTGGAGAGCACCTTGACCGAGGCCACCAGCGGCGTGACGAGCATTTCGTGACCGGCCTCGAGGCTGAAGGCTTCGGTGTGCTCGAAGGTTTCCTGCACACCGGCCAGCCTGGTCGTCGTGATGGTTTTCGTCGAACCTCGCTGGGCGAATGCCTCGTGCATGCCTGCGAACGGAATTGCGCCCGCAAGCAATAAAGAAATGAGTAATTTCTTCATAGAGAGAAATTTGGGTACACCCCGACTCCGATGATGTGATTGTGAAAAAAAAAGAAAGTGTGGAGCCGTTCGTTTATCTGATCGAAGGTTCTGGAATACCCGTGTACAAATAAACAATACCCCACACTCGTACAGTATGGAGTTGAGCACAACGCATACCAATACAAGTGATGAGTGTCATTGCCATCCCTGTACACACGAATTTTCCAGATTCTCGATCAAGGATTAAAGCGAAACACTTTCATCAAATATGTCGTTCCCGGAGGAACGTCACAAAGGTATGAAAATGTTTTCTAATTCCAACACTCTTAGGGGTATTGTGCAGGACAAAATTAATCCGAATATTCCAAAAACGCTATTTTTCTTTTGCTATCTTCTTGGTATGTTGCCGGTTTTTACGCGGATCCGGAGGGGCGGGCTGTGGAGAGGATTTCCCGGGGCGGCTTCCCCTGAGGCTGTGCGGGCGGGACTCTCTGCGGCGGGCAATGCGGTGTGGAACAGGACGATCCGTCCGTGCGGCTGAAGTCGTTTTTGTCTGGTGGCGGTGAAAATACGCATTTATGCGTATCGGGGCGGAGTAAAAAACGGCTAATTTTGGTCGTTTAAATCGGCTTACTTGCAAATTCGGACCGTCCGGGTCCGGTACTGAGAGGCTAAACACATAAAATTCAAATAAATATGGTTGATATTTTTGACCGGCTCGAGAAGAATGCCGGCGGACCCATCGGTCAGTACATGTCGTATGCGCACGGATATTTCGCATTCCCGAAGCTGGAGGGCGAGATCGGCCCCCACATGAAATTCCGGGGCAAGATGATGCTGAACTGGAGTCTGAACAACTACCTCGGACTGGCCAACCACCCCGAGGTGCGCAAGGCCGACGCCGAGGGTGCCGCCCAGTTTGGCATGGCCGCCCCGATGGGTGCCCGCATGATGAGCGGTCAGACCAAATACCACGAGCAGCTGGAGCGTGAACTGGCCGAGTTTGTCGGCAAGGAGGACGCTTTCCTGCTCAACTTCGGCTACCAGGGCATGCTCTCGATCATCGACTGCCTGCTGACTCCGCGCGACGTGGTGGTCTACGATGCCGAGGCCCACGCCTGCATCATCGACGGCCTGCGTCTGCACAAGGGCAAGCGCTTCGTATACGGCCACAACGACATGGAGTCGCTGCGCCTGCAGCTCAAGCATGCCACCGAGCTGGCCGAGGAGCAGAACGGCGGCGTGCTCGTGATCACCGAGGGCGTCTTCGGCATGAAGGGCGACCTGGGCAAGCTCGACGAGATCGTGGCCCTGAAGAAGGATTTCAAGTTCCGCCTTCTGGTGGACGACGCCCACGGCTTCGGCACGATGGGTGAGGGCGGCCGCGGTACGGCTTCGCATTTCGGTGTCGTGGACGGCGTAGACGTGCTCTTCAACACCTTTGCCAAGTCGATGGCCGGCATCGGCGCCTTCGTCAGCGGTCCCCGCTGGCTGATCAACCTGCTGCGCTACAACATGCGTTCGCAGCTCTACGCCAAGTCGCTGCCCATGCCGATGGTTATCGGCGCGCTGAAGCGTCTGGAGCTGATCCGCAACCACCCTGAATACCAGCAGAAACTCTGGGAGATCGTCCGTGCGCTGCAGAGCGGACTGAAGGAGAACGGGTTCAATATCGGCGTGACGAATTCTCCCGTGACCCCCGTCTTCATGAAGGGCGGTATTCCGGAGGCACGAACCTGATCGTGGACCTGCGCGAGAACCACGGCGTCTTCTGCTCGATCGTGGTTTACCCCGTGATTCCGAAGGGCGAGATCATCCTGCGCGTCATCCCGACGGCCGCCCACACGCTCGAGGATGTGAACTACACGCTCGAGGCCTTCAAGTCGGTGCGCGACAAGCTCGAAAGCGGCTACTATGCATCGCTGCCGATTCCGGTTCGTGCCGACGAAGGATTCAAGGTTCGCTAATAAGCAGATTGCCCGCGTCGGGGCAACCGACCGATAATCAGGAACTCCCGGATATGTGTCCGGGAGTTTCCGTTTTCCGCATTGCGGTTTTTGTGAGGAAATGGCGGCAAAAATTTGGAGATTCGGATTTTGCCTACCTTTGCACACGCAATCGAGCAATGCGGAAATAGCTCAGTTGGTAGAGCGCAACCTTGCCAAGGTTGAGGTCGCGGGTCCGAGTCCCGTTTTCCGCTCCAGAGGGGGCCAGAAAGAAACCCCGACAGAAAGCAAAAAGCCTTGTATATCAGCGATATGCAAGGCCTTTTGTTGTATTCTCCCACTCCTGTCGAAGCAAAAGGCGGCAATCCTTTCACGCCTTAATCGTGACCTGTTTTCGGTCCGAGCAAAACAGGTCACGATTATTTAGTTCAGTTCGGTACCGAAATTTTGTCGGATGACCGTGTGCGCCAACTGGAATTAAAAGCCTAATGTAAATGCGCGGGATTACACCCGCGAAGAGGTGGAGGACTGGGCTTCGTGCGGGGAGAGTGCGGAGCATATGAAAGACCTGTTGGCTTGCAATGACTACGTCGCGGCGCTGAACGAACGGGACGAGATCATCGGCTTCTCGTCGATGAATGCCGAAGGCTACCTGCATTCACTCTTCGTGCACAAGGATTATCAGCGGGTCGGGGTCGGGAGTTTGCTGCTTTCGGCCGTGGAAAAGAGGGCCCGGGAATACGGAGTCTCGGAAATCTCCTCCGAAGTGAGCCTGACGGCGCGTCCTTTCTTCGAGAAGAGAGGGTACGAGGTGATGAAGGTCCAGAAACGTCGGGCGAACCGGTTGGAACTGACCAATTTCGTGATGCGAAAGCGTCTCAAAGGCTGAAACTTCCTCCTTTCCGTCCGGCCGCAAAAGTCTGACGCCGCCAAATCCGGGGCTGGTTGCTGTCGGGTGGAGAAGGTTGGATATGGACAGCCCGCTGTTGTCTCAGTTCCCCGAAACCGGGATTGGGATTTCGGTTCCCGGGGTTGGGTAAATCATTCGGTAGGGGATTCGCATCTCGGGTTACTTTGCTCCCCGGAAACAAAACTTCCTCCGATGAATGCCAGATTCTTTCTTTTGCCGCTTCTGCTGCTGACGGCCTCGTGCGCCGATCGGCAGCAGCCCGACGCCCCGATGTGTGTCGAGACGACCCGTGCTGCGACCGTCGAGGTCTCCTCCTCGCGGGAATATCCCTTTATCGCCAAACCGCTGCGTACGTCGGTCCTTTCGTTCCGCGTCTCGGGGCCCGTTGATCGGTTCGAGGTTTATGCCGGAAGCCGCTATCGCTGTGGCGATCTCATTGCCGGAATCGACCCGCGCGATTTCCGGCTGCGCTACGAGCAGGCCGATGCCGCCTGCAGGCAGGCCCGCGCCGATTACGAGCGTGTCGCGGCCCTCTATGAAAAGGACAACCTGCCGGCCAGCAGCTACGAGGCGTCGCGGGCTGCCTGGGTCGCGGCCGAAACCGCCCGCGATGCGGCGCTGAATGCGCTCAACGATACGCAGCTGCTTGCGCCGTTCGACGGCCGTGTCGGCGAAGTCTTCATCGAACGTTACCAGGATGTCAGGGCTTCGCAGCCGGTGGTGACCCTTACGGACATCTCCTCGCTGCGTATCGAGATCTTCGTGACGCAGGAGATCGCCATGCAGGCCCGGGAACTCGATGAGGTGGCCGTCGAATTCGACCACATCCCGGGCCGGACGTTCCGTGCCGGGGTGGTCGAGTGCGCGCGGAGTACCACACCGAACAATCTCTCCTACCTGCTCACGGCCCTGTTGCCGAATCCCGGCGGGGAGCTTCCCGCCGGTCTTTCGGGTCGGGTCTGTCTCGACCTTCGGGACCAGCCCCGGCAGGTGGTGGCCATTCCCCGGAAGGCTCTCTGCCATACTTCCGGGGCGGGAGATCATGTCTGGGTCGTGGATCCGGCTTCGGGCCGTGTCGCACGGCGGCGGATTACCGCCGGGAAGCTGCTCCCCGACGACCGGATTGCGTTGGGGGCCGGACTGGCCGCCGGCGAGACGGTCGCCGTGAGCGGGCTCCGTTTCCTCGACGAGGGACAGATTGTCGCCGCCGTCGGACCGTCGGACGGGGTGCGGACCGCCGAATCGCCGAGGCCATGAAGGAGCGTATCATCGGTTGTACGCTGGAACTGCTCGGGCAGATCGGATTCCGGCGCTTCACCATGGACATGGTGGCATCCGGGCTGCGGATATCCAAACGCACGCTCTATCTGCATTTCGCCAGCAAGGAGCAGCTGCTCGACGCCTGTCTGGAGCGGTGGCTGCTCCGCAGGCGGCTCCTTGTCCCGACGGGCGGTATCCTGATCGACGACCTTTGTGCGCTCTATGCCGGTATCCGCAAGGTCGATCTGCGGCGGGTCATGCACTGCAGCCGCGAGCTCCGCCAATGCTGCCTGCCGGTTTACCGGCTCTTTCAGGAGCGCCTCTTCGACTATGCCGATGCCTGCGGCATGCGTGCCGAGCAGGATGCCGTGACGGGCTATCTCTGCCGCGGCGTCACGCGGGATACGGTCAGCTCCGTCGTATCGGATTTCCTGATCCGGCTTTTCGGCAGCGTGGAGGAGCATCCGCTGCGGCGGGGCAGCCCGTCCTCGCCCGAGATCCTTATTGTCTACACGCGCGGTCTCTGCACGATCAAGGGGCGTGCCTACCTGGACCGGCGCCTCAAAACCCTGTCCCGGCCATGAATACACTGGTAAAATACTTTCTGAAGAACAAGGCGGTGACCTGGCTGCTGCTCGTGCTGGTGCTCTTCGGCGGCCTGTTCTCCTACACGCACATGGGCAAACTCGAGGATGCCCCCTTCACCATCAAGCAGGCGCTGGTCATGACGCCCTATCCCGGCGCATCGCCCGAAGAGGTGCGCAACGAGGTCACGGACCTGCTGGAGGAGTCGATACAGTCGCTCGACGAACTCTATTACCTGAAGAGCGAGAACCGCGTCGGCATGTCGAAGATCACGGTCTACGTCAAGAAGGAGGTGCGTGCCGACGAGATGCAGCAGCTGTGGGACAAGCTGCGGCGGAAGGTTGCCGACGTCCAGGGCCGCCTGCCCGACGGGGCGGGCCCGTCGGTGGTGAACGACGACTTCGGCGACGTGCTCGGGGTCTTCTACGGACTGACGGGCGAGGGCCACACCTGGCGCGAGCTGGACGACGAGGCCAAGCGCCTCAAGGACGAACTGCTGACGGTGAAGGATGTCGCGCGCGCGTGGAGATCTGGGGGTCGCAGCATCCTACGGTCGAGGTCACGGTGCCTCCGGCCCTCCTGACCCGCAGCGGGCTGACCTCCGCGGACATCGCCCGGGCCTTTGCCGAGCAGAACCGCGTGGTCGATGCCGGGGCGCTGGAGACCGGAGAGAGCCGGCTGAGGATCGAATCGACCGGTACGTTCCGTTCGCTGGACGACATCCGGCAGATGACGATCACCTCGCCGTCGGGCGAGCACTTCCGGCTGGGGGATATCGCCCGCGTCGAGGAGAGCTATGCCCGCCCGGCCTCGAACCTCATGCGCATCGACGGACGCCCGGCCCTGGGCGTGGCCGTCGCCACGGTCTCGACGGGCAACGTCGTGGAGATGGCCCGGGCGGTGGCCGAACGCATCGACTCCTTTGCCGCGACCCTGCCCGGGGGTTATGCCCTCCATCCGATCTACGACCAGGGCCACGAGTCCGAGGTGGCCAACCGCGGTTTCGTCTGGAACCTCGTGATTTCGGTGCTGACGGTCGTCGCCATCCTGCTCTTCTTCATCGGCCTGCGCAACGGCCTGCTGATCGGCAGCGGACTGATCTTTTCGATCTTCGCCACGCTGATGGTCATGCAGGTCGAGGGGATCGCCCTGCAGCGCATGTCGCTTGCGGCGATCATCATCGCCATGGGCATGCTGGTGGACAATGCCATCGTCGTCTCGGATTCGGCGCTCGTCGCCATGCAGCGCGGCATGCGCAAGCGGGTGGCCATCCTCAGGGCCTGCTCCTCGACGGCCCTCCCGCTGCTGGCCGCGACGGTGATCGCCATCCTGACCTTCCTGCCGATCTACTATTCGCCCCACATCACCGGCGAACTGCTCTCGTCGCTGGTCGTCGTGATCGGCGTGTCGCTGATGTTCAGCTGGGTCTTCGCCCTGACGCAGACCCCTTTCTTCATCCAGGAGTTCGTGCCGCGCCCGCGTCCCGGGCAGACCGTTGCAGACCCTTACGGGGGCCGGCTCTACGATGCCTTCCGCTCGTCGCTGCGTGCGGTCATCCGCCGCAAGTATGCCGTTGTCGGGGGACTGCTGCTGCTTCTGGCACTCTCGGCGTGGAGTTTCCGCTTCATCCCGAAGGTCTTCACACCGTCGCTCGACAAACCCTACTTTACGGTGGACCTGTGGATGCCCGAGGGAACGCGCATCGAGCGGACCGACGTCGAGGCGTCGGATATCGCCGGCTGGATCGGCCGCTTCCCGGAGGTGGAGCAGGTTTCGGCCTTCGTCGGGCGCACCGCCGCGCTACTACCTTTCGAACGCCTCGTTCGGCCCGCAGCCCAACTTCGCGCAGCTGCTGGTCAGGTGCAGCTCCTCGGCCGAGGCCCGGGCGCTGCAGGAGTTCCTGCAGGACTCGGTGCGCCGCCGCTTTCCCGAACCGCTGGTCAAGGTCAATCGCTTCGAACTCAACACACAGCCCGAGGCGCTGATCGAGGCGCGTTTCCTGGGGCCCGACCCGGCGGTGCTCGACTCGCTGGTGGGCGAGGCCGTGGCCGTCATGCGCCGCAATCCGAAGGTGGCCGACGCCCGCAGCGAGTGGGGCAACATGGCGATGATGATCCGCCCGGACTATGACGCCGTGCGGGCCGGGGCGATGGGCATCACGAAGGCCCGGATGATGGAGTCGGTCCGTGCCTCGGGCGACGGCCTTCCGGTCGGAGTCTACCGCGACGAGGAGGACCGTGTGCCGGTGCTGCTCCGCACGCCGTCCGAAGGTCTGACCGACCTCGGGACGCTCTCCGTCTGGAACGGCGTCCGCTCGGTACCTCTCTCGCAGCTCACGCGCGGCATCGAAACCACGTGGGAGTATCCCCAGATCCGGACCTACAACCGTCAGCTCTCGATGGCGGCGATGTGCGGTGTCGTGCCCGGAGCGACGATGGCCGAGGTCCACGGCGAGATCCGCCGCGAGGTGGAGGCCATCCGCCTGCCCGAAGGCTATACCTTCTTCTGGGACTCGCAGTTCAAGGACCAGAGCGAGGCGATGGAGGCCCTGATGAAATACTTCCCGCTGGCCTTCCTGGTGCTGGTCGTGATCCTCGTGGCGCTGTTCGGCAACTACCGGGAACCATTGATTATCCTTTGCGTGCTGCCCCTGTCGCTCATCGGTGTTGCGGTCGGGATGCTGCTTACGGGCTTCGACTTCGGCTTTTTCCCCATTGCCGGATGGCTGGGGCTGCTGGGCATGATCGTCAAGAACGTCATCGTGCTCATCGACGAGATCAACGCCCAGCACCGTTCGGGCGCCTCGCTCCAGCGGGCGATCGTCGAGGCCACGGTGGCCCGCACGCGGCCCGTGCTCATGGCCGCCATCACGACCATCGCCGGCATGATCCTGCTGTTCGACATCGCCTTCGGGGGAATGGCCGCTACGATCATCTTCGGCCTGACCTTCGCCACGGGGCTCACGCTCTTCGTGACCCCGGTGCTCTACGCCCTTTTCTACCACGTAAAAATCCGATGACGATGAAGACTTTCCCGCTTGTGGCGCTCCTTTGCCTGCTTGCCGCCGTGCGCCCGGCTGCCGCCCGGCCGGGCGAAGATTCGCTGCTGGTGCGCTATCGCCGGATGGCGCTCGATTGTGACGACGATTTGAGGGCCGCCGCCAAACGCATCGAAGCCAGTGCCGAACTGGAGCGTGCGGCGCGTGCCGAGCGGATTCCGACCCTCTCGGCCGGGGGTGATTTCCGCTATACGGGCAACCCGCTGAAGTATGCGGCCGAACTGCCCGGGGTAGGGCCGCTGACCCTCGAGGGGCAGAACTGGAAATACGGGGCTTCGGCCACCCTGGTGCAGCCGCTCTACACGGGCGGGCGGATCACCGGAGCGATCCGCATGGCCGAATCCGAGACCCGCATGAGCGAGGCCCGGCGCGAACTGCTCCGCACGGAGGTCTGCTATCGGGTCGATCTGCAGTACTGGACGACCGTGGCCCGCCGCGAACGGATGTCGGTGGCCGAAGATTACCTGCGTGCCGTGGCCGATCTGGAACGGGTCGTCCGCGAACGGGTCGAGGCCGGCCTGTGTGACCGGCAGGAGCTGCTCACCGTCGAGGTCAAGCTCAACGAAGCCCGCTACCGGCTGCTGCAGGTGCGGAGTGATTTCGAGACGGGGCGCATGGCGCTCAATGCGCTCATCGGCAGCCCGCTCGATGCCGAGACCCCGGTCGGGGCGACGCTTCCGGAGGTCGGGCCGGGGGCCTCGGGTCTTTCGGCGGCGGCCCTGCACCCCGAAGTTCGGCTGGCGCAGGAGCGGATCGTTTGGGAGCGGGGCAACCTGCAGTACGGCGATGCCCGGTATAAACCGCAGCTCGGCCTGGGGGCCAATGCGGGTTACTATGCCCCGGGATACGATTTCCGCCCTGACCTTTCGCCCAACTGGACGCTCTATGCGCAGCTCTCCGTGCCGATCTTCCAGGGAGGCAAACGGCGTCGTGAGCGGAGTGCCGCCGAGTACCGCATCGGTATGGCTGCCGATGCCCTGCACCGCGTAGAGACGGACCTCGATCTGGAGACGCGCACGGCGCGCACGGCCCTCGACGAAGCGCAGGAGCGGGTGGCGCTGGCCGCCTCGTCGCTGGAAAAGGCAGTCGAGAACGAACGCCGCGCCACGGAGAAGTACGTGGAGGGGGCGATCTCGATCTCCGAGGTGATCGACGCGCAGCTCTACCGCCAGACGGCGCAGGAGAACCTTGTGTCGGCCAAGGAGGCGGCCCGGCTGCACTTTGCGGGGCTGCTGAAGGCCACGGACGGATACCGTTTCCGATAACTTTTCGTATCTTTAGGCGTCCGAAAACACCGCATGATGCGTATCGATCGAAAGAACCGATGGCTTTCCGCCCTGCTCTTCTCCGGGTTGGGGCTCTTTGCCTGGCTGCTGCTGGCCGGTTACACGAACCAGTCTCCCGGGGCGAGGGCCGTTCTGGGGACGGGCTGGAGTGCCGTCTTCCTGATCGTGCTCTTCAACGTGTCGGGTTTCCTGACGCTTCGCATCTCCGAGTGGCTCCATGCGCAGTACTTGCTTCACGCTCCCCGCAGGTGGAACATAGTGTTGGCGGTCGCGGGGGTGTTGTTCATGTTCTTCCTGGTCGATTACGGTTTTCTGGTTACGGGGAAACTGCTGGCCGGGTCGCGTCATCCCTTCTCCTTCCCGAACGGCGGGGTGCGGATGCTGGTCGTCGTCTGGCTGGTCGAACTGGCCGTACTGGGACTGCTGCTCGCCAACCGGGCCATGGCCCAGACGCTGCGTCTGCGGCAGCGGGCCGCCGAGTTGCAGCGCGAGAACAATACGGCCCGCTACACGGCCCTGCAACAGCAGCTCAACCCACACTTCCTCTTCAACAGCCTCAATACGCTCATTGCCGAAATCGAATACGATCCTGCGCGGGCCGTTTCGTTCACGCGGCGTCTCTCGGAGGTCTACCGTTACGTGCTGCAGGTGCAGGACCGCCCGCTGGTGACGCTCGGCGAGGAGCTTCGTTTCGCCGAAGCCTACCTCTACCTGCACCGGGTGCGGCTGGGCGACTGCCTCGGCTGCCGGGTCGGAATTTCCGACGGAATGCGGGATTTCCGCCTGCCGCCGCTGACCCTGCAGCTGCTCATCGAGAACGTCATCAAACACAACGCCATTACGGTGTCGCATCCGCTCGAGATCACGATCTCGGCCTCGGAGGGGTGGCTGGCGGTCTCGAATCCCGTCCGCCCCAAGCGCAGGACGGAGTCCGGAGGCATCGGACTGCAGAACCTCTCGAACCGTTGCCGGATCATGTTGGGCCGTGAGATCGAGGTGAGCCGAACCGACGGATGTTTCACCGTGAAAATTCCCCTGAGCCATGAATAGACTCCGTGTTGCCATCGTCGAGGACGAGATCCCGGCCGCCCGGCTGCTCCGTACGCTCATCGCGCGCCTGCGCCCCGCCTGGGAGATCGAGGTATTGCCCGGCAGCGTCGAGGAGGCCGTGCAGTGGTTCGCTGTGAACCGCCATCCCGACCTGCTGTTCCTCGACATCCAGCTCGCCGACGGCACTTCGTTCGAACTCCTCTCGCAGGCGCGGCCCTCGTCGGCCGTTGTCTTCACCACGGCCTACGACGAATATGCCGTGCGGGCGTTCAGCGTCAGCAGCATCGACTACATCCTCAAGCCTGTCGATGAGGAGCGCCTGGCCGAAGCCATCGTGCGCTACGAGGAGCTCCGCGGGCGGGTGCTGCCGCCCGACGACTACCTCGAGACGCTGCTCGATGCCCTGCAGCGGCGTGAAAAGCGCTTCCGCACCCGGTTCCTGATTGCCGGGGTGGACCGTTTCCTCACGCTGCCGGTCGATGACGTAGCCTATTTCTACTCGGAGAACAAGGTGACGACGGCGGTGACCTATGCCGGGCGGAACCATGTGGTGGACCTTCCGCTGAGCCGTCTCGAGGAGCAGCTCGATCCCGACCGCTTCTTCCGGGCCAACCGCCAGGTGCTGCTCTCGGTGGGGGCGATCGACCGTCTCGAACCCTATTTCAACGGCAAGGTTTCGGTGACGGTGCACCCGCCCCACAAGGAGCGGATCACCGTGAGTGAGGAGCGGGTCCCGCTCTTCAAGGCCTGGTTGAACTATTGATCCGCTCTCCGGCCGGCGGTCACCGCTTTGCGGCGAGGGCTTTGAGCTGCTCGAACAGCTCGCCGAAGCGGAGCTCTGACTGCATCATCGTCCGGGCTTTCTCCATTCCTGCTTCGGTCAGCGAAAAGAACATCTGCCGTTTGTCGTCGCGATTGATGTCGCGGCGGATGTAGCCTTTGTTCTCGACGGCCGTGATGACTTTCGAGACCCGCGAGTTGGACAATCCGATGTATTCGCAGATCGAGCCGGCCGACCTGGCCTCCCCGCTCTTCAGGCAGCAGAGCAGCATGGCCTCGTTGATGGTGATGTCGTGTGCCTCGGCGAATGTCTTTTCGAATTGGTAGAGCGTTTTGTATATCTCCTTGATGATGCAGATCGGTTCCATTTTCCGCGGTTGGGTTCTATCGCTGCAAAGATAGGCGATTCGACGCTCTTTGCCAAAGACTCCCGCGAGAATGGCAGCAGTCGCTGTCCGGCCGCCTTACGCGAGGACATACCCCTCTTCGCTTTTGCGCAGGACTCCCTGGCGGACCAGCTGGGCGATCGTCCGCGACAGGGAGGGGCGTGTGACGCCGAGGATGAAGGCCGTCTCCTGAAGGTTCTGTATGGCCGGGTTTTTCTCCAGATAGCCGATCAGCCGCGACGAGAGGGTCTGCAGGGCAAACTGCTGCACGCGGCTGGTCAGGAAACGGCTGTGGTCCGAGAGGATGGAGAGGAAGTTGCGCAGAACGGCCGTATCGCTTTCGATCAGGGCGAGCAGGCTCTCCCGGCTGACGATCCGCAGCCGGCATTCCGTGTTGGCGATGACCGATACCGGGAAGGTGTTCTCCGTGGCGAAGAGGAATGCCGAAGCCAGCACGTCGGGAGCCGCCAGGGTGTCGAGCGTGAATTCGCGCCCCTCCTCGTTGGTCATCTGCACGCGGACGCTCCCCTCGCACAGCAGCAGCAACGAACGGCAGACGCTGTTCTGCATGGCGATGAATTCGCCTTTGCGGTAGTTGGCGATGCGCGAGGGCGATTTCTCGAGAATCGGATCGACAAGTGTGCGGTCGCAGCCCCGGAACAGGGGCATGTCGTAAAATTCACATTCCATAAGATTTTGATCTGTCGATTGTCGAGCCGGTCCGTAACAAATGTTACGCCAAGATCCGTATCGTGCGTCTATCTTTGCGCCGGATTTTGGACGGGGTGCGTCGGTCGGGCCGATCGGACGCTGCGCAGCCCGACTGCAAATATACGAAATACATGAGACAGATGAGTGGAATAAGGCGAGTTTTATGGTTGTGTGCGGTGCTCCTGACCGCCTGCCGGGCCGACGATCCGGCCGACGGCATTTCCCGCCCGGCGGCCGAGGGTGTGGCCTTCCGCATGAGTTGTGCGGGTTATGAGGACGGAGATGTCCGTTCGGACCTTCGGCAGGAGACCGGATACGACCGGGTGGAATTTTGTGTGGTGGACGGCTCCGGATCGGCCGTCGGCGGAGTCAAGTGCCTGTACGATCCGGCGGCTTCCGAGGTGCGGATCGAAGGGCTCCGTGAGGGCGACTACCGCCTGCTGGTGCTGGGTGTCCGGGGTGATGCGGAGGCCGACGGCGTGACGATCCGCACGATCCGTCGTGAGGAGGACGAGTGGCTGAGCTTCCCCGCCGACCTGCAGCAGCCGCTCGGGGCCGAGTACTTCCATTCGCGCACCCCCTTCTCGGTGGTGGCGCGCAAGGGCCCATCGGGTACGGAGTTGGAGGCCGTCGTCGAGGAGGAGATCGTACAGCACCGGATCATCGGGCGGACCGACTTTTCATTCGCCTTCAACAATCCCTATGTCGAGACGGCGCTGCAGACCCGGCGTGTCACGCTCCTGGCGCCGCGTTTCCGTACCGGACTGACGGGCAGCGGACTCTTCGCGGGTACGGGCGGCAGCCCCGACATCGAACTGGACCTGGACGAGGCGACAACCTGGCTCTTTCCGCCGACGGCCGAGGGCGAGCCGCTTCACGGCGAGGTTGAGCTGACAACGCGCAACTACCTCGGACATACCGTCCGGCGTGCCTACGGCTTCACGCTCGGGGAGGTCGCACCCAACCGCATCGGACGGGTGAGGACGACGGCCGTGCATCCCGACGACGAGTCGGCCACGGCATTCGTCACCGAACGGACCTTCGAGCGCTTCGGTCTGGAGCGTATCCTGCAGGACGACGAGCCGAAGGAGGTCTACACCGACGCCGCACAGCGGACCTTCAATACCGCGGCGCCGCTGCAGGTCTCCGTGACCGACGACGGGCGTCTCCACGTCCGCTTCTATTCGCCGCGCGAGGTGACCGGCCTCCTGATTCGGGCCCGCATCCCCTCGGTCGGCGGCGAGTTTTTCGATCTGGCCTACTTCGACCGGGTTCCGCCCTTCGCGGACTTCTACGGCGAACTGCCGATGTCTACGCGCAAAACCTTTTGTCGCACGGAGTCGGGGCGGATCGTCGAGGTCGATCCCGTGCCGGCGTCCGAATGGGCCGATGCGGAGTTCCGCCTGGAGTCCGACGATCCGTTCTGGGCAAAGCTCGAGGCCATCGAGCACGGATGGACCATCGGGTTCGACCTCTACGGGGGCGATCCCGAACGGGCCGACGGCGGGCCGGTCGGCAACTGGATGGGGATCCGCCCGGTCCATTGCCGCGAGGCGGTGGCCCTGTTCCTGAACTTCACCTACATGATCGACATGCCCGAGCATGAGCAGATCCTGCGTGCGAATGCCGACCGCCTCTACGGCAACGGAGGCCCGGAGGACAAGGTCTCCGCAGAGGCGGTCCTCCGCCAGATGCGCCAGCCGCGGACGCTGCGGGTCGGGCTGGTCTATCCGGGCAACGGTGTGATCGGTCTCGGCGGAGGCTCCACCTTCGGGGCCTATCAGCAGGCGTGGTTCCAACACTATTTCAACACCTATTCGTGCGAGATCATGTTTCACGAACTGGGGCATGTGATGGGCTACAGCCACAGCAGCTCGTTCACCTACGGGCCCTGGGCGCAGGAGCTGATGAACAACTTCTATGTCGAGCACATCGGCGAGATGCCGATCGACTCGCCGTCGTACCTCGACAGCGCACAGAACCCGAACCGATATTAAGTAAAAGCCAACGATACGATGATGAAAATAGGGAAATACCTGGGCGCGGCCGTTTTCGCCGCGCTCCTGCTCCCGGCATGCAGCGAATCGCCGGAGGATGCCGCACCGATGCCGGGCGCAGGGCCGGTGCTGTCGGTCCGTTTCGAGGCCGAGGGGGCGCAGACTGCCCGGACGACGGAGGCGGACGATGCGGCGATCGGCCGCGTGACGGGCTTCCGTTTCGTGCAGGGTTCCCTGCACGAGATCCTCGAGGGGGAGTCGCCCTCCGAAGGGTTCCATACGTTCTATCCCACAGCCCTCGAGGGTGAACTGCGCTTCGTGGCCAACGCTCCGGAGGGGCTGTTCGATGCCTTGCGCCCGGGCGGTTCGACCCTCGCGGAGTTTCTCGCACTCGGGGCGCCGGTCGGCGCGATGGTCTCCGACCGGGTGTTGATGACCGGACGCATGGAACTTCCGGCGGAGTCGGGCCGTGCCGCAACGGTCCGCATGACGCGCAGCGTGGCGCGGGTGGACCTTGTCTCGGAGGAGCGCGGCGTCGAGGTGCGCAGTGTGTCGATCCGGCCGATCGCCGACCGCGGTTATCTCTTCGCACAGGAGCGTCCGGTCGTGCCGGCCGATGCCGGGGAGACCGAATTCCGACGGGAATACGGCGAGGGGGAGTTCATGAACAGCCGCCGGACGCTGCTCTACCTCTGTGAACAGCCTGCCGGCGGAATGACGGCCGAGGTGGTCGTCGCCTTCGGCGGGGGACTGCACCGCATGACGGCAGCCTTTCCCGCTGATCTCGTGCGCAACCGGATCTATGTGCTGCGGGTCCACGGTGCCGGAGCCGATGCCTCCGTGTCGGTTTCCGCAGGAACGTGGGAGGAGGGGGCCTCGGTCGGTACGACCCCCGCTCCCGGCGGGCTGATCGACCCCGCGGCCTCGACGCTTCCCGAGGGGGTGACGCTGAATGCCGCGCAGGATTCGGTGCGGGTGGATTTCCGGGGCGGAGAGTTCCGCCTTGCGGTCCGTGCCGAGGCGGGTGCCGCGGTCGAGGTCGAGGGCCTTGTGCGCGGTGTGACCGCCTCCGTCGAACCGGCGGCACGGTCGTTCGAGCCGGTGGCGACGGTGGCCGTGTCGGCCGGGCGGCGTTTGCCGGGCGAACCCCGTGCATACCTCTATCTGAATATCGTCCGGGACGGTGTCCGCTCCGGGCGGATCGTGCTCCTCTTCGAACCCAATCCCGTGCAGCTGTCCGGCGAGATCGTGCTCGACGGGGAGGGGAACTGCGACTTCGGCCGCTATGTCGATGGCGAGCTGGGGCGTCTGACGCTCCCCGAGGGCAAGGTAGCCCGGGTGGAGTTCGACGCGGACGAGGACCCGTGGCTCAAACTGGACGGCGAGGAACGGTCGCTGCGGATCCTGGCCGGCTGGAAGCCCAACGATCCGAAGGCCGACGGCCGCGTGCAGGAGGGGCGCATCGTCATTTCGCAGGCCGACGGCTCGGACGCCGAACGTTATGCCGTGCGGCGGCGCAACTGGGGCCTTCCGGTCGTGGAGATCGGGGGCGTGTGGTGGTGCAAATACAACCTGCGCGGCAACGTGAAGGAGTTCGCCGACCAGATCCCGATCGGCGCCGATCCGGCGGATGCGGATGTGCTGGCCGACTACCTGGCCTCGTGCGACGAGGGGGAGCTGCTGCGTCTGCTGGGCGACCAGTACCAGGCGGGCAATCCGGAGGGGCTTCCGCTGCGGTATGACGGTGCCTCCTTCTACTACGAGGGGATGCAGTCGGCGGCGCAGAACTTCGGGTCGATCGACCCGGCTGGCATGGCTCCCGACGGCTATCGGATTCCGGGTTACGACGACTATGCCTTTTTTGCCGGCAGCCGCAACTACAACCTCGGCGGCGCCGGGACGCGGAGCTACCGCAACATGGCGGGCGACGAGATCACGGTGCGCATCCTCGAACGGGAGGCGACGCTGCTCGGGCAACGCTACGGCACGATGGCTCTCTATGAGTTCCGCTCGGGAGGGGCGTGCTGGGTGCTTTGCGGCCTGGGCCATCAGTGGAATACGACGGCGGGCAGCATCTCGCCGATGATGTTGCTGCTGGCAACGGCCGGCGACGGTGCGAACAGCTGGGTCCTGGAGGGGTATGCGCAGGCGGACCGCCCGGGACAGAACTGGCTGAAGTTCGTGGGGCAGAATTCGACCAAGACCCGGATGATCCGGTGTGTGAAGACGCCGGTGGAGTATATGTACGATTGAGAGAAAAACCGAAGAGAACGATGACGATGAAACGAAAGATATGGATGCTGCTGGCGGCCTTTGCCGCCGCAGGAGTTGTGGCGCCGGGCTGCTCGGAGGGTGGCCCGGAGTCGGGTGCGGGCCCCGGTGCGGATTCCGGGGGCGACGGCTCGGGAAGCGGGCCGCTGTTCGTCGCGGTGCGAACGGCCGACTACGAGTCGGAGGGAGGCCCGGTGGCCGGCGACGATGCGGCCGGGCGCCTGCGGGCCTGTCTGTTCGAGCAGGGGCGGATGACGGCGGTCTATGACGCTGCGGACGATGCGCAGGCGGGTGTCGGGTTCCGGCTCGACCGGACGACCGGGGACCGGCTCTACGTCCTCTCGGGCGATGCCGCGATGCCCGACCTCGAGGCTCTCTGCCAGGCGGGTACGACCGAGCGGGAGTGGCTCGCCCTGACGGCCGGTACGGCGGAGGGACTTCCGCTCCGATTCTTCTCGGGACACGGCGACCTGACCGGCGCTGCGGCGCCCGAAGTGGTGCTGACGCGCGGTACGGCGCGTCTCGACCTGCACATCCGTGTGGTGGGAACGGCCTCTGTCGAGCGGCTTACGCTCGACGGTGCGGCCCTGCACACGCCGCTCTTCAGGGACGAGGCGTTTGCGCCGACCGAGCGGGGCGAAGTGTTGTTCCTGCTCGACACTCCCTGCACGGAGGATACACCCGATGTGGCCCGGATCTATGAACAGAGCGGTGAAGGGGCGATCCTGCGGGCCGAGGCGGTTGTCAATGGCAAACGGTGCGAAATCGAGACGGAGCTCCCCGGGCGGATCCTCCGCAACCGGATTTACGTGGTGACGCTGCTCAAGGGTGTGGCCGACCAGGAGGTCCGGCTGACGGTCGAACCCTGGGAGGAGGGCGGCGAGGTCGGGCTGCACCCCGACTTCGACGGGCGGATCCGCGTGGATGCCGCGGCCTCGGAACTGCCGGCAGGGGTCTCGGTCTCCGAAGCGGGCGACCGGGTGACGCTGCCCTGCGGGCGGACCGAGCTGTTGCTGGCGCTTGACTGCGGCGACGAACTCGAGCTGCTTCCCGTGGCGGGCTATCCGCTGACGGTCGAGCGTGAAGCCGATGCGGCGCAGGGATTGGCCGGTCTCAACCGCTTCAGGATCCGCAAGTCGCTCTACGCCCCGGGGATGGAGGCCGACGAGGTGGTGTTGCAGTTCCGCCGCAAGGGCCTTTCGGAGTCCTATCCCGAGGACCGGATCGTGCTGCATCTTGAGCCCAATCCGGTCCGGCTCGAGGGCGCCATCTCGTTCGATGCCGAAAGTTATGCCTTCGACTTCGGCCGTTATGTGGACAACGAACTGGGCCGCTTCACGCTGCCCGAGGGACGATGTCTTCAGGTGGAGTTCGGCGAGGACGAGGACCCGTGGGTGAAGCTCATGCCGGCCGACGACGACCCGCAGGTGGTGCGCGTGTTGGGCGGCTGGCGCCCGAACGATCCCCCGGGCCGACGGCCGCCTGCAGGCGGCGACGCTGGTCGTTACCGACCGGACGGATGCTTCGGTCCGCGAGGAGTACCGCATTTCGCGCCGCAACTACGGACTGCCCGTCACGTGGTTCCACGGGGTGTGGTGGTGCAAGTACAATGCGCGGGGCAATTCGCGGCAGTTCGAGGATCAGATCCTCTCGTCGGCCGATCCGGCCGTCGAAGCGGGGCAGAGCCTCTTCGACTACCTGCGCGACTGCTCGCCCGAGGAGTTCCGCGACCTGTGGGGCTGGGCCTATCAGGGCGACAGCGGCATCGGCATGCAGGTGGTCGATGACGGGGGAAAGCTGGTGATGGAGGGCTTCTCCGCCTCCTCCTCCGTCCATATCAACAAACTTCCGGCCGACGCCCTCTCTCCCGACGGCTACGAACTTCCGACGATGGAGGAGTTCAACCGCATGTTCGATGCGACGGATTATGTCTGGATGATGTGGTCCGGGTCGCATACGCTGCGCACTCCCTGGGAGGGCCATTCGCTGGTGCGGCGCGAGCAGCGGCGGCGCAACGATGTTGCGGTGGGCAGCGTGCAGATGGCCGACGTGTTGTATGCGCGGATGTGGAGCCCGGATTTCCCCGACTGCGAACCGGTCGTGTGGTACGGGCCCGGTGCGCAGTGGAACGCCGACGGAATCCAGCATTCGGGCCATTACAACAACATCCTCTTTGCGGTCTGCTCGCCCGAAGGGGCGGGGTGGTACTTCTCCGGAGCGATGAATGCGCTTTACCTCCAGAAGAACGGGGCGGGGACGAAGGATACGCGGATCCTGCGCTTCAAGAAATCCCCGGTCGAATACATCTACGGGGTGTGAATGCCGGACCCGGATGTCGGAAGACGTCCGGGTCCGCCTCTTTTGTCAGGCGTTGAGCAGCCAGATCGCCAGATTCAGGTAGGTGGCCACGGCCAGCCAGGCGAGGTAGGGGGCGAAGAGCCAGGCTGCCGGGCGGCAGGAGCGGGCGGCCCGGCAGGTGAAAAGGATCACCGCGGCGTCGAGCAGCAGCAGCCCGGCAAGTCCTGCCGGCGGACAGCGCAGCGTGAAGAAGAGAATGCTCCACAGGAAGTTGAGCGCCAGCTGGACGGCCCACGGGAGGATCAGCTCGCGGCGCTGCCGGTCGAGCGCCACGCCGAGCGCGATACCCATGCAGAGATAGATGATGCTCCAAGCGATGGGAAAGGCGACTGCGGGGGGCGTCAGCGGAGGCTTGACCAGTGCAGGATACCATTCGGCGATGGCACGCGCCTGGAAGAGGCTGGCCGAGAAGCCGACGGCGAAGCAGAGCAGGACAGGACCCAGGTAGCGGAGCAGACGTTTCATCGCGGTGCGTATTTTTGATCCAAGATAGCAAATTCCGGGCAAAAAGCCTCTTCTGCCGCATCTTTTCGGGCGGGATTTCACTATTTTTGCAGATGTCCGGCCGAATGTCGGACAACATGCCATGAAAAACAACCTGCTTACCGAACAGTTGGCCTACAACGGCGACAGTAGGACCAAGACGCACATCCACCTGATCCGCTATTCGGCGGGGGCGTTCGAGGAGAAGCTGCTCGATGCCTTCACGCCCGAGGCCGTTGCGGTCGGGGCGGACGAGAAGATCTGGCTGCGCATCCACGGACTCAAGGATGCCGCCTGCATCGAGGCGGTCTGCACCCACTTCGGGGCCGATTTCCTGACCATCCAGGACATCCTGAACGCCGACCACCCGAGCAAGGTCGAGGAGCACGACGGGTTCAATTTCATGGTCGGCCGGATTTTCCAGTCGGACAGTGCCGTGCAGGTGCGGCTCATGCAGGGCGGGCATTTCGTGCTGAGTTTTGTCGAGGGCGATTCGGGCTTCTTCGACGATGTGGCCCGGGCGCTGCGCGACAACGTGCTGCGCATCCGCATGCGTACGGCCGACTACCTCTTCCTGGTGCTGATGAACGGCGTGATCTCGAACTACGTTTCGCTGGCCATGTCCATCGGCGACGAACTCGACGACCTCGAGTCGGAGCTGCTGGCCGCCCGCAACGAACGCGACATCGGCATCCAGCTCCAGATGCAGCGCCGCCGCTACATGGAGCTCAAGCGTACGGTCATGCCGCTGCGCGAACAGTTCCAGCGGCTGCTGCGCTCCGATTCGGGGCTTGTCCGCAAGGCGAGCCGCCCCTTCTTCAACGACGTCAGCGACCACCTGCAGAACGCCGTGCAGCTGGTCGAGGGGTGCCGTGAGACCCTTTCGTCGCTCATGGACCTCTACATCTCGAACAACGACCTGCGCATGAACGACATCATGAAGCGGCTGACGATCGTCTCGACGATCTTCATCCCGCTGACCTTCCTCGTCGGGGTGTGGGGCATGAACTTCGAGCGGATGCCCGAACTGCACTGGCGCTACGGCTATGCCGCGGCGTGGGGCGTGATGCTTGTGGTCGGCGTGGCGGCCTACTTCATCTTCCGCGCCAAGCGGTGGCGTTAGCCCTTCGTCCGTTTCGCTCCCGGCCCGGGTCAGAAGGGGTAGCCGATGGCCAGGTGGAAGCCGAGCCCATCCTTGAAACTTGAAAGGTTGTAGTATCCCCTGCGGTCGGGGTTCGGGTAGGGGGTGTGGAGCCCGATGCCCAGGTCGGCGCGGAGGACCAGGTAGCTGATGTCGTAGCGGAGGCCGAATCCGGTCCCCAGAGCAATCTCGTTGAAAAATCCCTTCCACTTGAGTTCGGCCCCGGGGCGTTTCGGGTCTGCCCGGAGCAGCCAGACGTTTCCGGCGTCGAGGAACAGGGCGCCGTTGAGCCTCCCCAGGATGCCGAAGCGCAGCTCGACGTTGGCCTCGAGCTTGAAATCGCCCGTCTGGTCGAGGTATCCGTTGCGGTCGTCGGTCGGGGGACGGTAGCTGCCCGGCCCGATCGAGCGCACGGTGAAGGCCCGGATGCTGTTGGCTCCGCCGATGTAGAACTGTTCGCTGTAGGGCATCACCTCGGAGTTGCCGTAGGCATAGCCCACGCCGATGAGGAGCCGGGTGGCCAGCCACGTGTTGCCCTGCCCGAGCCGGTGGTAGAAGCGCAGGTCGCTCACCTCCTTGAGAAATTGCGAGTAGCGGTTGCCGAAGAGCTCCTGCGGGTGGTGTTCGCCGCACAGGGCGAGAATTCCCGAGAGCAGGTTGCCGGCCGACGTGAGGCTGTTCTGCCAGAAGAGACGGCGGTTGCCCGTCTGTCCGTAGAGCCGGTCGAAGGTGTAGGTGTAGCCGAGCGAGGGGATGAACTGGTCGCGGAAACTCATGGCGATCGTCGGGTTGGCGTCCAGCGTTTGGTCGAAGGATTCCGTCGTGTGGAGCAGCTTGTTGTAGGTCAGCTTCAGCAGCGTCAGCGCGTGGTGGCTGTAGGCCGAGGTGCGGAAGGTGTAGCCGGCCGATCCGCCGAAGGAGATCATCCGGAAGTAGTCGGGGCGGTTCATCAGGTCGAGCCCCAGCTGGAACGAGGTGCGCCCCTCCGTATGCGCGGCCCGTGCATGTCGCCTTGCCGCCCCCGGCCACAGGAGCCGCGGCAGGTCGAGCGTGGCGTTGAGTCCCAGTTCGTAGGAGTTGAGCCGCGAGTCGCGTCCGCCCGACTGCCTGTTTCCCGTCTGCCATTCGTAGGACCCGTTGAGTTTCAGGGCCAGTACCTCGCCGCCGCGGAAGAGGTTGTTGTGGCTCACCTTGAAGGCGATGCCGGGCCCGAGGAAGCTGTTCGACTTGGAGACGACGTCGGTCTCGAGGTCGGCGGCGATCGGCAGGTCGAGGCGGGCGTCGATCTCTATGTCGAGCGAGTCGCCGCCCGCGAGCGAATCGGCCGGCGGCACGTTGAGCGTCACCGAGCGGAACACGCCGAGCTTGTTCAGCTCCGTGAGGGTGCGGTTCTGCGCATCGACCGTGAAGGGTTGCCCGGGTTCGAGCGACAGGGCGCGTGCGAGCAGGCGCGGGCGGATCTTCATCGGGCGCTGCGTGATGACCGTGGCGCGCTGCAGGCGGAGCGTGTCCGTCGGGCCCGGCGAGACGTTTGTCAGCCGTACCGTCACGCTCCCCGTGCGGTAGGGGCGCAGCACCTCGGGCGGGGTGGAGGGCTTCAGCTGCAGGCGGATGTCGGCCCGGCGTCCGCCCACGGTCGTGTCGGCCAGGAATTCGAGGTATTGCGGCCGGAAATAGTAGTAGCCCCGGTTGCGGAGGATGCCGGCGATGCGGTTGCGCTCCCCGGTGAGCGAGTCGAGGTTGTACTGTGCACCAGTGCGGAGCGGGGAGGAGGCCCGCAGGCTGTCGATCAGCGGGGCGAGGCTCCCCGTAGCGGGCGGATATTCGATCGTGCCGTAGCGGTAGGGCGGGGCGATGCGCAGCGTGTAGTCCACTTTGGCCTTGAGCCCCCGCTTGCGGTAGCGGAGCCCGCTCGAGACTTTGGAGCCGAAGTAGCCGTAGTTGGCGAGTGCCTGTTCGGCAACCTGGGTGCGCAGGTCGGGCCGGACCTTCGAGATGAGCACGGGTTCCTTGGCCAGCCGCTTGTAGAACCAGTATTTGAAACCCCGCTCCCTGGGTGTGTAGAGGTAGTTGTAGGCCCACAGCCCGATGGGCAGCGGGGTGCGCACGAAGGGGCTGTAGAGCGGGTTGTTCGGGGCTACCGAGAGGGGCTGCCGGGCTGCCGAGGCGGCGGCATCGGTGAGCGTGACCCCCGAGTCGGGCTCGATGCGGATCTTCCGGACCCCGGTGTAGAGCACCTCGCCCTCGCCGAGCCGCCGGGTCGTGGAGCAGGCCGCGCAGAGGAGAAGTGCGCAGAGCACGAGCGTGCGGCGTATGTCAGTGCGTGTCGGATTCATGGCGGTTGCGTTTTTTCCCGGTGCGGTCGGGCGACCGGAAGAGGTCGAGCAGGCGGGCCATCTTCTTGCGGATGATGAAGCCCACGCCGGTCTCGGTGATCTCGCCTTCGAGGATGCTCTCGTAGCCCGTGTGGCGGAACAGGCGGAGGAACATGTTCCCGCGCCGGGTGAGGACGTACTCCAGCGAGATGTCGTCGATCATGTTCTCCTTGAGGTTCTCGGTCGGGTCGGTGTCGGTGCTGAACTTGCCTCCGATGATCACCCGGAACCGGTTGCCGAAGAGGTTCTTCGAAAGGCGGTACGAATAGTCGGTGCGGGCGCCGTTCGGGTCGGTTTCGTCGTAGGAGTCGATGCCGAAACTCAGGTCCACGCCCTTGAGCGAGTTTTGCGCCCATTGGTTCAGCTCCTTTTGTACGAAGGCGTTGAGCGGGTTCTCCGCATTGGCCTTGGCTGTGGTTCCGGGACCGGTGTAGGTGTTGTAGATCAGCAGGTTCATGGCCTGTTGGGCGCGTTGCTCGTCGGTGAGCGACTGCAGCTGGTTCTGCATCGTGAGGTCCTCGGGCGCCGAGAGCCCGAACGAGACCGCCAGGTCCTCGATCGAGTTGCGGACCTGCACCGAGATGTCGAAATTCACCGGCCGCGACTCTCCTCCGTCGGTCGATACGCTGGCCCGCACGGTCTCCGTGGCCGTGATGTCGAAGTGCGGGTCGGCGGGGTTGCCCGTCCACTCGACATAGCTGCCCGGGCGGATGGCGAAGACCTTCTGCGCGATGACCGGCGGGTTGTAGCGCACGCTTCCTCCCGTGAGCAGGTAGCGTCCCGAAAGGGCCATGTCGCCCAGCGGGTTCATCGAGAAGGTGAGGTCGCCGCCGCCGCGGAGGTCGATGCGGTTGTCCCCGCCCGGAGAGAGGTCTACGCCGGCCTTCACCTCGTCGTTGATGTCGATCTCCAGCTGCAGGTCCACGCCTCCGATCCGCACGGGTGCGGCCTCGGTTTCGGGAGCGGGCTCCTGCGTCCCGTCCCGGAACGAAACGAACGTCACGACATCCTGCGATTCGTTGCGGATTTCGGTCGGGGAGTCCTGCATCACGTAGGTGAGCTCCGTGCCGCGGAGCAGTGCGAGCCTGCCGCGCACGGTGAGTGCGTCGAGCGGGCCGCGCACCGAGGCGTTCAGGTCGAGGTATCCGGTGCCGTAGACTGCCGTGCGCTGTTTTCGGGCCACGTCGAGGAACTGGAAGTCGGAGGCGCGCAGCTGCAGGTCGGCGGTCGTGCGGGCGAGGTCCGTGAGGTCCACCGTCCCGTCGATCGTGAACGGCCGGCCGTTGGGCGCCAGGAGGGTGAAGCGGTCGAAGGCGACGCGCCGTCCGTCGAGGCGGACCGTGTCGCCGGCCAGGCGGAAGGTGGTGCCGATCATCGGAACGCGGAATTGTGCCTGCGCGAAGGAGATGCCGCCGTCGAAGCGCGGGGCTTCGGGCTCTCCGTACATCCGGATGCGGCCGTGGAGCGTGCCCGCAAGGCGGAGCAGGTCGGCCGGCAGGAGGGGGTCGAGGCGCTGCAGCGGCAGTCCCGGGATCGTGCATTCGGCCTCGAGCGGCTCCCCGCCGCCGTAGCGGGCGCGGGCCGTCAGGAGCGTGTCGGCGTCGAGTGTCAGGAGGGCGTCGGCCTGCCGGATGCTTCCCTGGGCATAGGAGGCGCCGATCCCGACATCGCCGAAGCGGGCCCCGTCGTAGGTCACCCCGGCAGCCGTCACCGAGCCCTGCACCGAGAGGCTGTCGGACGACAGCCCGAGCTCCATGCGGGTTGCGAGCGTGCCGCCTACGGGTGGAGCTTCGGGCAGCAGCTGCAGCGTGCGGGCGATGTCGATCCCCGCGATGTCGAGCCGCACGCCGTCGGTGAATCCCGGGGCCGGCACGGTGTGCAGGGCGAGCCGTTGGTCGCCGCGTGTGAGCTCTAGGTCGGCCGTGATCCGGCGTCCGCGACCATAGGCGATGCGGTTGTCCGCATTGACGTGCCATGTCCCGAGGTCGGGAAGGATGCGCCCTTCGATCAGGCTGTCGTTCCAGGCGACGGCGAACCCCAGACGGGTCGGCTGTTCGTTGGGGGCCTGCCGGCGCAGGAGGGCCCGGAGCTCCCGCCCTTCGATCCTGCCCGAGAGGGAGGTGTGTGCCAGCGAGTCGCTCCGCGGCGGGGTGTTGGCGATGCGCAGCTCGTAGTCCAGGGCATGTCCGTTGCCGGCGAGCCCGGCCGAGAGCGTGTCGAGGCGGACGCCTCCGGCCGTCAGCCCCTCGATCCGCATCCGGAGTGCAGCGGGGAGCGAGTCGCGGTTGCCGCCCCGGATCTCCAGCGCCTCGAACGATGCGCCTTTCGTGCGGAGGAAGTTGTTCAGTATGTTCTCCCGGCCGGCTGCGGCGAGCAGGCGGAACCTGGGCAGCAGGGGCTGCAGCGACCGCATGTCGATCCCCTCGGTGCGGAGACTGCGGCGCAGCGTGTCGGCGCTGCGGGCGAGGGCTGCGGTCAGCGAGTCGAGCGGCGAGGGGCTGTCGAAGACCATCGAGAGATCGCCCGAGCGGATGCCGCTGCGGGTACCCGCCGGCCCCGTCGCGAAGGTCAGTTGCGTGGGGCGGATGCCGCTCTCGCCGGCCGGGCCGTGGAGGCGGATGCTGTCGAGCGAGATACGGGCCGAGAGGCCGTCGGCTTCGGAGCGTGCGGCCGAGGCGTCGAGGCGGAACCTGCCGCCGATCGAGTCGGGTGTCAGCCCGAGCGCCGCGAGGTCGAACGACGCGACGTCGCCCGCGATGCGGAGCCGCTGTCCGGCCTGGGAGAGCGCTCCGTCGAGCCGCCATGCAAGCCGGAGTGCCTCGTTGTGCGAGGCGAGAAGCCCTGCGAGGCGGCACTCCTCCAGTCGGGCCTCGAGCGAGATGCCTCCGAGGTCGCGTCCGCGGTACTCTGCCCGGGCAAGGTCGCTCCGAAGGGAGGCTCGCGTCGTTTCGTCCAGCGGGTCGAATCCCCGGCCGCCGGCCTCGATGCTCAGGTCGAGTCGGCCGAGCGAGTCGGCCGGCAGGAAGCGGCCGAGCGGGAAACTGTCGCAGCGCAGCAGGGCCTCGTACTCCTTGCGGGCGGCGTCGAACGTTCCCGAGAGGGAGAGCCGTCCCGTGCCGACCCCGAGTGCCGTCGAGGCGGTGATCCGCCCCTGCTGCCAGCGGCCGTCGCCCCGGAGCGTGATGCACCCGGGGATGGCGATCCGGCGCTGCAGTGCCGTGTCGGGAAGCAGCGCACGGAGGAAGTCCATCTGCCGGAGCGTACCGTCGAGCCGCACCGCGAGCTCCGCGCGGGCCGGGTCGAGCAGCTGTTTGGCGGCTCCGTCGGCCTGCAGTTCGAGGTGCCCGGGCGAAGTGACGCCCAGATGCAGGCGGCGGATGTCGGCAAGGGTCCCGGCGAGTTGCAGCGATGCGCCGATCCGCTTGTCGCGCAGCACGGCGCGGTCGAGGGCGGGAACAAACCGTGCGGCGTCACGCATCCCGACATCGGCCGTCAGGTCGGCCGTCAGCGGGGCGTCCGGGGCCAGGGTGAGGATGCCCGCCCCGGCTTTCACATCGGCCCGGAGGCTCGACTGCGTGGTGGCGATCTTCAGGCCGGCGAGCTCCGCGCCGTCGGGGGAGAGGGCGAGCGATCCGCACAGCTTCTCGACGGTGAACCCCGACCGTTCGGCGAAACGCATGCTGCGGATCCGTACGGCCAGCTGCGCCCCGTACGAACGGAGCGAGTCGATTTCGGTGTCGAAACCCGTAACGGCGATGGCCTCAGGGTCGAACCCCGCTGTGGGGCGGTGGCCCGCAATGGCATATTGTGCGCGGTTGTCGTGCAGTTCGATCCGGTCGATGCGGATCTCCCACGGCCCGGCAGCCGAAGCGTCGGCGGCCTCCGGGACGGTTCCGGCCGTGCGGCGGGCCTCCGGCGACGGGCCTTCGGCCGCAGGGCCCGTTTCGTGTTGTGCGTCGTGTCCGGCTGCAGGCATGAGACAGGCGTAGGATCCTCCGTCGAGACGAACCGAGCGGACCGAAACGGCTAAGTTTCCGAGGTCGATGCGGGCAGCCTCGGCCCTGCCGTCGTCGAGGCGTATGTCGAGCAGCAAGGGACCCGGCTCGTTCCGCAGGCGGAAGGCGGCGTCGGCGAGGCGGAGGCTGCCGATGTCGATCCGCCACGGCGCTGCCGCCGTATCCGTAGGGGACTCCTCCCGTTTCGGGGCGGGGCGCATCGTGAGCGCGGCATCGCCCTCGGCCAGACACACCGATCCGACGGAGATCGCCCTCGTGCGGAGGTCGATCACCCCGTCGAGCGAGAACGAGCCGATCGCCGCCCGGAGGTCCATGCCAGCGAGCGAATCGTCGTAGGCGAAGCGTGTGTCGTCGAGCTGGAGGCGGCGGATGTCGATCCGGCGGCGCAGCAGCGGTCCCGGACTGACGTCGAGGGCCAGACGTCCGCACGAGAGCAGCGTGTCGCCCCGCTCCACGAGCCGGGTTTCGGTGACGGTGAGGCGGAGCGGAAAGGCCAGGCGGATGCGGCCGATCGAGAGCTCCATGCCCAGAGCGCGGGCGGCCTGTCGCTCGGCCTCCCGGCGGATGAGCTCCTGAATGCCCGGGATGTAGCACAGTGCGGGGAGGAGCAACAGCAGAAGAAGCACGGCAAGCAGGGCCCGGCGCGTGTATTTGAGGATCTTTTTCAGCATGCGGATGCGGTCCGGGTCCGCCTCTCCGTGCGGTCTGCCCACCGGGCGGCGCCGTACGGGTTCTGCCGCGGACGGCGGAATCCGATCGAAAGGTACAAAAAATCTTCCAAATCCGGAGCATCGCTCCGCCCGGCGGGGCGTGCGGCCCGCCGGCGCGATAAACGCGATGGATCGGTACGTCGGGCGGCTGCCCCGCCGGGCGGCCGCATGGCGGGTGAAAATTCGGGCCGGACGGCTTGGCGCATTCGCTCCGGGGTGTTACCTTTGCGGAACGATCCCCGAACGAATGCGTATGAAACTCCGAAATCCGATCTTTGCCGGCGGCCGGGCGGCTCAGGATGCTCCGTTGCGCGAGGCGGCGCAGCGGACGGTCTATCCGATCCTGCTGATGGCCTGCGCGGCGCACCTGCTCAACGACATGATGCAGTCGGTCATCCCGGCCGTCTATCCGCTGCTCAAGGAGAAGTTCGGCTTTTCGTTCGCCCAGATCGGACTCATCACGCTGGTCTTCCAGATGACTTCGTCCGTCCTGCAGCCCTTTGTCGGGCTGCATGCCGACCGCCATCCGCAGCCCTATTCGCTCGCCGTGGGCATGTGCTTCACGCTGGTGGGGCTGCTGTTGCTCGCCGTGGCTCCGGGGTTTGTGTGGATCCTCCTGTCGGTCAGCCTGATCGGGTGGGGGTCGTCGGTTTTTCGCCCCGAGTCGTCGCGTGTGGCCCAACTGGCTTCGGGCGGCCGCAAGGGGTTGGCGCAGTCGATCTTCCAGGTAGGCGGGAACGCCGGCAATGCGCTGGGCCCGCTGCTGGCCGCCCTGGTGGTGATTCCCTTCGGCCAGCACTCGATCGGGTGGTTCGCTCTGGCCGCCGTTGTGGCCATCGTCATCCTGCTGCGGGTCGGCGCGTGGTACCGCGACCGGCTGCGGACGGCCTCGGGACCGCTCTTTCCCGGAGCTTCGGATGCCGTGAGCGGCCTTTCGCCGCGGCGGATCCGCCGGGCGCTGCTGATCCCTGACGGTGCTGGTCTTCTCGAAATACTTACATGGCCTGCATGACCAACTTCTTCACCTTCTTCCTCATGGAGCGGTTCGGCATTTCGGTGCAGGCGTCGCAGTACTGTCTCTTCGCCTTCCTCGCCGCAGCCGCGGCCGGTACGGTCATCGGCGGGCCGGTAGGCGACCGCATCGGCCGCAAGTATGTGATCTGGGTTTCGATCCTCGGAGCGGCGCCCTTCGCCCTGCTGCTTCCCTATGCCGGCCTGGCGGGGACGATCGTACTGGCCGTTGTCGTGGGGCTGGTCATCTCGTCGGCCTTCTCGGCCATCGTCGTCTATGCGACCGACCTCATGCCGGGCAAGGTGGGCATGATTGCGGGGCTCTTCTTCGGCCTGATGTTCGGACTGGGCGGCATTGGGTCGGCCTTCTTCGGGTGGCTGGCCGACCGCACGAGCCTTGAGTTCATCTTCAGGGCCAGTTCGCTGCTTCCGCTGCTGGGGATCATCACGGGCCTGCTTCCCGATGTAGAGGCCCGCAAAACAAGGTGAGGATGGATTGTATCTGGAGATACCGCTCGCCGCTGGGCGACGTGACCCTCTCCTCCGACGGGGAGGCGCTGACCGGCCTCTGGTTCGACGGGCAGCTGCATTTCGGACGGACCCTCGTCCCGCAGCACGGATTGTGCGCATTGCCGGTTTTCGAACGGGCGGCGGCGTGGCTCGACTGCTATTTCGGCGGCGGCCGTCCCGATTTCGAGGTGCCGCTGCGGTGGCGTGACACGCCCTTCCGCGAAGCGGTCTGGGCACTGTTGCGGACGATTCCCTACGGCGAAGTGGTGACCTACGGCGAGATGGCCCGTGAACTGGCCCGCCGGCAGGGGCGTTGCGGCCCCCCTCGGCGCAGGCCGTGGGCGGGGCCGTGGGATACAATCCGATCTCGATCCTTGTCCCGTGCCACCGGGTGGTGGGGTGCGGCGGCCGCCTGACGGGTTACGCGGGCGGCCTGGAGCGCAAGGCGGCGCTCCTGCGGCTCGAAGGGGCCGACCTCCTGCGTCCTTACAGGATCAATTCATAATCGACGACATCGAGCCAGCGGCCGAATTTCCGGCCGACCTCCCTGAAGTGCGAGACGGCCCGGAATCCGAGTGCCTCGTGCAGCGCCGTGCTGGCCCGGTTGCCGCCCGTGATGCAGGCGATCAGGACGTGGATGCCGCGCCGGCGGCACGCCTCGATCAGTTGCAGCATCAGGACGCGGCCGATACCCTTTCCGGTATGTCCCGGAGCCAGGTAGACGGTCGTTTCGAGCGTGAGGCCGTAGGCCGGGCGCGCTTTCCACGGGTGAGCGAAGCAGTAGCCGACCACCTCGCCCTCCTCTTCGCAGACGAAATAGGGCCAGGCCGCGGCGATGGCGGCGATGCGTTGGCGCATCGTCTCCCCGTCGGTGGGTTCGGTGTCGAACGATGCGTCGCTGTGCATCACGTAGTGGTTGTTGATGGAGGCGATGGCCGCGGCATCCTCCTGCCGTACTTCCCGGATCATGTGTTTCTCTCTGTTTTGGGTCGGGCAAAGATACGCATTTGCGGCGGATCGGTTGCACCGGGCGACGGATTATTCGACCAGCAGCCGTGTCGGGCGCCACTGCCGCATGAGCTGCACGAGCACGAAGCTCACGGCGAAGGCCAAGCAGGCGGCGAGCAGGATCCGCACCGGATCCGGCAGGGCCGCGAGGGGCTGCGTCCGGCAGACCAGGTCGTAGGCCCCCTGCACGAAGATGAAGTGGCAGAGGTAGATGCCGAAGGTGGCGCCGGCCAGCCGCGACAGCCACGGACGGGGTTTTACGGCGAGTTTCTGCACGGTGAGGAATACGGGTACGGTCATCAGGAAGACGTTGAGCCCCGAGAAGTACCAGATGATCTCCAGGTAGGCGTAGTTGCCCGGGAAGTGTTCCTGCAGGAAGACGAAGCCGAACGACGTGATGAGGTATCCGACGAGGAATGCGGGGATGCAGCAGGCGGCCATGCGGCGCCAGCTCCATGCGGGCGGGTATTTCGTGAGGTACGAGGCCAGCAGGAGGTATCCGGCGAATCCCGAGACGTAGTGGAAGGTGCCGAACTCGTTCCAGTCGCAGATGCCGTAGAGTCCCATGTTGCCGTAGTTGCCCGCATAGCCGGCCAGCGGGGCGAGCAGCCGGAGGTAGGGCAGCAGGAGCGTGAGCCCCCAGACGCCGAGCAGCAGCCTCAACTCGCGCTTCGAGGCGCGTTCGAGCCAGGGGCTCACCACGGGCATGATCAGGTAGAGCCCGACGAGCATGTAGAGGTACCACAGCGGCGTAGTCTCGTAGTTGAAGTTGAAGACGAAGTTCCACAGCCGGGGCAGCGTGGCGTCCCACGTGTAGTTCTCCGCCGCGAGCGACGTGGCGTCGCCGGCTGCCTGCACGTAGAGGAAGTAGAGGAGCGGCAGCGCGACGGACCAGAAGACGAGCGCCAGCACCACACGCCCGATGCGCCGGCGGTAGAATGCGGCGGTGTCGGTGCGCACCGGGAGCAGGAGCACGGCGGTCATCATGACGAACAGCGGGACGCTGCAGCGGACCAGACTGCCCGAGAAGACGCCGGAGAGAAAGGCCGTGCGGTCGGTATCGAATGCGGCGACGTAGGGGTCGCAGCAGTGGGCGAATACGACCAGGAAGCAGGCCAGAACCCGCAGCAGGTCGATCCACCCGATCCGCTCTCGGCGGACAGGGGTCGGGGTTGGGAGCGTTTTTTCCATCTTGGGTTGGGTTTGTTGTCGGCGAAGTTACGAAAAAAACGGGATCGGACGTCGGCGCCGGTCCCGTTTTTCGTGTGTAGGCGGCCCAGCTTCCCGGACTGCCGTCTTTTTCATCCGGCCGTCTTGCCCGTTTCCCGCCCCGATGCGGTCTCCTGTGCCCTTTGCTGCCGGCTCCGGGGCGGGGTTCGCCGGACTGCCGCATCGGGTTCGCTCATCCGGCTGCGGGCGATCAGGCAGGCCCCGAGTACGGCGGCGTCGGCGCCGCTGGGATGGGTGATGATCGGAACGTTCTGGCTCATCAGCTTGAGCGAGTATTTCCGCACGGCCAGTTCGATGGGTTGGAGGAAGTAGCACGGTTCGGCCTGTGCGAGGTTGCCGCCGATGACGATCACTTCGGGGTTGAAGAGGTTGATCAGCCCTGCGATGTGGTGTCCCAGTTCGCTGCCGGCCTGCATGACGAGTTCGATGCAGAGCGGGTCCTCGCGCTCCACGGCCCCGATGATGTCGGCCGTGGTGACGGTCTCCCCGCTGCGGACTTTCGGCGCGAGCAGCGAGGCCTCGCCGGAGTGGATCCGCTCGATGAGTTTGCGCTGGATGGCACGGCCCGAGACCTCGGTCTCGATGCAGCCCGTCTTTCCGCAGTGGCAGAGGATGTTGTTGTTGTACATGTGGATGTGACCGAACTCGCCCGAGTAGCCGTCCTTGCCGTGGCAGAGTTTGCCGTCGATGACGATGCCCAGTCCCAGCCCCCATCCGATGTTGATGTAGAGCAGGTTGTCGTACTGCCTGTTGAGCCCCGACATGTAGGCGCCGTAGGCCATGGCCTTGGTGTCGTTTTCGATGAAGACCCGCATCCCGAGCCGTTCGCTCAGGATGTCGGTCAGCGGCGTATCGACCGTCTCCTCGAAGTTGAAGGTCGTGGCGCTTGTTCCCGTGCGGCTGTTCACGCGTCCCGGAACGTTGATGTTGATGCCGGCGATGCGCTCCGGGGCGATGCCGTCGAGCGTGGCGACGAACCGTTGGATGCGGCGGCATACCTCGTCGAGCGTGTCGCGGGTGTTCTCGAGCCGGAAGTCCGTGTGCCGTTCGATCCGCACGGGTTGCCCGACGAAATCCACCAGTCCGATGTTGAGCTCGAAGGCCCGCATGTCCACGCCCATGAAGCAGGGGCAGGCCTCGGGCCGAACGCCGTAGCGTACGGTGCGGCGTCCCTTGGCGTGCAGACAGATGCGGTCCGTCTCGACGATCTGCCCTGCGGCGAGCATCTCGGAGACGTACTTGGCCACGGTGGTCAGGCTGAATCCCGTGGCCGTGGCAATTTCGGGAACCATGAACGAGCCGTTCTGCATGATGTGCTGCATGATGCTGCTGCGGACCGTTCCGCCGACGCTCCGTTCAGGCGGGCAGAAGAGGTGTTCTTTTGTCATGTGTCGCGTGTCCTTTTGTTACAAATTTACGATTTATTCGGCGAAAGACAAATCGAATGTTTGAAAAATCGCTTTTATATTCCATATATTTGATAATATATCCCTCTTTTTGGAAATTATATTTGATAATTCGTTGTGGCTGATTTATGGGTTCGCAGATGAATGTTTTATGGGTTTAATCGTTGCATGTCCGTTGTTTATGTTAAATATAAAGGTTGTGTCGTGTCTTTTTGTTTAAAAAACTTGACTTTTTATTTTATTTTAATTAAAAAACATTTTGTGTTATTTGAAACATTCCATAGCTTTGTATGAACCGATATCCGAACGTCATTCAATTTACCTCTATATTATGGAAAAGATCAAAGGACTTATCGACGCGCCGTTCACGCCGTTCGACCGCAACGGCGATGTGAACTGCGAACCCATTCCGGCCTATGCCGCCATGCTGCACAAGAACGGCCTGAAGGGCGTCTTCATCAACGGCTCCTCGGGCGAGGGCTACATGCTGACCACCGGGGAGCGGATGGCTCTGGCCGAAAAGTGGGTGGCCTCGGTACCCGAAGGGTTCAAGGTGATCGTGCACGTAGGCAGCTGCTGCCTGCGCGAGAGCGTGAAACTGGCTGCCCATGCCGCCGAGATCGGTGCCTGGGGCATCGGTGCGATGGCGCCTCCCTTCCCGAAGATCGGGCGTATCGAGGAGCTGGTCAAGTACTGCGAGGCGATCTGCCACGCGGCCCCCTCGCTGCCCTTCTACTACTACCACATCCCGGCCTTCAACGGTGCCTGCCTGCCGATGGTCGAGTTGCTGAAGGCCGTGGACGGCCGCATCGACAACTTCGCCGGCATCAAGTACACCTTCGAGAGCCTCTACGAGTACAACCAGTGCCGCCTGTACGGCAACGGCAAGTACGACATGCTTCACGGCCAGGACGAGACGATCCTGCCGAGCCTGGCCCAGGGCGGTGCGCAGGGCGGCATCGGCGGTACGACGAACTACAACGGCCGCGAACTGGTGGGGATCATCGAGGCCTGGGAGCGCGGTGACCTGGAGACGGCGCGCGAAAAACAGAACTTCTCGCAGGCGGTCATCAACGTCATCTGCAACTACCGGGGCAACATCGTCGGCGGCAAGCGGATCATGAAACTCATCGGGTTGGATCTGGGCCAGAATCGGGTTCCGTTCCGCAACATGACCGACGAGGAGGAGGCTTCGATGAAGCGCGAACTGGAGCAGATCGGTTTCTTCGAGCGCTGCAACCGGTTCTGAACAACGGGGGGGGAACGAAAACCTAAAACCTGATATCATGAGAAACCATTTCCTCAGTGCGGTGGCATGCTGCTGTGCGCTTTGTACTGCGGTCTCCTGCGGCGACGACGACGGCAGGATGCCCGACTATTCGAAGCCGGCCGAGCAGACGATTGCCTTCCGCTGCACCTCCGCGTGGGGCGGCGACAACCCTATGCTTTGGACGGACGAGAGCCGCGTCGGCCTCTTCTGCGAGCAGACCGGTTCGGTAAACGCTCCGCTGGGCCCGGCCGCCATTTCGGCCGGCGAGCCCGAAGGGCTGTTCTATACGCGGATGCCTTGGGAGCGGTCGAAGGAGTACCTCTTCTATCTCTATGCGCCCTATGGCGAATCGAACACCTCGACCCTCATCTCCGGGTCGCTGAGTGCTGCGCAGATGCAGAACGGCGCCTCTTCGTCACATGTGGACGGGCTCGGTCTGGCCTACGCCGCCGTGACGGCTTCCGAACCCTCGGAGACGCCGCTGGCAGTGACCCTGAAGCAGGTGTTCGGCTACCTCGACCTGTCGGTATCGACCTCGAAGTGGACCGGCTGGACGATGGAGTCGATCCAGATCGAGTCCCTTACGGATACGGCCCTGGCCGGTTCCTATACCTTTGACCTGACCTCCGGGAAACTCGCCTTCGGGTCCGATGCCTCGAAGTCGCTCCTGTTGCGCATCAGCGATGGCAGCCTCTCCGGCGAGCCGTTCCACGCCTATGCCGTGACCGCTCCGTCGGCCGGCACCCCGCAGCGTTACGGTATCACCGTGACGGTAGCCCGCGAGAACGAGCCGGGCATGGTACTCACCGGTGAGGTCTCGCTCGACGGCGGGCTGGCTCCCGAGGTGCAGACCTCTCTGACGCTTCCGATCGACACCTTCGACGAGGCCATGGCCGAGGACAATTCGATCGACCTGAGCGATCCGGACGGCGACGGCATGCACGAGACGGCCAACTGCTATGTGGCCTCTCTGGCCGGCCAGACCTACCGCTTCCCGGCCAACGTCATGGGCAACGGCGCCACGACGCCCGCAACGCCCGGATATGCCGGTGCGGGATCGGCCGACGGCATCGTCCCGGCTCCGCTGGCTCCGGCTTCCGCCGGCCTGCTCTGGCAGACGGCTCCGAATCTGCTGCTCGATGTCAAACTGCGCGGCACGGAGGTCTATTTCACGACCAGCGGAACGGCCGGCGAGACCCTTTCGGAGGGCAATGCCGTGATCGCGGTGTTCGACGCCGCCGGAAACATCCTCTGGAGCTGGCACATCTGGGTGACGGCTGCCGATCTCGACGCCGCCGTGCAGACCTATGTTCTTCCGGGCGGTTTCGCGGCGGCCGGCGTGACGGTCATGATGGACCGCAACCTGGGCGCCCTGAAGTCGGGGCTGTGGGAGACGAACGGGAACAACCTCTCGCTCGGACTGCTCTACCAGTGGGGCCGCAAGGATCCCTTCCCGAACATCGACGATGCGGATATCGGCGGAACCGGCGCTCTGGCCATCACGCGGCTGCGCAAGACTTACGATGCCGCAGGCAATACGCTGACGGCCGACAATACCTCTGCGGACCTCTCGGCCACATCGTGGCGCTACATCAACGGCAAGGCGCTCTCCGCAGAGCAGATCGCCCGCTACCCGATGAACTTCACCTGTGCCAACAGCAACTGGATCGATACGCCGCAGGATGACCTGTGGGGCAACCCCTACAGTGATGAAATCGGCGATACGGGCCGCAAGTCGATCTACGATCCCTGCCCGCCGGGCTACCGCGTGCCGCATCGCTATGTCGGAACGCCCTTCACGGTCGATGGACTCAATGCCGTGAAGACCTACGAGGGATGGAATGCCCAATACACGACGCAGGCCGAGATTCAGGCGGCCGGAGGCAACATCTTCTCGTTCGGCAACGGGCAGAGCGCCTATCCGCTCGGCGGCATGTTGTTCCTGAATTCGGGGGCGATCGTCCCGTTCCGCACCGGCAAGTATGTGGGCCATTACCAGGTGAGCATGCCCGCCGCGAGCGCGACGAAGTCCTACCGCTTCTATTTCGACTATGCGAATCTCAAGCCCGACGACAACAACGCCCGTTACATCGGCGGCAGCGTCCGGTGCATGAAGATACAGTAAACGATATTTCGGTCCCTCCGCCCGGCGTGCCCGGATTGTGCGGCACCCCGGGCCGGGCGGGACAACTTCCGTAAAACCCAACACAATGACCATTCAACAGGAAAAATATTTGAAGGATTGCCGTACACGCTATGCGGCTGACCTCACGGACGACATCATGCCCTTCTGGATGCAGCACGGACTCGACCGCGAGCACGGCGGGGTCTATACCTGCGTCGATCGCGACGGCACGTTGATGGATACGACCAAGTCGGTGTGGTTTCAGGGACGCTTCGGCTATGTCTGCGCCTCGGCCTACCGCCATGCGGGGGGCAACCCCGAGTGGCTGGAGGCCTCGAAGAGTGCGCTGGAGTTCATCGAGCGCCATTGCATCGACACCGACGGGCACATGTTCTTCTCGGTGACGGCCGAGGGGGCTCCCGTCCAGAAGCGGCGCTATGTCTTCTCGGAGTGCTTCGCCGCCATCGCCATGGCCGAATACGCTGCGGCCTCGGGTGATGCACGCTGGGCCGCCAAGGCCGTGGAGATGTTCCGCAACATCCTGCGCATGCTCTCCACCCCGGGATTCCTGCCCCCGAAGACCTATGTCCCTGCGATCGGGCACTCGATCACGATGATCCTGATCAATGTGGCGCTGGTCGTCAAGCAGGTATCCGACGATCCGGTGCTCGACGAGCAGATCGACCGTTCGATCGACCTGCTGCAGCGCTGCTTCATGCACCCCGAGTTCGAGACGCTGCTCGAGACGGTCTCGCCCGACGGCGGGTTCATCGACACCTGCGCCGGAAGAACGATCAATCCGGGACACTGCATGGAGACGGGCTGGTTTCTGCTCGAGGCCGCCCGCATGCGGGGCTGGGATGCGCAGCTGGTCAAGATGGCCGCCACGATCATCGACTGGGCCTGGAAGTGGGGCTGGGACGAGCCTTACGGCGGAATGATCAACTTCCGCGACTGCCGGAAGTTCCCGCCCCAGGACTATTCGCAGGACATGAAATTCTGGTGGCCGCAGTGCGAGACGATCCTCGCCGGACTCTACGCCTACATCGCCACGGGCGACGGAAAGTACCTCGAGATGCACCGCAAGGCGCACGACTATGCCTTCGGGGTCTTCCCCGATGTCGAGTACGGCGAGTGGTTCGGCTACCTGCACCGTGACGGTACGGTCGCCCAGCCGGCCAAGGGCAATCTTTTCAAGGGCCCGTTCCACATCCCGCGCATGATGATCAACGCCACGCGGCTGTGCGACGAAATCCTGAACAAGTAAATCTCAAATCAACCTGAATGATGAAACCTCAAAACTTGCGTATGTACCGTGCGGCGCTGATGGCCGGTTTGCTGGTGATGCTGCCTTGTGCGCTTTCGGCCTGTGCGGACGACGAGATCAAGCGGCCCGATGTGACCGCCCCGCTGATGCCCGAACTGGGTCCGGAAGGGACCGAAGGGACGATCAGCCTCTCGCAGATCGAATCCTCGACCCCCTTCACGGCGGGCACGGGCGCCAACTCCTACCGCATTCCCTCGATCGTGACGGCCGGTGACGGTTCGCTGCTGGTCTTCTGCGAGGCGCGCCATGAGTCGTGGGTGGACAAGAGCCATACGGACATCGTGGTACGCCGCAGCACGGACAACGGGAAGAGCTGGTCCGAGGCGGTGAACCTGACCGCTTCGGCCAACGGCGGCGAATATGCCTTCATGGATCCGACCCCCGTGGCCGACACCGAGACGGGCAGGATCTTCCTTTTCTGCTGCCGCTGGGTCAAGTCGGATGCCGATGCGACGAAGACCCGCGCCTTCCGGGTCGTATCGACGGACAACGGCGCCACGTGGGGCGCTCCCGAAGATGTTACCGCAACGGTGATCCGCGAGGGTTATTACAGCTCGGGATTCGGCCCGGGTTCGGGGATCCGGATATCGCGGGGCAAGTATGCCGGGCGGCTCATCTTCCCTTCGCGGCAGTACGACGGCACATCGAGTTCCGGTGTGGCGGTCTACTCCGACGACCACGGGGCAACGTGGAAGATCGGCTCGGAGGTGCTCGGCGGCGAGTGTCAGATCGCCGAGGCCGGTGAGAACTCACTGACGATCAATATCAGAAAGGGGGCCGACCGCTATTCGGCCTTCTCGAAGGATGGCGGAAAGACCTGGTCGCAGGCGGCCAAGGACGGCGGACTTCCGTCGTTCGAGAGCGGATGCCATGCGAGTGTCTGCGGAGCCGGCGGGAACACGGTCCTCTACTGCGGTCCGAAGGGTGGCGCGAAGACCACTTCGAACGACAACCGCTACGAGCTGATGCTCTACCGCAGCCCGACGGGTGCCGAAGGTTGGACACGCAACGAGATGCTTTACGAGCTTGCGGCCGGTTATCCCGACATGACGCTGCTTGAGGACGGCCGTCTGGCCATTGTCTTCGAGGCGGGGCCCGAGAAGGGATTTACCCGTCAGGGTGGCAACCGTCCCGCCGGCTGGATGCGGCTCGACGTGCTGATTCTTCCCAAGGAGGTGACCGACTACGGTTACTGGTTCGAATAACCCGAAACAACCTGAAACCATGAAACAAGATTTCCGATTCCATACGATCCGAACGGTGCTGGCCGTGGTGCTGGCCCTGTTTTCGGCAGCCGCGGCCGGGGCGCAGGGTCGCTTTACGGTGACGGGCAAGGTCTCCGATGCCTCGGGCAAGCCGATGGTCGGCGTGACGATCATCGAGCAGGGAACCACCAACGGTACGACCACCGGTCTGGACGGCACCTATTCGCTGGTGGTCAAGAGCGACCGGAGCGTGCTTCAGTTCAGCTCGCTGGGCTACACGTCACAGTCGGTGACCGTCGGCAGCAAGAATGAGATCGACGTCTCGCTGAGCGAGGACGCGATCAACATGAGCGAGGTGGTCGTGACCGGTTACGGCCGGACCGTGACCAAGGACAAGCTGACGGCTGCGATCTCGAAGGTGTCGAGCGACGTACTCGAGAAGGGTGTGCGGTCGAACGCCCTGACGGCGCTGGCCGGTGCGGTGACCGGCGTGCGGATCGCCTCGACGACCGGTCAGCCGGGTGCGGCCCCCTCGATCGTCATCCGCGGCGGTGCGGCGCTGGACGGCTCCGGCTCGCCCCTCTACGTGATCGACGGTGTGCAGCGTGAGGACATGAACGACATCAACGCCAACGACATCGAGTCGATCGAGATCCTGAAGGATGCCGCAGCAACGGCGCTCTACGGTGCCCGGGCCAATGCCGGCGTGGTGCTCGTCACGACCAAGCGGGGCCGCGTGGGCCGTGCCGAGATCTCGTTCAAGGCCAACGTGGGCCTGAACTACCTGCGCAAGACCAACGAGTTCCTCGAGGCCGACGACTACCTCTACTACCTGCGTCTGGCCTCCTACCGTTCGGGAAACATCGCGGCGCTCTCGGCCGCAGGCCCCTTCGGTACGGGCAACGTCCTCTCGGCAGACGGCAACAAGTCGGCCGAGGGTGTCTACAGCCCGATGTTCCTCTCCGACGAGAACGCCTATCTGCTCAAGCAGGGCTACAAGAGCATGATCGACCCGATCACGGGCAAGACGATCATCTACAGTGAGTTCACGGCCAGCGACGCCTCGGTGCGCGACCTGGCGCTCACGCAGGACTACAACATCTCGGCGTCGGGCGGCAACGACCGGGGACGCTACTACGCCAGCCTGGGCTACTACGACGAGTCGGGTTTCCCGGTGATCTCCTACTACAAGCGTCTCTCGTTCGTGACCAACGGTTCCTACAAGATCACGCCGTGGCTCGAATCGACCAGTTCGCTCAACTTCTCGCGTTCGGACAGCCGCCAGGTGAGCGACTACATCGGCGGCGGCGAGGCCAACTTCTTCGGTATCATGTTCTCGGCGCCCCCGACGATGCGGCACTACAATCCCGACGGCGAGGAGATCATCCCGACGACCAACTGGGAGAACGGCAACTGGGATGCGGCCAAGAGCAGTTTCTACCGCCGCAACACGAACTACCGCTTCACGATGAACCAGGGCCTGAATTTCCGTCTGACGGATCACATCACCCTGAAGCTGAACGGTATGTGGTATTTCAACCTGTACGAGAAGGAGAAGTTCAACGGAACCTATCTGGTCAATCCCGGCACCTCGAACAGCGACCACGCCGCTTCGGCCAGCTACTCGCGGATGTTGTCGCAGACCTACAACGCCATCGCGGGGTATGAGAATTCGTGGAATGACCACAACCTGAGCGTGATCGTCGGTTACGAATTCTACGACAAGTACAACTTCGGACTGTCGGCCGGCGGCCAGGGCTCCGATTTCGACGATCTCCCGAGTCTGGGCTACATCGACAAGACCGAGGACAAGAACATCTCCAAGATCAGCATGAATTCGACCCATACGCGCGAGCGCAGCATGTCGTTCTTCGGCAACGCCAGCTACGACTGGAAGGGGAAGTACCTCTTCTCGTTCTCGGCCCGCTATGACGGCTACTCGAAGCTGGTGAACAACAAGTGGGGTTTCTTCCCGGGTGTCAGCGCCGCATGGAACATCCACAAGGAGAAGTTCATGGAGGGTACCTCGCGGTGGCTGTCGAGCCTCAAGCTGCGGGCCGGCTACGGACAGAACGGCAACGTGAACATCCTGGCCGGGGCCTACGACCTGCAGGGCAACTACGGCAAGACGGGCAACTACGAGGACGAGTACGGCATCCTGATCAACAAGCTGCCCTATCCCGACCTGCGGTGGGAGAAGACCACGTCGGTGGATGTGGCCGTCGAGGCGAGCTTCTGGAACCGCCTCCGCGTTTCGGTCGGCGCCTACAACAAGCTGACCTCCGACCTGCTGGCCGAGGTGCCCTTCCCCAGCTCGGCGGGTGTCGGCAACCAGTATACGAACAACGGCAGTGTCCGCAACCGCGGTCTGGAGTTCGAGATCGACGCCACGGTCTTCCAGAACGACGACTGGAAGGTGCGCTTCGGCGGCAACGCCACCTACATGCGTTCGAAGATCATCCAGCTGCCCGACAACGGCAACCTCAACAACCGGCAGGGCGGCCAGCAGGTCTACAACGCTGCAGGCGAACTGATCTGGGTCGGCGGCAAGCAGGAGGGGCAGGAGTACGGCGTGGCCTATGCCTACCGGATGATCGACATCGTACGCAGCGAGGCCGATCTGCAGAACTTCGCCTGGTATGTCGATACAACCCCTTCGTCGGGTACGATCTACGGCCCCGGGGTCTGGGCGACGCTGACGGCCGAAGAGCAGGCCAAGGGCCAGCTGCTCCAGCCGGGCGACGCGATCTTCTACGACGTGAACGGCGACAACACGATCGACCAGTATGACCAGGTGAAGATGGGCAACACCATTCCCCGCTGGGTCGGCGGTGTGAACCTCTCGGTGGACTGGAAGGGGCTTTCGCTCTACGCACGCTTCGACTTCGCGACGGGCTACGTGGCCCAGAACAGCCGCAAGCAGTACTACATGGCCCTCTCGCAGGGGACGTTCAACACGCTCAAGGAGAGCAAGGACACCTGGTCCGAGGAGCGTCCGAACGCCAGGTACCCGATCCTGATGTATGCCGACACGAAGTTCCGCAACAACTACCGCATGAGCAACATCTTCTACGACGACTCGAGCTACCTCTGCGCACGCGAGATCGCGCTGAGCTACTCGCTGCCCGAGCGGTGGGCCCGCGTGGTCCGCATGAAGAACCTCACCGTTTCGGTGACGGGTCAGAACCTCTTCTACTGGACGGGCTCCTCGCTCTACAATCCCGAATACGGAGTGAACGGAAACGGCGGCTACGCCATCCCGCGCACGGTGCTCTTCGGTATCAAGGCGACTTTCTAACCAGATCTAACACCTGCAAGCAATGAAACGAATCAAAAACTGTATACTCGTCCTGCTCGGTGCCGTCATGACCTCGTGCAACGCACTCGATCTGGGCCCGGAGGATTTCTACTCGATCAACAACTACTGGAACTCCGCGGAGCAGTGCGAACGCTTCATGATCGGACTGCACTACCGGCTGCGCGAGCGTGCCGAGACGATGTGGCTGATGGGCGAGAGCCGCGGCGGTCTGCTCAGCACGGCGTCGGTGACCTCGACGGGCGAGGGCGCCTACAACATCGAGGCGGTGGGCAACAACCTCTCGGAGGCCAATCCCGTGCTGACGAACTGGGGCAACTTCTACATGGATATCTACCAGATCAACCACGCCATCGACAAGATCACGACGGCCTGCGACTTCCTCGACGAAGAGACCCGCAATACCTACCTGGGCCAACTCTACGGTCTGCGCGCCTACTACTACTTCCACATGCTCCGCACGTGGGGCGGCGTACCCCTGTGCGACAAGCCCGACGTGCTGATGACCAGCGAGATCGCGCAGCTGAGCAAGGAGCGCGCCACCGAGCAGGCCACCTGGCAGTTCATCCGCGACGACGTCGATCGCTCGTGCGAGATCTACGACAAGCTCGGCTTCGGAAACTACAAGAGCCGCAACTGCTACTGGAACAAGGCGGCTTCTTACTGCCTGAAGGCCGAGGTCTGCCTGTGGGGAGCCAAGGTCCGCCCGCTGAAGGGTTCGGCCGTCTTCTCGCCGACGCCCGAGGCCGACCTGGCCGAGGCGCAGCAGGCCCTGCAGACCGTTGAGGCGCTCTATGCCTGCAACGACAAGTTCATCGACGCCTTCTCGCCGACGAACAAGGACTCGAACCGCGAGACGATCTTCGCCGTCCGCTACAAACTGGGTGAGAAGACCAACTTCTACTCGAACTTCACCTACAACGTATCGACCTTCACGAAGTGGTACGACCTCGACGGCAACAAGCTGGGCAACGTGCTCAACATCGGCAGCGGAGCGATGCGCTACGAATACACGCTCGACTTCTACCGCAGCTTCGCCGCCGCGGATACGCGCCGCGACGCCACCTTCCTGCCCTTCTGCGGGAAGGACAACGACGGGGAGCTGGTGCCGGCGGGCCTCGTGCTGCGCAAGTTCCTGGGCGAGACGGACAACGGTCGCGTGCAGTATACGAACGACCTTCCCGTCTACCGCTACATGGACGTGGCGCTGATGCTGGCCGAGATCGCCAACGAGCTCAACGAACCTGTGGAGGTGGAGCGCTGGATCGGCCGCGTGCGCGCCCGGGCCTACGGGGACGAGGCCCCGGCGTTCACCTACACGACGCACGACGCTGCCGAGGAGGCGATCCTCGCCGAGCGGGATGCCGAGTTCGTGGCCGAGGGCAAGCGCTGGTACGACGTCCGCCGCATGCTCGGCGGCAAATATGCCCTGGAGCTGGTCGGCGGCAACGAGCTCAAACTCGTCTGGCCGATCGATGCGGGCGTACTGTCGAAGGACAGCAAGGTGAAACAGAATGAAGGATATGTGACGGAATGAAAGTTGGGTTCAAGCATATCCGAAGCGTGACGCTGCTGCTGGCGGGGTGCCTCGGCATCCTGCCGGCAGGGGCTCACGTGAAGCGTGCGGAGGTCTACAACGCCTGTGTCCCGGTGGTCCTGGGCCGCACGCACAACGTCGTGGCCGAGTGCTGCATCGAGCACGACGGCCTGGCCCCGGCCCGGCTCGATGCGGTCGAGGTACGCCTGGGCGGCGTGCCGGCGGCGGAGGTGCGCACCGTGCGGCTTCTCTACACGGGCACCATGTCGGCCCTGCTATCGCGTTCGACCTCCTATGCCATGCGGGACGAGTTCCGGCGGCTGGGCGGCGGACAGCGGCTCTATGCCGATCCGGACTATGCCGTCGAGCAGTCGGCGGCCGCCCCGGGTGCCGACGGAAGCCTTGCGCTCCGCTCGGGACAGCAGCTGGTCAAGGGCCGCAACTATTTCTATGTGAGTGTCGAGAGCGACATCGGGCGGGTAGAGGAGCTTTCGCAGCCCTTTACGCTCGAGATCACCGGGATCCGGGTCGATGGCCGGCGCGTCGAGCTCTCCTCGTCGGGCGACACGACCCACCGGTGGGGTGTGGCTGTCCGCCAGCACGGCGATGACGGCATCTATGCCTACCGCATCCCGGGGCTGGTCACCACCCCGGCAGGTACGCTGCTGGGGGTCTATGACGTGCGCCACCGCACAAGCCTCGACCTGCAGGAGCATATCGACATCGGTTTGAGCCGCAGTACGGACGGAGGCCGCACATGGGAGCCGATGCGGATCATCATGGACATGGGGTGTTGGGGCGGTCTTCCCGAGGCGCAGAACGGCATCGGCGATCCCTCGATACTGGTCGATGACCGCACGGGCGAGGTCTTCGTCGTGGCGGCATGGACCCACGGACTGGGCAACGACAGGGCCTGGACGGCCGTGGGGGACGGTTACGAACCGATCGAGACGGCCCAGCTGATGCTCGCCAGCAGCCGCGACGACGGCCGGACGTGGTCCGAACCGCGGAACCTGACGCGGCAGATTAAGCAGCCCCACTGGAACTTTACGCTGCAGGGCCCGGGCCGCGGCATCACGATGTGCGACGGGACGCTCGTCTTTCCGATCCAGTATATCGACTCGACGCGGGTGCCCAACGCCGGTGTGATGTACAGCCTCGACCACGGCGCGACGTGGCATACCCACGGTCATGCGCGGACCAATACGACCGAGTCGCAGGTTGCCGAGGTCGCTCCGGGCGTGCTGATGCTCAACATGAGGGACAACCGCCGGACGGGGCGTGCCGTCTGCACGACGCGCGACATGGGGCGCACGTGGGTCGAACACCCCTCGTCGGGGGCTCTGCGCGAGCCGGTCTGCATGGCCTCGCTGCTGCATGTCCCCGCTTCGGAGAACGTATTGGGCCGCGACCTGCTGCTCTTTTCGAATCCCGACACGACGAAGGGCCGCAACCACCTGACCATCAAGGCAAGCCTCGACGGAGGGGATACCTGGTCGGCCGAACAGACGCTCCTGCTCGACGAGGAGGAGAACTGGGGCTACTCGTGTCTCTCGATGATCGATTCCGAAACCGTGGGCATACTCTATGAGGCCAGTACGGCACAATTGCTGTTTCAGGCTGTCAAGCTGCGCGATATCGTGCGCGGAGGGACGGCTCCCGACATCGCCTTCGGGGCGCTTCCCGAGATCGGGCCGGCCGATGCCGGCTTCGCGCAGGGGGTATCGGCCCTCTGCGCCGGGGAGGTCTCCGGGGTGCTGATTGCTGCCGGAGGCGCCAACTTCGCCGGTACGCCCGCTGCCGAGGGCGGCGCGAAGTGCTTCTACGACGGCATCTGGATGCTGCGCGGCCTGCAGGAGGGGAAACCGGCATGGTGCAAGGCCGGGCGGCTCCCCGAACCGATGGCTTACGGCATGGCCTGGCAACTCCCCGGGGAGCTGGTCATCGCCGGCGGGGCCAATGCTTCGGGCCCGTTGCGGCGTGTGCTGTCGCTTCGTCCGCGGGGCGGCAAGGTGGTTGTGCGCCAGCTTCCGGATCTGCCCTTTGCCGTCGAGCAGGGGGCCGCGGCCTCCGACGGCGGGGTGCTCTACCTGGCCGGCGGACTGGCCGACGGGAAACCCTCGTGCGAGGTACTGGCCTGCGACATACGTTCCGGCGAGCGTGTCTGGAGGCGGCTGCCGCCGCTTCCCGAGCCGTTTGTCCAGCCCGTGGCCTTTGCCTCGGCGGGCCGGCTCTATGTCTGGGGCGGCTTCGATCCCGTCGGGCGGCGCGTGGCCGATTACGGCTACTGCTGCGATCCGGCGACGGGCCGCTGGGAGCGGATTGCCGGACTTCCCGACGGAGGGACGATGACCGGTGCGGCCGGTGCGGTCCTCGCCGACGGACGCCTGCTGGTTGCGGGCGGTGTCGATCGCGGGGTCTTCTCCGGGGCACTCGCCCTGGATCCCGCCCGGCAGCGGGCCTATCTTTCGCAGCCGCCTGCGGCCTACCGTTTCCGCTCTGCACTCTGGCTCTTCGACCCGGTTTCCGCGACGTGGAGCAAGGCGGGTGTTTCGGGCCGTGCGGCCCGTGCCGGGGCGGCGCTTGCCGCAGTCGGCGGGGGCGCCGTGATGCTGGGCGGAGAGACCCGTCCCGGAATCCGCACGCCGCAGGTGTGGCGGATCGACCTTTGAACCGATAACCGAATGCGTGAATCATGAAAAACACAAAACTGCAGAAATACTATCCCTGGATCGTCGTGGCGCTGCTGAACTACATGGACCGGCAGATGCTCTCGACGATGCGCGAGTCGATGCAGGTCGATATCGCCGAACTGGAGGAGGCCGTCAATTTCGGCCGGCTGATGTCCATCTTCCTCTGGATCTACGGCCTGGTGAGCCCCGTTGCCGGGGCCGTCGCCGACCGGATCAGCCGCAAGTGGCTCATTGTCGGATCGCTCGGCGTCTGGTCGGCCGTGACGCTGCTGATGGGTTATTCGACTTCGTTCGGGCAGATCTACTGGCTGCGGGCCCTGATGGGCATCAGCGAGGCGCTCTACATCCCGGCCAGCCTTTCGCTGATCGCCGACTACCACACGGGCAAGGCCCGGAGTTTCGCCATCGGCGTACACATGACCGGGCTCTATGTCGGACAGGCCGTGGGCGGATTCGGGGCTACGGTCGCCTCGATGTTCTCCTGGCAGGAGACCTTCCACTGGTTCGGCATCATCGGCATCGCCTATGCCGTCGTGCTGGTCTTCTTCCTGCATGAGAACCGCGAGGCCCGGCAGTCGGTCACCGAGACCGCACGCCCCAAGGCGGACCTCTCGGTGTGGCGCAGCTTCGGGCTGCTGCTCTCGAACATCGCCTTCTGGGTCGTGCTCTTCTACTTCGCTTCGTCGTCACTGCCCGGATGGGCCACCAAAAACTGGTTGCCGACGCTCTTCGCCGACAGCCTCGGCATGCCGATGTCCGCGGCCGGACCGATCTCCACCTTTACGATCGCCTTCTCGTCGTTCCTCGGCGTGATGATCGGCGGTCCGCTCTCCGACCGGTGGGTCAAGCGCAACCTCCGCGGGCGTATCTACACGAGTGCTATCGGCCTGGGACTGATGGTCCCGGCTCTGGTACTGCTGGGCCTCGGGCACGGCATGTATGCAGCCGTAGGTGCGGGGCTCTGTTTCGGAGTCGGTTTCGGCATGTTCGACACGAACAACATGCCGATCCTGTGCCAGTTCGTCCCGGTGCGCCTGCGTGCGACGGCCTATGGAATCATGAACATGACGGGCGTCTTCGCCGGTGCGGCCTGCACCGAGGTGCTGGGCCGCTGGGCCGACGGCGGCAACCTCGGGTTGGGATTCGCCCTGCTGGGCGGCGTGATTGCCTTGGCGCTGTTTGTCCAGCTCAGCGTGCTCCGGCCGACTACCGACAACATGGAGTGATCCGCTGTCGGGCAACGGAAAAGGCCCTGCCGAACAACGGCAGGGCCTTTTCCCATGTCCCGGAATGCACTCCGCGATGCACGGAGCCGTCAGTTGATGATGACGTTGGCGAAGTATTCGCGGAGCAGCGAGGCGGCCCGGTCAAGCTGTTCGGGCGTGTTCTCCCTGACGTCGCGCAGCCGGTATTCGAGTCCCATTGCCTCGTATTTGTGTACCCCGAGCGTGTGGTAGGGCAGCAGCTCGACCCGCTCGATCATGCGGTAGCCGCCCAGCCGTTCGCCCAGCGCGCGGATGTCCTCTTCGGCGTCGCTGTAACCCGGGACCAGCACGTAGCGCAGCCAGAAGGGCTTTGCGTGCTCCTCGAGCCAGGCCGCCGTGCGCAGCGTCTGCGTATTGTCGCGGCCGGTGAGGGCGCGGTGGCGCTCCGGCGAGGCCTGCTTGACGTCGAGCAGCACCAGATCGACCAGCCCCAGCAGCTCCTCGACGGCCGGGTTCCACACCCCGCCGTTCGAGTCGAGGCAGACATGGATGCCGGCCTCCTTGAGCGAGCGGACCAGCGGGACGAGCCCTGCGGCCTGGAAGGTCGGCTCGCCGCCCGAGAAGGTGATGCCTCCGCGGCGCCCGAAGAAGGGTTTCTGATCGACGGCCATGCGGAGAATCTCCGCGGCCTCGGTCGGCTTGCCGCCGCAGGCCTCGATCGTATCGGGGTTGGCGCAGTAGAGGCAGCGGAAGTTGCAGCCCTGCAGGAAAACGACGAGCCGGAGTCCCGGCCCGTCGAAAGTTCCCATGGATTCGTAGGAGTGTACGCGAATCATGCCGTCCGCCGGTTTACATGCGCTCGTGGAAACTGCGGCTGATGACCTCGAGCTGGTGTTCGCGGCTCAGCTTGGTGAAGTTCACGGCGTAGCCCGACACGCGGATCGTCAGCTGCGGATACTTTTCGGGATGCTCCATGGCGTCCTCGAGCATCTCGCGGTTGAGCACATTGACGTTCAGGTGGTGTGCCCCCTTGGTGAAGTAGCCGTCGAGCATCGTCACCAGGTTCTCCACGCGGTCCTCGGCCGTGGGGCCCAGCGACTTCGGAACGATCGAGAAGGTGTTCGAGATGCCGTCCTGCGAGTCGCGGTAGCGGAGCTTGGCTACCGACGCGAGCGAGGCGATGGCGCCGCTCTTGTCGCGGCCGTGCATCGGGTTGGCACCCGGGGCGAAGGCCACGCCCTTGGCGCGTCCGTCGGGCGTTGCGCCGGTCTTTTTGCCGTACATGACGTTCGAGGTGATCGTCAGCAGCGACAGCGTCGGGCGGGCGTTCTTGTAGACGGGCAGCTTCTTGAGCTCCTCGCTGAAGTAGTAGACGAGGTCGACGCCCAGGTGGTCGACGCGGTCGTCGTTGTTGCCGAAGCAGGGGAATTCGCCCTCGATGTCGAAACTCTCGGTCAGCCCCTCGGCGTTGCGGCGGGGCGTCACCTTGGCATACTTGATGGCCGACAGCGAGTCGAGCGCGATCGAGAGACCGGCCACGCCGTAGGCGAGGTTGATGCGCGGGTCGGTATCGACGAACGCCATCTGGGCCTTCTCGTAGTAGTACTTGTCGTGCATGTAGTGGATGATGTTCATCGCCTCGTTGTAGACGCGGGCGATCTCGTGCAGCACCTTCTTGTAGTTCTGCATCACCTCCTCGAAGCGCAGCGGGCCCTCCGACAGCGCGGGGATTCCCTTGACCATCAGCGTGCCGGTGTTTTCGCAACGGCCCTCGTTGATGGCCAGCAGCAGCGCCTTGGCCAGGTTGCAGCGTGCGCCGAAGAACTGGATCTGGCGGCCGATGTCCTGGTACGAGACGCAGCAGGCGATGCCGTAGTCGTCCGAGTGGCGGACCTCACGCATCAGGTCGTCGTTCTCGTACTGGATCGAGCTGGTGTCGGCCGAAACCTTGGCGCAGAACTCCTTGAAGCCCTGCGGCAGGTCGGGGCTCCAGAGCACCGTCAGGTTGGGCTCGGGCGACGGACCGAGGTTGTAGAGCGTCTGCAGGAAGCGGAACGAGGTCTTCGTCACCTTCGTGCGGCCGTCGTTGAAGCGTCCGCCGATGGCCTCGGTCACCCACGTCGGGTCGCCGGCGAAGATGTCGTTGTAGGACTGCATGCGCAGGTGGCGCACCATGCGGAGCTTGATGACGAACTGGTCGATGAGCTCCTGTGCGAACGTTCTCGTCGATCAGGCCGTGCGCCAGGTCATATTCGATGAAGATGTCGAGGAACGACGAGACGTTGCCGAGCGACATGGCGGCGCCGTCCTGCTCCTTGACGGCTGCCAGGTAGGCCATGTAAACCCACTGCACGGCCTCCTGTGCCGAATGCGCCGGGCGGCTCAGGTCGAGCCCGTAGTATTCGCCCATCGTGCGGATCTCCTTCAGGGCCTTGATCTGCTCGGCCACCTCCTCGCGCAGGCGGATGCGGGCCTCGGTCATCGGGCCGGTGAGGTTGCGCAGGTCCTGCTGCTTGGCCTCGATCAGGCGGTCCGTGCCGTAGAGGGCCAGACGGCGGTAGTCGCCGATGATGCGGCCGCGGGCGTAGTTGTCGGGCAGACCCGTCAGGAAGCCCAGCGAGCGGAACGAGCGGATCTCCTCGGTGTAGACGTCGAACACGCCGTCGTTGTGCGTCTTGCGGTAGTGGGTGAAGATGTCCCGGACCTTCTCGTCGACGTCCACGCCGTTCTCCTTGCAGGCGCGCGACACGACGTTGATGCCGCCGAAGGGCTTGATGGCGCGCTTGAGCAGTTCGTCGGTCTGCAGCCCCACGATGAGCTCCTGCTCACGGTCGATGTATCCGGCCTTGTGCGAGGTGATCGTCGATACGGTCTTGTTGTCCAGCGAACGGATGCCGTTCCGCTGACGCTCCTCCTCGAGGGCCTTGAGGCAGAGGTTCCAGATGTGTCGGGTACGTTCGGTCGGGCCCTGCAGGAAGGAGGCGTCGCCCAGATAGGGGGTGATGTTCGTTCTGCACGAAGCTCGTCACGTTGATCTCTTTGCTCCAAAGCCCGCCGATGAAGGTTTTGTTCAGTTCCATAGAAGATATTGTTCTTTTTGAGATTGAAATTGGCGTATTTCGGCGCACAAAGATAATTCAAATTTTTTATAAAAAAGGCATTTCTGCCGTCTGTTTTTTTGAAAACGTGCTGAAATACCTACAATTCGGTACCTGCGGTGGCTTCGGGTCTCTGTTCCGACGGGGTGCGGCCCATGCGGTCCGGCTACCCGCCGGCGGAGCGGAAAATATTTCGTACATTTGTCCGCACGAAATACTCGGAACGATGGAAGAATTGACCCTCACGACCCCGGCCCTGCTCTTCTCGGCCGTCTCGCTCATCCTGTTGGCCTATACCAACCGCTTCCTCTCCTACGCACAACTGGTGCGCACGCTCAAGGAGAAGCACCTGCAGCATCCCTCGCAGGTGACGCGGGCCCAGATCGACAACCTGCGCCGGCGGCTGCACCTGACGCGCACGATGCAGACGCTCGGGGTGTCGAGCCTCTTCCTGTGTGTCGTGACGATGTTTCTGATCTATGTGGGGTTGGATCGCCTCTCGGCCTATGTCTTCGGGGCGGCGCTGTTGCTGCTGATTGGGTCGCTTGGGGTCTCGATCCACGAGATAAGGATCTCGGTGCGTGCGCTGGAGATCCACCTGCGCGACATGGAGCGGTAGCGGGCCGCATGGCTGCCGACGTCAGAAAAAACGAAGATGCGGCGACCTCACGTCGCGGCATCTCCCACTAACCTACTTATGTAACCTAAAACCAACTGTCGTGGAACACTCCTCTGTTTCCACGCTGCAAAGATACGGGGCTGTCGTTCCAGCGGAATGACAGCCCCGTTACGTTTCGGTGACGTGTGACGTGCGGCGTCACTTTTTCTGCTCGAGGAAGTAGTGCTGCGACTTGAGCAGGTTGCGGGCCTGGAGCACCATGGTCTTCGTCTCGTTGAGGATCGTGAGGTAGAGGACGCTGGCGCGCGTGCTGCCCGACGGGTCGCTGTTGATGCGGCGCAACTGGTTCTTGATGGCGCCGACGATCGTGTCGAAGAGGCGGTCGCGCATTTCGAGCACCAGGTCGAGGTCCGAGAAGTCGTTCGAGGCCAGCATGTCGTTGATCTTGTCGAAGATGGCCTCCACCTCGTCGTTTACATGCATCAGATCGACGATCTGCTCCTTCGAGAGCCCTTCGTGGTTGTTGTCGATGTGGTCGAACGACGGGCGGGTGATAATGGATGAGCGCCTTGGTGACCTCAGAGATGTAGTCGGTCACCTGCACATAGAAGTGTCCGGTGTCGATGTCGCAGCGCTGCAGGCGGCGCAGGGTCGGCATGATGCCGTACTTGCGTTCGCGCGCCTCGTTGTAGATGCGGTTCGACTCCTGCACCATCTCCTTGAGCACCTTGCGGTTCTCCTTGAAGACGGCTACCAGCGTACGGTTGTAGATCCGCGTGACCTCCTCCATCGTGGTGTGCAGACCTCGCCGATGCAGGCGCGCATTACCTCCTCGGGGGTCTCGGCCGTATCGACCGGCAGGAGTTTCGCCTCGGCCTCCTTGAGTTCGGGCGTCTTGCGGTGGCTGCGGATCAGCAACCAGGCGCAGAGGGCCGTGAGTGCCGCCACGGCGATCCATCCGCCCCAGAGCAGCAGCGCCGTGGTGGCCAGGGCGATGAGGAATCCGCCCAGTGCCGTGATGAACCATCCCGAGATGACGGCCATCACGCCCGTAATGCGGTATACGGCGCTTTCACGTCCCCACGAGCGGTCGGCCAGCGACGAACCCATGGCCACCATGAAGACCACGTAGGTGGTCGAGAGCGGGAGTTTGTAGGAGGTTCCGATGGCGATCAGCACCGAGGCGGCCGTGAGGTTCACCACGGCGCGGATCATGTCGTACTGTGCCGTCGAGCGCTCCTCGGCCGGCAGCGGCTCGAAGCGCCGGTCGATGGCCTGCTGCACGCGTGCGGGGATCAGCCCCGTCCAGAGGTTGTTGAGCATCAGCGTGGCGCGCACGAGGCTGCGCGAGAGGAAGGTCGAGCCGAAGCGCTCCTCCTCCTCGTGCTGCGAGGCGAGCGAGAGTTCGGTCTCGGCGACGTGTTTCGACTTTTTCGAGAAGATGAGCGTCAGCACCATGATGATGCCCGAGGCGAGCAGGATCGGGAAGTTGGCCCGGGCCGGGTTGGCCAGGTCGCCCATCATGATCGACTCGCTGCCGGCCTCGCGGGCGATCTGCCAGGCGTCGTAGCCGGCCAGGGGCACGCCGATGAAGTTTACCAGGTCGTTGCCGGCAAAGGCCAGGGCCAGGGCGAACGTACCCGAGAGGATCGTGATCCGCATGATGTTCAGCCGCATGCGCTGGAAGATCCAGAGCACGGCGGCGGCGACGACCCAGAAGGCGAAGAGCGTGAGCAGGACGTGCTCGCCGACGTATTCGGTGATGTGGGTCGGGATCAACCCCGAGCTCTTGAGCCCCCCTTGAAGAGGGCGAAGTAGAGGATGCCCGAGAGCGAGATGCCGCACCACAGGGCGCCCCAGCGGCGGAAGGCCGGATGGTAGCGGAACGAGAAGATCAGGCGCGAGACATACATGAAGAGGAGTCCGGCGGCGAAGGCCAGCGCCACGGATACGAGGATCGCGGCGATGATGACCATGGCTTTGCCCGTATTGATGAACTGCGAGAGGTCCTGGAGCGAGAAGGCAGGGTCGGCGCCGATGCGGAAGAGTGCGGCGGCGACGGCGGCGCCCAGCAGGCCGAAGACCATCGACACGGTGGTCGAGGAGGGGGGAGTCCGAGCGTGTTGTAGAGGTCGAGCAGCAGGACGTTGCCGAGCATCATGCCCAGGAAGAGCATCATGATCTCCGGGAAGGAGAACTGCCCGGGGTAGAAGACCCCGTTGCGGGCGACCTCCATCATGCCGCTCGAGGTGAGCGTGCCGACGAGGATGCCGGCTGCGGCGATCCAGAGGATGACGCGCCGGGGCGCAACCTTCGACCCGATGGCCGAATTGAGGAAGTTGATGGCGTCGTTGGCCACGCCGACGACGATGCCCAGCACGGCCAGCAGGGCCAGCACGATGACAATTGCGATGAATAGAGGTGACATAGGATACCTTTGTGTTGTTCGGCACAAAGGTCTGAAACGGATGTTACAAAACGGTTACAGATGTGTTTCGGGGTAGTGAAACTTCCCTGCCAACCGGCTGGCTTTCGATCTTTTCTGGAGAATCAGTCGTGCTTGCGCAGCGTGAAGACGAATTCGAGCCCGCCCTTGTCGCGGTTGCGGACCGATATCGTGCCGCCGTGGAAGGCGACGGCGTTGCGGACGATCGAGAGCCCGAGCCCCGTGCCGCCGAGTTTGCGCGAGCGCCCCTTGTCCACGCGGTAGAACCGCTCGAAGAGGTGGGGCAGGTGCTCCTGCTCGACTCCGATGCCGTTGTCGGCCACCAGAATCGTGCACTCGTCGGGCGTGTCGTCGAGCAGGCGGATGAACAGGTCGCGGCCTCCGGAGTAGGCGGCCGCGTTGTCGGCCAGGTTGCGGAAGATCGAGCCGAGGAGCGAGGGGCTTCCGACGATCTCGACCCGTTTGGGGAAATCGACGTTCACGCGCAGTCGCTGCTCGGCTGGGCGCAGCTCCATGTCGGCGGCCACTTCGTCGATCAGATCGTTCAGCACGACCGGCTCCTTGTGGATCAGCTGACTGGCTTCGTCCATCCGCGTGATGGTCGAGACGTCGGCCAGCAGGCGGCGGAGCCGCTCGACCTGCGCGGCGCTCTTCTCCAGGAACGAGCGTCGCGTGGCGGCGTCGATTCCCGGGTTGGCCAGCAGGGTCTCCAGGTAGCCCTGGATGGCGGCCACGGGGGTTTTCAATTCGTGGTTGATGTTGTTCGTCAGCTGTTTCTTGATGCGGATCTTCTCCTGTTCCTCGTGCAGGGCCAGTTCGTGCTCGCGGTCCCGGTCGGCGGCCGTGCGCTGCAGGTCGGCGTAGAGGCGGATGATGTGCTGTGAAATTTCGCCCAGTTCGTCGTGGGGGAAGGTCGGGGCGTTGTCGATCCGTTCGCCGCGTTCGGCGCGGTGGGCGAAGTCGTTCAGCCGCGAGATGTTCTGTCCGATGCGGCGTGTGGCGAAGTAGCCGGCGATGCTCATCAGCAGCGTGACGCCCAGCATGAACCAGAGGAACTCCCGGTCGGCAGCCAGTACGTCGGTCAGCGGCAGGGAGTAGGGCACGGCGGTACGGGCGATCCAGCGGTCGCCGACCATGGCCGAGTAGAAATAGTTGCGCTGTGTGCTGGCCGAGTGGCGGCGGATGGTGAATCCCGTACCGGTTTTCAATGCCTGCACCACCTCGGGACGGTCAAGGTGGTTGGCCGTGGGCAGCGTGTCGAGCGAGTTGTCGAAGACGACCTGTCCGTCGGGAGCGATGAGCGTGACGCGCAGGTCGCCGAACGGGCCGCGGTGTCGGGCCGCGAAACTCCGCAGGGGAGACCCCTTCGTCGAGGGCATCGAGCAGTTTGAGGTTGAAGAGCTGCAACTGGGCGTCGAGCCGCTCGGCCTTGAAATGCTTCTCGCGTCCGTACTGGAAGAGTACGAAACAGGCTACCAGCGCCCACGAAAAGACGAGCAGCAGCAGGAACAGCCGTTTTGGTAGGAGAACCTACGCCTCAAAGCCGTAGCCATAGCCCAGACGGGTTACGATATGCTCGCCGTAGCGCCCGATCTTGCGGCGCAGGCGCGTGATATTGACGTCGATCGTACGGTCGAGGACAACCACTTCGTCGCTCCAGACGCGGTGGAGGATCTCTTCGCGGGAGAAGATCACCCCGCGGTGGGAGAGCATCAGCGAGAGGATCTCGAACTCCTTTTTGGTGAGCGACACCTCCTCGCCGTCCACCGTGCAGCTCTTGCGGCGCAGGTCCATTTCGAGGCCCTCGTAGCCGATGACCTCCGATTCGGTCTGGGGGCGAGGCCGTGCGGCGCAGTACGCTGCGCACGCGGGCCAGCACCTCGCGGATGGAAAAGGGTTTGGCAATGTAGTCGTCGGCACCGAGGTTGAGGCCGGCGACCGTATCGTCCTCCGTATCGCGGGCCGTGCAGAAGATGACGGGGACCCGTGCCGTTTCGGGGTTGGACTTGAGGATTCGGGCCATCTTGAAGCCGCTCATCTCGCCCATCATGACGTCGAGCAGGATCAGCGAGTAGCGCTCGGGGTGCATCTCGAGCGCCTGTTCGGCACTGTAGGCGACATCCGCCTCATAGCCCTCGACCTCGAGGTTGAACTGGAGGATCTCGCAGAGCGACTCTTCGTCATCGACGATCAGGATTTTGTGTTTTGCCATAGCTCCAAATGTTTGATGCCGTGTCAAAATTACGGAACATTCATGGATGTTACACCGCCGGGCGGCGACATTTCATCGAAATGTAATATGCGTTCCTCCGTGCTCAGTGTTTGTAGACCACGTAGATAGGGGTCCTCGGGCAGGGCGAAGCGGCGGCGTTCGTCGTCGGTGAGCGCCGCGGCGTAGTCGATCTCCACGGCATCGAATCCCGCTTCACGCAGGCGGTCGGTGTAGTCCGCACCGTAGATGCGCCGGTGGTCGTACTGTCCGAAGATGCGCGTGCGCTCGTCGGGGTCGGTGATCGAGTCGTCCTCGTAGGTCTTCTCGTAATCCTTCTCCACGGGCGAGAGGAGGATGCCCCAGCCGCCGGGGCGCAGGATCCGGTGGAGTTCCCGGAGCGCCTTCCGGTCGTCGGCGACGTGTTCGAGCAGATGGTTGCAGAGGATGACCTCCACCGAATCGTCGGCCAGCGGGATCTGCTGCACGTCGAAGTGCAGGTCGGCCAGCGGGCTCTCGAGATCGGCCGTGAGGTACTGCCCCGGATGTGCGGCGAAGTGGGGCTTCAGGTGGCGCATGATGCAGACCTCGGGGGCGATGTGCAGCGTGCGGGGGAAGCGCTCCAACAGGTCGGTTTCGCGCGTGAGGTAGAGCCACAGCAGGCGGTGCCGTTCGAGCGAGAGGCAGTGGGGGCAGAGTGCGTTGGGACGTGACGAGACGTAGCCGTAGGGGAGGAAGCGGCGGTAGTGCGACCCGCAGACCGGGCACTCGACGCCGCGCCCCCTGTAGAGGAGTCCGACGACGGGTACGGCCCATCCGGCGATGCGTTGCAGCACCGGCCGCGGGATGTGGTTCAGGCAGAAGCGGATGAGGCGTTTCATGTCACTCAGGATCTTGGCGACCTCCGTTTCGGCCTTGTGCAGCCGCTCCCTGCACGAGGCAATCAGTTCCGTGGCGCGCTTGACCTCGGCCGCGAGGCTGTCCACGTCCATCTCCTCGTTGCGCAGGCGGGCGAGTATCTTCTCGATCTCGGCCATCGCCTCGGTGTAGTTCATCGATTTTTTTGCCATGTTTCGGTATGTTTTACCGTTGCCGCGATGCGACCGTCGGCAACGTCGATCTGCAGTTCCTCTCCTTTCATGGAGTCCCTCGGCCGAGACGACGGTCCGTCCGGCGCTGCGCACCACGGCGAATCCGAGCCGCAGGATCCGTTCGGGCGAGCGCCCGGCAATCAGCTCCGCAGCGCTCTCCAGACGCATCTTCCGGCGGTCGAGGAACCCCCTGACGGTCTCGGGAAGCAGCTTTGCGAGGTGTTCGAGCCCGAGCGAACGCCGGGTGAGCAGTTCGCCGCTGGCCCGCCGCAGTTCGGCGGCGAGCCGTTCGAGCCGCACTTCCGAGCCGTGGAGCAGCGCCGTCGTGGCTTCGTGCAGCTGCAGTGCGGCCCGGTCGAGTTCGGCCTCGACTCCCGCCATGCGCTCCACGAGCCAGCCGGCCACGGCCGTCGGGGTCTTGAGTGCCGTGTGGGCCACCAGGTCCGCCACGCTCGTGTCCTTGTCGTGCCCGATGCCCGTGATGACCGGCAGCGGGAACTGTGCGACGTGGGCGCAGAGGCGGTAGGCGTTGAAGCAGTTGAGGTCGCTGCGCGATCCGCCGCCGCGGATCAGCACCACGGCGTCGAACTCCCCGAGGCGTTCGGCCACGGAGCAGAGCGCCCCGATGATCGACTCTTCGGCTGCGGCCCCCTGCATGAAGGCGTCGAACAACGTGAGGTGAAAGCGGTAGGGGCTCTTCCCGAGTTCCTTGCAGAAGTCCTGGTAACCGGCGGCATTGGCGCTCGAGACGATGGCCACGCGCTGTACGATGGGGGGCATGGGCTGCTCGCGGTTCATCTCCCAGACACCGTCGCGCTGCAGCTGGGCGATGGTCATCTGCCGCTGCCGCTCCATGTCGCCCAGCGAGTAGGATGGGTCGATGTCGGTGATCTGCAGCGAGAAGCCGTAGAGTTCGTGGTAATTTACCAGCACACGTGCCAGGATCCGGATGCCGGCCTCGAGCCGCTGCCCCGTCTCGGCCTCGAAGTAGCCGGCGATGCGGGGGTAGTTCGAGCGCCAGATGACGGCCCGGGCCTGGGCCGTGGGGACTCCGTTGTCGCCGCCCTTCTCGACCAGTTCGAGGTAGCAGTGGCCCGAGTAGTTTACCTTGATTTCGGAGATCTCGGCACTGACCCACAGGGGCAGGGCGAAGCGCTCGTCGAGGGTCTGTCTGACCAGCCGCTGCAGTTCGCGCAGGGTGATATGTCTC